>OGJX01000027.1_pt1 | contig 172862 bp, 148 predicted proteins | sample 1572381 | NCBI WGS metagenome assembly OGJX01 (sample SAMEA2582085, study PRJEB24529) | metagenome | biome: Human gut stool | place: China | collected 2011
TGCCTGAATGCAAGCATTCGCAGAACGCAGTTTTGCATGGCTCTGAATAGTTACAAATTTTATCAAAAAAGCTGCTGTGCTTTAACAGCACAACAGCTTTTCTTACTTCGTATGAAATTGTCATTTCTGACTGGTCAGTTATTTGGCGTAATCAATTACGCGGCTCTCACGGATCACATTTACCTTGATCTGTCCGGGATATTCCAATTCAGCTTCGATCTGCTTGGAAATATCTCTTGCCAACAATACCATATCGGCATCTGAAATCTGCTCGGGCACTACCATAACACGAACTTCACGACCTGCCTGAATAGCAAAAGATTTATCTACACCTTTGAAATTGTTTGTGATATCTTCTAACTGTCTTAATCTGCTAGTATAGGTTTCCAGTGTTTCCCTTCTAGCTCCCGGTCTTGCAGCGGATATTGTATCAGCAGCTTGTACAATACATGCAATCAGGGAAGTAGGCTCTACATCGCCATGGTGAGATTCCACGGCATTGATAACCGTAGCGTTCTCTTTATATTTCCGACACAGTTCAGCACCCAGCTGAATATGGGAACCTTCCATTTCGTGGTCTACTGCCTTACCGATATCATGCAGCAGTCCCGCTCTCTTGGCAAGTCTCACATCCAGTCCCAGCTCCGCTGCCAGAAGACCTGACAACTGTGCAACCTCGATGGAATGCTTTAATGCGTTCTGACCATAGCTGGTACGGAATTTCATCTTACCGAGTAATCTTACCAGTTCGGGATGAATGCCATGTACACCAACCTCCAGAGTTGCGGCTTCTCCCTCTTCCTTGATCATTACTTCGACTTCCTTCTGCGCCTTCTCTACCATCTCTTCGATTCTGGCCGGATGGATACGTCCGTCCACAATCAGCTTCTCCAGCGCAATTCTCGCTACCTCACGACGAATCGGATCAAATCCGGACAGGATTACTGCTTCCGGTGTATCATCTATGATCAGGTCTACACCTGTCATGGTCTCAAGGGTACGGATGTTACGTCCCTCACGTCCGATGATACGTCCCTTCATTTCGTCATTCGGTAACTGTACAACGGAAATTGTAGTCTCAGAGACATGGTCTGCTGCACATCTCTGTATAGCGTTAACCACATATTCCTTTGCCTTTTTGTCTGCTTCTTCTTTGGCCCGACTCTCCATTTCCTTGATCATCACGGCCGATTCATGTTTCACTTCATCTTCAACAATTTTCAATAAGTAGTCTTTTGCTTGTTCAGAGGTTAATCCTGAAATTCGTTCCAGTTCCTGCACACGCTGCTCATTCAGTCTGGAGACTTCTTCCTTCATGCGATTGAGGGATTCTTCTCTGGATGCTAAACTTGCCTCGCGCTTCTCGATGGCATCTGCTTTCTTATCGATGTTCTCTTCCTTCTGCTGAACTCTGCGCTCATACCGCTGGGCTTCCGCTCTACGTTCCTTGATTTCTTTGTCCAGTTCATTCTTGGTACGAATGGACTCTTCCTTGACTTCCAGGAGTGATTCGCGCTTTTTGTTCTCTGCAGTCTTCAGAGCTTCATCAATAATCTCTCTTGCCTTCTCCTCTGCGTTGCCGATGGTTCCCTCCGCGTTCTTCTTCAGACGGTTCGTGGTAACCTTTGCTGTGATCAGCACTGCAGCTATAATGGCAATAACAGAAACCACTAATACTATTACAATATTAGTGTCCACTACAGGAGCACCTCCTTATGAAATTTTCATTGTACATTTTGCTCCGATAATACAAATTATCGTTCATAATAGAATGCAATTTATGTACATTCTAACAAGCAATTCACAACAGTATTAGTGTAAACTGAAATTACACCCATGTCAAGTACAAGTCGCAATTAGTCCAAAAATAGTTCCTATATCAAAACAATCTTTGTGCATTATTTCTTGCTGTTATGCGTCGTCCGGTATTCTCAGAAATCATCGCTATGCATGCCACCGATGGACTTGCGGATAGCTTCTGCGGAGAATCCCTTTCTGATCAGAAATGCGTAGATCTTCTGGCGTTCCTTCCAGTCTGTCTCTGCTTCCGGATCATAATGCTTCTTATGAAGCAGTTCACGGATCATACTCTGTTCGTCCTGCTCTCCGCCCTTCTCCCGCCAGACCTGCCAGGCCTCTTCCATGGTAGCTGCCGGGATTCCCTTGCCCTGCAGATCCTGTTCGATCCGCCGCCTGCTGCGGCTGTCCTCGTGATAAGTAATATAATCCACGGCATATCGCAGATCATCGATATAATGAAAGCCCGCCACATAAGCGATAGCCTGCTCTATAATCTCCGCCGGATAAAAGCCCTGCTGTAATTTTGTCCGCAGCTGTGCCGTGGTATATTCTCTTCCCTGCAACAGGTTCATGGCACGAAGCTTCGCCCGCTTGGGAAGTACCTCCTGCATGATAGTCCGATAGTCTTCCTCGCTTAATTGCTGTCCTTCCTTTATATGGTAAAGACGCAATTCGCCTTTGTACAATACAAAGGCGAATTCCTGATCAATATATACTTTGCTTCTCGATTTGGAAAGTTCCGTAACCTGTGTTACCAGCATGGATCTACTCTTCCTTCTCTGCTGCGGCAGTGACATCTGCCTTTAGTCCGTAATGCTCTCTGACCTTCTCGGCAATCTCATCGCAGATGGCGGGATTGTCTTTTAAATACTGCTTGGCATTCTCACGGCCTTGTCCGATCTTGTTGCCCTCGTAGGCATACCAGGCACCGGACTTTGCCACAACGTCACAGCTGGCTGCCAGATCCAGAATATCTCCTACCATGGAAATACCTTCACCGAACATGATATCGAACTCTGCTTCCTTGAAAGGAGGTGCAATCTTATTTTTAACGACTTTGACACGGGTACGGTTACCGATCACTTCACCGCCCTGCTTCAGAGCTTCGATCCTTCTGACATCCAGTCGTACAGAAGAATAGAACTTCAGCGCACGTCCGCCAGTAGTGGTCTCAGGATTACCGAACATTACACCTACCTTCTCACGCAGCTGGTTGATAAAGATAACCGTACAGTTGGACTTGCTGATCACAGCGGTCAGCTTGCGCAGCGCCTGGGACATCAGTCGTGCCTGTAAACCCACATGGCTGTCTCCCATATCACCGTCAATCTCGGCCTTGGGTACCAGTGCGGCTACGGAGTCCACTACGATAATGTCAATGGCTCCGGAGCGTACCATGGTCTCCGTGATCTCCAGTGCCTGTTCACCGTTATCCGGCTGGGAAATGTACAGGTTGTCAATATCTACGCCGATGTTCTTCGCATAGACAGGATCCAGAGCATGCTCCGCATCGATGAATCCGGCAATACCGCCTCTTTTCTGTACTTCTGCGATCATATGTAAGGTAACGGTGGTCTTACCACTGGATTCCGGTCCGTAGATCTCAATGATTCTTCCCTTGGGAATACCGCCCAGTCCTAACGCTATATCCAAACTTAAAGAACCGGTGGGGATGGTCTCCACATTCATCTGTGCCGTGGGATCTCCCAGCTTCATTACCGCGCCCTTTCCGTACTGCTTCTCGATCTGGCTCAGCGCCGCATCCAATGCTTTAAGCTTATCGTCTTTTTCCATGTCAATCTCCTTTTTGTTCAAGGAACAAATGTTCTGCTTTTTATTTAGAATAAAACATTTGTTCGTGTTTGTCAATGTCTATTTTTATTATACATATTTTGTGTACATTAAAGCTCCCTCATAAGCATTCCCCCTTATTTTTTCGTTCCGATGATCGTCTGAAATTTTGGCGAATGCCTGAACATCCTGAAATGTCTGTCGATAATCAGAGATAAAAGATACAAAAAGAATGTATCACACATCCCCGCTTCCCGCAAGGACGCATGATACATTTCCTGTGTTTTCGTCACTATCTACAATTTTTTACCCCTTCGTTTTGAGGGTATCTCACAAAATATTTTTCTATTACTTTTTACCAAAAGTAACTTTACTGAAGTATTTCAGAATACAGCTGCGCATAAGAATCAATGCTGCAGAGGTAGTTGCCTCTCTGATCTGGCTGCGGGTTCCGGAGAAATGATACTCTTTCACCGTAACTTCTCCCTTTACGCTGCATCCGATATATACCAGTCCCACCGGCTTTTCCTCGGTTCCGCCGTCCGGTCCCGCAATTCCGGTCACTGCCACAGCCACATCCGATTTCATTAACAGTGCGGCTCCTTTTGCCATCTCTGAGGCAGTCTTGCTGCTGACGGCACCGTATTTGTCCAGCGTGCTCTTACGCACTCCCAGGAATTTCCGTTTTGCCTTATTGGAATAGGTCACCAGTCCGGCCTTGTAGCACTCCGATACCCCGGGGACATTGATGATCCTTGCCGCGATCATGCCGCCGGTACAGGATTCCGCGGTTGTCACCGTCAGATCATTGGCCATCAGCAGATCTGCTACTGCCATCTCCAGGGTGGTCTCCTCTCTGGTACTGTAGATATCCCCTCCGAAGCGGGATTTTAATTCTTTTACTATGGGTTTGATCGTTTTTCCGGCTGCCTTGACATTTTCTCCAGAAGCAGTCACCCGGATATGTACTTCTCCGGTCTTAGCGTAGGTGGCTATAGTAGGATTGGTCTGTCCGTCGATCAAATCCTTCAGCGTATCCTCCACCTGGCTCTCCGGCACGCCACACAGCTTTACCATCCGTGAGCAGATCACCCCTGGAGTCAATGCGTCCAGATAAGGAAGTACCTGCTGCTCAAACATGGGGATCAACTCCGCAGGAGGTCCCGGCAGCAATACGATCCGATTCTTCTCCGTTTCCAAAATGATCCCCGGTGCCGTTCCGTTATCATTGTCCAGTACTTTTGCACCTTCGGGCACCATTGCCTGTTTCCAGTTATTCTCTGTAGGCTGAATATCTCTTACTGCGAAAAATTCTGCGATCCGTTCCATGCTGTGGTCATCCACTGACAGTTTTTTCCCACAGACCTTTGCCACAGTTTCCTTGGTCAGATCATCCTCCGTGGGTCCCAGTCCGCCGGATAACAGAATTACATCCGAACGCTCCATGGCACATTTTAACACGCCCGCAAGTCTCTCCGCATTATCTCCCACCACCGTCTGGTAATAGCAGTCCAGTCCGGAACCAGCAAGCTTTTCCGCCAGATATGCTGCATTCGTATTCACAATATTGCCCAGTAAAATTTCGGTTCCTACACAGATGATCTCTGCTGTCATATCTTTACCGCCTTTCGCTGTCACTTGTCCTATATCTTTCCCACAGACAGTATACTACACTTCTCGGGCGGAGAAAAGGAAATATTTTACTCCAGAGAATTTTCACTTTCCACTTTTTCCTGATTCCAGAGCTGGTGTCGTATTTTTTCATCCGTTCCCTTGTGACTCCGCTCCCGCCACTGAGTAGGGGTGCATTCATACCTTTTCTGAAAACAGCGGTGGAAGGTCCGCATATTAGGAAATCCGCATTCGTAACTGATCTCTGTCACCGTCTTTCTGCTGTCCTTCAACAGATTGCAGGCCAGGATCATCCGCTGCTGCGCTACATAGGAAGGAAAAGAGATATTTAACTGGGAGGAAAAAATATGGGACAGATAATACGGACTAATACCCAACTCTTTTGCCACCTTCTGTGCCGTCAGTTCCCCGGTGATATTGTCGTTGATATATTGCAAAAGCTTCTGCGTGATATTCAGATCCGAAGGCTTGTCCTTTTTGATCACTGGAATATTTTCATACATATCCGCCAACAGTGCCATCAGAAGTCCCTTGTCCTGCCGAAATGGCCGCAGTTCCTTATGCAGACCAATATCTGCCAGAATGTCCAGTACCATCTGTCCGTAACGGCTGAGCATGCTTTTCTGAAAACAGGGAGACTCCATATCATAATAGGTAAGTTCTTCCTGAAATTCCCCGATGGAATCCATATCTGCAATGATCAGAAGCATTCCCACCTTTCCCACAGAACTGTAGGAATGGATCTGGTTCGGGTAGATCATCAGACAGTCTCCTGTAATCAGATGATAATTCACACCAGCTACCGTGGCATCCATCTCCCCTTCCGTCACATGGACGAATTCCATATGTTTATGCAGATGAAACGGGAAGTTCGGGTGCCACCAGACATGACAGTCATAGACCTTTTTCCGGCTCTCATAAAACGGTTTTACTGTGTTCATACCAATCCCTATACCTTTCACAGTCTGCAAACTTTGGGCCGCAGGCACAAAATTTAAAGCTCTCTGTATTCTACATACCATATTCCGTCCCGAATTTCTACCTGTTTTGTTAAAAATAGCAATTTTTGTCTCATATGTAATTTCTTTTTGTCGTGCAGTCCACACTTTTTTCACTTACAATAAGCTTAAATGAAAGCAGTTCCAATTTAAAAAACAAAAAGTGAGATATATTATGAATCGTACAGAAGCCAGAGAAAAAGCTACCGCACTGGTAGCACAAATGACAATAGAAGAAGCTGCTTCCCAGCTGTTACACTCGTCTCCCGCGATTCCCCGTCTGGGCATTCCCGCCTATGACTGGTGGAGTGAAGCCCTTCATGGTGTTGCCAGAGCCGGTACTGCCACCTGTTATCCGCAGGCGATTGGCCTGGGTGCAACTTTTGACCGTGAATTATTACAGAAAATCGCCGGTTCCATCGCTTTGGAAGCCCGGGCAAAATATAACGCTTATTCCCGCCTCGGAGACCGCACCCGGTACAAAGGTGTGACCATGTGGTCTCCCAATATCAATATCTTCCGTGATCCCCGCTGGGGAAGAGGCCAGGAGACCTACGGAGAAGATCCCGTACTTACCGCTTCCCTTGGCTGTGCCTTTGTGGAAGGATTACAGACCAAAAGAGACGGTTACCTGACCACTGCCGCCTGTGCCAAACATTTTGCGGTGCATTCCGGTCCCGAGGCTCTGCGTCACAGTTTCGACGCCAAAGCTACGAAGAAGGATCTGTGGGAAACTTATCTTCCCGCTTTTGAAGCTCTGGTGACACAGGCTGATGTGGAAGCTGTCATGGGTGCTTATAACCGTACCAACGAGGAACCCTGCTGTGCTCACTCCTATCTTATGGAGGAGGTGCTTCGCGACAAATGGCATTTTGAAGGACATTACGTTTCCGACTGCTGGGCGATCCGTGATTTCCACGAGGGACATCATGTAACTGCATTTCCGGAGGATTCCGCCGCTCTTGCCCTGGAAAAGGGTTGTGATTTAAACTGCGGCTGTACCTATGAATATATTTTACAGGCATATAAACAGGGAAAGGTAACCGAAGAAGAAATCCGCCGCAGTGCAGAACGTCTTTTCACCACCAGATATCTGTTAGGACTCTTCGATCACAGTTCCCTGGACGAAATTCCCTACAATGTGGTGGGCTGTAAAGAACATCGGGAACTGGCTTATCAGGCCGCTGTGGAAAGCTGTGTTCTGTTGAAAAATGAAGGTACACTGCCTCTGTCCTTGAAAGATAACAAACGCATGGCTGTCATCGGCCCCAATGCCGACAGTCATGCCGCACTGGTTGGTAACTACAACGGTACCCCGCCCCGTTCCATCACTGTAGTGGAAGGAATTACAAGAATCTGCGAGGATACCGGCTGGGATGTCAATTATGCAGAGGGATGTCTGCTCTATGATGACCCTTCCGTACGAAAGGTATTCCAGAACTACCGTATCCCCGAAGCTGTGGCATTGGCAGAATCCTGTGACCTCGCCATTGTATGTGTCGGTCTCGACTCCACACTGGAAGGAGAACAGGGAGATGTGGGTAATGCATTTGCCAGTGGAGACAAGCCAGATCTGCTGCTTCCCAAGATCCAGAGGGATCTGGTAGAACAGGTCATCGCTACCGGTACTCCGGTGATTCTGATTGATCTGGCCGGAAGCCCCATCGATCTGTCCGCTTACGAAGATCAGGTGCCTGCAATACTGCATGCCTGGTATCCCGGCGGAGAAGGCGGACGGGCCATTGCAGACATCCTGTTCGGCAAAGTATCTCCCGGTGGCAAGCTGCCCCTTACCTTCTATTATAATGACGGACCGCTGCCAGACATTACCGATTATCATATGACCGGACGCACTTACCGTTATTTTGAAGGCAGGCCCTGGAAGCCTTTTGGTTTCGGACTCACCTACGGAGAATTACAGATCACAGAAGCAAAAGTAACTGAAGTTGATTACACGAAGGAGATTCCTTCCGCACAAATCACAATACATTGCCAGAATCCCACGGATCGTGACTTAAGTGATGTCATACAGGTCTATGTCCATGTAAACGGTTCTTCCAACGAAGTTCCCAACCACAAGCTGGCTGCGTTCGAACGGATCCGTCTGGATGCCGGAGAAAGCAAAGAATTCCGGATCACCATTCCGCCCATGGCCTTTACCACGGTAGACAATTCCGGCAACAGAGTATTTGATGGCACTTCTGCTACACTTTATCTGGGATTTTCCCAGCCGGACTTCACAGAAGAAGATCAGAAGATCTATACAGGCAACAGAGGCCAGGTATTCGCGGTCACTTTATAATGAGCATTATGGTGGTAAACCATTTGCTATAGAGAGATGTATTTTTAAAACAAGGAGGATAAATCCTCTCCTCGCCATAGGGGCTCGGATTTTCCTTCGGAAAACAAGGAGGATTACAATGAAAAGAAACAAGATCTTAAGCCTGTTGCTGTCAGTTTCCATGCTGACTGCACTCACCGCCTGCGGAAGCCAGGGTTCCGGCACCCCCGCAGCATCCACCACCGATAGCGGAAGCACCGCTTCTTCTGTTGCCGAGAGTACCGCTTCTTCCGATGACGGTTATGTACTGGACAAGGTCACTCTCGTCGTAGACGGTACCTTTAATGCATCTGTGGATGCTTATCAGGACAAATTCGTCGAACAATGGGACACAGCTGTCAGTGAAGCACTGGGTCATCCCATCAGTCTGAATATCCAGCAGTTAGACCATTCCAGCTATGTAGATGGCGTTGGCCGTCTGTTTGCCAGCGGTGATTACCCCGATGTCATTCTGCTGAATGCCGGTCAGTATGCCGAATATGCCAAAACCGGTCTTCTGTGGGATATGACAGATGCTTATGATAACGCAAAATTCCAGAGCCATATGGTACTGCCCGCAGTTAACCAGAACGTTCGTATCGACGGCAGACAGTATGGTCTGTCCACCGGTCTTGGCGGCGGTTGTATCACTTATGTAAAGCAGGCATGGCTGGATGCCGTCGGCATGAAGGCTGAGGATATTACCGACTGGGATTCCTACTATGCAATGTTAAAGGCATTCACCGAGCAGGATCCCGATGGCAATGGCAAGAACGATACCTACGGCGTAGCTGCAGCAGGCTTTATCGGTTCCGAGGCTCCTTACACCAACTATCTGCCTCAGTTCTGGCAGAACGCATATCCCAGCTTCACCTATGATGAGAACGGTGTATGGTATGACGGTTTCAACACCCAGGAGACCAAAGATGCTCTGCTTCGTTTACAGCAGGCTTACGCAGACGGTGTCATCGATCCCGAATCCCTGACCATGGGTACCAAGGATGTCCGTGAAAAATGGTGGTCTTCCGATCAGTCCGGTTCCTTCGGTGCTTTCACCTACTGGTCCGGTTACTGGAACGATAACCTGGTTAACAACATGGATAAGAACGGTGTAGATTCCGGACTGGCAAGACTGGCCCCCATCGCTGAAATGGATGGCTACCTGAACAGAGAATCTCCTGTATACTGCATCATTGATGACGGTGACGGCGATGATTCCAGAGAACAGGCAATCTTCGATGCAGTCTTCGAGACCATGTTCGACGGCGGTACTGTACAAACCCTGTGGGTATACGGTGCAGAAGGCTACCACTGGTCTACCGAAGCTGAGACCATTGTCACCGGCGAAGGCACTGATAAGGAAAAGACCTATGAATACAAGGACGGTGAGTTCCATCTGCGTCTGAATCCTTCCGATCCCAGTGCATTATGGAAAAAGAATGCTATCGATCCTTCTTCCATGATCTGCTCCTTAGAGAATGGTTTTGAATCCGCTACCGATCTGACCAAGGAATGTAACGAGTTCTTCTCCGAACACAGCGTAGACGCTCCCCACTCTGCTTCCTGTGACGGTATTACCAACTACGGCGGTACGATCAATGATGCTAAGAACGTAGTCATCGCCGAGGTTGTTGTAAAGGGCGGAGATGTAGATGCCGCTATGGACAATTATGTTAAGACTACCCAGGATATGGTAGACGAGATCCTCGGACAGCTGAATGCAGACTAAATAGTAAAAAATAACCGATTAGCAACCTGCTCCGCCGGGCTCACTAAAAAAGCCGCTTCACAAAAATGTGAGACGGCTTTTTACGGTAACTGGAAAGTTAGTAAAGAAATGCTATCAAATCCCCGTAGCCCTTGGCAAGGTATAAGAAACGCGGCACGCTCGCGCTCTGTCGCAGAGCGTAGCGGTACATAAGCGGTCATAATACGACCGCTAAGTACCGACGTCTGCTTACGGCACTGCTTATTCTTATACCCAGCCGGGGCTACTGGTTTTTGAAAGCTTTCCAAAACGCAGAACTCCCGGAATATGCGGTGCCATGTCGAAGATGTTTGTCGGAGGATGTTGATATTTTCTAGAAAAGTGCTGAAAGGCAGGGGGAAAGCGGACACGATGTCCGCGTCAGCCGATTGTCGACATGGATGTCGACTGTAGGCGGCCCCGTCATGACGAGAACCACTCATCACTTTTCGTAGAAAATTCACATCTGGAGACCTTACATCGAGACATGTGTATCGCATGCTCCGGGAGTTCGTGGATTTTGCCAATGTATTTCACTAACTTTCAATTTACTTCGTATCCTTCATAACATCTTTGTTCTTCACGAGATAATCAATCAGAGATACTACGGTGAGGATCAGTGCGATCCACATAATAATATCGGTGAGGATCTGTAACTGCGGGAAGTTGGCGATCATCAGACAGATCATAACCATCTGGAAGGTGGTCTTGAACTTGCCCCAGTAGCTTGCGGCGATGACTACACCGTTGTCGGAAGCGATCAGGCGGAAACCGCTGATGATGAACTCTCTGGCAATAATGATGATGACCACCCAGGAAGGGATGCGGTTCATCTCGATCAGTGCGATCATGGCGGAACATACTAACAGCTTATCCGCCAGCGGATCCATGAACTTTCCGAAATCTGTGATCAGATTGTATTTTCTGGCGATCTTACCGTCGATCAGATCCGTCAGACTGGCGATGATGAAGATAGCCAACGCGATCATATCCGTCACGAAGGTATTATCGCCGAACCATCCGGCCTGGCCTCCCAGCAGCAGGATAATAAACGGCACGATCAGGATCACACGGAAAATAGTCAGCTTGTTAGGCAGATTCATCTTACTCATGGTATATCTCTCCTATCAGATCATATTCATTGGAATCGGTGACCAGAACCTTGACAAAATCTCCGGTCATCAGATTCGCTGAAGTATTTACAAACAGATAGCCATCCACATTAGGGGCATCTCTGTAGGTTCTTGCGACATAGGTCTCTTCGTCCGCTACCTTGCCCTCGATCATTACAGTCAGGATACGACCTACCATATCCTCCGCTTTGTCAAAAGCGATGGCCTGCTGCAGTTCCATCAGTTCATCCCTGCGAAATTCCTTGACCTCCTGCGGCACCTGATCTTCCATGGTGGCTGCGGGAGTATCTTCCTCCTGGGAATAAGGGAATACGCCCAGACGATCGAATTCCATCTCGTTAACAAAGCGATACAGTTCCTCGAAATCCTCCTGAGTCTCTCCAGGGAATCCGCTGATCAGAGTCGTTCTCAAACAGATATCGGGAATCTTCTCCCGAAGCTTACCGATGATGGTACGAAGCTCTGCCTGATTGGTACGTCGGCCCATTCGTTTCAACACATTGTCGGAAGCATGCTGAATGGGAATATCCAGATAATTGCAGACCTTGGGCTCTGCAGCAATTGCATCAATCAGCTCGTCCGTGATCTCCTCAGGATAGCAATATAAAATACGGATCCAATAAATGCCGGGAATCTGCGCCAGTTCATGCAAAAGTCTGGGCAGCTCCTTTTTACCGTACAGATCCACACCGTACAGCGTGGTCTCCTGTGCTACCAGGATCAGCTCCCGTACGCCCTTGTCCGCCAACTCTTTGGCTTCCTTAATGAGACTCTCCATGGGAACGCTGCGGTAATTGCCCCTGACCTTCGGAATAATACAGTAGGTGCAGTGTTTGTCACAGCCTTCTGCAATTTTCAGATACTCAAAATGTCCGCCTGTAGTGACAACACGGTTGGTCTCTGTCACAGGGGCGGCATTGATATCTTCATAATGATTCTGTTTCTGGCCTGCAAGGATTTCCTCCAGGGCAGCTACGATTTCATCAATAGCAGTGGTTCCGATAATGGCGTCCACCTGCGGGATCTCCTTCTGGATTTCCTCACGGTAACGCTGTGCCAGACAACCTGCTGCGATCAGTGCTTTGACCTGTCCGCTGTCCTTCAGTTCTCCCATCTGCAGTAATGTATTGATGCTTTCTTCCTTGGCATCACCGATAAAGCAGCAGGTGTTTACTACTACTACATCTGCCTCTGCTTCATCGTCCGTGAAGGTATAACCTTTTTCCTGGAGCATGCCAAGCATCTTCTCGGAATCGACAAGATTCTTGTCACAGCCCAGGGATACAAACAATATCTTCATGCGTCTTATGCTTCCTCATCATCACCAAGGATTTTAATCTTACCCTGATTCAGCTCTTCTACTGCGATAGACAGGGGCTTATCCACCTTGGCAGTTACCAGAGGCTCGTCACCTGCGATGATCTGTCTTGCTCTCTTGGCAGTTGCCATAACGATAGAATAACGGCTGTTGACTACAGGTGCTTCACCGGGTTCTACCTCGCTGTTTACTACTTTCATTAAATCGGTATAAGAGGGATGTAACATTTTATTTTGCTCCTTTCGCGAAACCTTTCAGTTCCTCTCTGATCTCTTTGATAAATTCTCTACGACGGGACGGTTCATTTTTCGCCGCTTCCACAAACTTCTGTACTTCTGCGGCACACACATCCAGATCATCGTTCACTACTATATAATCATAGGCATCCATGCCTTCTGATTCCTCATAAGCCCGGGACAGTCTCTGTGCAATGACATCTGCTGTCTCGGTTCCTCTGCCCACCAGTCTCTTCTGCAGTTCTTCTGCACTGGGAGGGGTAACAAACAGTAACAGGCTCTCCGGGAACTGCTCTTTGATCTTCATGGCTCCCTGGATCTCGATCTCTAAGATCACATCCCTGCCTGCCTGCATCTGCTCTTCCACATATGCTTTCGGTGTTCCGTAATAATTGCCGCAATACTGAGCATACTCGATAAATCCGTTTTTTGCAATATTTTCTTCAAATTGTTCTCTGGTACGGAAGAAATATTCTCTTCCGTCCTCCTCGCCTTCTCTGGGCTGTCTGGTAGTCATGGAAATGGACAACGCATAATTGTCATATTCCGATAACAGCTTTTTCACCAGTGTTCCTTTGCCGGCTCCGGAGAATCCGGAGATCACCATCAATATTCCCTTATTCTGCATCTTCTCTGTCCTCTTTTTCCTCTTCCGGCCACAGCGCCTGTGCTCTTCCCGCGATTGTCTCGGGAAGCAGTGCCGACAGAACGACCTGACTGTTCTCCATGACCAGTACCGCTTTCGTCTTCCGTCCCTGTGTGGCGTCGATTGCCTGTCCGGTCTCCTTGGCCTTCTGCACCAGTCGTTTGATAGGTGCGGCCTCCGGGCTGACGATGGCGATGATCTTATCCGTATTTACAATATTGCCAAATCCTATATGGATCAATCGGTTCATGGTATCACCTTTCGTGGCTACTCAATATTTTGTATTTGTTCACGAACCTTTTCGATCTCGGTCTTGAGCTCAATCGCACAGTTGGAGATCTCCAGATCGTTGGACTTGGACAGGATGGTGTTGGCTTCGCGGTTCATCTCCTGTGCCAGAAAATCCAGCTTTCTTCCGATACTGCCACCGGCCATCAGCGTACTCTTCGTGGTCTCGATATGGCTGCGCAGTCTCACCAGTTCCTCATCTACGCATACCTTATCTGCGAAGATCGTCACCTCGGTCAGAAGTCTTCCTTCATCTACAGTAGTATCGCCCAGCAGTTCCTTCACACGGTCTTCCAGCTTCTGACGGTATTCAGCAATGATCTGGGGAGAACGTTCCGTAATGAAATCCACCAGCTTCAGCATGCCATCCAGCTTGCTAATTAAGTCATCTCTTAAATGCTCGCCCTCGGTGATCCTGGTCTGTACAAACATCTCGCAGGCACCCTTCAGGGCTCTCTGCAGTTCTTTCCACAGTTCTTCCTCATCGATGTCCTGTTCTTCCATCACAAATACATCCGGATACTTGGACAAAGTGGACACTCGGATATCGCAGTCTAAGTCAAAATCACTGGCCATCTGCTTCAGGTATCCCAGATACTCCGCCGCCAGTTCCTTGTTGTAACGGACATTGGATGTGTTCTCGGAAAAATCCTCGTAGGTAATGAACAGATCTACTTTACCTCTGGAAATATAATTCTTCAGTTCACTGCGGATCGCAGATTCAAAGAAATTCAACTTCTTCGGCATTTTGATGTTCACATCAAGGTAGCGATGATTCACAGACTTCATCTCTACGGTAAACTTTCTGTTATTCTCGGCAGTTTCACATCTGCCAAATCCCGTCATACTCTTGATCATAGCTTCTCCTGTTGTAAGGGCGTGTAATGCCTTCCGCAATTTACGGTTTTCATTCTATTATAGAATAAATATGCCCTTTCCGTCAAGTGCAGGTGCCCTATTTACACTATTTCCACTCGTCGTAATGCTCCAGAAAATGATGCTTCACACCATCCTCTTTGTAGGCGATGATCGTACGTAAGTTTACATTCTCCACACTCTTGAAAATATTCCCCTCGATAAAAGGGTTAGTCTGTTTCAGCGAAGCGATCAGGTTCTTAATCTCCATACGCTTGGAGGGACTGCTGCCATCGGTACGGCAAGTGGTACAAGTGTCAGTGAACCGGCAGGCACACTGAATAAAATGCAGATCATTGTAATCTCTCCAGTGCTTGATGTCATCCTCCCTGATCAGGTACATAGGGCGGATCAGCTCCATGCCCTCGAAATTCGTACTGTGAAGCTTCGGCATCATGGTCTGTACCTGTCCACCGTACAGCATTCCCATCAGGATCGTCTCGATGACGTCATCGTAATGATGTCCCAGAGCGATCTTGTTGCAGCCCAGCTCTTTCGCATGACTGTACAGATAGCCTCTGCGCATTCTCGCACACAGATAGCAGGGGGAATCCTCTATGTCATACACCGCATCAAATATCTGGGATTCAAAAATGGTGATGGGAATATCCATCAGCTTCGCATTGTTCTCAATGATCTTACGGTTTGCCTCGCTGTAGCCGGGATCCATCACTAAAAATACCAGTTCAAAGGGGAACTTGTTATGGCGTTTCAGCTCCTGGAACAGTTTTGCCATCAGCATGGAATCTTTACCGCCGGAAATGCATACAGCGATCTTGTCGTTTTCCTGAATCATATCGTATTCGTTGATAGCTTTGGCAAACCGGGAAAACAGGACTTTGTGGAACTTTTTGCGGATGCTCTTCTCAATTTCCCTTGCCCGTTCATTTTCCTTTTCTCCGGGCTGTTCCTTCTGCATCAGGTTCAGCAGCCATCCGGTATAGCCGCCCTGTAAGCTGTAGGCCTCCATTCCCTGTTCTCTGAAATACTCTGCGGACACCTTACTGTTCTGTCCACGGCTGCAATACAAAATTACTTTTTTATCCCCTGCTGCCGCCGCCAGTCTGTCTATAAGTTCACATTCGGGGATTGCAATGGCTCCGGGAATCATTCCATAGTTTACTGCTTCATCCCCTCTGGTATCCACCAGGATGTATCGGTCAAGGTCCCGGGACTGTAGTTCTTCCCATGTGATCTCAATGGGCTGTATTGTCTCTTTTTCTTCCATTTTTATATTCCTTTACTCTGCCAGAACAGGCAGTCTATTGTTTTTCCTCTCTCAGTCTGCTACACTGTTATTAAAAATATGGTAACTGAATCGTTACATTACATCCATAGAAAGGCACACAAATGATTCCTTATACTACTTTAGATTCCATTATAGCTCAAATGCCCGAACGCACCGGGCACACTCTGTTAGATGAAGACCAGGGGTGTGTAAAAGGGTGTCGTATGGGCGTATCCCTCTATCGCAACACAGAATATCACATGCCGCAAAAGCATGACGATCAGGAAGGCTTCTTCGTATTGGACGGAAAAGGATATGCTCTCATCGATGGCGAAGAAATCCCTCTGCTGCCCGGTACCGCCTTTATGGTACCTGCTCACACAGATCATGTGATCAGACGGGATCCCTCCTGTGACTGCTGTAAGGTACTGTGGTTCCATGCCGCAGCAGAATGATCCTCAGTCCCCACATACCGCCAGAAGCTCCGGAAGCTGTGTCTGAAGTTCGGTCAGGCTGTCACACTTTTTATCTACTATGGTAAGAATCTCTTCTGTAGGTGGCAGTTGGTCCGGCACCATGACCGTAAATAATCCCGCAGCATGCGCAGACCGGATTCCATTAAAAGAATCTTCCACCGCCATTGCCTGCTCTGGCTTTACGCCCATTTCTTCACAAGCCTTCACGTAAATATCCGGTGCGGGCTTTCCGTGATCCACCATGTCCCCGCAGACAATTTTCTGAAAATATCCAGTGATGCCCGCTCTGTTCAGATGCTCCATGACAGCCGCCTTTCTCGTAGAGGAAGCCAGTGCCACCGGAACTTCGTTCTCCTTCAGATATTCCAGGATCTCATGCACGCCCGGCTTCTCGGGAAGGCCTTCCCGTTCTTCCTTTTTCTGAAATCTCCGGCTGCAATCCTCATGCAATTCTTCAAAAGACACATCGATGCCCTGCTCTGCTTTCGCTGCCTCGAACACTTCCTTCGTGCCCTGCAGTGTCCTTCCGATACAGGCTTTGGAAATCTCGTCCACATTTTTAAGGCCCCTGGGCTCCGCCGCTTCTCTCCAGCACTCCATATACATCCTCTCGGTATCAAAGAGGACACCGTCCATATCAAATATCACTGCGGTTATTGTTGTCTTCATAATTCTCCTCACATCCAGAGCACCATCAGATTGTTACCCATACCGATGATCCCCATCATTTTGCGCGTAAATAGTAATCGATGATATCTGTCTCTTCCATGGAAATATAAGTTCCGTACATGGCTATGTTGCAGCACAATACCCTGCTTCCCGCAGGGAAGATCATCTCATATCCTTTAGACGAAGCCAGCCCCGGATATCTGTCATCCGCCCTTCCGTAGGAAAAATAAGCAGCGGAATTACCTATCTTCAAAGGTTTCGGTGCCCCAATCCCTCCGGCAATCAGAGCCTCGTCCTTTTTCCATTCAAAAAAGCTCCAGTTCTTTTTCTCTCCGAGTTGCCTTGGTTCTCTGCTTCGTTCCGTCAGCAGAATCTTACCCTGTGTATTTAAAAATGTCAATGCTCCCGTCTTTTTATCCACACGGATCTGGGCATATCCCGCTGTAATTTCCACCAGGGAAGGATTCTCCCGCACCGTGCATCTGAGGTCTCCTGCTGCCGTCACCGCCGCTTTCGGGAATTCACGACACTGCCCTTTGGCAAAACAAATCCGGAACATATCCACCGCAAGGGGTGTGATCCGCAAGGTTCCGTAGCTACTCAAAAGATCCACATAGCCCTTGCCCTTCATGACCATGCGCACAGCGCAGTCGATCCTGGAATGTCCGGCGGGCATCAGTGTTTTGGCATCCGGCATATCGCCGTACTCGCCGTTATTTTCTACCATCCGCGGCTCCTGTCTGCCGGTTGCTCTGCCAGCATTGCCGTTTCCTGCCCCGTATACTTTCGCAGGTGACGGCTGTCCCGTCCGCCTCGATTCAGGTCCCCCTGACTTTCCTGCTTTCTTCGGTGTAGCGCCGTCTGTTGTCCCCTGACTGTTTCTTGTCACGATGATCTTCTTTGGGCCGTAACGCTCTCTGGCCACACGTTCCTTTTCCGCTTCCTGTGCCCTCTGTCTGTAGATCTCTTCTTTTGTCTTCTCCGACTCTGCCTGTTTTACCACCGTTTTCACCGGCTTCTTCTGGGCATCTGCGGCAAGGCGCATTCTCTGCTTCTGCTCCGGGGATACCGGATCTGCGATCAGTCCGGTGAGTTTCCCCCGGTACAGCACCGTCAGTTCATGCAGGGCTCGGGTGGCTGCCACGTACAGCTGCTTCACATACCCGTCTTCCACCGGGTAATCTTCCTCCGAAGCGTTGAAGATCAGTACTGCATCGAATTCCAGACCTTTGGTGTATTTTAACGGAAGTACCATGACGCCCTCGCCGATCTCCCATTTTCCCGCATCTCCGGTATTCAGGTCCACGCTGCCCTGTAAGGCTGCTGTTACTTTTTCCGCCTCCGCTTCGTCAATGCAGACTACGGCAATGGTATCCAGCCCCTTGCTCTGCCATGCTTTGATGATCTGCTCCGCCTGTGTCACCTGCTCTGTAAAATCCACACATTTTTTCACCGTGACCGGTTCCCCATGACGTATGATGGGCTCCACCGGATAGACCGGAAAGCTTCCGTGATACAGAATGTCCGTGGCAAACTCCGAGATTTCCACCGTGTTACGGTAGCTTTTCTGCAAAATGCCGAAATAATCAAACTCTCCAGGCAGCATCAATTTCCGCAGTTCCGTCCAGTCGTTGAGACCGTAGCGGTCGGAAATATTCTGGGCCACATCTCCCATGATCGTATAGGTACATTTGCTCAGACAATATTTTAAAGACGCATAGGCCATCATGCCGAAATCCTGGGCTTCATCAATGACCACATGCCCCGCCTCCCGGATCACCGTGTCCTCCTTGATGCGCTTGTAGAGGTAGGCCATGGCCGCCAGATCATAGACATCGTAGCCACCTTCCGGCACCTCGACCGTGAAATCTTTCTCCTGCTCTTCCTTCAGGAACTGTTCGTAGAGTTCCGCCACAGAGCCCTTCCATTCCCTTTTTCCGAAATAGGTCTCATAATAATGCTTGAGCTTCTGCTTTTCCGGCTGGGTATAGGAATAATATTTTCCGCTCAGCTCATTTTCCAGCCGTGCCATCAGATAATCCGTCAGTCTGCTGATTTTGTCCGCCCGGGACAGATCCTTTGTCTCTTTCAATAAGCGTGCAATGGTGGCCCGGTCCAGCAGCACTTTGCCAGTCTTTTCGATCACCACGTCCTCTCTGGGTATCGCGCGGTATTCGTAACGCAGGCAGAAATTCTCCAGCTCCTTAAACCAGCCAAGAGTTCCCTTCACCGCCGGGGTCACACCTTTTACCACCGACTTGATCTGCCAGGACTTGTCCCAGTCCTCGTACAAAAGCCTTACGAACAACTGCTCCATGGTCATCTGGGAGACCCCGTAAACATTCAGTTCCGGCAGCACTCCCGTTATATAGTTTAAGAGCACCTGATTGCTTCCCACAATATAAAAATCTTCCGGTGCAAACTCCTGATCGTAGTTGTACAGGATGTAGGAAATACGGTGCATGGCCACTGTGGTCTTGCCGGAGCCCGCCGCTCCCTGTACGATCATGTTGTGCTGGGGCTTTTTGCGGATGACTTCGTTCTGCTCCTGCTGGATTGTGGCAATGATCTCGCCCAGCACCGCCTTTTTGTTCCGCGCCAGATATTTTGTCAGCAGTTCATCGTTGGCCACCACATCCGAATCGTAGAAGTCCTTCAGCTCATCATTTTCGATCTCATAGGTGCGCTTCCGCGACAGGGTGATGTCGTATTTTCCCTCCCCCTTTACGGAATAAGAGACATCCCCCAGAGCGGCATCGTAATATACGCTGGCAATGGGTGCTCTCCAGTCTATGACCTCCGGTTCTGCCGGGTTATCCGCAATGACACTTCTGCCGATATAGTAGACCTCGTCTTTTTTCAGTTTTTTGTCCCGGAAATCGATTCTGCCAAAGTAGGGCTTTTTCCTCGCCTGTTCCGCCCGGCGCAGATCCTGATTCACGAACTTGAAGCGGGCATCCGCATTGTGCCACAGGGTCTGGGCTTCCTTGTCGTTCTCGTCGAATTCCTCCTGCATGGCATGCAGTTCTTCCGCCAGAGCCTGTACACTCTGCCTGTTGGCATCCACCTTGCGCTGTGCGATCTCTAACGTATGCTGTAATCTTTTTTCTTCATCCTGCCTCGTAATGCCGGGTAAACTGCTCATATTCTCTCCTGTTCAAAACCATAAAAAAGAAAAAGCAAAGGAAGCCTGTCGAAGACTTCCTTTGTATGTATTCTAAATCACATTTTACCAGTCAGAGCCCCAGTCATCGTATCCTGAGTCCCAACTGTCATTGGAATCCCATCCGGAATCCCAGCTGTCATCATCCCAGCTATCGTTATTATCATCGCTGTACTCATAAAGAGTGTAATAGGACGAATCCTCAAAATCCTCATATTCCGCATCGCTGTCATAGCTGTAGGAATCATAGTAACTCTCGTAATCGCTTTCCATCCAGGATTCATCCGGTGCATAGCGCCAGGAATCATTCTCCCATTCGTACCAGTTCCCATGATAATAGTAATAGTTCTGATCCTCATAGGTGTAATAGCCGTTATCCGGTCTGTTGTCAATCTGCCAGATAGAATAGGCGCCTGTAAAAATCGCCACCAGAGACAATGCTGCCATAATCAGGCAGAAAATTGTCAGAACCGTTTTTTCTATCTTTTTGCTCCGGGCTCTTTTCTTATTATAGGCGGTGTAATCTTTGGTTGGGCGGCTGGCAGGTGCCGCAGCTTTCGGCTGCTGGTGTGCTTTCTGCACTGCCACTCTTTCCTTCATCTTCTGGTAAAGTTCGTTGACCGCATAGGCTTCATCGGTTCCCTTGTAACGTACTGCCCGGGTACCGTCCTCTTTATTCTTATAGACTACGAAGGTGCCATCGGTCTCATCCTTGTAAATACCGAAGGCTTTCGCGCCCTTGTAATCCTCTCCGATAAAGGTCCGCATGTCCTCCAGCGGAAGGTTCATCTCCTTTGCCCAGGCTTTCAGTTCCTCGATTGTCTGTGGTACACCGTTGGCATGGCGGTTGTAATTGTTGTTGACACCGCCACAGTTCGGGCAGACCTGATCAAAATCGTTGATCCAGCTGCCACACCAGTCGCATTTTATCTTCATGTTCCCCTCCTGAAAATACACGTTGCAATAGTTTCTGTTTTATTGTACCACGTTCTGCACCTGCTGCCAACCTAGGATATTGCCAAAAGAATGCGGCTCTCCCTGAGGGTCTTGCTCTGGTCGTAATCATACTCTATGGTCTGGATACTGACATCCGGAAAACGGGCATGCAGCCGCTGCAAAATTCCCCGCTCGCAGACATGGCTGACCAGACATCCGAAGGGATGCAGGATCAGCACACTGCCACAGCCTTTTTCCACATATTGTATCACCTCTGCGGCAATCAGCCAGCCGTCTCCGGTATTGCAGCCCTCCGCCAGAATCCCCTGCACTTTCTCCTTCAGTTCCGGGAACGGCAGATCCGTCTGGAACCGGTCTGTCTCCCCGATCACCGTAAGCAGATGTTTTTGTGCCTCACACAACCGGTGGAGCACAAAGGCACAGGCTTTCGCCATGATGGGATTGCGCTGGTACTTTTCTGCCTTATACCGCTCTGTATCCACCAAATACAGACAGTAGTTGACGAAACCACCACTGTAAGGCTCCATTCCCTGCCGGAGCAGAAAACTTTCGATATCGTCATTTCCCAGTTTCGAATATTTCATATAGATCTCACCGGTGATGCCAACTCTCTTTTTCTTCCCGGGTTTCACCGGTACCTTCGAAAATACTTCGCAGGCATACCGGTAATTTTTCTCTCTGGTGTGCCGTCCGTTCCTGTGTCTCCGAATGCTCTCGCACAGTTTCTTTTCCACCTGACTGCGGATGCGGTCCGTCTCTCCCGGATTCTGTTCGTAGGGCTTCACCTGCTGGTACAGGCACATGATCAGATCGCCATAGCATGCGGCAGCAATCCCACCGGACAACAGTGACGGAGTAATGTGAAAGCCTGTATGTTTTTCTTCTCCCATGAGGTTCAGGGAGATTACGGGAATCTGGGCATACTCCAGCTGTCCCTGCTCTGCCATGCGGTACAGCACTCTCTGGAGCAGATTGTAGATATTTCCGGCCCTGCAGGCACCGCCCGCCTGGGGCTCCATGAAGGTGATCTCCTCCGGATCCCGTTCCCCGCTTTCCAGATATTCCAGGAACTGTGCAAGGATCAATACCGTCGGATAGCAATAGTCGCTACTGATATAGCGAAGTGCCAGAGTGCGGTCCTTCACCGGGTTCTTTAAAGTCTCGAAGGAATACCCCTCCGCCCGGAATGCCGCCTCCAAAAATACATTCGTGTACTCCAGCATCTCGCACAGCAGGATCGTACGGGTCTTCTTGTCATGACGTGTGAAATTTTTACATACTCTGTGCAGTTCCTCCATACGTTTTCCTCATCTGACCGGGTTAGTTTGTGTACGAACATAAATTTACTATTGTATATTGTAAGCTGAATCGTTGGCCCGTGCAAGTGTACATCTGGTTTATTCTGGTTGTCTACCATCGTCTGTAAACTTTCAGGCACACAAAAAAAGTGGAAACCTTGTATTTTCAAGGTTTCCACGCTTTTCAAAAGAGCTGCTGACGGGAATCGGACCCGTGACCTCCGCACTACCAATGCGACGCTCTACCGACTGAGCCACAGCAGCATCACGTGACTGCTAACGCAATCACCGTGTTACATTCTATCAAAGGTATCTCACTTTGTCAATAGAATTATTTTAAATTATATATTTTTTTTGCACAATTCATTCATTATGCTTTCGGTGACCAGTCTGCGCATCTCTTCTGGGGGCATATCATTACCGATATGGTGGCACTGGTACATCAGATAGGAAATCATCCGAGCTAACAGCGCGTTGGTAATATAAGACAGCGGAATGTCCTCCCGCAGTTCTCCTTTCGCCCGTGCACTGTCTATGATCTGGCGGACCAAAAGATCCACCGGCCCGTTTTCCTTCTGTTCCGCTATCCGTTGCCGCAGAAGATTTCCCTCCTTGGAATGATCCGTCAGCAGATGCAGAAACGCCATGATGGCATCCACACACTGGGAATGTTCTTCCACCAACAAAAGCATTCTGTGGATCTGGGTCTCCAGATCCGGACAGGTCTGAATCTGATGGGAAGCCTGCTCCGTTACTGTACGGATTTCATACAATAGGGCACAGACAATGATCTCTTCCTTGGAATCAAAATATTCATAAGCAGTTCCCTTGCCAATGCCCGCCAGCCCGGTGATCATGGACACGCTCATTTCCGAGATATCCTTGTCCTCCCGCAAAAGTGTGCTGACTGCCCGGTACATGGCGGTCACCTTGGGAGGCACCTGGTTCGGTGCCTCCAATCCGGTTATTTTACTCATTTTCCGCATCCCCCGTTTTTCCAGATCTTTGAGATTTTGCCAGCTTCTTAGCCGCTCTTCTCTCCTGTCTGCTCCGCTTATCGAAGATCAGATAGAAGGTCGGGATCAGGATCAGGGTCAGGATCGTGGAAGCCGTCAGACCGCCGATGATAACCAGTGCCATTCCCTGCATCATGACACCGTTATCGCCCAGTCCCAGTCCCATGGGGATCATGGACAGGATCGTTGTCAATGTCGTCATCAGGATAGGACGCAGACGGGTACTTCCGGAAGCCACCAGCGCATCCTCAGTGGACATTCCCTCTTCCCGCAGCATATTTGCGGAATCCACGAACAGAATACCGTTATTTACCACAATACCCATCAACATCAGAAATCCCATCAGGGATACCATACTAATGGTACTTTGCGTAATGAACAACAGCAGGAAGGATCCGATCAGTGCAAAAGGAATACACATCATGACCATGAAGGAGAATCTGGGGGATTCAAACTGCATTGCCATCACCAGGAATACCAGGAATGTAGCTACCAGAATTGCCTGCAACAATGCCTGGAACTCATCGTTCATCATTCCAGTCATCATACTGTCTGCCGGGGTTACAGAATCCGGGAATACCGTGTGATCCACCAGATCGTTGATAGCATTCTGGGCATCAAATATCTTCTCGGAGGTCATAGTGGACGTCACGCTGACCTGATACAGACCGTCCTGCTTCATGATGGTCTCCTGACTCTGTGCGTAATTGATCTCTGCAATATCTCTTAACGGTACCACGGTGCCAAAAGAAGTATCCAGTCCCAGATCCATCAGCAGGTTCAGATCATCATAGCTTCCTTCCGGATATTCCAGCCATACCGCATACTCCGAACCATCATTGGTGATCGTCAACGGATTCATACCGCTTAATACGTTATGTATGGTCATGCCGACCTGAATGGGTGTCAGCCCGTACTGCATTGCCTTCAGAGGATCTACCACTACCTTGGCCAGCGTCGTAGAGTTTGCCAGAGAGTTTTCTGTCTTTACGACACCGTCAATCTTCTCGATCTCTGCCTGCAGGTCTTCTGCGGCCTGTGCCAGTTCTGCCCTGTCATTACCCTGTAAATCGATCTCATAGCTGCTGGTGCTCATCATGGAGCTCATACTGCTGCCGGAAGATGTTACCGTAACATCCATATCCGTCATACCGGCTGCAATCTCATTCCATTTATCTACTACCTGTGCTGTAGTCAGGGTTCTCTTCTTGATGAGATCTGCGGTAAGGGTTGCACTGGAGCCGCTGATGGATACGGAATAGAATTCCACATCCGGTTCCTCTTCAGCGATCTGTTCCCACAGCTTCAGTGCTTCATCCTCTTTTTCCAGTGTGGTACCGGAACGGAAATTCACCGTAACCGCCACGACTCCTTCATCCGCTGCAGGAATCAGCTCCATGTCCAGCGTTCCTGCCAGCAGAACCGTGCCGATCATCAGAGCCACAGCCACACCAACGACGGTCCTTCTGCGCTTCATCAGCTTCCGCAGGATCTTCTGATACCATGTGGTAAATTTCTTCAACAGCTTATCGATGGGCAGGTTTTCTTTTTCCTTCGGTTTAAATACTGTGTAGAACAACGGTACCAGCATCATAGCTGCGATCAGGGATGCCAGCATGGCAAATACAATGGTGAATCCCAGCTGCTCAAACATCTGTCCGGACAGGCCCTTCATAGTGGCCAGCGGCAGATATACCACGATGGTGGTAATGGTGGAAGCGATAATAGAAGCCATCACTTCCTTCGTTCCCTCTAAGGCTGCCTGTTTCAGATCCGGCGTACTCTTCTGTCTTCTGAAACAACTCTCGATCACGACGATGGAAGAGTCTACCATCATACCGATGGCAATGACCAGAGAGCCCAGTGTTACGATGTTCATGGAGAATCCCATCATACTCATAAGGATCAGGGTCAGGAACAGGGAAATGGGCATGGAGGCTCCGACGATCAGGCTGGCTTTGAAATCGCCAAAGAATAGGAACAGCACCGCCATGGTCAATACGACACCCAATAACAGGGTCTCGGCTACACTGGTCAGGGAGCTGATAATGGAGGAACTGGCATCATAAGTAACTTCAAATTCGATGGCCGGGTTCTCCGCCTGGATCTGTTGTAATTTTTCCTTCACATCCTTGCAGGCATTTACCGTACCGGCACTACTTTTGTTCTTAATGCCGATGCTGACATTGTCCTGTCCGTTGTAACGGCTGATACTGGAAGCATCCTTGGATGCTGTGGTAACATTTGCAATATCCTGTAAGGTGATGACCTGTCCTTTGGTGGTCATCAGGGGTACTTCCCGCAGCTTCTGTACCGTATTGTACTCCATGGACGTCGCCACGCTGATGTCCTGACTGCCCTGGGTCACGCTGCCTGCAGGATAAGTAAAGTCTACGGTTCCCAGCATCTGTGCCACACTGGACATGGTCAGACCGTACTGCTTCATCAGGGTCTCATTGAGTTCTACTTTGATATAATCCTCGGAACCACCGGTGACGGATACCTGTGCCACGCTGGACAGAGATTCCAGTTCCGGTACCACGGATTCATTGACTACTTTTAACAGGTCCACATCACCCTTTTCCACCGCAGAGATCGTCATGACATCCATACTGTTCATGTTCATCTCAATGATGGTAGGCTGATCCACGTCATCCGGCAGACTTAACTTCGCCGTCTCCATGGCCGCACGGAGATCGTTGTGACATTCATCAATATCCACACCGTATTCATAGGTAAACAACACCATGCAATAATTTTCAAAGGAATAAGAATTCACGGAATCCACACCGCTCAGAGTGGAACCGGAATCTTCAATAACGGATGCCACCAGTTCATCCACGCTCTCCGGGTCTGCACCGGGATAAGTAGCCATGACGATGAGCATAGGCATCTCAATGTCGGGAGTCAGTTCCATCTTGAATCCGAAAATGGAGCTGATGCCGAATACTGCCAGTGCCAGGAGCACCAGGAAACAGGATACCGGTCTTTTCAGAGCAAGCTTTGTCAAATTCATTCTGCTGCCTCCCCCTACTCTTCTGCCTTCACCGGTGCGGTGACTTCCACACCGTTCATAAGCTTGGGAGACCAGCTGGTGATGACGGTATCTCCGGGCTGTACCCCTTCAATGACAGAAATCTGTGTATCATCAAACAGATCCGTGGTCACATAGGTCTTCACGGCCTTGCCATCCACACTTAAATATACATAAGAGCCGGTATTATCATAGTACACGGCATCATAAGGAATCAGTACCGCACTGTCGTTCGTATGATAGGTATCGGTCGTCAGTTTCACGGATACACCGCTGGGCAATGCACTGCCATCGGCATTTACCGCTGCCTTGATCTGGAACAGACCGGTCTGCTGGTTCACTGCCACTCCAATCTCGGTAATGTTACCGGTATAGCTGGCATTTCCTCGCTCCACAGTCACTTCCTGTCCCATAGTCAGTGTATTTTTCACAGCTTCGCTGACCTGAAAAGTCACAGTCATCATATTTTCATTGGCAATGGTGTACGCAGGATTGCTGCTTCCGGCAATGCCGTTGACTTCCACTCCCTTGCTCTGAATCGTACCGGAGATGGGAGCCTTGACAGTGTAGTAGGATAATGCCAGTTCCGCACTTTCCACGCCCACATTTGCCAGCTGTTCACTGGTGGACAGCTGCTTCTTCGTATCCTCCAGTGCCTGTCCCTGGGACAATGCCTGGGAACGATCCACAATATTCATGCTGCTCTTTGCTGCATTGTATGCGGATTCCGCCTGCTGGACTCCAGCCACCAGAGAATTTCTGCTGGACTCCAGCTGTTTCTTCGTTCCTTTCAGTGTCTCGATCTGCGTCTTCATCTGCACAACACTTGCCGCATTTCCGCCGCTCACACTGGATGACGCTGCTTTTATGGCATTCTCCAACTGTGTAATATTTGTATTGCATGCATCGATCTGATCTGAAAGATCATCATAGTTCTGGTCATAGGCATTTTTCGCCTGGACATACGCAATCTGTGCCTGATCATACCCGGACTGTGCCTGCACTCTGCTGCTATCCATCTGGATATTGGCGGATTCCTGCTGGGTGGTCAGGGCACTGTCTGCCTGTTGCCTTACATTGGCCGCACTGAGCTGTGCCTGTTCTAACTGCAGTTTTGCTGCAGAGTCATCGATTTTGAACAAAACATCCCCGGCATTGACCTGATCTCCCACCTCAAAATAAGTATCCGTCACTGTACCGGAAGCAAAGGGAATGACATAGACCATCTCCTGGGGAGAAACCGTTCCCACAAAGCTGTTCTGCAAGGTCAGTTTTCCGGTCTGGGCCTGCTTCATATCCACGACTACCGCAGAAGTCTCCACAGCATCCTGTGCCCCATTGCTGCCGCAGCCTCCGAGCAACAGACTGCCTCCCATCAACAACGCCATTCCGACGCTGCAATTTCTTTTCCATATATTGTGCATGATCTTTTCGCCTTTCTGAATAGTTATGAATATGTATTTGCTTTATTAACCGACCGGCTGGTCGGTCAGCATTTGCAGTATACTCCTATGCCGGGTTTTAAGTCAATATTCCAACTCTGCAGATTCTATTAAAAAACTATAAAAAACACATTCCTGAAAAATTTTTTCAAGAATGTGTTCTCTTCTCTCATTATTTTGCATCACACCAGTCTCCGGATTTTGCTCTTCAGACGCTGTAAGGCATTGTCCGTAGACTTTTCGTCTCTTCCCAGCACCTTGGCGATCTGGGTATAGCTCATTCCCGTCAGGTACAAATCCAGCACCTGTTTTTCAAAGCTGCTGAGTTCTGTCTCAATAGCTCTCTCCAGATCTTCCACCCGCTCCTTGTCCAGGAACAGTTCCTCCGGACTCATCTGGGTTCTGGCCGCCAGAGCCTCAATGAGATTTTTCTCCTCATTGTCCGTGCCCTCGCTGCTTCGCTCATACAGAGATACATAGCTGTTGAGCGGTGAGTGCTTCAGGCGCTTGGAAGCCTGCACTGCCGTGTACATCTGTCTGCTGATACACAGATCCGCAAACGTGTAAAAGCTGGCGTCTCTGCCACAGTCGTAATCCCGCACTGCCTTGAACAGACCGATCATCCCCTCCTGGATCAGATCCTCGCTGTCTCCGCCCAGAATATACATGGATTTCGCCTTGCTGCGCACAAGATTTTTATACTTATCACAGATGTAGTCCATCACCTGCCTGTCACCTTCCCGCAGTTGGTCGATGAGTTCCTCATCTGTCATATCTTCATACTTGAAATGCTCTGTCATGCTTTCCCCTTTGCTATCCGGTTTCCGGATGCAGCACCCTGTTATGCCTGCAGTCTCTGACGTACGATCTCGTAAGCCAGTACGCCTGCTGCTACGGAAGCATTGAGGGAATCGATATCCCCCTTCATGGGAATGGATGCCACCATATCGCATTTTTCCTTCACCAGACGTCCTACGCCCTCGCCCTCGTTACCGATGACCAGACCGATCGGGCCCTTGAGATTCAGATCGTACATGGTAGTCCCTCCCATATCTGCACACACGAACCACAGACCGTCCTTTTTCAATTCTTCAATGGTCTTGGCCAGATTCGTCACCTTGGCTACCGGCGTATAATTCAATGCTCCGGCGGAAGTCCTTGCCACCGTCGCAGTCAGTCCCGCCGCACGGTTCTTCGGAATGATGACGCCATGGGCTCCAGCCAGATTGGCGGTACGGATGATGGCTCCCAGATTGTGGGGATCCTCAATGTTATCCAACAGGAAAATAAAAGGCGGTTCCCCTTTTTTTCTTGCGCCTTCCAGAATCTCATCCACCTCCGCGTACTCATAAGCTGCCGCATAGGCAATGACTCCCTGATGCTTTCCGGTCTCGGATAACTGGTCCAGACGCTCCTTGGTCACATATTTTACTAATGTGTCATGCTTTTTTGCTTCTCTTTTAATGGTCATCATGGGGCCATCCTGACAGCCATCCAGAATGAATAACTTGTCAATGGGTTTGCCCGCACGATACGCCTCGATCACGGCATTTCTGCCTTCTATGGTAAATTCCTGATATCCCATGTTTGTCCTTTCTATTGTGAATTTTTATTACAGTTCCATGCCTGCCAGACGGATGCCGTCTTTGATCAACTGCAGCATCCGGTCAATCTGTCCCGTCAGGTACAGATAGCCCATCAGTGCTTCTAAACCGGTAGCTCTGCGGTAATCTGCCACGGAAGCGTTTTTCGCGGTGGTGTATGATTTGGCGTTGCGTCCTCTGCGGTACACCGCTTCCTCTTCCTCCGTCAGTTCCGGAAGCAATGCCTCGATCATGGCAGACTGCGCCGGTGCCTTTACATAACGTGTCGTCTTTTTATGCAGATCATTGGCGGAACGGTTAGCTCTCTCCACCACCACGCTGCGGATCACCAGCTCATAAATCCCGTCTCCGATATAGGCCAGTGTCAGCGGAGAATACGCCCGGACATCCTGTCCTTCGCAGGCAAATGCTTCCTTTATTTTCGTAAGAAGGGTTATGCTCTCTTCCATTTTACACCCTCTCTGGTATCTTCCAGCACAATGCCTTTGGCTAACAGCTCGTCACGGATCTCGTCGGCTCTTGCGAAATTCTTCGCCTTTCTGGCTGCCTGACGCTCTTCAATCAGTGCCTCGATATCGCTGTCCAACATTTCCGCTTTCTTGTCTACGATCAGTCCACAGATATCGGACAGCGTCACGATTTCCTGTTTCAGAGCCTCCAGAAATGCCTTGCTGCTGTCTGCTTTCGCATTGGAGTTGACGAATTTTACCAGCTCGAAGATAGCTGCCAGCGCATCCGCAGTGTTGAAATCATCGTCCATAGCTTCATCGAATTTGGTCTCAAAGTCCTGTGCCTCGGTAACTAACTGCTTCTCTTCTTCGGACATTTCGGCATCTGCTGCCTTTTCCAGCAGGAACTTCAGGTTATCCACGCTGGTAACGATTCTCTCGTAGCCGTTCTTTGCTGCTTCCATCAGATCGGCACTGAAATTCAGCGGGCTTCTGTAATGTGCGGACAGCATGAAGAAACGAAGTACCTGCAGATCATATTTTTCGGAGATCTCCCGAACAGTAAAGAAGTTGCCCAGAGACTTGGACATCTTGCGGTTGTCAATGTTCAGGAATGCATTGTGCATCCAGTATCTTGCAAAAGGCTTGTCATTGGCTGCCTCGGACTGTGCGATCTCATTCTCGTGATGAGGGAAGATCAGATCTTCGCCACCGGCATGAATGTCGATCTCCTCACCCAGATAACGCTTACTCATAACAGAGCACTCGATGTGCCAGCCGGGACGGCCCTGACACCAGCAGGAATCCCAGTAAGGCTCGCCTTCTTTCTTCGGCTTCCACAATACGAAATCCAGGGGATCTTCCTTCTGATCTTCACCGGAGACTAACAGGGAACGGTTACCGCCCTGCAGATCGTCCAGGTTCTTGTGAGACAGTTTGCCGTAGTCCTTGAAGCTTCTGGTCCGGAAATATACCGTGCCATCCGCTGCGGGATACGCATGCCCCTTGTCGATCAGTATCTGGATCATGTCTAACATTCCGCCGATCTCCTCGGTAGCCTTGGGGTTCTTGGTGGCAGGCTTGATGTTCATGCCCTCCATGTCCTTTTTACACTCTGCGATGTAACGCTCGGAGATCACGCTGGGCTCCACACCTTCTTCATTTGCTTTCTTGATGATCTTGTCATCCACATCTGTGAAGTTGGATACATAGTTTACTTCGTAACCCTTGTATTCCATGTAACGGCGCACCGTATCAAATACGATCATGGGGCGGGCATTGCCGATGTGGATCAGATTGTATACGGTAGGCCCGCAGACATACATTTTTACCTTGCCGGGCTCTAAGGGCTTAAATTCTTCTTTTCTCTTGCTTAAGGTGTTGTAGATTTGAATGCTCATTGTTTATCCTTTCCTGTCTTAACTGTATTATCAGTTTTCGCTTCTTCGCTCATTACCACCAGCCTGCGCAGCTGTTTCAGTTCATCTTCCATCTCCAGCACGCGGTTGGTCAGTTCGGAGTTCTCACGCTGCAATACCGTGATATCTTCCCGCACCGGATCGGGGAGATCTGTCTGGTTCATGGTCTCCTGGGGGAGGCTTGCGTTGTTACGCTTTACTACGCGTCCCGGTACACCCACGACCGTGGATCCGGGGGGCACTTCACTTAAGACCACGCTTCCGGCACCGATCTTCGAATTATCTCCGATGGTAAAGGAACCCAGTACTTTCGCACCCGCACTGATCATGACGTTGTTGCCGATGGTCGGATGACGCTTGCCGTGCTCCTTGCCAGTTCCTCCCAGTGTCACTCCCTGATACAGGGTCACATTATCGCCGATAATGGTAGTCTCACCAATGATGACACCGTTGCCGTGATCAATGAAAAATCCCTTGCCGATCTGCGCGCCGGGATGAATCTCAATGCCCGTCTTACGTACACCACGCTGAGAAATATATCTGGCCCAGAAATAATGCCCGCTCACATATAGCTTGTGAGCCAGTCGGTAATGGATCATGACCTTGAAACTGGGATACAAAAGTACCTCCATGGAAGAATGGATCGCCGGGTCACGCTCCCTGATAATACGGACTTCTTCTTTTAAGTTTTTGATGATGCCCATGTTCTCACCTCGAAAAAAATACCGCGAACAAACTCTTCTCTTAGAGACGAATTTATCCGCGGTTCCACTCTACTTAAGGGACAATGCCCTTCCCTCTGGCGTTCTACGCCCTGTGTAGAACACCGTGCATATAACGGATGCTTACCGGATCCGGATACTGATTACTGTTAACGTTCCCCAGATCAGCTCACAGGCGCACTTCCTTTTCCTCGGACGAAAGCCGCTCCCAGCTTCTAACAGCTTCTCTCTGGCGTCCCACCGAAAAGTACTTTTCCTGTTCCATGCCTTTATTCTATAGATGATAATTCCTACTAAATAAGATATGCAAAAATACGGGTTTTGTCAACCCCGGAGTTTTCTACATCACTGCTTTTTCCAACGTTTCCCTCACATATTCATTCAGTGACATCTGGCATGCAGTTGCATGGATCACAAGCTGCTTATGAGTCTCAGGTGCGATCCGGATATTAAAGCTTCCCTTGTATGCTTTTTCCGGAGCTTTCCCATGTCCTTCACACAGTTGCAGATAATCATCTACCGCCCCATGAAAATCCTCTACCAGACTCCTGGCATCGGTTCCCTCATAAGAGATCAGGGAACGAATCCCCATTACCTTTCCGAAAAAAATCCCATGCTCCTCGGAAAATTCTACGCTGCCGACATACCCTTTATATTCCATCGTATTTTTCAAATCAATCCCTCCTGTTCCAACAGATCACATAATTGTCTGACCTGGTATGCTTTCAATTCCTTTTGCGGATGCGGCTTATGTAGTAATATACTCCCATGCTCCTCACTGGTAAACATCACTCTGGAACCGCTGGTTTTCCCCTTATTGGATTTCGTAAATTCCAGATAATCCAATAAAACTTCCGCATCATGAAAGGTAAATGTCTTCGGTCTGCTTTTTAACTGTTCAATTAGTTTTTCCTTTTGTCCCATTTGTACCCCTTGTTAATTATATTATATTTTTTCTGCTTGTTTTTTGCAACTGTTTTTAGTTGCAAGAATGAAGTTAAAAGCATATTTTCTACCTAATTTCAATGGATTGGAAAATTTCTCCGACATTGGATTCTAATAGAAAACAGATCTGATAATAGAAAAAGGCCCTATGCCATTTATATTAGCATAGAACCTTTGTAATCACAATAGTATTTTATTCTTCCAAAAGCACCCACTGCCCCTCCGGTGCCGCAGCTGTTTTCTCCGTCAGCTCTTATAATCCTCGATCATAGCTTCGATCTCGGCGATCTGGGCCGCGCTGAGCTTCTTGCTCTGGATAAATGCGGCTATCATCTTCGGCAGCGAACCGCCGTAAGCCTTCTCCACGAAAGCCTCCCCCTGGGCTCTGTGGTATTCCTCCTTATTCAATACGGAAGATACGATGGCATTCTCATTTTTGAAAATACCGTTCTCACAAAGCTTTTTAATAAACGTATAGGTAGTGGATTTCTTCCAGCCGAACTTCTCCGCGCACTGTTTTACCAGTTCTCCGGAACCGATGGGTTCCTCCTCCCAGATCAGCTCAGCAAATCTGTATTCTGTCTCCGTCATCTGATACATTCCCATTCCTCCTTGTATCCTTCTTAATCCAGCCCTTGCCAATTATGCAACCCTATTGGCTTTTTTGCACTCATCACATTATAAAAGGTCGATAGTATACAGACCTTGTTCTAATCAAAGTCTATATCCTATCGACCCATTTGTCAAGTTCTTATTTTCCGAAATTATCAGCTCTTCGGGCATCCTCCGCAGCTTCCACATCCCCCCTGCACCGCCTGTGCCGTAAGGTCATAGGGCGTAGTCACCAGACAGATCGCCTGAGAGGAGATCCCCTCTCCGCTTCCGGTAAATCCCAGTCCTTCCTCGGTAGTGGCTTTCACATTGACCTGCCCCACATCAATCAGCAGAGCCTTGGCAATATTTTCCCGCATGGTATCAATGTGGGGGCGCATCTTCGGTGCCTGCGCGATGATTGTTGCATCAATATTTTCAATGAACACATGATTCTCTTCCAGCAGTTCTCCCACTTTTTCCAGCAATTTTATAGAAGAAATGCCCTTGTACGCGGGATCCGTATCCGGAAAATGCTTTCCGATATCCCCCAGCGCCGCTGCTCCCAACAGCGCATCCATGATTGCATGGAGCAGGACATCCGCATCCGAATGTCCCAGAAGTCCTTTTTCATAAGGTATTTTCACGCCACCGATGATCAGGTCTCTTCCCTCCACTAGACGATGTACATCATATCCCATTCCGATTCTCATACTTACAACCTTTCCGCAGACGCTATCTGTTTTCAAAAACCACCGGTCCCATCGTCTTACCAAATTTTCCAACCGGACAATTCCCAGGTCTCTATGCCCGGATCCGGACGGTGCCGGGTGTCAATATCGTCTGCAATATTCTAAAATTCTGTCCTTATTTTCTCGCCACAGCACAGTCCATCAGATCCTCCGTACTGTCAAATACATAGACCGTATAACTGTCGTCCTCATACACCTTTTTGCCCTGTTTCAGCGCAGGCGCCGATGCATATTCCGCGCATTCCTCCGACGTCAGAAGCAGGAATGTCTCCCCGGTATGATACCCTTCCTCATAATATTTCATGGGAGAAGACCACTTGAAATATTCCAGATGTTCGGGATCTCCGATGTTGCCGATCTCCACTTCGCCATTGGTAAGCTCTGTAATGATATTGGCATTATTATAAGTAGCAAAGCCAAAATCATACCCGTTTTCCGCAAGGAACTGCGCCACGGGACGCTTCGTTTCGTTCTTGTCCACCGTCAGGAAAGACATCACCGTTTTCCCCGTTCCAAGGATCAGACAGATTGTAAGCAGCACCGTCACCGCCAGACGGTCAAATGGCATTTTCTCCTCTTCCAGATAAAAGCACAATACCGGCAGTGCAAAAATAAAAATCGTAATATAATACCGCGGCACCATGGTGCTGGTGGTGAAAATAAACACAAACAGATTTAGGACAAAGCTGACTTTCAGGAAAAGTGTGATCAGGCTGCGAAATCCTGTACTCTGCTTTATCTTTCCGTTCTTCACCGTAACATATCCATAGATGCCCAGCATCACGAAGGCTGCCATCGTCACAATACCACGCAGGGATAAAAAGCCCTTGTCGGGAATATAACCAAAAAGCATTAACAGACAGCCTACTGCATTCTGGATCCGGTCAAACAGCACCCCGTGGTACAGAGCGATGAAATTCGTGGCACCGTAAGTCTGGAACACATATTTATGGCTGATCCATACCACATTAATGCCGTAGCCCGCTACTGCGAAAAACGCTCCCACTACACTGTAGAGAAAATATTTCATCCGGGTCGTAGGCAGCAAGGCACGAAAACGCTCCTTTGTCATCTCTCCCCGGAAACCCTGGAACTTCTCTCCACTCAACAGATAGAAAAAGGAAGTCAGTACCAGCGGGCACTGTAATGCCAGCAGGTAACGTACGCCGGACATTCCACAGACAATAGCCAGTAGTACATAGAATATCCACAGGCTGACCTTGCGTTTTGTACTGTATTCTCCACTGCACAGCCGCAGATACATACCGAAGAACCACAACACCAGAATCACATGGGACATGTAGGTATTGCCCATTTGCATGTGTGTCATCATGGTCTCGGAAAAAGGCAGAAGCAACAGACAGGAGCTTAACACCGTAAGCCCTCTGGATACCTTTAACGGCTTCATAAAATAATAATAGGAAGCCAGCATCAGCCCGTAAAACACCAGATTCGTGATCGTGCGGATCACATGCCAGTTGTTGCAGATCCGGAACAGCGGTCCCATGAGCAGCTGTGTATACAGCACACGGAACTCCGTGGAATAATACCAGTTTGTCGTTGAAATCATCTGATGCTCCCCCGCAAGGATCCGGGAAAAGATCATCTCTGCCGCCATATCGGAATCCAGCCAGTGATCCTGGCTGATGATATTCAAACCAAGCAGGAGTAAAAGCGTCGCTCCCAGCAAAATATATGGTATCTGTTTTTTCAGTGTTTTCATACCGCAGACCTTTCTGTTAGTGCCTATGCATTCTTCCCTAACTATACACGATTTGCCGCGAAAGCACAACTGCGGCTTTTGCGGCAAATACATAAAATTCCTCATCTACTTAAGATTTTTTTCTCTTGGGGAAGCTGTTGCCGATGCCCGGCTCTTCCCGCTTCTTTCTCTTTTTTACTTCTCTCTCCGCTCTGTCCCCGGAGTATTTACGGTCCGCTGCCTTTCTGTCGCGGCCGCTCCATTTTCTTCCGTCCTCGCGGTTCTCGTCTCTGCGACGTCTTCTGTCCTCTCCGGAACCGGTGCTGCCATCATCTCTGCGGTCTCTGTCACTGCGGCCGAATCTTCTGCGGTCCCCGTCTTCGCGGCTGAACCTCCGTCTGCCGTCTCCTCTGCCGAAACCACGGCCTTCGCCATCGTTTCTGCCGAAACGTCCCTTCTCTCCGAACCGTCCGCGGCGCTGTACATAATCATCTGCGGCGATCTCCTCGCCCTTGTCGCCGACCTGATATTTCAGCATGGCTGCCGCCAGATCCAGTGCATCGCAGCCTTCCTCTTCCATTTTCCGCTGTAAAAAGCTCTTCATCAGTTCAACGTCTTCGTGCTCATGCAGTTCCCACGCCTTGTTCAGATATTTATCCGCTTTCGCTTTCAGAACCTTTGCTGCGCCGGGAAGCTTTTTCTCGGTAATGGTGGTATGACAGACTCTCTCGATCTCGCGGATCTTACCGATCTCCCTACTGTTGGCAAAGGTAAAGGATCTGCCCTTTCTTCCGGCACGGCCGGTTCTGCCGATACGGTGCACATAGTACTCGATATCCTGCGGAATATCGTAATTAATGACAGCTTCCACATCATCCACATCAATACCTCTGGCTGCCACATCCGTAGCGATCAGAATGCTGGCTCCGCCGTTACGGAAACGGTTCATGGCCACATCACGCTGCGCCTGGGACAGATCGCCATGCAGCCCTTCTGCCTGGAAGCCCTGCTGCTTCAACAGATCCGCCAGTTCGTCCACCTTCTTCTTTGTGTTACAGAAGATCAGTGTCAGCTTCGGCTGATAATATTCCAGCAGTCTCACACAGGCTGCATCCTTGTCCTGATTTTTTACACGATAAAATTTCTGCGATACCAGTGGAATCGTCAATTCCTTTGCCGCTACTTTTACCAGTTTGGCATCCTTCTGAAAACGGTCGGTGATCTCTAAGATCGGCTTCGGCATAGTTGCGGAAAACAGCGCGGTCTGGTGCTCTCCCGGGATCTGTCCCAGGATCAGCTCCATGTCCTCACGGAAGCCCATGTTCAGCATTTCGTCCGCTTCGTCCAGTACCACCATGTTGACCAGATCCAGTTTGATCGTATGTCTGCGCATGTGATCCATGACACGTCCCGGAGTGCCTACGATGATCTGCACGCCCCGCAGACCCGCGATCTGGCGGCTGATGTCCTGTCCGCCGTATACGGGAAGCACTTTGATCCCGTGCATATATTTTGCGATTTTACGCAGTTCTTCCGCTGCCTGAATTGCCAGTTCTCTGGTCGGGCACAGGATGATCGTCTGTAATTTTTTCACGTCCGGATTGATATGCTGAATAGCAGGGATACCGAATGCTGCGGTCTTGCCGGTACCGGTCTGCGCCTGTCCGATGATGTCCTCGCCCTGTAATAAATAAGGAATCGCCTGCTCCTGGATTGGAGACAGCTTCTCGAATCCCATCTCACGGATGGCGCGCACAATGCGGTTGTCCAATAACGGCTCGATGGAGGCGATGCCGTCCTGCTCATTTTCCTGCTGCACGCTTGTCTCGTCCTGCAAAATTTCCTGTTCCTTTACTGCTTCTTCATTTTCCAAAAAATAACTCACTGAATGCTCCTTTTAATTAACTCCACACAACAATTCAGAACCGCATTCGCAAAATCGTCTCTTTGAGACTTTCCTTTTGCGAATGTCTGGGTTCTCACCAAAGTCATTTTCAAAAATGCCCTTTGAAATGCAAGCATTTCACGTGCATTTATGAAAATAACCTTGGTTCTGAATTGTTGCACAAAAAAAGAAATCATTGCGATGCGCTTCTGATTTCTTCCATCAAATCTCAACAACATTTCGTAGTATAGCATGGAAGGATTGAAAAAACAAGTAATTTCCTTTACTATAGAATAAAAACTTGAACTTTCTGAAAGGCATGGAGATTTTTATGATACAGACATTACACATTGTACCCGAATATAACGAAGACCTGATCTATCCCGCCATCTGTAAAAGCATGGAGGCTTTAAACATTGCGGCAGACCTGCGTCCGGAGATGAAGATCGTCATCAAGCCGAACATGGTCATGGCAAAGTCCCCCGATTTTCCGGCTACCACGCATCCGTTGGTGGTAAAGGCCGTGATACGGTGGCTTAAGGAACAGGGCATGCAGCATATCACCATCGCCGAGAGTTCCGGCGGTCTCTACAATGTCGAAGCCATGAAGCATGTCTACCATGTCTGTGGCATGGATGCGCTTAGTCCGGAAGCCGAACTGAATATGGATTTTTCCGCGCAGACCGTCAACTGTCCCTCCGGATTCAAGAACCACAGTTTTCACCTGATCACGCCCATCGTGGAGGCAGATTACATTATCAATATCTGTAAATTGAAAACCCACGCCATGACCGGTTATTCCGGCGGCATCAAGAATCTCTTCGGTACGATTCCCGGTCTGGAAAAGCCGCAGATGCACTATCGCTGGCCCGAGATCGAAGATTTCTCCAACATGCTCTTAGAGCTGGCACAGACCGTAGCTCCGCAGCTTACCGTCATTGATGCCATCGATGCTATGGAAGGCAACGGTCCCACCGGCGGCACCTCTCACCCGCTGCACATGCTGTTGGCTGCCAGAGATTTCTACACCCAGGACTGCTTTGCCGCCGGACTTATGGGACTGGATTCCATGGAGATCGTCATGCTGCGACAAGCCGTGGAAAAAGGACTGGCGCATCCAAAAGAACTGGAGCTTGTCGGCGACTCGGTTCCCGAAGGGTTGTCTCCCTTCCGGAAGCCGGATACCATCAAGCTGGATTTCACGAACGGAGTCCCACGATTTTTACGAAAACCGTTTACCTTCGTTGCATCCAGACTGTTAAAGTCCTATCCCCAGCTCAATGCGGAGAAATGCGTGGGCTGCGGAAAATGTGCGGAAAGCTGCCCGGCTCATGTAATTAAGATTGAAAACCGCAAGGCAAAGTTCCGTAGAAAAGGCTGCATCTCCTGCTTCTGCTGTCAGGAAATGTGCCCCATGAAGGCAATTTCGGTTAAAAAGGCATTATAAGGATTCCAGTGCTTCCAGCCATTGTTTTTCTTTTTCAGTCAGGTATTCTGCGGGGGATATCTTGTGATCCTCCGTAGAATAGAACAGATTCGGTTCATAATCGATATCCGCGACATACACAACATAGGTCGAATCATTGACCCATGTATTTAAATTGCTGAAAAATTCTGAAATATCCTCTTTGGAACTGCTCTCTCCCATTTCTATTTTCGCTGATTCCACTTCGTATTTTGCATTACGATCTTCAAAGAAGACCTCATATTGGTAAGTAAGTGTATCCATTCCGCTCCAGAAATTTGTCTGGATCAGATAGTCTTTTCCCTCTACTGTCGTAACAAACATCTGCCCATTTCCCACATGTGTAGGAGAAAACTCTCTGTTTACGAAAGCGTAGATTTCAGAAAAATCACCCTCCCCTTCTTCTGCCAAATAATGCTGTTCGGCTGATACATAGAACTGTCCGAATGCAGTTCTTCCATCCATTACATCTTGTAGCGTAGCACCTTCCGGAACGGTAAGAAGAATCGTGTTCTTCTGTCCGTCATGGGTAATATCTGCCGAAAACTGTGCCAACACCTCACTATACGCTATCGGCTTCCCACATTCTGCATTCTCATATGGTGCCTGTACACCTATTTTACCTATGGAATACTCATATCCTTTCGAAAAAATGAGCGGTGCAGAAACACCGGGCGTTGGTCCATACTCTACCGCACGGCCCTGGAAAAATAATGGCAGAGTACCATGAATCCAGAACTCCCCTTCCTTATATTCTATATAGACATGCGAACCAAAGTCGGTGTTCTCAAATCTGCCCCCACACTCTTCTTCCTCTGTCTGCAGACAAACCTGCCAAGCCGGTTCCTCATTTTTTTCATTCCCCGTGTATATACTAAGCATCCGGTATTTGGCATCGTACTTGTAGGTAATCCTTCCGTCGATATTTTCTGCGATGTCATCAGAGGACAGATAGAATACCGGTTGTTCATTTCCTTCTTCTATGACGGCAAGTCCCATCAGATATATCCCGGTGCCTCTCCCATCGCAAAAGGTAACTGCGTACTCTTCCTTCTGGTCTCCGTCCACATCCATCTTATACGCTCCAACGATCTCCAGAGGCGTCAGGGGATGACCGTCAAGTTGAAACGGAATCTCTTGTTCTCCGTCCACAATGACATAGTTATCTTGCTCCCGGTCTAAACATACAGAAACGTTGCTTTGCTCTTCCAGCCAGTACTCCGTGCGGTCTGTGTCTTCCGGCTCCGTCACGACCTCTACCTGTGTAGAGGTATCTTCTGTTGTACTTTCTGCGACTGCCTCCTCACGAAATTCTGTGTTTTCTGTTTCTTCCGAAGTATTTTTCTGCCCACAGGAAGTAAGCAGCATAGTACTAAAAAGCAGTAGCGCAATTAATTTCTTCTTTTTCATATTTCCCCCGTCTACATTATGTGTTAAGTTCATGAATTCATGATTCAATTCGCCGTTCGTCAATCACACAAGCGTGTTGACCCTCTTGCGCTCATTATATCATAAGCTCACGAATTCGTGCTTTCGCACTTCACATCCCGCTTCGCGTGATTATTCGTTCGCTAATGAGCCCAGAAAACCAAATGTCTGCTTCGCAGCCGCTTGGTTTTCTCTGAGGCTCATTATATCATACTTTGTAACTCCATGTTGAAAATATGCTCATCATCTATTATTGTTTTAATTGCATATAAAATTTTTACAAAAATAGCAAAAAACTTGTTGACAAAGCGATGTACCCATTGTATACTTAACAAGTCGGTTGCGAGAGCAACGAAATGGAATCTTAGCTCAGCTGGGAGAGCATCTGCCTTACAAGCAGAGGGTCATAGGTTCGAGCCCTATAGGTTCCATTCCAACTTCGGTTGGTTATATGGCGAGATAGCTCAGTTGGCTAGAGCATGCGGTTCATACCCGCAGTGTCGAGGGTTCGAATCCCCCTCTCGCTATTAGGTTAAAAGGGTCGGAAATGCTGATAAATACAGCGTTTCCGATTTTTTTGATTTCTCAAAGTATCAAATAATATGTTTACTTTTGTTTACTTCTGGATTTCTGACGGTGATAATGGTTAAACCAGAGTTTAAAATGCGCCGGTTTTCTCCTCTTAAAACCAGGGTTAAGAAGCCTAAAACAAAAGGTACGAAAGCTGACTCCGTGGAAAAAGTTACGGTTGCCGAACTTCTTCCCTCTTTGGAAAATACGGTTTTAAATAAAAATTAAACTTTAGCATCACCGCTTTCAGCATTCTGATAGACAAAGGAATTAGTGGTCATGGTGATTTCATCTAATATAGCCAGATTTCCGCTTTTCTTTATGCACATTGTTATTTAATAATTTGGACTTGCACACCGCCAAACCCGTTACTGTTCCAAAACAAACTGCTCTGTCTCAGGGTTCCACTTTAATACTGCTACGATTTCTTCAGAACTTATCAATTTATCCTCAGATGCCACAATAATCAAATCATCTACTATATCCATATAATAAAAAGATTCATCTCCAATGATCTTTAGCGCATCTATCGGAATTTCTACCCATTGACTGCCTTCGACAGCTAAAAGCTGAATTTCCTGTGTTGATATTCCTTGATATGTTGTGGTTTTTGATACCAATATTCTGCTTTGTCCGTCACTCGCTTGAATACAGTTTATAACTACTTTATCAGCCGCAAACTCCTTATATGCTACCATTTCTAATGAATCAGCATCTAAAAGGATACCCACCGTTTTATCCAATCCTGCAACATGAGGGGTATTCAAAATCTTGCATAACACGAATATTTCACTGGCATTATCTTGCGAGAAAGAACCAAAATCAATCCGAACTATAACAATATCTAATGCACTGATGTTACCTTCTTCGTAATTCTCTGCTACCTTTTCTATAATCCTGTTATTAAGCTCTGAGACCATATCAGCACTATCCCTGGATTTCGATATTCCACACGCATTGATGCACATCAGCATAAACAACACAAGAACAGAGACCGGCAAAACCTTATTTTTCATCTTACCCATACTCGTCTTAATCTCTTTCTGGCACATTTTCTATTTTAATGTGCAGGATATGATCCTGCAATCAGTGTAATAATACAACAAAATATTCGATGCGGAATCACCATTTTTTGCACGCAATGCGGCACCCATTTGACATAGCCCGTAACGATGTCCTCCCGCACCAGTTGCAATATCTGTGCAACTTACAGCTTTCAAAGCAGGCTGCGTAGAATGATCTTTTGTTCCATTACCACTACAGCTTGAGAAAAAGGCACCCCAAATATAATCATAAGTTGTAGATGATGGTTTATACATTACAATATCCGTTTTAGATTTACCTCCAGAAGTATAAAAAATATTTGCCGTTGCATCTATTGCCTCCTCGGTAACCTTAGTAGGATCATATACCTGACAACAAGAAGATGAGCAAACCTTATAATCTTTACCCGAATGATTCGAATAAACACTCAGCGCATACAATATACTTTTTCATTGCTTCCTCTTTTCTCTTCATAAAATACCTCTCTTTCTCGTCTGAACTTGTTTAATCTGCCTTCTGGTTAGAAATAAACAAATAACCATCATCCGTCTTTTGTAAAATGACCACCCATTGCCCCCCCTCATACTCTTTTTCGTATTTCAGTATGAGTTTGTTATTTGACTCCCAAGTTCCGGAAGTAACCATACACCAATCAAAATTCGAGTCTCCCATAATCAGATAGTAACTGTCATATTGCTCCAAATAATAGAAACTGTCCAAGCCTATCTTTTTTGTCTCCGCCAGACTTATTCCCATTTTTTCCTGCAAAAAAGCATCCATTTCATTTGCTGTGATTTTTATGATATCCAAATACGGGGCATCACTACATAACTCTGTCAGCATTGACAGTTCATCCTCCGATACTTCGCCAAACGCTCCTCCAACGCCATTATAAAATAACTCAAACAAGTTAATTTCATCTGGTTGACTATACTCGCTGGATAACAGCATATTGTTCATGTTCGTTATGTCACCATTGAAAAATTCTGTGTTAAACACAGTAATTTCCTTTTCGGAAAGAGTACCGGAAGCCATCTGGCATCCTGAAAACATCAAAATCATAAAAGACAAGATAACCGATAATGCAAGTAAATCCATAACTTTTGTCAATATTTTCATTCAAAATCTCCTCCGTTTCACTTCTCAAATTTCTCGCCATTATAGACTCTTCATGGGCACCACTCCCATCCATAGTTGCAAAGCAGATTTCCCCACCTGCAATACACATTACATTTTTCTACAAACTGATAATTCTTTTCTGCCGATGTTGCCGTTTTAATTTCTCCATTAACACTACACGTCATTGTAACTCGATATGTACCTCTGGAAACCAGATATATTTCCAAGCCAGATGCTGTTATGGTATTGCTCGAATCTTCCCATGATTCCACATTGACCCAGCTACCAGAGACCTTTTCCTGGAACATAGCTTTTACATACATTTTTCAAATGATTTCTGCATTTCCCTATCAGCATTGTGATTACAACTATTAAAAATATTATATTTAGCTCCAAGAAGTAGCTATCCTTTTCAAATATAGTGCAAACTATTCCGATAAAAAAATCCAAGCATAAATATTTCATCAGCTTTATTTTAAAACACTTGTTCTCTTCTTCGTTTATCTCCCTGTTTCTGTTCTCAACTGGATATAACACATACACAAATACTTCCAGGGCGAATAATACAATAAGTGAAACAAATTCATGTAAACAGAGATTCTTAACTACAAGCAGAGTAGTAATATATGTTAAGCATGACAAAACAAAGCATATCCAGAATTTTTCCAAATGCAAACCACCTGCATAGGAACGCAATGGTGAGAAAATCACAAAGAAAAATATCCCTTCTAAGACCATATCGAGTTTCAGTGCGATGAACAAGCTTGCAACCAAAAACAACCCAACTTCCAAGGTTATGACAAATCCATATTCATAGACTTACCGATCTGCTTCATCAACCATGCTCTTTTTGATAACATAATCTGTCAACAACTTTGCTACTTTTCTCATTTATTTGTTTTTCCTGAATTTCCTCACTTCTTCCGGCTGTTTAGGCTGATGGTATATGAGTGCACATCTGCTGTTTGCAGCTTTTGATAACATTCCATCAGCAACGGATGTTAATGCTTTTGCTAATACAGTTTTCTTTTCATTTTTCTTCATTATGTATACCCCCTTAATGAACTATTTTTGTAATCATATCATATTCCCCGCAAGATAATCACTAATATGTCAAAAATACGGCAATAGCTGTCAATTTTCCAGTAGATTCATGACAACGGTCATCCGTCTTTAGGATATCTTTAATTTTATCCATGAGTTCCGAGTTGTAAAATATCAGACCGAAAGTATATCAACCTTGCACGGGGTTCTAAATTTATAAAAGAATTTTCAGCACTTATCGGCCTGCCGTTAAGTTCCTACTTTTTAAACGACGGAGACATCAGAAAAAATGCTAAGCCACAGGTTTTAATCCGTGGCTTAGCACCATATTTTAAGATTCAACTCCCAAAGTCAGGTATCATATTCCCCTCAAAATAATCCCTAATATGTCAAAAATACGGCAATAGCTGTCAATTTTCCGGCAAATTCATAACAACGGTCAGGCAAAATACAGAATCCTGTGCTTCCACTAGAATTTCGCCCTGGTACTTTTCTGCAATTCTTGCTATGGAATTTAATCCATATCCATGTCTGCCGCTTTCTGTTTTTGTGGATTGATATTTTCCGCTTCTGTCGTTTTTTAAGACATGCTCATATGGATTCTTTATCAGCATGACCAGCGCCTGCTTTTTCACTCCCATGGATATTTCTATCACCTTTTGGTGCTGCCTGCAGTCCCGGACAGCTTCTATTGCATTATCCAGTGCATTTCCCAGTGCTATGCCAATATCACATGGTTCCATGGAAAGCTCCTCTGGAATAAATATTTTTAACTGAAATGTAATCCCGTATTCCTTAGCAACGGCATATTTGAAATTAATCAGACAATCAATGGTACTGTTGCCGGTATTGGAAATGTTTTCGGAAATATTGCTGTTTTTGATAATCTGATTCAGGTTTCTGATTACAGACTCTTTATCACTGTTTTCAACGCTGTTTTTTAAAACAATAAGTTTATTCAGCAGATTGTGCCTGTCCTCATAAAATTCCTCCAACATCTTTTTTTGCGATACCGTAATTTTTTCGATCATATCAAATTGCTGGGCATAAACTGTATGTTCTTTTTCATAAGCAAAAACTTTATTTATTTTTACATACAATTCAAAAATAATGACATTAAATAAGATAAGAATGCTGATAGTGATAACAGCAAAAAAGGACTTTCCTTCTGAGCAAAATTCATTGATCGCAATGACTATGCTTCCCACTGGCACCAACAGGAGAAAAAAATAATATTTTCCCGGTACCGGACTCTCCTTTCTTTTTTCTGCCACCATCGACAGTGCATATACAGAAAGGATCATCAGGATGTTCGATAATACCAACCCAATAATATCCCTTTGCTGGCTTTCCCCTATGTCAAAGCTATTGATTAGGGAAAAGACAAAGACCTCAATCAACGACCAGCCTGCATAGAATGTAGCCAATAAAAAGTATTTTTCCTTTCCACGGCTTTGGTAGGCAACCATCGCTATGGACAGAATCAGTAAAATGTTCAGAATGGTTGCAAAAATTTGCAGGCGCCCATTATGATAACCAAAGAAAAATTGGAATATGCAATAAACAATCCACAGAGAAACAGAAAGTATACTATTCTGCTTTTCTTCAAAAAAGCTTCCCCAAAATCTTTTTACAATCCATACGGTTGCGATAACAATAGAAATATTTAATAGAATATCTTCTATTTGATTATACATTGATTTCCCCTCCCAGAAGATGGCTGTATTGTTGGTTAAAGTATTTCTGCCGTTCTTCGCTTATAGGCAGTTTCTTCCCATTTACCAACGTTATTTCTATTTTTGTCCTTGATCTAATCAAATAATAATTTACCAGATAAGACTGATGTACTCTCAAAAAAGGTATTTTTCCATCTGACATTTTTTGTTCTATCTCTGACAGTTTCCCGTTAAATGTGTAATGCTCCCCGTTTTGCGTATATATTGTAACTTTCCTGGCATTGCTTTCAAAGTATAAAATCTCTTTACATAGAATTTTATATTCTTCATACTTATAAGAAAAGGTAAAATAGACCATTTTACTGCAGACTCTCTGATAAGTTTCCAGAAATGTCTTTGTCAATATCTCCTCATCGATTGGTTTCTTTATAAATCCAAATACATCCAACCGGAACAATTCCATCATATATTTATCATAGCCTGATACATAAATCAGAAGTACATTATCATCCACCTTCCGTATATTTTCAGCCGCAGTGATGCCATCGCCACCCTTCATCTGAATATCCAAAAAGATGATGTCATACTTTGTTCCTGATGTAACCTGCCTTTTGAGTTCCCTACCACTGTAAAAAACATCAATATTCACGGGAATGCTTTCCCGCTTGCATACTTCAGAAATTATATGCTCTATCTGATTCACAATTACATTTTCATCATCACAAACAGCAATTCTTATCATGTGCACTACCTGCATTATACTTATAAAAGTGGACACATTGGTTAAATAGACTTACTATTAACATAGACACCAAAAGGAGGTATCTTTTATGTCCACAAAACAACATTACGATGAGGATTTCAAACGAACCCTCGTTGAGCTTTACCACAATGGTAAAACTCAGGCCTCTCTTATCAAAGAGTACGGCGTATCTCAAACTGCTCTTTCCAGATGGGTCAAACAGTATTCAACTGTTGAAACTGATGACGGTGAAGTTCTTACTGCAAAGCAGGTGAAAGAGCTTCAAAAACGTATGGCTCAGCTGGAAGAAGAAAACCAAATACTAAAAAAAGCGATTGCCATATTCACGCCACACTCAAGCAACGATTAGATGCCGTGCATAAGCTGCGTCATCAATACGATATCAAAACTCTTTGTCGAGTTCTTCGCATAAATCGCAGTACTTATTACAAGCACTTTTATTCAGATTTAGCACCTCGTACAAAAGAAAATCCGTTGATTCGTAAGCACCTTTTACAAATCTATACTGATTACGATAACTCTCTTGGTGCTTACAAGATCCGTCGTGTATTAGAACGTGATTATGGCATAAACATCAGTCTCGGCAGAGTGGACCGCCTGATGAACACTATGAATCTACCAAAACGTTCCACAGAAAAACCAAAATGGAAAGGTGCCTGGAAAGACAATGGTCCTTGTGAGTAACACTCCCTTTTGAAATCGAGACAGATTCACGTCCCCTCTCGCTTTTAAAATTTCTTACCGCACTTTGGGCAATACTCAAAATTTTCTGCTGTCTCATACCCACAGTAATTGCAATGTTTATAGTTATACCCATAGGTCACTTTTGAAATTCTCTGCAAATGCTCCGGGCGAATCAGTACCTGCTCTCCCCGGGCAATGGCCTTTCCCATCTCCGGATCCAGTTCATACAGCGTATTACAGCAGCTTGTCCGCACATAATAGTGCTTATTCCACTTAATACACGGTATGAAAAACATAGCCCGTCTCCTATCTCACCAGTCCCATGTTGCTTCTGTATTCCTCATTCAGCTGCCGCAGTTCCTTCTCCCCGTTAATGTACGGTTCATAAAATGTATCCACGGAACCACCGCCCAGATTATCACAACCGTTGCAGAAGTCACAGGCTCCACCGCACTGGTTCAAACCCTCCTGTATAATGCGGATCCGCTCTTCTCTCGTTGTATCTTTGATCAGTATACTTTTGATCTCCATATGCCATCACCTTTCCTGATTTATCAATACTATATATCAATAATAATGAAACTGCCTGATATGCGATAACTTTATTTTACCACACATCAGGCAGTCTGTTATCATTTTATTTCTTTACCCCGGCAATATCATCCGGATCCCGGCCTTGATAATTCCGATCCCTACCGGTATTAAAATGATTGTACAGCAGAAGATCACTCCCACGCCCGGCAGGATGAGGCCGATGGGCAACAGGATCAGCAGCCACACACAGGCCTTTAAAATTGCCTCGGTAATCTTATATGCGATTCCGAATAAAATGGTTAACAGCAACAGACACAATATAAATGAAATCATAATTTTTCTCCTTTCCATAATGTAGGCCACATGCTTCACAGAAAAAACTCCTGTCTTTGTAGCTATTATATCCGGTTGTCCCACCATTTTCAGTACGTAATGTTGCACGATAAGTCATCCTAATATAGGAAAAGGACAGAGGATATCCTCTGCCCTTTTCTAGGCTGTTTCTATGCTGTTTCTTCAGGAATGGTCCCGGAACATAATGCATTCCTTCACTGTTTCCAACAGCTTCTTTTCATCCATCGGCTGTTGATAATGTCTTCCGCAAAGGCATTGGCGCTCATGGCAATGATGGGGACATTTCCGGCATCCGACCGTTTCATGGACCGGATCCTGCGGGTGGCATCCCAGCCATTTAGCTTCGGCATCATAATGTCCATGAAGATCACATCGTAATATCCCAGCTCAGATTTTTGAACTTTTGTACCGCCTCTTCTCCGTCTGCAGCGCACTCTACGTGGATCCCGTAATCCTCCAGCATGAATTTTGTGATCTCCATGTTGAGTTCATTGTCCTCTGCTAACAGCGCCCGCAGACCTTCCACCGGGATTTCCTCATAGTTTACGTTCTTCTCCTTCTCCACCGGTTCCCCGATTTTGAACGGAAGTGTCATGGTCACACTAGTTCCGACGCCTTTTTTACTCTCTATGGCAATGTCTCCATCCAGCCTGTCCACGATTTTCTTTGCAATGGCAAGTCCCAGTCCTGTGCCTTCGTACCTGGATCTGCTGGTCTCATTCTCCTGCGTGAACGGTTCAAAAGCATGTTCCAGAAAGGTTTCACTCATGCCGATACCAGTATCGGCACAGCCGAATTCATAGACTACCCGCTCCTCGTCCGCATATTTTTCTGCACACCAGACACGCACACTGCCGCCCGGTCCGGTAAATTTAACCGCATTATCAGAAATATTGGTCAGCAGTCTCTCCACATAGATTGGATTCCCTGCCAGATCCATATGGCGGATATCACTCTGTTCCCAGTCAACAATATATTCCACATTCTTTTCTGCCGCCTGCTTCTGCTTGCCGAGGTTAACCCGGTTCAGCAGTTCTGCCAGATTAAACGGAATCTCCTGTTCCACTACACCTCCCGACTCCAGTTTGTTCATATCCAGAATATCATTCACGATAGAGACCAGATACTTCGATGAAGTCATGATCTGTTCCCGGCACTTTCTCTGTACCTCCAGATCATCCGGATAACGGTTTGCCAGATTCAGCGTGCCGATAATGCCATTCATGGGTGTCCGGATATCATGACTCATATTTGACAGGAAACGGGCCTTCAAAGCTGCTGCCTTCCTGGCTTCCTCCACCTGATACATCAGTTCATGTTCCCACTTCTTGGTATCGCTGATGCTGCGGATCAGGCAGAGCACATGGGTCAGTACACCGTTTTCGTCTCTCTTTTTTTCCACAAAACGGAGTCTGTGCCAGTCGCCATCCTTCATCCGGTATTCTAGGACTAACGTCTCTTCATTCTTCATGCGTTCCGGCAGGGTCTTCAGATCCACAAATTTGAAAAATGCCTCCTGATACTCCTCCGCCACGTATTGTCTGCATACCTTTTCATTGCTTTCCGACAGCTTTCCCGATTTCGTGAACTTCAGATGCTCGGTATCCCGGTTATTGATCTCTTCGAAATAATCTGCCTGAATATCGATCCGTGAAATATACTGGTAAGTTCTGGCGATGGAGGAAATGATCTCGTTACTCAGCTTCACTTTCTCCAATGTGTCCTGTAACTGCTTCTGGATTGCTTTTTCTTTGTACAGAATGCTGTCTATATTCCGGCAATAATTTATTCAGGATGTCATTTTCGTTCTGCTCATAGTTTAAAGACATCGTTTTCCCCTTCTACGGCACAATAAAAGCCGTCTGCCAAAAATGTGCACTGACAGACGGCTCACGATAAACATACTCCCCTACACTCAGGAATCTGCTGCAACCGGCTGTCATAGTCTGATTTTTCTCTATGTTCAGACCTTAGACCCATCTGGCTTTGTGTCCCCGTTTTTCAGCGGGTTTACTAAATAGATATTATTTTTATTACATTTTCTCCGGAGCTTCGAATCCCAGCATATCAATACAGGTCTCCAGGATATCTCTGGTCAGCACTAAAAGTGCTACCAGTCCCTGCTTACGCTCCTCATTCTCTTCACCTAAGATCTTGGTCTCATGGTAGAAGTGGTTGAACGCATTGGCAAGATCGTAAATATAGGCACATACCTTATGGGGTGCCAGTTCTTCTCCAGCGGTAGCGATCATGGTATTGAACTGTGCCAGTTCCATGGCAAGCTCTTTCTCGGACGCATTACCGGGCTGCTGTAATTTTACAGCGGTCAGGTCTCCGCCCTGCTCCTTGTATTTATTCAAAATAGACTTGATTCGCACAATGGTATACAGGATGTAGGGGCCGGTATCTCCCTCGAAGGAGGTGAAACGGTCGATATCAAAAACATAATCCTTGGATGCCTGATTGGACAGATCACCGTATTTTAATGCGGAGATAGCTACCACGTCCGCTACCTTTTTCGCTTCGGCATCCTCCATGTCGCGGCCTTCCTTGATCTTTTTGTACATCTCATCCTGTGTATCCTTGATCAGATTCTCCAGACGCATGACACCGCCCTGTCTGGTCTTGAAGGGTTTGCCGTCCTTGCCGTTCATGGTGCCGAAGCCTAAGAACTTAAGCTCCGTCTCGGGCTCTACCAGCTTCGTCTTGCGGGCGCAGCGGAATACCTGTTCAAAATACAGTTCCTGACGCTTGTCTACCACATAGATCAGCTCGTCGGGATGATACAGCTTCATACGCTCCATAATGGTAGCCAGATCTGTGGTATTGTACAGAGAGGCTCCGTCGGATTTTAAGATCATGCAGGGAGGGATCTCCTTGGTGTCGGTGTCTTCCTTGACATCCACTACCAACGCACCCTCGCTTAAGTGTGCATAGCCGTTGTCCTTCATATAAGCGACCATCTCGGGGATGATGTCATGGACATCGCTCTCACCCTTCCACAGATCGAATTCTACATTTAATTTGGAATAATTCTTCTTCAGGTCGTTCACAGACACATTGATAATGTGCTTCCACAGCGCACGATATCCTCTGACACCGCTCTGTAATTTGAAGGTTGCCTCCATCGCCTTTGCCTTGTACTCGGGATCCTCCTTGGACCTGGCGCTGGCTGCGGGGTAGATTTCCTCCAGTTCGCTGATGGTAAAAGGTGCCTCTTCGGGATATTCCCCGGTGTAGTTCTCGTCAAAATATACCAGATCCGGCCGTCTCTCCTGTAAACCGGTAATGACCAGCCCCATCTGTAATCCCCAGTCGCCCAGATGCACGTCACCGATGACCTCATGACCCACATAACGGCTGATGCGCTTTACGCTCTCACCGATCACTGCGGAACGTAAATGTCCCACATGCAGAGGTTTTGCCACGTTGGGGCCGCCGTAGTCGATAATGATCTTCTTGGGATGTTCGGGCTTCTCCAGACCGAATTTTTCATTTGCCTCCATGCCCTGTAAATAGGTGAGCAAAAATGCCTCACTGACCTTCAGGTTCAGGAATCCGGGGGCTACTGCCACCACTTCGGAAAATACCTTGCTGTCTTTTAACTGCTCTGCCACGTCGTTTGCGATCATGATGGGGGCTTTTTTATACAGCTTGGCTCCCGCCATGGCGCCGTTACACTGATATTCGCACAGGTCAGGACGGTTGGAAAGCATTACTTTTCCTAAGCTTCCGTCATAGCCTGCTGCGGTAAATGCCTGCTGCATTTCCTCTGTCAGCATTTCTAAAAATTTCTTCATGTCAGTCAATCCTCATACCTTTCAGTAATCTGCTGGTATTCCGTTACTTCCTGTAATGTACCGGAATATCTTGTGCAGTCACAATTTCTATCTCTCACGCTTCTGCGCTGTTTTCAATATTTCTACTATATCCTAAAATTCCTCATCCCGCAAGACGCAATTACGCATTTGCGATCTGTGCTTCCCGCTCCGCCTTGGAAAAGGCACAACCGCAGTAATTCTGCCGGTACAGCTCATACTCCGCGGACAATTCGATGGATCTCTTATAACCGTTCTTTTTCTTGAAATCCGAAGGCAGCCAGGAAATCGCATATTCCCCGGAAATTGCCTGCCCGATCTCATTGATCTTCGCCGCATTTTTCAAGGGGCTGATAGTCAGGGTCGTGGCAAAATAGTCATATCCGCCGGCCTGTGCCAGTTCCGCGGTCTTACGCAGTCGCAGATCGAAGCAGCGGAAACACCGCTCTCCTCCTTCGGGACAGTTCTCGTACCCCTTCGACATCTCATAAAAACGCTCCGGTTCATAATCTCCCTCCACGATGTCGATGGGCCATCCTTTTTCTTCTTTATTATAAGCGGCGATCAGGCGCTTCTGCTCCGCCACACGCTTCTGATATTCTTCCGAAAACGAAATATTGGGATTATAATAAAATACCGTAATCAAAAAATAACGGCACAGATATTCCAGACAATAACTGCTGCAGGGTGCGCAGCAGCTATGCAGAAACAGGCGGGGCGGCCGGTAATCCGGCGCTGCCTCGCCCTTCTCCTGTAAGGTATTTAAAATTTTCTCTAATTCTTTCTGATAATTTACCTGGTTCATACGGTTCTCTTTCCGGCAATACTCTCGCAGTGCCCATTGCCTGCGCTCATTATAGCATACTTCACCGGACAATCCGCAATATTTTTTACGCAAATCATCCACTATGCCGGACAGATCATCCATTTTCACAAGGCACATTCACACAATTACAACAGATAAAATCCGGCGCTGCCCCCGGGCACGGTAACCTTTCCACCTGCAAATGTTGCTTCGCCGCCGAAGGTATACAGAGCTTCCTTCACCGCACAGTCTCCGTCAAAGCTGACCTCTCTGTCCGCCGGATTGATGATAACAAGGATCTTCTCCTTGTCGTCGCTGCGCAGATACGCCAGAGGATACTGCTTTTCCTCCGCATAGACGAACTCGATCTCTCCACGGCTCTGCAATGCGCTGTGCGCCTGACGGATATCGATCAGTTTCCGGATCTCATGGTACAGGGAATCCGGATCTGCCATCTGCGCCTCTACCGTGGGACGGTCTGCGGACTCATCCTGTTTGACATAGAGCTTTTCCTTCGGTGCCGCACTGAAACCGGCGTTGGTGGTATGATCCCACTGCATGGGCGAGCGGGAACCGGTACGTCCGTAACCGCCCTCTACAGAATGCAGATTTTCCACATAGCGCATACCGATCTCATCGCCATAATATAAGAAAGGTGCACCGGGCATGGACAGGAGGAATGCAAATGCCACCTTTAACTCCTCCCCATGAATGCTTCTCGCCAGACGATCCATATCGTGGTTGCCGGAGGGAATACAGATCAGACCTTTGCGCTGTGCCTTTTCATAATTTTCCTTGTATTTCTCTACGAAGGCTGCCACATCACCTTTACCTCTTCCGGAGAAGAAAGGCTCCTCGCAGCGGAACAGATCGTTATAATGAGACGGTCCGAAATGAAGTAAAAAGTCCATATGGAAGCCGCCCTGCAGGGACTTGTCCGGTTCTCCCCATTCGGATACCAGCACTGCCTCTGGGAACTCCGCATCCAGGAACGCTCTTACCTTTCTCCACAGAGCAATGTTTCCCTTGCCGTCCTCATCGTTTTTCACCAGAGAACCTGCCATATCCACACGGAAGCCGTCACAGCCCATGCCGATCCAGAACCGCATGACATTTTCCATCTCTGCAAGCGTTGCCTTAGGCCCCGGATCATCGGGATCCTGCTGCCAGTCCTGTGTCTTTTTATAAAATCCGTAATTGAGTGCCGGCTGGTGTGCGAAAAAGTTCACGATCACAGAGCCCTCTCTCTCGGAGATACCGCACAGACTTCCCATGTTCTCAAGCTGTCCCCAGGTGCTGTCGGTCCAGATATAACGGTCGGTAAATTCATTGCGGTCTGCCTTACAGGACTCCTTGAACCAGGGATGTGCCACGGAGGTATGTCCCGGCACCAGATCTAACAGGATATGCATGTCCCGCTTGTGTACTTCGCAAAACAGACGCTTCAGATCCGCATTGGTGCCGTATCTGGGAGCTGCCTGATAGTAGTCCGCCACATCATAGCCTGCGTCTCCGAAGGGTGATGCAAAACAGGGGTTCATCCAGATCGCATTGCATCCCAGTTCCTTAATATAATCCAGTTTTTCTATGATACCCTGAAAATCGCCGATACCGTCACCGTTGGTATCCAGAAAAGACTGGGGATAAATTTCATAAAAGATTGCATTATCAAGCCATTTTGCCATATTCTTGCTCCTTCCCTTTTCTTCCATGTCTCCTGTGAAAAACGTTTTCCGATACTTTCTTTTAACATACCACAGAATGGCTACTTGTACAACTACGAAAAAACATCTATAATAAAGTAGCTTGATGCCCCGATATGAGCATAAAACGGAAGCATAAGAAAATAAGAACGAGGTCTATCATGTTAACACAAAAAGTAAGCACCATCGATGAACTCCTGCAGTTCGTCAGTACGTTACGCCAAAAGCACGGCGTCCGCCTCTGGTTCCGCGGGGAAGAGAATGCGGATCTGACTTTGATCCCTTCCATCCAACGAAGCCAGAAAAGGCTGGACTCCGAACGCTATATTGCCAATGATTTCTATATCCGGGCGAGACAGATCCTGGACAATCCTCCCGACAAACACAATTACGCCGGCTGGGTCTCCCTGATGCAGCACTACGGTCTGCCCACGAGAATGTTAGACTGGACCCAGTCTCCCCTGATCGCCGTATTTTTCGCCACGGAGACTTACCGGGAGACTCCGGACACCGATGCCTGCGTCTGGGTACTGACACCGGGTCTGTTGAACGAGAAGGAAGGCTTCGGCAACTGCATCTATCCCATTGATGCGGACACCACACAGGAAATGCTTCTGCCCGCCTTCAAACACAACCACCACAATCCGGAATTGAAAAACAAGATCCTGGCTTGCAGCTCCACGGAGAACAACCTCCGCATGTACTCCCAGTACTCCAACTTCACCGTACATAACTCTCTGGAACGTCTGGAAGATATCTGCGATGAAAATATGCTGTATAAGATCATTATTCCCTCCGGGCGGAAACAATACTTTATTGAAAGCCTGCGGGTATTCGGCATCTCCGAAAGCTTCGTATATCCCGACCTGGATCATATATCGAATGATTTGAAAGATTCCTATGGAATCTGAAAATCATTTGCGATTTTGAAGGACTCCTATGGGATTTAGGTTCAAAAGCGTGATAACGCGGCTTTGCGAATGGCGCGGACTGAACTGGTCAGCCATTTTGAATTCATTAGATTCATTATAAGAAAGGAAATATACACATGAAAATCGTATTACAGCATCTGACCAAGAAATTCCCCGCACGCGGTCCTGTCCGCGGCAGGAAGAACCGTGAGGATGTCATTGCCGTGAATGACTTCGACTTCGAGATCCCCGACGGCAAGCTGATCGGACTTTTAGGTCCCTCTGGCTGTGGCAAAAGTACGGCACTGAATCTGATCTGCGGTCTGCTGAAGCCCACCGAGGGCAAGATCTTTTTCGGAGAAGATGATGTCACCGGACTTCCTCCCGAGAACCGCGGTGTCGGCATGGTCTTCCAGAACTATGCCCTCTACCCCCATCTCACCGTGGAGAAAAATATCCAGTTCCCCTTAGAGAACCTGAAGGGTGCCGACAAACTTTCCAAAGAGGAAATGAGCAAGCGAGTGCTGGAAGCGGCAAAACTGGTGCAGATCGACCACCTGTTGGAGCGCAAACCCAACGAACTCTCCGGCGGTCAGCAACAGCGTGTGGCCATTGCCAGAGCCTTAGTCAAGCTGCCTCGCGTTCTTCTTTTGGACGAGCCCCTCTCCAATCTGGATGCCAGACTCCGTCTCCAGACCAGAGAAGAGATCCGCCGGATCCAGCAGGAGACGCAGATCACCACCATCTTCGTTACCCACGATCAGGACGAAGCCATGAGCATCTCCGATATGATCGTCGTGATGAAGGACGGTATCGTACAGCAGATCGGCAAACCCCAGAACGTATACGATGATCCCGTGAACCTGTTCGTTGCAAAGTTCCTCGGCACACCTCCCATCAATGTATTTTCCGGTGAGGTAAAAAATGAGCAATTATACATTGGCTCCGAGGCTGTCCTGTCCACTCCCGGAGTATCGGACCAGCCCGTGCATGTCGGCATCCGCCCGGAAGGCTTCATCTTAAAAGAGGACGGACCGCTCTCCTGCGATCTGGTGCGTCTGGAGGTCATGGGCCGGGATGTGAGCATTGTTTCCACCCATGAAAAGTCCCAGAACGCTACCATCCGTTCCATTATTGATGCCGACGAAGGGAAATCTCTTCCCACCGGAAAAGTGCATTTCGCCTTAAAACCCACAAAAGTATTCCTCTTTTGCACCGACACCGAAGAACGCATCCGTTTCTAATATTTTATCCGATTTTGCAGTCCGGCGGTATTCATGGGCTGCAGAAAGAATTGAGGTTTCTTATGGAAAAACAAAATCTGAAAGCCTGGCTCTATCTATTGCCGGCATTCCTGTTTCTGGGTGCTTTTATGATCTATCCTCTGATCGACGTATTCGTGTACTCCTTTGAAGAGGGTTACAATTCCGCATCCCAGACCTTTTACGGCGTAGGCATATACAATTACTCCTATGTGCTCCACGATCCGTACTTTTTACAGGCATTGAAAAATACCTTTATTCTGGTCATCATCACCGTTCCGGTCTCCACCGGACTGGCGCTTTTGATCTCCGCTGCTTTAAGCTCCATCAAACCGCTGCGGGATCTGTTCCAGACCATATTTTTCCTGCCCTATGTGACCAATACTCTGGCGGTCGGTCTGGTCTTCATGATTCTTTTCAAAAAAACTCCTTACTCCGACGGTCTGATCAATCTGCTGATCCAGTTTTTCGGCGGCAGCTCCGTGGATTTCATCGACGGACCCTACTGGGCGAAAATGTTCGTGCTGTGCTTTTACACCATCTGGATCGTTATGCCCTTTAAGATCCTGATCCTGACCAGTGCTCTCGCCAGTGTGAACCCCATGTATTACAATGCGGCAAGAGTGGACGGCACTTCCCGGTTCCGGATGTTCACGAAGATCACACTGCCCATGATCTCCCCCATGGTATTCTACCTGATCATCACCGGCTTTATCGGCGCATTCAAAGCCTACAGTGATGCCGTGGCGCTGTTCGGTACGAACTTAAATGCCGCAGAGATGAATACCATTGTCGGCTACGTCTACGATATGCTCTACGGTGACAGCGGCGGCTATCCTTCCTATGCTTCCGCAGCGGCGATCCTGCTGTTTGCCATCGTCCTGACCATCACCTGCATCAATCTGCTGGTCAGCAAAAAGCATGTCCACTATGTATAGGAAAGGAGGTCTTTGTGATGTCTGATGTTACATCTGATTATGAAAAAATCGAGAAACGCACCCGGATCCGCGGCAATATCCGCAATGGGATCGTCTACTTTTTTCTGTGTCTGTGGGCACTGATCGTACTGTTCCCTTTTTACTGGATGGTTCTGACTTCCGTAAAAAGCTACGGCTCCTATAATGCAGAATATATTCCGAAGTTTTTCACCCTGTCTCCCACTTTGCAGAACTACGTGGACGCTTTTACCACTGTTTCTCTGGGAAGATACCTGTGGAACACTTTGTTTTTCACCGTGGTCACCACTGCCATCATGCTGGTGGTCATCACCCTGGCAGCCTTCGCTTTTGCAAGGTTGAACTTTGCCGGAAAAGATCTGATCTTTACGTTATTTTTATCTCTGATGATGATTCCCAATGAACTGGTGGTCATTACGAATTTCACCACCATCACGAATCTGGATCTGCGCAATACCTTCACCGGTCTGATCCTGCCTTCCGTGACCAGCGTATTTTATATCTATCTGCTGCGGGAGAATTTCGCACAGATTCCGGACGAGCTGTATTATGCCGCCAAGGTAGACGGTACTTCCGATCTGCGATATCTGCGCAAGGTCATGGTGCCCATCTGCAAACCCACGCTGATCACCATCGTGATTCTGAAGGTTATTGAATGCTGGAACTCCTATGTGTGGCCCAGACTGATCACCGATGATCCGGATTACTATCTGGTATCCAACGGCATCCAGGAGATCCGTGAGAATGGTTTCGGCAGAGAGAACATCCCCGCCATGATGGCTGCGGTGGTCGTGATTTCCGTTCCTCTGGTGGTGTTGTTCCTCGTATTCCGTAAAAAAGTCATGGCAGGCGTTGCCAGAGGAGGTACCAAAGGATGAGTCGATTCAGCAAAAAACTGGCATTATTATGTGCCGTGGGCACTCTGTCTCTGTCCCTGACCGGCTGCCATGGTTCGAAAGGCCTGCCGGAATTCACTGTTCCTGAGGAATTCGATACTTCCAGGAACTATGAGATCACCTTCTGGGCGAAAAATGATACCAACAAAACCCAGACGGAAATCTACAAGAAAGCCATTGCGGATTTTGAAGCCCTGTATCCCAATATCACGGTGAACCTGAATCTATACACGGATTACGGCAAAATTTACAACGATGTCATTACCAATATTTCCACCAATACGACACCCAATGTCTGCATCACCTACCCGGATCACATTGCCACCTACCTCACCGGGCAGAATACCGTAGTTCCTCTGGATGACCTGTTTGCCGATGAAAAATACGGTCTGGGCGGCACAGATCTTGCCTATGACGGTCCTGCCAGAGAAGAAGTCATTCCTCAGTTTTTAAATGAATGCTCCATCGACGGTCATTACTATGCCGTTCCTTACATGCGTTCCACCGAGGCCTGCTACGTGAATAAGACCTACGTGGAAAATCTTGGATATACTCTGCCGGATGTACTGACCTGGGACTTCATCTGGGAAGTCTCCGAGGCTGCCACCGCCCAAAATGCGGACGGCACCTATGTAGCCAACGGACAGAATGTACTGATCCCATTTATCTACAAGTCCACCGATAACATGATGATCCAGATGTTAAAGCAAAAGAATGCGGGATATTCCACGGCTGACGGCAGCATTGAACTTTTCAACGATACTACCACGGATCTCCTGTATGGTATTGCCGGACATGTAAAAAGCGGTGCCTTTTCCACCTTCAAGATCTCCGGTTATCCTGCGAACTTCCTGAATGCCGGGCAATGTATTTTCGCCATTGATTCCACCGCCGGAGCCACCTGGATGGGTACGGACGCTCCGCTGTCGGATATCAGCGAGGATTCTCTGGTGCAGTTTGAGACCGCCGTGCGGATGATTCCCCAGTTTGACCCGGAACATCCCGAAATGATCTCCCAGGGTCCTTCCGTCTGCGTCTTCAATAAATCAGACTCCCAGGAAGTACTGGCATCCTGGCTGTTTGCCCAGTATCTGCTCACCAACGATGTGCAGATTGCTTATTCCGAGACAGAAGGCTATGTACCTGTAACCTCTAAGGCACAGAACTCCGCAGAGTATCAGGATTATCTGTCCGAATGCGGTGCGGATAACAGTACGCATTATGCGGTGAAAATTGAGGCTTCCAAACTGTTGCTTGACAACGTAGACAACACCTTCGTTACACCGGTATTTAACGGTTCCGCATCCTTACGTGATGCCTCCGGACAGTTGATTGAAAACGTGGTGAAGTCCACCCGCAGAAAAGAGACTGTGGATGATACCTACATACAAAAACTTTACAGCGATGTAGAAAGCCTGTACCGTCTCGGTCAGGGAAGTGATGCCTCCTTCGGCAAAAAGGAACTGGGTGCCATGCCCCGGGCTTCCGTGATCCTGTTAAGCACACTTGCAGTCACCTGGGTTCTGATCCTCCTGTATGTAGGGCGGGAATATTTAAAAAACAGAAAGAAGTAATTTTTCAGCCCCATTCGTAAGATAATATCTGGTGGTATTATCCTGCGCAAGGGGCTCTTTTTGCAAAAAATCTTGATTTATCTTGCATTTCAGGTATAATGGAACTGTTCGGTGTCTGAATGCGCCGGATAAATTGAGGAGATGTCTGTGTATCTGCACAGACCCATATGCGCCACAAGCGCAGGAATGGAGGATTATTATGAAAAAGAAGACACTTGCATTAACCATGGCTATGGCTCTGGTTCTGTCTCTCGCTGCATGTGGAAACAGCAATGCAGACGTTGCTGCTGAATCTACCGCTGCTGCCACCACCGAGGCTGCTACTACCGAAGCTGCTACTACCGAAGCCGCTGCTACGGAAGCTTCTACCGAGGCTGCTGAAGCTGTTGCTGATGAGAAGTCCGAGGGTGTTATGACCTACGAAGAGTACATGGCTGCTGATCTCGATTCCGAAGTTGTGATCGAGGCTTATGTTCAGGCGAAACAGTCCTGGTGGGAAGATAAGGCTACCCTGTACACCCAGGATCAGGATGGTGCTTACTTCATCTACAATTCCGTATGTTCCGAAGAGGATTATGCTAAGCTGGTACCCGGTACCAAGATTAAGGTAACCGGTTATAAGACCGAGTGGTCCGGTGAAGTAGAGATTGCTGAAGGTGCTACCTTCGAGATCGAAGAGGGCAGCTACATTGCTCCCGTTACCGATGTGACCGATCTGTTAGGTACCGATGATCTGATCAACTACCAGAACCAGTTCGTAGCTTTCAAGGGCATGACCGTAGAAGCTGCTGGTCAGGATGCTGACGGCAATGACGTTGCTTTCCTGTACAACTGGGACGGTTCCGGCGAAGACGGTAACGACCTGTACTTCAACGTATCTCTGAATGGTCAGACCTATACCTTCACCGTTGAGTCTTATCTGTGCGACAACACCACCGATGTTTACAACGCAGTAAAGAACTTAAAGATCGGTGACACCATCGATATGGAAGGTTTCCTGTACTGGTACGAAGGTGTGAACCCTCACATCACTTCCGTGACTGTGAAGTAATTTCATCTGGTGAAAATCTTATTAACATAAAAGAGTTGTCCTCATTATGAGGGCAGCTCTTTTGTTATTTCCCGTAATTAATCACCAGTCTGGTAAACAGATCCTCCAGGTCCATCCGTACATCCATTTTTTATACACACGGATTTTTCTCTTTCCATACCCTCTTTTTATTGTCCACTCTTATGCTTTGCTTATCTTCTACCATGTACTCCTGCACATCCCCGGCCTCTGTCTGCCGAAATTCCCCGCCCTCGTCAACTGTGCGACAATTCTTTTCTCGGGACTTACTGCTTATGCGTGCCGTTCAGCTTTTATTTTCTGCTCTCCCACCAACGTTTAGCAATCCGGAAGCCCTCCGTGGGGACGCAGAATCGCTGATCTCTAGGCGGCTGCAATGCGGTATCCAGTTCCTCCATATCGAACCACTCCACACTCTCCACTTCCTCTTTTTGCAGGATAAGCTTCGCAGCATCTACCGGCTTAGTGTACATATAGACGAATGCAACCTCGTTGTCCCGAAACATTTTTCCATGAAATTCCTTTTCGTATTGAATATCAAAGCATCCGGCGAATTGCAATTCCTCTTTAGATGCCTGGATTCCCAGTTCTTCGTGAAGTTCCCGTATTGCAGATTCCTCCGGCTCGTCCCCCGCCTGAATATGTCCGGCGGAAGAAGTATCGAACCGCCCCGGAAAGCTGTCTTTTTCTGCAGAGCGTTTCTGCAATAACAGCTGGGCTTTTCCGTTCTGTTCCCTCACGATCCAGATATGGGCGGTTCTGTGGCGGACACCCTTTTTATGTGCCCGTGTGCGTTCTATGCTCTCCCCTGTGGGAATGCCTTTTTCATCTACGATGTCAAAAAATTCCATGGTGTTATGGCTCCTTTGTGTTTCTTTGTAGTTTTCCTATCTAAGATCTAATACCATCAGATCAAAATCGTAGTATTCCCCGTCGATCTTAAAATACGCCGGCGAGGTCCCGATTTTCCGGAAGCCATATTTCTCATAGACATGAATAGCTCGTATATTATCGCTTCGAACTTCCAGATTGATCAGTTCTATCATATGTTCTTTTGCATACATAATGCATTTTTGTAACAGCGCCCTGCCAATTCCCTGCCCCCATTCCGACTTGACCACAGAGATTCCGAATTCGGCGCGATGGCTCATCCTTCTGGAAAATCCGCTTAGACTGGCATCTCCGATAATCTCTCCATTTTTCCATACTACATAGAGAACGGAATGTTCCTCCTTATTTATATTCTGTATAAATTTCTCTTCCTCTTCTGTCGAAATAGGAAGCCCTTCTTTTCCAAAGGACAGATAATCTGTCTCTCCACCTACCTGCGCTAAATATGCGATGATCTTCTCCGCATCTTCCGGTGTAGCTTCTCTGATATCAAATTCTTCCATAGCTGCCTCCAGCCCTTCTGTCATCTGTTAATGGATCTGACTTGCAATCGTATTAAAACCTGCACCAATACTTCCATTCAGCTGCTCCAGCGCATGTGCGGTCAATCTTCCGCAATCACAATAGCTGCCACAATGATTATCCTGCCGATCAGATGTTGGTATTCTTTCATGCTGATTTTCTTTTATTCTGGTTTTCACTATTTCAAAAAATTATATACTTTTATTCGTAATCAAAAATGGTCTTAGTCTGAATATACTTCCCGTACTTTGCCTTCCATTCCTGATGATCTGCGGAAGCATCATACACAGACAGTGCCTCCGGATCCATTTCCATCTCGATCATCAGATCATGCCGGTTCGGTCTCGGTGTCACATTTTCATAAATGTTCACCGTATGAACGCCTTCTATCTGCTTCGTCCGATTGAAGATCTTCTTGATGTCCGCAAGCATCTCCCTGCTCGCCGCATCCTCCCGGTTCCATATATTCTCTTTAAATTTTACAATGATCAGGTGCTTCATTTTGCATATCCCCCTTATTTTACTATTACTGATATGTTTTATCCTACCACGGCATCCCATTTGCTACAACCAAAATATTCCTGCAAGATCATTTCTACTTTGTCTGCATTCAGAGGACACTGCTTTGTTTCATAGGTGAGAATCAGATTTACCGAAGGAATGATACCATGTCGGCAATATAGCTTTATTTTGTCACAAGCATGATTGCAATAATCCGGATTATCCATCATCCCAAAGTGCTCCCAATAAAAATATTGTCCCGTAAAGGGATGTCGTATCACGAAATCTGGATATAAAATTATTCCATCCAAAACCAGTTTTTCTTCATAGTGAAACGGTATTTTATTTTGATATAGCATTCTGTCAATAATTGCTTCTGATTTAGACCGCAACATCTTCCCATGCGTTCCTTGTACCAATAAATTTTCCGGATGCTTTGTACATTTTTCATAGGGTTCCTCCTGCCACCGCTCCAGTTCCTTATCCAATGGTCTGAAATTCTTAGCCAGCAATTTTCCATATTCCGGATGATTTAATAGATGTTCGGAGTTTATTTTCATCTTGTCTGTCTTCTTCAAGTAGGCTTCCCATCCCGCTGCTTCACTCTCCAATTCCTTTTTTCTATACTCATAGTATTTCTTCAATGCCAGTATTTCTGCCTGATTTCTTTCGGTTTTCGGAAGATAGCGTATTCCATTTTCCTCTTTTACTTTCCATTTGTAGCGGTTTTCATTTTTGAAGCATTGCAATTCTCCTTGCGGAAATTTTTTGTCCAATTTTGTTATCTTTTCTAATTCCTTATTAATTTCTTCTATTCTGTTTTTTATATTTTCGCGTGTAGTTTTCACTTTTCCTCCTTCTGCACACTGGCTTCTTGACTTCTCCGGGGCTTATTCTTACTTTTCTTTCTCCTACGCCCCGGCTTCTTGATTTCCCCGGGGCTTATTCTTACTTTTCTTCCTCTCACGCCCCGGCTTCTTGACTAAACTACTACCCGTGTCAAGGACAGTCAGCTCTTTCTATGCCCAATTTTAACGAAGCATCTTTATCGGATACTCTCCAGTTAGTATATAGTTATAAAATTCTTTGGGAGACAGGTTCTTTAATCCCATTTTATATCGGTCATTATTATAATAATCAATCCAGTCATCAATGGCTTCTTTTACTTCGGAAAAAGTTGCCCATCTCCTTGATTTAAGATGGATCTCTTCTTTCATATGACCAAAGAAGCTTTCTTGAGGAGCATTATCCCAGCAGTTTCCTCGTCTTGACATGGATTGACGAAGTCCGGCATCTGCTATAACCTCTTGAAAAGATGTACTTGTGTAGTGGCATCCCTGGTCACTATGTATCAGTGCTTCGGAATCAGGAGAGATTCCATGCTTCTCAATAAGCTGTTTTACTGTTTGTAAAACAAAATCTACTTCTAAGCTTTCGCTGAGGACATAAGAAAGCACCTCATCCGTAAACGAATCCATGATAACAGACAAATACAGAAAGCTGTCCTTAAACGGGATATATGTAATGTCAGTTAAAAATATTTTCCTTGGGCCGTGGAGTTTAAACTCCCGTTTTAAAAGATTATCCGCTACAGAATTTGTCTGCATGGCTTTTGCCATTCTTCGATAGGGATTTGCTTTTCGTATCGGACAGAAAAGCCCATACTTTCGCATCAGCCGTCGGATTTTTTTATGATTCATACGGATACCCATATGCAGAAGGCGCATATAAATTCCCATTACACCTTTATCATAGCCTCGAAATGCATATGCTTCCTGAATTAAAGCAAAGTCTGCCTGATCCTGATATTCTTTTTGACTTGGCTTCTGACCATTTTTCAACCAGTTATAATAACCGGAACGGGAAACCCCTGCTATACGGCATAATTCGGTTACATTTAAAATATTTTCCGGAGAAGCCAGAGTCATTTGAATCAGCTGGAATTGTGCGGTGGAATCAACTGACCTGTTTCCCGTAAATGACGGCTTTTTTTTAAGAATTCAATCTGCTGTTCCAAAAGTTGAACACGTTTTTCTAATTCGCGAAATTCTGTTTCGCTATGCTTCTTTTTAGCAGGTGATTTCTTTGGACGGGCAGGTTCCCGAAGCCCTTCCGGAGTTTCGGCTTCCATACGGATTCTTTTTATAATGTGTTTTCGATAAGAATGAGAAAACAGATCATCACGATAGCCTGCAAGGCGAAAAATCTTTGTGGAAGTCATTCCGTTTTTATTAAGATTGTTGATGACCAGCTGCTTAAATGCAAGGGAATAGTAAACTCTGCAGTTAGAGACATAGCTGGTATATGGATTGCTCAATAGTTCGGCTTTTTCTTCATCTGTAAAAAAATGGCTCTGTGACATAGGCAAAATCCTTTCTAGATCAAGAATATCACGAAAAAGGTTCTAAAGGAATAAAATGGGTGTCCATTTATTGGTTTTGCCATTTAAAATGGGTATATACAGAAAAAGAAATGTCCACTAGATAGGTAGTAGTTTAGACTTCTCTGGGGCTTATTCTTACTTTTCTTTCTCCTACGCCCCGGCTTCTTGACTTCTCCGGGGCTTATTTCTACTTTTCTTTTTCCTACGCCCCAGCTTCTTGACTTCTCCGGGGCTTATTCTTACTTTTCTTTTTCCTACGCCCCAACTTCTTGACTTCCCCGGGGCTTATTCTTACTTTTCTTCCTCTCATGCCCCGGCTTCTTGACTTCTCCGGGGCTTATTCTTACTTTTCTTCCTCTCACGCCCCGGCTTCTTGACTTCCCCGGGGCTTATTCTTACTTTTCTTCCTCTCACGCCCCGGATTCTTGACTTCCCCGGGGCTTATTCTTACTTTTCTTCCTCCTACGCCCCGGCTTCTTGACTTCCCCGGGTCTTATTCTTACTTTTCTTCCCCTCACGCCCCGGCTTCTTGACTTCTCCGGGGCTTATTCTTACTTTTCTTCCTCTCACACCCCAACTACCTAGAACCCCAACGGCTTATTTTCTTCTCAGATACCCTTGCAGCCGGTTTCCGTGACTGTCGACGGTTACTGTCAGGGCTCCATAGTCAGTGGTGAGGTACCAGGGGACCTTAGCATCTTCCAGGCGCTGTAGCGTCGCAGCATGGGGATGGCCATAGGAATTGTTACGACCACAGGAGATAATGGCGGCAGCGGGGCCGGCGGCGGCAAGGAACTCAGAACTGGTGGAATAGCCTGAGCCGTGATGCGCTACCTTCAGGATGTCTACCTTGAAGCCCTCTTGTCTCCGTGATTCCCACAACTCCTGCTGTTCTCGCGGTTCCTGCAATTTCTGCGCATTCTGCAAAGCCTGTGATTCCTGCGCTGCCCGTAACGTCTTCGCTTCCTGTAACGTCTTCAACGTCTGCAATTCCTGTGTCAGCTGCTGCTCCCCTTCGCCTTCCACATCCCCTGTCAGGAGAATGCTTAGCTTCCCGGCACCCACGCCGAAGTTTTTCCTTTCACCGGTATCACCATGACCGGTTCTCTCACCAGTAACTCCGGCAGCAAAGCTGCCGTTCTCACCGTAAACTTCGCTAGCAGCTCTTCCGCCCTCTCCACTTACTTCCATGCCCTCTGCCGCGCCCCACTTCACTGCTTTCGCAAATACCTCCACGTAGAAGCATTCCGAATAGGCATTGGCATCCGCAAGGGTCGTATTCTCCTCCGGGTGCAGACACCGCAGCCGGAGTCGACTATCCCTGATCTCATCGCCACATTTTATGTAACTTACCGGTACTCCGGCATATTCCGCGGCAACAAGCAACTTTTCAAAAGTCTCCCTGCGCTCCGCTTCCGTAATCGCAGGCAGAAACATCTGCTCCACGGTAATTCCCCATTCTCCACCGTTCTCCAGCAGTTCCAATATGCCATTCATATGGTCTTCATCTGGGTGCGATACAAACACACCGCGTAGAGACTGGATTCCCCGGCTCTTGAGATAAGGCTTCAACACATATTCACCGATTTTCCTCCGACTGGTACTGCCGCAGTCAAAAAGATATGCCCCCTGCCCGGTCTCCACCACGATACCGTCTCCCTGTCCCACGTCCAGAAAAGTCACACGGCTTCCCCGATCAAAATTGCCGGTCAGTAAACCAACTATTAATACCAAAATCATTGCGGCTACAATTCGGCACATAACTCCGCTCCTATATGTCATCACTCCCTGCCATGTATACCAAAAATTTGCTAAAACATGCCGCCATCTGGTGGTACATATTTCAGAGTACCTGTCAGAGTGCTGCATCTTTTTTCTGTTACTCTCTCTTTTTCTACCCCTACCGCTATCATCCACTCCGCGTGTTTCCCGACGCTGCCTTTCTCTTTCAGCGCGGTGTCCGTCTCCATGATTATTTTCCGCCACATAAGCTGCATAAAGTCTTTGTCGCTTCCATTTTTCCGCATAATTCCTGCCAATGATCAACACAAATAGCCCACTATAATAAACGATCATCTGCCACTTTGCCGGGCGGCCCACGCACCATACCGCTCCCGGCAGTTCTCCGAACCGTTCGCAGATCCATTCATACCACCACAGGATCAGACAATCCACCGTCCCTGCAATTCCCAGTCCCGGGATCAATGACAGGATTCCCCCTGCCATCACCACACTCATAAAGGGCAACACCAGCAGGTTCAATAATACCGAGTAGACAGGGATCTCATAAAAGAACCAGAGCTGTATGGGCAGCGTAAAAAGAATAACTCCGGCACTGGCGGCAAAACCGCTTTTAAGTGCTGACACCATGCGCCAAAGCCTTTCATACACCACCTTCCGCCAGCCTTCCCGGTACTTGTTCCTCTCGTAAGCGGAATCACCCAGAATATCTGTCACGGTCAGAAGCCCTGCCACCACACCACTGGCCGTTTCCACACCGACATTATCTTCCCTACCATCCCCGGCAAACACCGGTGTCAACAAGCAGATCCCCAGCACCGCCCCAAAAGACATCAAAAAGCTCACATCCCCAAGCCGCTCCGATTGCTGCAACACCAGCAATGCCGCCAACAGCCCCACACCTGTCAGCATATCGTAAGTCCTTCCCACGAATATCCCCAACATCTGCAGCAGATACATTCCTATGGCACGGCTGGCGGATACACTCATGCCCACCATCATACCGTACAGAAGCAGTGTCATGGCACCTCCCGCTGCTGCCACTCTGACCGGAGCCCCCAGTCTCTTAAGCAGCCGGTAGCATCCCATCCCCAGCAAAGTAATATGTAGCCCTGAAATGCTTAAGATATGGGCGATCCCATTCCTCTGGTACAGCGCCTTTACCTCCGCATCCAGTTCTTCCTTCTCCCCCAGCAGTAATGTCTGCATAACGGAAGCCTCTTTCTCCGGGAATACCTTTGCCAGTCTGTCGTGTAATCTCCTTCGAAAGGCAAACAACTTTTCTCTCAAAAAGCTATAGTCCTCCTCCGCTGCCAGAACCTGTGCTTTCCGCACTCTGCCACCGATGCCCTTTCCCGCAGAATAGGCCCGCACGTCAAATTCCCCGTGATTGGTCGCAGCATCGAAGTGCGAAAAAAAGCCTTCCAGAACAATATGCTGGCCCAGTCTCAGGCTCTGTACCTCCTGTGTGTTTGTCAACTCACATTGTAATTTTCCAGAATAGGAATATTTTAGATCGTTTTGAATAATAGAAATTGATTTCAGAATAATCGTTTCAGAAGTTCTTGTGTCTATCCGTCCCGTGATCCTCACCGGACTTCCGTCAGGCGGCAGTACGCCGGCATCCCCGGTGTCTGCCCCCGTCAGTATTCTTCCTATGGCGAGCACTATCACGAGACACAGACACGCCATAAAAAGCGGTCGTCTCATTAAGCTCCCTTCCGCAGGCAATCCCGCCTGCCCACAGTCAGGACTGTTCCGACAGTCCAACGCAAAAACAGTCCTGTCCCGCATAAATTCAAAATTTACTGTTCCAAAGTCGTTACATAATCCAGATTCCGTTCAAAAGTGGAATTGCTGAAGGTAGATGGCACTTCGCCGTTGACCAGGATCTGTACTTTATTGATATTATCCAGTTCCACCAGGGAATTCACGATGGAGTAAACTGCTACCTCCGTGGAAACATTGTTCACCACGGTCAGGAAGCTGGAATCCAGATTCACATAGCAGATTCCATCTTTGGTCAGGATATTGATGATCTTGGTCTCCGGATTGATCACCGGGTACAGACCCTCAATCTGTCCGCTGGGTCCCGCGATCAGTTCCTCCACCACGAATCGCTCCAACGGAGTATTGGTGGAATAATGCTTTTCTCTGTAGGCCGCGATCAGCTTATCACCGTCTGCATTGGCAAAATACAGCTTTACCTTCACCAGTTCATAGGTGTTGATCTCGTTACCGTCATTATTGATGAACTGCTCGGCATTCATCCAGCCTACCAATTCCCCTGCATTGTCATATAACTGACTGCCTTCCACGGTAATCGTCACATATTTCACATTGGACAGCTGCGTCAATGTCCTTACAACGGCCGCCCGCACCAGTACTTCTGTGGTGACCGAAAGTTCGGAATATGCCTTATCCACATTGATCACAAGTTTTCCGTCTTCCACTTCATAATCCAGAACCTGAAATCCCATGTCAAAAGGCGCCTTATATTCCAGCTTTTCCGGGGTGGTGGAGAGAAATGTCATGGTCTCTTCCAACTGTTCCTCCGGTGTCTTGGTGTTCAGATACTGGTCATGAACCTCAACCTTCGTCTCTGCGGTATTTACATAATACACCGATATCTTTTTGCCGGTCTCCGGCTCTCTCGTGCCACAGCCGGTCAGGACTGCCAGCAACATCAGAAGCATACCGGTCAAAACATATTTTTTAACTCTCTTCATAACTACACAATCTTTCTTACAACAGCTCCGTCTAAGAGGCGATATATGTCAGCGGGATCTTCACCAGGAAACAGGAGCCCTGCCCCTCGGTACTCGTCACCGTAAGGGATCCCTTGTGCATCAGGACGGCGCTCTTGGTGATCGCCAGTCCCAGTCCCGTTCCGCCGATCTCTCTGGAATGAGACTTGTCCACACGATAGAATCTCTCGCAGATATGTGCCAGAGCCTCCTCCGGGATACCGATTCCGGAATCACTGACTTCAAAGGTAAAATACTGATGATCCGCATCCAGTATCACCTTCACCCAGCCATGATCCTTATTGTATTTGATGGCATTCTCCACCAGATTCGTCATGATCAGGGTCATCTTGACTTCATCCACCTCTGCCACCACAGGACGGACGCTTTCAAATACCACTTCCACATCCTTCTTCCGGGCGATGGGCCGCAGTCTCTTTAAGATCAGTTCCGTCAGATCATTGATGTTCAACGATACAATATTCAGATCCTGTACCTTTTTATCCATTTTTACCAGTGCCAGCAGATCCGTAATGATCTGGTTCTCTCTGTCAATCTCGGAAGCAATGTCTTCCATGAATTCTCGATACAGCTCCGCCGGTACATTTTCCTGTGCTAGCAGGGAATCCGACAATACCTTGATGGATGTCATGGGTGTTTTCAACTCGTGGGACACATTTGCCACAAATTCCTGTCGGGAATCGTCCAATGCCTTCATCCGCTTCAACAACTGGTTGAACGCATCTACGATATGTACGGTCTCCACATAATCTGGCACAGAGATCGTCTCATCACTGAAGCCTTCCTTTACCGCATTGATGGCCTGTGTGACTCTGTTGAAAGGTCTCGTCAAAGCTCTGGACAGTATGATAGCCAGTGCCAGGATTGCCACCATCATGATCACTTCCAGAATGTACGCCTTACGATTCAGCACTTCCTTGGCATTTACGATACTGTCATTGGAAATGCTGGTCAGCATAACGCCCCTGATGGCATCCGGATTCCTTTTTCCGTTTTCGTCCGTAGTGTTTGCCGTGGTATCCATGATGGGAGTGGTCATTTCTATGTAACCGTGCTCCGGGTCATAATGGGAAATGTTTTCCCCCTGAAAACATTTGATGACCTCCTCGGAAATGATGGTCTTTCCTTCACTGATGCCGTAGGTATCTTTTTCCACCTTGAAATTCTTGTTGATGATCATAACGCGGCCTTCATACAGATTGGACAGCATCTCCAGTTCCGCATTGATGACTTCTCTGGAATTGCCGGTGTCCTCTCTGACACCATGGCTGCTTAAATAATTGTTGCTGATCAGATGATTGGCAAGGATCATCAACTGGTTCTGTACCACTGTGGTCCGCTGTTCCACCGCCAGATCCTCGTAATTGCTCACGATACCGTGGCGCATGGCAATACAAGGCACCAGGCCGATCACCAGCGTCAGCAGGAAGATCCTCGCCCGCAGACTTCGAAGCGCGATCATGCTCTCCAGCTTTTCCCATATAGTTGCAAAACGTTCTTTATTCCATTTTTTCACAGTATAAAAACCTCAGTTCCGAACCTCTCCACGCCATTCACAAAACCGCACGATAAATCGTGCCCTCCGCTGCTTCGCAGCTACTTTTGTTCATTTGCGTGGCGGTGGCTCTATTCGAGCCACCTTCAAAGATAAGAGAAATTAATTCTTACATGCAAGCATGGCGAATCATTTCCTCTTATCTTTGAAGGTTCTCATAGTCTCACTTATTATTAAAGTAGTACCCGACGCCCCATTTGGTATGCACGTATCTGGGCTCGCTGGGATTGGACTCGATCTTCTCACGCAGTCTCCGGATATGTACATCCACTGTACGCACATCACCGGGATAATCCGTACCCCATACCAGCTTCAACAAATTCTCCCTGCTGTATACCTTGTCGGGATTCAGCATCAGAAGTTCCAGCACTTCGAACTCCTTGGCCGTCAGTCCGATCTCCCTGCCCTGGATGTAGGCTCTTCTGCCGTCACGATCCAGCTTCATATCGCCGCTTTCCAGAATACCGGTGTTCTCTGTGGTTCCTTTTTTCGGCTCCATTCTGCGGAAGATAGCTTTGATCCGGGCTTTCACTTCCAGAATGTTAAAAGGCTTGGTTATGTAATCGTCCGCGCCGTATTCCAGTCCCAGGATCTTATCCATGTCATCACCTTTGGCGGTCAACATGATCACCGGTACATTGGAAAATTCGCGGATCTGCTGGCAGACCTCAAAGCCGGTCAGCTTCGGCAGCATGACGTCCAGTAATATGATGTCATATTCCTTGTTATGCGCCATCTGCAATGCTTCCTCACCGTCATAAGCACAATCCACTTCCATGTTGTCCTGTTCCAGACTGAAACGGATTCCCTTCACGATCAGCTTCTCATCATCCACTACCAGCACTTTCTTGCCTGCCATCTTTCCTTAACCTCTCTATCCCTTACTTTTCTCTTCACGGTCCCGGCATAAGCCCTCATTGTACCGTGATCTTATCACACAATTTGTCATACGCGTTCTGTTTGATCCCGGATACCTTCATAATGTCTTCCTTCGTCTGAAAGGCTCCGTTTTGCTCCCGGTAGCGCACAATATCTGCCGCCCGGGAAGCTCCGATCCCCGGCAGCGCACACAATTCCTCCGCAGATGCCGTGTTGATATTCACAAGTCCCTCCGCCGTCGCTTTTACCTCGGCTTCCAGAGTCTCCGCTTCCTCCAACGTTGGAAAATACAGCTTCTGACCATCCGTCACCGTTTCTGCCAGATTCACATAAAAAGGATCCGCCTCCGCTGTCATACCTCCGACCAGTCGCAAGGCTTCCTCCGCTCTGCTGCCCTCCGGCACTTCCACGACTCCGGGATCCCGCACTGCGCCGCAGACATAGACATATATCATCTGCGGTTCAGCCTTTGCCGGTTCCTGCACTGTCACGCTGCTGCCTGCAGGCTCCGCTGCCTGTTCCACCGCTTCCAGTGAGGGAAATTCCGCCACATCTTCTCCGGATGGAATCAGCACAATGGCCTCATCCTTCCTCTGACAGCCGGTCATGAACATCACCAGACTGAAAAACATTCCGATCAAACCTGCATATTTTGTTTTAAAAAACCTTATCGAAAACATCATAGTCCCCTTTCCATTTTCCTGATTCCTTCACAAAATTTCAGGGGATTGCCTCTCTATGCTGTTAACTTTCATTGTACTGGAATCGCACGGAATTTACAAGCCGTTTTCGCATTTGTGGTAACGATTCAGAACCCATTCGCAAAATTGCCGCTACGAGGATAGCCCTGGATCATTTCCACTTGAAAATCACAATACCCACAATCGCCACGGCCATGCCGATGGCTTTCCGCCACTCCCAGGGCTGTTTCTCCACACCGAACCATCCGAACAGTTCGATAATATATGCTACCGCAAGCTGAGCGACCACAATAAGCATTACCGCTTTGGCCGGTCCCAGGGCATCCATACTGCGGATCACAGTGTAGGTGATAAAGGCTCCGATGGCCCCTCCCAAAAGCATATATCTGGGTTCCACCTGCGCTATCTTCAAGAATGAAGTCCGCTCCGTACACAGCCATGCCCCCAGACATACCAGCAATGCTGTAAACTGCACAAATGCACTGGCGGTCCAGATGCCGGTGGATTTCGTCACCTGGGTGTTGAACACTCCCTGGATACTCATCAGCGCACCGGAAACTAAAGCAATCAAAAAACCGATCATAGGATTCTACCACCTTTTCTTTTTAGTAGTAGTCTATCCTGTGACCGGTTTGTTCATTCATATTTTATTGTAACGGTTTTAGTTCTCTGTACCGCCTGCCTGTCCGGCTATGGTCTCGTCCAGCTGCTGTACCAGAGTAGTCACGTCGTCACCGTTCCATACCTTGGAAAACAGTACTTCCAGCTGCATCCAGAAATTTCCCGTCTCTAGCATCTTCGGCAATGACACACTGTCCGCATACTCATCGGCAAAGATCATAAGCGCACCGTTGTCTGCATTCTCTGCCGCCTGAAGACTTGCCGGCATTTTGCCGGAGCGTTCATACAGGCCGTCCGCATATCCTTCTGCCAGATACGCTGCGAAGCAGTCCGCCAGTTCCTTGTGTTCCGAATAGCTGTTGATGACTGCCGCTCCCGTAACAGACAAAGATCTGCTCTGCAGTTCGGCGCTGACATCCGGCATACGGGCAATTCCGTAATTAAATGCAAGGCTGCCGTCCGCTTTTGCCTCTTCCAGCCGTTTGACCACATCCGTGGTTCCGATGGTGAACATGGTCTTGCCATCGATAAAGTCCTGGATCACAGAATCATAAGTCACCGTATCGGATTCAATAAAGAAGAACTGGTTCAGTGCCTTGTACACTTCCAGACACTGAATGGTCTCCGGATTATTGATATCAATATCATTTCTGTCATCCCCGGGATCACCGCCTACGATCATGTAGTTGCCTACGATCCAGTAGTTGTAGAAAATATTGTTCACGTCCCATTTCATGACACCTTCCACACCTTCCGGTGCATCAAAGGTATCTGCAATATTCAGCAGATCATCCACTGTGGAGGGAAGTGCTTCCGCGAAATACTGCTCTGCCAGCGCATTTACCGCTGCCTCATCCGCTGTCACCTGTTCCGTGGTCTGGTCTTCCGGAAGAGAATCTTCCTCGATGATCTCTTCTCCTTCCCCTATGGGTTCATCATTCTCACTGCTTCCCGCCAGTTCCTTCTCCGCCTGCTGGGTTGCCCAGGTTCGAAGATAATCTTCATTATATACCAACGCACTGGTATCAAAATAAACCGGGTAACCGATCAGCTTCTGATCATAGGTTACCGCAGACAGAGCCGCCTGGGAAAAATGGTCTGTATTGCAGATTCCCACAGTGTCAGGCACTTTCGATGCCAGTCCTGCCAGATAAGCCTTTTCCAGAGAGTCACTGCTCAACAGGTAGATATCCGGTATCTGATCGGAATGCAGGGTCTCCTGATTGATAGCTTCCAGATATTCACTGTCAGAAGTAAGTACGGGAATCACACGGACTCCACTGTTCTGTTCTCCGAAGGATACTGCTGCCGCATTGATATAACCGGACAATGCCTCATCGGAATACCAGCAATAGATTGTCTCCTTTCCTCGAAACAGCTGCAGTCCGCTTCCGCTCTCCTGTGTCTGACTCATCTCCTGCGTACTTCCGTAAACAGCTGCAGCAGCCATGGCAATCACAGCTGCTGTAGCGATAATTCTTTTTTTCAAAAACATAAATTCACCTAAACCTCTTATTCGATACAGGTGTCCAAAATAGCAATCATTTCGTCCACATTTTCCCGGGTAATCACGAGAGGCGGTACGAAGCGGATAATGTCCGCACCGGCATTGATCAGAATTAATCCCTTCTCCAATGCTCTGTTAATAATGTCTCCTACCGGATGGTCAAATACCAGTCCCTGCATCAGTCCCACACCACGGCGTTCTTTGATACAGTCATACTTGTCTGCCAGTTCGTTCAGACGCTGTTCCAGATAGGGAGCCACCTCTCTCACATGTTCTATTATATGGTCCTCTTCGAATAAATCAAGCACTTTTTCCACTGCTGCGCAGGCTAAGGGGTTACCGCCGTAGGTGGTTCCGTGATCTCCCGCTGTCAGAGAATGCTGTGCTACTTTCTCCGTCATCATAAATGCACCTACCGGTACACCGCAGCCCAGTGCCTTGGCAGAAGTCATGATGTCCGGCTTCACGCCGAAACGCTGCCATGCATACATGTAACCGGTACGTCCCATGCCGCACTGGATCTCATCCAGAATCAGCAGGATATCCCGCTCATCGCACAGATCACGAACCTGTTTTAAGAACTCTTCATTAGCGGGACGCAGTCCGCCCTCGCCCTGTACAGTCTCCATAATGATGGCACAGGTCTTGTCTGTCACCTGATCCAGCACACTCTGGAAATCATTCAGTTCTGCAAATTTGATATGTCCGATCATGGGCTGGAACGCCTCACGATACTTGGGATTGCCCGTTACTGACAAAGCTCCCATGGTTCTGCCGTGGAAGGAGTGATTCATGGCAATGATCTCATGGTCGGTACAGCCATCCTTCAGATACGCATATTTTCTGGCAGCCTTAATGGCACCTTCCACTGCTTCCGCACCGGAATTGGTGAAAAAGACACGATCCATGCCGGATACTTTTTTGATCTTACGAGCCGCCTCGATGGCAGGCACGTTGTAATAATAATTGGAGGTGTGGATCACCTTGTCGATCTGTGCTTTCAGCGCATCGTTGTATGCCTTGTTCTGATAGCCCAGGGCAAATACAGCGATTCCCGCTACGAAATCCAGATATTTTTTCCCATCGGTGTCATACAGATGTACGCCTTCGCCCTTATCCAGAACGATCTGATAACGGTTATAGGTATGCAGCAGGTCTTTTTCCGCCTCTGCAATATATTCTTTCATGGTGTCGCTCATTTTTCCTCTCCATTCCGCAGACGTTCTTTTCGTCAAGGAAACGCAAACCAAATTTCTAATTTGGTTTTGCGATAATGGCTACTTTGTGACGCCTGCGGCACAAATAGCCGGGTGCGGAATAAGCTGCCAGGCTTATTCTGCACACTTTTTTCACTCCTCATCGGATACGATCGCAGTTCCGATACCCTGATTGGTGAAGATCTCCAGCAACAGGCAGTGTGCCAGACGTCCATCCAGAATATGCACACGGTTTACACCGTTGCGGATCGCAGAAGTACAGTTGTTCAGCTTCGGCAGCATACCACCGCCGATGTAACCATCGTGGATCAGTCCCTCTGCCTCGGAAGCTGTCAATCTGGAAATAAATGTGGACTTGTCATTGATGTCCTTGTACAATCCCTCGATATCCGTCAGAAATGCCAGTTTCTCCGCATGTACTGCTTTTGCGATAGCGCAGGCCGCATCATCCGCATTGATATTGTAGGTGTGATAATCCTTGTCCAGTCCAATGGGAGCGATAATGGGCAGGTAATCCTTCTCCAGCATGTCAAAGAGAATATCCGGATTCACGCCGGTGATCTCACCCACATAACCGATGTCCTGACCGTTGGAATATTTTTTCTCTACCTGAAGCAGGCCGCCGTCTTTACCGCTGACACCTACTGCTTTCACGCCCAGCTCTTCCACCATGGTCACAAGGCTCTTATTTACCTTGTTCAGTACCATTTCCGCGATCTCCATCGTCTCCTCATCGGTGACACGCAGACCGTTGACGAACTTTGCCTCTTTTCCGACCTTGCCGACCCAGCGGCTGATCTCCTTACCGCCGCCGTGAACGATGATGGGCTTGAAACCTACCAGTTTCAACAGCGTTACGTCCTTGATGACGTTTTTCTGCAGTTCCTCATTGCTCATGGCGCTGCCGCCGTATTTTACCACGATGATCTTACGGTTGAATTTCTGTATGTAAGGAAGCGCCTCGATCAGCACCTCTGCTTTTTTCATTACCTGTTCCATATCTTTTTCCATTTTTATCCTCATTTCCGCAGATACCGTGATCCGCCTGTCATTTATCTTTCCGGTCGTTCTTTTTTAAGAACGATAGTCCGCATTGATCTTCACATAATCATAGCTTAAATCACAGCCCCATGCGGTAGCTTCTGCCTCACCCATATGCATATCCACCAGTGCGGTAACTTCCGGATCGGAGAGGATCTTCGTGGCCTCTTCCTCGCTGTAATCACATGCCACACCATTACCGAAGATATGAATCTTGCCGCTCTTGCTCTCAAAATACAGATCCACATTTTCCGGGTCGAATTTGGCTCCGGAATAACCCAGTGCACAGAGGATACGTCCCCAGTTGGCATCATGTCCGAAGATAGCTGCCTTGGTCAGAGAAGAACAGATCACGGATTTTGCCAGAGTTCTGGCATCTTCCTTGCTGACTGCATTTATTACTTTGGTCTCGAACAGTGCTGTGGCGCCTTCGCCATCTCCTGCCATTTTCTTTGCCAGGAATGTGGTGATCTCATGCAGTGCCTTGCAGAAGTTGTCGTAATCCTCGCCCTCTGCGGTAATCTCCTCGTTGCCAGCCATACCGTTGGCCAGCACCAGCAGTGTATCATTGGTGGAAGTATCGCCATCCACGGAGATCATGTTGAAGGAATCCACTACATCTGCGCTGACGCACTTCTGCAGCATCTCCTTGGAAATTTTCACATCTGTGGTTACAAAACCTAACATCGTGCACATATTCGGATGGATCATACCGGAACCCTTGCACATACCGCCCAGAGTCACAGTCTTGCCACCGATCTGTGTCTCGATGGCGATCTCCTTGGAAATGGTATCGGTGGTCATGATGGCATGGGCTGCATCGGAGCCAGCCTCCAGAGTATCTGCCTTGGCTGCCACCAGTTTCTCGATGCCGGCGGTGATCTTGTCTACGGGAATCTGCATACCGATGACACCGGTGGATGCAACCAGTACGGCATCGGTGGGCACGCCCAACAGTTCTCCGGCACATTTCGCTTCTGCTTCACAGCAGTCCAGTCCCTGTTTGCCGGTGCAGGCATTGGCGATTCCCGAATTGACTACCACTGCCTGTGCAAATGCAGAATGTTCCACGATCTGCTTATCCCACAGTACAGGAGCCGCCTTTACCACATTGGAGGTAAAAGTACCGGCTACGGTACAAGGTGCCTTACTCACGATCAGTGCCATATCCTTACGATTCTGATATTTAATGGCAGCCTCCACACCTGCTGCCTCAAAGCCTTTTGCTGCGGTCACACCGCCCTGGATCTGTTTCATGTTGGAATAATCTCCTTTCGCTTCCGTTTTATTTATTAAACGCCGTAATGTTCTCTTCATTCAAAGTAAAGTCGTAGTAGTTCAAGTCTTCCCGCTTTGTCCATCCAATGCATTTCCAGAAAGCGTTTCCGATGTCATTCTGGGTAAAAGCGATCAGGCTGACCTTGTTGATATGTTCCGCTTTCAGAGCATTCATGCAGTGGACGACCATGGCTTTGCCAATGCCAAGTCTTCGGTAATCTTCTCTGACACATACATGGTACAGACAGCCTCGTCGTCCGTCATGGCCGCAGAGGATGCCGCCCACCACGGCTCCACCCTCCCCGATGGCTACCACACTGGTGCCGGGATTCCGGTTGATAAAACGTTCCACACCTTCTCTGGAATCATCGATGCTCCGGATACCGAAGCCGTGAATGGTCATCCAGAGGGCATGCAGACCGTCATAATCTTCTATGGTCATGGGTTTGATCGTAAACTGTTTGTTCATGTATGTGTTTTATCCTTTCTAATCCTTTCCGTATCTGCTTTAAGGGAAGCAGGGAACCAGCTCCAGGCCTTCGCTCTCAGGAAGCCCGAACAGCAGGTTCATGTTCTGTACCGCCTGTCCTGCGGCACCCTTTACGAGGTTATCCAGTGCACCCATCATAATGATACGGCCGGTACGCTCATCAATGACAAAATTGATGTCCACGTAGTTGCTGCCTTCCACCCACTTGGTCTCAGGGCAGCTGCCCTTATCCAGCACACGGACGAATTTCTCGTTTGCATAATATTTATCATAGACAGCTTTTACTTCCTCATAGGTAGGAAGTGTACCGTCCGGTTTTCTCTTCAGTGTTGCATACTCGGTTGCCAGAATTCCTCTGTTCATGGGTACGAGGTGCGGGGTAAAATTAATGGTCACCTGGCAGTTGCCCGCATAGCCTAACTGCTCCTCGATCTCGGGGGTATGTCTGTGGCTTGCCACGCCGTAGGCTTTCATGTTCTCGTTCACTTCGCAGAACAGGTTGGGCACCTTGGCACCTCTTCCTGCACCGGAGGTACCGGACTTGGCATCCACGATCAGGGTGTTCACATCAATCATGCCTTCCTTGACCATGGGATACGCAGTCAGGATCGAACAGGTGGTGTAGCAGCCGGGGTTGGCTACCAGTCTGGTCTTCTCCGTGATCTTGTCACGATTGATCTCGCAGAGTCCGTATACTGCTTCCTCAATGAACTGAGGAGATTTGTGCTCGATGCCGTACCATTTTTCATAGGTGGCCACATCCTTGATCCGGTAATCAGCAGACAGATCCACGATCTTCACCTGAGAGAGAATCTCCTCTGTCAAAAGGCCCGCCAGAAATCCCTGAGGGGTTGCGGTAAAGATCACATCCACCTGCTTCGCCAGTTCTTCCAGATTGTCATCCTTGCAGATATCCTCCACCAGCTGGAACATGTTCTGGTATACCTGATAATACTTCTTATCTATATAGCTTCGGGAACCGTACCATACGATTTTGGCATCCTTGTGGTTTAACAGGATCCTTACCAGTTCTCCTCCGGCATAACCGGTTGCTCCGATGATTCCTACTCTGATCATTTTTCTACCTCTCTTGTTTATGTCATCGTTTTTTATTTCTGTCACCGCGATACTTGTGTCAACGAATTGCTTCTGTCGCCGCCATACTTGTGTCAACGAATTGCTTCGCAGCAAGCTGCTCACGCAATTCTGTAAACATTCGGAATCCGCTGATTTGCTACGCAAATCGCTACTTCCTCATGTTTAGCGGGTCACAAGTTCAAAAGCCTTATCATGCAAGCATGAACGGCTTTTCGATCTTTTGACCCTGACACCATGATACCACTTTTTGTCTAAATGTCTACTACTTTTTTCATTTTTATGCACGTTTCTCGGATTGTTGTGTATATTTATGCACATATTCATACTATTTTTATGGTTTTATGCATTATGGCGGAATAATATTCATTCTGTTTTCCGCGTACTTTTCTTTCCTATAAAAATCTGTTACAATAACTATGCTGTACTTTCGTTGGCAGCATATCTATTTTGTGGCTCTTTATGGTCTGTTTTTCCCGGATCCAAAGAGCAGAAATGAGGAAATTATGGCTTTTGACGGCGTTACCATTGCCTGTGTAATATCAGAATTAAAAAAAGAACTCATCGGCGGCCGATTATATAAGATCGCCCAGCCGGAAAATGACGAACTGCTGTTGACCATCAAGCAGCCCACAGGGCAGAAACGATTGCTTCTGTCCGCCAGCGCTTCCCTGCCCCTGATCTATCTGACGGAGAGTAACAAACCCAGTCCCATGACGGCCCCCAACTTCTGTATGCTGCTGCGCAAGCACTTACAGAACGGCCGTATCGTGAACATTTCCCAGCCGGGGCTGGAGCGTATCGTGCATATCGATATTGAGCATCTGGATGAAATGGGGGATCTGCGCCACAAGACGCTGGTCATGGAGCTGATGGGCAAACACAGCAACCTGATCTTCTGCAACGATGACAATACCATCATCGACAGTATCAAGCGGGTATCCGCCGCAGTCAGCAGTGTCCGGGAAGTCCTGCCCGGCAAGCCCTACTTCATCGCCCACACCCAGGATAAACTGGATGCCCTGACCTGCGACGAGACTACTTTCCGGGAAACCCTTGCCGCCAAGCCTCAATCGGTCTTCAAGGCAATCTACGGAAGCTTCACCGGTATCTCCCCGGTACTGGCACAGGAACTGTGCCACGAGGCAGGCATCGACGGGGAACGCCCTACCGCGGCATTGACGGCAGAGAATCATCATGCCCTGTATGAAGTTTTCTCCAAAATGGTCACTTCTATCAAGGAAGAAACTTTCTCCCCCTGCATCGCTTACACCGGCACCCGCCCCGTGGAATACGCGGCGGTTCCCCTGACCATGTACAGCACCGGAGCGGATCATCTGGAATCCTACACCTCCATGTCCGCCCTGTTGGAGCATTTTTATGCGGAGAAAAATACCCTGACCAGGATCCGTCAGAAATCTTCTGACCTGCGCCGTATCGTGCAGACCGCTCTGGAACGGGATATTAAAAAATACGATCTGCAGCTGGCCCAGATGAAGGATACGGAGAAGCGGGAAAAATACCGGATCTACGGAGAACTGTTGAATACTTACGGTTACAGTGCAAAGCCCGGTGACAAATCTCTCACGGCGGTAAATTACTATACCAGCGAACCGGTGACGATCCCCCTGGATCCTACTCTTTCCGCTACGGAAAATGCGAAGAAATATTTTGACAAATACGGAAAACTAAAGCGTACTTATGAAGCATTGTCCGAACTGACTACTCAGGTAAAAGAAGAGATCGACCACTTGGAGACCATCAGCACGGCGCTGGATATCGCCCTGAAAGAGGAAGATCTGGTGGAGATCAAGGAGGAACTGACCCAGAGCGGCTACATCCGCAGAAAGGGCGGCACCAAAAAGGCAAAGATCACCAGCAAGCCCTTCCATTATCTGAGCAGCGATGGCTTCCATATTTATGTGGGAAAAAATAATTTCCAGAACGATGAACTGACCTTCAAATTCGCCAACGGAAATGACTGGTGGTTCCATGCCAAAGGTATTCCCGGCTCCCATGTAGTGGTAAAGACCGAAGGGAAGGAACTGCCGGACCGGACTTTTGAAGAGGCCGGCCGGCTTGCTGCCTACTATTCTAAGGGCAGGGAGCAGGAAAAGGTGGAGATCGACTATGTCCAGAAAAAACAGGTCAAAAAGCCGGCCGGTGCCAAGCCTGGCTTCGTGGTCTATTATACGAACTACTCTCTGATGATCGACAGTGATATCTCCGGAATTGAAAAGATCAGCGACTGACTTTTGACGATTCCGGCGCATCTTATATGGTCGTTACCGCACTATGCATCAGATAGCATATTTTATGCATAAATATACTGTATATTTTTCATTCTATGCATTTATGTGCATATTTTAATTTGTTTTATTCATATTTTTGATTTATTTATGCAACTTTTCTGCTTGCTTTTGCGATTATAATGTTGTATAGTAATTGTCAGAGCGTAACACACGATCCTAACATCTGATGCATTACGGATTGCTTCGTGCTAGAGCATCGCGGTTTCAGGGTTTTTGCCCCTGGCATCATACACACTATAAAACGGAGGATTTTATCATGAAGGAAAAAGTAGTTTTGGCTTATTCCGGCGGTCTGGATACTACCGCTATCATTCCCTGGCTGAAGGAGAATTTTGACTATGAAGTTATCTGCGTCTGCGTAAACTGCGGACAGGCAGAGGAGCTGGACGGTCTGGAAGAGAGAGCAAAGGCTTGCGGCGCTTCCAAGCTGTATATCGAAGACGTTATCGATGAATTCTGTGATGATTATATTGTTCCCTGTGTACAGGCTCATGCCGTATACGAGAACAAGTATCTGTTAGGTACTTCCATGGCAAGACCCCTGATCGCCAAGAAACTGGTAGAGATTGCCAGAAAAGAAGGCGCTGTAGCCATCTGCCACGGTGCAACCGGTAAAGGTAACGACCAGATCCGTTTCGAGCTGGGCATCAAGGCTCTGGCTCCCGATATCAAGATCATCGCTCCCTGGAGAAGCGATAAGTGGAACATGGACTCCCGTGAATCCGAAATCGAGTACTGCAAGGCTCATGGTATTCACCTTCCTTTCTCCACCGATTCTTCCTACAGCCGTGACCGTAACATCTGGCACATCAGCCACGAAGGTCTGGAGCTGGAAGATCCCGGCAACGAGCCTAACTACGAGCATCTGCTGGTACTTGGTGTGACTCCCGAGAAGGCTCCCGATGAGGGCGAATATGTGACCATGACCTTTGAAAAAGGTGTTCCCACTTCCGTGAACGGCGAGAAGATGAAGGTCTCCGATATCATCCGTACCCTGAACAAGCTGGGCGGCAAGCACGGTATCGGTATCGTAGATATCGTAGAGAACCGTGTCGTTGGCATGAAGTCCCGTGGTGTCTATGAGACTCCCGGCGGTACCATTCTGATGGAGGCTCACCAGCAGCTGGAAGAGCTGATCCTGGATCGCGATACCTATGCATTTGAGAAGGAAATGGGTGCGAAATTCGCCAGTCTGGTATACGAAGGCAAATGGTTCACTCCTCTTCGTGAGGCAGAGCAGGCATTCATCGAGAAAACCCAGGAATATGTGACCGGTGAAGTAAAGTTCAAGCTCTACAAGGGCAACATCATCAAGGCCGGAACCACTTCTCCTTACTCTCTGTACAATGAGAACCTGGCTTCCTTCACCACCGGTGATCTGTACGACCATCACGATGCAGAAGGCTTCATCAATCTGTTCGGTCTGTCTCTGAAGGTTCGTGCCATGAAGTTACAGGAGAACGAGAAGAAGCTTGGTAACTAAGAATTAAAATAATGAGGTGTCTATGATTACAATGCAGACGATCGCTGCTATTGGTCTGATCTATCTGGTCGGTATCAATCTGGCAGGTTTCATAATCATGGGCGTTGATAAAAAAAGAGCCATCCGGGGTGCCTGGCGCATCTCGGAGGCTTCTCTTTTTTTAACGGCGCTTTTGGGCGGCAGCCTTGGATGTATTCTGGGAATGCAGCACTTCCGCCACAAGACGAAGCACTGGTATTTCAAGTACGGAATGCCGGCGATCCTGGTGGCACAGGTACTGCTTTTTGCCCTTTTATTCAGGTAGGAAATATGCTATACTGACTTTATATAAATTCAGTCTTAGCCGATTTACATGCAATACAATATACGCGGAACGAAGTTTTCCTGCGTATGTTCCGGGAGGTGTCGATATGCATATAGCAGTGTGTGATGATAATGTAGCCGACAGAAAGCAGCTGGAGCGTCTGTTAAAGCGGGAATCCGACAAAAGAGCAGCGTCTACGGGTATCATTTATACCGATTCTTTCGGTAATTCTACCTCACTGCTGTCCAATCCCATGCAATACGATGCCTTCTATATTGATATGTGTCTGACGGAAGGTACCACCGGTACGGACGTGGTAAATGCCCTCACTGCACAGGGGGTCAACGCACCCATCGTGCTGTGCTGTTCCAAGATCAATTACAGGGAACAGACCTATCCGGACAATGTCATCTTTCTGGACAAACCCATCAAAGTAGCTGAGCTGGCCCAGAGCATTGATCATGCTCTGGAGATCATGTCGAAAGCGGTTCCCCTTATCGAACTTCGTGAGGACGAGGATACCATCTATGTGACCGAACCGGACATCCTCTATGCGGAGGAAGAAGGCAGGAATGTCATCGTCACCCTGAAGGACGGCCGCACCGTAAAAGTAGCCACCACCGCTATCAATTTGTTCTCTCAGATAGAGAATCACCCTACCTTCTTCGCTCCCACCGTCAAGGCGATCCTTAACGGCAGATACATGGAGAAGCTGGGCTTCCGCAAAGTCATCATGTGCGACGGCAAAAAATTCCCCCTGCACAGAGACTGCGTCACTTATGCGAAGCAGCTGCTGGCGGAATATCATGCGTAACATGAACAATAAGACTGCCTGTTATTGCTGTACAGCAACAACAAGCAGTCTCTTATTTTCTTTTCCTCTAATGCAAGTAGATAATGTAATAATCGGAGTATCCGCAGTTATATTAATATCTGCCCGAATGTATCCGTTTTCCTCTGCAGCCTTTCTGATATCCAGTATATATTTTTCCCGATCTGATATGTTTTCTTCATTATATGTATCTGGTATATATACATCTGAAAACTCAACTATGGCAAATACTTGATAGAATAATTTTTGATCTCTTGTAAAAATAGTCACAGTACTTAGGCTATCAAAAAAATCTTTCTCTATTTTCAAGCTGCCAAACATTGTACCATTTTTCATGTTATGTCCATAAATTACTGTATTCCATGATGAAAAATCTTTTTGGGAACACGAATTTGTGTAGATACATCCCGGTAGTCCCTTTTTTAAATTAATACAATGTTCAAGATAATAATCGTCTTTTTCATTTTGAAGAATGGGATAATTTATCTTTGTGTTATCTACCGTAAGCCAAGCATAAATATCTGAATTTGTTTCCTGTAATGCCGGAGCGTCAAGCGTTGTTTGCACTTCTTCCGATGCTTCCGGTTCTTTTACTGCAGAATTTAATTGTTGCCCTTGTCCCAATGGTTCTTCAATATATTCAGTGCGTAGTTGCTCGTATACTTTTTCATTTTGATCCAGCTGTATCAAATAGTTAATTCTCAATGTACAAATGGCAATCACGATAGCCGTCGAAACGACTATCGTGATTTTCTGTAATTTTCTACTTTTAATGTTGTTCAGTATTTTTTTCTTTTGTTCCATAAATTCCACATCCCATCAGACATACAATTGATACTGCCAACAGAGTCATCCATCCGGCATCACTGCCCTCTCCTGTCTTGGGAGAACGAGCACTTTGTAATTCTACGGTTGTGTCTTCCGTAGCAACAGTCTCTGTGGAATCACTGTTGCCATTATCCTCATTATCATCGTTATTATCTGCCTGATTGTCCTGGCTCTTTACAATCAATTGAGTCTTAGCTGTTTTTCCATCGCTATACCATACTTCAACACTGTGTGTCGCATCCGTCAAAGTCTTCAGATAACTATCTGCAAATGTAATAATCGTACTCCCTTTGGATACACTATAATTTTCACGTGCCACAGTAGCTCCATCCACTGTCACATGGTCAAATAATTCATATTCTCCATTTACCCTAATTGTAAGGCCCTGTGCGGAATCTTTTGTAAATACGCTATTAGCACCATTGATTACCTCATAAAATCTCTGGTAATTACACTCATTACAAAAAGCATCTGCATCATTGTCATATACATGATTTGCAGGATCGACCGGAATCTTAATATCTGTTATCTCCAGTTGACACTGCGCATCAGAATAATATTTTCCATTGCACTTTTCACTTCCGCATGTCCAGTACTCCACATGACCTTCCGTCTTACAGGTTGATGCAACTGCCGGATGATGCGTAATATTGACATGACGATGATCCAATTTTTCGATTACTGTACCTTCGTTACGTTTTACTCCACATTCGCACTCTTCATGCTTTACACCTGTTGCATCTTCTGTTGCTGCCTGATCCACTACCCAAACATAGGTATGTGCTCCATCCGCAAATTTTACTCCACATTTTTGACATTCTTTCCAATGGTTGTTATCATCATGTTTCCACTCATCTGAACTATGTCCGGTTGCCGGAATTATAATATTGGTTACTTCCTTGGCTCCGGCTGCATCAGTATACATCTTATGGCATTTATTGCATACATAATACTCAATATTTCCATCTTTCACACATGTTGCCTCTGTTGCTGCCACATGACTCATTACATGTGTGTGATCCAACTTGGGAACTGTCTGGCCAGACGCCAGTTTTTTACCACAAACGGTACAATATGTATCCCCTGTATATCCTTCGCTGTCTTCCGTTGCTGCTACCGCATTTCTAATCTCTGTCGTATGCTGTCCTGTTGCAGGCTTTACAACACTTGTCACTTCTATAGTACCTGCTGCATCCGAAAACTTTCTTCCGCACTTACTACATGTATAATACAGAATATTACCATCTTTTCCACATGTAGGCTCTACTGCAGCTGTCTCTACGAGAGAATGGGTACATGATACATTCACAGAACAGGTTGCCTTTTTTCCTCCATCTACTGTCGTTACTGTAATAATAGCAGTACCTTCCTTATTTGCTTTCACAATGCCGTTAGCCACAGTAGCTACTTCTTCATTATTACTGCTCCATGTTACATTCTGGTTATCCGCATCCGAAGGAGTTATCGTTGCTGTAAGTGTTTGCTTGTCTCCCTCTTTCATATTCAATACAGCCGTGTTCAGGGAAATGTCCTTTACTGCTACCGGCATCTTTTGGATTGTAACCTTTGCCGGCGCAATTGTAACATTATGATCATTCATTTCATCTGTAGTGTCAAAACATGCCTCTAAGGTAAGAGATAAACTCTTTTCTTCGAATGCTGCATCCTGATCTACCGTACAGGAAAAATTCAGAATCGTGAGATCCTCTGTTCCCTTATATCCTTTATCAGCTGCACTATAGCCCCACTTATAATTATTGACGCTTGTCGGCTTCACTATCTCACCATCGGAATCCAAAATTGTCTCTATTCCGGTTGGAAATGATATAGAATCATCTACAATTGTTAAGCCATCCGGAATATTCAAATTAAATTCCAAACCTCCAAGACTCTCTACTGCTCCTATACTGACTGAATAGGCAATTGTATCTCCGCGATATGCAGTGCTCTTATCCGCCGTAACCGATAAAGTAACATTCTCTGTTGCCGCCTTTGAAGTCGTAGGAACTAAAAAGCACAACATTAAAGCTGACATCACCAGTGCTATCACACGCTTCATAAATAACTATCTCCCTTCTTTATATTGGTTCTTTCGAAATATAAGTATAACCTGTATTGATATAATTTTCAACAGTATTTTATTAAATTCTACATTTATTTCCATATAGAAACTGTACCTGCTATGTGCTTATAAAAAAGTCTTTTATCCTTCACATTAATTACTCCATCTCCATTAACATCCCCAACTGAAAGTAAATAGTCCGACAGTTGACCATTTCCTTGTAACTGTTTGAATATGGCTCTCTTATCTTTTACGTTTATCTTTCCGTCACCTGTCACATCTCCCAACAGAAGGATTTGCATATCTAACTCCAGATTTTGTTCATCTGCTATAATCTCATATAGTCTGGTTACATGATTTTTCTTACTGACACGTACCTGATATGTTCCCGGCTGTATGCTCTCAAGATTATATGCCGCAGCATTTCCATACACCTCAGTCTCTCCTATCACTTCACCCGCCATATTCAGGAGTTCTATTTTTATAGGCTCATTTTCTTCTCCAAAGCTAAGGATTTTTCCTGACAAATTAACTCCTTTCGCTTTATTCGCCACAATAAAAGTATTAAAACTTCCTGTAACAAATGTTATGATTCCATTCCCACTATCTACTTGGGTCGAAATAACTTCATCATACTCCGTACTATCGTCGTTATAGTGATAAACCACAATGGGCTGCTCTGGATCCAGATTTTCCGGAATACTCATTGATACAACCACCGGTACCTTCAATTTCAGTTCTTCATTTTCTTCACTCACAAGTTTCATGTCAACCGTCAGTGCTCCGGTCATATCAGCATCAGCAATCGCAATATTTTTTTCATAATCCACTAAAATAGTTGCATTTTCTCCTGCCGGAACACTTAATAACGCATTCGATACCTGTGGAAGACTATATTCTGTCTGTTCGTTTTTAGCGATCACTGTAACAGATGTTGACAATAATTCTGAAATACGAGTTTCTATATTTGCCAACTGTTGAACCAAGGGAACTGCATCTTCTGCAGATACTAACCCCAGTTGCTCAATATTTTGCTTCTGACAGTTTTCATTAATCTGTTGCAGAACATCATAGACAGCCTGCCTTCTTTCATCCTCAGAGGCCTGTCCATAATTCTCGCTTGTCAGATTTGAAGAAACATCCATCGACTCATTCACTGCTGTTTCCAGACGTCTCAGCAGTTCTTTGGAAGGATTTATCAATTGATCTATCTCCTGAGTTTCCAATATTCTTCCACAAACTGTACATTCTCTGTGTTTACTTCCACCAACTTCTTCTGTTGGTGCCTCGTCGACAATCCATTCCCCTGAAATATGTTCCTCTTTATCCGCAGGTTCATGTCCACAAACTGCTGCATGCCAATGATATGTTTCATCACTGCTCCATGTAGTTTCATAAGTGTGTTCACAATACTCCTCTACTTTCGTGACTTTAAAGCCCCATGCATTCCCACTGTCATCCGAGTCCATTTTTAGCTTAATTGTATCTCCATTTATGATAATGGTTTTGCCTGCAAGTGCATCTCCGGTATATTTCCCGATTTCTGTGCCATTCCCATCATATAGATACAAATAATCAAATTCATCCTCCATATATGTCTGTGAATCAAATGTCACCGCCATACGATTAACTCCCGGTAAAGTATGCTCCCAGATATCTTTACAATTATTCTCATAGTTGTGCATACTTTCCAGCTGATCCACTGTAGTGCAATGAAATAGCGTACTTGTAACTGTAACATTACAACTTTGCGAAATACCACTTCCGTCATTTGCCATTGCTGTAATTACAGTACTTCCCTTTTTCAAAGCAGTTACCTTACCTGTTTGGTCTACCGCAGCTACCAATTCATCCGTACTACTCCACGTCACTGTTTTATCGTTGGCAGTACTCGGATATACGGATGCTGTCAGTTGTTCCGTGTTCTCTGCTTCCATTGATACACTCGTTTTATTAAGGTAAATATTCGTAACTGGTTGTACCACTGTCACTTTGCAGGATGCACTGACATTTCCGACGGCGACCCGAATAGTTGCTGTTCCTATTCCCTTTGCGGTAATAACTCCAGTCTCCGATACCGTTGCTACAGATGTATTACTGCTTTTCCAGCTTATTGTATCCGTAAAGTCCTTGGGCGTTACAGTTACTACCAATGCGTATGTTTCACCCTTATTCACGACTACTGCTGATTCATTCAGTTGAACATCCTCTGCCGTTTTCTCCTGATTTACAAATTTTGCTCCCACAGAGGAAGCCCAAGTCTCTGCGTAGGTTCCTGCCACTCCATAAACGGTCATTTTCGTTGGATAACTGAATACATTATTTGCGATGCTTGTTGTTGCCCTCGGTATCACCACTTCTGTCAGTTGCGTGCAATTTGTAAATGCATTTGCTGCTACACTTGTTAAGCGATAAGGTAATGTTACTTTCTGTAACGCCGGGCACTGGTTAAAAGTATATTGTTCTATTTTTGTCAATCCGTTTCCCAGTTGAATTGAAGAAAGGGCCTCACATTCTGCAAAACAATAACTTCCAATAGACGTTACACTATCCTGAATTATAATTGATTGTAACGCCGTACATTTTCGAAAAGCACTGCCTTCTATGATTTGCAACTTTGAAGATAACGTAATAGTTTCTAATCCACTATTATAAAATGCTGATCCCGCTATCCTGGTAACGCTGTCCGGTAGTGTGATGCTCTTTAAAGCTGTACAATTTTTGAACATTCCCTCTGTAATATTTTTACGAATATTCGGAAGTTTAACATTTGCAAGAGCTGTACAGTTCATAAAAACATAATTTCCCATCCCCGTCACTGAATTCGGAATCTCTATTTCTTTTAATTCTGTGCAGTTCTTAAATGCATTGTTTCCGATTGTAGTTACTTTTTGAGGAATTTCTATTTCTGCTAATTTGCTACATCCTTCAAAAGCATTGTCTCCGATTTCTGTTACTGTTTGTGGAATTGTTATGATGTATAAATTGCTACACCCTTGAAATGCATTTGTTTCAATAACCGTCACCGTATCCGGTACTACTATCTGTTTCAATCCCGTACAATCATGAAATAGGTTAGCTGCTATCTGCGTTGTTCCCTCTTCAAATCTTACATTTTCTAAATTATCACAATTTGCAAATGCTCCTTCCGTTGAAAATCCATATGTTGATACCTTGTCCAAACTTTTTGGAATTTCTATCTCCGTTAAAGAGTTGCATCTAGCAAATGTTGAATTCCACATTTCTGTCAGTGACTTTGACAACTTCACTCTTTCCAAATTACTACAATCTTGAAAAGCGCACCATTTAATTTTGGTCACTGAATCAGGAATTGTAATTTCTGTCAGTTTTTTACATTTATTAAAAGCATACTCCCCTATTTCTACCACCGATTCCGGAATACTTACGCTTCTTAAATTGCTACATCCACAGAATGAATTAGCTCCAATAATCGTCACTGTGCCTGGAATTACGATTTCTTCTAATCCTGTGCAATCGCTGAACAGATTAATTACTACCTGTGTTGTTCCTTCTTCAAACCGTACTGTCTTCAAATTATCACAGTTTGCAAATGCTCCTTCCGTTGAAAATCCATATGTACATACTTTGGTCAAGCTCTTAGGTATTTCTATTTCTGTTAAGGAATTACACTTAGCAAATGCTGAATTCCACATTTCTGTTAATGACTTTGACAACTTTACTGTTGCCAGATTACCGCAACTTTCAAATGCACACCATTTAATTTGTGTCACCGAATCAGGAATTATAATTTCTGTTAATTCTTTACAGCCCTTAAAAGCATATTCTTCAATTTCCGTCACTGATGTTGGAATATCTACAGTTTTAAGGTTACTGCAATCGTGAAAAGCATTTGCCTCGATAACCGTCACTGTGTCCGGAATTATAATTTCTTCCAAACCAGTACAACCATAAAATAAATTGGTCGCTATCTGTGTTGTCCCTTCCTCGAATTTTACTGTCTTAAGGTTATCACATTTTACAAATGCTCCCTCTGTTGAAAATCCATATACTGATACTTTATCCAAGCTTTTAGGAATTTCTATCTCTGCTAATGAATTACATTTAGAAAACGATGCAGTTCCCATTTCTATCAAAGATTTTGACAACTTTACCTGTATCAAATTGCTACAGTTAGAAAATGCATATCTTTGTATCGTTGTTACGCTATCAGGGATTTTCACAATCATTAATCTTTGATTATTTTCAAAAACATTATTTCCAATTCCTACCACCCTATATCCATCAATCGTCTCCGGAATATTTAAAACTGCAACATTTCCATTATATTTTGTAATGGTAGCTTGGTCATTGTCATCCAAAGTATATTCAAAAATTGTGTACGGTTCTCCATCTGCTCCCGTTCCACTGTTAATGCCACTATCGACATATTGTGAATAAAATGGGCTATAATATTTATACTTTTCTCCCGAAATAATTCCTATACTACCTGTCCCTATTTTGCTGTCTCTGGAACATACGCTTACAGGCGTTCCGTCCTCATAGTGAACCGATATTCTAACAGGACTGTTCTTTTCATCCATGATCGTCTGTTCCAAAGTTACAGATGATTTATACCCGAATACTTTAAAAGTCACCTTTCCCCCAGCTGCCGAATATAAATGTGCCGTAAAATGTGTACACCTTTGTGGATTGTCTGTGTATTTTGTAATCTTCGCAGTTCCTTTTGCTCCTCCCTTTATGTAAAGTTCTGCTTTTAAGAAAGCCACATCAACCCCTACTGCTGCCTTAACCCCAAGGGTAACTTCTGCTTTTGCTGATATAGTAAATGCAGCTTTTTTAAAATCAAATATTCCTCTGATGGATCCGTGATCATATTGCACGCCAACCGTTGTATTGGCACTAAGTGCCAAAGAAATAGATCCCTTTATTCTTCCTTCTGCAACGGGTTCAAAAAATCCCACCACACCTATGGGCACTTTTACAAATGGATTTTCAAAGTACGGTATTTCCTTATCTATCCCCTCTATATCGCAGCTGAAGGTCACTTTACTGTTAACTTTCAGATATGCCGTCAGATCTAAGAGAGAAACATTATAATCTATTGATACGTTAGTAATTTTACAGTTGAATGTAATTCCTTCCTTACCGGGATCTGCTTCAATTCCAAAAGTGCTTATTTCATCATTCGGTATTTCTATTGTCTTAGAAGCAATTACTGCCGTTACTTCTTTCTCTTGTTCTTCTACCTCTTTAAGAGAATTCAGTGCAATACCGTCTTCATAATTTCGTTCTTCCGTTCCTCCCACGACATAGGTCAATGTCACATCATCTTCCAAAGTCTGTGTCTTTGTAAGATCTGCCGCTATCGTTCCCTGAACGTCAATGCTCTCAAAAGCTTCCTCGATTTCAACATTATCTACATGAACAATAATATTTCCATCCTTTGTCTGTACTGATACTACCTTTTTTGCCATCGGAAGACCATCTGCAACAATAGCAAAAATGTCTCCTGCTTTCAGTTTTACATCGCAATCATAAATAGTCCATTCGTTCTCATCTGTTAATTCAACTTCTGTTCCACTTGGAATTGCCACAACTCCTTCCGCCAGTTTATACGCGTCCTTATGATTAGTATCCAGCTTCGTTGATTCTACAGCTTCCTTTGCTGCATCAATCATTTTTGTTTTTTCGGCACTGGTAATTCCCTGTTCCGGAAGAAAATTGCCATCTACCAGTTCCAGCCATCCCTTATCAATCGCAATCTGAATATCCTGTGGATAAGTTACAGAAGTTGCTTCACTGAATGTATATGTATCATCTTCCAGCTGGTATCCCATACAGAGGTTTATTGTATGCGCAACAAATTCCCTTGTTGCCGGTTCATCCGGTCTCAACGGATCTCCTGCTTCCACATCTACCAGTCCAAATTCTGTTGCCAGCATCACCTCATAATAATTTTCAGACGATGAATCCATATCTGAATAATAGTTATCCGGATAGTTGTCTTCCTCGACCGTCATCTCAAACGTTTCGGTTAATGCTTTCAACCATTCTATTCTGGTAACTTCATCCATCTCTTTCTGTGATAAGGAAGCTGCCTGTACCTTTAGACTTCCTCCACACATCAGTCCACATACCAAAAGCAAAACAATAAAACGTTTAATTGATGTTCTCATGTATCTCCTCCTAAATGTTTGATAGTACCTCTTAATACAGTTTTAACTTGTGTAAATACATTTGTCAATTATATTTATTGGTAATATACAGTTATAAGTTGTTAATTAATTGTTTTATATTGTTTTTATACAAGTTAATATTATGTTTCATCCCACTCTATTCCGCTATAATAAATACATATTTGCAGATACTATACTAAAAAACACGAGGAATTTGAGTTGCCTAACAAAATCAAAGAATTGCGTATAGAAAAAAGAATAACCCAGCTGCAACTTAGTATTTACCTAAATGTCACGCAGGAAACAATTAGTGCTTACGAACATGACAAACATCTGCCGAGCTTAACTGCATTAATGAAAATGAGTGAACTTTTTGATGCCAGCATGGACTATATCATGGGATTATCCCCTGTCCGCCAGATCAAGACCGCCGATTACACCATCGATGATGAGCAGCGTGATTTTCTTGTACACTGTTATCGTCAATTAGGATCGAAGAATAAGGCTCAATTAGTGGCTTACGCTCAGGGATTATTGGATTCTCAGAAAAATTAAGGTCTGTGCATTTTACGTCACAGACCTTTTGTTCTCCTATCAAGAAGTTTCTGTTCTATTACCAAAACTTCCGGGAAAATAAGTTTTATTCCTTTTCGTTGAAGTGCCAGTATTTTATTTGCTTTTTGTTTTAATTCTTTTTCCAGCTGTCCATTGATCCGGACAGGAATGTGTGCACGGGAATCATAATATTCATTTTTTATGTACTTCTCTGTAATGGGACACATATTTTGGATCAGAAAAGCTTTTTCATGTCCCATGACTTCTCCGAAGACAATGGTATCGCATTGTTTATATTTCTTTATTTTCTGTTCGTAGATTCTACGAAATTTCGTAATCTGAGAAGAAAACGGAATCATCCAGTATAACCCCGTCTTATTATCCCGAAACGCATAAAAACATGGTCTGTCGTGAACCTGTCCTTCCACCGTTTCTTTGTTTTTCATAAGATGTTGATCCGGAAAGTCCTCAAAATACTGGTCGCTTATATAATAAAAATGTCCATTTTCCATGCAGTCCTCCTAGTAATAAAAAAAGACTCCACTCTCTCGAATGAAGTCTTAGAAAATTTGAACTCGAACTTTTTTTAGTTGCATATCGAGTAGCAACAAACATTTGAACTCGAACTTCTTTTAGTTGCGTATCGAGTAGCAACAAACATTGTAGTAATTCCTTACTATGCTTAAAGTATATCTTTCCTCATTTTTTCTGTCAATATACAATTTAAAATTTTCGGGTGGAGGGCTTTAGAAAATCACCCGTATCATCGTTCCTTTTCCGGGTTCGCTTTCCAGCTGCAGTTCAGCGTGGCTCTTGGCGATGATATGTTTTACGATAGCAAGGCCCAGTCCCGTGCCGCCGGTGGATTTGGAGCGGCTCTTGTCCACACGGTAGAAGCGTTCGAAGATCCTCTCCTGATGCTCCTTGGAGATGCCGATGCCGCTGTCTTTTACCACGAGATTGGTATGTCCTTCTCTGGAGTAGGTCTGTACATCCACACTTCCTCCCGGATTGTTATACCGGATCGCGTTATCGCACAGATTATATAAAAGTTCTTCCATCATCTGGCGATTGGCTGTCACATAGCATTCCGTGCCGTTCAGCGCTATGGTCACATTGTGTTTCTCTGCACTCATTTTCAGCATTTCCACACAATTCTGCGCCATTTCATGAAGATTCAAAAGCTCCGTATCCGCTTCCTCTTCCGTTCCGTCCAGCTCCGACAGCCGGATAATATCGTTGATCAATGTCAGCAGGCGGTTGGCACTGTTGTGAATTCCATGGGCGAAACGCACCGTATCCTGCTCCGAAGCCATGCCGGTCTCGATCAGCTCCGCATAGCCAGAAATGGATGTCAACGGGGTCTTCAGTTCATGGGACACATTTGCACTGAATTCCTGACGCATTCTGGCATTTTTCATAATATCCTCATGCTGTTTGCGGATCATGGTCATGAACGGTGTCAGTTCCTCATAGGTCTGCATCTCTGTGCATTCCCCGATATTCTGTGCCAGCTTCTCGATGGGAGCCACCAGCTTCGTGGTCAGCACTCTGGCCGCCACCATGCACAGCACCAGCAGCACCACAAAGATCCCCACCATCATGGGCAACGCCTGACTGAAAATGCTGTAAATGCTTCTGGCATCCTTGGACAGTCGCAGGATGCTGCCATCTTCCAGGCGGATGGCATAATAAAAGGTGGACTGGGACAAGGTCTCGGAATTCCGGACTGCTTCACCTTCGCCGTCCCGCATGGCTTCCTGGATCTCCGGACGGGAAGCGTGATTCCCCATGGCCACAGAATCTGCCTCATTATCATACAATACCTGTCCGTCACTGCCGATCAGCGTCAATCGCAGATCCGATTCCACCGGGACTCCGTTTTCCTCAATTTCCTCTACCGAAGAACAGCTTTTTAACAGGGAACCATAGCTTTTCAGATCCTCCAGTACCTGTCTGCGGAACAGATCATAATACACTATCGTGATCAGTACCATGGTAAGCAAAATCGTTACCGTGGCAATGAGGATCATCATTTTGTTAATCTTTTTCTTCATCTTCTGTTACGCTTTCTCGCCGTTCATAATGTATCCCACATTACGCACGGTCTTGATCAGACTGCCCTCTTCCTTCAGTTTCTGCCGCAGCGTCTTGATATGCATGTCCAACGTCCGGGATTCTCCCTCAAAATCGATCCCCCAGACGCGGTCCAGGATCAGTTCTCTGGTGGTCACAATGCCCGCATTGGTCATCAGAAGCTTTAACAGCTCATATTCTTTGTAGGTCAACTCCACAGGCTCCTTGCCTACCGTGACAGAATGTTTCTCTCGGTCCAGCACAATGTTCCCCAGCTTCAGCACCTTATCTTTTTCCTGACTCTTCTGACTTCTCCTGAGCATTGCCTTTACCCGGGAAATCAGTTCCATGACACCGAAGGGCTTCGTAATATAATCATCTGCCCCCAGATCCAGTCCCTTGACCTTGTCGATCTCCGTGGTCTTCGCCGTGACCATGATCACCGGCACCAGCACCGTGTCCTGTCTGGTACGTAGCTTTTTCACAATGCTCAGACCATCCTCGTCTGGCAGCATGATGTCTAATAAAATCAGATCCGGTGTGGTATCATTCAGCGCCTCATAGAAATCCATGGCGGAATCAAAACCTTTTACCTCATATCCCACATTGGCCAGGGCAAAGGTCTCGATCTCCTGAATATTTTTGTCATCCTCTACTACATAGATCAAAGCCATCTCACAGCACTCCTCTCTGACTGTGCTTTCTCTTCTTAACTATACCTCGGTAAATCCTCACTCCGCAAGCAGTTTTGCATTCTTTTCCGCAAGACGTTCCTGCTTTGTGGGCGGTAACTGGTATTTCTCACGGCATGCCAGCACTTTGCTCTGGAAGTCCTTGTTATCTTCCTGGCGCAGTTCATCCAGGTAAGCGTGGGTATCGAATTCATCCTCATTCACCTGTACCAGACAGACTGCAATATTGGAGCAGTGATCGCTGACACGCTCAAAGTTCGTAATGACATCGGATAAGATGAAGCCCAGTTCAATGGTACATTTTCCCTTACGGAGTCTGCGTACATGGCGCTGCTTCACATCCAGGCTCAGTCCATCGATGACTTCCTCCAACGGCTCCACCTGTCTTGCCAGATTCAGATTTCCGTTCTTAAAACTGGTCATGGTAAGATCCAGCACATCGTGTACCGCTCTCTCGAATACCTTCAGTTCCTCCTGCGCCTTCTCGGAGAATACCAGCTGCTTGTCATGCATCTCCTGTGCCGCTTCCTTGATGTTGCGGGCATGATCGGAAATTCTCTCAAAATCGCCGATGCAGTGCAGAATCGTATTTAAAGTCTCACTATCCTTATTGGAAAGCTGTTTGGAACTCAATTTCACCAGATAGGTTCCCAGTTCATCCTCGAAGCGGTCCACATCCGTCTCCATCTGTGCCACCTGCTCTGCTTTCGCCTCATCGAAATTATGCAGCAGCTCCATAGCCAGATCCATGGCTTCCCTGGACTTATCCGCCATCACAGAAGCCACCAGTCTGCTCTGCTCTACGGCATAGGCAGGCTTCTCCAGGAAACGTACATCCAGTAAGCTTAAAGTCTTGTCTGTCTCGGACATTTCCTTCACGTCCTCATGGGTCGGCAGCGTCAGGCAGGCTAGCTTCACCAGACCGTTGGAGAAGGGAAGCAATACCAGCGTAGCCGCGATATTGAAGCAGCTGTGAACTACTGCGATTCCAAAAGGTGTTGCCACTTCTCCCAGAAAAGCAAAGGGATGAATGGCATTGACCGTATAGAACACTCCCAGAAACAGGATCGTTCCGATAATATTAAAATACAGATGAATCAGAGCCGCACGTTTTGCATTGCGGGAAGCACCGATACCGGAGATCATGGCAGTCACACAGGTACCGATATTCTGTCCCATGATGATAGGCACTGCTGCGCCAAAGCTGACAGCACCGGTAGTGCACAATGCCTGCAGGATACCTACGGATGCGGAAGATGACTGGATCACTGCCGTAAGGATCATGCCTGCCAGTACGCCGAAGACCGGATTTTGGAACTCGATCAGCAGATTGGTAAACTCCGGTACCTCTGCCAGCGGTGATACTGCCGCACTCATGGAATCCATGCCAAACATCAGAATGGCAAATCCCACCAGAATAGTTGCTGCATTTTTTAATTTATCCTTATGAGAAAATAACAAAATACCCACACCCACGATCGCTAAAATCGGGGAAAAAGAACTGGGCTTGAGCATACGGATCCAGAAAGCATCGCTCTCAATGCCCGTCAGACTTAAGATCCAGGAGGTCACCGTGGTACCGATGTTGGCACCCATGATGATACCTACTGCCTGTTTCAGACTCATAATACCGGAATTGACAAATCCGACTACCATAACAGTGGTAGCGGAGGAGGACTGGATCACACCGGTGACCACCGCACCCATGAGCACTGCCTTTAACGGGTTGTTGGTCAGTTTCTCCAGAATGCGTTCTAATCGTCCGCCAGATGCCCGGGACAGTCCGTCACCCAACAGATTCATTCCATACAGGAATAATGCAAGTCCTCCTACCATCTTCAGTAAATCAAAAAAGCTCATACTCTAATCCTCTCATTTTACATAACATACTTTACATTTTTGGTTTCTATCTACACTTTATCTTGCTTATGTAAAATGCGTTACCAGTGAATGTAAAATTTATGTAAAGTTGTAACGATGCAGAGCCATGAACCTTGCCGGATACTCATCGAATGCTAGCATCCGTAAGAGCATATGACAATAGTTCTTTGGCGAGCAAGCCTCAATGAGCAAAAGGAACGCTCCGCAGGAGCAGTTTTGCGAATTGGGGCTCTGCATCGTTACCGAGATTATCGAATCCTAATACAATCTCGCACCTCCCATATCTCCGGTCATGCGGAAGATGGCCCACTCTGCGATATTTACCGCATGGTCACCCACTTTTTCCAGATACTTTGCCATCATCAGATAATCCACCACACGATCCGCATCCAGGTTCTGCTCTCTGATAGCCTGCATCATTTCCGTTTTGACTTCGTTGAAGAGATCATCTACCACATCATCATGTTCTACTACTTTTCTTGCATTTGCCTCATCACCTTCCACAAATGCCTCCACCGAATTGTGGATCATCTCCTTGGCTTCTTCCATCATCTCCAGCAACAGATGTTCCTGTTTTCCTTCGGGATTCATGTTGCCCATACGCAGGTACAGTTCCACAATATCTGCCACATGGTCTCCGATCCGTTCAATATCCGGTACCACTTTCAGTGCTGCGGATACCAGACGCATATCTCTGGCCACCGGCTGCTGTCTGGTCAGCAGGCTCAGACACATAGCTTCTATACTTCGCTGCATATCCACCATGGTATGATCTGTATTCAACAGTGTCTTCAGAATGTCTTCTTTGTTCTCACGAATTCCATACACCATACGGTCATAACTGATCTCCGCATGCTCTCCCATCTCAGATACTTTATTTTTCAAAGTCTCAAGATCCTGTTCAAATAATACTCTGGGTGACATCTCCCATTCCTCCTATCTTCTCATCCAAAATCATCCAAACCGTCCGGTGATGTAGTCTTCTGTCCGTTTGTCCTGAGGTCTTGCAAAGATCTCGGAGGTTGCATTTTTCTCTATGACTTCCCCTACCAGGAAAAATGCGGTGTCATCCGACACACGGGCTGCCTGCTGCATATTGTGGGTTACGATGACCACGGTGTATTTTTTCTTCAGTGTCTCCATCAGTTCCTCGATCTTTAGCGTGGAGATTGGGTCCAGTGCGGAGGTGGGTTCATCCATCAAAAGTACCTCCGGAGATACTGCCAGTGCTCTGGCAATACACAGTCTCTGCTGCTGTCCACCGGACAGTCCCAACGCGGATTTGTGCAGGCGATCCTTTACCTCTTCAAAGATAGCGGCACCCTGCAGAGAACGCTCCACGATCTCATCCAGTTCCTTTTTATTCTTGATGCCGTGCAGTCTGGGACCGTAGGCGATGTTGTCATAAATGGACATGGGAAAAGGATTGGGCTGCTGGAATACCATGCCGACCTTTTTACGAAGCAGTGTGGTATCCACCCGCTTATCGTAAATGTCCTCTCCATCCAGAATTACTTTTCCTTCGACTCTGCAGCCGTCCACCAGGTCATTCATCCGGTTCAGGCAACGTAGAAAAGTAGATTTGCCGCAGCCGCTGGGACCGATAAATGCGGTAATGGCGTGGTCTGCGATCTCCATATTTACATCTTTCAGTGCGTGGTTCTCTCCATAATGGAGATTTAAGTTTTCCACGGATATTTTACTGTTAGCCATATGTTTTCTCCTTCTTGTGATTTCTCTTACTCTCGTCTCAGCTTATTCGCCGCCAGCTTGGTCAGGAGGTTCAGGATCAATACGATAATGATCAGAACACAACCGATACCGAAAGCATTATCATACTGTCCCTTCTGCATCTGTAAATACAATTCGATGGTCAGGGTACCACCAGACTCCATGGCCTTGTGAGCCAGCTTTGCCAGATTGTCTCCGAAAACTCCGGTGAACTTCGGCAGCTTGTAGTCGCTTCCCGCAGTGAACAACAGGGCCGCAGACTCTCCCACGATACGTCCCAGTGCCAGAATGATACCGGTGACGATACCTGGCATGGAAGACGGCAGAAGGATCGTCCGGATCATATGCCATTTCGTGGATCCCATTCCCAACGCACCGGTACGATAACTGTCCGGCACGGTGCGCAATGCTTCCTGCGTATTTCTTGTGATCAGGGGCAGCACCATCAGTGTCAGGGTAAAGGAACCGGTGAGCAGTGAATAGCCGAAGCCCAAAGTCTCTCCGAAAAAGATCATACCGAACAGGCCGAAAATAATAGAAGGAATACCGGACAGTGTCTCCGTGGTGAACTCAATGATGGAGACCAGCTTGCCGGGTTTTGCATATTCATTCAGGTAAATGGCACTTCCCACGCCGATGGGGGTCGCGATCAACAGAGTGATCACGATGATGTACAGGGTATTCAACAGGTTGCCCGCAATACCGGTGGTCTGCTTTCTGGCACTGGTCACCGTCGTTAAAAATGCCCAGTTAACGGTGCGGATGCCCTTTACGAAGACATACAGGATAATTCCCAGTAAAAGTGCCACCGCCAGTGTGGCAGAGACATAAATGGCTGCCAGCAAAAGCATGTCTGTGGGGCGTTTTCTTTTTACATATAAGGTGTCCTTATTCATTGTCATCCGCCCCCTTTTTCAGTATTTTATTCAGTACGATATTGATGATCATAATAAATACAAACAGCACCAGTCCGATGGTGAACAGCACCTGTCTGTGCAGTCCGGAAGAATATCCCATCTCGCTGACAATAGCTGTGGTCAGGAATCGCACGGAGTTAAATGGCAACGGCACATTGACGCTGCTACCGGATACCAGTGTGATCGCCATAGCCTCGCCAATGGCACGTCCCACTCCCAGAACGATAGCCGTCACGATACCGGATTTTGCTGCCGGAAGGATGGAGCAGAAAATAGTCTGTACATGGGAGGCTCCCAGGGCCAGAGAGGAGGATTTGATTCCTGCAGGAACCGCCCGGATGGAAGTCTCACTGATATTGATCACAGTGGGCAGGATCATGATCGCCAGTACGATCACGGCTGACAGCAGGTTTGCACCGCCGGTGAACTGGTGTGTCGTGGATCCCTGGAAGATCAGTCTTTCCAATTTATACATGAGAGGATTCAGTAAGTAGATTCCCAATAATCCGTAAATAACGGAAGGGATGCCTGCCAACAGTTCTACCGCAGGCTTTACAATGGTAGCCAGGGGCTTGGGTGCCACCTCTGCCAGGAATACCGCCGTCAGCACGCCGATGGGCACACCCAGCAGGATAGCCAGCGTCGTACCGGCGATGGAAGTCAGGATAACCCACAGAATACCGAATTTCGGATCTGCCGCCGTTGGCATCCATTCCGTGCCGAACAGGATCTCTCCCAGACCTACTTTCATAATAGCTGGGGTACCGCTGATGATCATATATAAGGTGATAGAAACTACCGCCAGTACGGCGAAGAAGGCACAAATGGTAAATACTATTTGTGCCACAGTTTCCACGACCGCTTTATTTTTTCTGTTTCCCATTACAGAAGCGTGTGTTCCACTATTCATCGCTTTTTTCCTTTTTCTGTGTGAGGCTTTTACTTTACAGTGATCAGACCAACTTCGGAAGCAACCTGCTGTCCTTCGTCACCCAGTACAAAGTCGAACCATGCCTGTACCAGATCGTTCTGCTCGGAGATCTCGCCCTTGGTAGCCATTACGAAAGGTCTGCTCAGGAAGTAGTTGCCGGCCTTGATGTTCTCTGCGGTAGCTTCTACACCTTCCAGGGAAAGTGCCTTAACGCTGTCATCCAAAGCATCCAGGGAAGCGTATCCGATAGCTCCGGGCGTAGATGCTACTTTTGCGATTACTGCACCGGTGCTATCCAGTTCGTTTGCATATTTGCAGCCGTCTACCAGATCAACCAGCTCTTCGAAAGCGCCTCTGGTACCGGAACCTGCCTCACGACCGATCACGATGATAGGCTCATCTGCACCGCCAACTTCTTTCCAGTTGGTAACTGTGCCATTGTAAATGTTGGTCAACTGCTCTTTGGTCAGATCTGCTACTTCGTTAGCAGGGTCTACACATACTGCAATACCATCGATAGCTACTACGTTCTCTACAACGCCTGCTGCCTTTTCCTCATCCTTTAAGCTTCTGGAAGAGTTACCGATATCCGCGGTTCCATTGGTTACAGCTTCGATGCCCGCGCCGGATCCCACGAACTCAGCGGTTACGGTTACATCAGGATATTCTTCCATGAAAGCTTCGCTCAGTGCATTGGCTAATTTCTCCATAGAAGTACTTCCTACCATGGAAATGCTGCCGGACAGATCTGTGGTGGTCTCAGCGGGTGCAGCTACGCTGCTCTCTGCTACGGTGCTCTCTGCAACGCTGCTTACTTCTGCGGAAGATGCTGTGTTTGCTGCATCTGCTGCAGTGTCACTGTTGCCGCAGGCTGCCAGACTCATGGCAAATAAAATACATGCTCCTACCAGAGCTAATCCTTTACTGTGTCTTACTCTCATAATAATGTTCCTCCATGTTGTTTGTTTTTTCTTTTTCTTGATTACAAGGACATACTAGCATGAAGGAAATTCACATAATATCGCAGTACGGTAAGATATTTGTAAGGTTTAGGTAAAAAGTTCAGCCATAGGATGCCGCAGACAAGACTTAGGATGCTCGCATTCTAAGTCTCGTTTGTGGTATTCTATGAGCGGAGCTCCACGCAAATGAAATAAAAGGTGAGCCGCCAAAGCGGCGCCGGTTGCGCAGCAGACGCTTTTATGAATGTAGTGTGGGCTGAACACTCTCCAGAATTCCATCAGCAATGGCACGGGCGATCTCATCGAACCGGCTGTCGAAGAGTTCGTTGTCTGCATCCGTATTGATAAATCCAACCTCCACCAGCACCGCCGGCATATTCGTGCTGTTTAACACCACCAGATTCGGCCGCTCGTTTACTCCCAGATTCACGAACCCCACCTGTTCCAGTCTGGCATTGATATTGTACGCCATCCGGGCCGCCGCCCCGTAGCGATTGTAGACCAGACTCTCCACGCCACTGTACTGGTTCGGATAAGGACTGGAATTCCGATGGATCGAGACAAAATAGTCTCCTCCCACCTCGTTTCCCTCCTGTGCTTTCTGGTACGGGGACTCGTAGACATCCGTGGTTCTGGTATAATACACATCCACTCCGTTTTCTTCTAAGATGCTTCCCACCGCCAGTGTCAGTGCCAGAACATCCTCGCTTTCCTTTCTTCCATTATATGTGGCCCCCGGGTTCGCACCACCGTGACCCGCATCCAACACGATCAATGGCATAAAAAACTCCCGCATATCTTTTTGTTTCATGATATGCGGGAGTTTTCCCTTTTAGATATTCTTTTGTCTACTTTAAAAGTCCTGCCGTCACTTTCTGCGGGATCACAAATTCCGGGGCTCCCATATAACCGGGAGCCACCTCGTATTCGTCAAAGGCAATGACCAGTTCTCCACTTTCATTAAAATAAAAATTCGTCTGCTCCGTAATACTCTGGAAGTTGAATTCCGGCATGTCTTCATCATCCAGAAAATAGATCACACCTTCGTCCGCCACCATCTGCTCCCGCATCTGGGTCTTAATATTCTCACTGATCACGGAGATATAATCGCTTCCCTCTGCAAACAAATCCGCCAGTGCCACCACATTTCCTGTCTGTTTATCGATCGTATAAAACTGATTATGCTCGTAGCCGCTGGCTTCCGTCTCCAGAGCGCTCAATTTTACAGTGTAATACTGTGCATTATCCGTAACAACCTCCTGAGACACATGCAATCCATGATACCCTTCCTCTGATAAGGTATCCTCGAACTGGCGGATCAGCTCGTCTACCGTGGTCTCCATATCCTGATTGATCTCCTGCACACCGTCCTCCGACAGTTTTGCCGTGGCGGCCTCCTTCCCGGTGCCTTCCGTACTTCCGGCATCCATTCCTTCCGGAGCCGCTGCTCCCACTGCCATTTCTCCTACTGGAGAACCTTCTCCCGCGGGAATACCTTCCCCCGTATCCTCTCCATAGGTGATCTGTGCCAGTTCAATCTCCGCATCATGGTTTTCATCACTGTAATTGTACTGCCGCACCGTCACCAGTCGGAAGAAACCTCCCAACACGGGAATATTTTCCATGGCATAGGCAATCTGTCCATTGGTATTGGGCAGAGTGATCAGCACAACCGCTGCCGCCGCTACTGCAGTCCACGTGGAACGTCTTCTGGCCCGCTCTGCTCTTTTTTTCTCCATCCGGGCTCTGTCGATGCCTGCCTGCAGCCGTTCCCGTCCCGCCTCGGGTATTGTCATATTCTCATACTCCTCTTTTAACTGTCTCAATTGTTCCTGTTCTGTCATATCTATTCTCCATCTGTCCGGTCTCCTGGAACCGGCCATGCTATCTCTTCCTATATCTTATCTATATCCTATATCCATCTGCATCCTGCGAATGTCTATGGCAACAGCCTTAGGGATCACCCCGTGCTGCCTTCAAGATTCAGCCGCAGCTTTTTCATCACCCGGTACAGTCTGCTCTTTACTGTGCTCAGATTTTCATCCAGGATCCTCGCGATTTCCTCCAGCTGCCTGTCCTCAAAGAATCGTAAAACAACGATGGCACGATCCTTGGGATCCAGATTTTCTATGGCCCGTTTCAAATCAATATTCTCATAGGTATCTTCACTTGCCGCCTGGATCTCGTCCACATCTGTGCTCTCCTTCCGGCTCCGCAGGAAGCTGCAGGCCTCGTTGACTACGATCCGGTATACCCAGGTCTCCACATATTGTGGTTCCTTCAGGCTGTCACTTTTCAGGATTGCTTTATAGGCTGCTTCCTGTACAATATCCAGCGCGTCCGCTTCATTATGTACATAACTATAGGCAAGACGGTAATACTTCTCATATCCTTCCGTCAGGGCACGCTCCACCGCCTGTTCTTTTTTTCTGTCCGACATATATCCTTTCCTCTCTTTATGAAAATTGCATGCAATGATTTTATCCAGTGTTCATTGTAACACATCTTGCTTTTTATGTCTTAGTCAAAAAAAAACGACTTTGCTGCCTACTGATTGCTCCGTGCTACGCACTCCCGCTTCTCCGCTCCGGTCCGTGCTAGACATGTGCCACTGGCACATAGCACCCTGGCATCATACTATTTTGACGCTGTATCTTTGCAAAAAGTTTCACCTGCGGATCGGGTAATTCTTCCCGGGTAATTCTTCCCGGCTGCTTCGGATACACAAAAAATCCCGGGTTGCTCACCCGGGATCCTTTGAAAAGAGATGTATGAAACTATGCGTTGCATGTGTTCCTGTCGATTCAAAAATGTAAGCTCTTACATTTCGAATCATAATCATTTTACCATTATTTCGACTATTTGGCAAACAGATTTCTTACAGTTGCGACTTTTTCGCACTTTTAGCCAAAACCAGGACTTCTTTTTTGTCTAATCCTCATATTTAAAGTAATCAAAATCTGCGGCTTTGCGGCTTCCGCAGCCTCCGTTGTTGGCATAGATGCCTACCAGCGTACCAGTGTGACGCTTGGGATCGTCGGGCACGCCCTCGTCGCAGAGGTAAATACAGTTCTCCAGAGCTCCGACCTTTTCCCATTTTTGACCATCATAGCTGTAATAGAAAGTTCTGGTCAGCTTCTCCACCACTACCTTCAGATACACCGGGGTCTCCTTCACATTATCCACTTCCGCTATCAATTCCTCACCGTGGTTGCGGTTGATGACCAGTTGGATCTTTCGTCCGCCTTCATAACACAGGGAGCATCTGGCATAAGTAGCAGTACTGTAATAGCAGGTCAGACCCGCCTGTTCTCCGTCCTTATCCGGGTAGAACTCCAGCTTCGTCTCTGCCACGTAGGACAATTCCTGTTCTCTGCGCAGCAACGTATTTTTCGCCCGGATCTCATTCAGCTGTCCATCTCTGGTCCAGATCCGGAAATATCCGGGGTGCTCGGTCAGAGACCAGGAACCGTTATCCGGGTTGCGGACGAACTCCCATTCCAGATTCAGCTTTGTATCGTTAAAATCGTCGAACAGATTTCTCTCATAAATACACTCCGGCAGATCCGGTGCGATCTGTGTCAGGCTGGGACCTTTTCCTTCGTTGACGGTAAACCAGCCGTCCTCCGTCCACTGTACGGGATCCAGCGCAGACTCTCTGCCTACGGTAGTATAGTTGCCCTCGTTAGGTCTTCCGCAGAGATAATAACACCACCACTGACCGTTCTGATCCTGTACCAGTTTGCCGTGTCCGGCTCTCTGGATGGGGGCTGTGGGATCCTTCTGACGCATGACCGGATTGTAGGGAGAACATTCATAGGGGCCATAGAAATTCTTACTTCTTCCCACATTGATTCCATGACCGTAGCCGGTACCACCCTCAGCCACGATAGCGTAATAGTAACCGTCTTTTTTCATGATATGGGGGCCTTCGGAACAGCGCTCGCCTGTGCCTTCCCATGCAGTCTTCGCAGGACCAGCCACCGCCAGTCCGTCCGCAGTCAGAGGAACCGCCTGTGCCGCCTTGGCTATGATCATATATCTGCTGCCGTCATCATCCACAAAAAGTGAGGGGTCGATATCATCCACTTCCAGACATACCGGCTTGCTGTAGGGTCCTTCCGGCTTGTCAGATACCATCACCAGCTGTCTGCGCATCACGTTATTGTCACGCTTGCCATCCGCATTCAGACGCAAGGTTACATAGATATAGTATTTTCCGTCCACATATTCGATATCCGGTGCCCAGATTCCGTGGGAATCCCGGATGTCACTGATGTCCAGCCATTCCGGGTTCGTGATGGCATGGCCGATGATATGCCAGTGCACCATATCCCGGGAATGGGAAATGGGAATTGCCGGAAAATACTGGAAGCTGGAATTCACCATATAATAATCGTCACCGACACGGATCACCGAAGGATCCGGGAAAAAACCGCGTTGTACAGGGTTATGATAAGTTCTAGGTTCACTCATAGGGAGTCTCCTTTTTACATGTATTAGTCTTTCTATTTGCGCAAAGCTGCGTGTACCACGCTCATACTATAAGTGTATTCTTTACCAACTCTCCTGTCGTGCCAGTTTCCCTTTTATTTTATGACAAATATTGCGTTTTCTCCGGACATTTCAAAATTTGGCATAATTATTCCATAATGGAATACTGCATCCACTCGTATAACAGCTTCGTGCCCTCCATGATCTCGGGCGGAAGCAGCGCGCGGGCCACCAGCTTTAATTCATCGGATTCAATGTCTGTTCTGCGAAGATGGGCATAATCGCCGTCAATGCTTTCTACGATGTATTCAAAACGATTCATAGGGGTATACCTCTTTCTTTGATGTGTTTGAGATAAGTTTAAGAGGTTTTTAGGGGAGAGTCAAGGGGATCTGACGCAGCAGCGGCTTATCGCATAAATTGCTTCGCAATTCATGCGATATCCGCTGGACTTCGCCATATCCGCACTAAAAAAGAAGCGCACTATTGCAAGCTAGCTTGCATAGTGTGCTCCCTTTTTAGCACGGCTGCGTCGAAGCGGTCCTGACGCTTACATCATTCCGCCCATGCCTGCGCCGCCGGCGGGCATTGCAGGGGTGTCTTCTTTGATATTAGCTACAACGCTTTCGGTAGTAAGTAGTGTGCTTGCTACGCTGGTAGCGTTCTGCAGAGCGCTTCTGGTAACCTTAGCGGGATCCAGTATGCCTGCGCTTACCATATCTACATATTCCTCTTTCAGAGCATCGAAACCGACACCGACCTCAGACTCACGTACCTTGTTGATGATAACGCTGCCTTCCAGTCCTGCGTTTGCTGCGATGTGATACAGAGGTGCTTCCAGTGCTTTCAGGACAATGCCTGCACCGGTCTTCTCATCACCTTCCAGACTTGCTGCCAGTTTGGCAACTTCCTTGGATGCATGAATGTATGCGGAACCGCCACCACAGATGATACCTTCCTCTACGGCTGCTCTGGTAGCTGCCAGAGCATCTTCCAGACGAAGCTTAGCTTCCTTCATCTCGGTCTCGGTAGCAGCACCTACACGGATAACTGCAACACCACCGGACAGCTTAGCCAGTCTCTCCTGTAATTTCTCTCTGTCGAAATCAGAAGTGGTCTCTTCGATCTGCTTCTTGATCTGTGCGATTCTGGACTGTAATGCTTCCTTATCGCCTTCACCGTCTACGATCACGGTGTTCTCTTTCTGTACCTTAACGGATTTTGCACGACCCAGCATATCCATTGTGGTATCTTTCAGTTCATAACCAAGCTCGGAGCTGATCACGGTACCACCGGTCAGGATTGCGATATCCTCCAGCATAGCTTTTCTTCTGTCACCATAGCCGGGAGCCTTAACAGCTACTACGTTGAAAGTACCACGAAGCTTGTTAACGATCAGGGTGGTCAGTGCCTCGCCCTCTACATCCTCAGCGATGATCAGCAGCTTAGCGCCGGACTGAACGATCTGCTCTAACAGAGGCAGGATCTCCTGAATGTTGGAGATCTTCTTGTCAGTGATCAGGATATAAGGGTTATCCAGAACAGCTTCCATCTTATCCATATCGGTTGCCATGTAAGCGGAAATATAACCTCTGTCGAACTGCATACCTTCTACCAGATCCAGTTCGGTCTGCATGGTCTTGGACTCTTCAATGGTGATAACACCGTTGTTGCTTACCTTCTCCATAGCATCTGCAACCAGCTGTCCTACAGCCTCATCCCCTGCGGAGATTGCAGCTACTCTTGCGATGTGCTCCTTGCCGTTTACTTTCTGGCTCATCTTACCGATGGCTTCTACTGCACATGCGGTTGCTTTCTTCATACCTTTTCTCAGGATGATGGGGTTAGCACCTGCTGCCAGGTTCTTCATCCCTGCATTTACCATAGCCTGTGCCAGAACGGTTGCGGTGGTAGTACCATCACCGGCTACATCGTTGGTCTTGGTAGCTACTTCCTTTACCAGCTGTGCACCCATGTTCTCGAATGCATCTTCCAGCTCGATCTCTTTTGCAATGGTAACACCATCGTTGGTGATCAGGGGTGCGCCGAAGGACTTATCCAGTACTACGTTTCTTCCTTTGGGTCCTAAGGTTACTCTTACGGTATCTGCCAGCTGGTTTACACCAGCCTCTAATGCTGCACGGGCTTCTGCGCCGTATTTAATCTCTTTTGCCATAATAATCAGCCTCCAATTTATTTGTTCTTAGTCTTAATTTCTTTTTAGGTTTGCAATTACTGAATGATTGCAAGGATGTCGCTCTGCTTTACGATGATGTACTCTTCATCATCCAGCTTTACTTCGGTTCCTGAGTATTTGGAATAGATGACCTGATCGCCAACCTTAACTTCCATCTTTACTTCCTTACCGTCTACGACACCGCCGGGGCCGACAGCAACAACTTCTGCCTGCTGGGGCTTTTCCTTATTCTGACCGGGGAGCACGATACCGGACTTGGTAGTCTCCTCTGCAACTAACTGTTTTAATACTACTCTGTCACCTAAAGGTTTCAAACTCATGACAACTGCCTCCTTATAACTATTTAAATATCATATTACTCTTTTTCATTTGTTAGCACTCATTTTTATCGAGTGCTAATTTCTATAGTTTATATTAGTTTTATATGCCGAGTTTTTCAAACGCATTCACCGTTATTTAAATAACTATTTCTTTTATTTTCTCGTTTTATCTCCGTTTTTCTAATGTTTTTATATTACATGTGTAAAAATGCGATTTAATATTTCGTTTATAATTCTGAAAATCCATATCCGGTTCATCCCTTGCAAACTCCTGTGCAGACATAAAGCTATACCGGTTACATCGTATAAGCAAAAAGCAGCCGGGGATCTTATCATTATCCCAAGCTGCTTCTGTTCCGCTCTGTATTTACTTTCCCGTCCTATGCGTTCTTGGATTCCTCATGCCATTTCTGCCACTTCTTCTTATAAATAAAGTAGCAGGGGATTCCTACGAATACCATTCCGCCTAAGATATTGCCGATGGTAACGGGAATAAAGTTGTTCAGGCTGTGCAGTACTGTCAGTCCCTGGATCTGCTCTGCGGTCAGGTCGTATGCTTCCTGTGCCTTTGCAACATACGCGGGATTCTGTGCAGCCATCATGCCTACGGGAATGTAGAACATATTTGCAACACAGTGCTCGAAACCGCCGACTACGAAGGCCATGATCGGGAAGAAGATCGCCCAGATCTTACCGACGATATCCGTAGCTGCCGCTGCCATCAGGATCGCAATACATACCAGAATGTTACACAGGATACCGGAGGTAATTCCTTTCAGCGGAGAAATGCCTACCTTGCCGACTGCCACTTTGATGGCATAAGCCCCCAGCAATCCGCCGGTGTAGTCCAGATTTCCGGAAAAGTAGATCAGGGTATCAATGATCAGCGCGCCGATCAGGTTGCTGAAATATACCACGATCAGATTGCGGATACATTCGAACCAGGTCACCTTTTTGCCTACCACGTCCATGACGATCAGGCAGTTGCCGGTGAAAAGTTCTCCACCTACAAATACAATGATCATCAGTCCCACAGGGAAGATGATACCGGCTACGAATCGGGCCAGACCTACGTTGTCAATAGCATGCGCCGCAGTACTGCTGGTAGCTCCGCCCAGTGCAATGAAAGCACCTGCCATAATGCCTAACAGGATCATCTTGCCCAGAGGAAGATGTGCCTTGCCCTCTCCGGCCTTCATGTTATTATCAATGACTTCTGCCGGGGTATTAAAATGCTGTTCCATATTTTCCCTCATTTCCGTACAGCCCTTATCTGCCGTACTTTCTCATACTCATTTACTACCTATATTACACGAAATCTGCGGCGGGAATCAAGCTTTTCCCCCTATGTATCTGATTATATACATTTCCTCTCACCGTTTTTGTCATAACACAATCTTTTTTTGTAAAATTTATGCAAAAAAATAGTAGACAAAAGCCGAAATGTGTAATATACTTAGGATGTTCGGCGAGAGCCGAACCGCTTATATAAGTAGATTTCCGGAAGAATTCCCCTTTTACACAATTAAAGTGGCTGCAGGTTTCCCGCCTGCGGCTGCTTTAATTGTGTTATAAGATATTCTTTGTGGTTTTCCCCGGAATTGCAAAAGTTTTTGCAAAAATTTAAAATTTTCACTTGCTAAATGATAAACATCTATGCTATAATAGCTTTCGTCAGTGATTCAGCTGATACAATTTCATAGGGGAATAGTACAGCGGTAGTGCGGCGGTCTCCAAAACCGTTAACGGGGGTTCGATCCCCTCTTCCCCTGCTTTCAAAAGTCGATGTTATCGGCTTTTTTTATTTTCTGTTTTGGTAACACTTTTTACCTCACCATGGCGCGATCTGAAGAATCACGCCATGATGGGGTGTTATTTTAATGTGAATTAACAGGAATGTTTTTCATCATGATATTGAACATACGTTCGATTTATGTTATACTGTATTTGTGTAATCGAACAGAAAGCGGATGCGATTTTCCGATTGTTAGATGCCCTCTAGTCTTACAAAGGAGGGTGATGCCCATGAATACGATGGAAGTACTTACTCTGTTGTTAGTTGTCTTTGCAGCTTTATCATACATTGACAGACATGGTGACGATAATAACAAAAAGAAATAGCATCCCCTCGCCAAAGTAGATGCTATTTCTTTTCTAGTATTTTACTGAGGGCAAATCGGAATTTTCACCTCCGACTTACTTTCTAAATAGATTATACACCAAGAGGGATTGAGAAATCAATCCCTCTTACTTTTTTATTTCTCAAATCTCCTCTTTCTCCGCATCCGGCGCAATCACCGCCCCAATAGCGGTAGCATAATCGGAGTACTCCGGAATAGTGACCTTCACATCCCACAGGCTCTTGAAGTCTTCGATGATCTGGCGGCACTCGAAGAATTTGGTCAGACCGCCGATGAGGATATAATCCTTGATGCCGGTGTTCCGGGAGGCCAGGATTCCGGCCTGGCAGATGTTCTCGATGACCATATGGACGATACCAGCCGCGATGTCTTCAGGCTTGGACTGGGCATCCGCTTTGCCGAAGTTGGACGCAGTCACGTCCAGGTTCAGGCCGGGGAGCTTTTCCTTGGCCAGATCGCCGATCCGCAGGTCGATTTTTGCCACATCACCTTTCCGGGACAGAGGGACGATCTCATGGATGTCCCCGGTATTCAGTATGATCGAGGACAGTCCGCAGATGGTTCCGCCACCGAGGCCGACACCACCTAAATGCTTCATCTCATTCTCCGTCACCTTGACGAAAAAGCTTCCGGTTCCCATACTGATAACGATAACTTCCTTTTTATCCGTCAGATAATAGCCTCCGGTTCCTGTGGCAACGAATTCATCTACCTTATAGGTCGGACGATCGTATACCGCTTTCTCCACATATTTGCTTCCCACGCCGGTGATATAGACACCTTCCACATCTAAAAGCTGCAGATTATTCTCATACAGATATCTTCCGAAAGCACCGTAGAGGGATGCCACCTGGCTGTCTGCCTTGACTGCCATGGGCGGAAGCATATGTTCTCCTTCAAAAGCTACGATCTTGGTGGTACTGCTGCCGATATCAATTCCTATTCTTACGGCCATATCTTTGTCCTCCTCATAATGAAATGCTAAAAAGCTTCTTTAGAACAATCGGTCCATGGCATCCTGCACGGAGCTGACGCCGATGACACGGATTTTGCTTCCTTTTTTGCACTCTTCCAGTGACACGTAGGGCACCACGCATTCCTCGAAGCCCAGTTTCTCCGCCTCCGCCACACGCTGTTTTGCCATGCTGACCGCGCGGACTTCGCCGCTTAATCCCACTTCTCCGAAAGCTACCATTTTCGGATTCAATGCCTTATTCCGGAAGCTGGACAGAATCGCCAGCACGATTCCCAGATCAATGGCCGGCTCCTGGATCTTGATACCTCCCGTAATATTCACGTAGGCATCGCAGGAGGACAGCTGCACTCCCGATCTCTTCTCCAATACCGCCATCAGCAGGTTCACACGGTTGAAATCCGTACCGGTGGTCTGTCTTCTGGGGATGCCGAAATTACTGTGGCACACCAGTGCCTGCAATTCGATCAGAAGCGGTCTGGTGCCCTCCATGGTACACGCCACCACAGAGCCGCTGGCATTCTCCGGCCGTCCGTTCAGCATATATTCCGAAGGATTCTTGACCTCTGCCAGTCCCGTTTCCCGCATCTCGAAAACACCGATCTCGTTCGTAGATCCAAACCGGTTCTTCACCCCCCGCAGAATACGGTAGGACGCATGTCTGTCCCCTTCAAAATAAAGAACGGTATCCACCATATGTTCCAGCACTCTGGGACCTGCCACCGTACCTTCCTTGGTCACATGGCCTACAATGAAGATTGAGATTCCCAGTCCCTTTGCCAGCTGCAGCAAAATACCGGTGGATTCCCGCACCTGAGACACGCTTCCCGGCGCCGCCGACACGTTCTCGTTGTACATGGTCTGTATGGAGTCGATGATCACGACCTCCGGCTTGCTCTTGCGGATCACTTCACTGATGATATCCAGATTCGTCTCACACAGTAGCAGCATATGCTCCGAAAAAGCCCCCAGACGGTCCGCCCGCATCTTGATCTGTACCTTGGATTCCTCACCGGAAATATACAATACTTTATGTCCCGCCGTGGATAAGTTATGGCAGACCTGCAATAACAGTGTGGATTTACCGATACCGGGGTCTCCGCCTACCAGCGTCAGAGATCCCTGCACAATGCCGCCTCCCAGCACCCGGTCCAGTTCCTTAATTCCGGTGAGAGTCTTATTTTCCTCCCGGATAGCGATCTCCGACAGCACACAGGGCTCCGAAGCCTCTCTCCTGTCTCTCTTTGCACCGTTTCCGGTATTTTTCAATTCCGTTTTATCTATCGTCTCTTCCACGAAAGTATTCCACTCTCTGCAGCCGGGACATTGTCCCAGCCATTTCGTGGATTCATAGCCACAGTTCTGACAGAAAAATACAGTGGCCGTCTTTCCTTTTGCCATGCTCTCTCCTCAATCATTGTAATACCTATTCAGCCCCCGCAAAACCGCCTCCGGAAACTCTGAATATTAAAAAAAAGCCCAGTCACGAAGTACTACAATATCCTCCGTGCCTGGACTCCTTTGCAGTGCGTCCTTACGCCTCTACGATCTTAACAGGTACTTCACCTGCTGCTTCCAGTTCTACGCTCAGGCTCAGTTTGCCGCCAAGTCCGGTTTTCATGGTTCCTACGTTCTTACCGCCGATAAATACTTCGTACTCGGTATCGTCCTTCAGTCCTACAGTGATCTGGGAATCCTCGTCACCTTCTACGATGAACTCCACACTGTTGTCAGCTTCCTTGAACTCCAGTACACTGGTTCCGGGAACAGATTCATATAAAAACATGCCGTTCTTTTCCAGCTTTGTCATCTCATTGTAGGTCTTAACCTTCAGCAGATCTCCTGCAAGCTCATAATCTTCCACTTTTGCCTTCTTGGCCAGCTTGTGATTACCAAAGCTGATAGATCCGTCTGCTTCACTGCGAAGTATTTCTTCCACTACTGCCATCTGTCTGTCCTCCTGAAAGTAACTGCATCCGCAATACATCTTTCTCTTTCGTTCTTTGCGAATGGGGTTTGAATAGTTACAGTATAATATATCTCACCCTGTTTTTCTACAAAAAGTTTTATTTATTTTGTAACTATTCAGAGTCATGTAAATTGTGTCATAGGTACGTCGAATGCTTGCATTCGTAAGAACCTTTGACGTAATTTATAGGACGAAGTAACCTCAATGAGCAAAAGGAACGCTCTGCAAGAGCGATTTTGCAAATTGAGTGACTGAATAGTTACAAATACTTAATTTTTCACGGTAAATACAACTTTTCCATCCTTGAATCCGGCAGATACCTTATCTCCCGGTACCACCTTTTTCTGCAGGATCTCCTCTGCCAGAGCATCCTCTACCACGGACTGAATCGCACGCTTCAAGGGTCTTGCTCCCATCTTGTTATCTGCATATTTGGATACCAGATGCTCCTTCAGCGCTGCTGTGATGGTCAGATGGATCCCCAGCTGATCCTCACATCTCTTGTACAGATTGGATGCCAGAAGATTCACGATCTCCTTCATGTTCTCATTGTTCAGCTGGTGGAACACGATAATATCATCAATACGGTTGATAAATTCCGGCTTGAAGCTGCGCTTTACTTCTTCCATGACATTGGATTTCATCTTCTCGTAATCCTTTGTCTCGCTCTTCTCTGTGGCAAAGCCCAGATTCTTGGGATCCACGATACGCTGTGCACCCGCATTGGAAGTCATGATCAGCACAGTGTTCTTGAAGCTGACCTTGCGTCCCTTGGAGTCCGTGATATGACCGTCATCCAGTACCTGCAAAAGAACATTAAATACATCCGGATGCGCTTTCTCGATCTCGTCAAACAGAACAACAGAGTAGGGATTACGGCGAACCTTCTCGCTCAGCTGTCCGCCTTCTTCAAAGCCTACATATCCCGGCGGTGATCCGATCATCTTGGAGACCGAATGGCCTTCCATGTATTCGGACATATCAACACGGATCATGGCATCTTCAGAGCCGAACATAGCTTCTGCCAATGCCTTGGACAGTTCCGTCTTACCAACACCGGTAGGACCTAAGAACAGGAAGGAGCCGATGGGACGGTTTGGATCCTTCAGACCCACACGGCCTCTGCGCATGGCCCTGGCCACTGCGGTCACTGCTTCCTCCTGGCCGATGACACGCTTATGCAGCGTCTTCTCCAGTTTTAACAGTCGTTCGCTCTCTTTTTCCGCCAGCTTCTGTACGGGGATCTTGGTCCACTGGGCAACGACCTCGGCGATCTCATTCTCACCGATACTGATAACATTGCCCGCTTCCTGTTTCTCCCGCTTTTTCATCAGGCGGTCATATTTTTTCACCAGCGCATCCTGCTGCTTCTTGATCTCTGCCATCTGGTCAAATGCTTCCATGCGGATAGCTCTCTCCATCTCCTGATCCATCTCGTGGATACGGTCAGCGATCTTCTTCGCTTTATCCGGGGCATCCAATGCACTCAGTCTTGCGCTTGCCGAAGCTTCATCGATCAGATCGATGGCCTTATCCGGCAGATTTCTGTCATTGATATAACGGCTGGACAATCTGACAGCAGCCTCAATGGCCTCCGGGGTGATCTGCACATGGTGATGATCCTCATATTTTCCTTTGATGCCCTCCAGAATACGGACCGCCTCTTCCTCTGTAGGTTCTTCCACAGTCACCGGCTGGAATCTGCGCTCCAGAGCCGCATCCTTCTCAATATACTTGCGGTATTCCGCAATGGTGGTGGCACCAATCAGCTGGATCTCTCCACGGGCCAGGGAAGGCTTCATGATATTGGAAGCGTCAATGGCGCCTTCCGCACCTCCGGCACCAATGATCGTATGAAGTTCATCCAGGAATAAAATAATATTCCCGTCCTCCGTCACTTCCTTCAATACCTTCTTGATACGTTCCTCGAACTCGCCACGGTACTTACTTCCTGCCACCATTCCCGACAAATCTAGTGTCAGTACTCTCTTATTCTGCACGGTAAAAGGTACGTCTCCTGCCACAATGCGGGCTGCCAGACCTTCTACCACGGCGGTCTTACCTACACCGGGTTCTCCGACGAGACAGGGATTGTTCTTCGTGCGGCGACTTAAGATCTGCACTACTCTGCGGATCTCTTCTTCTCTGCCTACCACAGGATCCAATTTTCCTTCTCTGGCCAGAGCCGTCAGGTCTCTGCTGTATTGTTCCAGTGTAGACTGCTTCGCCTTGCGGTCTCCCTTTTTCCCCAGATCTTCCTTGTACAGATTGCCGTCCTGTCCGATGGCGATCAGGGTATCTACATAGATCTTCTGCACATTGGCTCCCAACGTGTTCAGCAGACGCACGGCAACATTCTCGCCCTCTTTGATCAGTGCAAGAAGCAGATGCTCCGTGCCGGTCTGCTTCTGTCCGAAACGGGCAGCCTGGCGGTGTGCCTCTTCCAGAATCCGGGCAGCTCTGGGAGAATATCCCTCTTTGTCCTTCACGGCCACACCGTTTTCAAAGGCGATCAGATCCCGGATCATTTCCATGACCTGATCCACTTCTACTCCGTTATCCGCCAACACTTTTGCGGCTACACCGGTATCTTCCTTTAGGAGTCCCACCAGAATGTGTTCGGTCCCGATATAGCCCTGTTTCAGGCCTCTGGCACATCTGCCGGCCTGGGCAAGCGCATTCTGCGCTTTATCCGTAAACTGTGACTGCATCAATTCAGTCCTCCATATTCTTCATAAATTTCATCAATCAATTCATGTACTTCCTGCCTGGAAATATTTTTGCAGCTGCTCTTAGCAAGTATTACCTGCAGTTCCTTCCGCAATTCATCCACCGCACGCATACGATCCACATCCAGAGCGATCACGGCTCCCTTTCGCCTGTCGACCTTGACATAGCCCTCCTGCTTCAGAACCGTATAGGCCTTATTTACAGTATGCATATTGATCCCGATGGTATCCGCCAGCTGCCGTACACTCGGCAGGGAATCTCCCTCATGAAACTGTGACGTGGCAATTCCCATGATGATCTGATTGCGCAGTTGCATATAGAGCGCTTCATCACTATTGAAATCTATCTCTATTATCATCAAAATCACTCCCTTCCCACTGTCACCGATTGTTATACGTCTATTATAACAGTGAGGGCGGTGCTGTCAACTGCAGACCGGGAAAGTTTATCAAAATTTTAAAAAGAAAGCGGCATCCCACTCTCGTAAGATGCCGTTTCCGGTCTTTTTATTCCTATTGTTCTTCGTCGCCGTCCCAGTTCAGGAATTCGAATTCGAACTCGTCATCATCGGACATGAAGTTCTTGGACTTCCAGCCGGGATCCTGCGGATTACCGTTATTCTGTGCCGGTTTTACCGGTCTGTCTACTTGCGGTGCGGGTCTTCCGGTCTGGGGTGCTGCAGGTCTGGTTCCCTGCGGTGCGAGTCTTCCGGTCTGGGGTGCTGCAGGTCTGGTTCCCTGCGGTGCGGGTCTTCCGGTCTGGGGTGCTGCAGGTCTGGTTCCCTGCGGTGTGGGTCTTCCGGCCTGGGGTGCCGTAGGTCTGGCTCCCTGTGTCGCGGGTCTTGCCTGCTGGCCTGCCGGTCTCTGTCCCTGCACCGGTCTGCCGCCCTGTCCGGTGGGCTTTCCTGCGGGATGTCTCTCTGCTCCCACTTCATGCATCACTTTCTGGCCACCCTGGGTTCTGCCGCCCTGAGGTGCCGGTCTTCCACCCTGACCTCTGCCGGTCTGGGGTCTGTCCACTCTTCTTCTGCGAAGTGCTGCTTCCTCCGCATCAGAGAAATCAGCCGCATCCGTCATATCCTTGATCTTGAAGATCAGCAGAGTGACTGCTGCCGCCGCTGCCACCAGAAGAATGACAAGAATAATGATCACGACCTTCTGACTGGTGATCTTCTTCTGCTTGGTCTCAAACTGCGCATTGATCTCAGTAATCTGGTCAATAGAGCTGAACAGATCATCGATCTTGTATTGTTTCTGTCCTACCATATCTAACAGATACCATGCATCTCCCTGCAACTGGGTATCCCAGTCCTTGGAAGTGGTCTGTGTATCCTCGGCGGGCTGTTCTTCCGAAGGCTGTTCTTCCGCAGGCTGCTCTGTGGAAGGTGCCTGCAGTTCTCCGGATAACGCCACATAATCGGAACGGATAAATCCGGTCACTTCGGTATTGTTGGCGATGAAATTCACCTGATACCAGGTATTGCCGTCCGTACCGGTAGCCTGTCCGGTGACGGTCAGAGCCATTCCGTTCTCTGCTGTGGTTACGATCTGGCTCGTGGTAGATGCATTGCTGCGCACACGCACCGACTGTCCGCCCGTCACGGTAGCACTTACAGGCTCCACCGCTGTGACATCCACCGGTGTTTCATTCACTGCCGGAGCCGGTGTTGCTGTGGTAGTCGTCGTTGTAGTTGTCGTGGTGGTCGTAGTTGAAGAAGACGGCGGGGTAGATCCGTCGGTAATGCTTACCAGATCGGAACGAATATATCCCAGCGTATTCGCATCCACATATACCTCATACCAGGTATAGCCATCCGCTCCCTTGGTCTGGCTCTTGATGGAAATGGTCTTATCCTTTGCCGCACTGCCGATGACTTCACTGGAAGAATCCGCGCTCTTACGGATCTTTGCACTGGATGCTGTTACCTTGGCTGCGCTTTCCGCATGGCTGACAAACGCCAGATTCTCGGCAAAAAGTCCTGCTCCCAGCACAAGCACCAATGCAAGCATTCCCCAGAAAGCCTTGAATTTACTTGTTCTCTGTACTGTCTTTTTCATCTGCAACTCCTTCTGTATCCTGACATGTCTTACGCTTCATCGATTGCCTTGCCAATGTCATGACGCATGTATTTGTTCTCGAAGGTGATCCATTCCGTTGCCGCATAGGCATTGGCACGGGCCTCCTTCAGGGTAGCTCCCTTGGCTGTCACTCCCAGAACACGTCCGCCGTTTGTCACGATTCCCTTGTCTGTGAGCTTCGTTCCCGCATGGAAACAATAATAGCCGTCTTTTCCGTTGAACTTCTCCAGTCCGTTTATCACATAACCCTTCTCATAGGATACCGGATAGCCATCACTGGCCAGAACCACACAGACTGCAGCATTGTCTTCAAACTGCAGATCGATCTGATCCAGAGTACCGTCCACACAAGCCTCCATGACCTCGATAATATCGTTCTTCATGCGGGGCAGTACCACCTGTGCCTCCGGGTCACCGAATCTTGCATTGTACTCCAGTACTTTGGGGCCGTTCGGTGTCAGCATCAGTCCGAAGAAAATAACGCCTTTGAAAGGTCTGCCTTCCGCTGCCATGGCATCCACCGTAGCCTGGTAAATATATTTCTTGCAGAATGCATCCACTTCTTCGGTATAGAACGGGCTGGGAGAAAAGGTTCCCATACCGCCGGTATTCAGTCCCTGATCGCCGTCCTTCGCTCTCTTGTGATCCTGTGCAGAAGTCATGATCCGGATGGTCTTGCCATCTACAAAGGAAAGTACACTGACTTCTCTTCCGGTCATAAACTCTTCGATGACCATACGATTACCAGCCGCACCGAATTTCTTGTCCAGCATGATCTCATCCACGCCTGCCAGAGCTTCCTCCAACGTATTGCAGATCAGTACGCCTTTTCCCAGTGCCAGGCCATCTGCCTTCAGCACGATAGGGAAACTTGCCTGCTCCTTCAGATATTTGATGGCATCCTCCGCATTATCGAAATTCTCATAGGCTGCGGTAGGAATATTATATTTTTTCATAAGATCCTTGGAAAAAGCCTTGCTGCCCTCCAGGATTGCTGCATTTTTACGGGGTCCGAAAGCACGCAGGCCCTCTGCCTCCAGTGCATCTACCAGTCCGCCTACCAGAGGATCGTCCATACCTACGATGGTCAGGTCAATGGCCTGTTCCTTCGCAAAAGCAACGATCTTGTCAAATTCCATGGCTCCGATGGGAACACATTCTGCGATCTGACCGATTCCGGCATTGCCCGGAGCACAATAGATCTTATCTACCTTAGGACTCTTTGCAACACAGGTTGCAATGGCATGCTCTCTGCCACCGCCACCTACGATCAATACTTTCATACCCATATTATGTTTCTCCTTATTCCGTAACTATTCACCCCCCATTCGCAAAACCGCCTCTGCGAGGCTTTCCTGAATAACATGTTTGTATGCTATTTGCTCATGGTGATTACTTCGCCCATTGGCTCTGAATAGTTACTCATTTGTTATGCTTTACTTTGCCGTCTACGACGCAGATCCGTCCGTTGGCAATGTCATCCACCGCCTGAGGCAGAAGCAGCCACTCAGCCTGTTCCATGACACGTCTCTGTAAGATTTCCGGGGTATCATCATCTTCCACTGCCACTGCTTTCTGTGCAATGATAGGGCCTTCATCCATGCCTTCATTCACAAAATGCACGGTGGCTCCGGTGACCTTCACACCGCGCTCCAGTGCCTTTTCATGCACATGAAGTCCATAGTATCCCACACCACAGAAAGAGGGGATCAGAGACGGATGAATATTGATGATACGATTACTGTATTCATGCACCATAGCCTCCGGGATCTTCACCAGGAAGCCTGCCAGCACGATCAGATCCGGGGTAAATTCCTTCACCTTTGCAAGCAACGCATCGTTAAATACTTCTCTGCTCTCATAATCCTTCGGAGACACACAGACTGCGGGAATCCCGACATTCCGTGCTCTCTCCAGGCTCTTCACCGTCTTGTTGTTGCTGATGACACCGACGATCTGCGCATTGGTGACCTTGCCCGCTGCGATAGCATCAATGATCGCCTGCAGATTCGTTCCGCCGCCGGATACCAGTACGACTACTCTTAACATATGGTCACACCCTTTTCACCGGCTTCGCAGGTACCTACCACGTAAGCGGTCTCCCCTGCTGCTTTCAGCGCTTCCAGAGTCTTGTCCACATCTGCGGGATCCAGTGCCAGCACCATGCCAAGACCCATGTTGTAGGTGTTGTACATCATCTCGTCAGCAATGTTACCCTTTTTCTGCATCAGACGGAAAATAGCGGGTACTTCGTAGCTGTCCTTCTTCACAACTGCGCGGATGCCGTCAGGAAGCATTCTGGGAATATTCTCATAGAAACCGCCGCCGGTAATATGGCTGCAGCCCTTTACCTTAACGCCTGCGTTCTTCACAGACTTCATAGCCTTCACATAGATTCTGGTGGGAGCAAGCAGTGCTTCACCCAGAGTCTTGCCCAGTTCGTCATAATAGGTATCCAGGCTCTCTTTGGTCATATCGAATACCTTTCTCACCAGGGAGAAACCGTTGGAATGTACACCGGAGGAAGCGATTCCCACCAGTACATCACCGGGCTTGATGTTCTCGCCGGTGATCAGATCCTTACGCTCTACCACACCTACTGCAAATCCGGCCAGATCGTACTCATCCTCAGGCATCAGTCCGGGATGCTCTGCGGTCTCACCGCCTACCAGTGCTGCGTCAGACTGCTTACAGCCCTCTGCCACGCCCTTTACGATGGTAGCGATCTTCTCGGGAATATTGCGTCCACATGCGATATAATCCAGGAAAAATAAAGGTTCGCCACCTGCACATGCCACATCATTTACACACATGGCTACACAGTCGATTCCAATGGTATCATGCTTGTCCATTAAAAATGCCAGCTTCAGCTTGGTACCTACACCATCGGTTCCGGACAGGAGCACGGGATCCTCCATGTCTTTGATGGCACTCAGGGAAAATGCTCCGGAGAAACCGCCGATACCGCCCATTACTTCGGGACGCATGGTCTCCTTCACGTACTTCTTCATCAGTTCTACAGACTTGTAGCCTGCTTCGATGTCTACTCCAGCTTTCTTGTAATCCATTTTCTCCTCATTTCCGCCGCAGGGGCTCTTTCGTTTTATTTAGTGGGACAGCCTCTTAAGAGGTCCCGGATTCTCTGTCTTATCTTCTTATTTTTTCATGCCTTCCAGATATGCTTTATAGCCGATCTCCTGCAGTTTTGCATCTTTGGCTTCTACCTGTTCTTTTAATTTGGTGCTGTATGCTTTTAACTTTCCGAGAAGTTCTGCGTCGGAAGTAGCCAGGATCTTGGCTGCCAGAAGTCCTGCATTGGCGCCGCCGTTAATGGCTACTGTGGCAACCGGGATGCCGGAGGGCATCTGAACGATGGAATACAGAGAGTCTCTGCCTCCCAGGGAAGTGGTGTGCATCGGGATTCCGATGACGGGCATAGGGAAAATAGCGGCACACATGCCGGGCAGATGCGCTGCCATACCGGCTCCGGCAATGATCACCTTGAAGCCTTTTTCCTCCGCACTTTTTGCATACTCAAAAAACACATCCGGCTCTCTGTGAGCGCTGATCACGGTCATCTCATAAGGGATGCCCAGTTCTTCCAGAATGTCTGCGGCTTTCGCCATCACAGGCATATCGGAATCACTACCCATTACAATGCCAACCTTAGGGCAATTCTCTGTATTTGCCATAATGTCCTCCTCATGTATCGGTTGCACCGATTTTATCCATATATATTTTATCTTACTAAAATCTTTTCAATGATGCAATGGTTTTATGAAATCTTATGATAACTATTCAGAGCCATGCAAAATTGCTTTCTGCAAATGCTTGCTGAATAGTTTTAATCCAACTCCCGCAGCGGCTCATTCAGTTCTTCCGTTCCGGGAAGGACAAATCTACCGTTCGCAATAATGGGGATCCGCCCGCCGTCCTTTTTCACTGCGGTCAGCTCTGCCAGTTCATCGTAAGGAATGGTAATGTCCGTATGGCAGTTAAAATAAGCCTTGGAAGGGTTCACACTGCGAAGGGCGGCCACCTCATTGTCTCTGGCCACGATCTCTTTACCGTCGGGATTGTATACCTTCACCTCTTCCGCATGGGAATAGCAGGTATCGCCCACTGCAAAATGCGGTCCCATCTTCTCCGCGATCAGGATCGGCATCCTGGCTTCCACGCCCAGACGCTTTGCTGCCACATAAGCCGTGGTGTTGGTACCGATGGCAAATTCTCCCAGCGGCAGTGTCTTATGGCGGAACAGGATATTTTCCTTAATGAATGCCTTGTTCTCTTCCTCCGTGGCAAAATTAGCACAGTTGTAGTTTTTAATCCTGCCGTTTTCGAAGGTGATCTCCAGATTCTTATATTCCAAGCCGTTCAGGAACACTTTTGTCACATGCAGCACACCGTTTGTGCCTTCCAGCACCGGAGAGGTAAATACTTCTCCCACGGGAATATTCACGTCTGCCACGCAGTTTTCAAAAATAGTTTCTTTGGCAGGATCTTTGAGCTTCCACAGATTCACTGTGATATCCGTGTGATTACCGTTACAGCCCTTCACCTCACAGTGGTCTGCCTGATCCAGCGCATCGATGATGGTCTGCTGGATCCTCTGATATTTTTTATAATTCAGGGTGTTGATCCGAATAGTCTCCCGGAAAAGTTCTTCAAAGCAGTCCCCTACCTCCGGGATGGGGAACGCAATAATCGTAAAGCTGCGCTCTTCCTCAATAATATACTGTCTCTGCAGCTGTCCCATCTGGGCGCGGTGCTCCACCATAAGAGTGCTCTGCTCATCCGTCATTTTCACCGCTTCCGGCTTGTTCACCGGTGCGAAATCTTTCTCACCGAAGGTCTCCACCACGGCCGGGCCCGCATAGCTTCTGGCCTCTGTCTTATATTTTTCAAAAGCGGTATGCATGACTTCCAGTTTCCGGCTGCAATACATTTTATCCAGGAACAGTGCCTTGTCATCCTTGTGATCGAACTCATACTGTCTGTTGGGGCTGACACTGTAGAAGCCGTTTTTATAAATGGATGGATTATATAAAATACTGGCAGCTGCACGATAGATCACAGGCTGCAATCCCATTTTGTCAAAATTCTCCAGAGCTCTCCGCATCATGCGTTCGAAGCCCAACTGATAACGGACATCCACCGCAGCTTTTTTCGACAGATCCTTGCCGGTCACTTCAAAACCGATACGGTACCCCTCGGTATAAGTGTCTGCCATGGTATTTATGGTCTCTTCCGGCAGGGAATTCAGGAATTTCGCCATTGCCAGTTCATTTTCCCCCACGTATTCTCCATAGGCATAGAGATAACGCAGATCGGTCAGTTCCGCCCTTCGGATAATGTCTGCCGCAAAATTATTCCCCGGGCATACCAGTTCCCGTACCCGTGCTTCCGCCGCCACATCCGCGTAATCGCTGACGAACCAGTAAAGGATCTCACGGATGGACGCATAAGACGGAAGTCTGTGATTCTCCTGCTCCTCATATACAAATGCTGCATATACCTCAGAAAACAGTTCCATACGGATCACCAGTTCGTCCAGTCTTCCCTCATAGGTAAAACCGATCAGGCTCCGCATTTCCGTATAAAGGAAGGCGGCCAGTGCGCCGAATTCTTCTCCCAGACACTTTACAGCTACCGCAGGATTAGCAAAGCTGTTCTCATAATTTTCCGGTAAAATATCTTCATACAGGGCATGGTTACGCTGTTTCAGCTCTTCCAAAGTGGCAGTGTTCTGTTTCCCCTGCTCCAGGAACTGTCTGGTATCCTCGATCAGCAGTAAAAATTTTGCTACCGCTGTAAAATATTCTTTCCAGTGCTGCAGGCTTTCTTCCTGCCAGTCCTCCCCGGGGATCTCCCGGATCCGGTCTAAGGCCAGTTCCAGACGTTCCAGTAATAATTCTCTTTCTTCCATAGATCTGATTGCTCCTTCTATCTAAATAACTGCTGTGTGATCCAATGCTTCTGTTCCAGAATATCCGTTACAGACGGCTTCCCAGATACAGCAAAAAGCTGACCCCTCCAAGGGCAACAACATTTAATATTGTTCCCAGCACGGGAAAGATACGATAGATATCTTTTTCCCGAAGGGTCAGTATTCCCAGGATCAGTCCGATCAGGGAATAGATGGTGGCCAACACACCGGTAACACCGTATCCACCGTGCATCACGCCGCCCTGACTGTAGGACAGATACGTCACGATCCCCAGGGACACCAGACTGATGCCCCCCAGGATGGTCGACATGATCGCCCTGTTGGAATGTTTTTTATTCGTAAAAATGTAGTTCTTTTTCCGCATACTATTTTCAAGCCTTTCAGTAACCTGCAATCCCCCATGGAACCCGAAAAGGGCACTTCCGGTATGGAAATGCCCAATTTTCACGCCCTGAAGGCGTTTTCCTTCTCATTTGTGATCAGAACAGAATACGTGATTTGCCGGAGACCAGCTTGCCGCCACTGATGATCAGCAACACACCTGCCGCGATTCCGACTACCAGGGAAATGACTCCCAGTACAATATTCAGAGCACCTGCTCCACGCATGATCTTATAGATTTTCTCTTCCATGGAATCCTCCTGTCTTCTATCCAAAACTTTCGAAGCCGTCTGCTTAAGCACCGTATACAGCATAATATTCGTCGATTGCCTTCTTCAGAGTATCATCAATGTATACCTGTCCCTTGTAAGGCTTGTTGTACAGATGATCGATGACATCCTGCATGGTTACGATGGCATGTGCATCGAAGCCGTACTTTTCCTTGATCTCTTCCAGTGCACTGACTTTGCCGCCCAGACCCTTTTCCATACGGTTCAGGGATACCATCAGACCAACGATTTCTACATTGGCTGCTCCTCTTACCTTGGGAACGGTCTCTTCCATAGATTTGCCGGAAGTGGTAACATCCTCGATCATGATGACTCTGTCGCCATCTTTTAAGGAGCTTCCCAGGAAGCTTCCCTTATCTGCGCCATGATCCTTCTCTTCCTTGCGGTCGGAACAGTAACGAATCTCTTTGCCGTATAATTTGCTGTAAGCCACTGCGGTTACAACACTGATGGGAATGCCCTTATAGGCAGGTCCGAACAATACATCGAAATCATCACCGTAGGTATCGTGAATTGCTTTGGCATAGCTCTCCCCCAGCTTCATCAGCTGAGAACCGGTGACATACGCACCTGCGTTCATGAAGAAAGGAGACTTTCTGCCACTCTTTAAGGTAAACTCGCCAAACTTCAACGCCTGACAATCCACCATGAATTCAATAAATTCCTGCTTGTACTGTTCCATTGTATCTAAAAACCTCCGTGATTCTCGTATCTTTGTCAGTTCTGCCCTTTATCATACCATATTTTTTTTTAACATTCAATGAGTTTCCTTGAGAAGAAAAAAGGCAGTCCATCGACTGCCTAATAGGTATCTCCCTGTAAAGGTCGGATATTCACTTCCTCCAGTACTGCTTGTGGGGACAGACGGAAGGTCAGGGTGATGACTTTTCCGAGGTCGGAGGTCTCTAAAAGTGACCTGTCCTCTTCGGAGGATTTCTTTCTGGTCTCGGTAAAGGTGCCGCCCCTGTCTCTGCGGATTCCCGAAGTGGAACCGATGAGTACGATGCGGCTGCCGCCAATGATCACAATATTCATGCGCCGCTCTCCTTCTTCCTAGTATCTTCCGAGAATCGTATCCTTTACGTTCCATCTCTGAGGAGGGTAAGGGGTCTGGTCACCGTATCCTACATCCACATAGGTCACCAGGCGGATATAATCCGGCAGATTAAATTTCTTCCGCAGTCTGTCACAAAATTCTTCTCCGGGGAAAGTCAGCCAGACACCTTCCAGTCCTACGGCGTGGGCTGTCAGAACGATATTCTGTCCGGCGGCTCCGGCATCCAGCAGCTGGTTTCTCACCGGGGTAAAGGAGTTGGCTCTGTAGCATCTCATATCCTGTAAGATCACCAGATGCACCGGACCTCCCGGCACATCACTGCCGCGGAACAGTCCCGGCTCGTTTTTCTCCCGTACCACCACATAGCGGATGGACTGTACATTACAGCCGTGAGCAGCCCAAAGCCCCGCTTCCAGGATCTTATCGATCAGTTCATCCGGTACTTCCTTGTCCTTGAATTCCCGGACGCTTCTGCGTTCCTTTACAATCGTGAAAAAGTCTTTCTCCATCTGTTCCGTCACCGGCGTAGGTTTGTAAGGTGTCAGATCCACGTCTTCCCCCTTTACCAGTTTCTCCGCCGCATCGATCAGGAAAGACGCATACCGATATTCCGGCAGATCTTTTCCCAATCCTCTTTTCTCCCACAGTTCCAGCAGATGCTTCGTATAATCTGCCTGGTTGGGTTTTAATTTCTGGTGGCGATATGCGGTGGCATATACCTGGATCTCCAGGGTATGATGGGAACGTTCTCTCACTCTTGCCCGGAATTCTGTCTCATCCATGGCTAAAAGCTGCTCGTCTGTCAGACGCATATTGTTATTCCAGATCTCAAGTACTTCATCTCTGGAAAGGTAATCCATACTGGTGTCACGAAACATGCTGCTGCCTCCTTATTCTCTGTATTCTCCGCCTATAAGTTGCCCCAATAGTTGTTGGGAATATCCTGTCCGCCACTGTTAATATCTTTGGCAATTTCCGCTGCGATCTTTAACAGCAGAGGATCACTGCGTCCTCTCTTCTGCTCCAGCGGAATCTCGTAGATCTTCTGGATCGTACTGGGTCTTGGGCTTAACAGCACGACTCTGTCTGCCAGAAATACCGCTTCGTTGATATCATGGGTGACGAACAATACCGTCTTGTTCTCTGCCTGTCTGATATTGATCAGTTCCTCCTGCAGAGTGCATTTGGTCAGATGATCCACGGCACTGAAGGGCTCATCCATGAGGATGACCTTGGGATTCATGGCAAGGGTTCTGGCGATGCCGGCTCTCTGCCGCATACCGCCGGACAGCTGTGCCGGATATTTGTTCTCAAAACCGTTCAGGCTGACCATGGAGATATAACGCTTTAACCGTTCTTCTCTCTCTTCCCTGGGTACTCCGGCGATCTCCAGTCCGAATGCCACATTTTTCCGTACGGTTCTCCAGGGAAACAGGGAGGCATCCTGGAATACCACGCCAATATCTCTGCTGGTACCGTGTACCGGCTGTCCATCCAGCAATACTTCGCCGCTTGTAGCATCCAGCAGGCCCGCCACGATCTCTAACAGGGTACTCTTACCGCATCCGCTGGGACCTACGATGCAGACGAATTCACCTTCTGCCACATCAAGATTGATGTCATGCAGTGCCTGTACTTCGTTTCCATCCTGATCGATATAGGTTTTGTTGATATTTTTAATGGATATTGCGGGCATTTCCATTACCTCCGTTTCCTGTGTCTCTTATTTTCAGAGCATTCTCAATTATTTTGCTTCCGGGTCGGTCATTCCCAGGGTATCTGCAGCTACCTGCGCGAATTCGTTGGTGTAGGTTCCTTCGTAGCTGACATTTTCATCTACCCAGCCGTACTCCTTCAGATATTCAAAGGTGGTAGCCAGACGATCTTCGGGGATTACCGGATAATCCAGCCATACATCGATTTCCGACTCAATGGCCTTTCTCATAACCTCTTCGGAAGTATTCATCTCTTTTGCTGCCCATGCAACAAATTCGTCGAAATAGTCATTCTTAACTTCTTCATGTACCTGATAATAAGCGGTCAGGAAGCGCTGCAGCTTCTCCGGCTCATTCTCGATAAAACTGTTGCTGGCAATAATGGTTCCGGTGTAGTAGTCGGGGATGTAGTCCCAGGCTCTTCCCAGGATATGTCCGGTGCCGTCTGCCTCAGCCAGTGCCGCATACGGGTTGTGAATGATCGTAGCGTCCACTTCGCCGGAAGTCAGGGATGCATAAGCGGTCTGGTATACGCCGTTGGCGATCAGATCCACGTTATCCGTGCTGACACCGTTCTTCTCCAACATCTTCAATACGGAAAGTCTCATTCCGCCGGAAGCTCCTGCGGTACCGACTTTTTTGCCTTCCAGATCGGAGAAGTCCTGTATATCATTGTTTGCCACCAGCCAGTAGCATCCGGAGTATCTCCACATATTTCCTACCAGCTTGGCAGGCACACCGTTGTAGATACCGGGGATATAAGAACTGGGATCTCCGTCTGCCACATCGATCTCTCCTCTGGTGATCAGGGACATTACTGTGGAGTTGGTATCGGCGCTGGCCTCTACGTTTTCGAACTCAATACCAAGCTCTTTATACAGACCCTTTTCAATGGCAAAACGGTTCACCGCACCGGTCATTCCGGTAGCGAAGCAGGAACGGATCACGATGGTGTCTCCGGATTCCTCTCCTGCGGTAGTTGCACTTGCTGTCTGGCTTCCCTCATTCTGTGCGGCTCCGGTTGCTGCATTGTTGCCGGTTGCTGCACTGCTGCCGCAGCCTGCCAGTACTCCGGTTGCCAGTGCCACAGTCAGTAATACGCTGAATACTTTCTTTTTCATAACATTTTCCTCCTCGTCTATTGAAAAATTTATTTGCTTATACATGTCTCCATCGATAGCTGATAGCATATTCGATGGCATCGATCAGTTTCACTGCGCCTACAGATAATAAGGTGATCAGGATGATCAGGAAGAACATCCTCGGGGTGTTCAACAGGTTCTGGGATTCTGTCAGCAGATAGCCGAGTCCCGCTCTCGCCGACTGCATTTCCGAGAACAATACACCGGTCAGTGCCGTTGCCGCTGCCAGCTTCAATCCGTTGAAGATCGACGGCAGTGCCGCCGGAATGATGACCAGAAATACGGTCTGGAAACGGTTGGCCCGAAAGACCCTTGCCACCTTCAGGTATTCCTTTTTACACTCCTTGGCTCCGGTCACTGTGTTATACAGAATTGTAAATACCGAGAACAAAAATACCAGAAGCGCCTTGGACTGAAAGCCGATGCCAAACCACAGGATCAACAGCGGCAGGATTGCTACTTTCGGAACTGCCATGATTGCCGAACAGAATACATTCATGTACTTCTCCGATACCGGAAACAATGTCCACAACAGACCTACCGCAATACCGACTACCACTGCGGACAGGTAACCTGCCAGTGCCTCCTGGATCGTCAGCAATAAGTGGGGCCATAAGGTTCCGTCTGTAATGATCTTAATGCCCTCTTCCACGATGGAAGTCGGGGACGCCACGAAGATCGTAAGCACCCTGCCGGAATCTACTGCCCATTGCATCCACAGAAGCAGTGCCGCCACGGTGAGCAGCTGTGCCAGATTCACCCAGGTAAAACGTTTCTTATTCTTAGTTTTCTTCTTTTTTTCCATAAGTGTATTCTCCTCGCTTCACCTTATCGCTTTCAAAGTACTCTCTCTTACAACAGGTACCTTCCAGGATGACATTCTGTGTGATCCTGTGGGAGAGACATTTGGAAAAGTTCTCAATGGTAGTAGTGTCGATCACGTCACAGTAAAACGGTGCGATCTCTCGGAACCAGGGATATTTGTCAAAATAAGTTCTCCACACTTCCGCATAGGGACAATGATCTTCTCCCCACTCCGGGATCCATCCGGTAAACGGAAGGTCGATAACACTCATGAAATCTTCTACGGAATCTGCCTTCAGGCCTTGCGCCAGTGCCTTTTCCCTCAGCTGATCCGACCGGTCCACCGCCAGCTCGAATACGGTCTGTCTCACGATATCTTTGGTCTTCTCCAGTCCGAACTGGTCATATAATACTTTACTGAAATGGAAGAACTGCATGGCGAACTGTCTTGCGGCCTTTCTCACTTCACTTACCAACAGTTCTCTGGGAACCGTTCCTTCTATTTTATAATCTGCTTTACTCAATGTCCGCTTCCTCCACCTTATTAAAGCTGTCCATAAAGGCTATGTATTCCTGTTTATCTGCGAATCTCGGATGATATTCCTGCTTTGTCCGCTTCGTCACTTCCGCACCATTCTTTAACATTCTGTAAGCACTCAGGGCAAATATTTTTGCGGTCAACACATAAGCTTCTTCCTCATCCACAATATCGAAATCCACCTGATGTAAACCACCGACGGCACCACCGGTATTGAAAGTGATCACAGGAAGCAGATGCTGTACATCTCCCACATCTGTGGATCCTCCGCTGTGTTCCTCCGGTCTGACCTCGTATACCGTTTTTTCTCCTGCCAGTGCTTTCACAGCATCGGCCATCTCTTCCGGTGCCGGCTGCCAGAGAGAAGGAAGATAGCCCGGCATAGTCTCGATACGATACCCTGCTCCCATGGCAAGTGCTCCTGCCTTGAAGGAACGATCTGTCTTGACGGATGCATCTGCGAAAGCTTCCAGGGTCTTGCCTCTTACCAGTGTCTCCAGCACCGCTTCGTTGGGAACTACATTGACCAGATCTCCGCCCTTGGTCAGGATCGGATGAACCCTCACGCAATCCTCATCCCGGAAGGTCTCACGGTTCAGTGCCAGTGCCTGTAACCCCAGGCTTGCTGCCGATAAGGCGTTGACACCTTTTTCCGGACATCCCGCCGCATGGGCTGCTTTTCCTTTGATACGGATCACCTTGGATACAAAACCATTGCCACTGTTACTTCCCAGCCGGATTCCCTCTAAGGAAATATGATGCGCCAGTGCCACATCCACATCATCGAAAGCACCGATGCGGATCAGTTCACATTTTCCACCACCGTAAGCGATCCTGCCATCAGCGATCAGCTGATTCTTGAATTCGATCTCACCGTACTCTTCCGCCGGTGTGGCGAAGAAGATCACCTGTCCATCCAGCTTCTGTGCCACCTCTGCATCCGTAAGTGCCAGCGCCGCTCCGATGACTCCTGCCAGTTGTGCGTGATGTCCACAGCAGTGAGCTGCCTGTGTCTCCTGATTTGCATGTGCATGCTGCGGAATCCTCAGGGCATCCAGTTCTCCGATCAATGCCAGGGATGCATTTCCGGCCTTTTCTTTTTTTAAATAGGCTTTTGCTCCGGTGATGGCCAGATCTGTCTGTACCGGCAGCTGTAAGCTCTTCATAAAATCCACGAACTTTTTCGAAGTGCGGAATTCCTTGTAGCCCAGCTCTGCATGATCGTAAATATCTCTTGCGAACTCTACGATGGTCTCCCGGTTGTCATCTATGATCTTAAGGATTCTCTGTTCTGTCGTATCAAAGGTTGCTGCCACGGTGTCATCCTCCTCGTCTTTTATATCCTAGTAAGTCTATATGTTTTCTATGTTTTAGATGATATTACCTTATATTTCCTAGTTTGTCAATAGGGTTAGTATGCATTTATACAAAAAGTTAGGTAACAGTTCAGATATGTTCATGGCTGAACTGTTACCTATATTTACTTACTTATTTACTCTCTATTCTTCAATACTTCCGCTGGCACCAGCTTGTTCAGTCTGCCCACCAGCAGGAAGTTGATCACCAGATAGCAGATCAGGATGCCTCCGTAGATCATGCCGTACAACTGCGGCGGGAACTGCAAATCCATTCCGATGGCTACATTGGAAATAAAATACGGGAAGATCAGATCCATGGACCATTTTGCCAACGGTACTCCCAACAATGCTCCCAACATTATAATATAGAAGTTCCCGTCCAGATACAGTCTGCGGATCTCTCCCTTTCGGTAGCCGAATACTTTCATCAGGGAAATGGAGAATGCAGAACGGTCGATCATGACCTTCATCATCAGATACATGACGATCATGAAGATCAGTGCGGAGATGGCCGCCAGCATGCTGACCATAGGTCCCATCATATCCGTAAATATCTGAGAGCTTTCCTCCACGTTTTCTCTGGATACCGTAGAATACAGTCTGCCGTTGTCGATGTCCAGTGCATGATCGGCGAATACTACATTATAATAGTCGTCTTCCTGATCGAACAGTTCCTGCATGGCATCCCGGTCTAAAAATACATAAACACCGGAGGCAAAATGAACGATATCTTTGACAGTAAACGCATAATCTCTCTCGTTCACTTCATCGGAAAGCACCAGTTTGTCACCGACCTTCACGCCAAATTTCTGTGCTGCGGCGCTGGAGATCACGATCTCATTTTTCTTATTGCTGGTCTCCACCGGAAAATATGGATTATCCTTATCGATTCCCAGTACCGTCACATCCAGATTATAACCGTAAGCCTCTTTTTTCAGACTCTCCACATAAGCCGGAGTACCATCCTCCGGCACATCCTCCGTGGGATATTTGTAAGTATACATATAAGCATAGGTCGTCTCATCCAGGCAGGCGTCTCCAAAGTTCTTACACAGAACATAGCAGTCTGCAGAGATCAAAAGTACCAGCAGGCAGATAAACATACCGATCACCACCGCCACGGCAGAACGCATCTCCCGAAGGAGCTGACGGACCTGGAATCTGTGAAGGAACTTCATATTTCCCAGATTTACATCTTGTATCTTCCCGGCCCTGCCTGCGGTCTGTTCATTTCGAAGCAGAGACAGTGCCGTGCGCTTCAACTTCTTGCTGATCACCAGACAGTTTACCAATGCGGCCGTCACCGGCGGCATGACCAGACTGTAGACCAGCAGATAGGCCGGAGTCACGATTTCCATGGGTGGCAGGGAAAAATACACGATACTGTCCTGCATCTGCCAGCCGGTACCATACTTCGAAAAGCCCAGGACACAGCCGACCGCACCTCCTAAGAAGGAGATCATCATGGGATTGAGCAGATAATGGAACAAAAGCTGCCCTCGCGTCACACCCAAAGCGTACAGCGCACCGATGACGCTGCTCTCTTTTTCAATATTATGTACCACAAATACGGAGATCACGTAAGTGAACATGACCATCAGGATAATACCAGATACCATACCGGCATATTTATTGATGATCACATCCCCGCTGGCGGCATCGATTCTGGGATTATCCCCTGCCACCAGAAACTGTGTCAGATTGTCGATATCGAAAGTAAAATACTCATCGATCATATCATTGGCTTCATCCTGCAGTTCCTGCACACCGTCCCGCAGTTCCCTGCTGCCATCCGCAATCTCATCCACGGCATCCGTATAATCGATGATTCCTTCCCGGAAATCCTCCAGATCCGCCAAAGTATCCTTCGCGTCCTTCAAGGAATCCCGCAGCCTGGCATCCACACTGCTGCCCTCTGCCATCAGCCGGTCCAGCTCTTCCTTATAATTGTCGGCAGTCAGTTCTACCTGAATATCACTTTCTTCCAGCTGTGCCTCCACCATATCCATCAGTGCATCCACCACGGCATCTGTGCCGTCTACCAGAGGCTCACTGGCGGTATAAAGCACGCTCAGACCCTGGAACAGCTCCTGGGATCCTCCGGCTGCTTCTCCGACACCGGCGGTATAGGCTTTCACCCCATCCCGAAACTGTGCCACGGTGTCCAGCTGACTTTTCACTGCAGACAGCTGCCCCGCTGCCTGGGATGCCCCCATCTGTGTAAAGACAGTTGCCAGCTGATCCAGCTGCTCTCCGTAACCGCCAGCCGTCAGTCCCGGAAAGCTGATCCCGTATGCCGCATAAGGTTTCAACTCTGCCTGGAGCTGTTCATTCACCATGCCCAGAATGGCATTAAAAATAGCATCAGCTCCCTGATTCAACGTAGCACTGTTTTCCGTGATCTGACTCATACCGCCCACCAGTGCTCCGCCGCCGGCAGAAGCTGCATTAACTCCGTCCGTGTAGGATTTCACACCATCCCGAAACTCCTGCAAATCTTCCAGAGACTTTTTCGCGTCCTGCAGGTTCTGCCGCAGGGATGCGGTGTAGGCATGAGGATTAGCGATCATGGCATTCAGCTGTTGTTCATAATTTCCTGAAGTCAGTGTCACTTCCACTCCGGCATCCTTCAGGCTGTCATTCACCTGTTCCAGCATGGCATCAAACAACTCATCCGCCGCATCCGTCAGTTCTGTATTATGATCCGCCAGTTCATCCACACCGTCCACCAGCTCATCCACGCCATCCAGAAGTTCCTGGATACCATCCTGAATATCGTTCTTCGTCTCTTCCGCATCTGCCAGCATTTCCAGAAAATAAGTATCTGTCACCTTACTGCGGTCCAGTTCGAAGGATTGTAACAGTTCCTTCAGTTCCTGATCCGTCATGGTATCATTCAACAGATAGGTGTAAGTATAATCCTCCGTCCGGAAATTCTGTCCGCCTGCTTTCAGAGCTTCATAATCCTCTGCCGTGACAAATCCGAAGCCAAACAGATTGCTGTCTACAGTGGTATCTGACGTTTTCTCAAAAGCAGCATCGTAATCCGGCGTGCTGCCGATTCCGGCAACGGTGAACTCTTTTCCCCCAACGATAAAGATATCTCCTAATTGCAGCTCATGTTTTTCCGCATAATGCTGTTCCAACAGGATCTCTCCCTGTGCCGGAATTTCCTCCCCTTCTGCTGGAACGAACAGATCTACCGATTCTCTTGCCTGATAGACACGAAACGTGGACTGTCCCAGATGAAAATCCAGGGAAAAATCCATCTGCAGTGTCACACCTTTTTCCGTGATCTGTGCAGTCTCTTTTTCGGTCAGCGGAACAAAGACACCAAACTGTCCGTCCTCTCTGTGATGGACACGTCCGCTCTCCTTCGTCCCCTGCATAATAGTCTCGGCAGCTCCCACAATAGCCACCACCATATACATGACCAGTGCCACCAGGAAAAACAGTGCCAGATACCGAAGCAGGTTTTCCCGGATATCCCGAAGTACTCGTTTGCTTAATATCCTCTGCATCCTACAAATCCTCCAGTTCTGCCGCAGGAACACGTTTCTCGTTCCGGTAGTTCTTGCTGATCTGTCCGTCCTTGATCATAATGACCTGATGTACCATGTTTTTAATGGAATTATTATGCGTAACAATAAGCATCGTAGTGCCATACTGTCTGTTGATATCCTCCAGCAGTATCAGGATGTCCCGGGAAGTCCTGGAATCCAGCGCACCCGTAGGCTCATCGCATAACAGAAGGCTCGGATTCTTGATCAAGGCTCTGGCGATGGCACAGCGTTGCTGTTGTCCGCCGGAAAGTTGTGCCGGGAACTTGTTCTGATGTTCCGTCAGTCTCAGTACCTGCAGCAGTTCCTCCATATTCAAAGGATTCTTCGTCAGATACTGGCAGACCTGGATATTTTCCTTCACCGTCAGATTCGGCACCAGATTATAAAACTGGAAAATAAAACCCAGCTTCTCCCGACGGTAATTGGAAAGTGCTTTACTGTTAAGCCCCGCCACCTCCTGTCCATCCACTACGATGGAACCGGAATCCACGGTATCCAGTCCTCCGATGCAGTTGAGCAGCGTTGATTTTCCGGAACCGCTGGTGCCCTGGATGACACACATTTCACCTTGTTCCACTCCTGCGTTGATTCCCTTTAATACCTGTACATAACCGCCGCCTTCTCCATAGCTCTTCTTCAGATCCTTCACTTCCAGATACATATCCTGCCTCCTCATCACTAATGATAATGATTTTCATTAACATAACACTGTTATGTTAATGCTCTGAAACAGCACCCCTGCAAAGTCCAAACTTCCTTGGGGTGCATTGTATTTTAGCTTTCTGTCATTATGCCCATCCATCCGCGCACCAGATACATCGTCAAGGCATCCACATGCTTCAATGCCACTCTCTCTTCTGTCTCATGCAGAAACAGGTGTACAAAAGTATCTACCATAATGTGGGCCATCCAGTGTGTCATGTAATCATCGACCCGCGGTCTTCCGGTGGCATTCGTCACCATATCGCATAATCTGCGGTACTGTTGCTCCGAGATATCCACGACCTCATCCAGACAATTTTCAAATCGGGACCCCTGAGATTTCGTCAGAAGCAGCAGAAAGGCCTCCCGGTTCGCATACATCTGCCGGATGATCTGTCTGGATGCTTCCAGATCCCCGTCATCCGCAATATCCAGCTGTGCCACCTGATCCTCGTTGTGCATCTCTGTGGCATAATGTTCTTCCATTATTGCATACAGCTGCCGCAACGGCTCTTCCACCAGTGCTGCCAGCAGATCTTCCTTATCCTTGAAGAAAAAATACAGCGCCCCTGTGGTCACTCCGGCCTCTTTACAGATATTCCGCAGGGAAGCTTTCATATATCCTTTTTCCAGGAACTCCCTTTTGGCACATTCCAGAAGGTGCTGCCTGGTTTCTTTATTCTCATTTTGCGTTTCCTGTTTTAAGGGCATTGCGATCTCCTTCGGGAATAATACTCCTCTCATAGAAAGCATCCCCTGCCTGCAAGCAGTCAGGTATGTTTTCTATGGAAGAGTTTATTCTATCATATGTTCACTCGTTCACATAACATTGTTATGTCTGCATTATAAATAAAAACAGGATTGCTGTCAACCCTGTTTTTATTTTCGTCATTTCGTTTTATTTTGTTTTCAGCTGTTCGATCTTTTCCTGTAAATCTGCAATGGCTCTCTGGCTGTTCTTAATGGTCTCGCACTGCTTCTCAAAAGGAGGCTCCGGCATATCGCTGTACTGTTCAAAATAGATCTTGCCGATCTCCAGATAGTTCTTCTTCATGACTTCCTCGCAGGTAGAGATCTGGCTCTTCAGATTAGCAATGGCTGCCAGTTCTTTTGCTTTGTCTGCCGCTACTTTTCCCTTTTCGGTGATGGTATCACCGATCTTCTCTATAATATCCATCGTATGATCTCCTTTCTCTTCCTACCGCCCGTACTTTGGATCTGTCTGTCCTTCCCGTCCGGGCTGTTTCGGTTTCCATATTCCGTGTGTATTATTGTACCTTCTTCCGGATACCGCGTCAAGTATAAGCGCTACTTGCGCATTTCAAAGAATCTGTGCTATAATCGCCTTGTAATACTATTGGAGGTGACATCATGCAGCCGCTATATACCACTCTGAAAGTTAATAATGAGATTGAATTGTGCGAAGTATCCGATCCCGATTGCAAGCAGCTCATCGAGAGAGCATTGCTGAAAAACCGGATTTCTTATTATATCCGCTGGCCGAAGGCTTCCTTCTTCAGCCGCAAAAAAGATGCCTGTATCATCTGCATCAACGACAATGTCAAGGATGCTGCGGAAGAGATCGTCCGCGGGATCTGTGACGAATCCGGATACAATGTGCGCTTTATTTTAAAACGTTCCTCTAATAACTATTTATAGACCCTTAAAGCACATAATTTTATGTTTTTTTCGTTTATTGATTGATTTTTTCTCACTAACAGATCATAATGATGATATCATCTAATACAAAGGAGGGGCTTTCTAATGGAAAAGCGTGTTAACAAGCATGTATTTGCCTGGGTTTTCTGCTTTTTACTTGGTGAGTTGGGTGTTGATAGATTCGTCAGAGGTCAGGTTGGTCTCGGAATTTTGAAGCTTCTCACTGCCGGTGGCTGCGGAGTATGGAGCCTGGTCGACTGGATCATTGCTCTTACCAAGGCATACGGTGCTGCTTATGCCGGTTCCGAAGAAGTTGTATTCGTAGACGGTAAATATACAGCATAATCACAGGATAAAAAAAGCTTTTGCCGGAGACGACAAAAGCTTTTTTCTTTTTATAGGTTGCTGATCATGAATAAAAACATAAAACAAACTATATTTCTTATTTCTATTATTGCACTACTCCTGCTTTTCCTGTGGTTCTCAGGATATCAATGCCCTTTACTATTCTTTTTTGGCATTCCATGCCCTTTCTGTGGAATGACCAGAGCATTTTTATGCCTATTAAGCGGTGATCTTACAACAGCCTTTTATTATCATCCTCTCTGGCCTGTAGTATTGGGAATTTTTATTATTTTTCCTCTTTGGAAATTCCGGCTTCTTCACTTATCGGACAAATGGATCGATCATGGGGCTTTTGCGATTGGAATTCTGTTCTTGCTCTGCTTTATCATAAGGCATGTAACACATTCTCCCATTGTACAGATTGATTTTACAAAAGGTATTTTTCATTTCTTTTCATATATGAATATATGAAAAAGGAGCTGTAATACAGCCCCTTTTTTCAATGCTCTTATGCAATCGCTTTATCCGTTTTCTCAATCAAAATCGAATTTGGTGTAACGCTCATACATAGCGCCATAACGGAATCTTGCCATTTCATTTTTCTTGAGGACATCTTCCTCGGATCCCCTGTACTGACAACGCAGGCAGTAGTATTCCTTCTTATCCTTATCGTAGAACATATCCATATCGATATCTCTCATGAAGCAAGAGGGACATCTGTAGTTTAATTTGCCTTTTCCAGCTTGAGCCATGTTGCAACGACCTCCTTATCCTTGATTTTGGAATTGTAACCCAGTGTAAACATCGGGGAGAATGCATATCCTTCCTTCACATATCCGACAGCGCCTTCTGCATTGGTGCTCATGGATACTGCGGTCTCGATCTGAGGAATGACAGCTCTTACTTCGTCAGCCTCTGCCTTCTCCATCTCACGGCACTTGTACTCGTAATCCAGAGTCTCTACCTCGTCACCCTTTTTGGTGCTCAGGGTGATACCCAGCATGTCCTCAGAGTACTCAGTGGTACCATAGCATGCTACGATGTACTCGTTCAGTTCTACTTCTGCGTTCGGATCGCTCATCTCCAGGATCTTACGCTCGATCTTGATTGCTGAGCTGCCTTCCTCGAAGGAAACGATGGTCTGTAATTTTACGGTCAGATCATAGAACTCGATATCTACGGGATCCAATGTCAGGATTCTGGTGCTGCCTTCCTGAGAGAAATGAGCCTTGGTACGGCACAGGCACAGATCCACTTCTTCACCGTTGTGTTTTAACTTGGCACTTCTAACGGTACCTTCTCCTGCATAATGTGTGAAGTAACCTGCACGGTACTTCTCCTGGATCAGGAAAGGATAGGAAGCATCGGTCACATGCTTGGTGCCGATACCTACCGGCCACTCCAGCTTTGCAGCGTAAGGGCGCAGGTCTACGATAGCACCGCCCTGATCCATATTTACGCAGGCACGCATGAAGGGATCACAGTACCAGAACAACTGCTTGTCGGAACCGTACAAAATATCTCTCCACAGAGCACACTCAGGCTCGGTGTAGGTCTTCTTCTGACGATAGTAATCAGCGAACTCCGCCATGGTCATATCGGTAAGCTTGCCTTCCTTCTTCAGGTCGCCGTAATACTTCATACCGTCTTCATAACTCTTCTTCAACAGTTCGTAAGGCTGCTCCCAACGGCCCATTTTGTTCAGCCAGCCGGGTCCTACGAACATCATGTTGTATGCGTATCCGTTGTTGTACTTCTCCAGGGAACGATACTGATCGATCAGGTTGTACAGATAAGGATACTCCCAGGTCTTGGTGTCATAGATCATACCACGCAATACGTTCTGAGGATGGGTTCCGAAGTTGGAGCCATTGCCGTCATAGCATGCCAGCAGGTCTCTGGACAGGTGAGGGATTGCTACTACACCGCTGTCCTCAGCTTCGTTGGCTGCAGGTGCATGGGTATTCTGCTTGGAAGGGATCCAAGGTGCCCAGGGGCCGCCATCCATGAAGGTATACCAGGAGTTGTTGCAGGTATGATATGCCTTGGGGCCTTCCTCCCAACAGGTTGCTACCGCACATTTTACGGTAGGATAGGTTGCTTTGATATAATTGGTCAGATCTGCATCCATGTAGTAAGATCCGGTGGATTCGGGATAGAATCCGAACTTCTCATGGAACTTGCAGAACACATCATCCACGATAGACTTTTTGTCTTCCATGGAGAACATCCAGATACAGAAATCCTTGGTCTTGTACTTCTCACGGAACTCTGTGCAGGGCAGACCTAACAGAGACAGTGCGATCTCATCACCGTACTTCTCGTGATCTGCCTTAGCCAGTGCTACCGCTTCGTCATTGAACAGGGAAGCATAGGTCATCTGAATGGTAGTCTTCAAACCATTCTTATGCGCAGTTTCCTGCTGAAACTTGAAAATATCCAGAGATTCTGTCAGTAGTGCTTTTCTGCCCAGATCCTCTTCTTTGCCGTGTCCGGTTACTTTTTCCGCATACTCGGGAACCATCTCCGGACGGTGAATGATATTCACGATAAACTTATCCATCTTTTCCTCCATCTCGCCATTTGGCATTTTATATCTAATCTCCCGGAACTGCTTACGACATGCGTTCTGTGGAAATTATCTTCTAAAGCTGTGAAAATATCCGTATTTTGACATTCCCGGCATTCCGTTATTTGCCGGTCTAAAAATCACGGATCGTTGCAAGCGCCGGTAACGCATTGCCGTCATAGTCAAACAGCGCCTGATTGGCCCATTCGTTTCCGCCGGGACCGGGATCCTGAATGTATTTCAGAGATTCCTCATTCGCCCAGCCGCAGCCCGGCACCGGGATCCATGCCGGCTCCCAGTAGTAGAAACCTTTTCCTCTGCCATCCGGAACCTGCGCAATGCGTTCCATGACCTTCTGCATAAATGCAGCCTGTCCTTCCGGTGTCATAGGATACTCCACCGCCTCTGCAAGGTGGGGCTTGGTCGCTATGCCCTTGCGCTGTTCCGGTGACAGCTTTTCCCTGTCTGCATAGTCCTCCATGGTGAAGCCCATGGATACCTCTGCCACAATGACATCCTTCTGATATCTCTGAGAGAGATCGTTCATATTATTGGTCAGGTCATCAATGGTTCCGTGCCAGAAGGGATAATAGGACAGTCCGATGACATCGAAGTCCTCTCCTCTCTGTACATAGGCATCAAACCATTCTCTGCAGCGGGCATTGTTGCCGCCGCAGTCCAGATGAAGCATCACTCTGCTGTCCGGTGATACTTCTCTCACCGCACGGATGCCAGCACTGATGAATCTTGCAATATTGTCAACGTTGTCCCATTTTCCGTGGGGCCACATCAGACCATTGGTGATCTCATTCCCCACCTGTACCATCTCCGGAAGCAGATCGAGACGCTTTAATTTCAAAAGCACATCCTTTGTGTAGTCATACACATGCTTCTCCAGTGCATCCGCATCTGCGTATGCCCACTCCTTGGGTGGGAACTGTTTGCCGGGATCTGCCCAGAAATCACTGTAATGCAGATCCAGCAGATAGCTGTAACCCAGCTTTTTGCCTGCGGAAGCCAGTGCCACCAGTTTTGTAAAGTCACTGGTACCGGCTCCGTAAGGCTTGCCGTCCTCACTGTAAGGATCATTCCAGAGACGGATGCGCAGAGAGTTGGCACCGTATTTTTTCAGGATCTCCAGTGCGTCCCCCTCTTTGCCTTCGTCATAAAACCTTGCACCGAGAGCTGTCTCCTCCGGCAGACTCGATACATCCATACCTTTGATAAATTTATCCATAAATTTAACTCTTTGTCTCCATGTCATACGTTTATCCTAAAGAATCCATTCCATGGATTCTCCCAGGTTAAACCGCCGAAGCAGTTTAACCCTTCACGGCACCACCGGTAATACCTTCCACATAGAACTTCTGCATGATGACAAACAATACAGAGATGGGAATGGATACCAGTACACCACCTGCACAGAACTGACCAAAGTAAGTATTGATCAGGCTCTTATCCAGCATATTGTACAGACCGATAGCAACAGTCCACTGGGAAGAAATACCGGAATTCAACATCAGCTTAGCATATACGAAATCCATCCAGGGGGACAGGAAGGAGCTGATAACTGTATATACAATGATGGGACGGCTCATGGGGATAACAACCTTCCAGAAGATCGTAGCCTCACTGGCTCCATCCAGATAAGCGGCCTCGCGCAGGGAATTCGGGATCGTATCGAAGAAGCCCTTTGCGATCAGGTAACCCAGACCGGAACCGGCAGAATATACCAGGATCAGTCCGAGGTGCGTATTGGTCAGGTTCAGAGTCTTCAGAATGAAATATACTGCGATCATGGACAATACACCGGGGAACAGATTCACAATAACTGCGGCGTTCATCAGCGGCTTACGTGCCGGGAAACGCATGCAGGAGGTCGCATAGGCCACCATCAGTACAAAAGCAGTGGAGATCACACATACCACACATGCAATGATGAAGGTGTTCTTGAACCAGTTCGGGAACTGTGCCACACTGTCTGCGGAAAACAACAGGTTCTTATAATTGACCAGGCTCCATTCCTTCGGGAAAAAGGTGCTGGTATTCATGCCGGTGTATGCACTGAAGGAGGTGACCACCAGCCATACGATGGGCACCAGCCAGACAAATGCCAAAAACGCCAGTAACAGGTTATGTAATAAAGTCTTAATAAATCTCTTCATTAACGGAACGCCTCCTCTCTGTCACCCTTCAGGAATCTGCTGAAGGCAATGAGGGTAAATACCGCACAAAGGATAAACACGATAATACCGATGGCGGATGCCATCTTGTAATTGTAATAACTCTGTGTCAGATTGAACAGCCAGGTGATCAGCAGGTCCACTTCCTTCGCCTGGGAGTTCGCCATGGCCTGATTGGTGGTGGTATATACACCCTGGGTCAACAGATAGATTACGTTAAAGTTATTAATATTCTTGACAAAATCCGTTACCAGAGAAGGTCCGGTGACGAACAGCATATACGGCATGGTGATATGAATAAAGCTCTGCAGAGGAGTAGCTCCGTCAATCTTCGCACTCTCCAGCTGGTCAGAAGGAATATTCATCAGCACACCGGTAGCGATCAGCATCTGGTAAGGAATACCGATCCAGATATTGATCAGGATGATCATTACGTGTGCCCATCCGGGAGCGGACAAAAACGGAATATAACTGGTGCTGATCGCGCCGATATCTCTCAGCCACTGGGTAATTCCCGCATTGGCACAGATTGTGTTCATGATACCGTTGTTAGCGAAGAAGTTACGTACCAGAAGCAAGGAAACGAACTGGGGAACTGCGATCGTTACAATGAACAGCGTTCTCCACAGCTTCGGCAGCTTCGTTCTCTTATTATTGATCAGCAAGGACAACAGGATACCGCCAAGGTAAGTGGTAAAGGTTGCGAACAGTGCCCATACCAGTGTCCAGATCAAAATCTTACGGAAAGCATAACCGAAGGTAATGGTCATTCCACCGTTGGAGAACAGATTCTTGAAATTGGTAAATCCCACCCAGGTAAACAAAGCGGAAGGAGGCATATGTCCCTGATCATAGTTTGTAAATGCGACAGCGATCAGGATCAACAGAGGAACGATCGTGAAAATAACGACCCCCATGACGGGAAGTGCCAGCAGTGTGATATAGAATTTATCATTCTTGAACTGCTGCAGATCCTCTACAAACGTATTGATATGTTCTCCTGCCTGTTCTTTTTTCTGAAGCCGGTAAACAGTCACTTCATTCTTAAGCCAGATCACCAGAAATGTAAACCAGATAACAAATGAAACTACGGAGAACAACAAGATCATAAACGAGTTGTCATAATCGTTGAATTCATTCTGCATGGTTACAATGTTGAAAACCGTCTCCTGCTGAACAGTTCCCAAAGTTCCAAAATCACGTACATACTCTGTGGCAAAGCCAAAGGTAAATACAATGACTGCCACTTCGAGCAGAGTCATTAAAATACCTTTGATAATTTGTTTTCTGCGGATATATCCTGCTCCCATCCAGACCAGGGATAATTTTACGAACAGATCTCCTTTTACGACTGCCTCACCGAACTCCTTGAAGAATCCGCCGATTCCGCTCTTTTTCTTCTTCATTCTCTGCCCTCTCCTTTCTTAATATTAAAATAAATAATTTAGTAACTATTTGGAACACCTTCCCGCATTCATCTGACTAGTTACATAACCCGGCAGGCAGGAGTCGAACCCACTTACCGGAAACGTTTCCTGTAAAAAAGGCATCCCTCCACTACGTATTATTGTTCATAGCTTCAGGACGCCTTTCTATTCTCTGTATTCGTTCTGCACCAGAACGTTTTCATCATTCATTTGTAACAGAACCGGAACAGATCACCTTCCCAAACTTATTCAGCGGGTACGGAAACACCTTCTACCAGCTCATCCAGTGCTGCCTGGATACCAGCTTCATCATCAGCCTTCAGCTGACCCTGAGCTACTTTCTCACCGAAGGTAGCGGTAGGATCCCAGTACTTGCCACCGACGATCTGAACTACACCATAAGCGGACTGCTCAGCCAGAGCTGCGATAGCGGTATTGGAAGAAACTTCCTCGGAACCTGCTACGTTGATATTGGAAGGTCCGATCTCTCTCTCTGCGAAACGTACTGCCTGGTTGTCTTCGTTGGTGATCCAGTCAGCCAGCAGAGTTGCCCAGCCTGCATTTGCAGAATACTTGTTAACACCTACCAGTTTGAAGCCTGCTACAGAGCCCTGCTGGATCTGCTTGTCGCCACAGGTATAGGTAGGAAGCTTGGTAGCTGCGTAGCCATCACCAAAAGCGGTCTGAGCTGCGGTTGCATCCCAGGTACCGGAAACTACTGCACACAGATCACCGGAAGCGATCTGGTTAGATACGTCACCATCAGCGATCGGAAGGAATGCGCTGTTGCCGGTGATGTTCAGCATAGCCTGTACCACCTGTACACCGGTAACGCCATCAGCGCTGGTGCCGTTCCAGTCCATAGCAGTGCTGCCGTCATCATTCAGTGCGGTAGTGAAGCCTGCACCATAGAAGAAGGAAGCGTTATACCAACCGGAAGCAAGAGTCATACCAACCTTCTTGCCAGCCTTATCAGCTGCTGCAAGTAAGGTATCCCAGCTCTGTGCATCTTCGGGAGTTACTAAAGTGGAATTGTAATATAAGAAATAACCGTTATCAGCACTCATAGGGAATGCATACAGTGTGCCGTCCTTGGTTGCTGCATCTACAGAACCGGGAGCATTTGCGCTCTTAACATCAGCTACGCTCTTGCCTGCATAAGCTTCCAGAGCTGCATCCATTTCATCAACGGACTGCAGGGCACCTGCATTTACCAGATCGATCAGCTGATCAGATGCGAAAGCATACACATCAGCAGCAGCCTCAATATCGGCTAAAACAGTATCCTTAGCTGTGGACTCGGATTCGGTACCAAGCTGGATATCGAAGTTTGCATAATCTGCATAATGCTCCTTGAAGGAATCGATCATGCCCTGTAACATGGTCTGATCTTCCTCAGCACCCCAGATTCTCAGGGTAACGTCCTGCTTCTCAGCGGGAGCGGTCTGCTGTGCAGCCTCGGTGGTGGTTGCTGCTGCAGAAGTTGCTGTGGTATCTGTTCCGGCATTTGCAGAAGCATCAGAGTTTCCACAAGCTACCAGAGAGAATGCCATAGTCAGTGACATTGCTAAAGCGACTAACTTTTTCATTTTGTTATCCTCCTGTTTTGTTTTGCAAGTTTGTGCGTATTGCGCAACCGCTTGTCTACAATAATAGTTTAGCAACATTTCCTTATGTTGTCAATTTATAATAATGACTGATATTGAGATCTAAAATTGTGCACTTTGTACAAGTGCGTTTTGAAACCATTGATTTTACTGGGTTTTCTGTATATCCAATTTCTTCAAAAATTCAATTTTTACCCTTGTATTTTGAAGTTTTTTTGGAAAACGTTTTTCTAAATTATGTCTTGTCATTTCAAGATCAGCCCTTCGTGGACTCTTTCAGGATGATTTCATAGTCCAGAAGTGTCTTGTCCGGAACCGTTTTCCCGTGAATCATGTCCAGCAGCACCTGGCAGGATCTTCTGCCCAGCTCTGTGATATTGAATTTCAGCGAGGTTATGGTAATCGGATAATTTTCCAGAATACGACTGTAATGGCAGGATGCCACTTTCATCTGATCCGGGATCCGCACACCCATGTGAGAAAGCTTTCTTACCACCTCATCGCAGATGTAGTCATCCTGGCACAAAATACACTCCACACCGCTCTTTTTCAGCTCTTCCACGGCCTTTTCCACCATAGCCTTGCTGCTCAAGTCCGTGTAGACCAGATCCGGATTCAGCTTGCGTTTGCCTTTGCGGTAAGCTTCCTCATAGCCCTGATATCTGCAACGGTTGACCATCTGATCCATATCACTGCCCAGATATGCAATATTCTGTATGCCCTTGGCAAACAGTACCGTCACCAGTTCTCTGCAGGCTCCCACATTGTCGTGGTCCACCTGTACCACATCATCGTCAGGGATTTTTCCCACTGCAACGAAAGGAATCTGCTTCTGTTTCAGGAATTTTACATATTTATCGTTCTCATAGGTCCTGGTAAGGATCATTCCGTCCACTTTCCGGTTTTTGATCAGCCGCTCCAGCGGTCTGGTATCGTTTCCATTCGTCGTCACCACGATAATATCGTAGTCATTGGCCTGCGCCACCTCTTCCACACCGTACATACAGGTATGGAAAAAGGGGATATCCACCAGGGTATTGACCTCCGGCAGGATAATTGCGATATTATTGGTCCTGGACTGTGCCAGGCTCTGTGCTGCCGCATTGGGATAAAAGCCATGTTCTTCTATGTAGTCGAGAATCCGGTCTCTGGTAGCGGCCCCAATACGGCCTTTCCCTGAGATTGCCCTGGAAACCGTGCTGGCAGACACCCCCAGTTCTCTCGCTACATCATGAATCGTCATCGCCTTGTCATTCTCTGAATGATTGTTCATATCAAGTCACGCCTTTCCGTGACCTGCAATCCTTGGATTGCAGACACACTATTCTCCCCATCCTTTGCGCAATCCGTTTTTTTCATATCATTTTATTGCCATTTTATGCGCAAACGATTGTTCATGTTTATAGTAGCATCTTAAGATGTGGCTTTCAATGCACCTTTTTACACAAATTCCCTTTTTATTTCTATACAATAGTTACAAAAGGGCAGGTTTTTCTGAAGTTATTTAAGCTATTTTGCAAGGATCCGCTTCCGGAACTGTTTCCATTTTTTCTAATTGTGCTGATTTTCAGGAAAGCTATCCGCCACGCACAGTTTCCCATATCCCACCCGGTCATTGGGGTATTCTGTCTCTCCCCGCAGGGGTCTTGCGCCTTTTCTGAGACAGGCTTTGACCTTTTCTCCGTAGAGGAAGGGATCATTCCCCTGCACGATCCCCCATTCCATCAAAAGCGCTGCCGCACCACTAACAATGGGCGCTGCGAAGGAGGTGCCGGTCACGGGAGTAAAACTGCCGTAGACATTCGGAGCCTGGATATTCACACCGGGAGCCACAAGATCCGGCTTGGTCAGTCCCGCAGCAGCCACACCAATGGTTCTTGTGCTATCCGCATAGCCTCTGCCGGAGAAATCGGCATAGGTATCATAGACCTGGTCATAGGCTCCCACGGTGATCACCTTGGCTGCGGTAGACGGAATGGTCAGTGTCACCTGGGGTGTGGCACGGTAGAATCCGGTACTCTCCCCGATTCCGCTTCCCGCTGGGAGATACAGATAATATTGTCCTGTCACGGTCACTACCGGTTCCAGCCGGATTGTCCAGATCCCTGCATTGATGTAGCTTCCCTCTGCCGGGATCATGTCCAGATAGATTTCCTGTGCCACCGCATAGGGCAGAGGCTCTCCCAGATAAACCAGTATTCTAGTCTGTTCCAATTCCAGCGTGTATTTTCCTCCCTGGATATTTGTGGACAATTCTGCTTTCTCACCTCCTGGGGCCTGCAGTCTTATCCGGAACACATCGCTGTAATTTTTCCATAGCTGTATGTTCAGGTTTCTCTCATAATTGCCCACAGCCAGTTCCACGCGGCCGTCCCTTGTTATATTGCCGGCAAAATGTCCTCTGGCGGCTCCTTCGTTGCCGCTGCCCACGCATATCACCGTCCTGCCGATCTCCGAAGCATTGTCCAGGAACCTCTCCAGCAGAGAACTTCCATCGTGGGAACCGTAGCTGTTGCCGAAGCTCAAATTGATGACAAGAGGCATATTTAACTGTCTGGCTTTCCGCAGCGCATAAGTAACGCCTCTCATAATCTCCGTGGTCCGGGGAAAACCTTCCTCCCTGGGAAGTCCCAGTTTCACGATGATCAGTTCCGCCTCCGGGGCTGCCCCGGTATAGAGACCGTCCGCACTTCTCCCGGCGGCAATCCCTGCCACTGCCGTTCCGTGGCCGGTCAGATCCCTGCTGGGGATCAGGCCGTACCGTTCCAGAACACTGCTGTTCAGTGCCCGGTTGATTTCCTCCTCCGTATATTCAGTCCCGATGGGAAATCCATCCGGTGTCCTCCCATATCCCGTATCGCCCGTTTCCTCCGGCGCTATCTGATTCTGTGGCAATGTCGGATTCCGCAGCGTCTCCTGCTCCCGTGATGCGGCCTGCTTTCCCGGAATTGTCTGATCCCATGGTATCGTCTGATCCCATAGATACCGTATCCTCGTACTGCCATCTGCCTTGCGGAACACCTCCAGATCCCAGGTGATCCCGGAATCCAATACAGCCAAAAGAACGCCCCTTCCATTCAGAAAAGGCGTTCTTCTTGTCACCGGTGGAAAGCAGGATGCGCCGTCCGGATCTGTCTGCTGATAGTAAAACCGCTTAGGCTTCTCCACATACTCGATCTCCGGAGTCTCCGATACGGTATCTACCAGTGTCTCCGGTACCGTAAGGATCGCATATCCGGCAATCAGCTCTTCCACCACAATATTCTGTTCCCGCAGTCCGTCCAGACTGCCATGATATTTTACGATCAGCTCCCAGCTGCGACTCTCCGCACTGTAACCGACATTCAGACTTTCCGTCTGTTCCCGTTCTTCCTCCGGGGTCTCCAATGCAAGATTCAGGATGTTTTCCAGTTTCTGGTCCATGGGCACTCCCCATTACTTCCGCTTCTTACATCTTATGTCCCATGTGGGAAATCATTCCGGAAAAGTCAGGTCTTACGCCTCTTTCGGAATCTGTCCATCCACATGAAGGATATGGTTAATCAGCCAGTCCGTCAGGTAGTTCAGAATATCCATGATCTGCTCATCCTGATTCCCTTCATCTTTCTCATGCTGATCAATAAATTCATCCAGTTTCTTGATAAATTCCTGATGCTGGATCTTCTGGGTAAAAATCTTTTTGTACTGGATGGATTCCATATACGCTTCTTCATCTGAAAAATGTTTTACGGTATAATCACGCAGTTTTTCCAGAATTGCATCAATCTTGTCATACTTGTCCGGTGTAAACTCTTCCTGCAGCAGTTCGTATGCTTCACTGGCATAGTCAAACAACTGTTTATGCTCCTGATCGATCATGTCAATTCCAATATAGTATTCCGGTTTCATTTCAAACATAACTTCAGCCTTCTTTCGTATCTTTTTTGTATCTTTTCCTGTATCCTAAATATGCACTTTTCGTGCAGAACTTTCAAGTGCTTCCACGCTTTTTATACTTTTTTAAGAATTCCCGCTGCCAAAATCATTCGCCCCAGAATTCCTTCAGCGCCCGGACCGCATATTCCGTATCCTTCATACCTGCTGTCTCCACAGCGGAATGCATGGCCAGCTGAGGCAGTCCGATATCCACGCTGGACACTGATACATGTGCGGTGGAAATATTGCCGAGAGTGGAACCTCCCGCAATGTCGGAGCGGTTGGCATAAGTCTGGTAAGGTACCTTCGCCCGTTCGCAGTAATCCTTCATCTTTGCTGCCGAAATACCGTCAGTGGTGTATTTCTGGCTGCCATGATATTTAATGACGATTCCGCCGTTTAGATACGGGCGGTTGGCAGGATCTGCTTTTTCGGGATGGTTGGGATGTACCGCATGGGCATTATCCGCAGAGATCAGGAAGCTGTCTGCCACCCAGCGCAGATAGCTGCTGTGATCCGCCTGCAATCCTTCCGCGATCCGCTGTAAAATATCTTCCAGAAAAGTGGAATCTGCACCCTGTCTGGTACCGCTTCCCACCTCTTCATTATCGAACACCGCACAGACATTGATATACTCTGCCGGAGTACTCTCCGTAAATGCTTTCGTCAGGGCAAAAGCGCTCTGCAGATCATCCAGTCTGGGAGACAACACGAATTCTCCCTTTGCTCCTATCATTTTTCCTTCCTGTCTGGTGTACAGGAACAGGTCTTCTCCGAGAATCGTCTCAGCATCCACGCCTGCCGCTTCTGCTGCCAGCGCTGCCAGTGTGGGCTTCTCTACTGTTTCCGGCTGTTCCTCCGCATTCTCCGATGCGGTCTGTGCATCGTATGTAGTATGTGTATCATATTCGTCAAATGATACGTCCGCAAGCAAAGGCAGCAGATCCACCTGGGGATTGTACTCCACACCCTTGTTCATTTCCCGGTTCATATGGATGGCCACATTGGGGATCACACAGAGATCTCTGTCGATATTCACCAGTCTGCCCTCGATACCGTTCCCGTTCTTCACAGCCAGTCTGCCAGCGACGGAGAGTGGTCTGTCCAACCAGGTGGACAAGATCATGCCGCCGTATTTTTCGGTGTTCAGACGCAGATAATGCTCCTCCACGGTCAATTCCGGCTTCTCTTTGATCTTAAAGCAGGGGGAATCACTGTGGGCTGCTGCCATATGAAAGCCCCTGATGCCGACCTCCTTTTCCGGAATCACAAACGCAATAACGGAAGAATCATTGCGCTCCGTATAATACCGTCCGCCCTTTTCCAGTTTCCATTCTTCCTTTTCCTGTAACTGCTGAAAGCCTGCTGCCTCCAGCATCCTTCCGATATTGGCCACTGCATGAAAACAGGTAGGACTTATTCTTATAAATTCCAGCATCTCCTGTGCTGTCTTCCGAAAATCATTCATTCTGTTCACTTCATCCTTTCCCGGGCCGTCTGTCTGCCTGCGCTGTTCGTGCCCGGAACCATTAGCGTTCCGCACGCATGGGATTATTGAGGAAATCCTCATAAGTCAGACGGATACCTTCTTCCAGCTCCGTCGTATAATGGTAGCCCAGGCTTTCCAGTTTGCTGACATCCAGAAGCTTTCTGGGAGTTCCATCCGGCTTGCTGGGATCCCATTTGATCTCCCCAGTATAACCTACTACCTTCGCTACCAGTTCCGTCAGTTCCCGGATGGTCAGTTCCTTGCCGGTTCCCAGATTCACTGTCTCATCGCCGCTGTAGGTATTCATCAGATACACGCAGGCATCTGCCAGATCATCCACATAGAGAAATTCCCGCAGTGGGGTTCCTGTTCCCCAGCAGACTACTTCCTTCGCGCCGGATACTTTTGCCTCATGGAAGCGGCGGATCAGCGCCGGAAGCACATGGCTGTGGGTGGGATGATAATTGTCGTTGGGCCCGTACAGATTCGTGGGCATGACACTGATATAATCGGTTCCGTACTGTCTGTTCAGGAACTCGCAGTATTTCAGTCCGGAGATCTTCGCCAGTGCATATGCCTCATTGGTTTTCTCCAGCTCAGAAGTCAACAGGCAGCTCTCCTTCATAGGCTGCGGTGCCATACGGGGATAGATACAGCTGCTGCCCAAAAACATCAGCTTCTTGCAGTTGTTCTGCCATGCCGCATGGATCACATTCATCTCCAGGATCATATTTTCATACATGAAATCCGCCAGTGCCTCACTGTTGGCCATGATGCCGCCCACCTTGGCTGCGGCCAGGAACACATAGTCCGGCTTCTCCCTGGAAAAGAATTCCTCCACGGCAACCTGTCTGCACAGATCCAGTTCCTTATGGCTGCGGGTGATGATATTGGTATATCCGTTTCTCTGGAGTGCTCTACAAATAGCACTTCCTACCATACCCTTGTGGCCGGCTACATATATTTTTGCGTCTTTTTCCATGATATTACAGTACTTCCTCTCTTTATTTCTCCTGTTATTCCGCGGTTTCCTTCAACACTACCGCTTCAGCCTTTGCCAGCTTCAGATCGTGCTCTGCCATCAGACGGCACAGTTCCTCGTAGCTGGTTCTCTGGGGATTCCATCCCAGCACCGTGCGGGCCTTCGTCGGATCTCCCCACAGATTGACCACATCCGTGGGACGGTAAAAGGCCTCGCTGACCTCCACCACCACCTTGCCGTTGGCCTTGTTGATTCCTTTTTCATGGATACCGCTGCCCTGCCATTCCAGTTCGATTCCCACATAATGGAATGCCAGTGTGGTAAATTCTCTTACGGTATGCTGTACACCGGTGGCAATAACGAAGTCCTCCGGCTTGTCATGCTGCAGCATCAGCCACATGCATTCCACATAGTCCTTCGCATAGCCCCAGTCTCTCTTGGAATCCAGATTGCCCAGATAGAGTTTATCCTGGATACCGCAGGCGATTCTGCCGGCTGCCAGTGTGATCTTACGAGTAACGAAAGTCTCTCCCCGGCGCTCGGATTCATGGTTGAACAGAATGCCGTTGACTGCGAACATATGATACGCTTCTCTGTATTCCTTCACGATCCAGAAGCCGTACTGTTTTGCCACCGCATAGGGGCTGTAGGGATGGAACGGGGTGTTCTCATTCTGAGGCACTTCTTCCACTCGGCCATAGAGTTCGGATGTGGATGCCTGATAAATACGGCAGGTCTCGGCCAGTCCCACCATACGCACAGCCTCCAGAATCCGCAGCACGCCCAGTGCATCTACATCTCCGGCATATTCCGGTGCCTCAAAGCTTACCTGTACATGGCTCTGGGCGCCCAGATTGTAGATTTCATCCGGTCTGACTTCTCCGATGATACGTACCAGACTGGTAGAATCCGTCATATCTCCACCGTGGAGAACGATCTTATCCTCCCGGATCAGATGGTCGATACGACCGGTATTGCTGATGGAAGATCTGCGGATCAGTCCATGCACTTCATATCCTTTTTCCAGCAGGAACTCTGCCAGATAAGAGCCGTCCTGTCCGGTAATTCCTGTAATTAATGCTTTTTTCATTCTTTGTCCTCGTCTTTCTCTTCAGCTGCTTACGGCTGAAATACAATAGCGTGGGCGCAGGCATCTGCCTTATCCTGTCCACAGAATACACCGGCGATCGCCAGTCCGAAGGGGATGGAAGTCCCCATTCCGCGGGAAGTGATCACGTTACCGTTCACTTCCACGGGGCCTGCAGTCACAGCCGCACCTTCCAGATGATCCTCGAAGCAGGGATAGGCGCATGCTCTCTTTCCCTTCAGGATTCCTCTGTGTCCGAAGATACTGGGAGCCGCACAGATTGCCGCAATGTATTTTCCCGATGCATAAAAAGCATCGATCTGCTGCATCAGGGGCTCACAGGCCTCCAGATTCTTCGTTCCCTGTCCGCCACCGGGCAATACCAGACAATCATATTCCTCAAAATTCACCTGGGACAATGTCATATCCGCAGTCACCGGAATCTTATGTGATCCCATCACCTGTTTTTCTTCCGTAATGGACACCATATCAATGGTCAGTCCACATCTGCGGCAGATATCCACTACCGTCAGACCTTCTATTTCCTCAAACCCATTTGCCAGAAAAATCGCTATCTTACTCATGGTTTTCCCTCGCTTTCCGTTTTGTTTTCTGTCTCATTTGCAAGTCATATACTCTGACTTTGCACAGTTATGATTAGTATACACAATTTGGAAGCGTAATTCAATTCCCAGGGGCAGATATTTGCAGATTTCACTGTATTTTCAAGGAAAATCATGTTATACTAAAGAAGTGTTTTTAAGTCTTAATTACAGAAGCGAGGCATTAGTATTATGGAAATCGAGCGAAAGTTTACCCTGAAATCCTTACCCGACAATCTGGAAAGCTATCCTTCTCATCATATCGAGCAGGTATATCTGAATTATAATCCTGTGGTCAGAGCCAGAAAACAGGATGATGAATATTATCTCACTTACAAAGGCAGCGGCATGATGGCCAGAGATGAGAGCAATCTTCCGCTGAACGAGGCATCTTATTATCATTTACGGGAAAAAGCCGATGGCAGCGTAATCTCCAAAAGACGCTATCTGATCCCTCTGGAGCATCCCGGATTCAAAGAAGGCTTTCCCACTCCTCCGGCAGATTATTCCCTGACCATCGAGCTGGATGTTTTTGATGCCCCCTTCGCCCCTCTGATCATGGCAGAAGTGGAGTTTGGAAGTAAAGAAGCAGCAGAGGCTTTCGTCCCTCCCGCATGGTTTGACAAAGATGTCACCTACTGCAAGGAATACCACAATTCCTATCTGGCTCTGGAGCTGCATCACGCTCCGGAAAATTCCTAAAATGTAACTGCAGTCATTCAAAATGCACGGTAATTCCCCATCGGGAATCCCGTGCATTTTATTTTTTCTGTCTATACCACTGTAAAACAGCGGATACTTTCTTTCAACTGTCCCACTGCACCGGTCAGATCATCCACCGCATAGGAAATATCCTTCATCTCCTGCTGTAATCCCCGGTTGTTGTTCTTTACCACCGCCAGCTTTTCCGTACTGTCCTCCACGGTTGCTTCCATCTGTGAGTTAGCACTATTGACATTCTGCAGTACCGACAACAGTTCATCGATCTTCTGTCGGAATTCATTCATCATCTCATCCACATGATCCGCAGCCTCATGATAATTTGTGCCCGTATCCTCCAGAGCATCGTAATCTCTCATGACTCTGGTATTCATAAAATCCAAAAGTTTTGTAGCATTTTCGGAAAGTTCTTCCACGCTTTCCACTACCCGGTTACTTATCTCCTGGATATTATTGGCTGACTCTCTGGAGCTGTCTGCGAGCTTGCGGATCTCCTCCGCCACGACTGCGAATCCCCGGCCTGCTTCTCCTGCTCTGGCAGCCTCGATAGACGCATTCAGTGCCAGCAGATTCGTTGTTCCAGCAATTCCCAGGATTTCTTCCGTCAGTTCCGTGATCTTGTGGATCTGCCTGCTGTTGGCGATGGACTCCGTCATTGCCGTGTCGATCTCCTTCATCACCCGGGTTGCCTCCTGCTTACTCGCCACCGCCGTTGCCTTCATTTTTCCGGCCCTATCCTTGATATCCGCCGCATAATTGCGTCCATCCTGTGCCACCTCCAGCATGTTCTCCACCGTGGTATCCAGCACCCCGGTATCCTGTTGCACCCCTCCGATAGCCTCCGTGACAGACTGCATGCCACCAGCCATCACTCCCAGCTTCTGGGTGGTGTCCTCCGCGGTGGCATTTACCTTTTCCACATTGGAGATAATACCGGTCTGTTTTTCCTCCATATGTCCGCAGCTCTCGGTAATCGCCCTTATGATGGTCTGCATCTGCGCCACCAGATCATTGATGGCCATGGATAATCTGCCGACTTCATCCCCCGATTTCACCCGGATCCGTCTGGTGATGTCACCTCTGTTATTGCGAATGCCCTCCACCAGTTCATCCACCTGCCTCGTAGCATATTTCACCGGACCGATGACCCAGATCCGCAATCCCAGCATGATCACCACGACTACTGCAAGCAGTACCAGACTTGCCACCGCCACAATCATGGGCACTCTGGCCGCACGCTGCTCCATCTGTCCCTGTGCCTGTGCCATCTGCTCTCCGGTGATCTCCAGCATCTGATTCATATAACTTTCAATATGTTCATTGAACATCGGCAGATTCGATGTGGCGGACACATAGGCCTGCGTCTTATTCTCTGCACTGGTGACCAGCAGACTCTCCACGGTCTTTTTGTATTTTGCCAGTTCCGCAGAAGCACTGTCAAACGCCTCTCTCCGGGCATCCCCCTCAGACAGCAGTCCTTCGAACTCCGTCATCTGTTGTTCCATATCAGTGATCTCCTGCAGGATCTTATCCGACAAATTATCCATTGTCACACTGTTGGTGGTCATGACATGGGTCAGCACCTGCCCGTTAATGTAAGTAAACTGTCTGGAAAGCTCCGAGATTTTCTCCTGTTCAGCCACCTGACCGGCCACGATTTCATCGTTGGTTACAATGACCGATTGCAGTGTCTGCACCAGCACTCCCATACAGCTGAGTGCAGCAACTGCCAGCAGCAGTAAAAGCGTCACGATCTTGACTCCGATCCCGACTCCTTTTTTCTGCTTTCCTTCCCGCTTCTTCCGTTCTTTTCCCTTATTCATGCTCTTCTCCTCCGCCCAATACCATCAAAAGGGCCTGCAGCGCATATGCACCGGGCCCTTTTGATTAGATATGTAGAAATTAATTCTTGGCAATTAATTTTCCACCACGTTTGGATACAACATCGAAGATAACTGCTGCCAGAAGTACCAGACCCTTGACTACCTTCTGCATATTCTGATCGACACCCATCAAAGACATACCCAGGTTAATAACACCCATCAGTACAGCACCTACGATAACTCCGGGTACAGTTCCGGTTCCGCCGTATGCGGAAGCACCACCGATGAAGCAGGAACCGATGGCATCCATTTCATAGTTCTGTCCGTATGTCGGCTGTGCGGAAGTCATACGTGCAATGGTTACCATACCAGCTAACGCTGCCAAGAATCCCATGTTCATATAAGCCAGGAAATAAACCTTGTTGGTATTGATACCGGATAATTTGGTGGCCTTCTCATTACCGCCCACTGCGTAGAAATAACGTCCCACAGTAGTGTTGGAAGTGATGTAACCATATACCATGATAACAATCAGTACCCAGATCAATACGCTGGGAATACCTTTGTGCTGTGCCAGACGATAGCTGAATGCCAGGATCACTGCAGCGATCACTACGATTTTGCCGATCGTGGAACCCATGCTGGGAGCTTCGTATCCTTTTTTCACCTTGTCGGCTCTATTCTTCAGCTGTAACACTGCAAAGATCACTGCAGCGATCACACCGGCAAATACACAGGTCAGATTGATGGGACCATTACCGAAGAAATCGGGAATATAACAGTCAGCACCGCCACCGAACAGATTTACGAATGTAGTGCAGTCCTTAATGGATACGGTCATACCCTGCAGGACTACGTTGCTTAATCCTCGAAAAGCCAGCATGCCGGCCAATGTCACGATGAAAGGCGGGATTCTCACATAAGCGATCCAGAAACCCTGGAAAGCACCGATCAGTGTACCGATAGCAAACATGATCAGAATAGCCAGCCACATGTTCATTTTCATGTTGACCATGAGTACCGCTCCGATGGCACCGACGAAACATACAACAGATCCAACGGACAGATCGATGTTACCGCCGGTCAGGATACATAACAGCATACCGGTTGCCAGAATAAACACATATGCGTTCTGCGAGATCAGACTGCTGACATTCATGGGAAGCAGGATTGCTCCTCCGGTTCTCCATGCAAAAAATGCCGTAACCACGATCAGTACGAGGATCATGGTATATCTTTTTATAAAATCGAGGCCCTTTGTTTTATTCATGCCAATGCTCCTTTCTTACCGGCTGATAATATCTTGGACATGATAAGCTCCTGTGTTGCCTCACTGCCCGCCAGTTCTCCTACTATTTTTCCTTCGTTCATTACATAGATCCGGTCACACATGCCAAGGATCTCAGGCAGCTCCGAGGAGATCATGAGAACCGATTTTCCTTCTGCCACCAGTTGGTTAATGATGCAGTAGATTTCGTATTTTGCACCAACATCAATACCTCTCGTCGGCTCATCCAGGATCAGGATATCCGGATCTGTGAACATCCATTTTGCCAAAAGTACCTTCTGTTGATTACCGCCGCTTAAGTTTCCTACATTCTGCTCCACAGTTGGACATTTCGTATTCAGTTTGTTCTTGTAGTCTACCGCCACATTGTACTCTTTGTCTTTATCAATAACAGTATGTCTGCTGATGGCATCCAGATTTGCCAGAGTTGTATTAATCTTGATCGGGTTGCTCAGAATCAGTCCGTTGCCCTTTCGATCCTCCGTCACATATGCCAGATGATTTTTGATGGCTTCCTGTACAGTATTCAGCTGTACTTTTTTGCCGTTGATATACAGTTCGCCGCTGATATTGGAGCCATAGCTTTTTCCGAACAGGCTCATTGCCAGTTCCGTACGGCCCGCACCCATCAGTCCAGAGATACCTACTACTTCGCCTTTTCTGACATTGAGGTTAACGTTATCCACTACCTTACGGTCTGAGTACAGCGGATGATGTACCGTCCAGTCTTTTACTTCCATCAGGACCTCTCCGATCTTCGGCTCTCTCTTCGGGAATCGGTCAGCGATCTCTCTTCCTACCATTCCTTTGATGATCCGGCTCTCGGTAATATCATCTTTTCCCTTCACAAGCGTTTCGATGGTAGATCCGTCACGAATGACTGTGATCTTATCTGCCACATAAGAAATCTCATTCAGCTTATGAGAGATGATGATGGATGTCATTCCCTTTTTCTTGAGTTCCAGCATCAAATCTAACAGTGCTTTGGAATCTGTCTCGTTTAAAGATGCTGTAGGCTCATCCAGAATCAGCAATTTAGCGTTCTTTGCCAACGCCTTTGCAATCTCTACCAGCTGCTGCTTACCTACACCGATATCTTTTATCAATGTCTGGGGGCCTTCCTTCAGGCCTACGGTCTTTAACAGTTCCGCCGCCCTGGCATTGGTTTCATTCCAGTTGATTTTGTACTTATGTCCCCGTTCATTGCCAAGGAACATATTCTCCCCGATGGTCATATAGGGGATCAGCGCAAGTTCCTGATGAATAATAACGATACCTTTTTCCTCACTGTCCTTGATCTTGTCGAATTTGCAGATCTCACCATTATAGATGATATCGCCTTCATAAGATCCGTACGGATAAATACCGCTCAGTACATTCATAAGTGTGGACTTTCCTGCGCCGTTCTCGCCTACAAGGGCATGGATCTCTCCTTCTTCCACCTGCAGGTTTACATTGTCAAGTGCTTTTACACCGGGGAATGTTTTGGTTATATTTTTCATTTCCAGTAATATCTTTGCCAATGGTATCCCTCCCAAGTCTTGTTTCCACATTATCTAATCAAACATTTAAAATCTTATTCTTGCTTTACCCATGAATACAGCAGGCGGGAAACGCCCGCCTGCCGTAAGGATCCTTACAGATCCGTGTTATTATAAATTACTGTAAATCTGCCTCTGTATAGTAACCGGAATCGATGAGCAGTTCTTTGTAGTTGCTTGCATCAGCGAATACGGGCTCACACAGATAGGAAGGAATAACGCCGGTACCATTGTCGTAAGTTGTGGTATCGTTGACAGGTGCCTCGCCGCCCTTCATAACAGCGTCTACCATCTCTACAACCTTGGATGCCAGAGTACGGGTATCCTTGAAGATGGACATGGACTGCTTACCGGAGATCATGTTCTTAACGTTGGGCTTATCGCAGTCCTGACCGGTAATGATGGGCCACTCGCCGGTATAGTTAGCTTCCAGAGAGTTGGTAACACCAAGTGCGGTAGAGTCGTTGGAGCACAGCACTGCATCCAGCTTGGTTCCGTCTGCATAGTTTGCGGAAATGATAGCATCCATTCTGGACTGAGCGGTCTCAGTAGACCAGTTAGCGGTTGCAACGGTTTCGAAATCGGTCTGTCCGGATTTTACTACCAGCTTGCCTGCATCAATGTAGGGCTGCAGAACATCCATCGCACCACCGAAGAAGAATCTTGCATTGTTGTCGCCGGGGTCACCGGTTACTAACTCAATATTGAAAGGTCCTGCTGCGTTATCCAGATCCAGCTGGTCTCTGATGTATTCGCCCTGTTTGGTACCTACCATGTAGTTATCAAAGGTTGCATAATAGGTAACTGCATCGGAGTTCATGATCAGACGGTCATAAGCAATAACAGGAATGTCTTTTTCCTTAGCCTGCTCCAGAACAGTTCCGAGGGAATCACCATCGATAGATGCGATAACTAACATCTGGCATCCGGAGTTGATCATATTCTCGATCTGGGATACCTGTGTGGGAATATCGTTGGATGCGTACTGCAGATCAACTTCGTAGCCGGCTTCCTTCAGCTGGGCTTCCATGTTGGTACCATCCTGGTTCCATCTCTGCAGATCCTTGGTCGGCATTGCTACACCAATCTTACCGCCACCTGTTGTGGTAGTAGTGGAAGCATCTGTCTTTGCTTCTGCAGATGTTTCTGTCTTATTGTCCGTTGCCGGTGTGGTTGCCTGCTGTCCCCCATTGGATCCACATCCTGCAAGCATTGTAACAGCCATGGCTGTTGCCAGAAGTGTGCTTAATAATTTCTTCCTCATAAAAAGTAACCTCCCTTGTTTGGTTTGTTTTTGTTGCTAAATAGAGAATATCACAAATCCTATAGCATGATTTTATGACCTTCTGCACTTTTCCATCCTCTCTCCTGACAAAATCAAGGCTGTGCTAGCAATATCTTGTCTGCCGGCACAGCCTTGTCACCAAATTTTTCCTATTGTGTTTTTAGAATCTATCTCTTTTCCCCATTTTCAAAGTAAATCCAATATTATTTGGGCATTTCCGAGGGAATGTTCAGATAGACATCCTCTTTTAAGTGAAATCCGCTTCCGATGATCACATCATTCATATTGTTTTTATCCACACTGATCGGTTCCAGACCAATGTACGGAACTTCATATTTTCCATTCTCTATGGTTACCGTATCTCCTTCCGGCAACGGCTCTCCCTTTGCCAGAAGTACCGCACACTCCGCTGCCTTCTGCGACATTTTTTCCACCGGTTTGTAGACCGTCATGACCTGTGTCCCCTCGACAATGCGCTGGCACGCTTCCAGGTCGGCATCCTGCCCCACTACCATAATATCTCCTGCCAGTCTCTTTTCTTTCAGGGCATGTACCACTTTGCTTGCAAGATCATCATTGCCGCACATAATGGCATCCGCCTCCGAGACAATATCCATATGATCATAGATATACGTCCCCGCCAGTTCTGCTTTCCAGCCATCCGCATGCATAGAATCTAAGATCGTCACCTGATTGTCCTCCATGACCTTGCGAAAGCCCTTTTCCACCATAGCAACGTTGCTGTCCACGGCAGAGCCTCCCAGCATCAGCACATTTCCGCCGGCCAGACCGTTTTCCACCAGTGCCTCTCCCATCATGGTACCTACTCTTTCGTTGTCAAATGAGATATACAGGTCAATATCTGTATTCTGCAGCAGTCTGTCATAAGCAATGATCTTAATGCCGGCATCTTTCGCCCTCTGCACTTCCTCTGTTAATCCTTTGGAGTCAATGCATATCACAACGATCACGTCCATTCCTTTATCGATGAAGTAATTGATCTGCTTTTTCTGCTGCTCCAGATCACCGTTCGCATTCTGGACATTCACTTCCGCTCCCAACTCCTTTGCCGTTGAGACGAAAATGTCACGATCCCTCTGCCATCTTTCAATGACAAAAGAATCAAAGCTCATGCCGATCTGAATTTTATCATTTTCCGCGACTTCTCCCTGATCTTTTCCGGTTTCCAGATTTCCGCAGGCACAAAGCAATAACATCATCCCCAGAAGCCACGCAACACATATCCGTCTCTTTTTCTTATACACTGCCTTGTTCCTGTCCCTTTCCCCGGTTTTCCTTATACTCTGTCGGCGTCACACCCACATTTTTCTTAAAACTGCGGCTGAAATAGTTGGGATCCGAATATCCGGTTTTGACACAGATCTCCTTCATGGAGCACTCCGTCGTCTGCAGCAGTTCCTTTGCCTTGTCCATCCTTAAATTGGTCAGGTACTCGATAAAGTTTTCCCCGGTAGTTTCTTTGAATAGTTTACTGAAATAATACGGGCTGATATTTACCTCTCTGGATACATCATCCAGGGAAATATCTTTGTGATAGTTATTCTTAATATAATTCTTTGCTGTTTCGATAATACTGCCCGTCTTTTCTTCCCTTTTATTCAGAACGTTCCGGCAGGCTTCCTTCACTTTTTCCAGGAACCATGTTTTCATGGCCGCTGGTTCCGCCATTTGCATCACCTGCGGCAGATACTCCGCACGGGAATTGAGCTGATAGATCATACCGCCTTTTTCATAGGCAATGTGCTCTGACCACAGGACAAATTCCAGCACCTTAAGCCTCATATTCATCAGATCGGAACCGCTCTCCACCATCCAGTCAAAAAATGCCGATGCCGATGCGGAAGCATTGTCAATGTCACCGTCCTCGACTTCCGCAAAAAGTTTTTTCTCCAGCTTCACCGGATAATTTCCACCGTATTCGCATTTGATCGGCAGGTCATCCACATGTGCCACACTGCCGGTGGTCGCCACCAGTGCATTCAGCGCCTCCGTATAAGATTCCGAAGCCATCAGAAAATCTTTCGGTTCTCCGATGCCGATGCGGAAGCTGATATCCGTTCTCTTGCGCAGATATCTGGTGAGTTCTCTGGCTTTTTCAATGAGTTCGATACGCTCATTATAGTCCATCACATCTTTCTCATAAGGCACCAGCACTGCCAGTTTGTTTGCCATGACGGTACCCACAATACAGTCAAAATTTTCTTTCAGACAGTCCCTGACCTCCTGATAATGCTTCTGCATTCTGACACTGCTTCCCACCGCATTTGTCATGTGGTTTCCCTGCTGTTCATCTCCGCATATCACAGCAATCATGTAGGCATATTGCAGCGTGATTCCTAAAATTGACCGGTAATTCTCAATATCCTCGCGGAAATGCTCCTGTAATAAGATATTGTGGATCAGACCGCTTTCAATAATCGGTACGACTGTCTCCAGTTTTTCCTTGATCAACAACTCATTTTTGCGTTTCAGGCGCTCTGCATCGATTCGCTCCATTGCCTTCTGCAATGCTGCAATGATCCGGGTCTTCTCCATCGGCTTGGTAATGTACTCCATGACTCCAAGTTTGATAGCTTCTTTCGCATAATCAAATTTGTCATAAGCTGACATTACGATAAACACTGTATGATTATTGCTTCTCCGGATCTCTTTCATAGCATCGATGCCGTTGATTCCCGGCATCTGGATATCCATGACCGCAACGTCCGGGCGGAAGCTCTCTGCCAGTTCAATCACACTTCTGCCGGTCTTGGCATACTGCACCTCACAGGTATCCTTGAATTCTTTTTCGATGATGAATTTCAGGGAATCGATCACGATTCCTTCGTCATCCGCCAGCATGATCTTATACATCCGTCTTTTCCCTCTCTTTTATCGGAAGATACAGGATTACTTCCGTTCCTTGATTTTTCCCGTCACTTAAAATCGTCATTACATCTTCGTTTTGCGTGAAAAGTTTTAATCTTGCGATAATGTTCCCCATTGCAATACCATTGGAACCGCCGCCTGACTGCTCTTCGTGATAATTGCCGCCAAGTACTTTTTCTATCGTATCCCGGTCCATTCCGATGCCGTTATCCCGGATACTGATCCCCAGCGTATCTCCATCCACATGGTATACCTTCAGCCGGATCTTTCCCTCTCCGTTCATCTCTCTGATGCCGTGATTTACGGAATTTTCCACGATCGGCTGTAAGATCATGCTTGGCATGCAGCTGTCCAGCAGATCCTCCTCAATTTCTTTCCCATAATGGATATCCCCAGAAAAGCGGACATTCAGAATATAAATGTAATGATCCACCAGTTCCAGCTCTTCTCTGACCGTCACGATATCATTACTCTTTTTTACATTATAGCGGAAAAATTCCGCCACATTCTGTACATATTCATAGGTCCGGTCGGCGCCTTCCATCATGGCCAGCTGTGCTCCCGCATTTAACGTATTGAATAAGAAGTGGGGATTGATCTGCGCCTGCAGATACTTTAGCTGTGCATCCTTTAAGTGTGCTTCCATCAAAAGCTCTTTTTCCATTAAGGAACGCCGGATTTCCATGCTCTCGCGCAGGCTTTCCAGATACTGTCTGATACTGATCAGCATCTGGTTAAATGCTCCCGTTACCACGCCGATCTCATCCTCCGACTGTACTTGTAACAGTTCGGTATCAAAGTTTCCGCCTGCTACTTCGTCAGCGGTTACCGCCAGATCCTTTAACGGACTGATGATCTCCCCGGTAAGCTTTACTACTATAGATACGCTGACCACAATGACGATGGATAATGCAATCACACTGACCATTTCGAAATTACGGAAAGCAGCCGACAGACGGCTGTAGTTCTCGGAGTTGCTGCGGAACTGTTCGTTGTTCAGACTGTAAATATAGGTATTGATATATTCATACATCTGTGTCGCATTCTCGTACCGGACGCGGTATTTCTCTACATTTCTCCCACGCTTTGCCTCAATCGTCTGACTTACGAGGTCCAGGTATTCTTCCGACATATGCCGGATACTGCGTTCCATTCTCTGAAAGGTGGCTCCCGTCACCTCATCGCTCATATCCTGCACCAGTTGGGAATATGTCTGTTCATTCCGGTAAAATTCCTCCAGGGAATCACTGGTCTTGGAATTCAGATAATCCGTCATACTGTCCTGCACCGCCATCAATGCATCAGATACTTCGTTCAGCCGCAGATTCCCCTGATAGACCTTATCGATCTCCGAAGACATGCTGTTGATTCCCAGAAGCAATATCACCGTCACTGCAAATACTACCAGATTCGCCAATACAAAAATGCTGCTCATCTTCGCCTGAAGAGACAGCTGTCGAAATTTTTTCCTCATGCGTACCTCACTCTGTCGCTTCCTGCGCTTGTAAATATTCACCCACGTTATTCTGATCAATAATTGTGACATCCGCCGTAAAATACTGGCTGGTATAGCCAAAACGATAGTACTCCTGCAAAGCATCCACGCAGAAAGCTCCCATCTGCTCCGTGTCTATCGAGATCGTTGCATTGACTACATTTCGCTCGATTGCTTTGAGTATCGTATCAGTATCATAATACCCTAAAATTGCGACCTCGCCCACGCAGTTGTAATCTACTACCGCCTGGTAGACACAGGTAGTACTCAGTTCGTTCAGGCAGATAATGATATCCGGCAGTTTTTCATTCATAAAAATATCCCGGATAGATTCCTCCACGGAAAAAGTATTCGTATCGTCCACTGTAATTAAGGAAAGTTCTATCTCCGGTCCCCGGATTTTCTCCTGTTCCAGTGCGTCCTGAATCCCGGAGCAGACAATATTTTGTGCCGAGTTCAGTGCATGGGCATTCACCAGTACCGCTACCGTCATGGGCGCGGTACTCTCACTGACAGAAGCCAGCTTCAATACCTGTCGTCCGTATTCCCTGCCCAGATTATAGCTTCCTACACCGACAAAGCTGCAGCGTGCACTGTGCGTATTGTCACCATACAGCGTCACCACAGGGATGCCCCGTTCTACTGCTTCGTCGATCATCTGTGACATCTCGTCGCTTTCATCCGATTCTACAAAAATACCGTCTACACCGGAGGACATGGCGATCCGCATAAGCTCTGCCCTCGTATACTCCTGAGACAGATGCTCGCCCAGCAGATCCACATATACATTCTCTTCCTGTCCGCGTTCAAAAGCTCCGCGGTATACGGACTGCCAGAAATCCGATTTGCGGTCTTCTGTGATCATCACATAATACCGGTCATATTTTTCTCTGTCTGTTACTTTATGAAATCCCCGCACATAGGAACGAAAGATTACTGTGCATATCGAAATGACTATGATAGCAAAAGCCATAAACCCAATGACGATCCATTGTCCCTTATTACGGCCTGCTCTGTCAGTAGTACGGCTCATGTTTCCCCTCTCTCTCGCAGAAATCCGATTGCAGACTCCGCCCAATATAGATAACCATACCATAATAACGTGGCTTTTTCCATAAGACCACAAAAAAATCCTCTTGTTTTGACAAAAATGCACTAAAAAATGCTACCTGCCATAGTTATCCCCATTTTCATGCATGCAAATATTTATGATTTGTCCACAAAAAATACGGAAAGGAAACTATCCCTTCCGTATTCTTACAATGTGCCTTACGCTACACGGCACACTTTACAGTCTTCCGTATAATTTTGCCATCTTATAAATCTTTTTCGCAAGCTTCGGATCCAAAGCATCCTTATCCATACGCCATTTCCAGTTGCATCCCAGAGTGGAGGGAGTGTTGATCCTGGCGCTGCTGTCCAGCTCCAGATAATCCTGCATGGGAATGATTGCGGTATCCGCACAGCTGGACAATGCTGCCCGGATGATCTCAAAGCAAAGCTTCCTGTCCTTCTTATGTCCCAGATATTTCTTTGCAAATTTCTTGTCCTTCTCCGGCATATTCTGTAAGAACCCCACCGTAGTATCGTTATCGTGGGTTCCGGTATAGACCACACAGTTCTTGTCATAATTGTGCGGCAGATATTCACTGTCACTCCCGGCATCAAAAGCAAACTGAAGAATCTTCATTCCGGGATACCCGGTCTTCTTCACCAGACGGATCACGCTGGGAGTCAGAAATCCCAGATCTTCCGCGATCACTTTCTTCCTGCCCAGTTTCTTCTTCATGACATCGAACAGTTCGTAACCGGGACCCTTTTCCCAATGGCCGTTCTCCGCCGTCGGATCTCCGTAAGGAACGAACCAGTATTCATCAAATCCCCGAAAATGATCGATACGAAGCACATCGTACAGCTGATAGCAATAAGCGATCCGCTGCATCCACCACTCGTAACCGGTCTTCTTATGATACTTCCAGTCGTAGAGCGGATTGCCCCATAACTGTCCGGTCTCGGAGAAACAATCGGGTGGACATCCCGCCACTCCGATGGGCCGGCCTTCCTTATCCAGCTGGAACAGCTTCGGGTTTGCCCAGGTATCGGCACTGTCAAATGCCACATAGATGGGAATATCCCCTACGATCTCAATGCCTTTCTTATTGGCATAGGCTTTCAGTTCTTTCCACTGTTTTGCAAACAGGTACTGTTGGAAGCAATAAAATGCGATTTCTTCCGCCAGCTTCTTACGGTATTTGCGAAGTGCCGCTGCTTTTCTGAGACGGATGTCCTCGTCCCATTCCATAAAGCAGACACCGCCAAAAGCATTTTTCACCGCCATATACAGAGCGTAGTCATCCAGCCAGTACGCATTTTCCGTAAGGAATTTCTGATAGTCTCCGGTCTCTGTAAGGCCCTGTTCCCTGGCATTGTCAAACGCAATTTTCAGAACTTTAAAACGGGACAGATAAATCTTCTCATAGTCCACATAATGCTCATTGTCTCCGAAATCATAGCTGTCACAGATCTCTTTTGTCAGATAGCCGTCTTCGATCAGAAGCTCCATGTCAATATAGTAGGGATTCCCCGCAAAGGTGGAAAAGGACTGGTACGGAGAATCGCCGTAGCCGGTAGGACCTAACGGCAGGATCTGCCAGAGATGGTTGCCTGATTTTTCCAGGAAGTCCACAAAACGGTAACTTTCCTTACCGAAGGTTCCGATACCATATGCCGAGGGAATACTGGATATCGGCAGCAGAATTCCCTGTTTTCTTACATTTTTCTTCATTGCTTTTGTATTCCTTTATATTTCTGTGCTTTCGTACATTACTTATCCGATGCTCTCTGATTAAAAAAATAACTATTCAGTCCTTGTCATGAGCTCTGAATAGTTATTTCGAGTGGAAGCAAGGGGGCTCGAACCCCTGACCTTTCGCGTGTGAGGCGAACGCTCATCCCGGCTGAGCTATGCTTCCATAATTACGCAATGCGGATAACAGGACTTGAACCTGCACGTCTGTTGACAATAGAACCTAAATCTATCGCGTCTGCCACTTCCGCCATATCCGCTTACTAACTGCCATATCCGACGATTAGCTTAAAACCTTGACAAACGGGAATGCTCTCTGCCAAAGGACCTTGAATAATTATACTCTTCCTTCCTTTTGCTTGTCAAGCATCCCCGCCGCATCTGTTTCTATTTTATTCTGTAATCTCTCTTGTCGTTACCGGTTCTCCAATGTGGCAGATGATCTTTTTATAGATCCTTACGAGGAAATGGGTACTTAAGAGCAGGCTGGCCAGTTCCGCGATGGGAAAGGCCCACCAGATCAATGTCACTTCACCGCTTAAGGACAAAAGCTTTGCCACCGGAAGCAGCACGCACATCTGTCTGGCCACGGACACGATCATACTGTAGACGCCGTTACCCAGTGCCTGGAATACGCTTCCCACCACGATACAGAAGCCAGCAAACACAAAGCTTAGGGAAATGGTCTCCAGCGCCGGAATACCGATGGCGATCAGGCTTTCCTCCGCATCAAACATACGCATGAGCTGTGCCGGAAAGATGTGCATTACAATGAGTCCCACACACATGATACCCACACCGTAAGCCACACTGTGTTTAATGGTCTTAATAACGCGGTCCTTATGTCCTGCGCCATAATTGTAAGCAATGATAGGCACCATGCCGTTATTCAGTCCAAAAACAGGCATAAACACAAAGCTCTGCAGCTTAAAGTAAATACCGAACACCGTCTGGGCGGAACCGAAAGATGCCAGGATCAGATTCATTCCGTAGGTCATCAGGGAACCGATAGCCTGTACCACGATGGAAGGGGCTCCTACCTTATAGATCTGTCCGATCAGATGTCCGTTGGGTCGGAATCCTTTCATGGAAATATCCAGTTCCTTATTGAATTTCAGGTTAAACCATAATGCCATGGATGCGGCAACGATCTGTCCGATCACGGTAGCCACTGCTGCACCGGCGATCCCCATGCGGGGCATGCCAAAATACCCGAAAATCAGGATCGGATCCAGAATAATGTTGATGATTGCACCGGTTGACTGGGTAATCATCGTATATATGGTCTTACCGGTAGCCTGTAACAGCCTCTCAAAAGTCGTCTGCAGAAAAATACCCATTCCCGCCACACAACAGATAGTCAGATAGGTCACACCGTATTCCCGCACCTCCAGTACTTCCGTCTGGCTGGAAAAAAACGGTCTGCTGATCAGTGCACCGATCACCGCAAAACCTATATAGCTGGCAATTGCGATAAAAATACCGTTTCTGGCAATAATATTGGCTTTCTCAAAATCCTTTTCTCCCAGGGTTCTGGACAAAAAGGCATTGATACCTACCGCAGTTCCCACCGCCACAGCGATCATCAGACTCTGAATGGGGAATGCCAGAGATACAGCACGCAGGGCATATTCGTTGATCCTGGACACAAAGATACTGTCCACAATATTGTACAGTGCCTGTACCAGCATGGAGATCATCATGGGCAGTGACATGGAGATCAGTAATTTGTCTATGGGCATGACGCCCATCTTGTTTTCTTTAGTCTGCATAGTATTTCCTTTCCTTTATAAAAATGAAATAAAAAAAGCCCCGAAAGGGGTTTTCAAAATGTGAGGATGCTGTATAAAAGAAACAAGTGAGGCATGGGAGATCTCGACCAGGGGGTTCGAATCCCCAAATCAGGATATCACAACACCTAGTGAGGCATGGGGGATTCGAACCCCCGACAACTTGATTAAAAGTCAAGTGCTCTACCGACTGAG
>OGJX01000047.1_pt1 | contig 138472 bp, 125 predicted proteins | sample 1572381 | NCBI WGS metagenome assembly OGJX01 (sample SAMEA2582085, study PRJEB24529) | metagenome | biome: Human gut stool | place: China | collected 2011
GCATGTGTTAAGCACGCCGCCAGCGTTCGTCCTGAGCCAGGATCAAACTCTCCAAAAAAATTATTTTTCGAAGAACCGATTGGCTCTTAATTATCTGTTTAAAAAGAATTTATTAGGTAATCTGCTATAAAGCAGATACCGCACATTCGTTTATGTTAGAAAACATATTGTGCATTGTTTAGTTTTCAAAGAACATTTCTTGTTTGTTGCTGTCTCCGTGAGTCAGCTTCTATATAATAACCCGATTTCAAATAAATGTCAACACTTTTTTTGAAAAAAATATAAAATATTTTAAAAAAGTTTTCTAAATGCTATAATAATAACTATATTCATTAATATTTTTAGGAGGATATCATTATGAAAAAGACTAATGCGGCTCGCATTTTAGACCGCTTAAAGATAGATTATGAACTAAAAGAATATAAAGTAGATTTAAATGACTTAAGTGCTATCCATGTTGCTAAAGATGTAAATATGGATATAAAAACTGTATTTAAAACTTTAGTAGCTAGAAGTGATAAAAATGATATCATCATGGCTTGTATCCCTGGCGATGATGAATTGCATCTAAAAAAACTTGCTCAAGTTGCTAATTTTAAAAAAGTAGAAATGATACATCTTAAAGAACTATTGCCTTTAACTGGTTATGTGCGTGGTGGTTGTTCTCCACTTGGTGCCAAAAAAGCTTATCCTGTATTCATTGACGAAACAGCTTTGAAATGGCCTAAAATAGCTATCAGTGCAGGTGTACGTGGAGAACAGATTTTACTTGCACCACAAGATTTAATAAAAGCTGTTAATGCTACTGTTGCCGATTTAATTAAATAAAAAAGAAAGTGATTTATATGAATACAGATGAAAGACGTGAACAAATTCTTTATACGTTAAAACAAACTAGTACGCCAATTACCGGCTCAGAACTAGCTAATATTTTCAAAGTCAGTAGACAGATTATCGTTGGAGATATTACCGTTTTGAGAGCTTCCGGTCATAATATTTTTGCTACACCTAGAGGATATTTACTACCTCACGACCAAACAAAAGAAGAACAACTCGCCACTATAGCCTGCCAACATAATGATGATAATTTACAAACAGAATTAGAAATTATCATTGATAATGGTGGTAAAGTCCGCGATGTTATCGTTGAACACCCATTATATGGTGAAATTCGTGTCAATCTTTTCATCAATAGTCGTAGAGATATTCAATTATTTTTGGCAAAAAAAGAAAAAACAAATGCTTCTGCTTTAATGAGCATAACAAAAGGTCTACATTATCATACGATTGAAATTCCTAATATGGAAACTTTGGAATTAATAAAAACTGAATTAAATAAGGCTCATATATTAATCGCCTAAACAAAAAGCAAGGATATAAACAGATGTTTTAATCCTTGCTTTTTTATTTACGAATGGAAATTAAACTCGCACATAAGCTTTTAATGTTGCAATTTTTTGCCCTATAGATTTTCCATATGGTGCTATAGTATATTCTTTTATATTTTCAGGTATTATAAATGTTTCTGCATAATGAACAACAAATGGAGCAAATAAATTTTCTGGTGAAGTTACAATTGCTTCTTCACCTTCAATTAAATTCAAAACATTTACAGAACCATTTGTATAATGTTTGACTGTTCTATCAAACCAATATCTTCTAGTTTCGATAAATTCCAATTCATTTAATCCAGTTTTTTCTTCTAAAATACCATCTGTTTGTGAGATGATTTTTTCTTGATGCAATAAATTCTTTTCTACCCATTTTGTTTTTCTATCATATTGAATGACTTTTTCACCATGTTCTAAATGTACAGGTCTAGGAAGTCCATCAAGTCCTACTCGTCCCCAATCCCATAATTTCATTGTAAAGATATATGGTGTTGAACTAATTTCTAATACCATTGAATTTTTTCCTGAACAATGTATTGTCCCTGCTGGTATTGAGATATGGTCATGTTTTTTTACTTTAAATTTATTTATATATTTATCCGCCTCAAAAACTTTTCCTTGTTGCCCGTCTTTTAAAGCTGATATTAAATCATTCTTATCAACATCTTCTTTTATGCCTAAATAAACACAAGCATCATCTTTAGCATCTAAAATATAATAACTTTCATCTTGTGTATAATGCATACCAAAATTTTGTTGAATATAGTCAATTATTGGATGTACTTGCAAACTTAAATTACCGCCATTCATCGTATCTAAAAAATCAAATCGAATAGGAAATTCAGCGCCAAACCTAGCATATACTTTTTCGCCTAATAATTTTTTAGCTTTGACAAAGACTAAATCAATCGCAGGAATTTCTACAATAATTCCCTTAAAATCTAGGTACAATGAATTTTCTTCAGGGACGCCATCAAAACACCAAGCAAAATTATTTTTTACTCTTTTTAAATCGCATACTTTTTCCATCCAAGTACCGCCCCAAACACCTTCATCAAAATAAGGCACCAATCTAAATGGCTGATTTACAGCTTGTTCTAAGGCAGTATAAAAAGCTTTTCGTGTAATCATCTTCGGATTATTCTTCTTATTTGTATCTATAAGAAAATCCATTTCTTCAAATACTTCTCGTTTATGTCTATCTAAAACACGCCATTCTATAAAATAAGCTCGTTTATATTTTCTCAAAATATCTTCATCATAATTGCCTACGCCCCAATTATCTAATTCATGACTTCTAAATCGCTGTTGAATTTCCCATCTAGCTAAATCGCCATAAATTAATATATCGCCTTTAGTTACCAATGAAGCACCTATACCATAGACAATAATTAAACCTTGCTTTATTTCATCTATCTGTTTTTTCAACGCTTCAATTTTTAATTCATCATAAAATTCATTTATTTTATGCACAGATAATACACCAAAAACTCTATCATCTGTTATATTTCTAGCTAATTTTTTAAATAATATTTTCTCTGGTAATTTAGCTTCTTCTGCATAAAAAGTTTTTACTGGATTTAATTTTTCAATTAAATTAATTTGTAATTCTTCTACTCTTACCCCATGATAATAATCCAAAACTATTATCACTTTTTCTTTATGCAAATTCTCAACAGTAGCTTTTATTTTACTTACAATATCTGCATAACCTTCATAAGCTTCACTAGATAATTCATCTATTTCTTTTATCTTTATTTTAGGATATTTATCATAATTAGATTGTCTATCTTCCCATAACATCTTTTTCATCTCCTCTTATACTAAATCAAGTTTTTGCAGATATTCATAAATGCCATCTTCATTATTAGACTTTGTTATATATTTCATCTGTTTTTTGATTTCTTCTGGAGCATTTTGCATAACTACTCCTCTTCCTACAAATTTCAACATATCTAAATCATTATAATTATCCCCAAAAGCAATGGCTTGTTCAGGTGTCATATTTAAATGATGCAATAATACTTCGATACCATTTGCTTTACTTACATCTTTATTCATAATTTCAATTAAAATATCACTTGAACGCACTATATTTAATTGTGGAAACTTCTCTTGCAAAACAGCTTCTATTTTTGAGCTGATATTTGCTTTTGTCATACATAATATTTTATTAGGCAATATATCTTTATTTATCAATTCTTTAAAATCCGCCTGACTTGCTTTTACATTAGTGATATTTTCTTCTCTTTTTACAGCTTTATTCTCTTCATCTTTTACAAACCAATTATCATCACTATAATAATTTATTACTACATCATCAGGCCATAATAATTCTATTTCATCAATAATAGCTTTCGTATCTAATTTATTAATTTTATCATCATGTAAAATTTGATTTTGCTCATCTAAAACTAAAGCCCCACCATAACTAATCATTGGCATTTTTACATTCATTTCATCAAGAATTAATTTCATAGCTTTAGGCATACGTGCTGACACCAATACAAATGGTATATTTTTTAAAGCTAATTTTTGTACAGCTTCAATTGTACTAGTCAATAATTCATGTTTAGAATTCAATACTGTTCCATCAATATCTGAAAATACAATTTTCCAATCCATATCATCACCCACTTAAAATAAAATCATTTTAAACTCTAAAAAGGCTATGATGAATAATATTTAGATGGGGGAAATTATATTCATCATAGCCTTTTATTGCTGTTATTTTTCTATATAGTTAATCAATTTATTAATATTATCCTGTCCATTTTTTATGCCTAAGCTCAATATCAAACAAGCTATCACACTTAAAACCATTAATACTATACCTACAGTTGATAAGAAAGAATATATCTCATCTCCAAATAAAATCAATATTAATGATATAGAAGAAAGCATTATCATATTTCTAAGCCAAACTTTTAAATTATTCAACATCTTCGTTTGATATTGTATTTCTCCAATATAAGCTTGTTTCATTTCGCTCTGCATAAAAAATCACCTTTCATCAATAAGTTAATCCTGTATCGAAGAAACCAACTAATACACCAACGAAAGCAATAACTACTAATAAAAGCATAACATAAATTGGTGACATATTTCTCTTAGTCAATAAATACCAACAGAAAATAACAAATACAGCTGATAAAATATTAGGGAATACACCATTTAATGTATCTTGGAGTACTAAAAATGGTTTATCTGCACCTTCGGCAGTCATAGTGAAGCCTGTTCTGATATTAATCCAAGTACCAGCAACAGCACCAATTACGATAGTACCTAACATTACGATAGATTCACGGATAGCTGTAGCTCTTTCACCAACTAAGAAATCAATTGCTTTACCACCGAGTTCATAACCTTTGAAGTATAAAAATCTCATACCCCAAGTAATAAGTAAGTTCCAAACGATTATATAGAAGATTGCCCCTATTGGTGAACCGCCAGTAGATAGACCCATTGCAATACCTAATAAAATTGGAATTAATGTACCTACTACTAAGGAGTCACCAATACCAGCGAGTGGTCCCATAAGACCTGCACGAAGACCATTAATTGTTTCTGCATTGATATCATCTGCGCCATTAGCTTTTGCTTCTTCCAAACTTGCAGTAATACCTACAACTACACTACCAACCTGTGGTTCTGTATTAAAGAAGGCTGTATATGTCTGCATTGCCTTTTTCTGTTCTTCTTTTGTTTTATATAATTCTTCGATAATTGGCAACATAGCACATAAATAACCAAAAGTCTGCATATGTTCTTGGGAGAAACATGTTAAATGTCCATAGTACCAATTTCTAAAAGATTTATTTAGTGTTTTCTTAGAAATTTTCTTTTCCATTTAAATATCCTCCTCATCGTCATCATCATAGCTTGTTGCTCCACTAGCTGCTGCTTTTTTAGCTTCTATGCGAAGCATTTGAATTTTATAATTGATAATTGCAAACATACCGCCAACGATAGCAGCACCGATTAAGTTTAATCCTAAACCTGCAGCTAAAGCAAAACCTAAGAAAAATGGAATGAAATCCATAACATCATTAACAACTTGTTTTAATAAGATAGCAACCCCAACTGATGGAAGTAATGCACCTACTGTGAATAATGTCTGCATTGCAATACCGTCCATTGGTAAATAAGTTTTAATAGCTTCTACAGCATCTTGACCATATAAACACATAACTACAGTTGGAATGAAAGAACATATAATATGAGAAATCCAAGGAAGACCCATATCTACGAAATATAATTTATGGAAATTACCTTCTTCAACAGCTTTCCAACCAATATGTTGCCATGCAAGGTTGATAGTAGCAGTACCATAGAATAAAACTGTACCAAGTGTACCTACCATGGAACCAAATGAAGTAGCCAAACCAATACCTGCTGGGCTTGCTGGATCAAGACCTAAAGATTTAACAGCTATCATTGCAAGAGGAATACCAATATAACTTACAGCACGAACATCAGCAGAAACTGTACCACCTGGAGTAACGAGTGCTATGTATACAACCTGCATAGCAGTACCAATTAAAATACCGCTTTGAATATCACCTAAAACAATACCACAAACTAAGCCCCCAACGAGTGGACGACCTAATGTATAGTTACCAATTACAGTACCACCCATACCAGGCATACTAGCTAAACAAGCAAATATACCTAATATAATGGCTTGGAGCCAACTTATTTCCATGAAACTCCCTCCAATTCATCTTATATACAATCTAATTAAAAACCAAATTTACCTTTGAATTTATCCCAATTACCAATAGAAACATCTGGTAATAAAGAAAATTCAATGCTATAACCAGCTTTACTAATATCTTCTAAAGCTTGTGCTTCTTCTTGAGTAATGGACTGATTATTTCCAAGTGTTGTTGAACCTTCACGGTCATTACATGGACCTACGATTACTTTTGTAATACCACATTTAAAACCTTGTTCAACTAAGATTTTTCTCATATCAATAGGGTCTTTAGTAATTAAGAAATAACGTGTATCGCTATCTAAAACTTTTTGAGCTTTCTTTTTGAAATCTTCTACAGTCCAAACAAAAGTTTTTTTACCACTAGCTGCTTTATAAGCTGCTTTTAATACATCGGATTTTGCTGCTTTATCATTTACAGCGATTAATCCATCACAAGGATATTCTCTAGCCCAACGAGTACAAGTTTGACCATGAATCATACGGTCATCAATACGAATAAATGAAACTGACATTATAAAAACCTCCTAAAATAATTGCCTAAAATTAAATATCTTCTTCAGACTCTTCTACTATTTTAAATTCTTGCATAGCCATACGAGCCTGTTCTAAAACTTGGTCTGCTATTTCATCTAAAGAAACAGTGTCTTTCATCAAAACAGTTGTCAATGCTAATGGTAAATTCATTCCGCCTAAAATAACTGTTTTTATTCCCTTATTGACTAAAACATTTGTGGCATTCGTAAGTGGTGAACCACCGATTATATCACCTAATAAAATAACTTCATCATCAGTTGAAATATCTTTTATTTTTTCAGTGAATAATGCTACAAATTCATCTACGCTTTTTCCATTTTCAAGACCAACAGATAAGATATCTTCTCTGTTTCCTGCCAACATAGATAAAGCATCATTTAAGCCATTTGCAAATTTTCCATGGCTAACTAATATTACATACTTCATAGTAGCTCCTCCAATATGTATATTTTATTTATATTTTCAAATAATTCTCTTTACATCAACTATTCTATCAATATTGACGAAAATAATCATATGTCTACAATCACTAAATGAGCATTACATTTGTCACAATTTTATTTCACTCATTATGAGTAATAAAAAATAGTAGCCTAAAAACAGAGTTTTAAGCTACTATTACCATCAAAAACAGTATAAAATTATTTCTCATTATTCATTTAAATACTTATTTATATCCTTTTGTAATTCCAACAAACCTATATCAATATCGCTTTTATTTCTTATCATATCATTGATTTTTATATCAATTAAATTCAAAGCTTGATTATATTTTTTAAATCTACTATGTTCTAACGTTTTATTCATAACTTCATCTAAAAGATTTACATTTATCTGATTTTCTTTATTATCCTTACCTAAAAGGCATACAATATCTTCAGATTTATTGATTGATTTTAAAGAAGAAATCCCTTGTGAATACTTATATAAATCCTTTTGTGTTTCTTTTTCATAGGTGAGCATTTTTAAAAATTCCCAAGCTATATCAGCATTTTTACTTCTTGAAGATATTCCCATCAATAATGAAGAAATTTCACTTCCTTTATCATTAGATGATATCAACGGCATTTTTATACAATCCCATTCAAAATCAGAGAATTTTTTTACTCTCCAAGGATATGGCTTATATGTACGATATTGCGCAAAAGACATAGGAGCAAATGCCACTTTACCTGTATTGAATTCTTCCTTTGTAATGATATGTTCTTGATTTAATTTGTTTAACTTTTCTACGAAAATAACTGCTTCTTTTGCTTCATCTTGGTCGATAAAACATTCTTTTCCATCTTCATCGAATAATCTTATGCCATGACTATACATAGAATTTAACCAGCTAAAATTATAACAACCATACTGGTCGATAGCCCCATCACCATTTGTATCTTTTGTAACTTGTTGACAAATATTATAAAAATCATCTAAAGTCCAATCATTTTCTGGTATAGGTATATTTTCCTTTTCTAATAAAGTCTTGTTTACAAACATCAACATAGGATTACTTTCATAGGGCAAAGCATATTGTTTATGCTCATATTGACCAGCTTTTAAAGTGCTCTCATAATAATCATCTTTATTAAAGTTCTTATCATTTTCTATTTCTTCTGTTAAATCCTTTAAAACTCCTAAAGAACTCAGCGTATTAAAATCTTCATCTACAATCATAAATACATCAGGTTCTTCACCATTTACAATTTTATTGGCTAACCACAAAGAATAATCAGATTTTAAAATACCACTTTCATATTCAATCTCTACATTAGGATGTAATTTTTCAAAACGGGCTATAGCATCATCTATGACTTTATAATCATTTCCATTTGGCAATTCCCAATTGCCTACAAATATACCTAAATGTATTACTACTTTATTCGTATATAGATTTGTTACAGCTACATAAATAAATACTATAGCTATAAAACTTATTATAACTTTCTTAATCATTATCAAAATCCTTTGCAATTTGACCTGTCTGTACAGCCCAAATAGCCAATTGCGTGCGGTCTCGTAAATCTAATTTAGATAAAATGGAACTTAAATAATTTCTGACTGTACCTTCAGATAAAAACATTTTTTTAGCAATTTCTTTATTTGATAAACCCAATCCTATATTTTGAACTATCTTCCATTCATTTTTAGATAATTCATCTAAACAATTTTCCTCAACATTAATGATTAAATTTCTATTTCTCGACATATTAGAAAACATGCTTACTACTTTTGTAGCTATATCTGGATTAATCAAAGCTCCGCCATTATAGATAACCATAATATCTTCATACAATTCTTCCATACCCACATCTTTTAATAAATAACCACTTGCACCATATTTCAAAGCACTAAATATATATTCATCATCATCAAAAGTCGTCAATATCACTATTTTTATCTCTGGATACTGCTCTTTTACGACCTTAGTACAATATACACCGTCCATTTTAGGCATTCTTATATCCATTAAAATAATATCCACTTTATGTTTTTTCAGCGTTTCTAATACTTCATATCCGTTGCCTACAACACCAACAATTTCAATATTATCATGTGCACCTAAAATTATCTTTAACGACTCTCTTATCAATTCTTGGTCATCTGCTATTAATACTTTTATCATTTTCGCAATTATTATTGGAAATACCGCATCCAATAACTCTCCTTCTCTATAAGATTTTTACTCTATAAAGGTATTTTTATCTCAGTTGTAAAACCATTTTCACTATAAAAATTTATATCTCCTCTTATCTGAGAAACTCTCTCTACCATTTGTTTTAGACCAAAACCATAGTTTATAGCCTTACAACCTTTACCATTATCTTTTATTTTTAAACACAATAAATTATTTTCTTTGTAAATATCAATATCCACAACTGTAGCCAATCCATGTCGTATACTATTTGTTATACTTTCTTGAATAACTCTAAATAAGATATCTTCTATCTTGGTATCAAAACCAGTTTCATCAATTTGATAATTTAAATTTATCCTCAAATCCGTTACATCAGATATCTCTTCTTTCATTTTTTCAATAGCTTCTTTTAATCTATACTGCTGTAAAAAATCTGGTCGCATCTTATTTAGTGAATTTCTAACATCTTTCATGCCTTTACGTATAGCTTTAGAGATTATCTTTAATTGTGCTTTTGCCAATTGAGGATTTTTATCAATCATAGTAATACAAGCATCAACGCCCACAGCCATTCCTGCCAAAGCATGTCCTATCGTATCGTGAAGTTCTCTAGCCAAACGCTTGCGTTCATTTTTTTCACCAAATTTTTCCGTAACAATAACATATTTTTGCATTTTTTTATTTATCATTGCCACCATGGATAATTTTTTACTGATATATTCATTTTCCTGTATCTGCTTCAAGATATAGATAATCATAAAAATTATAAACAATATTATATTAAAGCCTTCTAATAATCTCTTTATGATTATTAAACAATTTCTTATGCTAGCATCATAGACTAGGAAATATTCTTCTATATTAACTAAAGGATAAAAATATGTAACTATTTCATAATTTGCCAATAAATATATAAGACCTAATGTAACTAATAAGACTTGATACTTCAAGCCTTTTTTCAGATGATACATACAATCACAAAAAACAAATAAAATTATTCCATTATATGATAAATATATCAAAAAAATAAGTATTACTGAAATTACTACTTCCAACAAACTATATAAGTAATTTATTGTTTTATTTCTTATATTATTAAACTCTCGATAATAAACGCAATAAGCTAAACAAAGTAATAAACCAACAGATCCGCTAATAATATATACTGGAGCCGTAGGCATATACATTACTTTATCAAGAAAACTTCTCGCCAAATCATTTCCAATGATATATTTTGTTGTAATCGCAATAACCGCTACATAAAATAAAACAATTATTACGTTTAACATAAACATCGTATTTTTAACAATAAAGAAAAATAATCCATATGTTCTATTCATTATTGCCACCTATCTTCATCATATTTAAATAAATTTTCTTTGTTTATTAGCGAAATAGGTATTATTATATTTTTTTCTATTTTTTTGCCATTTAAAATATTATACATATTTTCTACAGCTATTTGCCCCATCTTGATAGGTGATTGCGCTACCGTGCCGACTATCATTTGATTTCTGCCAATCAAAGCTTTTATCTCTGGCGTGCCATCTATTCCATATACCATTACATCATTTTTATTATTCTTTTCCAAAGCAGCCAATGCACCTAAAGCACTAGGGTCATTTAACGCCATTACCACATCTATATCAGGTGTTTCTTCTATAATCTCTTGCATCTTAGGCATGGCAATCTCCAATTGCCCATCACATTCAGCTTCGTTTATAACTTTATATTTTTCATTATTATCAATTACACTCAAAAAACCTTCAATTCGCTCTTTTGCTGATTTTGCTGTTGTATGTTTCAATAGAACAATATTCGCACTATCTAATCTTTCCATCATATCTTTTGCACATTGAACACCAGCATCATAATTATCCGAAACAATCGTACAATTCACTAAGCTTTCATCACTAACTGGGGCGTCTATGATAATTACAGGAATATTTGCTCTTTTTGCTGCCTGTAAAGCTGGTTCTATTTGTTCAAAATCAATAGGATTTATAAAAATTCCATCTACTTTTTGGTCTATGAATTTATATATCTGCTCATTTTGCTTATCTACATCTAATTCTGGGTCTAAAGTAATCAATGTATCATTATTTTTCTCTACTACTTTTAAAATTTCATTATTGATTATTTTATAGAATGGATTATTCATGGTCATATAACTAACACCAAAAACTTTATGTTTAGCAACAGGTGCTGTGTATATGTTGTATGTAACTGTAAAAATTATTAATACCATAAAAAAAATTATTATATATGTCATGTTCTTATAAAAACGCTTCATCTATATCACCTTCTATCATTATAGCATTAAGCTAGGCATAAAAATAAGTGACAAAAGTCATATTTGTATTTATGTTTATACATACATATACAATCACTTTATAAAAAAACTGTATTTTAAAAACTAGACTAAATAAATTCATCTAATTTCTAAAATACAGTCTCAAAATCTAAAATTATTTATTATCCTTTAAATATTTCCTACCGATAACAATAGCAGCATAATCATCAACAGGAACTGGTGGTACTTGCATACCTAAAGGAATTAATTTTTTCCAACCTTTAGGTGGATTTTCCTGAAAATATAATTTTCTGGCTTCATCTGTTGTTCGATATTCATTTATTAAAACTATATCTCTATCTATAAATTCTTGTTTTAATAAATCATATTTTTTCTTACTGCTCGTACCATTTCCCATGACAATCGTCTTGATAATGTATTTCTCCAGCAAAGACTTTATTATTTGCACTAATTCGTCTGAATTAATTATTTTATGCTCTAAAACATCACTATTCTTTAAAATAGCTATGCCTGTTTTTTCTCTACCTGGATCAATAGCTAAAATTTCATCATTCATGATTAATCTCTTGCTCTGTTTCATTTTTTAAATAGATATGCAAACGCAATGGTCCTAAAACTTCTGTATCAGCAGCTGCAAAGGCACTAATTAAAACATCTTTACCTCTGTTTTCAGCTAAAGCTTTTTCAATGGCATATATCTGATTGCCGTTTATCACACCAACTGTACCAGTCAAAGGATTTGGCAAAATACCATTATTTATAGCTGTCATATTCACATTACGTAGAAAATCGCTTATCAACATTTCACTATTACTACCATCAATAGGAACATTGTATATCTTTTGATATACAAATTCATTTTCTTGATAAACTACACGATTAGGATGCATCTCTAATTCAGTCAATACAGGATCACCTTTTACTAAGTTAGCAGCTACAATAAGGCGAATAACTGTATCTCCTTTAGCTTGCTTTAATCTATCCATCGCTTTTTGATATTCGATAGGATAAATCCAAACGCCATCTTTAGAGCCTTCTGTTCCCAATCTATCAATTATTTTACTATTAGCTAATGCTATGATTTGATTTAAATCATTTTGAATTTTTACTGGGTCATCAGTCTTTTTAATTACACCGCTAGCCAACAATTCGCCTACACGATAAATTATTGGTCGTTCACGAATATTTTCTATACCTTCTTGCAAGTCATTATTCGTTTTTTCCAATTCTAAATTATCGGCTTTCAAACTTTCATTATTGGCTAATAAAAATTGATTATTTTCGACTAAACTTTGATTATGTTCTATCAAAGTCTGATTATCTGACCACAATTCTTGATTTCTATTTTGCAAAGCAACTTGTTCTTGTCTTAGAAGTTCAGCCGCTTGCTGGGCAATTTCTAAATCCTCTTGAGTTTCTTCTAAATCCTTTTTAGATTTAGCATATTCCTCTTTAGTCGTATTTAAATCGTTTTTTACATTGACTAAAGCGCCTGAAGCTTCTTCAAGCATAGATTGTTTTTCATTTAGTTCTGCCTTCAATTTATTCATACCAAAAAGAGCGGTACGAACATCTTTAGAAGCAATAGCCAATATACCAAAGGTAACAGTTGTAATCAATATACCTGTGATAATTGTTACCAAAATAGATGTATGTCTTGGTCTTAAACCAAATAATGATAATTTTTTCTTGCCAACTTTACTGCCTAGGCGGTCGCCAATGAAAGCGATTACGCCACCGGTTAAAACTAATACGACAATCAGCATAATGCCATACACGGTTCATACCACCTACTTATTATTTTATTTTGATTCTTTACGAATTAAATAAATACCTGCTATCAAAGTTACAATATTAGGTATCCAAACAGCTATAACTGGCGGAATAAAGGAATTTTGTCCAATTGCACCAGCTAAAGTCATCAAAGTATAGTAAATGAAAATAATTATAATACTTATACCAAAACCGATAGAAGAAGAACTACGATTTGGTTGAATGCCAAGTGGCGCCCCAATTAAAGCAAACATCAAGCTAGCCATTGGCACTGTAAAACGTTGATATAATTCTATCTCTAATTTTTTAGTATCTACATATTGAGATTTCATAATATTTATCTGTTCACGAAGTTCTTTAATTGTCATTTCATCAGGTTTTTTCTGACTTTTAATAATCTGTTTAGGAGTTTGATTTATTGGCAAAACTTGTGAGTCAAATTTCATCATACGTTCTGTGTTTGGTTGAGATAAATCATATAATACGCCATTATACATTACCCATTCATCAACACTCCATTTAGCATATTCTGCGTTTTCTACACGCACCATTTTGCCTTGTTCAAATTCCTGTATGGATAAATTATCTAAATTTCCTGTTTCAGCATCATATTTACGAGCATATACTAATCTTTGAATATTACCATCTTGGATTTGTTTGATAATTATATGCTCTTGAGATTCTGGAGATGTATTTCCTTGAATTTCATATCGCACTAAATCAGCATAAGCTTGGTTAGATGCAGGTACTACATATTCATTAAAACCAATGGAAAAAATACTAACGCCAAGAGAAAAAGCTATAACTGGTGTTACTAATCGTTTAAAACTAACACCACATGCCTTCATAGCAATAATTTCACTATTGCCTGATAATCTACCAAATGTCAATAATGCTGCAAGCAACATAGACATTGGGAATGTCCACACTATAATGCCTGGTAAACTATAGATGATTAAACGCACTATAGCTGAAAAAGATGCACCATATTGTGTTATATATTGAGCAATTCTCAATAATGTTCCTGACCCTAAAAATACAGCTGAAAATGCACAGATGCCAAAGATAAAGGTCATGATTGTTTCTTTTAATATATATTTATCTAAAATACGCATCTATCATCTTCTCCTATAATTTAAAGTCTTCACCTAAATAGAACTTACGAGCGAGTTCACTATTAGCAATTGTATCGCTATCGCCTTCTAAAAGAATTTGTCCACTGTTCATAATATAAGCTCTATCTACAATTTGCAAAGTTTCCCTTACATTATGGTCAGTGATTAAAATTCCCATGCCACGTTCTTTTAAATAACTGATAATTCCCTGAATATCAGCTACTGCTAAAGGGTCAATTCCTGCAAAGGGTTCATCTAATAAAATGAAATGAGGTTCTAGTGCTAGACCTCTTGCGATTTCTACACGTCTACGTTCCCCACCAGAAAGTTGCATACCTAAACGAGTTCTTATATGAGTGATATTAAATTCTTCTAAAAGGTCATCAATCTTTTTATCTTGTTCTTTTTTGGATAAATTTCTAGTTTGTAAAATTGCTCGCAAATTATCCTCTACTGTCAATTTACGAAAAATAGATGCTTCTTGTGCTAAATAACTTATACCTAGATCTGCACGTTCATTGATAGGCAATCTAGTAATATCAATATCAGAAATAAATACTTTTCCTGATGTTGGCTTTTCTATTCCTACAATCATATAAAAAGTTGTAGTCTTTCCTGCACCATTTGGACCTAATAAACCTACAATTTCACCTTTCTTTACATGCAAAGAAACATCTCTTACTGCAGGCGTTCCTTTATACTCTTTAATAAGATTTTTTACTTCAATATGCAAACGTGTCACTCATTTCTATCTTTATCATCTAACCATCAACTATTTTATTTAATATTCACATTGTCTCCTAAATAAACAGTTAATGTATTTCCTCTAACAATATTACCATTTTGAGTAGCTACTGCATTTCCTGTAAGTACTAATTTACCATTTTCTGTACTGTTGTAAGTAGCATTATCACTATTAGTTACAATATTTCTTGATGGACTTTTAATATTTACATTTCCTGTAGCTACAAAATTAAAATCTTGACCATTGCCACTATAAGTTGCTGTATCGCTTGTGGATTGTACATCATTAGTTTTGCTATTTAAATATACATTACCTGTAGCTGTATATTGATTTGTCATCAAATTTCCTGATAATACATCACCGCGAATATCAGCTTGTGGTCCAGTTGCATTTCCGCCTAAAGGCATGGATATATCACTTGTTGCTTGATTATAATGTATTTCTTCTCCAGTTAATGTATTATCAGCTTTTACCAATACTACAGAACCTTTAGCTACAACTTCTTTATTAGCATTAGAAATCAAGCTTTCTGCCTTTAAGTTCATATCATCTTTATTTGCAGTTACGCCACCTGTAATAGAGGCTTCCTGTGTTTTAAAATTATATGTTGCTTGACCGCCAGTTAATACGCCACCATCACGAATAATAGTTACGCCACCTGTAGCTATTGCCATATCTGTCTGCGCATTATATTCTATTACATCGCCTTTTAATTCAATAGGAGCATCTGCTGCAATAACTGTATTTATCATTGAAAAACTCATAATAGCTACAGCAAGTGCTGTTTTTAGCTTACTATATTTTTTCATTTATTGATTATCTCCTTTTATAATATGTGCATTACCCATTAATTTGAAATTAGTAAATGCATCTTTACTTTCAGCCTTATCTGCTGTCGCCCTCATACCTGGCTTATTGATATCAACATTTCCTTCACAAGTCAATATACCTTGCTCACCATTCCAAGTGACTTTATCTGTTTTAAATTTCAATTCATCACTTGATTTAGCTTCTATTCCATCAACCAATTCAATATTTTTATTTTTCTGGTCATATGTCGCTTTAGGAGCATTTATTTCTATGCTTGTTCCATCTTCACGATAAAAAGTACCTTTTACTTTTTCCATGGTAAACATCTGTGAATCTTGGTCTACTGTCATTGTTTCTGCATAACATCGCCAAATCAATTTACCATTTACTTCTTCTTTCAAAGTATTATTGTGATATACCATAACTTTATTTGTCTGTGTATTTTGTGTTTCTTCAACTTTTGGTCTACTAGCATAAGCCCAATAAATCAAACCAACTATCAACAAGACAAGAATTAAAACTATAGCATTTTTTTTATTTACCTTTTTAGTCATTTATTGACCACCTTAGTTTTTACGGTATGATGTTTTACTTTCTGCTGTTCAGGACGTGTATTCCAACGTTTTTGGAACCATATCCACTGCGTAGGATGTGCTATGATTTGCTCTTCAATAACTTTTGTCATACGCTCTGTGAAATCATACAAATCAGCATTTGTATCTCCAGTATCATTATATACTATTGGTTCATAAATTTCTATTTTATGTGTACCATCACTTTGACGAATGATAAATGCTGGCACAACTGGTGACATAAATTTACGAGCAAATACAGCAGGACCCATTGGCGTTGAGCATACTTCACCTAAAAATTCAATAAACGCTCCACCTGGACCTGCATCTTGGTCTGCTAAAAAGCCTAAAATACGACCTTTTTTCAAAGCTCTTGAAGCTGCCAAAAGCTCTGAAGCTGCACCACGTGCAAATATTTCTACCCCTACTTGAGCACGATATTCATCTAATAACTTTGTATACTGAGAGTCTGGCTGTGTTTTGGCAAGTGCTGTAACAGAAAAACCTGCTTTAACAAGACCAGCAGCAAGCCATTCCCATGTACCCATATGTGCTGTTAAAATTACAACACCTCTATTTTTTGCATATTCACGTTTTAAAATGTCTAAGCCTTCAAATTTTATATATTTAAAATCATCTTTTTTCAATCTTGGCATATATAAAATTTCCAAGACATTTTGACTTAAATTGATAAATGAATCTTTGACAATTTTCTTTGCCTTTTCCTCATCTATTTTAAAGGATTTCATCATTCTATCAACTGCACGATTGCGTTCTTTAGCTATTAAATGAAAATATAATATACCTAGTATATGCCCTAATCTAAGCAAATTTTTATGTGATAAACAACATAAAAAAGCACTAAAATATTTTAATAATTTATATTTCATTCTAATTCCTCTAATGTCTAAATAAACTTTTATTGTGAAATATTTTTTTCTACTTCTTTAGCATCTGTTTCATCTTCTATATTTAAATAACTATCAATAACAGCTTGCCATTTTTCTTGTGCTTTCAAAATAAATTCTATAATTTGACGAACTGCGCCTTTTCCACCATCAAAATCACTTATTAAAATAGATACAGATTTTGCTTCTTCGGTAGCATCAGCTACAGTTGCTGGAAATCCAACTCTTTTCATTACAGCTAAATCAAATAAGTCATCGCCAATATAAGCTACTTCTTCATCTTTTAATTGATATTCAGCTAATAATTCCTTATAAGCTGGAACTTTATTTTTTTTATTTTGATAAAAAGCATTTATTTTTAATTCCCTAGCACGATAAGCGAGCATCTTAGATTCTCTGCCTGTGATAATAGCTGTTTTTATCCCTAATTTTTGGGCTAGAGTAATCCCTAGCCCATCTCTTACATTAAAAGTTTTAAATAATTCACCATTATCACCAACGGCTATAGAGCCATCTGTCAATACTCCATCAACATCTAAAATGAGCATTTTTACATTTTTTGCTCGTGCTAATGCATCTTGTGTATATTGCATTAAACCACTCCCTGACGAAGTAAATCAGTAAGATGAACTATACCTACTGGTTCATTTTTCTCTACATCAATTACTGGAAGCACTGTAATTGGTTTTGGTTGATGTTTTTCCATCATACTGAGTGCTTCAGCAGCCATTTTATCTTTTGTGATTATTACTGGATTTTTAGTCATTAAATCTTCTACTGGCTCATCTAAAAATTCTGCTCCACGAGCAAGCATACGGCGAATATCGCCATCTGTTACAAGTCCAATGAATTTGCCATTTTCATCAACAACAGAAGTTGCACCTAATCCCTTTGCCGTCATTAAGAACAATGCTTCTTTTGCTGTTTTATGCACAGAAATAACAGGATTATCTTCTCCTGAATGCATAACATTTTCTACAGTTAAAAGTAATCTTCTGCCAAGTGCTCCACCTGGATGGAATACAGCAAAATCTTGAGCAGTGAAATTACGTGAAGATAAAAGTGCTATAGCTAGTGCATCTCCCATAGCAAGAGTTGCTGTTGTACTAGCTGTTGGTGCAAGACCTAATGGACATGCTTCACGCTCTACACTTATATCAATATAATAATCTGCATTTTTGCCAAGTGTAGATTCACGTCTACCACTCATAGCAATAATTTTTGCACCTATGCGTTTAATAATCGGTAAGATATTTACAATTTCATTAGATTCACCACTATTAGAAATAGCAAGTACCATATCATTAGCTGTAACCATACCTAAATCACCATGAAAAGCTTCTGCTGGATGCATAAAAAATGATGGTGTTCCTGTACTAGCTAAACTAGCTGCTATTTTTCTACCTACATGACCAGATTTTCCCATACCTGTTACAATAACGCGACCATTACAAGCTAAAATAGCATTTACAATTGTTTCAAATTCATCATCAATATGATTAATTAATTTTTTTACCGCATCAGCTTCTATTTGAAGTGTTTCTATAGCCTTTTCTTTTATCATGATTATTACCTCACAATTTAACTCTCAAAAATCCCAGTAATATTTTATTTGTTTATTTTTTTCTTTGTTATTTCATTGATTGCGATTAAATCTTTTAATAAATCTTCTAATTTATCTAGATAAACCATATTTGGTCCATCGCAAAGTGCTTCTTCTGGATTATCATGAACTTCCATGAAGAAACCATCTACACCTACACCAGCTGCACCACGAGCTAAGAATTCTACATATTCACGATTACCAGCAGAACTTGTTCCTGCGCCACCTGGTAATTGTACGCTATGTGTAGCATCAAAAATAACTGGATATCCTGTAGAACGCATGATAGGGAAAGAACGCATATCTACAACTAAGTTATTATAACCAAAGCTTGCTCCACGTTCTGTGAGTAAAATCTTTTCAGAACCAGCTTCTTCTAATTTTTTCACTACATTTTTCATATCTGCTGGAGCCAAGAATTGACCTTTTTTTACATTTACTACACAGCCAGATTTTGCAGCTGTATATAATAAATCTGTTTGACGGCTTAAAAATGCTGGTATCTGTAATACATCTACTACTTTAGATACTGGTTCTACCTGTGTTTCATTGTGAATATCTGTAACTACTGGAACATTGAGTTCTTCTTTAATACTTTGTAGCCATTTTAAACCTTCTTCTAGTCCTGGTCCACGATATCCATTATAAGAGGAACGATTTGCTTTATCGAATGAAGCTTTAAATACATAAGGAATACCAAGACGAGAAGTTATCTCTTTTATAGTTTTACCAATATATAAAGAGCGTTCATATGATTCTAATACACATGGGCCTGCTAAAAGTACTAATGGATTTCCCGCACCAACTTCAAAATTACCAATTTTTACTGTATGCATAGTTACACTTCCTTACTTTTTAATTTATTTATTTTTTTCCATTTCTTGATATATTTTATTTACTTCTTCTAAATCTTCTTTTGTATCCACACCAACAAAATGTTTATCTGTGGCTATAACTTTTATTTTATAACCATTTTCTAAAGCTCTAAGTTGCTCTAAAGACTCTGTTTGTTCAAGTGGTGTTGGTTGCATTTTAGCATATTGTAACAGAAAATCTCTACGATATCCATAAATTCCAATATGTTTATAAACAACAACGCCTGTATCTTCACGAGGATATGGTATTAAAGAACGTGAAAAATACAATGCATAACCATTTTTATCTGTAATTACTTTTACATTTCCTGGTTTTGCTTTCTCTTCTTCTTTCATAGGAGTCTTCACTGTAGCCATTTTTAAATCTTCATCATTTAAAAATTCTTGTGCTAAATCATCAATAATCTGTGGGTCAATAAGTGGCTCATCGCCTTGAACATTGATGATTACATCTGCATCTGGGCATTTTTGAGCTACTTCTGCCAATCTATCTGTACCTGTTGGATGATTTTTGGCTGTCATTATAGCTTTTCCACCAGCTTTGACCACAGCTTCATATACTCTTTCATCATCAACAGCTGCTATTACTTCTGCTGGTTTTGTAGCATTTAATACACGTTCATATACACGTACAATCATTGGTTTTCCAGCTATATCAGCAAGAGGTTTCCCTGGTAATCTTGTAGATGCATAACGAGCTGGTATTACACAAATAATTTTCATATTTATCCCTTCAATCTAGGTAATTTTTCTTTCAAGTATTCAAATAAAACTTGTGTTTCATCGATAAAAGTAACTTCTATACTAATGATGTAAATTGGTATAGGTCGTTTTTTACACAATAATGTTTCAGGAATTTTTACAGCATCTTTATCAGTGATAATGATAGCTTCTGCACCTTGCTCTTCCGCTTGATGCATTACATCTCTTATTTCTTCTTCTGTATAATCATGATGGTCTGGGAAACGCAAGCTTTCTGTAATAATAGCTCCAATATCATTTAAAGTTTGTTCAAACGAAGCTGGATTTCCAATAGCTGACATAGCTATGACTTTATGACCTTTCATCATATCTACAGATAAAATTTCATTTGGTTTTCGACTGAATAAATTGCCAATTTCTACAAAGCCTAATGGCTTATGTGTACTTTCTACTACTAAAGCATGGTCATTGTATTTTGCCAAAGTATCTCTTATTTCCTTACATGCGGATTTGCTAGCTTGATCTACTTTTGTCAATAAACAAACATCTGCTCTATTTAAATGATTTAATGGCTCACGAAGAGTTCCACGTGGTAACATATGACCATTGCCAAATATATTAATAGCGTCAACTAATAAAATATTTAAGTCGCGTTTTAATTGCCAATGTTGATAACCATCATCTAAAATTACTACATCTACATTGAAATTATCTACAGCATATTTTCCTGTGATTGTTCTATCTGTTCCAATTAAAACTGGAATATCTGGCAAGCTTCTAGCTAAAAGATAAGCTTCATCTCCTGCTTGGTCTGCCGACATAAATACTTGATTTCCATCAGATACAATGCCTACTTCACCTTTCCATTTTGCACGATAACCACGATTTAAAATTGCTACTTTATAGCCTAAATCGCGAATATATCTAGCTAGAAGTTTAGCAGTCGGTGTTTTTCCTGTGCCACCAACAGTGATATTACCAATACTGATGACAAAACAATCTAATTTTACTTGTTTAGCAATACCCCATTTATATAAATTCAATTGAAAATTTACTAAACTACGATAAATCAAAGAAAAACTATATAATACACCTAAAAATAATTTTGCTGGTATGCTTTTCTTATTTTTATCATGTACTAATTTGTATAAATAAGTTTGGAGATTTTCTATTTTTTCTGTAGAACGTACCTGCACAGGATTTACTTTTTCGTATTCATCTAATAATTCATGTAAAATAACAGCAGAACGGCGAGAAGCTCCTCGATTATCTTCAATTATCTGCAAAGTTTCTCTTTCCATCTGATGACGTTTTTCAGGGCAATTAAATAACTCTAATACTGCCTCTGTTAATTCTTTGCTATTTTTTACAGTAATACACGCATCACGTTTACTAAATAATACATGAGTATCTTTGAAGTTAAACATATTCGGACCAACTATTATCGCCTTTCCATGAGCTGCTGGCTCTAAAATATTATGTCCGCCGTGTTTTATTAAACTTCCACCTACATAGATAACATCGCCTACACTATAGACTTTACCTAATTCTCCAATAGTATCTAAAATCACTACATCTTGTTCATATGATGGTTTTTCTTTTAGTACAGTACGGAAATTTGTCTTAAATCCGTGTTTATGACAAATACTAGCAATTTCATCTTTACGCAAAATACTTCTTGGTGCAATCAATAATTTAACATTAGGATGTTGTTTTTTTAATTCACTATAAGCTTTTAAAACAGCTTCTTCTTCACCTTTATGCGTACTTCCTGCTAAAAATATTCCTTTTGCTTTATCCAAACATAATTCTTTCAACATATTGTTACGTTCTTTTTCATCTACATTAGTATATGTTTGGTCAAACTTCGTATTACCTGTAACAGTAACTAAATTTTCATCTGCACCTAAACGAATAATATATGAAGCATCTATTTCTGATTGCATAGCAAATTTTCTTACTGTGCCAATCATATCAGATAAAATACTAAACATATATTTATAACGTTTTACAGATTTATCACTAATTCTGCCATTTACCATCATTACTGGTATATTATATTTTCTTGTAGCCTTTAAAAAATTCGGCCAAAGTTCTGTTTCTACAGGCAAAAATACACGAGGACGAATTTTTTTGATAAAACGCTCAGGAAGCCATGGCAAATCTAAAGGAAAATAAATTATACTATCTGCATCTTTGATAATGCGATTAGCCATAGTATATCCTGTATTAGTTACTACTGATACTAATATGGGAGTATCGGGAAATTCTCTGCGAAATTCTTTAATAATTGGACTTGTCGCTACAATTTCTCCCACAGAAGAGGCATGTATCCAAATACAGTTTTTGCCTGCTACTTTATCTAAGGCATGCTCTGGCAAAAAACCAAAACTTTGAATCATGCGTTTTAAAAATCCTTTTTCACGAATAGTTCTAACTATAAAATATGGTATCAATAGTATAACAAGCAATATAGCTACAATATTATATAAAATCTGCATATGCTTCACCTATTTTGCTTTCTTATTACTAAATTGTATGTTATACAAATGACTATATAAACCACCTGTCTGCATAAGTTCTTGATGTGTACCCATTTCTTGTACACGTCCATTATCTAACACAACAATTTTATCAGCATGTACAATTGTTGATAGACGATGTGCTATAACAAATGATGTTCGACCAACCATCAATTTATCCAATGCCTCTTGAACAATTTCTTCGCTTTCTGTATCAAGTGCTGATGTTGCTTCATCTAAAATCAAAATACGTGGATTTTTTAAGATAGCTCTAGCAATCGCCATACGTTGACGTTGACCGCCAGATAAAGTTATACCACGTTCACCAATTTTCGTATCATAGCCATCAGCTAAATTCATGATAAAATTATGTGCATTAGCCGCTTTTGCCGCTTCAATAATTTCTTCATCAGTTGCATCTAATCTACCATAGCGAATATTTTCTTTAATTGTGCCACTAAATAACATAGTTTCTTGAGGCACTACACCAATTTGTTCACGTAATGATTTTATAGTAACATCTCGAATATCTATATCATCTATTGTTATAGCGCCCTCAGTTACATCATAAAATCTAGGAATTAAATTTGCAATAGTAGATTTTCCTGCTCCACTAGGACCTACAAATGCAATTACTTGACCTGGATTAGCTGTTAAAGATAAATCGTGTAATACATTCACACCATCTTTATAGCCAAAACTAACATGATCAAATTTAACTTTACCACTGATTTTAGGAAGCTCTTTAGCATCAGGTTTATCCTTTAAATCTTCCTGTGTATCTAATACATCAAATACACGTTCTGCTGCTGCCATAGCTTTATTAATTGTGCCATATACTCTACTGATACGTTTTACAGGATTAGCTAAATTTACGGCATAAGTTAAAAAGGCGATAAGTGCCCCAGCTGTCAAAGCGCCATTAACTACTTGATAACCACCAAACCATAAAATTACAGTTACAATTACAGCTGCTAAAAATTCTACAGTTGGTGTCAACAATGAACTGAGCTGTACACTTTTCATATTTGCTTTAAAGTTTAAATCATTTTGATTTTGAAATCTTTCAATTTCATGTTCTTCTCTAGCAAATGATTTTACTACACGAACGCCGGAAATTGTTTCTTGTAATAATGATGTTATTTCTGCCGTACGTTCTTGAATTAGTGAACCACTTTTTTTGAGCTTTCTACCGAAAATTTTCATAGCTTGCCCAATCAATGGTACAACTATCAACGTAACTAAACTCAATTTCCAATCCAAATAAAACATCATAACTAAAGAACCTATCAAAATTGATGATTCTGTAACTAATTCTATTAAACTATCAACTAATGCTGCTTGAAGTGCTGCTACGTCATTAGTTATATAGCTCATTATTGTTCCTGTTTGTTTTTTTTCATAATATGCTAACTGCAACTTCTGAAATTTCACATAAAGCATTTCACGAACATCAATAATTACTCTTTGTGCTATATATGATACTAAATACGACTGACCATAGAAGAATATCCCTCTAAAGAAAAATACTACCACTATGCCTACTGCAATTAAATTTAACAGTACCATATCTCTTTCCATAAGTACCTTATCAATCATATCCTTTATAATCCAAGGTACATATAAATTTGCTGCTGCTGACATTATGATACAAACAATAGCTAATAAAAGCCTTTTCCAATATGGTTTTATAAATAAAATCAATCTCTTATAATCATTCATATCATTTATCCCTTAATCTCATTTTTAAATCTATCAGCTGTTTGTAATATTAACTCAGCTGTCTTATCAGCCACTCCTGGTGAACCTAGCTTTTCCTTTACCATTAATAATTCTTCTTTTACTTTTTTAGCAGATTCAGTATCTTTATATAAATCTCTAGCAAGTCGAGCTATATTTTCACCATTTACTTCATCTTGTAACAATTCTGGCAAAACTTGTTTATCAACTAAAATATTTGGCAAACTAAAATATTTTATCTTCACAAAAATTTTAGCTATGCGATATGTGATAGCAGACATCTTATATAAAACAATTGATGGAAGTCCCATAAGTGCAGCTTCCAAAGTAACTGTTCCCGAAGTTGCAATAGCAAAATCACAGCAATTCATCAAATCATATGTCTTTGTTTCACATAATTTTACTGTTAAACCATATTCATTTATCTTTTCTTCTAAATATTTTTTATCAATACCAGTAGCTACAGGTAAAAAAAACTTTACTTCTGGTCGTTCTTTCTTTATTAACTGCGCAGCTTGAAGCATTGGTTCTAATAAATTAGCTATTTCTTGCTTTCTACTTCCCGGCAATAATAAAATATTATCTTCTTTCAAATTTATGCCAAAAAATTCAGCTGCCATCTCGCGACTCATTGAAGCCTTTACATTATCCATCAATGGATTTCCTACAAATGAAATATCTGCGCCTGCTTTTTTATATACATCTAATTCAAACGGAAAAATCGCTACAATCTTATCAGCAATTTTAGCTACATCTTTGGCTCTGCCCTTACGCCATGCCCAAGCTGAAGGTGGTATATATGAAAATACAGGTATATTCATTTTCTTAGCTTCTTTAGCGAGACGCCAATTAAAATCTGGATAATCTATTAAGACTAAAATATCAGGCTTTTGTTTTTTCATTTCTGCTACTAAGGCATCTTTTAATTTAAACATTTTGCGTAAATTAACTAATACTTCCCAAAAACCCATCACACTATAATCTAACATATTTTTACAAAGCTTTACTCCAGCTTGTTCCATTTGTGGACCACCAAAGCCAAACATTTCAATATCGCTACAGATATTTTTCAAAGCTTTAGCCAAATTTGCTCCATGCATATCACCAGAAGTTTCCCCTGCTGAAAACATAATTTTATACATACAAACCTCCAGCCTTTATCAAGCAGAAAAAGACGCGATGATAACATTTTATAATGTATCGCCGCGTCCTACCATACTACATTGCCACAATAGTTATAGCATTTTCATCAGCTAGTGATAAAACTTTTTCTCTATCTACAATTAAAGTACGTCCTGCTTCAATTACTAAACCAGAAGCTTTTACTTCTATCATAGATTCAATTGTTTTTACACCAACAGCTGGCATATCAAAACGATTATCTTGAGCTGGTTTTGCCACTTTTGCTACAACTGCATTTCCGCAAGCGAGTTTTCCGCCACGTAAAATACATGCATCAGTTCCTTCAATAGCTTCTAAAGCCATTACTGCTTTATCTTTAACAACTACAGTCTGACCAATATCCAAGCCGCCAAGAGCTTTTGCCATTTTGAAACCGAATTCCATATCTAAATTTTCTCTCTCTGTTGGTTGACGTTTAGTCAATACACCTTTTTTAGGCATAATCATTTTCAAAAGCATAGTTTGGTCAAATGTGGTAATTCCTTCTTTAGCAAGTTCTGCCACAAATGCCAACATCATAGTATCATCACTTCTATCTTTTAATGATGATAACAAAGCTATCATTCTAGCATCAGGTAATTCATGTTGTCCTGAAAATAAAATTTCCTTAGTAACTTTACCAATCATGACAACATCTGTTACTTCTTTACCTTTTAAATAATCAATTATACTACCCAATTGAGCTACATTGATGGATTTAAAATCTGTTGCTACATTTTTTAAATCTTCTTCTACACCATCAACTAAACCTACAGCATAAACATCTATACCCATAGCTCTTGCTGCTTTTGCTACTTCAACTGGTAATCTACCTATCCCAGATAATAAACCTATTGATTTCATACTAAAATCCCCACTTTAATTATTACCTTCATGGTTTTCTCTGCAAATACCACGATCAGCATTTCTTAAGAATCGTAAAAAATGTTCTACTTCAGCACAAGAATCAACTTCTTGTTCAATTACAGATATTGCTTGTGCTAATTTTAGTCCTGAACGGTACAAAATTTTATACGCTTGTTTAATAGCTTTTCTTGAAGATATAGAAATTCCTGCACGAGCTATACCTACACTATTTAAACCACAAACATTTGCAGGTCTACCATCTACAATTGTATATGGCACAACATCTTGTACTAATTTGGAAAAGCCTCCAACCATTGCATTTCTACCAATTTTTACAAATTGATGAACACCGGCAAAACCACCAAGAACAGCTCTATCTTCTACAATAACATGCCCTGCAACAGATGCATTATTTGCCATAATAACATTATTACCAATAATTGCATTATGTGCTACATGCGTATAAGCCATTAATAAGCAATCATTGCCAATACGAGTTTCTTCTTCAGCTCCACAAGCTCTATGAATTGTAGCATATTCACGAACTTTTGTTCGATCACCAATATATACATAAGATTTTTCTCCCACAAATTTTAAATCCTGTGGTTCTGCACCAATAGATGCTCCTGGAAAAATCACGCAATCTTTGCCAATTTTTGTCCAACCAGTAATAACCGCATGTGGTTCAATTCTTGTACCATCACCGATTTCTACATTTTCGCCAATAACTGCAAATGGACCAATTTCTACATTTTTTCCGATTTTGGCATTTTCATGAACTATTGCTAATGGATGTATTTTGCTTTCTGCCTCCATTTGTATTCACTCCTTAAAAACTACACCATTTGGTGAAATTCCATCATAGTAAAAGAGCCAATTAATTGGCTCTTTACACCTTAATTAATCATTTTATAAGTTTTCTGGTTTTTGTAAAGCAAAAGTAAAGTCACCTTGAGCTACTAATTTATCATCAACAAAACCTTCACAATGAACTTTACCAAAATCGCCACGAATTTTCACAATTTCAGATTTCATAATAAGCTGATCACCAGGAACTACTGGTTTTTTAAATTTAACATTATCCATACCGCCAAAATAAGCTAATTTGCCGCGGTTTTCTGCTGGATATAACAAAGCAAAACCACCAACTTGTGCCATTGCTTCTAAAATTAACACACCTGGCATAATTGGATGACCTGGAAAATGTCCTCTAAATTGGTCTTCATTTATAGAAATATTTTTTATACCTACTGCATATTTCATAGGTTCTAATTCAATAATACGATCGATCAATAAAAATGGGGGACGATGTGGTAAAACTTTTTCAATTTCAGGAATATCAATTCTCATAGTATAACCTCTCTTCTGCTTAAGTAAAGTCTGCAAGAATTTTCTTTGCTAACTTTGTATTTAATTCATGACCTGATTTTACAGCAATTACATGACCTTTTATTCTACCTGCTAATCTCAAATCACCAATAGCATCTAAAATTTTATGACGAACTAATTCATCTGGGAAACGAAGTTTATTCATCCAACCTTCATCATTGTAGACGATTACATTATCTAAATTTCCACCTAAACCTAATCCCATTTTACGTAAAGCTTCTACTTCTTTTTCATAAGCAATAGTTCGTGCTATAGCTATTTCCTTCTTATATAAATCTTTACTAGTAAATTCAAAATCATGATATTGTATACCAATTAATGGATGTGGATTTATGGAAGTAAAGCTCACACGAAAACCATCATAAGGCAATACCATTATAAATCTTTCTTTATCATCTATGCGATATACTTTATCAATTGTTATTATATCTGCTTCTTTTTCCTGTTCTTTTATTCCTGCTTTTTCTAGCAATTCTAAAAAAACATTTGCTGAACCATCTGTTACTGGTGGTTCTTCACTGTCAATTTCAATATAACAATTATCTATATCACTAGCAAATAGTGCTGACATTAAATGTTCTATTGTAAAAATCTTGACATCTCCATTACTAATCGTTGTCGCTCTTAATGTAGATGTAACATTACTTGCTATTGCTTTTATCTGTGTTTTTTCTGGTAAATCCGTTCTAATAAATACAATTCCTGTATCTACTGGAGCAGGACGCAATTTCATATTAACCTCTGTGCCTGAATGCAGACCAATTCCAGTATATGAAACATCTACCGCAATTGTTTTTTGCTTTATCATCGTCGTCCTCCTAAAAATTATATATAATTATTTTACAAGACAACGCTATTTACTGCAAGTTATTTGCTTCTTTTTTCTTTCTTTCAACATATTTCCATCTATCATGAAGCCAGAACCACTCTTCTGGATAATCTCTTATATGTTGTTCTACTAAACTAGTTAAGCTTGCCATCATATCATATATATCTTTTTGTTTATCTTTTGTTTTAGCTGTAAAAACTGGTTCTAATACTGTTAAAATATGATGTCCTGGTCTTTTTTTATCTTCAGTAATAAAAGCTGGTAATATCGGTGCCGATTTAAATCTACTCATCACTGCTGGACCTTGCACACAAGATGCTTCATAACCTAAAAATGGCATAATAATCCCTGTAGAACCACCATCTTGGTCCATAATTAAACCGATAAAATATTTTTGTCCAAGCATTTTCATCATTTCTTTGATATCCAATTTATCTGTTATATGCATACCTGTAAATGCTCGACAATAATTTATAAAATTATTTACACCTTCATTGCGTTGATGTTGAGCCACTCCTGCTATCTTCATTCCTTTATGAGTGAGTGCTGCTCCTATAATCTCCCAATTTCCACTATGTGCTGTGGCAATGACACCACCATTTTCATAGGACATAGCTTTTTTTATATTTTCTTCACCTTTTATAGTTACATATTTATCAATATTTTTACATATAACTTTAAATCGCAATACTTCCATGATCATTGGTCCAAATCTAGTCCAACTTTTCTTTGCAATTTGCTCAGCTTTATCAGTTGATACTTTTAAACAACGCTCAATATTATGTATTGCCATTTGTTTTCTTTTCTTAGGAACAACAATCCATGTTAATTCACCTAAAATCTTACCTATAAATCTTGCTACACTAGCTGGTAATAAACAACAAATATCACTTAAAAATACTAATATATGATATAGCATTTGTATCTCCTTTCACTTTATATTCCTATCTTATTTTTTCACAATATCAATTCATTTCTAAACTAATAAAATCTATAAAAAAAGTAGCTAAGCATTAGGGCTTGGCTACTTTAATAATCAAAGAATTACTCGATTTAATTATTTTTCTCTTCTAACGCTTTTAAACGCTTTTCCATTAATTTCAATTTTTTCATCATATCTGGCAAACGAGATTCATTTGCTTTAATTCTAAGCCATTCTTGATGAGGACGAGCAGGAAAACCTGCATAGAATGAATTTTCTGGTACATCTGCAATAAGACCTGTACGTGCTGCCATAACTGAATTACTGCCAACTTTTATATGACCTTTAGAGCCAACTTGACCTGCAAATGTAACATTATGACCAACAATTGTTGAACCAGCAAGACCTGTTTGTGCTACAATTAAACAATTTTCTCCCAATACACAGTTATGACCAATGTGAACAAGGTTATCTACTTTTGTTCCTTTGCCAATCACTGTTGAACCTGTTGTTGCTCTATCAATTCCTGCATTACAGCCAATTTCAACATCATCTTCAATTACTACATTACCTACTTGTGGTACTTTTGTATGTTTTCCATCTTTAGTTATAAAACCAAATCCATCTGCACCAATTACTGTATTATCATGAATAATTACATTTTTTCCTACTTTGCAATATTCGCGAACACTAACACCTGAATGAAGAATTGTATTTTCATCTACACTAGCATATTGACCAATATAAACATTTGGATATATTTCCACATTATCGCCAATAATTGCATTATCATCAATATAGGCAAAATCCATTATAGCTACATTTTCACCAATTTTTACATTTTTACCTATATGTGCCTTAGAGCTGATAACTTTTTCTACTTTCAATTCAGGTTTAAAAATATTTAATAAAATATTGAAAGCTTCTCGAGGATTTTTTACTTTTATACAAGTTTTTGAAAAACCATCTACATCTTCTTGTATAATCACTGCAGCCGCATTACAAGCAATAGCTTCCTCTAAATGTGGGTCTACAGCAAAAGTTATTTCACTTGGACCAGCTAAAGCAATTCCTGTTGCACCTGTAATGACTAAATTTTCATCATAATCCCCACAAAGTTTACCATTTATTAAATTTGCTATCTCTGCTAGTGTTCTTTTCATAATATTACCCCTTTTTATTGCAACTTCTGAATTACATCGTCTGTAATATCAATTCCGCCTTGAACTACAAACTCTTGTTTTTGAACTTGCATACCATTTGAACGCACTAATGTTTTTGGCACTACAGCAGATAATTCTTTTTCTGTTGATACTTCTGCGAGTACCTTATCCATTGTATTTTTTACTTGAGATTTATATTGCATATCTAAGCCTTGATATTGACGTTGAATATCCATCTGGGCTTTTTTAAATTCTTCATCAGACATAGTTGCTTTTTTGCTCATTAAATCTGTTTCTTTAGCTTCGATTTCTTTATTCTTAGCATCAATATTATCTCTAATTGTTTTTATTTGTGGTGCTTCATTCATAACTCGTTCAGCATCTAAATAACCTAATTTAGTTTCACTTCCACAACCTGACATAAATACACTCATCAATGTAACAAGTGCTATTACTAACATTAATTTTATTTTCATGACACCCTATCGCCTTTCCATATATTATTTACCATTATTATTTTGCATTTGCTCATTTGTAAGTTCAGCCATTACATCGTCTGTAATATCAATTGCATCAGCACCAACTACCATGCCATTTAAAACTGTATCATCAAAATTATCTATTTTTATATTACCAAAAAAATCTAATGTAGCTGGAACATCAGCAATAACTAATTTTAGATGTTTTTGAATTGCTATTTTCATAGCCTTACTAGCAATGTCTTTTAATATGCTTCTCTTTAATAAATTTATTTCATTTTCTTTTGTATGCAATAATATTATTAATCGTTCACTATCTTTTTTTCTAGCTTGAAGCATCTGCAATCTATCTTGAAGATATTGTGCCTCTCTTTTTTGTTCAGCTTGTTGTCTTTCTAAAGAGTTTTGTACATCTATTTGATGTATCTTTTGAACATTTATACCTAATTCTTGTTCTCGTTGTGCTCGCCACTTCATTAATTCATCAGCAACTTTTAAATTATATTGTTGCTCAATCAGTGCCACATTTTCTCCGCGTTCTTTTTTTAACTGTTCTAATAATGTTAATAGATTATCTTTTTCTTCTTGGGTCAATCTCAAGTTTTCAGCATTATCTAATTTCATAGTGCAATTAAAAATAGCGTTTGTATATTTATCAGTTATTAATGTTTCTGCTTTATTTTTTTCAATAGATAATCTTTGTCTTATTTCATGTTCTTTTGTTATCGTTTCTTCTTTTAATTGTTGTTTAGCTTTTATTTCTTGTAAATTATTTTGTTCATCTACAACTTGTTCAAATACTTGACTTGCCGGATTTACTTGCGGTGGTTGCAATTGTTCTGTATTTAATGCATATGATTTTAATTTTATTAAAATCAATATCTTCTCGGCTTGCAATTTTTCTAATTTAGCATAATCACTATGTTTAGACATCAATTTATCTATATCTACCGTAGCTATTGCTGAATTAACATCTAATTGCACTGGAGGTTTTTGTGTTTGTTTATGCCAAATATATAAAGCTCCTATAATACATAATAATACACAAATAACACCTGTAATAATAGCACTTTTTCTACTCTTATCCTTTTTGTTCTCTTGCATATCATTATCTTTATCTTGTTCATTTGCCATAAAGCCACCTCCCTACAAATTTATCTAGATTATTAAAATACCGAGCATCACTGCATTTGCTCGGTATTTCATCTAAAAGCATAAAAATTAATTTTGACTAGAAGAATTTGTTGTATCTGTAGCTTCAGCAGAAGTTGCATCAGAACTATTAGTATTATCTGTAGTTACATCACCCTGAGCTTGAATTTTTGTTAAAACATCTTGAGTGATATCCTGTCCACCATATAATACATTGTTTTTATCTAATACAACATTAATACCTCTAGAATCAGCTACTGCTTTTACTTGTTCTTCTATGCTATTGCGAATAGGATCGATTAATTCTTTTTGCTTATCTTGCATTTCTTTTTGTTTTTGTTCTATAAATTGTTGCTGCTGTTCAGGTGTCATATTTGCAGCCTGATTTTGGAAATCTTCTTGAACTTGTTTTGCTGCTGCTTCATATTTTTCACGAGCAGGTTGCATTCCTGGATGTTCTGCAATAAGTTTGGAATAATCTACAATACCAACATTAGAAGAAGATGCTCCTGCCATACCAGATTGATATTGTGAAACTCCAAGAGCGACAATACTAAATACAAATACTGCTGCAATAATAACACTAATAATTTTTACTTGTTTCTTTTCGAAATTAATCAACTTTATCTTCTCCCTTTATAAGGCTTTTGCCTCTTAGTTAAAACACTTTAATTATAACAAACTAAAAATTCTTATTCAAGGAAAGAATTAACTGCAGAAAAAATCCTGCAGTTAATCTTTACTAAAAAAATAATATTATTATTAGAAGTTTCCACCTACATTAAAATGAAGTCTTCCGCCATCTTCACCCCAACCATAATCAAGGCGCATAGCACCTATTGGAGTTTGCATTTGTAGTCCTAAACCTACACTAGCATGTAAATCTAAATCTTCTTCAATGGAACTCCATGAACCCCAAGATTTACCACCCCAAGCATCACCTACATCTGTAAATAAGGCACCTTGTACTTTATTCATTAATGGGAAACGATATTCCATTGTACCCATTAACATTTTATTACCAGAAAATTGTCCATCACGATAACCACGAACAGAATTTTGACCCCCTACTTCAAATAAAGCAGCTTCTGGTAAATCTTCATTTGCATAACCCGCACTACCACGGAATGCTAAAACTTGTGCATGACCTACTTTATAATATTTTTGTACACTACCTGTCAATTTAGTATAATCAAAATCTCCACCCAAACCAGCATATTCAACAGATAGACTAGTTCTAGTCCCTTCTGTTGGGTAGAAAATATTATCTCTTGTATCACGAACCTGAGAAGCTATAATACTTCTAGTTTCCCCAAAATTATTATCTCTCCATTCTTCATACTGGCTAGTATCACGATTATATGGACCATCTTCATGTCCACGATATTCTGTATTATTTATTTTAAAGCCTAAATAATTCATTGTATATTCATCTGTTGGACGGCCAAAATTCAATTCATACCCTTGATTTTTTTTATCGTAAGTTTCAATAAGATCACCGCCATTATCGTAATCATCATATTCAAACTTACGATCATAAATACGGAAAGTACCTGTAGTTTCTTTTTCATCAAGCCATGGTTTAGTATAAGAGATGCTGTATCCGCTATCGTCTCCACCGTCGCCGCCAAATTCATACATAGCTTTTACAGAATCACCAGTACCTCTGAAATTAGTATCCCCAATACTTACCATTCCTAAAAGACCATCTTCGCTACTGTAACCAGCACCAATACCAAAAGAACCTGTACGTTTTTCAATAACAGTCAATTCCATGATGATATTATTTGGATCTTCTTTACCTGGTAAAATTTTCACACTAACGTCTTCAAAAAATCCTAAATTATATACACGTTGCATACTACGACGTGCTTTTTTAGCATCAAATACTTCGCCTGGTTTTATACGCATTTCACGAGTAATAACATAATCTTTTGTTTTATCATTACCTTTTACTACATAACCTTCAAGAATACCTTCATTAAAAGTTAAAGTTAAATTACCACTTTCATCAATAGATATATCTCTTAATTTTGCCAAAATATATCCATCTTGGCGATAGCTAGCTTCAATATTTGCTAAATCTGTATTCAATTGACGAATATTTAAAATTTCGCCTTTTTTTACAGTTAACATATCTTCAATTTTATCTGTAGAATAAACTTGATTTCCTAAAATCTCTACAGAATTTAACACAGGATTTTCCATTACATGATAAGTTATTTTTACACCTTCAGGGACAACTTCATAAGAAGGATAATTATCATAAAAATAGCCTGTATTATAAATATTATTCCTATCTTGTTCTATATTTTTTATATTGAATTTATCTCCAGCTTTTACAGTTAAAACATTTAAGATATCTTCTTTAGCTATTTTTTCATTTCCCACAACATCTACACTGACTACTGTCATATCTGTATATGCACTATTATTATTTTTAATAGTTTCTTCTGTTGGTCTTTGTTCTTTCCAAGTATTCATTTTAGCAATAGCTTCAGGATCTTGGACTTTATCCACTTTATTTTTTTTGTCATTATTGATAACAATTTCTTTGTCTTCTTTTGCAGCCTCATTGTCTGCAGATACATCTTGCATTGTTTCATCAATTTTTGCTGCTACTTCTTCTTCAGTTAAGTTTTCAGCAGATACAATATTTTCATGTACATTATTATCTGCAACATTTGCAAAACAATTATTTATACTAAAAGCACTGATATTAGCCATAGCTAACGCGCAGACTAATAATTTATAATTTTTCTGTTTCAAACAAAAAACCTCCTTAATTTGGCAAAACTCACCAATACTGTAATTTTATCACAACTATATTAAAAATAATATCTTTCATATGAAAAAAGTTATGATACTCAAGAAAATATGAGTATCATAACAAATTCATCTTAAAAATAAATTAAAATTTCCACTGCATTTCTAATTTTATATTATATACACCATCATCTTCTACTTCTGTGATAATACCTACATTATTATTCATATAATATTGTAAGCCCACCCTATTTAAATCATAATTTATGCCTTTTGTATAACGAAGCATAACCTTATCTGACAAATATTTTCCAATTTGAACACTATACACATCGCCATCATCTATATCAAAGCGTTTTTTAGCACTATCAGATAAGCTATCTCGAGAAATTCTAAATTCATCCAAATTCAATACATTTCTTAATGTACCCTCAATTTCATTTAAGAAACTCATCTGTAATCCCACAGATGCTAAGGATAGTAAATCATCTTCTGTTATTTCTCCAGAACTGCCTTCTTTATAATCTGTTCTAAATGCTAGTAATTTTATTATTTCTGCATCATTCATTGCTGGTTCAGAAAACAATCTCGGTTCTAATTGCTTATCTAAAGGACCTTGTAGGCTTGCAAATATTTTTGTTCTATCAAGTCTAGTCACAGCTAGAAAATCTATACTTGGGAAGAACGAATCTACTTGATTAAATACTATATTACCTACTTCAATCTTAAAGATATTTTTCAAAACATTAATTGTTCCTTTATCAACAGTTAAACTACCTGAAGATTTTGGATGAATAGTTGTTCCTTTTATGTTAAAAGCACCTTTTATATACAAATCATATAATAAGGCATCATAAGCATGTACATTATCACCTAAGGTAACATTTATATCTAATAACATTTCAGGAAGCGGTGTATCTGTTGTTTCTGGAAGCGGTGGCATAGAAACTTCGATATTATTAAAGTCAAGATTAGTTATCAATTTTGGCAATCTTCTACCATGAAATTCTTCTTCGATTAATTGTAAATTGCCCACTAAATGACCTGTATAATAATCTGACACAATATCTAAATTATTTAAATCAAGATTAAAGCTATAACCTGTAATACCTTGACTTGTGAGATGTGCCGTTCCTACTAAATTATAATCTCCTTCTCCCATTTTACCTGTGAAACGCTTAACGGTCATTAAATCTTGGTCAAAATCTATATCTACATTTATATTTTCTAATGGACTATCTATATATTTAAATTTAATAGCACTATCTACTGTAGATATATTTCCTTTAAAATTAGGTTTTTGTACTGTTCCTGTAATATTTAAATCACCTTGGACATTACCCATAGACCATTCAACAAATGGTGTTAACGATGGCAATATATTTAAATCTGTATTTTCCAAATAAACCTTTAAGTTCATCTGTTGATTTATATTTTGCTCATTTCTTTTATCCATTTCTAAAGCTGCTATCGGTATACTGCCTTCTGCTTTTATTGCACATTGACCTTTATTTGCAGCCATTTGATTTATATAGATTACACCATTTTTTAAATTTGCTAATGCATAAGCATTATCAAACTGAGTGCCATCACCTTGCGTATAAATAGAAATATCTGCTGTTGGCTCATCAATTGTACCGCCAACTTGAATATCACCGTTCATAACACCATTTATATTTATATTCATATCACATAAATGAGTTAATAGATTTACATCCATATTACTAGCTGATATTCGTGCATCTATAGGGCCATTTTCTAAATCTATACTGCCTTGAGCCGCCACTTTACCTGCACCTTGTTCAGCATAGAATTTATCTATTTTCACGACTTTATTATCCAATTCAGCATCAATTTGAATATTTTGTAATGGATAATCTTTTAACGTGCCATCTATCATCGTACCATTCAAATCAACATGTGGATTTTCATAAGTACCATTTAATTGTGCTATACCGTCAAAACGACCATTTAATAAATTATTTTTTAAATTAGCCATGGACATTGCTGCATTGATATCAGCTTGAACAATAATCGCTTTTCCTTCAACTTGCTTAGTATTTAAATTTACTGCTCCATTGAAATCAAATTCACCATTATTTTGTTTAAATTTAAATTGCTCTAAACTTAAAATTCTATTAGCTAATTTTAAATGACCATAAATATCATCTATATTTTCACCATTTAAGACAATATCGTCTGCCTGCAAGATACCATCAAAATTTAAAGCACCCACTTTACCAGTTAAAACACCATCAAAGCTTGCTTTTCCTGATACAGGATATGGTAAATCTACTTGTAATTTATCAATTAAGATTTCATCTGCTTTAAATTTAAAATTCATTTCTTTATTTTTATCTAAACTACCAGACAAAGTGGCTTTAATAAATGGTGATGTTATTACAAAATCTTTTAAGACTATATCACCATCATTATATTCATATGTCCCATCTACTTGCGTAATTAATATACCATATAAACTACCTTCATAAAAATGTACATTACCTGTAGCTTTTATATCTTGTAAATTACCTGTTAGATGTATACTATTATCTACATTTCCTGTTATTTTAAATTCTGGCATAACAACTTGCATCAAATTTTCTACGCGTGCTTGTTTTGTTTGCACTACCATATCAATAAATTGTTTGCCTTTAAAACCTAATAATCCAGTGGCTTCATGCGTAATTTCACCATCATTGATAAACTGACATCTATCTACACGCATACCATCTAAATTACCCACCGCATTTACTAATAATGAATCAAATGGTTGATTTAATATCGAGCCATCTTTTGCCATTAAATCAATTCGCAATACAGGATTATCTAAATGACCAGACAATCTACCACTAAAATTAGCATCTCCAGAAATTTCCATATCTGGTAAATAATTTTTAACTAAAGACATATCTACATTTGAAGCATAAAAATCTGCATTTATATTATCATTTTGCAGACCACCTTTAGCTGCCAATTTTCCTCCATTAGCAAAACTAGCCGTTAAAGCATCAATTTGAAGTAAATCTTTTTCTTTATAAAAAGAGGCTTCTAGTTTTTCTACTGGTATATTATCATAACTTCCATTATTTACCTCTAGTCGACCACTGAGATCTAAGTTTTCAAATTCTACACCTTGACCTTTAAAATCGCCACGAATAATAGCATTGCCTGTAATTACTTGTGGTAAATAATTATTAAAAACAGATATATCTATATTAGATGCTCTAAATGAACCTTTATATGATAAATCAGCTAAATCACATTGACCAGATGCCCAAATCCAACCATTGGCAAAATCTGCTCTAAAATCATCAATGAATACTTTATTATCTCTATATCTAGCCTGGATATTTATATCTTCTATAGGATAATCATATATATATCCTAATTTAGAATTAACTTGAGCACCAATACGTATATCATCTAAAGTACCATAAATAGCACTTACAAACGAAACTTCGCCATTAAATGGTATACCTTCAATAAATAATTCAGGTCTAAAACTTTTACTTTCTGCGATTAAACGCAAACGCGGTTCAGTCATATAGTCTTCAATATTTCCATGAACAGCTACTTTTTGTCCTTGAGCACTTCCACTTACAAATAATTGTATATTTTTATTATTTAATAAAATAATACCTCGTATATCTTCTACATTTTGACCTAAGACTTCACATGCACCATCTACAAAACTAACAGAACCATCTAAAGTGTATTGATTTTCTAAATTACCACTAATTGTTATATTTGCCTTATTTATAAAACCTTGTTTTATATTAACATTAGCTAAATACTCTTCTGGTATAAATGGCAAGTATTTCAAAATATCTAAATCTTGCGCTTTTATTTCTAAGTTAGTTTTGATTACTTCACCTACAACACCATCAAATTCTACTAAAGCATCTTCATGATTTAAACTACCATCAAGATTTATAGCTGTTAAATCTGCGCAATCTGCTTCTAAATTAATTTTATCTATGGATAATTGCTTTCCTTCAAAGCGCAATTTAGATTGTCCATTTTCGACTTTTACAATTCCTTTAAAATCAACAGGTGTATCTGAGTCTTTATCTATTAAATCTTCTACGTTCCATGAACCATCACTGCGCTGAATAATATTAACCTCAGGATTGATGACATCTACTTCACTTAATCCTGCCAATGGAGATTGTCTCAAAATCTGCCAAAAATCTATAGTAAATACTACCTTATCTGCTTTTGCTATTAATTCATTTTCTTTATCATAAATTTCTACATCATCTATAGCTGCTGAACTTGTAGATACAATATATAACGAATTTATATTTATTTTCGTACCTAAGATATTTTCTACTTGTTTAGATATTAAATTAGCCGTTTCTTGTTTGAAAGATTGAGAGTTTATCCATAAAAAAGTCATTAAACTTATACAAAATATTATAAATACACTAGCTCCTACAATAATTTTAGACTTTTTTTGCATCTAACTCACCTCTATATTAAATAGTTAAATAATCTCTATACTAAGAAACGGGAACTATTTTAGTTCCCGTTTAAATAGTTTATTCTGTTTTTAGTATAGCATGAATTTATTATAGAGAAAATATCTTAATATGTTTTTGCTGCTACTGCTTGAACATCTAAATCAACAGGAAGACCCATTGCTTTATCTAACTGAGCTTTACTTACATTGTAATCATAAAGAGCTTGTACATAATTTGTTTTTGCTGTAGTCAAAGCAACTGCTGCATCCATAACATCGATATTAGTACCTACACCTGCAGTATAACGAACTTGTGCGATAGTATAATCTTCACTTGCTTGATTTACTGCTACACTCGTTGTTTGAATATTTTTTTCAGCAGAAAGTAAATTCAAATATGCTTGATGTACTTCTAATTGAATGCCTTCATTTACATATTGAGCATTTTCTTGAGCTTTAGCTAAAGCTGCTTCTGCTTGTCTTACCTGCGCTTTAGTTACATTGTTATCAAAAAGGTTCCAACTAGCTTTAACACCAATTTCAGATTGTTCTGCTGCATCATTGTTAAAAGCATCATTACCATCAATAGTATAACTTGCATAAGCAGAAAGTTGTGGTAAATTACCAGCTTGGGCTGCTTTTACACTTGCTTTAGCTTGTTCAATAGCTTTAGCTGCTGCAACACCATCTGGACGATTTGTCATCGCTAAATCCATGCATTCAGCTAAGCTTAAATCATATTTTGTATATTTTAATTCATCTTGAATATTAATTTTAGTATCTATAGGTAAACCAATTAAATTATTCAAAGAAGAAATCGATAAATCATAATTATTTTCTGCATTTACAAGATTTTGTTTAGCATCTGCTAGTTCTACTTGAGAACGCAATACATCAGATTTAGCTACTGTACCTGCAGCATATTTAGCATTAACTGTATCTAAATGTGCTTGTAATTGATCTACAGTTTCCTGATTTACACCTACTAAATTACGGCACTGTAAAATATTATAATAGCCTTTTGTTGTATCATATTTAATCTGTTGTTTTGTATTTTCTAAAGTTAAATCGCTGATATCTACACCGATTTCTTTACTTTTAATATTATTTTCTAATTGTCCGCCTGTATATAATGGAATAGATGCTTCTACTACGTTTTGATAAGTAGAATCTCTATTTTGTAAATCATATGTTTCACCACTAGCAGCAGCTGCTACTGTTTGCCAATTGATAGAAAAGCCTTTTTGACCTTTTGCTTCACTCAATGCCCAACGAGCTGAATCTGTATCATATACAGACTGTTTTATAGTTCTATTATTTTCTAATGCTAATTCTACTGTATTATCTAAAGTTAAATCTACAGTATCTTGTGCAAAAGCTAAATTACTACCACCTAAAAATAATGAGCCACTTAATAACACAGCTGTTATTGTTTTATTTAAAGACTTTTTATTCATTTTCAAATCCTCCCAAATTAAAATTCATGTCTTAAGCCTACATAAGCGGCTCTTTCATCTGAATCATTAATATCTTTTATCTGACCTATTAAATATGTGTCTTGCGCCACTTCATATTGACCTTTTAATTTAACTCTTAAATCATTAGGATCATAAGCATCTACAGAAATTTTTCCTTTTTCTCCTGCTTTTAAGTCAACACCTACGCCGACTTTATCATCAACTAATCCACCTCTACCTGTAAAAATGCCATTACCTGTTCCTATCTGTAGATTAGTACCACTATCATCACCGCCAATATCATCGGCGCCTATTAGCAAAAAAGAATTTGGATCTGTATAAACTTTTACATCAGCATTTACCATCCATTCAGATTGCCCACCACTATACAATGCTTCTACACCTGGCTTAACTTCAATAGAAGACACTTTACTCATCATATTATCTGCACGCTGTGATATATTATCTGCGTTGCTGATTATGTTTTTCAAGCTTTGTGCTGTCTGTGGGTCTGCAACTACAGTTTCCATATTAGTTGCCATTTTTTTTACACTTTCACTAGTTGCTGATAAATTAGCAATCGCAACTTTCATATTATTAGCAGTTTCGCCATCACCAGCAAAATCATTTATCATGATTTCAATTTCATCTGCAGCCTTAGCCATACTAGCTGTCATTGCAGATAAATTTTTAATCATATTATCAATATCTTGCTGATTATTAACTGCTAATGTAGACATAACTTGCATTAATTGGTTCATATTTCCAGTTAAATCTTTAAGATTTACTGCTGTTTGAATTAAAGATTTCTGTACATCTTGGTTACCTAAAATGTCATTCATACTTTTTATCAAACCTCTTACATCATCTAAAGTCACACTAGCTTGAACCAATAAATAATCTAATCCCTTTTCATCAACACCATGTACTTCTTCTCCACCTACTAGATACTCACCAGATGGATGTTGTGGTGGCATGATGCTGATAAATTTTTCACCCATTAAACCATCACTACTAATGGTAAATAATGAGTCTTTTGCAATCTGCATATTACCTTTTATGACAACAGTAACTCTTGCCTTATCTTTATAAGCTTCAATCGCTGATACTCGCCCAGCATCAATACCGGCATAACTAACACCAGCACCTATCTTTAATCCTGTAACTTGATTAAAAGTGATATCAAAAGTATAGTCTTTTTCTTTGCCAAAACTAAAGCCACTTAAATAAACTATAATACCAATTAATAAGGCTAAGCCGATTGTCGTAAAAATCCCTACTTTTGCTTCATTGGACATTTTTTCACCTCTTTCTTATTTGGCTAACATTTATAAATTCTAAAACTCTACTATCTGTGGAATTTCTTATTTCATCTGGAGTGCCAATTGCTATCATCTCACCTTGATACAACATAGCTATTCTATCTGCAATATAAAAAGCACTTTTCATATCATGTGTTACCACTATAGAAGTAACACCTAATAATTTTTGCATCTGTACAATAAGCTCATCAATCTTAGCAGAAGTTACAGGGTCTAAACCCGAACTTGGCTCGTCATACAATAAAATTTTCGGTTCAAAAGCAATTGCCCTAGCTAAACTAACACGTTTTTTCATACCACCAGATAATTCATTCGGCATGTAATTTGCAAAACCAGATAAACCTACTAAATTTAATTTTTCTTCTACAATTTCTTTGATTTCCTTGGCAGATAATTTGCTATGTTCTTGTAAACCAAAGCCTACATTATCGCCTACACTCATTGAATCAAATAACGCAGAATATTGGAAAACCATTCCCATATTTAAACGTACTTTATCTAGTTCTTCTTCTTTTAATTTTGATATTTCTTTACCATCAATGAAAATCTGTCCTTGTTCAGGTCGTAACAGCCCTATTAATAATTTCAATAAAGTCGATTTACCTGAACCGCTACCACCAATTATAACTAAGGTTTCACCTTTATTAACTTCAAAATTAATATTGTTTAAAATCAATCTATCCTTAAAAGATTTATATATGTTGACTACTTTTATCATTATACCACCTCAACGATAAAGCAACATAGATAATAAACAATTACTAAAGAATATAACAATAATTGAAATTACGACAGAACGAGTCGTTGCTTTACCTACACCTTCTGCACCATTTTGAGCATTTAAACCATAATAACAACCTACAATAGCGATAATTGCACCAAATACAATGGATTTTAATAAACCACCTGTTATATCATGAACATCTACAAAAGTGTCTATTGAATGTAAATACATATAAATATTAATATCATAATATTCTGCTACCATCCAACCACCAATAGAGCCAATGACATCGCCAAAAACTACTAAAATAGGCAACATAAACATACAAGCTATCAATCGAGGTACTACTAAATAACCAATTGGATTAGTAGCCATAACTTTTAAAGCATCAATTTGTTCCGTTACCTTCATTGTACTGATTTCAGCTGTTATAGCTGCGCCAACTCTACCGGCTGTTACAACACCTGCTAAAACTGGTCCAAGTTCACGTCCTACAGCAATAGTTACTATACCACCTACTGTAGATTGTGCCCCTAAACGAATAAATTCTGTAGCAGTCTGCAATGTTATTACCATACCCGTAAATAACATCGTAAGCGTTATGATCGGCAATGTATCTACACCTAAATGTGACATTTGCTGAAAGACATGTCGCATTCTCGGAGGATATCTTAATTGTGCAATCGTATTGCCTATTAAAATAGTAAATTGCCCTAAAGTTTCTAAATGACCAATAACAAATCTCCCTATTTTTTCAAAAAATCTTATTATCATTTTATAAATCCTCAACTTTATAGCTATTAACTTTATCGAAAAAAATATCCGTGAGAAAGACTCACGGATATTTTCTCACTATTCGATTTTAGCAATGAATTTAAAAATAGTAAATAGTTATTTACTTTTTTTTAAGCTTTTAATCATTTTTTAATATTTATACTCGTTTGGATAAAATTATCGATTACATAATCTGTAGATATTTTACTTTCACGATTTTTATTGAACTCTTCTCGTTCTTTTTTACTCATTTTACCAATTTCTTCAGATAATTTTATAGCTTCTTTTATCGCTTTATCTTGATCTTTTTCGCTTTCTACATCAATTGTTGGTGAAATAACTATTTCATTATTTTTATTCAAATTTTTTATTTCATTCAAACGGTCAACTGTAGATAATTGAGCTATATCTTGCGGTGTTACAACTAATCCACTTTGTAAAACTTGTCCTAATTGTACAAAGCCACCACCTTTTACTTCTAAAAACATTTGACCTTCTTTTTGAGTTTTAGGAATGGTATATGGTATAGTTACTGTCACATTTTCTCGACGATATGGTTTTAATGTCACATTAAAATTAACTAATTCACCTGGTTTAGCTTCTTCTTTATCTGGAATAGCGCTGACAATAGAAGCTGTTTTTCTACTAGAAGTAAAATCCACATCTACTTTTACATCTAAGATATTAGAAGGTTTATCCATATTTGTGCATAAGAAATACAATGCTTGTGTCAATTCTCCCACAGTAAATTGACCGACATCTTTAGGATCATAAAACATATTTTCTCGCTCAAATTTTCCTTCTGGAACTTCATCTGTCATTATAGTAAATTTTATTTTTGATGTACCATAACTTGCTCTATCTGCCGTTCTATCCATGGAAGCATATACAATACTTGATGCTAAAGTTGGCAAAATATCTTCATCATATGCAATTTTGGATACAAAGGTTTCTTCTTTGCCTAAATTTCTATCTTTTACTTTAACCCTTACAGGAATAGAAGATGGATATTCATTTAAAATTCCACCTACACCACTGAAACGGTCTTGATTAACTCTACCGATGATCTTCCCAAAAGAACTTACCTTCACACCATTTAAGATACCACCTGCTGAGCCTATAATATCAGCTTCAGTCATAAAATAATTTACATTTCCCTTGTAAGTCATTGCATGACCAAATCCCAATATTTTATTGCCTTCAACAGCTGTTACTGTACCTGTTCCCCCAGCAGAAAAATCACCATAAGCCATAACTACGCCTACAGGATCGCCAGCTTTCAACGTTGCATTTTGCTTAATATCACTATCTTTATTTCCCATAGGAGCGCTGATAAATTCCCCTGTATTATATGGTGTCATATTCTTATATTTTAAATTATTTGCTAAGAAATTTAAGGCATTATCATTAAAACCTGAAACATAAATCGGCATCATCGAAGTATTATTAAAACTACTTGCTTGAGCTTTATTTTGTTTTTCTAAGCTTTTCAAAATAAAATCAGTCAAAGATATATGTTCTTCTAATTTATCAGCATTAACATCTGTTTTAGAATTATCTTCTAAATCTTTTATGATTTTATCTGTTTGCACAATGTCAGCATCAACATCTGTTTTATCTTCTTGCGTTTCTATATCAAGACCACTTAATATTTCTTCTAAGCGTTTTTGTGCCTTACCTTTTACAGCTTCTTGCCCTTCTGGTGTCGCTAGATGTTTTGATTTATATTTTTCTACTTCTTTATCAATATTTTCATCGTAATTATCTTGATTTTTTTCATATTCTTCTAGTGAAGGTATTTTTACTTTTTCTATATTAGATTTATTTATCACAGCTAAAGGGTCTGGCAAAGTCCAAATCTTTAACATTTCTTCAATAGGTGTTATATAAAATTTATATGGTAATACATCTTGACCGACAGCTCTAGCAACTGCACCAATTAATTTGCCATCAACATATACAGGACTACCGCTCATGCCATGAATAACGCCATTTGTTTCATCAATAATCGGTCCATATGCACGCGCTAATATCTGTTTTGATGAGCCTTTTCCATTATTGACTACACCTATTATTTCTACATTAAAACTAACCTGCTGTGCTCCTTGAACTACAGTTTCTGCATATCCTTGCATACCTGGTTTTAATTCTGACGTTGTCATTATTGGAGGCATAGCTAATGCAGAATTTGTATACAATAACAACATTAAACATATCGTTACTAAATATTTTATCATTAATACTACACCAATTCTCTTTCTCTTATTATTCTAGCTGTTCAACATATACTACTACCTGATTTGGTGTTATATTATCACCAACTTTTACTAAAACTTGTTTTACTACACCATTAACAGTTGCTCTAGCAGCTGCTGAAGTACCTGTAAGTGTAGATATTTCCACTAGAGAATCTCCCATTTTCACAGTAGTACCTTCTGCCACTGTTGAACTTACTGTCCCTGCAATTACTGCTTTTTGTTCCACTTGTTTATTTCCCATAGCTAATCCTACTGTAGTCAACAATATTAAAGCTATAATAGTCGATAAGATTAAATATTTTCTTTTCATCTCAATCACTTCCTTTAATAAATCTTTTATTTTTCCCATTAAATTCGTTTTAAAATAAAATTATTCTAATTTGATAATACCATATCCTTGTATTCTTAACAAGCTAACGGCGTACAGCTGTAAGTGCTGTTGCTACTGGTCTTTCCATTCCATCTGATGGAGAATTTACTATTTTCCCACCGATAACTAATTCAGATGAACCGCCACCATCAAAATTAACAGCATCAACAACTTCCATACCGATTAAAAATCTAGCAAACTCATCAAGCATCATACCTTTACTATGAGCTTGTCTACCATCTAAAACGGCAAATAATACATTTCCATTTTTTAAGATACCCACTGCTGTTCTAGGTGCTCTAGCCCCTGTAACATCTGGACCAATCTGTTCTATAGATGAAGTTATATCAACTTGACCATTTTTTACTAAACGAGGCCCTACGCCTAAAATATCTGTAGCACTATCCCATGGAGTATTTAAAATCTGATTTACTACTAAATCATCGCCTATATTTAAACATGATAATATATTTTTCCCATTACCTGTTGCAGATACAACAATTTCACCAGGTCTTAAAAGGCTATTGCCACTGTTTATTTTTACAATTTTATTATCTTTTACTACATATTCAATACCACTATTATCTGTACCTGTGGATTTTCCATAATATTGATTATATAACATTACACTATCACTTGTTCTTGTGCCATTTAAACCAGAAACGTATACATCTCCATTTTTACTTTGCACAATACCACTATAACTTACATCACCAATATAAGGTGTTCCATCTGCTAATACACCAAATCCAGTGCGTGTCAAATACATAGAAGAAACTAAATCTCCTGCAATTTTAGTTACACCATATAATTCCTTACCAGAACCAAAATAAGAAGCATTTTCAGCTACTGCTGCATTTACATAATCAGACATAGCAGAAACTGTATTTTTTGCCATCTTATCTCCGCCACCTAAAACAGGTACAAATTTAAAATATTTAGGACTAACTTCTACCAACTGAGCATGTTGTTTTACACCTGATTTTTTGCTGTAATAAGAAATTTGTGTCAATCCTGGCTCTAATTCTTTAGTAATGCTATACTCATAATCTTTTTGCACATCTATATACAATCTTCGAGGATTATTTAATTCTCCCATATCAAATGCGTTATTATCTGCTACTTTTATAACAACACAACTTGTTTTATCATCACTATATACTTCTAAAAAAGGAACTGTATCATCATTTACATTGATACCACTTAAATATTGTTTATTTATAGGTTCAGAAAAATCTACCATTATATCGCCATTTGGCTGTTGTTTTACATCATATTTTGTATCAGCATTTATATCAAAAACAACTCTAACTTTATCTGATGCTTTACTAAAACGAATAGAATTTATCATAGATTTTTCTATTTTTTCTGTAGTTATTTTAGTTTGTATATTCTTGGCTAAATTATTCTTTGCATTTGCGACAGGTAATTGGAACAAACAGATTCCTACCATCATAACTATAAATATTTTTTTTAAATTCATCTTTTTATTCCTTTTGTATCTCATATATTTTATCAATTAAATTTATTTTACTAAGAAAAAAAGACTGCTAAAGCAGCCTTTTTTTATTCTTCTATTTTACGTTCATGTCCATTTGATTTTTTACTAATTCTAGTAATTTTATCCATATATTCAAGAGCTTTACCAGTACCAATAGCTACGCAAGTCAATGGATCATCTGCTAAATAAGTAGTAATGCCTGTTTCTTTTTGAATTAAGCTATCTAATCCATAAAGCATAGCACCGCCACCAGTCATGATAATACCTCTATCCATAATATCAGAAGATAATTCTGGTGGAGTATCTTCTAATACACGTTTTACACATTGTACAATAGAAGATACTGGTTCAGCTAAAGCTTCACTTACTTCATCAGATTTTACTTCAATTGTTTTTGGAAGTCCTGTAATCAAATCGCGACCACGAATTTCAATTTTTTCATCACGAGCTCCTGCAAAAGCTTGTCCTACTTCAATTTTAATAGTTTCAGCTGTGCGTTCACCGATCATTACATTATGTTTATTTTTTATATAAGTGATAATGCAATCATCAAATTTATCACCAGCCATGCGAAGTGAATCGCTTACTACTACGCCACCTAAGCTGATTACAGCGACATCAGTTGTTCCTCCACCGATATCTACTACCATGCAACCATTTGGTTCAGCTACATCAAGACCTGCACCCATAGCAGCTGCCATTGGTTCTTCAATAAGTTCAGCATGACTTGCTCCAGCTTGCATTGCAGCTTCTTGAACAGCTCTTTTTTCTACTGTAGTTATACGAGAAGGTACACATATCATAACACGAGGTCTAAACATAAAACGACGTCCAGATACTTTACCTATAAAATATCTAATCATTTGTTCAGTAATTTCATAATTAGCGATAACACCATCTCTAAGTGGTCTTATAGCTACAATATTTCCAGGAGTACGTCCAATCATACGACGAGCGTCTTCACCAATAGCTAAAATACGATTAGTATCATTATCTATAGCCACAACGGAAGGCTCACGCATAACAATACCTTTACCTTTTATATAAATAAGGACATTCGCTGTTCCAAGGTCAATCCCAATATCCATGGACATTCCAAACATTTATCCTACTTCCCTTCTCTTACCAAATTATAAGTTAATTATCTAGTTTTAATACTTTATAATATATAATACATATATTAATTTGGCAAGAAAAAGCTACTTTAAATACGATTAGCTAAAAATAAATATTATTTCTAAATTTTAATATAATTCCTTCTATATATAGTTATATTTATTAAATTTATCTTAATATATTTTCCTTTTATTATAATAAATATAGATTATATTTATATTTATAAAAGTTATGGATAAGATAATTGACAATCAATATTTCAAGTGTTATTATGTGGTCATAATAATTAGTATAAAACTTAGGGGGTATATTATAATGTTTAAAGGTAAAGTTGTCATTGTTGGGGCTAGTAATGTAGGTTCTGCTGTTCTTACAAAACTCTTAGATTTCCAACTTGCTTCTGAAATTGCACTTATCGACTTAAATGAAAATAAATGTAAAGGTGAAGCTCTTGATGCTAATGATGCTACATCTTGTATTCATAGCTTAAATATCAGAACTTACCATGGTGATTACTCTGATTGTAAAGATGCTGACTTAATCATCATTACTGCTGGTCCTAGTATTAAACCTGGTGAAAAAGCTGACCGTCTTATCTTATCTAAAACAAATTGCAAAATCATGAGCAGTGTTATGTCCGAAATCACTAAATACACTAAAGATGCTCTTATCCTCATGATTACAAATCCTCTTGATGTAGCTACATACCATGTTTCTACACAATTTGATTATCCACGCGAAAAAATCATTGGTACTGGTACAATGCTTGAAACTTTCCGCTTACGCAGAATCATTGCTGACCGTTATCATATAGACCCTAAAAATATTCATGGTTATGTTCTTGGTGAACATGGTAACTCTGCTTTCGCTGCATGGAGCACAGTAAACGTTGCAGGTCTTGGTCTTGAACATGTTGATGAATACTTCCATTTTGATGACAAACTTGATAAAAAAGCTATTGAACAAGCACTCGTAAATAGAGCATATGATATCATTAACTTAAAAGGTTATACAAACACTGGTATCGCTATGGTAGCTGCTCGTTTCACAAAATCCTTTATGTATAATGAACATACTATTTTACCTATGTCTGCTGTATTAGAAGGAGAATATGGTTTAAGTGATGTGGCTCTCAGTATCCCTCGTATGATTTGTGCTGATGGTATCGTTCGTTCCTTCGCTCCACATCTTCCAAAAGAAGAACTTGATTTACTCTATGCTTCTGCTGAAAGTGTAAAAAAAGCTATCGCAAGTGCTAAAGAATAAATCATTTTAAAATTAAAGCCCTCAGATTAACTGAGGGCTTTTTTATTAACTAAAATCATCATTAAACTAAATAATATAAAAAAATGCGAACTTAAATTTAAGTTCGCATTTTTTATAACTCACTTTAATTAGCAAGTTTTACATTCTTCGTAGATACCAGCTTTTTTAAGTGTTTCAACCATAGTATCACCCATATGAGCTACAGTTTTAGCAACTTCAATACCTACTTCGTTCAAAGCTTTGATTTTATCTGCTGCAGAGCCTTTGCCACCTGCAATAATAGCACCAGCATGACCCATACGTTTACCAGGAGGCGCCTGCTGACCGCTAATGAATGCAGCTACTGGTTTTTTCATATTTGCTTTAATCCATGCAGCAGCATCTTCTTCAGCATTACCACCAATTTCACCAATCATCATAACAGCTTTTGTTTCAGGATCTTCATTAAATGCTTTTAATACATCAATGAAATCTGTTCCTTTTACAGGGTCTCCACCAATACCTACGATAGTTGTCTGACCAAGACCTGCTTTTGTCATCTGATCCATTGCTTCATAAGTCAATGTACCAGAGCGAGATACGATACCGATATGACCTTTACGATGAATTTTTCCTGGAATAATACCAATATTACATTCATCAGTTGTCATAATACCAGGGCAGTTTGGACCGATGAGACGAGTTTTCTTGCCTTCTAAAGCACGACGAACTTTTACCATATCTAAAACAGGAATATGTTCTGTTACACATACTACTATATCAAGATTAGCATCAATAGCTTCTAAAATACTATCTGCTGCAAATCTTGCAGGTACGAATACTACAGAAGCATTTGCACCTGTTTTTTCAACAGCTTCTTCTACTGTATTGAAAATTGGCACACCGCCTACAACTTGACCGCCTTTTCCTGGTGTTACACCACCTACGATATTTGTACCATATTCAAGCATATGTGCTGTATGGAACATAGCAACTTTACCAGTTGCCCCTTGTACAATTACTTTTGTGTCTTTATTAATAAAAATTCCCACGAACTATTCCCTCCCGCATCAGGCATTTTTTACTAATTCTACGATTTTCTGTGCACCTTGTTCCATGGATTCTGCCATGATAAGACCTGGTACATTTGCATTTTTCAAAATTTCGCGACCTTCTTCAACGTTAGTACCTTCAAGACGTACAACGATTGGAACATTGAGGTCAATTAATTGACTTGCTTTTACTATACCTTCTGCAACTTTATCACATCTGTTAATACCACCGAAAATATTAACAAAAATACCTTTTGCTTGACCACCTTCAAGCATAATTTTAAATGCTTTAGCATTATCTTCTGGAGAACTTTGACCACCAATATCCAAGAAGTTTGCAGGTTCGCCACCGTAATATTTAATAATATCAACAGTAGCCATTGCAAGACCTGCACCATTTACCATACAAGCAACGTCGCCACCTAAGTTTACATAGTTAAGACCAAGCTCTGCAGCTTCACGTTCTTTATGATCTTCTTCTGTTTCATCGCGCAATGCTTGAATTTCTGGATGACGGAATAATGCACTATCATCAAAATTCAATTTAGCATCAAGAGCCATTACTTTATCATCTTCAGTGATTACAAGTGGATTGATTTCTGCTAAAGAACAATCTTTGGCAATGAATAAATTATAAAGATTTTGCATTAAAGCTGCTGCACTACGTACAGATGCTGGAGTGAAGTTCATTTTAAATGCCATGCGAGTTGCTTGGTAAGAAGTAAGCCCTAATAATGGATCAATATATTCTTTGAAGATTTTTTCTGGAGTTTTAGCTGCTACTTCTTCAATTTCCATACCGCCTTCTTCAGAACCAATCATAACAACTCTAGAAGATACACGATCAACTGTGAAACTTAAATATAATTCTTTTTTAAATTTACAGCCTTCTTCAATTAAAAGACGATTTACTTTTTTACCAGCTGGGCCTGTCTGTTTTGTTACTAAAACTTTGCCCAAAATTTCATTTGCATAAGTTTGCACTTCATCTAAAGACTTAGCGAGTTTTACACCGCCAGCTTTACCGCGACCACCAGCGTGAATCTGTGCTTTTACAACATATACTGGACCTTCTAATTTTTCTTTTGCACCTGCAACAGCTTCATCAACGGAAAAAGCAGGTACACCATTTGGCACTGCAACACCAAATTCTCTAAAAATTTGTTTAGCCTGATATTCGTGAATGTTCACTCAAAATAACCTCCTCGGTTTTTTATTGCAATATAAAATATAATATTAAATCGCCTTAAAATAATAGCTAAAATACCATTATTTCAACTTGATTTTTATATTTAATTGTTTTTATTACTAGTTAAAAAATTAATAATTAATTTATTTAATTATTATTATACACTTTTTTATAAAATAGTAAATATCTATACTTAAAATAATTGTTCATATATTTTATTTATAATTGCATAATAAAAAAACAACCTTCAATAATATAAAAACTTATAAATTCTTGAAGGTTGCTCTTGATTTTTATTTTATTTTACAAAAACCTTTTTATCTTTTTCTGGCAATAAAGAAGCTGCATCTTTATCTACGATTACAACCACATCTTGATGTAATTGTAAAATAGAAGCTGGTGCATCTGGTCTTACGCTACCATATACTGCTTTGTAAATTGCTTCTGCTTTATTTTTACCACTAGCAAGTAAAATGATTTTTTTAGCGAGCATGATAGTTTTAATACCCATGCTAATTGCATATTTAGGTACGTCTTCTTCATTTTCAAAAAATCTTGAATTTGCTTTGATTGTTTCTTCATCTAATTTTACTTTATGAGTAGTTGCTTCAAATTTGATATCTGGTTCATTAAAGCCAATATGAGCATTTTGCCCTATACCTAAAACTTGAAGGTCTATACCGCCTTTTGCTTCGATTAATTTATCATATTTTTTGCATTCTTCTTCTAAGTTTTCAGGATTTCCATTTGGTATATGAATATTTTCTGGTTTGATATTTACATGATCAAATAAATGTTTATGCATAAAATAGTAATAGCTTTGTTCATTTTCTTTATCTAATCCGATATATTCATCTAAGTTAAAGCTAATTACTTCTGAAAAATCTAGACCTACACTTTGATGAACTTTTACTAAGTTTGCATACATACCTTCTGGTGTAGAACCTGTTGCAAGACCGAGTACGCTATTTGGTTTTAAATATAACTGACCTGCTACTATTCTTGCTGCTACTTTGCTCATTTCTTCATAAGAATCTGTAACTATTATACGCATTATATATACCTTCCTTATTTTCCTTTAATTTTAAATTTTTATTTTTTATTATCTAATCTTAAAATATTGATTGCTTCTGTTGTTCTTTGTTTGAATGCAGAAGCCAAGTCCATAGTATCTTTAACAACCTGAGTATATAATAAATCAATGATAAAAATTTGCGTTAATTTTGTGGTAATTGAGCCAGTTTCTAATATAGATTCTCTTGTTTCATAAAAAATACAAGCATCAGCATATTCTTTTAAAATAGTATCTCTATTTGATGTTATTACGATTAATTTTGTACCATTTCGTTTAGCAAGCTCAACAGCTTTTATAATTTCAAAAGATTCACCTGAATGAGAAATAACAACTACAACATCATTTTCATGTAAAAGTGCCATATGAAGCATTATAAGATGACTATTATCTATGCCTCTTGCATTAAAACCAATGCGCATAAATTTATAAGCTGAGTCATCAGCTACAAATCCTGAATTTCCTAAACCTATAAAAAATATACGTTCAGCTTTTTTTAGCATATTTACACTTTTTAATAAAATATCTTCATCTAAACCACTTACTGTTTGTTCTAAAGTTGCTATATTATTGGCTAATAATTTATTTGCTGTTATGATAATACTTTCATCACAAGTAATATCTTTGCTGATTATAGTTCGTTGTTTATTATTAACCATTTCTTCAGTCAATGTAAGTTTAAATAATTGAAGACTTGCAAAACCCATTTTTCTCACAAAACGTGTAATAGTTGCTTCACTAACTCCACAATTTATTGCCAAAGAAGCTATAGGTGTTGTACAAAATTCTTCTGCATGTTCTTTTATATATCTTATTAAGATTTTATCAGATTTTGATGCTTTGAAATTTGGTCTATCTAATTGATGTAAGATCTTCATAATATTCTCTCCAAATCACATTGTTTGATGTAATAAATTGTATAATGCACCTAACATTCCAGCATCATTTTCCAATTTGGCAAAATCCACTTTTGTATGGGTATATACATCTTCTACTAATCTTTGTTTTAAGGCATTATCTATCAATGGTCTCAAATATTCACTTTGTGCCATTATGCCACCACCTAAAATAATCATTTCAGGATTTAAAACAGCTGTTATATTAGTAATGCCATCTGCTAAATTTTCCATCAATGTATTAATAGCAAATTTAGCATCTTCATCACCATTTTTTGCCCAATCAAAAATGATTTTACCATTTAATTCTTTTTCATCTAATTGTTTTGCTTTTGCTACATCTTTTACTAATCGAGTTGTTGAAACTACTTCATGCATTGTTCCCTTAGGAATTCTCATATAAGCAATTTCTCCAGCACTATTACAAACACCATGTATTACTTGATGATTATATACAGCACAACCGCCTGCGCTTGTTCCTACAGTTATGCAAAATAGTGAAGAACAACCTTTTCCTGCTCCTAACCACATTTCGCCTAAAGCTGCACAATTAACATCATTTTCTACCGCACAATTTAAATTAAACTCAGTTTCAACAATTTTCTTTAACTGTACTCCTGTATAATCAGGTATTGCATCTGGTAAAGCATAGAAGATACATCCTTCTTTAGGGTCTACCATGCCAGCTGTAGATATGGCAACTCCAGCAACTTGATAGTTCGTAATATAGCCACTAATAATTGTTTTTACTTTTTCTACAATACCTGGACCTCCATATAATTTAGCTTCTGTGGGCATTGAACTTTTTTCTATAAAATTCCCCAGTTCATCAGCTAAACCATATTTTATAGCTGTACCACCGATGTCTATGCAAATATACTTTTGTTTCTCCATAATCTCGCCCTTCTTTGCAATAAATTTATCTTAATCTTATTTTACAATAAAACCTTGATAAATTCTATTGCTGCGAACACCTGGTTTTACTTCGCCATTGATAGATATAATACTATCTCCTGCATAAACAAGACCTTCACCACATGGTGCATTAAATGGAATTTGTCCAATGGAGCGCCATGTGTTTGTTTTAGCATTGTATACTAAAATTTGATTATTCCATTTAAATTCTGCTACATCTGCACCAAAATATTTAGCTTTAAAATCTGCCAATTCTTGATCTTTTAAACTTCCTAAATTACTTACAGCCCAATCGTAAACTTCTTTATTAAAGCCACCAATTACAAGCATTTCATCTTCATTTAATTTTATAGAATTTCCGCCATATACAGAGATAGCTTTATTATCAACTTCTACACTAGCCACTTTATCCCATGCATCTTTTTGAATATCATATACATATCCATCTGTTAACGCAGTATTTGTACCGCCACCAAATACATATAATTTATTATTCAAAATTTGAGATACTGACTGTTCACGTAAAGCACCTGTGAAGTTTGCTAACTTTGTTAATTCTTTTGATTTTAAATCAAATTTATAAAAATCTGCACTTGCTTTACCATCTTGATTGCCAAGACCAATATAAAGTGCTCCATTTGCATAGCCAGCTACACCATTTTGTATTTTAAAAGGTAATTCTCCAACTTTTTCAATTTTCAATTTACCTTTTGCATCAGTAGTCAAACGAGTTATAGTTTTTGCACCTACTGCATCTGTACTACCACCGATATAGTAAACACCATCTTTAGTAGTTACAGACATACCATAAGCAATTTCAAAAGGCATTTGTTGATGGTCAACTTCTGTTAAACCTTCTTTACTAGCTTTAAAAACATATACATCAGAATATGTTTTTTTCGGACCACCTACAGCAGGGCCACCATTAGGGAAATTAGCTCCACCACCTGCAATGATATAGCCGTTATAATTTCCAGATAACATGCCAGCTACACCGATATTCTCAGTCTGACCTTGTGCTGGTGATAAAGTTCCTACAGACTGCCATAAAATCTGTGGTTGTCCAACTGTTTCTGGAGCTGCAAATGCTGAAGTTAATGGTAAAGTAGCTGCTACTGTAGCAGAAACAATCAAGCTAGCTAATAATTTTTTCATATTAATCCACCTCATATATTATAAAAATTAAATTTTTACTTTAAAAATGCCTTTTTTCAAATCACTTACTTTAGTTGCTATAACACCTGTGCGATGTGCATCTTCTGGATAACAAATCAAGAAATCACCTGGTTTTAAAATTACACTAGCTTGCATATCACCTTCCATAGGTAGAAAATCGTCTGCTTCTTTATATTCACCAAGTTTCATATTTTCAATGAAGTTAATATCTATAGTTTCTTCGCCTTTGACTAAAATATGAATATCTAAATATGCTTTATGTGCTTCCCAAAAACGTTCTTCACGTTTTACTGTAGTATATTCAGCAACATTCACATAAAGATTATCCCCATCAATTTTATGCGTTCCTTTTTCATAATTTAATAAATCATGTTCTTTTACATATTTAAAACAAGCTTTCACATTTTCAGGCAAAAACTCATATGTTTTTTCTTGATTAATATTGCCAAAAATCATTAAAATGCCTCCAAACTATATTTAAAATCATAAAAAATTATCTAAACATTAAATGTTGAAATTGCATTAATGAAAACACAATTTCAACATTTATTTACATCAATTATTTACTAGATGGAGCTTTACTTGTATATACAGTAGTTCCTTTTGGAGCCACAAAACTTTTATCTGTTAAATAGCTTACAATATTACCAACTACTAAAGAGCTAATAATTGTAATAATTGTATATGTCCAGTAAGAAACAGATGGTACAAAATATTTGAGATAAATTACGATGATACTAGATACGATGAATGCTGCAACAGCACCTTTAGCATTTGCATGTTTGCTAAATGCACCAAGTACGAACATACCTACTAAAGCGCCAAGTGCTAAACCAATAAAGCTATTGAACCATTCATAAGCAGATTTAATATCTCCACTAGCTAAGAATATAGCTACGATGATAGCTAAAATACCAATACCTAAAGAAATATATTGAGCTATTTTTGTTTGACGTTCACTAGACATTTCAGGATTGATTACAGATTGAATATCTAATACCCAGCTTGTAGCTACGGAGTTAATACCTGTAGATAAAGTGGACTGAGCTGCTGCGAAAATTGCTGCAAGTAAGATACCAGTAATACCTGCTGGTAATTCATATGTGATATAAGTTGCAAATACTAAATCTTGACGAGTAGTCATCAAAAGGTCTGGGTTTTGAGTGTAGAATACATATAAACTTGTACCAACTAAATAGAATACAGTCGCTGCAAAAATGGATAATACCCCATTACCTAAAGTCATTTTATTTAATTGTTTAATATCTGTTGTAGTTGTAAAACGCTGTACGATATCTTGGCTGGATACATAAGAAGAAAATGTTGTTAAACCGCCACCAACTAAAATTACGAATACACTTGTAGATAAGATATCAGAGCTAAACCAAACTTCATTTTCTAATAAGAATTTATGACCAGTAGTCAAAGTATCCATAACAGTGCCAAATCCACCATTAATGCTTGCAATCATAACTACTAAAGTCAACGCAATACCTACGATTAAAACTACACCTTGGATAAAGTCTGTCCATAAAACGGCTTTTAAGCCACCGCTATAAGAATAGATAATTGCAATAATACCCATTACAATAATTAAAATATTTACATTTATACCAGTAAGTTCAGCTAAAGCAATGCAAGGTAAGTACATGATGATAGACATACGACCAGTTTGGAAAACAATGAACATTAACGCACCTAAGATACGTAATCCTTTGCTACCAAATCTTTTTTCTAAGTAATGATAAGCTGTATCAATTTGAAGAGTGCTGTATATTGGTAAGAAATATTTAATAGTTAATGGAATGGCAATCAACATACCAATTTGAGCCCACCATAAAATCCAAGAACCACCATAAGAGTTACCTGGTAATGATAAAAATGAAATAGGACTTAACAAAGTAGCAAAAATAGATACACAAGTTACCCACCAAGGAATAGTTCCGTCACCTTTGAAAAATTCTTTGCCTTGATGTTCTTTGTTAGAAAACCATAATCCAGCAAATAAAACGCCAAGTAAATATATTACTAACACAGCAGTATCTATCCATGTAAATCCCTGCATCTTTTTTCCCTCCTAAATTATCATTTATTTTTTCAAAATTCTTTATTTTAAATCTTTTTTTAAAAAGGTGCATTAAACCAATGATTAATGCACCTTTTTATGAACTAAAAATTACTCAATTCTCAATTAAAATCAAAAATATTTTTTATAAATTTCTTTAGCTCTAACTCTCATTTCTGGAGAATATTTTTTCATTGGTTCACGGCAACAACCAGCTTCAACACCAGCTTCTTCAAGCAATAATTTTATAGTGCCATATAAACCATTGTCTAAGATATCTGTGATTAAATCATTTGTAACATGTTGAATTTCAAGAGCTTCAGAAATTTTTTCTTGTTTTGCCAATTCAAAAATCTGACGAGCACGTACACCATTTACGTTATAAGTAGAACCAATAGCACCATCTACACCTAATACTGTAGCAGGTAAGAGCATTTCATCAAAACCAGCAAAAATTAAAACATCTGGATAAGTTTTTCTCATTCTTTCTAATAAATAGAAATCTGCTGCTGTGAATTTAACACCAACAATTTTTGGATTAGCAAATAATTCACCAAATTGAGCAAGACTCATATCTACACCAGTTAAGAAAGGAATAGAATAAATAATCATTCTGTTATCTACATCTTTGATGATTGTTTCATAGTAATATTTAATTTCATCAAAGCTGAATTTATAATAAAATGGAGTTACAGCACTGATTGCATCATAACCTAAATCTGTAACAAATTTAGCAAGTTCTACGGATTCTTTAAGATTGATAGAACCAACTTGAGCAATCAAAGTAATATCATCTTTTGCTTCATCTTTAGCAATTTCAAAAATACGTTTTTTCTCTTCTGTGGAAAGCATGAAGTTTTCACCTGTGCTACCACCAACATATAAACCGTCCATTTTGCATACATCAATATTATGACGTACAATCTGACGTAAACCTTTTTCATTTATATTGCCATTTTCATCAAAAGCTACTAATAAAGCAGAATATAATCCTTTTAAATCTCTAGTTGACATTTTATTTCCTCCAATTATTTTATATCAATATCTTTTAAAACATTAACAAAGTTTTTAGCTATCAACTGTGGTCTTGTGATTGCTGAACCGACAATTGCACCAAAAGCACCACATTCATAAGCTATTTTTAAATCTTCTGGTGTATTTATTCTACCTTCTGCAAAAACTGGGATATCAAGTCTATCCACCATTCTTGCTACCAACCCAAAATCAGGACCTTTTAATTTAGGTGTATAATCTGTATATCCAGATAATGTTGTAGATACACAATCAAAACCTATTTTCTGAGCAAAAATTCCTTCTTCATCATTAGAGATATCAGCTAAAGCGATTTTACCATTGTCTTTTATCAATTTAACTAAATCCTCTAATTTTTCATCATTTGGACGTTTACGCAATGTCGCATCTAAAGCGATTATTTCACAACCACTTTCCAATAATTCTTCTACTTCTTTTTTTGTAGCTGTGATATAAATTTCAGAATCATCATAGTTTCGTTTAATCAAACCGATAACAGGAAGACCTGTTACTTTTTTAATTTCTTTTATATCTTCTACACCTTGTGCTCGTATACCCACTGCACCAGCCTGTTTTGCTGCTAACGCCATTCGTCCCATAATAAACGGGCTATGTAATGGTTCATCAGGAAGAGCTTGACAAGAAATTATTAATTTTCCTTTAAACTGTTCTAACAATATTGATAACTCCTCTCTCTATTTAAATTAAATTTATTATTTATTCCTTATGTTTTTTCTTACAAACTTATTATAATACTACTCTATTAAAAATGCAATATTATTTCAAAATATTTTTAAGAAAATTTTATAAATAGCAATTTTATTTAACATAATAAAAATTATTAAAAATAAATCTATAGCCAAAAAGACTTTTAAAATCAACATTTTAGCTTTAATAATTTCTTTTGTACATCAAATTTCAATCTAGAAAAAATCTTTCATTAGCAAAAGAATTTTCATTTCAAATATATTCTTCTAAAAATTTGATATAAAATTTCATTTTACATCTATATCCGCCTTATTTTATTGCTTTTAATTATTATTTATGATATAATATATTAACTCTCGGGGATGTAATGGTTTCGACGGGGGTAGTTGGTGCATGGTAAGCGAGTCGGGAGGTCATCAACCCGTTAGTAAGGTGAAACTTTTATTTAAATATAAAAGCTAACAAAGAATACGCTTTAGCAGCTTAATGCTAACCTCTTTCTATTCTTTTCCCACGTGAATAGAAAAGAGGCCAATAGTGGGATACTTAAAAATCAATTCTCGGAGATTTTTAGGGAATTTTATCGAGATAGTAAAATTGTAGCCTGTCTATAGGCGATGATTTTATAAAATTAAAATATAGACTGCACTCGGAGAAAGCTGTGAAACAATACTTTCGGACAGGAGTTCGATTCTCCTCATCTCCACCAAAATCAACAATAATTTTTTAACATAAAAAACCAGTATACTAAACAGTAATACTGGTTTTTATTTATTTTAAGGAGTATTTACTTTGATACAAATTCTTCAAGAACTCTCTATTTTATGTTTAAGCACTATTTTCATGTTATTTTTCTTATTGATTAATATTTATCATAAAGAAATTTATTTCACTATAGATAGTACAACACTATTTATCAAGGCCCATATCATAGCTAAACAACCTCTTAAATTTTTATATACGACAATTTGCAAAAGCTCTATCTTATTTCGTTTATTATCGCTCATTTTAATATGTGGTCTTTGTCTATGTCTATTTTTCTATCTCACTAAAAATTTTTCTCTTATTTTCTCTACAATATTAGTAATACCTCTATCTTTGTTTATTATTTACATCTTTTATTATTTGATTTCTTTACTTTCTATTATATTGATAAAAATCATCAATGTTGGTTCTTTTAGTCTAAATTTCATTTTTGCCTTAATCTACATAAATCTATGTTTAATCTATTTTGCTTATCCCTTGAGTTCTAATCTTTTAATTCACAATATTGCTTTTTACTTATCTTTTATCAATCTAATTCTCTGCTATTTACTTTTAGCTAATACATTAAAATTTATTTTGCAAAATATCTTAGCTTATACGAATATCTTCAATCATAGCAATTTATGGAAAGTAGCCCTACTTATTATTTTTTATTTTCTCAGTACCTTAACATTATTTTGCTATATTGGCAGTATTTATTATGTTGATGCCTACTCTATAAATAATCCAAATATCTTTGATTTATTTTATTATGTAGTCATTACTTTTGGCACAATAGGTTATGGTGATATCTATCCTATTTGCTACTATACTAAAGCAATCGCTATTCTTATTGTATTTACAAATATAAGCTGCATAAGTATTATGCTCAGTAGTTTTCTTTCTGTTTCTCATGAAAAAATAAATAGACCTACAAAAAAAGAAGTTATACCTAAACATAGATATAACTTCTTTTTTATTATTCATTTCTAACTGTAACTAAAAATACACCTATAAAAATCAATATACTTCCTATCCAGAAATTCAAAGTGATTTGTTCATCTAAAATTAACCAGCCTAAAAAAGTCCCTACTATAGGTTGAAAAAAGAAAAATAATCCACTAGCACCTGCTTCCATCAATAAAAGACCTTTATTCCAAAGCAAAAATGCTCCTGCTGTAGATACTGCCCCTAAATATACTACCGAGCCAATCGCTACAGGATTTAAGATTTCATCCCATGGCAATAAATCTAATGTCGGTATATTAAGTGGTGCTAAACATACAATTCCTGTTATTACAGCATAAAAATTTATTAATAATGGCGGATATTTACTAGGTATCAATTTTAACATTACAGACATCAATGCCCATGTCAATGCTGCTATGGTAGAAAAAAGTACACCTAATTGTTTATCAAAATCCATATTATCAACGCCAGCAATCATGATTACACCGACAGTAGCTAAAATAACGGATAAGATTTTACGCAAAGTGATTTTTTCTTTTAAAAGCCATACAGCAAAAATCAACATAAATGCTGGTGTCGCCGAAGTAACAACTGAACCCATCTGTGCTGAAGAATACATTGTTCCATATTCTTGAGTAACAATAGAAATAGTATGTCCTATTATCCCTATACTGATTAATAATAATATATCTTTTTTATCTATTTTTAGATTAATGCCTTCATAGATTACAACCATTGATAATACCACAAAGGCTACTAAATAACGAAACCATACTAACGGTATTGGCGGTATTATATCCACTACTAATTTTACAGCTACAAACATACCGCCCCAAATACTAGCTGCTATGGTTAAAAAAATTCCTCCTAATACTCTATTTGGCATTTTTAACTCCCTCTACTTCTATTTTTCTATGTAGCTATTTGCTTATGAAATTCATCATAAACAAATAGTTTTTTTATTTTTGTAAACGCTTGTTTATCATTGGCCAAATATCTTTAGTCTCAAAACCTTTTCTCCATGAGGCTACTCCTGCAAGTTTATATTTTTTGACTAAATCTACTTTTAAGCGCAAAGAATTTACATCTTCTTTCCATACACGATATATTTTTCCATCTTCATGATAAGCAAAATATATCTGACCTTCATTTTTTAGCCAAATAGGATATTTATCTTTTTCTTTCATTAATTTATCGGCATCTTCCATATTTAAGGTTTTAGCCGATACATTACCTTCATAATCTTCTTCCCATAAGCGCATATACAAAGGAATTCCTAAGATGATTTTTTCTGAAGGGACTTGCTCTGTTAAATCTTTTACTCCATTTTCCACCCAATTTAATGATGCTACTGACCCTGCTGTTTTAGATAATCTACCATGCTCATCATATGCCATCAAAACAAGATAATCTACATATTCACCCAATGCTTTTCTATCATAACATTTAGACCAATTTTCCATATCTGAAGCCACCGTTATATCCATAGAGATTATAACTTTATCTTGATGTAATGCCTCAGTTACTTCTTTCATAAATTCAGTCAATTTATCTCTATCTTCATCATAGATATTTTCTAAGTCAAAATTATAGCCTTCAATATTATAACGATGTGCATAAAATATCAATTGACGAATGATATAATCCTTTGCCTTTTTATCATTTAACCATTTATGTGTCATTTCGGCATTAAAATCATTATGAATTAATGGCCATATTTTATAACCTTTTTCTCTTGCATTTTTCAAATAATTTATATCTATCTTATTTTGAATATGCCCTTGTGCACTATCAATTACAAACCATGATGGTGATATGACATTTACTCCTGATATCTTATCAATTTTTGATAAATCATTTTCTTCATCAATAACTGGTTGCCATACTAAATTTATTTTTTCTGATATTTCTTTAGATAAATTATCATTTTGACCTGCTAAACATATTGATATCATCATCATATATACTCCCAAAGTCATATAGATAATTTTTTTACATAAATGCAACTGCTCTTCCCTTCTCCTTATATCAATCATTATTTGCTATAAATTTTTTCCTTTAAAGCTATACCTGTAGGTGTAGTAGCTAAACCGCCAGTAGCTGTTTCACGTATACTTTTTGGCATAGATTTACCAATGCGATACATAGCATCAATTACTTCATCTACTGGTATCACTGATTTTATACCAGCAAGAGACATATCTGCTGCTAAAATCGCTACTGTCGTTGCAAATCCATTGCGTTTTACACAAGGAACTTCCACAAGCCCTGCCACAGGGTCGCAAGCTAAACCTAATAAATTTTTAATCGCTAAGGCTACTGCATTGCCAATCTGTTCTGGAGAGCCACCTGCAAGATGAACTAACGCTCCCGCTGCCATGCCAGCTGCTGAACCGCATTCAGCTTGACAACCACCTTGAGCACCTGCAATCATGGCATTATTTTCAATCACCATGCCAATACCTGTCGCTGTAAATAATGCATTGCAAATCTGCTCATCATCATAATTATAATGATTTTGAGCAGCAATTAAAGCCCCTGGAACAATACCACAAGAACCAGCTGTTGGGCAAGCAGCTATTTTCCCCATAGCAGCATTTGTTTCTGCTACAGCTACTGCATAAGAAGCTGCTTCTTTGACAAAATCGCCAGCAAAACTATCTTTAAATGTGAATAATTTTTGAGCATCTCCGCCGACCATGCCACTGACAGATTTTTGCGTATTATTTATACTTTTTTCTGCTGACTCTTTCATTACTTGCCAAATAGTTTGCATATTTTCTTTAATATAAATCACAGATTTAAAACTATGTGTTGCTTCATATTCTACAACGATATCATCAATAGTTCGCTCTTGTGCATTTGCTATATCTATCAAATCTTGTATGCAAGAAAAATTTATCACAAAATCACCTCATTAAATAGCATCAATTCGCAATACTTTTTTTACACCAATAACTCTACTGCAAGCTTTTACTGCCTCATCAGAAATTGTATCATCAACTTCAATATTCATCAAAGCTTCTGCTCCTCTTTCGCTTCGAGAAACTTTCATATAGGCAATATTTATATTATAACGCGCTAAAGCTGCAGTAACACCATTTACTACACCTGGCATATCTTGATGTACGATAATTATTGATGGATATTTCCCACTTAATTGTACTTCATAATTATTAACAGCAGAAATAATTATATTGCCTCCGCCAATGGACGCACCTGTAACTTCTATTTTTCTATTTGTTACACCTATCAATTCTATAATAGCTGTATTAGGATGTGCATCTTCTAAATCCACTTTAGAGAAATTAAATTCAATATTTTTCTCTTTGGCTATTTCTAAAGAATTACGTATTCTTTCATCATCTGGTTTAAAACCCATTATACCTGCAATTAAAGCTCTATCTGTGCCATGACCCTTATATGTTTGCGCAAATGAACCATATAATTTTATATTTATAATTTTTACTTCTTCACCTAAGATAGCTCTAGCCATCAATCCCAATCTCACAGCACCTGCTGTATGTGAACTTGATGGCCCTATCATTATTGGCCCGATAATATCAAATGCACTTCGCATTGTTTACCCTCCTTAATATTAAAATTTAAATTTTTTATCTTCATCTCCCAATGGTTTATCTTTATCAGGATTATTTTTTAAACTAGGTATGATATTTTTTACATCTTCTTTTGCCTTTTTAAAAATATCTTTATATTTATCAGCATATTCGCTAATATCTGGCATGTCATCTTTTATCCATGCATTAGCAGCCTTACCTACAGCATAAGTTACAGCCATACCGATTGGAATTTGTAATGGTGGAAATGGTATCAAAGTCGCTAAACTTTGACCTACAAATGTACCACCTAAAGCTCCTACAAAAGCACAGCTAGCCGTTTCATCGAATTTTTTATCATATACATTTGCTATGCGTTTTATCAGATAGATTTCATTAGCAGCTAGAGCAATTTGACCAAGTATAGGTGCTACGACAATTACGCCAGCTCTAGCAGCAGCCCAGCGACATAAAGATTCTACTTCTTGCTCTATTTCCTCTTCCGATTTTATTACCTTCATCAAATCTTCATTCATCAAAAACACTCTCCTTTTATAAAATTTATATCCTAAACTATATATTTTCTCTTTATATAATTAGCTCTTTTTCTCGTCAATCCTCTTATTTCTAAATTAAAACAGAAAATAAGAAAAAGCTCAACTATCTACCATTATTTTAGATAATTGAGCCTTTATTTTATCAAAATAATTAATCTATACTAAGTGGCAATACATAACAATAAATTGTAATAAAATGAGCTGCACTGCCTAAAATCACAAAAACATGCCAAATAACATGATTATATGGTATCTTGCGGATTAAATAAAAAATCGCACCAATACTATATAAAACACCACCAGCTACAAGCCACCAAATAGCTTCTACAGACAAAGTATCAAGTAGTGGATTTACGATGGTAACAGCAAGCCAACCCATGACTAAATAACAAATAGTACCAATGACACGGAAACGATTATAAAAGAAAATTTGAAATACTATTCCCGCTAAAGCCAATCCCCAAACTACGCCAAATACAGCCCAGCCCAAAGTGCCATATAGAGCTATCAAAGCAAATGGCGTATAATTGCCTGCAATTAGTAAATATATTGCTGAATGGTCTATACATTTAAACACAGATTGCACTTTTTGACTGCAAAAACTAAAACTATGATACAGTGTCGAAGCTAAATATAATAATATCATGGAAACACCATATACTATGATACTTGTTAAATGCAAAATTCCTTTATCATAGCCATAATACAACATTGCAACCAAACCAATAACAGCTAGTAGCGTTCCCACTCCATGGGTAATCGCATTTAAAATTTCTTCTATTTTTTTTGTGGACTTATATACATATTCTGTACTCATTTTATCGCCTTCTTTCCTACAAGCTTTAAATCTTTCTAACATCAACATTATATCACAATAAAAAATTATTAATAGATAGTATTTACATATTAATTTAATAGGTTTTAATTCTAAAATATAAAATACTATACTTATCAACTCTCATGATGTTTTTCTTATTTTAAAGCATATTATAGGAATTTATTATCTATTTTTATCAATTAAAAGTTTTTATAGATATATATCTAAATTAAATATTAACCTATTTATAAACTATGATTTTTAAGCCAATCTGACCATAAAACTTGGAAATTATTCTGATGATTTTCCTGTACATATTGATAGAAAACTTCTATCATTTTTGCTTTTTGATTATAATAAGGCGCCTTCCAATTACTGCTAGCAGAAATATCTTCTGTATATGCCACATAATTTCCACCTAATAATAATTGACGATATAATATATCTTTTAATGGCACCTGTGGATTTTTCATCATATCATACATTGCTAAAAATGTTGTTGTTCTTCCTTTACCAGCCTCACAATGAAAATGTAGCCATGCATCTTTAGGCAAAGATTTATACAGTTTGATAAATTCATCTATATTTTCAGGACTTGGCCAAACGTGGTCAGTTGCTGTTATTCTCACATAATGTAAATTATTTTTCTTCACTAGATTTTTTTCTGTTGTTACTGTTTTTATCAAAGAAGTATCTACTTCATCAGCATTTTTATCGTCATCTAAAGTAGCTCTTTTTGTGTTTTTATTTAGATTAGCTTTCAATAAATTCATTTCCTGACGAATAATTTCTTTTCTTGATTTTCCTATATTCGCCCAATCTCGTTTACCATACCAGCTAACAGCATCATTATTAAAAAATCCATGATTTTCCTGTCTTAAATCCACTATATAAATATCTTTAGCGCCATTTTCCTGCAAAGCTTTAGTTAAAGCGGAAAATTGATTTAAAGAAAATTGCGCACTACCTGAAGCTTGTAGTTCATCTAAACCTTCTCTTATAGGCACATAATTAACATCAATTCCATATTTATCACTTGCTTTTTTGAATTTATCCTTTGATGTGCGAAAATTTCTAGGCAAATTATCATCATCTTTTGCATCTATGCGCCAAAGATAACCTTTATACTCTGCTGTATCTTTTATATCTTCCAGATCAATTGCTAAATTAGATTTTATTTCCATAGCTTGTGCATTTGCCAAAGAAGGTACTGTCATAAATTGCATAATACAAATTGAACTCAACAATAAACTTAAATATTTCAGTTTCATTTTTATCACCTCATATTTAAGTTTAATCATATATATTTTAAAAGACAATAAAAAACTCATAATAAATAGTTTTTATATGAAAATTTTTCTAATATAACTATCTATTATGAGTTTTGCTTTTTATTTTAATTCATTTTTAACAATATAGATAATCCATTCAGCTACATTTGTAGAATGGTCAGCTATACGTTCTACATATTTACCAATCATCAAATAATTGAGATATGCCTCTACATTTTGTGGATTTTCTTTAATCAATCCAGCTATATCTTCACGAAATCTTTTAAAGTAATTATCTACTACATTATCTGTTTCAATAATTTTTTTAGCTAAATCAACATCAGAATCTCTGAAACATTTTACGCTATCAAAAACCATTTCACGCATAACATTTACCATATCACCAAAATAATCTGGCAATGTTACAGTTTCTTCTTTTGCTAAGCTCATAGTGTATTTAGAGATATCTGCACAATGGTCAGCCATACGTTCAATATCACCAATCATTTTCATGATGGAAGCAATTTCACGCCAGTCTGTAGCTACAGGTGCTTGAGTCAATACTAAACGCAAACATTTTTCATTGATATCATGTTCAGCTTTATTAAACCATACATCATTTTTTATGATTTTTTTTGCTAAAATCTCATTTTTTTCTACTAAATTGTTTATAACTTCATCTAAAGTTTCTTGAAGTTGTGCTCCTACTAATTCTACATCTCTAATTAAACAATCTAATTCATTTATATATTTTATTCTATTAGCCATTTTTATCTCCTTTAAATAAACGCACTATACAAATCAACCAAATCTACCAGTAATATATTCTTCTGTTTTTGGATTTTTAGGATTTGCAAATAACTCTGTAGTTTCTCCGTATTCGATTAACTCACCTAATAAGAAGAATGCTGTTTTATCAGATATACGGCTTGCTTGTTGCATATTATGTGTAACGATTACAATTGTATAATCCTTTTTCAATTCAAGTGCTAAGTCTTCAATTTTCATTGTGGAAATCGGGTCAAGAGCAGAAGTAGGTTCGTCCATCAAGATAACATCTGGCTGAACTGCTAAAGTTCTTGCAATACATAAACGCTGTTGTTGACCACCAGATAAACCAAGTGCAGATTTATTTAAGCGGTCTTTTAATTCGTCCCAAATAGCAGCTTGACGAAGACTTCTTTCTACGATTTCATCTAATTGGCTTTTTTTGCGAATACCATGAATTCTTGGTCCATAAGCTACATTATCATAAATGCTTTTTGGAAATGGATTTGGCTGTTGGAATACCATACCTACACGATGACGAAGTGTAATAGAATCCATTTCTTTATAGATATCTACACCATCTAAATGAATTCTGCCTGTTACTTTTACACCATCTTCTAAATCGTTCATGCGATTTAAAGTTTTTAAGAATGTAGATTTACCACAACCAGATGGCCCAATAAGAGCAGTAATTTCATTTTTCTTGATTTCCATATCAATGCCTTTTAAGGCTTTAAAATTACCATAGAATAATTCCAAATTATCAACATTAAATTTTATATCAGCGTTATTAGCCACGTTTATTTTCCTCCATTTTTCTTATCAAGATAACTACTTAAAAAACGAGCACCTATACTAAATGAAAATACCATTATCATCAAAATTGCTGAGGATAAATTTGCAATATCTGCAGCATTAGGAGCTAAAGCTTCTGTTCTTGATGCCCAGATATTAAGCGCTAAAGTTTCCCCTGGTCTAAATGGATTGAGCGGACATGTTGGGGAAAAAATATTCCAATTTGACCAAACGATATCTGTACTCATACCTGCAGTATATAAAAGTGCAGCAGCTTCACCAAAGCCACGACCAGCAGCTAAGATTACACCTGTCATAATGCGAGGCATACAAGCAGGAAGCATTACATAACGGATAGTCTGCCAAAGTGTAGCACCCATACCCATACTACCTTTTTTATATCCAGGAGGTAATGAGCGGAAAGCATCTTCTGTTACTGTTGTAATCAAAGGTAAACTCAAAATAGATACAGCTAAAGCACCTGCAAATAAATTCCATTGAGAACCTGTCATTACAATAAATACTAAATAACCAAATAAACCTACAACGATAGATGGCAATGAGGATAATGTTTCAATACAAATTCTTAAAAATTTTGTAGTCTTTCCTGGTTTTGCATATTCAGCCATATAAATACCAGCTGCAATCCCAAGAGGAACACTTACAAGCAAAGATAAAAATACTAAATAAATAGTGTTAAAAAATAGATTACCTATACCATTTCTAGTAAAGGAAAACATATTCGGAGTAAAATTTGCAAAACCTTTAATAATTACATATAAAGTAAAAGCCAACAATAATAATAAGAAAAAACCAGCGACAACATAAAAGAAGCCAGTCATCAATTTATCCATAAATTTGGCTCTTTGAATTACAGTCATGCCTTATGGCCTCCTTTAGCTGAAATATAATGAATAATGAAGATAAATACTAAGGAAATGATGAATAACAATAAAGCCATAGACCATAAAGCTATATTGTATTCACTGCCTTCCATCGCCCCACCCATATCGGAAGCAATAGCTGCTGTTAAGTTTGTAGTTGGGGATAAAAGACTTTCTGGAAAAGCTTTCATCTTACCGATAACCATTGCTACTGCCAAAGCTTCACCGAATGCACGAGCAAGACCTAAAACAATAGCAGTCATCAAACCGGATTTAGATGCTGGTATTACAACTTGACTGATTGTCTGCCAACGAGTAGCACCCAAACCATAAGATGCTTGACGGAAAGATTTTGGAATACTTCTAATCGCATCAGCAGATAAGCTAGTAATTGTTGGATAAATCATTACTGCTAAAACAATACCTGCTGCTAGTACAGAAAAACCAAATTTTAAATCAAATAAATCTTTGATAAATGGAACTAAAATTGTAAGACCAATCCAACCATATACAACAGAAGGAATACCTACAAAAATTTCTACAGCTGGTTGAAGAATTTTTCTACCAATTCCTGGAGAAATTTCTGTCATGAAAATCGCACTTGCAATACTAAATGGTGTTGAAATCAAAAGTGCTAAAGCACAAGTGATAATTGAACCAAAAATGAATATTGCTGCACCGACTTTACCGCCACCTTGAGCATTATCGGCTGGTGCCCATTGTGAAGAAAATAAAAATTCACCCACGCTATGACCATATGTAGTGAATGTACCTACACCTTTGTAGCATAAAAATGCCCCAATGGCTAAGGTTATAATTATCATTAATAAACCGCAAGCTGTGATAATCCCTCGCCAAATATTATTTTGACGATATACAGCTGTATGTGATGATTCCATTTTGACACTCCTTTGATAAAAATTAGCATTTATTTTGGCAAAAAAAATGGGCGAAAATTCATTCGCCCAATTTTCTATTCTAATTATCTCTGAACTTGCATTTTGCTAGTTACACCGTAACCTTGAGCTTCCATGGATTTACCATATTCATCAGACATAATGAAATCTAAATATGCTTTTACAGTAGCATTAGGTTCGCCTTTAGTATACATATGTTCATAACCCCATACAGGATAAGTACCATTGTATGTGTTTTCTAAAGTAGGAGCTACACCATCAACAGAAACAGTTGCAACATCTTGATTGTTTACAAGATAAGATAATGCTACATAACCAATTGCACCTTTGTTATCTTTAATGCTCTGAAGTAAAGTACCAGAGTCATCTGTTTCTAAGGATTTATTAGAAGCTTCTTCAGCTCCACCTAAAGCAAATTCTTTAAATAATGCACGAGTACCAGATGTAGAAGGACGAGTGATTAATACGATTTCTTCATCAGGACCGCCAACTTCTTTCCAGTTTGTGATTTTAGCAGTGAAAATATCTGTTAATTGTTGTTTTGTTAAAGATTTTACAGTTGCTGCAATATCTTTATTTACTACTGGAGCCATTGTTACAACGCAAACTTTATGGTCAACTAAACCATCAGCTACAGCTTTATCAAGTTTTGTATCAGCAGCTACATCAGAGTTACCGATATCTACAGAGCCATCAGCAACTTGTTTAAGACCTGTACCAGATCCGCCACCATTTAATGTGATAGAAACTTCTGGATGTAATTCTTTAAATTTATCAGCAGCGTCTTTAGCTAAAGGTAATAACGCAGAAGAACCTGATCCTGTAATACTACCAGAAAGACTGCTAGAAGATGCAGCTTTATCATTAGAAGCAGTATCACTACCACAACCTAAAATACTAAGAGACATCATTGCGACAACGCCAAGAGATGCTAATTTTTTCCAATTCATAATACCTTAATCCTCCTAAAAATACCTTGCAATTAATTTGTTGTACTTAGTATACTCACTCAATGTAAAGTTACAATGACTTTTCTGTAAAATTTAAAATAAATATGACAGAATTAATTTATAATTCTCTTACAATGTGAAGAAAATGTAAAATTTTTTACAAATAGATTTTAAATTTAACAAAGATAAATAAAATATTTTCCAGTTTTTGACAAATCCTTGACAATTGACTTTTTGACTAATATACTTAAAATATGAATGTATTTTAGTTTTAACAATATAAGGAGAAAAATTATGCGTTGCACAAAATGTAATCACGAATTAGATGAACATGGTATCTGTCCGAATTGCTATCATATCCACGATGTGCAAACTATGAGTAATCGAGAAATCAATAATTTTGATGGTATTACAATCGAAGACGAAAATAATTATCGCAAAGAAACAACTCAAGAAAATCAACAACAATATCAACAATCTTATAATAATAAATATTATCGTTCACCACGTTCTAGTGGCATAAAAGTACGTTATATTAATCTTGGAGGAAAATCCTCTTCTAGCTGGCTCACTCGAGGTTTAATGGCTATTGGCGGTATTGCTATCATTGGCTTTTTCTTTTTTGTCGCACTACCTGCACTTTTAACCTTACTTGGCGTCGGAGTCGTAGCTTGGCTTATCTTTCATTTCTTTAAACGTTAAAAAAACGCTTATATTACTACAAATAATTAGTAATATAAGCGTTTTATTTTTATAAAAATTTCTCCATTATATAGTTTTTAAATAAAATATTTTGTTTTTTTACATATTGCTCTTTATTTATGATATAACCTCTATCTAGAAAAAATTTTTTAGCAGTTATAGATACATGACTATACAAAGATATTTGACCTTGTTTTTTAGCATGATTTTCTATTTTATCCATTAATCTAGTTGCTATTTTTTGTCGCTGATAATCTTTTGCTACATATAATCTATCTACATAATTTTCATCTAAATCGACAAAGCCCACTATCTTTTCTTTATCTATAGCCACCAATGTATAATGGCTTAACAAACTCAAATGCCAACTTTTTTCATCAATATTTTCAGGTGCCCATATTTTTACCTGCTCTTGTGTATAATCTTTACTGTTTACACTATGCACAGTTTCTCTAAATAAAAAAATAATACTTTTTAAATCATTCTTTTGATAATTTCTTATATACATAATCGCCTCGAAATCATTGCCAATTATCATAATCTTTATCTAAGAAAATTCGCTTTCGTTCTTGATTATAATATGGATTTATAATACTTCGCGTTTCCTGAAATTCTGGTGTTTTTATCCCTGTAATATCTAAAATAGTATGAATTAAATCATCTGTCATATATTTTTTATCTACAGAAGCTCTAATCTGTGCATCTACTAGAGGATATTTCTGCTTAAATTTCTCTGTAGTATAAATAACAAATGGTATTTCTAACATGGATTTAGTAGGATTATCATCACTATGACCATTGAAATTTTTCAAATCATAGACTTCTTCACCATGGTCTGGCATATAGATAACTATAGCATCTTTATCCTTAAAAGCTTCCATAACTTGAGTTACAATCGTATCATTATATAAAATAGCATTATCATACTGTGCTCTTTTCGTTTTTGCTTCCTGCGTTTTTATTATGCCCTTTGTTTCATCTACATCAGAAAACTTAGCAAAATCTGGTGTATATCTATTTTCATATTCACCATGACAACCCATTAAATGCAATACATAAAAATTTTTATCACTATCATTATTCATAGCTTCATATAATAAAGGCAATAACTCACCATCAGCACGATAAGATTTCTCATATGATTGTCTAATTCCTGTAAATTTCTTATAATCACAACGATTAGCATAAGCCAGTGCCACATTTGCCCATTGACCTGAAGTTTCTTGATTAGATAGCCAATACGTTTTATAACCTGCTTTTTTTATAATATCAAATAAATTATTACATTCATACCATTTATTTGTGGCTTCATAATTGTGAAAAGTAAATACTTCGCGAAGTGAACCGATAGTATAAGCATGGGGACTGATTACATCTTTAAAAACATAGAGTTCATTATTTTTAGCCATCTTATCCATCTTTGGCGTTGTTTCTAATGGATAACCATATAAACTCATATGACCTTTTGATGTTGACTCACCTAAAATAAATACAATATTGGGTATATCTCTGCCCTTATCCACTATCTGCACATTATTTTGCATATTTGTATAAATTTCACGAAAAGCTATCGCATCCTCTATAGCTTGCTCTACAGGTGCTATAAGCCTTGTAAAAGTCAAACATTCTGTGAGATTTTTCCCAGGTATGATTACATAAAATAAACTATATAAACAAAAATAAGGTAAAAATAAAATAACTAATTTATTATTTAATTTTACTTTTCTACTTATATAATTTAATAAATAAATGATTAAAGCTAAAGCAATTATAAAAATCAAATAACTCCAGGAAAAATACATAGTGATAAATTCTATCGTTTCATGAAGATTTGTACCAATGATTACACTTATTATCCCTGCTGTAGTAAAAGTATAATATTTACCAATTATAAATAATTCCATCAAAGATAAAATCATACTTATACTTAAAATAAAATACTTCAAGCATTTTTTCAATTTACCATGTAGAAAATTTATAATTAATCCCATGAAAATAATCACGCTAAAAGGCTTAAATAAACCACCTATGGCATTTTCATATTGATTATATAAACAAAACAAATATAAATATGGCATAAAATTGAATATCATCATTAAACTAATAAAGAAAAACTCTTGTTCTATGACTTTAAATATTTTTTGCCAACATAAATCTATTATTTTTCCAGGGTTTAATATTATATTTTTAAAACCATTATATATTTTTTTCAAATTTAATTTAAATTTATCTATTAAAATCAATTATAACGTCCTCTTATAAAAATCAAAAAATCCTTAGTATACTGTTTTATTATACTAAGGATTTTAGATTTTGCTATATATTTTTTAGTTTTTTATTATTTATTATTAAGAAATTCTGCTACTTTTTTCATTGCAACTTCTGCAGCATCAATAGTTTTTACAATATCATCATCACTATGAGCGCCAGACATAAACAATGTTTCAAATTGAGATGGAGCAAGATATATTCCCTGTTCAAGCATAGACATGAACCATACGCCAAAAGCTTCTTGATCAGAGCTTTCAGATGTAGCATAGTCATATACATCATTTTCATTGAAGAATACACCAAACATTGAACCTGCTTGATGAAGTTGTACTTTTACACCTGCATCTTTAGCTGCTTTGGCAAAACCTTGTAAAACATGTTTTGTTTTAATAGATAATTCACGTGTATAATCAGCTTTACCCCATGCTGGGTCAGCAGAAATTATATCAAGTGTAGCAATACCAGCAGTCATAGCAAGTGGATTTCCACTCAATGTACCAGCCTGATAAACTGGGCCTTTTGGTGATACACAATCCATGATTTCACGTTTACCACCATAAGCTGCTACAGGAAGACCACCACCTATAATTTTACCTAAGCAAGTCAAATCAGGTCTAATTCCATAAGCTGCTTGAGCACCATTTAACGCTACTCTAAAGCCACACATTACTTCATCAAAGATGAGTACAGTACCATGTTTTTCTGTTTCTTTGCGAAGTGTAGATAAGAAGCCTTGTTTTGGAAGTACAAGACCCATATTACCTGCAACTGGTTCAACGATTACAGCTGCAATTTCATCGCCTTGTTCATTCATCAAATTAACAAAAGCTTCAATATCATTATATGGAACTGTAATTGTATCTTTAGCTGTTCCTTTTGTTACACCTGGGCTATCTGGTTGACCAAAAGTAGCAGCACCAGAACCAGCTTTTACAAGTAAGCTATCAGCATGACCATGATAACAGCCGATGAATTTTACAATTTTATCACGACCAGTATAACCACGAGCTACACGAAGAGCGCTCATTGTAGCTTCTGTACCTGAATTTACCATGCGAATTTTTTCAATAGAAGGCATTAATTCTATTACTTTTTTAGCAAGTTGTGTTTCTAATAATGTAGGTGCACCGTAACTTGTACCACGAGTTGTTGCTTCTTGAATTGCTTTCACTACATTTGGATGAGCATGACCAACTATCATTGGACCCCAAGAACCTACATAATCAATATATTCATTACCATCAATATCATAAATTTTACTGCCACTAGCCTTAGCTATAAAAGGTGGATCACATTTCACTCTAGCAAAAGAGCGTACAGGACTATTTACCCCACCTGGCATAACTTCTTTAGCCTGCGCAAAAGCCTGAGAAGATTTTTCTAAATTAAGCATATATTCATCTCCAATACTTATAAAAATTTTATCAAATATAAGCTATTACTAAGCAAATATTATATCATAAAAGCTATAAACTCGCTTTACTTTCTTATCTATCCTCTATTCATAAAAAATTTTCATTCAATCATTTACCTCATGTGCTGTCAAAAAAATCATTACTTCTGTATCACTTTTACTCTTTTGTATATGTTTAAATAAATTGCCTAATATTGGAATATCTCCTAAAAAAGGAATTTTACTCATTTGTTTTGCTTCATCACTGCCAATCAAACCGCCAATTACCATAGTTTGACCATCTTTTAGGCGAACTATCGTATCTGCTGAACGCTTTTGAAAACGATATGCTTTCATATCTTCTACATACATTGGTGAACTTACTTCTGTATGTACTTTTACTGTGATTATGCCATCTTCATTTACTCTTGGTGTACATTTTAAAATAATACCAGCTTCACGATATTTTATTGAAGTTGTAGTCGTTGAGTTTGTCGTCGATACAGTAGGCACAGGAACTTCACTACCTATATTTATAACAGCTTCTTTTCCCTGTATGGTAGTGATGTTTGGACGCGCTAAAATATTCGCCTTGCCATCACTTATCAAAGCATCTATCTTAGCAGCATAATAAAATTCATAAGGATAGCCATCTACACCTTTACCAAAGCGAATTACCCCAGGAATATTTTCATCATCATTCCATTTACGTGTTACTTCATCTACAGGTAAATAATCTGTTATTTCTTCTTTTGAACCATCTTCATTTATTACTGTATGCTTTACTGTATCATAAGTTATTTCATGCTCTGGTGATTGAGGAAGTTTTGACCATTCCCAGCTCACACCTAAATCTTTAGCAGCATCTTTTTGAATAGCCGTTACTTTTGCTTCTAATGAAACTTGTTTTTGCGGTTTATCTTGTTCTTGTAAAAAATTTTTTATCTGTTCATATTGTTTCAAGGTTCCATAAAAACTTATTGTATTTTCGCTTTCATCAATCATCACTTTATTATTTATGGCTGTTTTTTTATCTTTATCATCTATTTTATCAGGCAAATTACCTGTTAACATCAGATTTATAGTTTGTGCTATTTTATCTAATTCTAAATAATTTATCTGCACTGTATATAAATTTATATCTTTATCTCCCTTACTTATATAAATGACATTATCTTTAAATTGATACGTATAATTATTATTTTCCGCGATAATCTTTATCATATCTTGAGCATTTATATTACTCAATTTTACAGATACATTTCCTTGTACTTCATCACTTATTACTATATTTAAATTATTTGCTAAAGCTATACTTGTGAGTAAATTTCTAATATCTACATCTACTGCTTCTAATTCATTAGCACTTACAGATATTATATTGCTACAAATTATCCCTAAAATTACTACTAATAGTATCAAATATTTTTTAATTAAATTTTTCATCATTAACTCCTAAGCTATTACACTAAACTCTTTAGCTTTAAGTTAAAGGGCATTTTATTTCTTTTCCTGTGCTTTCTTGCAAAATTAAATTATTTTGTCCAATCGCTAAAATTTTTATATCATTTACCATATCACCTTGTCGCACTCTATATATTTTGTCATTTATACTAAATAAAGCTACTTTCTCTTGATTAAAATCCAAAATAGCTTTTAATTTATATACATTTTGCTCATTTTCTATTGATTTTTTTACCTTCTTTTCATTTTGATTTATCGTTGATATTTGCTGTTGCTGTGTTTTCATTTCTATATTTTCATTACTTGTATTTACTTTATCTTTGTCTTTTTGTTTTTCTTCAATTGTCATTATTTTACTATCTGATTTTTCTTCATGTTCAAATGAAAAAGGATTTTTTATTGTTGATATATCTTTATCCATGCTATAAATCATCTTACTATTTTTATTTTTTTCCTCATCTTCGCCATTTGCTGAAATAATCGTATTTCCATTTTCTACTTTTTCACTTACAGCTATTTTTGTTTTTTCTCCACCACTAAAACAATAAATAATAGCTACTATTATTACTAATATACATATTATTACCTGTTGCCATTTCTTTGGTAAATTATTCAATTTTTGAAGTTTTTCTCGTATAAATTCTTTATATTTCACCATAATAAACCTCTTTAAAAATGACAAAAAGAGGATACAAATGTATCCTCTTTCTAAAATTAACTGCAAAAATTAAAAATTATTGTTTAGCTTTTAATTCTTGAAGTTTAGGTCCCATTATGCGTTTGTAAGCTTCTACACCTGGTTGGTCAAATGCGTCAACATTTGCAAATTCACCTTCGTAAGCAACGGACATAGCAAGCATGTATAAGAGTTCACCTAAATGATAAGCATTCATTTCAGGTAAGCTGAATAATGCATTGAAACGTTTGTTAGAAGCAAGAGCATCAGCATTGGACTGACGAGCAACTTCTAAAGCATCACCCATTGTTACGCCAGAGATATCAGCAAGTTTTTTAACTTCTGGGAATACGTTAGGAATTACTAAATCATTTTCCCATTTTTCTACACGAATGAACTGAACAACTTTATCAAGCATACCTTCTTGATGTTGTTGAGTCTGAGAGTGCATATCACGTGTACCAAGAGCAACAACTGGAGTACGACCATAACATACTTCATTGCCTTCTTTGTCGAACTGTTTTCCTAAAGATTCAGCTAATAACTGAATGTACCACATGGATAAGGATTCAAGATAATCGCCATATGGCATCATAACTTCAATATGACGACCATATTTTTCAGAAGCGATGTATTTTAAAGCAGCATTTAACATTGCTGGGTTTTCCCAAACATTGTCAGATTTACAAGCTTCGTCCATATCTCTTGCACCGCGTAAGAATTCATCAATATCAAAACCAATGCAAGCAGCTGTTGTAAGACCTACATCTGTAAATACAGTGAAACGTCCGCCAACTCCGTCTGGTACAGAGAATTGTGGCCAGTTATGGTCAATAGCCATCTGTTTTAATAATGTTGGTTTTTCAAGGTTAGGATCAGTTACTGCTACAACTTCTACTTCAATCTGTGGATTTTTCTTCAATGCATCATAAACTACCATGAAGTTAGACATAGTGTCGAGTGTTCCACCAGATTTAGAAATTACGATGAGCATTACTTTATAGTTGCGTTTGTAATGAGTTTTTGTAATTTCTGCACAATCTTCAAGATTATCAATTAAATCTTTTGTACGACGTGGGTCAATATTGTTACCGCTGAAATAGAATTTTGGATAACCATTTCTTTCTTCAGTGGATTTGCTATTCCAGAATTCACCACATTGAATATCGAATAACACTTTGTTACCAAGATAAGAACCACCGATACCTAAAGAAACAACTGCATCTACACGATTTCTTACAGATTCACGTAAATCTTGAAGACGTTTCATAGATTCAGGAGAATTCAAAGGTCCTTCTTGAATATATGGGCACTGGCTGAATAATACTTTTTCAGGTTCACCATCTTTGGATAAATGACCTTTGATTACGCCAGTTTCACGCATTACATTCATTGCTTGATGAGCTTCTTTTAATTTTTCACCAAAAGCTTCAATATCAGCTTTAGTTACTTTACCTTCGCCAAATAAGTTATCATAGTCAAAAGTAAAGCCAGATTTCAATTTGATACTCATGTTTTTATTTCCCCCTTAACTAAAACATATAGCCTATCATAAAATAGAACTATCCAAAATATCAAAAAAAATATATTTGAATAGTCCTATTATATCATATTTAGTTTTTATTGACGATTAATTATGCACTTATAAATATCAAATATACTTTATATATTTATTAGCCACGAATAACAGCTAAAACTTCTGCTGTTTTTTCTTCAAGAAGTTTTTTATCGCCACGAGTTTCTACATTAAGACGAACAACTGGTTCAGTGTTGGAAATACGAACATTGAATCTCCATTCAGGATAATCTACACTGAAACCGTCCATTTTGCAAACTTCGCCAGTAGAACCATATTTTTCTTCAATTGCAGCCATAACAGCTTTTGCATCTGCTACTGTGCTATTGATTTCACCGCTGATTGGATAACGTTCCATGCGTTCTTTGAGCATTTCAGACATTTTACCTTCAGCCTGGCATAATAATTCAGCAACTAAAAGCCATGTAATCATACCGCTATCGCAGAAGGAGAAATCTTTGAAGTAGTTATGTGCAGACATTTCACCGCCATAAACAGCATCTTCTTTACGCATGCAATCTTTAATAAATGCATGACCGCTCTTACACATAACAGGTACACCGCCAGCTTCTTCAACAAGTTCAATTGTGTTCCAAGTGAGGCGTGGGTCATAGATAATTTTAGCACCAGGATTTTTATTTAAGAATGCTTTTGCTAAGAAACCAACGATATAGTAACCTTCAATCATGTCGCCATTTTCATCGAAAATAAAGCAACGGTCAAAGTCACCATCAAAAGCAACACCTAAATCTGCTTTTTCTTCACGAACAACTTTTGCAGTAGCTTCGCGGTTTTCCATTAATAATGGATTTGGTACGCCATTAGGGAATGTACCATCTGGATTATTATTTACTTTTATAAAGTTAAATGGTAAGCGTTTTTCGAGTTCATCAATAGCTGGGCCAGCTGCACCATTACCAGAGTTTACAACAATTTTTAATGGTTTTAAAGCACTCATATCTACATAAGTTAATAAATGGTCGATATAATCTTTCATAATATCAACTTCAATAACTTTTGCAGGTACTTCTGCTGGTGTACCTAAATCACCAGCCATAACTTTAGCTTCAATATCTTTAAGACCAGTATCGCCACTGATAGGACGAGCTTCTTTACGAACTAATTTTAAACCATTGTATTCTTTTGGATTATGACTAGCAGTAATCATGATACCGCCATCTAAACCAAGATGAGCTGTTGCAAAATAAATCATTTCAGTACCACACTGACCGATATCTACAACTTCACAACCCATTTCAGTAAGACCGAGTTCTAAAGCTTTTTGAATATCTGGACCAGAAAGTCTGATGTCGTGACCTACTGCAACTCTTTTAGCATTAAATAATGTTGGAAATACACGACCAATTCTATAAGCTAATTCTTCATTAACTTCTTCTGGGAATTTTCCACGAATATCATATGCTTTGAATGCTGATGATTTTAATTCCATATTTTTCACCTCAATAAATTTATAAATCTATAAATATAATATTATTATTTATCAAAATTGGCAATCTATTTTTATTTTCTTTTCAGTTTATATAAATATAAAAGAATATAGAAAACTTTTTCTTATGCAAATCAAACTGATAATTTGTGCTCATAATACTTTTTCAACAAAGATTTTCTTGTAATATAAAAAGTTATCATAAGTGGCACACATGAACCAATCCATGCCATAGGATTTGCCCAACATGCACCGATATAACCAAATGCATCAACTAAAAACAGACCAGCCGCTGCTCTCATCACCAATTCCATGATACCTGCAAAAGTAGGAATAATGCTTTGTCCCAAACCTTGCAATGTATAACGATAAATAAATAATAAAGATAAAATTAAATAGCATGAACCATTTACAATCAAATAAATATGACCATATTCTACTACTTGTTCTTGCCCATCACCCACAAATAATCTAATCAAGATTGGACCTAAACAAATATTCATCATTCCTGCTAAAATACTAAAACCACCTGACATTAAAATACATTTATTAACGCCAGTCTTTATCCTATCCATGCGACCCGCACCATAATTTTGAGCTGTATAAGCTGCCATTGCCATGCCAAAAGACATAAGTGGCATAACAGCTATCATATCTATTTTTTGAGCTGCTGCATACGCTGCTACAGCGACTTCACCTAAATTATTCAAAGGGACTTGCAAGATAATAGCACCGATAGCAATGATTGAAGCTTGAAATCCCATAGGAAGAGCTACTTTTAAATGCTGTATAGCTATTTCTCTAGAAATCTTTAAATCTTTTAATTCAAAATGTAATAGAGGTATTTTCTTTTTAATATAATATACACAACAACCGCCATTGATTAATTGTGCTAATACAGTTGCAAAACCTGCACCTTGAATACCCCAGTTAAATACACCGATAAAAACTACTTCTAAAATGATGTTTAATACACAACCTAAGATTAAAAAATAAAGTGGTGTTTTACTATCTCCTAAAGCGCGAATTAAATTAGAAGACATATTAAACATCATTGTAGCTACAATTCCTAAAAAAATTACAGTTAAAAAAGTACATGCCATATCCAATACTTCTGGTGGTGTCTGTAAAAAAATAAGTGCAGGGCGAACCATTATCACGCCAAAAATAGTTACAATAACAGTTGTAATAGCACTCAAAACTACACAAGCTGCTGCACTTTTTTTCATTCCTTCTTCATCTTTTGCCCCAAAGCGCTGTCCTGTGCAAATAGATAATCCAGCTGTAAAACCTATTACAAATCCAATCATAAAGAACATCAAACAGCCACTACAACCTACAGCTGCTAATGCACTTACACCGAGTAAACGACCTACAATTAAAGTATCACTTAATAAATATAATTGTTGAAATACATTACCTACAATAAGTGGCAAAGTAAACATCAAAATTAATTTGGCAGGGCTACCTGTAGTTAAATCTTTTACCATAATATCACCGTCCTTATGTATCAATCCATTTGAAAAATTTCAAATGGATTATAGCTATCTATTCTATATATTTAGTTACAAAAGTTCGTAAATTTTCTTGCAGATAAATTGCTGTAAATTCTAAAGCCTGCGATGATGGCGCTAAGCGATTATAGTGAAAAACTTTTTCTTTATTCACCATATAATCGCAAGGATATGGTATTACATCTACACCTAATTTATTAAAATTAACAACTGCTCTTTCCATATGAAAAGCTGATGTTACAAGTAAAGGCTGTTTATACTTTCTTGATTTTAAAATATTAGTACTATACTCTGCATTTTGTGTTGTATTTAAGCTACGATTTTCTAATAAAATCATATCTTCAGATACTCCGAGTTCTTTCAAAATGCGTCTGGCAATATCTGCTTCTCTACCACTATCTTCATAAATTTGTCCACCAGATACAATAATTGGTATACCTAATTTCTTCTGTAAGCGAACAGCTGTAAGTAATCGATTTGCTGGTATACTGCATAAAGTCCCTGTTCCAGTAACATCTGGTGTATCGCCTGTAGCTCCACCACCTAAAACAATAATTACATCTGCATTAGGTAAATGTTTTGGTGGGTCATAAACATCTTCTAATCTACCAATTAACATACTTGCTACATAAGAAGTTGATGCTAAATAAAAAATAAATGTAACAAATGTAATAGCTATTGCTAGTCTTGTTTGTTTTCTTTTTTTACAACAATAAGCTATAAATAAAAATAAAACAAAAAATATACCTGGCGGTAATACCCAACTAGCACCAAATTTTAAAAACTCAATCATAAAATTCCTTTCTTTTCTAATAAATTGTCACAATTTTTTTTAATCTATGATAAAATATTAATAAATAATATTTTATTTTTGGAGGGTTTTACTATGATTTTCACAGAACATGAAATTGTCCGCAAAGAAAAAGCAAATGGTGGTAAAGGTCATATCATTATTGAACATTTACTCACTAAAAACGAATTAAAAGAACAATGTGGTATGTTCGCTCATGTTACTTTAGAGCCAAATTGTTCTTTAGGCTATCATGAACATCACGGTAACGGCGAAGCTTATTATATCACTAAAGGCAGTGGTCTTTACAGTGATAACGGAAATATTATTGAAGTTAAAGCTGGTGATGTTGTCTTCTGTCCAGATGGAGAAGGTCATGGCATCGAAAACACATCTTCTTCTGAAAATCTAGAATTCACAGCTCTTATTATCAATACAGTTAAATAAAAATATTGTAGCTACTAAATTAATCAATTTAGTAGCTACTTTTATTTTAACATAATATTTATTTTCGTACACCAATTTGATAATAATTTAAGCCATGACTTTTTACTGTTTTTGCTTTATAAATATTTCGTCCATCAAAAATATCATTGCCCTTCATTCTTGCAGCAATTTCCATGAAATCTGGACTTTGGAATTCTTTCCATTCAGTAACAATCACTAAAGCATCCACATCATTTAGAGCATCATATTTATTATTTATATACTCTACTTCTACATCTTTAAGATAAAAAGATTTTGCCATATTCATAGCTTGAGGGTCATATGCTTGTACTTTTGCTCCACGTTGTTTCAATTCTTCAATCAATCTAATTGATGGAGCTTCTCTCATATCATCTGTTCCTGGTTTAAAAGCTAATCCCCAGATTGCAATTTTTTTATCACTTAAATCTTCACCTAAAACTTCTGTGATACTATGCACTAATACCATCTTTTGACGAGAATTTACATTTTCTACAGATGATAATAATTCTGGTTCATAATCATGTTCTTTACTTGTTTTAATCAAAGCTTTTACATCTTTAGGGAAGCAACTTCCACCATAACCACAACCTGGATTTAAGAAACTATACCCAATGCGAGAATCGCTTGCGATACCACGTCTTACTTTATTGATATCAGCTCCTACGCGTTCACTGATATTAGCGATTTCATTGATAAAAGAAATCTTAGTAGCAAGCATAGCATTTGCAGCGTATTTTGTGAGTTCTGCACTTTTGATATCCATAGTTACGAAAAATTCACTAGAACGAATAAATGGTTCATATAATTCTTGCATAACTTCTATTGATTTTGCATTTTCAGAACCAATAACCACTCTATCTGGATGCATAAAATCTTGGCAAGCATTACCTTCTTTTAAAAATTCAGGATTAGATATAACATCAAATTTTAAATCACTACCACGTTTATCTAATTCTTCTTGAATTACAGCTTTTACTTTATCTCCAGTCCCCACTGGTACTGTTGATTTATCCACGATATACATATCATGAATCATATATTGACCGATTTCACGTGCTGCATTCATCACATATTGTAAATCAGCACTGCCATCTTCGCCCATAGGTGTTCCCACTGCGATAAAACAAATATCACTTTCTTTTAAAGCTTCTTTTATATCAGTTGTGAATTTCAAATTGCCTCGCTGTTGAGCTGATTTTACCATTTGTTCTAGACCTGGCTCATATATAGGAATTATTCCCTTTTTCAAATTTTCAATTTTTTGCTCTGCCACATCAACGCAAATAACATTATTTCCTGTAGCGGCAAAACAAGTTCCTGTAACAAGTCCTACATAACCTGTTCCTATCATTGCAACTTTCATTAATATTTACACCTCTATATATAAAATCGCTCACAAATTTATTTATACTTAGTATATTTTGCCTTATTTATATCTAAATATCAAGAAATTATTTACAAATAACGAATTGTCATTTTATAATAGTACAAATAATAATAAACAATATATATACTATAAAATAAAGGATTGTGATTTTCTATGAAAAAATTTTCTTATACAACTTCTGGTACTTGTTCAAAACTTATAAATTTCAGCCTTGATGAAAACAATATCATTCATGATGTAGAATTCATCGGTGGTTGTAACGGAAATCTTCAAGGTATCAGCAAGTTAATCGAAGGTCAATCTGCTCAAAATGTCATTGATAAATGTCAAGGTATACATTGTGGTATGCGTCCTACTTCTTGCCCTGATCAATTATCTAGAGCTTTAAGTGAAGCTATTCAAAAATAATAAATTATAAAGGGTGATTTTTATGCTTTTTGATACTCATCTGCATACAAAATTTTCTGCTGACTCTAAAATGTCTATCGAAAATGCCATCTTAAGTGCTAAACAACAAAATATAGGCTTAGTACTCACAGAACATTTAGATTATGATTTTCCTGGCGATGATATCTATGAGTTTAACCCCCAACAATATTTTCAAGAATATTCTAGCTACCAATCAAAAACACTTTATTTAGGTGTAGAAGTTGGTATGCAAGAACATACTCTCATTCAAAGTAAAAAATTTGTCGAAAGTGCTCCTTTTGACCAAGTTATTTGCTCATTGCATTTATTAGAGGGTAAAGATTTATTTTATGAATCCTGTTATACTGAAGATAAGCATACTGTATATCTAAACTATTTAAACACAATGATAAAATTAATCAAACAACATGATTTCGCTAATATACTAGGTCATATAGATTATATTTGTCGTTATGCTCCATATACAAAAAAAGATATTTGCTATGAAGAATTCCATGACGCTATTGATACTCTTTGGCAGACAATCATTGACAAAGGTATTGTGCCTGAACTAAATACTAGACGTTTTGATAACTCTAATAATATATCTATTTTATTAAAATTATATGAACGCTATGCTATGCTTGGTGGTAAATATGTAAGTATAGGCTCTGATGCACATAAACCAGAAAATATAGGTTTTGCCTTTAAAGAAGCTTATGCATTACTTGATAAATTAAATTTACAACCAGTATATTTTGTCAATCGTCAAATGCAACTCAGTAAAATTTAAAATAAACATTAGAAAGAAGGGTTTGTATGTCCTTAAAAAAAGCTATTTCTACAGGATTGTGTATTTCTTTACTATTTACATCTGGAACTCCTGCTTTAGCTGGCAGTTTAAATAGTACAAATACAGCTCAGCCTCCATCTTATAATTATGGCGTTTTAGACTCTACTAATCTCCAATCAAAATTATTATTAGTTGAACAATCTGTATATGGACAAGAGCAAACAGGTGCCCTATTAGATAGAATTAGTCGCCTAGAAACAGATTTTTATGGTAAAACATCTAGTTCTAAAACAGCGCTTAGCGACCGTATAAATACATTATATTCCACTATGTTTGATAATAGCGTTCGTCCTTCTGCTATCACTCAAATGAATGGTATTGAATGGTTTTTAAGTCGCCATGTTTCCATAAAATCTATTACTGATAGATTAACTACATTAGAAACTCAAATCTATGGTAAACCAATAACTGGCACATTACAAAAACGTATGAATGATTTGGCTATGCTTGCTTATGGCAATTCAGATACTAAAACACCTCTTATAGCCACTACTATTCCTGTAGATACATTAGTTAAAATAAAATTAGTTACACCACTCAATACAGAAACTTCTAAAGTTGGTGATAAAGTAAAATTCCAAGCAGCTGAAGATGTTATTTATAATGGTCAGTTAATCATTGCAGCAGGTGCTCCTGGTGAAGGTGTTGTTACTAAAGTAAAAAGTGCTAGAAACTTCGGTCGCAACGGTGAAATTGATGTAGACTTCCAACAAATTCAAGCATTTGATGGAACATATATTCAAACAACTTTAGGTGATAAAGCAAAAAAAGAAATTGAAAACTTAGCTATGGCTGCTGGTGCAAGTATAGCAGGTATTGCTCTTTTAGGGCCAATAGGTATTGTCGGCGGAATTTTCGTCAATGGTAAAGATATCGACTTACCTACAGGTACAGAATCCTATATTCAAACTAAAACAGCAACTAATATCTATGCTATTCAAACAAATTTAGATGATAATTTCAAAGTAAATACACCGCCAATTACTGAAGAAGAATCCAACTCTAGCTCAACAGATACTTCATCTAATTCAGATGTTAATACTTCTACATCTATAACTACAGAAAATAATTCTTCTTCCAGTAGTACAGATTATAATACAAATACTTCATCTTCAAATAATGATATTTCTGCAGAAAACAATATTTATGATTATGAATATTAATTTTTTATAGAGACCAGATAATATCTGGTCTCTTTTTCTAAGGAGGATTTTATTTTGGACGAGGCTCAACTTCGCTTTCTATTTGTATTTACAGATTTAATTGCTCCACTTGTTGCCGGTTATTTATGTTATCGCTATCAAGTAATCACACAAGATTTTTGTAATAAACTTATAAAAATCAATATTCGTTTAGTCGTTTCCATCTTATCTTTTTTAAGCTTTTGGACTTTAAAAATAAGCACAGATTTATTATGGCTTCCTTTATTTGGTTTTTTAGCCTGCATTATTCCTGGATTGATTGCCAAATATACATTTGCTTCTAGTTATAAAAATCTAAATGACCGCGGTGCTTATATGATGGCATCTATGCTATCTAATATTGGTACTTTATCTGGTCTATGTGCTTTTATAGTTTATGGTATTCAAGGCTTTGCCTATCTTCAAATTGTAGCCATGTTCCAAACTTTATTTACATTAAGCGTATGCTTTCCTTTAGCTAATTATTATCATTCAAAAGCTAGCCGTAGACATCATCAAAAAAATCAAATCAGCATTCGCAAATTATTATTCAATCTCAATCAATTACCAGTTTTAGCAATGATTATCGGTTTTTGTTTAGCTTTAAAAAATATCCCTACACCACAAATCGGTTATGATATTTTTAATTATTTAGTACATATAGGTGCTTGGGCAGGTCTATTTCCTGTTGGTTATATCACTAGATTTGATAAAGCCAAATATTTTTTACGTAAAACAAGCGATATCATTGTAGTAAAATTCGTTGTACTTCCTTTAATCGCTTATTTTGTTGTGATTTATCTTTTCAACGACCCTATTTTAATTGGTAGTATGATTATCGCCTTTTCTGCTCCAACTGCAATCAATGCTGTGCTTGCTTGTAGCATATATAAATTAAATGTAAATATCGCTATTTCTTCATTTCTCTCCACAACAATCATCTTCTTACTCATAATATTCCCTCTATATTTCTTTGTAATTAAAGATTTAATCATACCTTAATCAATAATAAAAAAGTAAATAAGTAGTTTATAACTACTTATTAAAAACAATTTTAAGAAAATTTATTTTTGTCTTTACATGTACATTGTATACATGATACAATATGCATATAGAGAAGATAAATTTTCGCGGAGGCGATTTAAATGCGTATAGAACATGATTTTTTAGGTGAACTTGAAGTTCCTGATAATGCTTATTATGGTGTACAAAGTCTTAGAGGTTCTCATAATTTTAACATCACTGGACAAAAACTAGATTCCGATTTTATCATCGCACTTGCTATGGTAAAAAAAGCTGCTGCTATGGCAAATTTAAAAACAGCTCGTCTTGATAGTAAAATTGCAAAAGCTTTAATAGCAGCTGCTGATGAAATTATTGATGGAAAATTACATGATAATTTCATTGTTGACCCTATTCAAGGTGGTGCTGGTACTTCCATCAATATGAATATGAATGAAGTACTTTGTAATCGTGCCTTAGAAATTATTGGAGAGAAAAAAGGACGTTATGATATTATTTCTCCAAATAATCATGCTAATATGGCTCAATCTACAAATGATGCATTCCCTACAGCTATAAAATTATGTATTATTTTAAAATCTCGTAAATTAAAAATTGCTTTAAAACGTCTATCTTGGGAATTAGAACGCAAAGCTCAAGAATTTAAAGATGTTCTCAAAATGGGTAGAACACATCTTCAAGATGCTGTACCTATTACTTTAGGGCAGGAAATGTCTGCTTATGCTTCCGGTGTAAATCGCGGTTTACGTCGCATTGAACATGCTTTAATCAATTTACACTATATCAACATGGGCGGAACAGCTATCGGCACTGGATTAAATGCTGAACCTAACTACATTCCTGAAGTTGCTAAAATTTTATCTGTATTAGCTGAAGAAGATTTCCATGTAGCTGAAAATTTAATTGATGCTACTAATAATACAGATGGATTTGCTGACATGTCCTCTGCTTTAAAAAATACAGCACTTATGCTCATAAAAATGGCAAATGATTTCCGTTTAATGGCTTCTGGTCCTCGTTGCGGTTTAAATGAATTAAAATTACCAGCTCGTCAACCAGGTTCTTCCATCATGCCAGGAAAAGTAAATCCTGTTATCGCTGAAGTCTTAAATCAGACTTGCTACCAAATCATCGGCAATGACACTGCTATCTGCCTTGCTGTTGAAAACGGTCAATTTGAATTAAACGTTATGGAACCTGTAATTGCATTTAATATCTTTAATTCCTTAAAATATATGACAAATGCTGTTAATACTTTTGTTGATAATCTCTTAATCGATTTAGAAGCTAATAAAGAACAATGCTACACTTGGCTCAATCATAGTGTTGGTACAATCACAGCATTACTTCCTCATATTGGCTATGAAAATGCTTCTATGATCGCTAAAGAAGCTTATCAAACTAATAAACCTGTACGTGAAATCATCTTAAATAAAAATCTATTAACTGAAGAAGAATTAGATATTATCTTATCTCCAAGTGAAATGACTCGTCCTGGTATCGCTGGTGATAAATTATTAAAAGAAAATCTTCAAAAAAGAGCTTAATATAAAAATTACCCCTAGTAATAAAATTTACTAGGGGTTTATTTTATTTTGTATTTATTTTTGCCATTAATGATGGTAATTCTTTAATATCATTGATTGTATAAGCTGGATTTTCTACTTTGCCAAAGCCATAACTTGCAAAAATCATAGGAATGTTTGCCATTTCGCAAGCTTCAAAATCGCCTTGTGTATCTCCTACATAAATAGCTTCATCTATATTATTTTTTTTCATCAATAATTTAATAGTTTCGCCCTTATGCAAGCCTGTATCACCATAACATAAATGGTCTTTCACTTTATCTGTCATATTTGCATATCTTAAAGTTGTTTCGATATAGCCTACCTGACAATTACTTACGACATATAAATTATAATCCTTTGCTAATTCGTTTAAAGTATCAATAACACCATCATAAAAAACGCCTGAATGTTTTTCTAAATAAGCATCTTCATAATCATAACAAGCCTGACAAACTTCAGCACGTTTTTCATCATCTAAAGTAGGCAACATAAGTCTACCAATTTCATCCATGGTTTTACCAAATAATTTTTTTAATTTATCGCCATCTAAATTTGCTTTAATTCCTGCTTTTTCCCAAATAGCTTCATTCCAACTTTCAGCTACTACATCAGTGGAATCCCACAAAGTACCATCAATATCAAAAATAATATTTTTCATAGAAATCTCCTTATTATAAAATTATAAAAGTATTTATTTCCATTTTAAGAAAAATCTTAAAATTAATCAACAATAATTTAGCTAAAAAAGAAGACTTTTATTTTAATTATAAAGACGAATAGATAATAAAAAATATGCTATTTACAACTATACAATTATAAAATCATCTTTATAAAAATAGTATTGACAAAAAAAGATTTTATGTTTATAGTATTAGACAAAGACAAATGCAATGAACAGGAAAAGTATATTTGTGAAGTTTTCAGAGAGTTATGGTTTGGTGCGACATAATAATATAGCAAATAGAAATACACCTGTGAGCTACTGGCTGAACATTTATTTAGTAGGCTTAGTCGGAATGCCACCGTTATCATAGGCTAGGGTATGTTAGTACCTGAATAAAGTGGCTTGCTAATAGCAAGAAGGGTGGTACCACGGGTCAATTACAGCTCGTCCCTATTTTAGGGACGAGCTTTTTTGCATTTATTTTTAAATAATAAAACTACTCAATTACTTAGCAATTTAGGAGGAATATATTATGATTATCGTTATGAAACCAGAGGCTACAACTGCTGAATTAGAAGCTGTAAAAAATAAAATTACTGATGCAGGTTTAAATTTTCACCTTTCTCAAGGTTCTTCTCGTACTATCGTAGGTGTTATTGGTGATAAGAAAAAAATTGCTACACTACAAATGAATAGTTTCGGTGGTGTAGAAAAAACTGTTTCCATCACTGAAAAATATAAATTAGTAAGCCGTGATTTTAAAAAAGAGGATAGCATTATTGATGTAAATGGTGTTAAAATTGGTGGTGGTCATCTCGCTATCATGTCTGGTCCTTGTGCTGTTGAAAGCAAAGAACAATTGCTTGAAGCTGCTAAAGCTGTAAAAGCTTGTGGCGCACAATTTTTACGCGGTGGTGCATTTAAACCTCGTACTTCTCCATATGATTTCCAAGGATTAGCTGAAGAAGGTTTAAAAATGCTTCGTGAAGTAGCTGATGAAGTAGGTCTTAATGTTGTAACTGAAATCGTAAATATCAACGATTTAGATATGATTTGCAAATACGCTGATATGCTTCAAATCGGTGCTCGCAATATGCAAAACTTCCAATTATTAAAAGAAGTAGGTCATACAAATAAACCTGTACTTTTAAAACGCGGTCTTAGTGCTACAATTAGTGAATGGTTAAATGCTGCAGAATACATCGCTAGCGGTGGTAATTACAATATCGTACTTTGCGAACGTGGTATTAGAACATATGAAACATTCACTCGTAATACTTTAGATTTAAGTGCTGTAGCTGCTGTTAAAGAATTATCTCATTTGCCTATCATCGTAGACCCAAGTCATGGTACTGGTCGTTGGCAAATGGTTCGCCCTATGGCTCGTGCTGCTATCGCTGCTGGTGCTGATGGCTTAATGATTGAAGTACATCCACATCCTGAAGTAGCTCTAAGCGATGGCGACCAATCACTTAAACCAGATAATTTTGCAGTTGTTATGCAGGAAGTTCGTCAGATTGCACAAATGATGGGGAAAACATTATGAATACAGAAAAAACACAAAAATTACATTTAGCCATTTTAGGTGTAGGTCTTATCGGTGGTGCTTTCGGTATGGCATTAAAAGATAAATTACAAGATGATATCTTCATCACTGGTAATACTCGCACTGAAAAATCTTTACATGAAGCAAAAGCTTTAAAGGCAATTGATGAAGGTTTTTTAGACCCAATAGAATGTGTACAAGGTGCTGATATTATTTACCTCAGCACTCCTGTACTACAAATTGTACCTTTAGTAAAAAAAATATTACCACATTTAAAACCAGGTGCAATTTTAACAGATGCAGGCAGTACAAAATCCTTCATTGCCAAACAAATCATGGATTTACTTCCTGAAAATATTTATTATGTAGCTGGTCATCCTATGACAGGACGTGAAAAAAGCGGTGTAACAGCTGCTCATAAAGATTTATTTAATAATAAATGTTATGTAATCGTCAAAGATACAGGTGCTCCAGCCAAAGTAGTTGAAAAAATCGTCAATCTAATAAAATTAACTAATGCTAATATTACAACTCTAACTTTAGAAGAACATGACAGATGTGCTTCTATCATCAGTCATATTCCTCATATTACAGCAGCTGCACTAGTTAATCTTTTAGATAAAAACCCTAACGATTTAGAATCTTGCATCACTCTTGCTGGTGGTGGATTTAAAGATACTACGCGCATTGCTTCCTCTAATGCTGATATGTGGGCAGATATATGTATCTCTAACAGTGAGCCTATTATCGAACATCTATCACAACTTCAATCACTACTAAGCGGAGTAATCACTTCTATTGCCAAAAAAGACCGCCAAGCCATTCATGATTATTTTGTTGAATCAAAAACAAGACGCGATATGATACTAGAAGAAACAAAGGACAAATATGATTTAATTTAGGTGAAAAATGAAACACAAAGCTTATAGTTTTCTAATTATCGCTTGTCTTCTATGGGGATTTCAACCTGTTACTATAAAAATAGTAACGCAAGAAATGAATATCTTAACAATAATTCCTCTTAGATTTCTTATTGTCAGTCTAATTTTATTCATCATCATGAAAATAACAGATGAAAAAAATTTTTTACCACCAAAAAAATCTCTATTAACTTTATTCCTAATGGGATTTTTTGGCATTACAGTAAGTAACGGCATTCAGTTTACAGGACTACAATATTCCTCTGTTGGTAATATGACATTAATCAGTACTACAGCTCCTGTTATCACTGTTATTTTAGCCAGAATTTTTCTTAAAGAACATTTAAATTCAATTCAAGTAACAGGTATAATTATTTCTTTCTTAGGTACATTATATTTATTAAGTGGAGGAAATATCACTACTTTTACCCAAATGAATTTTAATAAAGGAGATATTTATTTCTTCATCGGTGAAGTAGCTTGGGTCATTTATATTTTACTCAGCATTCCTATACTCAAAAAAATATCAGTCTTATCCGCTACCGCCTGGTCTGGATTATTTGGTTCTATCTTAACAGCAATATTTGCCCATTATAGTGTAGGCTTACAAATAGTTCCGCTATCTCCTATCGCTCTTTATTCATTCTTATTTATTATTTTAGGTGGCGGTATAACTGCTATGATTTGTTGGAATTTAGGCACTAAAAAAGTAGGAGCTAGTAATTCTGCTATATTTTTGAATTTATTACCTGTAGTAGGTATTATTTCTGCATATTTTACCTTGAATGAACCAATTACCATGCAAAAAATTATAAGTGGTATTTTTATTATATTTGGCGTATATGTAACAACTCATAGTCATAAATTTGTAAAAAATGCTCATTAAAAAAAACGATATCAAGATGATTTTTCATCAAGATATCGTCTTTTTTTATTTAGATTTTATTAAATACCTTTAAATTCAAAGGAGAAGTGTTTATCTTCATTTTTTGTGATATATTCATCAAGAGTAGGTGCACCCCAAGAATCATCACCGCCAACACCGTACATACCAGCAGAAGCTCTAACTACTGTATGATGTGGTCTAGCTAAATCATAATGATGTCTAGCATTTTCAAGTTCATGTGGATTATATGGAAGAGCGGAAGCTTCAAATGGAGTTGCAGAGGAAATTCTAACACCTCTACCACGTCTATCTGTTACTTCAAACCAACGAACATCACAGTGGTTTCCACATTCTTGTGGTACTAAATATGGCTGAATTTCATCTTGTGTTGTAGTAGTGAAGATACCTAATTTGCCACCTTCTTTACGGTCGATATAATTATCACATGGACCTAAACCATAGTATTTGATTTGGTCATAGTCAACTGGAAGTGTAAAGAGCATACCAAAATCAGGAATAGCAGGAAGACCTTCTACTTTTTTGTAATCCATATCAACTTTAACAACGCCATCACCTGTAACAGTATAAGTTACTACTACATGAGCTACTGGTCTTGTTGCGAGTTCATAAGTATATTTTACAGTTGCAGATTCAGTACCATTTTCAGATACTTGCATATCTACGCATTTAGTGTACATACTTGCTAATTTCCATTGAGCTGTATCAAATGGCATACCACAACCATTATCATTGTCGATAGGTGCTCTCCAGAAATTCATTTTAGGGAATTCTTCAATGAGTTCTACACCATTATATTTATAAGAAGTGAGCATTTTTCTATCAGCAGAGAACATAACGCTGAAGCCTTCACCTTTTACGCCAATATTGAAATCAGATTTAACGACTTTAATTGGAGCCACTGCTTTTTTATCTGCTTTACCTTCTTTTGTGAATACATATTGACCGAAAGCTACTTCATGACCACAATTTGCCCAAATAGTTGCTTGTTTTAATACTAAAGAAGCTGTAACTACATATTCGCCTGCACCAAATGTAGGTAATGTATAAGCTACTTCACCTGTTTGACCTGCATTGATATCAGCAGTTAATTTTTTCTGCCAAACATTTTTACCATTTTTAGCTAAAGCAATAATTAAATCATAATCACTTGTATTTGTGAATAAAGATTTATTGATGATTTTTACACCAGTTTCACTTGGAACGAGTGTGAAGTTTTGATAATTGAATTTAACTTCTTGTAATTTAGAAGTTGGTGCATGATCTGCAAATACGATACCATTACCAGAGAAGTTATAATCACATGGTCTATCGCCAAAATCGCCACCATAATTCATTACATCATTGCCATATAAATCTCTAGTCCAAATAGCTTGGTCTGCAAAGTCCCAAATAAATCCGCCTTGATATAATGGTTCTTCATCAGTTAAATCAGTGTATTTATGCATACCACCATTACTGTTACCCATGGAATGAGTATATTCACAGCAAATAAATGGTTTTTCTCTATATTTAGATAAGAATTCTTTTATCTGTGCTACTTTTGTATACATCTGGCTTTCCATGTCGCTTGTGCCATCATAACGACGTTCATCAGGCATAGCCAATACCATTTTTCCACTTGCTTCATTAACGCGGTCCCAGCAGATGCTTTCATAGTGAACTAAGCGAGATGGGTCAGCTTTACGGAAGTATTCAGACATATCATAGATATTTTTACCACCATAAGATTCATTACCGCAAGACCAAATAATGATACTAGCATGGTTTTTATCGCGTTCAAGCATGGATTTTGCTCTATCCAATACAGCTTCATGCCAATGTGGATGATCATTTGGTACAGTGTTTTTATCACAGCGTACACTTCCGCGAATTTGCCAAGAACCATGTGTTTCCATATTTGTTTCATCAATTACATAAAAACCATAGATATCGCAAAGTTCATATAATTTGCTGTTATTTGGATAGTGAGATGTTCTGATAGCATTGATATTATTTAATTTCATAATATCTAAATCATGAGCGATTTTGCTTTCAGGAATAGCACGTCCATAGTAGCAATCAAATTCATGGCGGTTAACACCTTTAAATACAATGCGTTTGCCATTGATTTTCATGATATTGCCGTCCATTTTAAATTCTCTAAAACCAATGTTTTGTGGAATGATTTCCACTACATTATCATTTTCATCTTTTACAGTGAAAGTAGCTTTATAAAGATTTGGATATTCTGCGCTCCAAAGTTTTACGTTTTCAACATCTGCTGTAAATATGCTTGTAGCACCTGTAATTTCTTGAACTGTATCAATTACTACATTTTCTTCATTATCTACTAATTTAACTGCTAATTTTTTAGCATTTTCATTGTTCCATTTGAAATCAATAGATAATTTACCATCTTTATAATCATTGCAAGAAGTTGCATGAATAAATAAATCATCAACATGAACTTGTGGTTTTGTATAAAGATATACATCGCGATAAATACCGCTAAAGCGCCAGAAATCTTGGTCTTCAAGCCAGCTAGCAGAGCTGAAACGATAAACCTGTACTGCTAATTTATTTTCGCCTTCAACGAGATAAGGTGTTAAATCAAATTCTGATGGTGTACAGCTATCTTCACTATAACCTACAAATTTACCATTGAGCCATAAAGCCATTGCACTATCTACGCCCTGGAAAGATACAAATACTTCATTCCAGCCTTGTGGCACTGTAAAATATTTTACATAAGATGCGATTGGATTATTTTCTGTAGGAATTTCGCCTTCGTTTAATTCTTCATGACCGTCCCAAGGATAAGCTACATTTGTATATTGAGGTTTGCCGTAACCTTCCATTTGAATATGTGCTGGAACACGAATTGTATCCCAAATTTTGCAGTTATAATCTGCTTTTTCAAAACCTTCAATACGAGATGCTAAATTTTTTGCATAAGAGAAATACCATAATCCATTTAAAGATTGACGCATGGACATTTCTTCATTGAGCATTTCTTCTTCATTAGCATAATAATGATGGTCGCTATGTGCAGGTAGACGATTATCTGCAAAATATGTTGAGTCTGCCAATTTGCTTATATCAAAAATCTTTTCTTCCATAAATAAATAACACCTCATTTTTATTTTCGAAAAATATTTTTATCGTAAACGTTTACATTGAAATTTAAACTAAAAATAATTAAATTATCAAAAAATTTTTTCTTATTATACATTTAATTATATACTAATATTATCAAAAAAAATATAAGATGTTGAACTATAAATTATAAGATTTAGAAACAAAAAAAAGGAGAAGTTATCTAACTTCTCCAAAAATAATTTTATTAGGATTTTATTTTTGAACATAAAATTCTATATCATCTATAGAACCCCATGTGTCAGGTCTACCATTTAAAATGAAGCCAATTTCTACTTCACCATTTTTAACCTCAATATTTTTAATTGAAGTCTGATGCCATCTATTCCAGCCATCATCTTTGATATCAGTAGTCATTTCTACACCATTTTGTTTTACAAATAATTGATATTTGGAAGCTAAACCATTTCCTTGTGTCCAACAAGATAAAGTATATTTTCCATCAGAAAGACCTTTTAATTTTTGTTTAATAATCACATTAAATGGTTTATTATTCCAATAGTGCATAGCACATTTATCACGTACATCTCCTTGATTCCAAGCTAAATTTATTGCTGAACTATCACCTACAATATCCCAGCCATTTAATGTTTCATTTTCAAAATTACCATTTAAGACTAAATTCATTTTATTTTTTACTTCAATATTAGCTATAGCCTTTTGTGCTAATCCTTCCACAGTTCCTGATATCGTATAATTACCAGGTTTTGCAAAAATTGGTTTGGCAACATCCCATTTAACAGACATATTTTTTACTGCATCATTAGAATAAACCACACCTACTGTCTGTGGTAAATCTACATTACTATATAAACTAACATCTTTTACATCAACTGTATTTATCGTTGTAACTTGTGGCTCTATATACTGATTATTTGGGTCTGATACTAAGTTAAATGTATCCATAGATTCAAGTGCATTTCCCTTTGTATCAAATAATGTTAAATTATCCCAACCATTACCACCACCATTAGACTTCCAACCTACTTTTTCATTGATAACCCAATCTGGAGCCCAATAAAATATCCCCAACCCACGATTATCATTTACACTAGCAACAGTTGCCATAACGTCACGCAATCCTGTTGCTTGTCCTTGCACTGTAGCTTTATAACCACTGACTTTTTCTTCATTTGTTCCAAAATTATTTTTCTCAAAATCGGCATCTTCTAAAGTATAACCAAAAGCAGTTTCTACAGCTATTACATCTTTATTATATTTGGCACTAACATCATTCATTGTATTTTTTAAATCGTCCATTGTACCATGCCAAAATGGATAAAATGACATACCAATTATATCAAAGTCATTCACTTTATTTTTTACAATTAAATTATCAAAAAAAGTATGATATAAATTTACATCTACACCAGCTAAATGTATCATTGTCTTAACTTTATTATCTTTATCATTATCATGTACAGCTTGTAAACCTGCATTTAATAATTTTGCTAAGAATTTATATCCATTAGGATTATCCTCTGTAAGTTGTGCTTCTGGCCATAACATCCCATTATTTAGCTCATTGCCTACTTGTACCATATCTGGTGTTACACCTTGAGCATTAAAATCTTGCATTACTTTAGCAGTATAAGCATAAACATCATCTACTAATTTATCACCACTATCGTTTTTCCAAGCATCCGGTTTTTTCTGTTGACCTGGGTCCACCCAAAAATCACTGTAATGAAAATCTACAAGAACTTTCATACCTAAAGCTTTAGCCCGTTTTGCCATTTCAATAGCCTTAGCTTCATCTGTATTACCACCGCCGACACCTTCTGGTCCTACGACATATGGATTATTCCAAATACGAACACGAATCCAATTTACACCATGATTTTTTAAAATAGTGAGTCCATCTTGTTCTATGCCATTATCATAAAATTTAGTACCATTTCGTTCTAATTCTGGCATAATAGAAACATCCGCACCCTTGATAAAATCCGTAGATAAATTTTCTATAGGATTTACTTGTACTGCTGCTAGTGCTGTAAACGGTAAGGAACAAGAAATCATTGTAGCTGTTATTGCTGACAAAATTACTTTTTTTAATTTATTATTTTTCATAAACTACACACCTTTTATTAGAAACTATAATTAAGTGCTAAATTATACATATCATAATAATCAGAGAACCCTGAGTAATTACTATCATATGGACGCAATTTATACCAGTTAAATTCCAAATTAGTATTATCCGCAAGCATATAACTAATACCTAATCCATAACCTTTTTCACCATTACCACCAAGACCATCACCACCTGGAGTGTTTAAAATGTGTGCCCAACCAGTAGAATCTACACTATAATTTCCTAAACTCATATAATCAGCATAAACTTTCCAAGTATCTTTGGTATCCCATTTCAAATTACCATAAGTAAGTCTAGTCCACCAACCATTTTTTTGTGCTCCATCTGGAAGACCTGATGCTCTATTAGTTACAGCTTCTGCTGTTAAATTCCATTTGTCACTGAGTTGTGTGTTGATACCATAAGCAATTTGCTCTAACATATATGGATTTTCACTTGATTCAATCCAATTCCATTGATTTTTATGATTATTCCACAATGTATTTTCATTGCTATTTGTTTTTAAATAACCTAAAGTAAATTTAGTATTATCATCTACTCCAATCTGTGCATTAGCAATAAAAGCATTCATAGAATAATCTTTCCAATTTTCCGCAGTTAAATTTCCCCATCCTGCAGAAATAAGCGAATTATTTCCCAAATCTTGAGTTACCATAATACCATCAACTGGATTATCCCACCAAATAAGACCTTGCCCAATATTTAAATTCTGACGACCTAAGGTTACAGATGTATCCATCTGTTTCCAAGTCAATGCTAATAAATCTAAATTTGCACTACCATGTGCTCCACTATCACCATTATTAGTATATCCATTATCATCATTAGTCGTATTTTCTAATTTTACTCTACCTAAAACAGATAAATTCTCATCTGGTTCTGCATAAAAACCTAAACGTAAACGTTCTTGAATACGATTACTTCTTTTATCTTTTCTATCTTTATCAGCTACATTAGCTGTATAACCCTTTGGGGTATCAGCTTTATAATTTGTTTGATAACGAATACGTGCATCACCAAACCACTTAATTTTTCCATTGTCGAAGAAATTATTTGTAGCTTGTGGCTCTTCTTTTACTGGCGCTGGTTCTGCTGGCATTACCATCATAATCTTTAATTCATTACTATACTCTTGTTGTAATTTATTGAGTATTACTTTATCTTCTGCTGTTGCTCTATTTTCATTTGCCATTGCTCTAGCTACAAATTGTGCTAAATCATAATGAGCCACCACTTTTTTATCATGAAAATCTGTCAAATTATAACCATCTACTAGACCTGTTTCTACTAAATGTTCCACTGCTGTATATGCCCAATAATCTTTAGGTACTGTAGCAAAAGGGTTTTCACTAGCAAAAGCTGTAGAATTAATCATTGTTCCAGCTATAGCTAATGAACATAATAATTTTTTATTTAATATATAACTCATAAGTTAAAACCTCTCTAAACCAAATATATTCTTATGCTCAAAGTTATAAAATAAATTCATAAATAGCTTCTATGCTAATTTTATCTATCGATACAATTTCATTACTAGTTTCTTCACTACGAGCAGCCATTGGTGAATCACTTTTTATTACTTGATTTTCTTTTAATGGAGAAATACTAATATAAATATCGCCATTTGGAATTTTTCTATAGATATTATCCAAACCAATTTCCCAACTTGCACCATTATTAAAATTATCTGCTACTAATTCATTATTTACAAAAGCATATCCAATATCACCTTGATAATCTATTTTTAAAATAGCCTCTTTTAGATCTCGCATATTTGCATAATCTATATGCAATAAAACCTTACCTTTGCCAATTTTTTCTGTAGTAAATGGTATAGATTTAGCTGATTTAGTAAATTTATATGTTTTTAATAAATCAGTTTCATCTATTTTACAAATATTTCTCATTAAATCGTCTGTTAATCCATCAATAGTTTGTATAATAATAGCATTTGTATTTGCTTCTACACGAATATTATCATTATCTACAAGAATTGGATTTTCAGATAAAAGTACCTTAGTATCTCCTGCTACTTCAAATTTCCAGAAATTTAAACTTTGATAATTAGTTAAAGTATATATATTAATTATCTTACCAGATACTGTAGTAATTACTAATTTAGATAAATCTGTACTAATCGGTTCAATAAATAATTTATTATTTTCTTTAATAATTGTTCCTTGAGAAATTTCTATGTTGCTGATACTATCATTAACAAAACAATATTCTGGTTTCATACCCTGTGGCATAAAGAAGAAATAATTTTCCACATCATCTTTAGCAAATTTTGTAATTAATTGTGTAGTAGCATATTTTAAAGTCAATCCTGCTAAAGTCAAATTAAATGGCAATATACAACTTTCTTCTGAAGCTAAACTCAGATTATTCTTTTCTGGAATAGTTAATGTTTCATCAGATAAAGATAAAGTTAAATTAAAATCATTTTTATCTGGAGAAACTAAATGATCTTGATAGTTATTAATGAATATAAAGCCTTTATTTTTATCTATACGTACGGCATAACGTAACTGTTCCACATCAGTAGGTAAAATGTCTTCTGCCCCTTCTGGTAAAATAGTCTGAGTAGGACAAAATTCCTTTTGAAAACTATTAAAGAAATAGTGCAATCTCTTTAGTCTAGCATAAGATTCACGAACTTGACCAAATTCTCCAATTGCAGCTTGATAATCATAAGAAATTTTTGGGGTAGCATTTTCATTTAAGTATGGTGTTTTTAATCCCAAAGGATTAGATCCGCCATGAAATACGTAATAACCAACAAAGTTACAACCCCCTGCAACTTTTATATTAGCCATAGCTTCTACACTATGATATGGTAATTGAAAACGATATTTATAAAATACAGTCATCCCTCCACCCATTTCACAGCAAGCAAAAGGCACTGTAGTCGGATCATAAGTCGGTTCAAAATTATAAGTAGGCTTACGATAATTACGATAAATAAATTCTGGAGTTACTGGATGTTCTTTTATACTTTCATCGTAAAAAATCCATGGCCAAAAAGCATAACCGCCCCACAATGGAAGTACAGTATCTGGTGATGCTTGTGCTCCACCCCAACCAGTTCCTGTATAAATAGGTGCTATCATTCCTGCTTCAATAGCAAATTCTTTTAAAATTTCTATATGATGATGATGTTCTTCTACACTTGTATCATAGCTACCATTATTAATCCATTCATTGCTAGTACCTGTAGTCATCTCCCAAGGTGCACCAGCATGACAATATTCATTATCCAACTGAACACCAATAATAGGACCACCATCTTTATAAAATAATCCACGTACTTGATTGCCAATTTCTTGATAATATCTTTTTACATAAAATAAATATCTTTCATCATTAGAACGCACATTACAAGGCTCACCATATAACCAATCTGGAAGTCCTCCATTTCTAGCCTCACCATGTACAAATGGACCTATACGCAAAATAACTTCTACTTGATGTTTTTTACAAAGTTCTACAAAGTAACGAATATTAAATGAGCCATCCCATCTAAATTGTCCTTTTATTTCTTCATGATGATTCCAAATGATATAAGTAGGAATAATATTTATCCCTGCCATTTTCATTTTAACTATTTCATCTTCCCATTTATGAAAATCATATCTACTAAAGTGAAACTCACCACAAATACCAAAAAATGGTTGTTCATCTTTCATCATATAATGATTAGTAAAACTAATATGTTCTCCATTAGGATTAACACCTTGTAAATGCTCCAAAGTTGGATAAATACTATTTAACTCTTTTTTTAAATTAATCTGATAATTTTTCAAAATAAAACCTCTTTCAATTTCACTATTTATCTATTTTTTATTTCGCTGTTCTTGCATTTTTTCTTCTGCAAGAATTATTTCTTTATAATCAATAACACGCTTATTATCACTAATTAATAATTTTTGTGAAATTAACGTACAAATTCCTGCTACAATACCAATATACAAATATGATTGTGAAAACCCTATACTTTCATACATACTGCCAAAAAATGGAGAAAATATACTTGCACAAATAGAACTTGTACATAAACAACCAAGATAAATAGAAGCTGATAATCTTAAATCAAAATTTTTAGAAATATATTTAAATTGTCCAACTAAAAATAATGGTTTTTCAAACGAATGAATACATTTTACTGCCGCAATCCAAAGTGGACCCCATTCCAAAGAAGATCCAATTATACGTATAGACATAATAGTACCTGCAAGAATTAATGTTCTTTTTGCTCCTAATTTATTAGCTATTACAGGTGTTACGAATAAGAAAATAGCTTCAAAAAAAGTCTGAATTGCTCCTAAATCTCCAAACCAACGATTTCCCTCAGCTTGTGATTCAAATTGTGATACAAAATATACTCCAAACTGTTGATCATATACATCATATACACAACCAACACCTATCATAAAAAATAATAAAAATAAAAAGTCTTTATTTTGTAATAAATGTTTAATATCCTTTAGTGAAACAGAATTTGCTTTTTTCATTTCTACATCAGATATTTCTACTTTAGCCATTGATAAACAAATAATTGCAATTAAGGCAGCTAAAGATGCTGATACAAATGCTAAATTAGGATTAATGTTCATAGCAATGCCAGTTGTATATGTAGCCGCTGCCCATCCAAAAGATCCCCACATTCTAGCACGGCCATATTCAAAACCATATTTAATAGAAACTTTATTTATATATGAATCAATAACACCATATCCTGCATTAAAAATAAAACCTAGATAAATACCTCCTAAAATAGCGCCTAAATAAAAATTAGAAACAAGTAATGGTCCATAAATATAAATAAAAAATGGTCCAATTAATAATAAAATTATCAAAATAGTAAATAACAATGTTTTTTTCAATCCAATTTTATCAGAAATAAATCCTAAAACTGGTTGCATACATAATGCTGCTAGAGCATTAGCTGAATATAATAATCCTGTCTTAGTTGCTCCTATACCTAAATGCTGACCAAGCCAAATAGCAAAAAATGACATAGCTGCTGACCATGCAAATAAATGTAAAAAGCTAACTGCACTTAAAGCAAAATAATTTCTATTTTTTATACTAATTTGCATTTTAATCCCCCTAATTGATAAAATAATCCAATTAAACGATTTTTCTAAAAACTATTAATAAACTATCAATATTTATTCCAATGATTAATGATAATTTAACATTGCCACGCGACAAAAATAATTATATTATGAATAGACAGAAAAATGTGTAATATGTTAAACTAAATAATATAATATTTTGAAACAAGGTGATTTTATGCCTATAAAAATTCGTAAAACATTACTTCATGAGCCAATTACATTTGATACAATTGGCAATCATTGGGATCAAGTACCAATCTATCGACCAAATGGTTATCCATTATACCATTATCTCCAAACAGAAAAAGGTGTTGGTAAAATAGAAATTCAAGGTAAATCGTATTTATTAAATGAAAATGAAGGTATTTTAATTGCTCCATTTATACCTCATTCCTATGCTAAAAAAACAGATGAATGGTTTACCATGTTTATTACCTTTACAGGAACTATGGAAAGTAGTCTTTCTCAAGCATTAGGTAATAAACAAATCATTTTTATTCCTAAAGAACAAGGTATTATTATTGCAAAAGAATTATTTGATATGATATCTCAATATGAGAATCCTTCTACTGATGCAAAATATTTTTCTTTAGCTAGTTATCATCTATTAATGAATTTTATAGATAATTCAGCTTTTAATTTATTGAATGAACCTTTATATCAAAAATATGTATTACCTGTAATTAAAGAAATCGAAACTTCCTATGCTAGTGAAATCACAGTGCAAAAATTAAGCCAACAAGTGTATGTTACACCGCAATATTTATCGCGCTTATTCTCTAAATTCTTAGGTTGCTCTGTCTATAAATATCTGACAAATTATCGCATCAATAAAGCAAAAGAATTATTACTAACCCATCAACGCATGGAAATTCAACAGATTTCTCAATTAGTAGGTTTTTTAGATACTAGCCATTTTATTGCTATGTTTAAAAAATTTACAGGAATAACACCTCTTGATTTTCGCAAACTCAATTAAAAAAGCTAAGATTAATGGTTTTTATCATCATTAATCTTAGCTTTTATTTTTATTATTTACCTGTATCTGCCATGCGTTTTGCCAAACGTTTTTTATCAGAATATCTTCTAAATGTAACCCAAAGTGGGCTGGCAATGAATATAGATGTATATGCACCGCAGAAGAAACCGATCAATAAAGCAAAGGCAAAATCTTTTGTTGTATCTCCGCCAAAGAAATAAAGAGCAAATGTAGCAAATAATACTGTAGATACTGTATAAATAGAACGAGTCATAGTCTGATAAATACTTGTATTTACAAGTTCTACAATATCGCCATTTTTTCTAAAATGCAATTTTAAATTTTCGCGGATACGGTCAAAAATAACGATAGTATCATTTATAGAGTAACCGATAATTGTAAGCAATGCTGCTACAAATGAAGAGTCTATTTGACGCTGAGTAAGTGCAAATGCACCAAGTACAATAATTACATTGTGTGCTAAGCCTAATACTGCTGAAATACCGAATTTAAATTCAAAACGATAAGATACATAAGCAATGATCAATAACCAAGAAATAATTGTAGCATACACTGCATTCATGATAAGTTCAGTACCCATAGTTGCACCGACTTTTTCTTCACGAAGCACTTGATATGCACCTAGTTTATCAGTTAAAGCAGCCATTACTTCTTTACGTTCTTGTTCTTCTAAATCTACAGTTCTTATCATTACATTTTCAGATTCTGTAGAAGAACTATTTTCTCCTGAAAGCTGAATTGTACTATTACTCAAATCATATTCATTTAAAACAGCACGCACATCATTTATATTTACAGCTTTTTCAAAACGTAAATCTATGATAGTACCACCAGTAAAATCAATACCCATATTAAAGCCACGAGTTACCATGAAAAACAAGCTGGCAATAATTAATACTGAAGATATTGCATACCATATCTTGCGTTTACCTATAATATCAAATCTAGCCATTATTTCATGTCACCGTCCTTTACTTTATGACTTAAAGATACACCATAAATACGTGGGTCAGTGAACAATTTAGCTGCAATCAAATGTTTTAGCATAAACTGTGTCAAAGTAATAGCCGTAAACATACTGATGACAACACCAAGACCTAAGGTAATAGCAAAACCACGAATTGGACCTGTACCAAAGAAAAATAATACCGCTGCTGCAATAATTGTCGTTAAGTTTGAGTCAAAAATTGTAGTAAAGGCACGTTTAAAACCTGAATCCATCGCCATGCGAAGTGTTTTTCCTGCTTTTACTTCTTCTTTGAAATGTTCAAAGATAAGTACATTGGCATCAACTGCCATACCGATAGACAAGATGATACCCGCCACCCCTGGAAGTGTAAGCGTAGCATCTAACAATTTAAGCACAAATAACAAAATTACTACATAAGCCATTAAACTTAAATTTGCAATTAAACCAGAAACACGATAGAAAAGTAACATAAATACAAAAATCGCACCTACACCAACAGTGAATGCCAATACACTTTTATCTTTACTATCTTGACCAAGTGTTGGCCCTACTGTACGAGTTTCTATAATATCAACTTTTACAGGAAGCGCACCAGAACGTAAAAGCACTGCTAAATTATGTGCTTCTTCAAGATTTCTAGAACCTGTGATTACTGCTTTACCACCTGTTATTGGTTCATTGACACGTGGAGCTGTTAAAACTTCACCATCAAGTAAAATAGCAATAGTTCTACCCACATTTGCAGAAGTTAAATCAGCAAATTTTTGAGCACCTTCATCAGTGAATTCAATAGCTACTTCATTTTGATTATTTTGTGTAGTTTGTTCTCTAGCATCTTTTAAATCTGTACCGCTTAAAACAGTATTGCCTTCTTCATCTTTGAATTCAAGCATAGCTGTTTTACCAAGTACAGCAATAGCTTTATCTGGGTCTTTAACACCAGGAAGCTCAATGATAATACGGCGTTCGCCTTCACGCTGAATGATTGGCTCTGTCAAACCAAGTTCATTTACACGTTTTTCCATGATTTTTACTACACGGTTCATAGCATCATCATTAACTTGTGCTTGCTCTGTATCTACACCTTCTAAAACGACATGAGTACCACCTTGAAGGTCTAAACCTTGTCTTATTGAGCCAGCTAGTGGTGCTATAAATGCAGCAAAAACACCAACGATAACAATAATTACCGCTAATAATTTCAATAAAGGATTTTGTTTCAAAATATCTTCCCCCAATATCCTTATAATTATCTGTATTTTATAGTAGTATTTTCTGTCAAAATCATATCTACTTTGATATCGTAATCGTCTTTGATTACTTCATCAACTAATTGACAATCATATACTGCTGCTATTTTTTTAGCGTTGATAGCTTTTACTAAATATCTATCATAATAGCCACCACCCATACCGAGTCGATAACCTTTTTTATCTAGTCCTACAGCAGGCACTAAAATAAAATCTATATCTTGTGGCTTTATAATTCTTAGATTTTCTTCTTTTACTGTCAAAATATTATATGCACCTACAACTAATTCATCTAAAGATTTTATTAAAGTCGCTTGCATTATTTTCATATTTTTATCAGTAATATAAGGCAGGCAAATTTGTTTGCCTGCCTTGAGAGCATTTACTATTAATTCTTTTGTCTGAAATTCATCAGGCATTGAAGCATATAAAAAACATATCTGAGAATTTTTATATTCCTCAAGTTCTACAATTTTCTTTGTAATTACTGCTGAATACTCATTTTTCTGGATTAATGTTAACGCTCTTCTTTTTGCTAAAAGTTCTTTACGTTGAACTTTTTTATTATTTGTTAGCTGGGTTAGCATTTGTTTTTTCCTGAGTTAAATCTCTAGCTACAGCAGCACTGCTGATTTTAATTTCTACATTATCAGCAATTCTAATTCTAATGAAATCAGATTTTTCTAAATCAATATAAGTAATTTCCCCATGGATACCACCTATAGTTAAAATACGATGACCTACTTTTAAATTGTCCATCATTGTATTGCGTTGTTTTTGTTGTTTTTTCTGTGGACGATAAAGTAAGAAATAGAAAATTATTACCATTAATACTATTGGTCCATAGGAATAAAGACTTGCCATCATTGAATCACTCATAAAAAAATTCTCCTCATCATAAAAAATTATATTAATTTATTTTATATTAGCTATAGTATAGCATAATACCTCTATTTATTTACAAATATTCCTCAAAATTTACACAGATTTTGCATTGAATGAGAAATTAGCTGTAAATTTGCGATAAAATTCTGGGAACCTATCTTCCATGATAGATTGACGCATCTGTCTCATAAAGTCAATTAAGAAATGAAGATTATGGATTGTTAATAAACGTAAACCAAAGATTTCATTTACACGAACTAAATGACGAATATAAGCTCTAGAATAATTTCTGCAAGTATAGCAATTGCAATGTTCATCAATTGGGTGGAAATCATGCTCATACTGTGCATTTTTTATTACTAAACGACCATTCCATGTCATAGCTGTTCCATTTCTAGCTACACGAGTAGGGTATACACAGTCAAACATATCTATACCTCTCATTACGCCTTCAACTAAACAATCCGGTGTACCTACACCCATCAAATAACGTGCTTTATTTTGTGGTAAATGTTCTAAAGTGATATCGAGCATTTCATACATCAATTCTTTTGGTTCACCAACACTTAAACCACCAACAGCATATCCAGGGAAATCCATATCTACTAAACGATTAGCACATTCGATACGTAAATCTTTATACATACCACCTTGTACGATACCGAATAAACCTTGATTTGGATTTGTCATCGTATCTTTACAACGCTGTGCCCAACGAAGTGTAAGCTCCATAGACTCACGAGTATATTTGAAATCAGCAGGATATGGCACACATTCATCAAATGCCATGATTATATCTGCACCTAAATCCATTTGTGATTGTGTAGCAATCTCTGGAGATAAGAACTTTTTAGAACCATCAATATGCGAACGGAAAGTTACCCCTTCTTCAGATATTTTTCGTAAATCACCTAAACTAAATACCTGAAATCCGCCACTATCTGTCAAAATAGCTCTATCCCAATTCATAAATTTATGCAAACCGCCAGCTTCTTTCACAAGCTTAGAGCCAGGACGCAAAAATAAATGATAATTGTTACTTAAAATAATTCCAGCACCCATTTCTTTTAATTCTTCCGGTGCTAAAGTCTTAACACTAGCCTGAGTACCAACAGGCATAAAAATAGGTGTATCAAAACTACCATGTGGTGTGTGAATACGACCAGCACGTGCTCCAGTATGTGGACACTGCTTTATAAGTTCATAAGTAATTGCAGGTTTCATTATGCCTCCAAGATAAATATATTTATTCATTTTCCTTTTAAATAAAAGAAAATGAACCAAAAAGAAAATTTTTCTAAAAATAACTATCTTATTCTATAAACATAGCATCGCCAAAGCTAAAGAAACGGTATTTTTCTTTTACTGCTTCTTCATAGGCGGAAAGTACATATTCTCTACCAGCAAAAGCGCTGATTAACATGATTAAAGTTGATTTTGGTAAATGGAAATTAGTGATAATAGAATCTACGATTTTAAATTTATAGCCAGGATAAATAAAAATACCTGTTTCTTCTGCTATTGGAGAAATAGAGCCATCTTCTTTCGCAGCTGATTCTAAAGTGCGGATAGATGTTGTGCCTACAGCGATTACTCTACCACCATTAGCTTTAGTTTGATTGATAATATCTGCTGCTTCTTTTTCAATATGGTAGAATTCTTTATGCATTACATGGTCTTCAATATTATCTACATTTACAGGGCGGAAAGTGCCAAGACCTACATGAAGTGTTACAAAAGCTAAATTTACACCCATTTCTTTTATTTCTGCTAATAATTCTTTTGTAAAATGAAGACCTGCTGTTGGTGCTGCTGCTGAGCCTTCTTCTCTTGCATATACAGTTTGATAGCGATTTTTATCTTCTAATTTTTCATGAATATATGGTGGAAGTGGTGTTTCACCCAATCTATCCAAGATTTCTTCAAAGATACCATCAAATTTAAATTCTACAATACGACCGCCAAAATCTGTATGACCTACAACTTCACAAGCAAGCTCATCACTAAATTCAATGATATTACCTAATTGAGCTTTTTTACCTGGTTTTACTAAAATTTCCCATTGATTAGTATTTGTTAAACGCTTTAATAAAAATACTTCAACCTTACCGCCTGTTTTTGCTCTATGACCAATAAGACGAGCAGGCATTACCTTTGTATCATTAAATACTAAAGTATCACCTTTGCGTAAATACTGTTTAATATCATAAAAATGTTTATGTTCAATAGTTTTTTCTTTGCGATTTAACACCATCAAGCGTGAATGGTCACGTTTAGCACATGGTGTTTGAGCTATTAATTCTTCTGGAAGATTATAGTCAAACTCATTTAATAGCATTAAATATTATCCCCTTTATTTTTATTTATACATATCTTTTATATTTACATCACTATAATAATGATATAAAATTTGCTGATATTTTTTACCTTTATCCGCTAAAGATTTTGCCCCCCATTGAGACATTCCCAAACGATGACCAAAACCACTGCCTTTAAAAATCAATTTTTTATCATCTTTATCAATTTTTAAAGTATCGCCTTTAGCTTTTTTATTACCTTCTAATTCTATAGTAAAATTGCTACTTTTTAAACCCAATAAACTGCGAAGCTGTGTCTTGGTCAATTCCACAGATTTTCTATTACTGCCTATAAATTTTACAACTTGCGGTTTACTTGCTTTATTTGGATTTTTTTTCAATCCACTAAAATCTATTTCTTTTATTGTACCAATATCACTATATGAATTTTTTATAGATTTACTTAAATTATCTACTGTTACAGATACTGCCCAATTTTGATATGGAGATTGTTCTTCTTTATCTTCTACTGCTCTCAAATAAGGCACATTGACATTCCAAACATTGATACTGTCATCAGTTTGACCACCTGAAGCTGCATGAAATACTGAACATATAGGTTGATTTAAATAAACAATGACTTCTCCTTTTGTAGCATCTATAGCTTTATTCGTAGTCGCAGCTTCTGAATCCATACCACCATAAACTTGGCAATCTGTTGTTACGCAGACATCAAAACCTTCTTTTGTATGTTTTCGATCAAGCTTATCGTATAAAGCAAAAGTTCTAGCAGCCACAGCTTGAGCTTTCAAAGCTTCTATATTCCAACTAGCTGGCATTTCTTCTGGCACTACACCATATAAATATTCATCAATCAATAAACGATTTATCACTGTAAGCCCTGCTTTATGCGGTTGAATAATCAAATTTCCTCTATATCGTTTGCCATTGACAATTACAGGAGCATTATCTTTGACTGCCACCACTAAAGTAGTAGTTTCCTTACCTTTTTTATTGACATAAACCGTTCTATCTTTTTGACGAATATTTACTTCATTCATCTTTTTAAATTTATAATTTACTTTATTGTCGACATCTTTGACCACAAAATCATCATTTGCTGTGATTACAACTTCTTGTACTCCCTGTAATAAGCCTACTCTTACATATGGAGCTGATGATTGTGCTGATACTACTTGTATATTACTTACAAATGCACAACAGCATAATAAACAAATAAGATATAGATATTTTTTCATATTTAATATCCTCTTTTATTTTTTATTCTATTTTTACTTATTTTAGATTTGATTGTTTTCTTCTGTCCAGAACATGTTATCTGACAATAAATAAAGAAAATCAACGCTAAAATAAATGCCACTAAACTAGTCGTCTGTGCAGATGTAAAGCTTAAAAATACAGGAGTAGCATAATCGCCACGCAAAAATTCCAAGCCAAAGCGAGCTAAACTATATAACATTATATATAAAGAAAAAGCTTGACCTTTAGCATGAGGAAAAGCTCTAAAAATCAACAATAGAGCAAAAATCACAAAATCAATTTGACCTTCCCATACTTCAGCAGGCCATAATGGTTGAGCACCATACGTATGGTAAGCAAGCGTTGTTTCTGGATAAATAATACCAAAATTGCCACCAGTTGGCGCACCAAAAGCATCACCATTTAATAAATTGGCACAACGGCCAATAGCTTGCCCTAAAATAATTGCAGGAGCCACTATATCAGCTAGTGCTAAGATATCTATTTTATGACGTCTAGCATAAATAATTCCTGCTCCCACGCCAAAAACAATACCACCTTGAATAGCCATACCACCTTGCCATACATAAAAAATTTCACTTAAATGATGACTATAATATGCCCAATCAAAGAAAAATACATCCCACAATCTAGCGCCCACAACACCAGCGATACCACTATAAATACCGATATCTACAATATGATTATGCCATCTGCCATCTTGTTTGGCTAAGAAATAAGCTACACCTGTTGCCAAAATAATACTCAAAGATAAAATCAGACCATATGCTCTTATCGGAAAATCACCAACAAAAAATAAATATTGGTGCATACTATCACCTCAGTATATTATTTTATATTGGTCAAATCTGTTATCCACATGATTTCAGCATCTTCACCATCTTCATAATACCCACGACGGCGACCTACAGATTTAAAACCTAATGATTCATACAAATGTATTGCTCCTTTATTACTTGGTCGAACTTCTAAAGTCATAGCATTTGCCTTTCTTTCTTGAGAAATCTTGATGATTTCCTTCATCATCAATCGACCTATACCTTTGTTTTGATATTCAGGAGTTATAGCTACATTTGTTATTTGAGCTTCATCAAATAATATCCAAACACCTACATAGCCAATGACTCTTTCGCCATCTAAAGCCAACAAATAATAAGCTTTATCATTAGAAGCTTCCTGCCAAAAAGATTGTCTTGACCATGGCATATCAAAACAAGATTTTTCTACAACTTCCACAGCACTTGCATCTTCTGGAGTCATTTTACGAAAATTTATTTGCATATTTTCACCTTATAAATCTGTTAATTTTTCGCCATGGCGTTTTTCCCATAAAACTTCAGCTTCTGAACGGCGAATATATACAGGTTCTAAATCCATGATATTATCATAATCTTCATTTTCAAATCTAACTTTTGCTGCCATAGCCACATTACTTGCTCTAGGCATACAAAGATGTGGTAAACCTAAAGAAACATTTTCATATTGAGCGATTATATCTGCTTTCTTTTGAGCGATATCTCCCACAAATACTACTGGTTTGTCTAGTGTAGAACAATATTTTACCACTTCTTCAAAATCCATCACGCAAGTTTGTTTTTTCTCATCAAAGCCCTTGCCATTCCATTCATACAAAGCAAAATAAGCATTGCTTTTTTGTGCATCTAATACACTTGCCACATATACACTTGGCACTGGATAATGATAAGCCATAGCCTCTAATGAAGATACAGCTACTACAGGAATGGATAAAGCATATGATAACATTTTAGCAGTAGCAAGACCTATGCGTAGCCCTGTAAAAGAGCCAGGTCCTATGCTTATAGCTACACCTGTTAAATCAGACTTATCCATATGTGCAATTTTTAAAACATCTTGCACATGCCCTAATAAAACTTCTGATTGGGGTAATTTTAATTGCATGATAATCTCTGCAACTAATTTATCTTTTTGCACAATAGCAGCACCTGAAACTATTGTTGAAGTATCAATCGCTAATATTGCCACAGTGCTTCAACTCCTCATAAATATTTTTATATTTTTGACCTTCAATATTGATAGTAATTATACGCTTTTGTTCACTATCGCCACGCTCGATTTTTAAATGCAAATAATCTTCTGGCATATAGGCAAAAAATCTATCTGGCCACTCAATCAATACTACTTCATCTTCAACATCAGTATACTCGTAAAAACCAATTTCCTCTAAATCTTCTGGTTGCTCCAAACGATATAAATCAAAATGATATATACGCTTTTTACCTTCATATACATTCATTAAATTAAAAGTAGGACTTGTAACGATTTCTTTTACTTTTAATGCCTTACATAAACTTTGTGTAAATAAAGTTTTACCTGCACCTAAATCACCTTCAAGACAAATTATCAAATTATCTTGAATTAAGTTTGCTATCTTTTCACCTAAAAGACTTGTTTGTTCAGGTGAATTTGTAGTTATTGTAAACATATTTCACCTCAAAAATTCATTTTAATCATATTATTTAAAATCATCAACTACGCAAATACTAGCACCTGTTTTTCTTGCAGCGGCTAAACCCACGTCAGAGTCCTCAAAAATAATGGTATTTTCTGGCTTAACCTTAAAATATTCCATTGCTTTTAAAAATCCTTCTGGATCTGGCTTGCCATTTTTCACATCATCAATAGTAAAAATAACATCAAATAATTCTAATCTGCCAAAATAACGCAAAATATCTTTAGAATTACTTGAACCACTTGTTACTACAGCTGTATGATATTCATTTTTCATAGCTTTAATAATATTAAACAAATGAGTATTTTCTGTAGCATATTTTAGATTTTCTTCATAATATAATTTCTTAGCATCATGAATTTCTTCAAAACGATTTTCAGGAACACCCATTATCGGTAAAAATCCACGATAAGTAGGGCCCCAACATTTTTCAACATATATATCGTAATCAAAAACCACAGGTAATCCAGCTCTTTCAATAGCTTCACGATATGCCATATAATTCACTCTGCGCGTATCAAATAAGGTACCATCTAAATCACAAATAACTAATTTACTTTTTTCCATTAAAAATCCCCTTAGGTTATTTAAAATCTATCATTATTTTTTACAATATCTATGTTATTCTATCACATCTAAAGATACTTGTCTTTTATATCTATGGTTTTTCTTGCAAACAACTTTATTTTCTTACCAAAATAATAAAGCTACTTTCGATTTTATCTCTAAATCAAAAGTAGCTTTATTTTATATTCATACTTAGTCAATTAATTTATTTGCTCTAAGTACAGTTTTTATACTTTCTGCACTAAAATGAAGAGCTTTTAATTCATCTTCTGGTAAATCTATAGCTAATCGTTTTTCTACACCATTTGCACCAATGATACTTGGCAAGCTAAGTGCTACATCTGTTAAGCCATATTCGCCTTCAAGCGGAGTAGAAACTGGTGTTACACAACGTTCATTAAACATAACAGCACGAGCTAATCTACAAGCACCCATTGCTATACCAGTATTTGTCCAACCTTTAGACAATAATACATCATATGCTGTATTTACTACTTCCTGAGCTATAGCTTTTTTATCAAAATCACTGTTATGATCATAATATTTATCTAAATCAGCTAAACGCACACCGCCAATGCTGATTGTAGACCATGCAGGAAAAGCAGAATTACCATGTTCACCAAGCATAAAGCCCTGAACATCTTTAGCATCAACATTATAATGGTTTGCTATGATGCGTTTTAAGCGAAGTGTTTCTAAAGTAGTCCCTGTACCGAATAATTTTCCTTTTTCATAACCGAATTTAGTAGCTGCCAAATATGTAGTTACATCAAGCGGATTAGTAATCATGATAAAAGGTGTATTTTTTGTATATTTTGTAACCTCTGTCATGATTTCGCCAATAACTTTTACATTTCGTTCTGCAAGTATTAATCTGTCTAATTTTTCCCCAGGTAAGATACTAGGGCCACCAGAACAAATAATTATATCAGCATCTTTACACTGACTAAAATCGCCTGAATAAACTTTCATACCTGGTACATACGTACAAGGTGTCGCATGAGTTGCGTCTAAAGCTTCGCCATGAGCTACTTTTTCATTAATATCTATACATACGATTTCAGCAGCTAAATTCATTGCCATTGCTTGTGTTAATACAGCTGAACCTACATGACCAAGACCTATAATTGCCAATTTACTCATTTTCATTCTAATTACCCCCATATCACAAAACCATTAATCTCATTTTATTAAATAAATGGTTCGATTTTTTATGATATAGCAAATAATCATTATTGTCAACATGTAAACCAGTTTATCCTTTTTGCTTTTCGAATATTTTCGCCATCATTTTCTTTACAAGTCTTACACTCTGATCAAATTTTTCCGTATCACTATCTGATAAATCAGTCGTGCTTTCCATAAAAATAAGTCTTTGCGATTTTTGATGTTCCTTTAAAAAATTTCTACCTTTTTCACTCAAAGAAATTTGACTATATCTTCTATCCTTACTTAAACAAGTCTTTTTAATAAATTCTTTTTTCACTAATTTATCAATGATAGGACTCATTTGTTGTTTTGATATAGATAAATGTTTTGCCAGCTCTGTTACAGTAGCAAATGTATCCTCTTTTTCAAAAAGATAATACATCACTGCAAAGTGATTGAGTGGTAATGGCAAAGCTGCAGTTCGCCATAATTTGTGATTATAAGTCATCATAATATCAAACAAATCAAAATAAATATCTGATATCTTTCTGCTATTCTTCTCCAAAAATTTCTCTCCCTTTGTCAAAATTTAATAATAAAAAATTTTATTTTTTCAAAGATTAAAACCAGATTAAAAACTGTCTTCAAGAGTGCAAAATTCTTGACTTTTCAATAGATATACTATACTATAGAACACGATAATAGTAAATACTTGTGTACTATCAGCTATTTATAAAAAATCTAAAAAGCTGATTATAAAGCTGTGCTAAAGCACAGCTTTTGAAATTTATCAAAGGAGGTTTAATAATTTTGGCCACACAATCAAAGAAAAAAGCTGTTATCCTAGTTGTAGCCATAGTAGTTATAGCACTTATTGGATATCTTGCATATTCTAAGTTAACAGCTACATCACAGGGCAACAAAACAGCAGGTGGTCCTGCAACTGTAAAAGCAATGCAGGTAATCAAACGTGATACACCACTTAATTATGAATATGCTGGTAATATCAAATCAACAGACGAAGTAAAAATCACTTCTCGTGTTTCAGGCACAATTGTTGAAAAATATATTACAGGTGGCGAATTCGTACAAGCAGGTCAACCACTTTACAAAATTGACAGTCGTCAATATGAAAGTACATTGCTCTCAGCTCAAGCAACATTAGCTCAATCTCAAGCTAATTATCAAAACGCTTTAGCTACATTACAAAATGCTCAAGTAGATAATAACCGTTACCAAACATTATTATCTCAAAACGCAATTTCCGATCAACAAGCTGCAACTCAACAATCTCAAGTAGAAGCTTTAACTGCATCATTGCAAGCTCAGCAAGCAATCATTGATTCCAATGCTGCTCTTGTAAAAAAAGCTCAAGAAGATTTAGATGATACAGTTGTTTATGCCCCAACTTCTGGTAAACTCGATATCAATGATATTGATGTAGGTGCTTATGCTACTGCTGGAAGTACAGTTCTTGTAACAATGGGCTCTGTAGACCAGGTATATGCTCAATTTAATGTAAGTGAAAATGAATATTTAAATCTTGCATCTTTCTTTAATAGTGATACTAACAATGTAACTATCACTTTAAGTGATGGTACAGAATATCCTGTTTCTGGTCACCTTGTGCAAGTAGACCGTTCTTTAACTACAAATACTGGTACACTTGCAATCAATGCTTTATTTGATAATCCAGATGGTCTTTTACTTCCTGGTATGTTCGCTCGTGTAAAAATTTCTGGACAAGTAATTCCAAATGCTACTTTAATTCCACAACGTGCAGTACAACAAGTTCTTGAAAAAACTTTCGTAACTGTAGTAGGTCCAGACAATAAATCTGTAAGTAAAGCTGTTACTTTAGGTGATAAAGTTGGTAGTTATTGGATTGTTAAAGATGGTTTAGATGCTAATGACGTTGTTGTTGTTGAAGGTCTTACTAAATTACAAGAAGGCGTTCCTCTTAACGTCACTATGGTAACTCCTGAAGAATTAGGTTTAACTTTTTAATCAGGGGGTGCTATAATTGTCAAGATTCTTTATAAATCGTCCGATATTTGCTATTGTTATATCTTTAATCATTGTAATCTTAGGTACAATTTCTGCTTTTAACTTACCAATAGCACAATATCCACAGATTTCTCCACCTACAATTACTGTAAGCACAACTTATACAGGTGCCAATGCTGATACCGTAAATGAAACTGTCGCTCAAGTAGTTGAACAGCAAGTAAACGGTGTTGAAGGCATGGACTATATGAGTTCTACTGCTTCAAATGATGGTAGATATAGCTTACAAGTAGTCTTCAAATTAGGTACTGATGGTGATATGGACTCAGTAAAAGTACAAAACAATGCTTCTACTGCTGAACCAAGCTTACCAACTGATGTTCAAACATATGGTCTTACTACGCGTAAAGCCTCTAGTGATATGGCAATGGTATTGACTTTAACATCACCTAACGGTACTTATGATAGTGTTTTCTTAAAAAACTATGCTGATATTTATCTCGTAGATAAAATCAAACGTGTTCCAGGTGTTGGGGACTTAAACGTATTCGGTGCTGACTATGCAATGCGTCTTTGGATCAATCCTGATAAATTAGCAGAACTCGGTCTTACTGTAGCTGATGTTGTCAGTGCAGTAAAAGAACAAAACATTCAGGCTCCTGCTGGTACAATCGGTCAGATGCCTGCACCAAAAGACCAAGAATTCCAATATACAGGCAAAGTTCAAGGTCGTTTAATAACACCTGAAGAATTTGGAAACATTATTATTCGTTCTGATAATAATAGTGGTTCCTTCGTTCGTGTAAAAGATGTTGCTAGAGTAGAAACTGGCGCTCGTACAAATAATATTTCTGCTAAACATAATAATCAAAATTCTGTAGGTTTCGGTGTTCAGCTTACAAGTGATGCTAACGCAATGGAAACTGTAAGCCAAGTAAAAGAAATCCTTGAAGAAGCTAAAGCAGACTTTCCTCCTGATTTAGAATATGAAGCAGTTGTAGATAATACAACATATATCAGCGAATCTATTCAGGAAGTTGTTAAAACATTTGTTGAAGCCCTCTTACTCGTTATGCTCATTGTATATATCTTCTTACAGAGCTGGCGTGCAACTTTAATTCCAATGCTCGCTGTACCAGTTTCCCTTATCGGTACTTTTGCAGCCTTCATTGTATTAGACTTTACTATTAATACACTTACCTTATTCGGTATGGTTCTTGCCATCGGTCTTGTTGTCGATGATGCTATCGTTGTTATCGAAAACGTTGAGCGTCATATGGCAGAAGATGGTCTTGACCCTAAAGAAGCAACAGGTCGTGCTATGGACGAGGTACAAGGTCCAGTTGTCGCTATTGCCTTCACACTTGCCTCTGTATTCGTACCAGTAGCAGGTTTAGGCGGTATGACAGGGGTTTTATATCGTCAGTTCGCTTTGACTATTGCTATTTCTATGGCGTTATCTGCCTTTGTGGCTTTAACACTTACACCTGCACTTTGTGCTACTTTGTTAAAACCACATACTCCTAATGAAAATAAAGACTCTACTATAGGCAGTTTCTTTATTAGATTTAACCAATTCATGAATTGGATGACTAGAGGATATGTAAAATGTATTGCTTTCCTTATTGGTAAAGCTAAACTTTGCGTAGTATTCCTTGTAATTATCACAGCTCTTATGGCTGGTTTATTTAGAATATTACCAACTACATTCATTCCTCCAGAAGACCAAGGTTTCTATCTTGGTTCTGTAACATTACCAGAAGGTACTTCCTTAAATCGCACAGAAGAAATAATGGATGCCTTATCTCAAGAACTCAGACAAAATCCAGGTGTTGACCAGGTTATGGGTATTTCTGGTTATGATATTTTATCTGGTGGTGCAAAATCTAGTGCAGCTACTTTCTTCGTTGGTTTAAAACCATGGAGTGAAAGAACTACTCCAGAAACAAGTATCGATGCTGAAGTTGGTATGGCATTTAAGCAAGGTATGAATTACCCAGAAGCTTCTATCATCGCTATGAACCCACCATCTCTTCCAGGTCTTGGTATGGTCAGCGGTTTCAATCTTCAATTACAAGATATGAGCGGTCATACTAATGAAGAATTAGATACTATCACTAAAAAAATCGTTGCTGCCGCTAATCAGCGTCCAGAACTTCAAGGTGTATATACTACTTACAGTATAAAATCACCAATATATGAATTTGAAGTAGACCGTGAAAAAGTTAAAAACTTAGGTTTAAATATTTCTGATGTATTCACTGCTCTCCAAGTAAACTTTGGTGGTACTGAAATCAACGATTTCAACCAATTTGGTCGTACTTATAAAGTAGTAATGCAAGCAGATAGCAATTTCCGTAATGAAGCTGATACAACACGTTTCATCTTTATTCGCGGATCTAATGGTCAAATGGTTCCATTAAATACTATAATTAAACCAAAATTAAATTCAGGTCCTGCTATCATCTCTCGTTTCAATGCTAGCAGAAGTGTTACAATTCAAGGTAGCCCAAAAGATGGATATAGCTCTGGTCAAGCCATGGCTGCTATCGAAGAAGTTGTAAAAGAAGTGGCACCTACTGGATTTAATATTGACTGGTCTGGTCAAAGCCGTGAAGAACGTGCTGCAACAAGCTCTACAACTCAAGTTATGGCTCTTGCTCTTGTATTCGTATTCTTATGCCTTGCTGCTTTATACGAAAGCTGGAGCGTACCATATGCTGTATTGTTGACTGTTCCAACTGGTATCTTTGGTGCTTTATTATCTGCATATGTCTTAAATATGCAAATCAGTATCTATATGCAAATCGGTATCATCGTTATCATCGGTTTGGCAGCTAAGAACGCTATTCTTATCGTAGAATTCGCTAAAGTTCGTGTTGATACTGGTATGAAACCATTAAAAGCTGCTTTAGAAGCGGCAAAACTTCGTCTTCGTCCAATCATAATGACATCTCTTGCATTCATCATCGGCTGTTTACCACTTGCTGTAGCAACTGGCGCTGGTGCTGCTGCTCGTAATAACATGGGTATTGCCGTTGTTGGTGGTATGATTTTTGCCACTATCTTAGGTGTATTCTTAATCCCTGTTATGTATCTTGTTGTTATGAAAATAACTTCTTGGCTCACTGGAGATAAGAAAGTTAAACCAAAATCCGAAGTCGATAAATTTATGTAATTTTTTTGACCAATATTATCTTTTGATATAAAATAAAAATCGCTTTTTATGCTTATCTATGATATAATTGGCTAAATAAATACTATGAATAAGATGCTATAAATTTATAGCATCTTATTCTATAAATTTAAGGAGATATACTTATGATGTTAAAAAGAATGTTTCTGACTTTTATGAGTATTTTTACACTACTAGCTGTAGCAGCTATGCCAGGCACAAGTTTTGCAGCAGACGGATATTTGTATACTAGCGAACGCTTCGGTTACAGTATAAAATGTCCTGAAAAACCTCTCGCTGTAATTAATTTGAGCATTCTTTCCCCTCAAGAACAAGGAGATGTTCTCATATTTGAAACAGATGGTCATAACCCTACAAAATACTGGGTTGTTTCCCCAAATGCTTTCAGTAATGATACTTTCCCCGACCTTGATAATTTAACTGATGAAGCTAGACAAGATTTATTTACTCGATTAGCTATTGAACGTGGATATGAAGCGATTTCTCTTGTTCCAATTCAAGGACATAATGCTATTTATGCTGTTACTGCAAAAACTATCCAAATTGATACAGATAAAGATGGTCAAGTAGATAAAACAATTGAACAAGAAGGACAAAATATCGAAACATATTTTAAAGGTGCAAAATCCAATTACTGTATCGTTTTATCATCAAAATCAGCATTAACTGAAGATGATATTAACAATTACCAATATGGTTTATTATCCTTCAATGATAAATAATCTTAAAAATAGAGAAAAAGCCAGTATAACTGGCTTTTTCTTTTATTCTCTATTGACATTTTGACCTATAATTATATAATAATAATTAACGGTTAGCACTCTTTGTATTAGAGTGCTAATAATTCATTTTAATCTAAATTTAGGAGTGACAAATCTTGGCTAAAGAAACACATCAATTTCAAGCTGAAACTAAAAAATTACTCGATTTAATGATACATTCTATTTATACAAACCGTGAAATATTCCTTCGCGAATTAATTTCCAACGCTTCTGATGCAATCGATAAATTACATTTTGAATCTCTTACAAATCGTGATTTACTCGAAGGCAATAGCGATTATGAAATCTTCTTAATTCCTGATGAAGCTAGCCATACATTGACTATTTCTGATAATGGTCTTGGTATGAATAGAGAAGAACTCATTGAAAACTTAGGTACTATCGCAAAATCTGGTACAAAAGCATTCTTGGAAAAACTTCAACAAGCTAAAGAAGGCGACAATGACACTCAAAAAGATTTAATCGGTCAATTCGGTGTAGGTTTTTACTCCGCTTTCATGGTAGCTGAAAAAATCACTGTAGTTTCCAGAAAAGCTGGCGAAACTCAAGCTTATAAATGGGAATCCACAGCTGACGGTTCTTACACTATCGAAGAATGCACTAAAGATAGCCGTGGTACTAATATCACTATCACACTTTTACCTGAATTCTATGGTGATAAAGCTGAAGAAAACTTCACTGACACATATAAATTACAATCTCTTGTAAAAAAATATTCCGATTATGTTCGTTACCCAATCAAAATGAACTTTGTCATTGAAGAACAGCCAAAAGATGCTGATGGCAAACCAATCGAAGGTGCTGGTACTATCAAGAAAAATGAAGTTCGCATCTTAAACTCCATGCAACCACTTTGGGCTAAAAATAAATCTGAAATTAAAGAAGAAGAATACACTGAATTCTATCAAAATCTTTTCCATGACTGGGAAAAACCAATGGAAGTAATGCACAATAAAATCGAAGGTAATATTGAATACACTTCCCTTTTATTCTTCCCTGCACATGCTCCTTACAATCTTTATCATAGCGATTATGAACCAGGCTTACAGCTTTATTCTCGCCATGTATTCATCATGGATAAATGCAAAGACCTCTTACCTGAATATCTCCGCTTCGTTAAAGGTTTAGTTGACTCCCCTGATTTCTCCTTAAATATCTCTCGTGAACTTTTACAACAGAGCCGTGAATTAAAATTAATCGGTAAAAACTTAGAAAAAACTATCTTAAAACAATTAGCAAATACACTCAAAAAAGACCGCAGTAAATATGAACAATTCTGGAAAGAATACGGTAAATCTTTAAAAATCGGTATCTATGGCAGTGTCTATAATGGTGGCAGTGATGTAGTAAATAAATTAAAAGATTTACTCTTATTCACAACATCCAAAGAAGATAAACTCATCACTTTAAAAGAATATGTAGAAAATATGCCTGAAAGCCAGAAAAAAATCTATTATGCTACAGGTAAAGACCGTGCAAGCATCGATAGCTTACCACAGATGGAAATTTTACGCGATAAAGGTATTAATGTATTATACTTCCTTGATAACGTTGACGAATTCGCTATTGAAGTTATGCGCGAATATGAAGGTAAACCATTCCACTCCATCAGCCGTGGCGATTTAGACCTTGATGATGTTGAATCTCAAGAAGTGAAAAAAGAAACTGAAACAATCGCAAAATCCAATGAAGATTTAATCAAAGATATCAAAGAAACTCTCGGTGATAAAGTTGCCGAAGTAAAAATCAGTAGCCGTTTAAAATCTTCTGCTGTTTGCTTAGTAGCAGACGAACAAGGCCCAAGCTTCGCTATGGAACAAGCTTTTGCTGATGCAAATAATCCAATGTTCAAAGCTAGACGTATTTTAGAAATCAATCCAAAACATAACTTATTTGCTCGTTTACAAAAAGTACATGAACAAGGTAAAGAAAGTACTGCATTTAAAGATTATTGCTCACTTTTATATGCTCAAGCACTTCTCATTGAAGGTATGATGCCAGAAGACCCAGCTGCAATTGCTAATAAAATCGCTGAATTAATGGCTAAATAATTATATTTATATAAAAAAATCCTACAGAATTTATCTGTAGGATTTTTTATTTATGATTTTATTTCATTACTTTTTCGTCTACAATATTATAAATAGTGTATTTAACAGGTTTTAAAATTCGGCAAGCTTCACCATCAACTAATTTATATTGAATTTCACAAATGCCACCAGTCGGATTAGCATTTGTATCATCTTCTAAATAAAGTGGAAATGTTCTTGTAAATACATTGCCTTTTACCTGCATATAATCATGACCGCGATAATATTTTGCTAAAGCTTTCATGTCTTCAATAGGTGATAGTGCTATTTGACTCATGGATTTACCATTATTAGAAGAATAACCTATTAAATTGCCATAACTACCACTACCATCATTTGTTAAATAAACTAAAACTTCGGGATAACCATCATTGTTTAAATCAGCTATCTGTACATCATTTACAGTATATCCTACGATATCATGAACTTCCTTGCGATTTACAATAGCTAAATTTTTAGGTTTTATTATGAGTTTATCCCCATCTTCTTTGATACTAAAACTATAATTATCCCAATATAAAACTTGATTGAAATTAGGATTTTGAGCAAAAGATACAGCTAAATTTAACCCACTAATCGCCACAAAACAACATACCATCACTAAAAGTTTCACCAATTTAAACATATTATCCCTCTTTTCTAAAAAAATTTATTAATAAAATATATTCTCTCTATCTTATTCTAGATAAATAAAAAAAATCCTATTTACCTAAAATATATCTTTCAATACCATAAGCTACACCATCTTCAAATACTGATGGAATTACAATCTTAGCACTATTTCTAGCTTTTACACTGCCATTTGCCATTGCCATACCCATTCCTACTGTAGATAAAATTTCAATATCATTATCTCCGTCACCAAAAGCATAGCTATCTTTTATATCTATATTCAATAATTCTAAAACCTTTAATGCTCCTGTAGCTTTGGAATTTTCTTTAGCATAGACTTCTAAATGACAATAATTATGGTTCATATCCTCTACATAAGTCATATCTTCAGGCAAATTCTCTATGATATATTTTCTATCTTCATGTCTAGGTGAATCTATTTCTAATTTATAAACATCTATAGCTTTTTTATCATAATCGAAAGTCAGTTGGTCAGCAAATATTCCATACTGCCCTAAACGATAGATTAGATATTCAAATTTTTTATCTACATAAGTATGAAAATCTCCTTGTAAACTGTATTGCATATCATGTTCATCACAAATAGATGTGATTTTTTCCACAAAAGATTTTTCAAGTGGCGCTCTATAAATAATCTTATCATGAAAAAATATAACTGAACCATTGAGCAATACATAGCCATCAAAACCAAAATTTCTTATCTTTTCATCAAGAAAAGCAAGTGAACGACCACTAGCAATAAATACATAATGACCTTGCTCTTGTAATTTACGAATTGCTTTTTGCACATTTTCACGCATATAACGATAATCTGGATGTGTACCTTCAATCAGTGTTCCATCAACATCAAAAAATACTGCTTTCATATATATTTTATATGCTCCTTTTTTTAGTTTATTGCATTATCTATAAGATTATTGTACTATAATTTAAAAAGAATTATATTTATATTAGTTATAATTATATCATTAGTATAATCTCTCTAATTCTTTAAAATTAATATCAAACAAAATCTTACTACTTTAAAAATCCTGTAAAATATTTTATCACTAAATTAACACTAATAATATTATATTTTTTCTTACAATTTATTTTAAATCTTAAAATATAATTTTCTATCAGCAATATTAAAAACTATATATTCTTTAAAATAATATTAAAATTCATGTAACAAAATATATATTATAAATCCCTAAAATATAACAATAAATAAATGGAGAATTTTTATGTCTAAATATACCATTACTAAAACTTTAAATAATCTCATTTTTTCTTGTATATTATTATACTTTTTATCATTTTTTATTGATTTCCATATAAATTTTCTTGTAACAGCCTTTTGTTTAGGAATTATCAATGTAATATTATGTAAACCTAATATAAAAATTTACTCAAATCATCTAATATTTTTAGCATTATTTATATTATGCACATTTATTACTGTTTCTCTAAATTCTAATGCATCTTTTTCTTACTATCGATCATATTATATTAGTCCTTTAGTAGCTTTATTTGTACCATTATTATTTCCATTTACTAATAAAAAAACTATTATATTAATGACATTTATTTCATTAATATTTTTCTTAAATGCTAATTATATAAATTATCAATTTATCAAAAATACAATTACAGGACGACCTGATGGCTTTTTTAATGGATACATGATTTTATGCGGTATGAACTTATTAATATTACCTATATTACTTACACTTAGTATTCATAAAAATAATTTACCAAAATGTATACGTATATTCTTTTTTATAACAATTTTAGTAAATATACCTGCCATAGTTTTCGAAAATACTCGCATTGTTTGGATATCATTAAGTTTTATTTTTCCTTTTATCATTTTTTTATCCATAAAAAATAAAGTAAAAGCTTTTTTATTAATTATAATTATGTTTTTCTATAGCTTTTGCTGTTTTCAATTTTCACCTCATTCTACCCAAAGATTTGAAACTATTTCTAGTACAAACTCAACTGTACAACCTAATTATGAACGTATATTAATGTGGAATTCTGCAACTAATATGTTTTTAGATCATCCTATTATAGGTGTCGGGATTGGTAATTATCATAAAGAATATATTTCACAATATCAATCACCATTATCAAAAGAAAATCAATATCATCCTCATAATGTTATATTATCTATGCTTTCTCAAACAGGAATAATTGGAACTATCGGTTATTTATTACTATTTATATATTTATATTATAAATCTATATTCTCCTATATAAAAAAGAAAAATGTTATTGATTTAGCTTATTTGTCCTCATTATTAGCATTTTCAATAAATGGATTAACCGATTGTAATTTTGTTGGACATAATTTAAAAGAATTAACTTATATATTCTATTTAATTACAGGAACATATTTAATTTATAAACAGTATATAATATTAATATATGCAAAAAAATAATAAATATAAATCATTTATTATTTTTATATTTATTAAGGAGATAAAATTATGGACTTACTATCTAAATCTATAAAAAATATAACCCACTATAATTATTCAAAAATATTCTCATCAAAAGTAATAAATATTGGATATGGTATAGATAATAATTTTGCTCGATGTACAGCTACATCTATATTTTCATTCTATAAAAATAATCCTAATATAAACTTTATATTTCATATATTAGAAAATAATTTATCATCTTTCTATAGAGAAAATTTTAGACTATTAGCTAAAAAATATTCTTTAAATATAATAATATATACAATAGACATTGATATTCTAAAATATTTACCTTCAAACATTACTTTTACAACAGCTATGTATTTTAGATATATTTTTCCATATATCTTAAAAAATAATGAAAAAATTATATATATTGATGGTGATACATTATGTCTTAATAATGCAGAAGAACTTTTCAATATAAATTTAGAAAACAATATTATAGCTGCTGTCCCTGATTCAGAATGGGCAAATAAAACACGCAATAAAGCATTAAATCTAAAAAATCATATATATTTTTTATCTGGAATGTTATTAATCAATGCTAAAAAATGGAATGAATTCAATACTTTTGATAAATTAATAAATCATTTATCTACTGAACAAGAAAAATTTTTATTTCCAGATCAAGATGCTCTAAATTTAGTATTAACTGGTAAAGTAAAATATATAGACACTAAATTCAACTGGGCTAAAGTAGAAAATATATCGATCGATAATATAAATAACATTATTATCCTACATTATGCAGCCTCTCCTAAACCTTGGTTCCTTGCTTGGTCAGTAAACCCCAAGGCTAATGATACCAACAGATATATTTATAAATCCTATGAACAAGAAACTCCTTATTCTAATATGCCATTAATAAAACCTAGAACATACAAAGAAATGGAACACTATGCTAAAAATTTAAAAAAACATGGTATATATTTATCTAGTTTTAAATGGTACTTAAAATATTTATATAAAAAATTATTTCAATAGATTTTTTATTTTTATTTTACGCTTATTCCATGAACGTCTTGTTTTTAAATATCTTTTATATAATATCCAAAACTTACTATTTTTTAATATAAAATTTCTATCTATATTTTTATAATCAATAAATCTATTAGGTATAATTAAAAATTTATTAACATCAGTTACTAAATTTCTCATAAATCGACGTTGAAGATGTATATACATATACTCTTGTTTTTTTATATTATCATCATTTTTATTATCTAAATATATACTATTTAATTTACCTTTATCAAATTCAAAAATCTGCTTTTTTTCTTTATTCATAAATGAATTATGCTTTTTTTCTTTTATATTAATATGTGTTTCTACACATATCAATGGTTTTTCCCATGGATAAATATCAGCAAATATAAAATTATTATATATTTTTACTTTTTCTTTATCCATAATCCTTATTATTCCCATTTCATCAAAAGAAAAAGCTCCTTCTTTTGTAAATATATTTTTATAATCAGTATCTTCATCTATTTTATTCTTAAAAATATTATTTACTTTATCATTGTTTTTATATAATGACATATGTCCTAAACAATATATACGTTCATTTTTTTCTAAAATATTTTCTGGTAGAAACTTTCTTAAATCTCCATAAATACAATCAAAATCACAATGTCCCCAAAAATCATAATCATTAAGATATTCTTTGAAAATCACACCATATGCCGGACGAAAATCACACATCTTAAAAGGTTTATTTAAACAAATATCAAAATCAAAATGAGATTGTACTTTCTTTTGTAATTCTGTAAAAGTCATATTTATAACTTTTACATTATTAGGATAATCATATTTCTCTTTTATATCTGTTATTATTAACCAATCTATAGTTTTATTATATTCTATTGATTTTAATGTCAAATTAAAATAATTAGGAAAAGCTCCAAAATATGGACATATAAAAACTATTTTCTTCATATTAATCCTCTTTTATTATTTTTGCTTTTAAATATTCTTTATACCAATATAAACTATCTAAAATTTTCCCTTTTTTTAACAAAAATATGGCTCTTTTCCTTTTATCATGATAAGAAAGTTTTTCTTTTCTTTCAAGAGGCATATCTTTCCAGGGAGAAATTTTCTCATATTGTGCATATAAATTTTCTATATATGGTCTTCTTTCATATAACCATGCCTCTTGCCATGGTTTAGTCTGTACAAAATGTAATAAAACTGTTTCTATTAATTTTTCTTTTATATTTTTTTCTTTCCATAAAGCAATTCTATTATACTTTCTATCAATATAATATACTTTCTTACTTTTAGAAAAAAATATATTTAATGCATCTTGATCTGGCAATATTAATTTTTCATTATAAATTTTAGCGATTTCTAAAATTTTATCGCTGTTATTATTTTTAATCCATTTATCTATATTTATCATTAATACACCAGAATTAAAATATATATCATTATTTAATCTTAATTTTTTTATTCTTTCACTAGAAGTTTTTTCTATGTCTGGAACCGCTAGCAAATCATAATTATCCGTATTTATATTAAACAATTCTTCTAATGATGATAAATTTATAATATCTGCATCTAAATATAATATTTTTTTACAAGTTACTACATATGGTAATAATATCCTATACCATATAGTAACTGGAAATTTACCTATTACCAAATTCTTAAAAAGCTTTGCATTTTTATCTATAAAATACAAAAAAATTAATTTATCATATTTTATTGAAATTTGTTCTAATTTATCAATATCATCCTTAATTAAATCAGTACATATTGCATGAAAAATAATATTTTTACTCCTATTATTCTCACAAATAGAACACATTGATACACCTGCACCACGTACTGCACCATGATCAAAAATATAACCTATATTTAAAGCATTATATCTATCTATATTTTCATTACCAAAAATTTTTTTATCTACTATTATTTTTTGTACAGATTTCTTATCTATCATTTTCTTTTACCTCTATATTCTTTCCATTTATTAGATAATATTCTATACTTTTTATATAAATTTTGATTTAATTTTAGTAAAAAAATTTTTTTCTGATTTTTTTTTGATAATATTCCTTGATTATACATATCAATTAATTTACATTCTATTTCTTTTTTTAGATCTTTATATTCAAGATTATTATATATATACAAATAATCCAATAAATGCCTATAATGTCTAAATAAACCTTCAGCACAACTTATATATATTCTTTTATAATCTAATATTTTATTTTGTTTTACTTTTATCAAAAACTCTTCATAAGCTATTACATTATTAACATAATCTTCTATTTTTTTACTATTTGTTAACCCATCTTCTCGTTTTACTTTATTATATAAAGTTTCTTTTATACAATAAAATTTATTTGCCAAATTTATTGTAGGATATAACATCATTAAATCTTCAGCCAAATTTATACCTAATGGAAATCTTATATCATTCCATATATATTTTTTATAAAGTTTATTGAATAAAATCATATCATAATTTTTATATTGAAATATTTTTTCTATTAATTCCGTTTTATTATTAATATATTCATCTTTATCTAAACTAAAAAATGGTTCGTTTTTTCCATTAACATGATTATAATTGCAAGAAACTATATCTACATCATATTTATTCATTATATTTATCATTTTTTCATACATATTTTTTTCTATATAATCATCTGAATCAACAAATGCTATATAATTACCATTTGCTTTATCAAGACCTTGATTACGTGCTGAACTTACACCAGAATTTTTTTTATGAATAACTTTTATTCTATTATCCTTAGAGGCAAATTCATCGCAAATTTTACCGCTACTATCTGTTGAACCATCATCTACTAAAATTATCTCTAAATCCTTATAAGTTTGATCTATTATAGATTCTATACATTTTGACAAATATTTTTCCACATTATAAATTGGTACTATAACACTAATCATAATAAATTTCCTTTATTTTTTTTGCAATTTTAGCCATAAATATTTAAAAAATAATTTTATACCTTCTATATATTGTTTTTCTTTATATAACAATTTTTGTGCTTGCATTCTCACTTTTTTATATTCTTTAGTCTCTATCTTAGTCAATTTTATATTTTTAAAAACATCTAAAGCTCCATACATATTATCAATATAATGTACTTCAAATATTTCTGGATTTGCTCTATAAGCCATTACTGCTAAAGTCTGGTCATCATCAGCAAAACCACATTGTCCTAAAGATATAGCAGCTTGACGATATAAATCTGCTAAATTTTGCCATAAATTTTTAGGAGCAATAGTTACTGCACCTGCAATATAAGTATGCATATTTCTTACTATCTCAAAAATTGGTACATCATCTAATTCATCTACAGCAAAAATATGAATTTTATTACTTAATCCTTCATCAGTTAACACTACATTAAATTCTTCCGATATCGGATATGTAGCTCCACTATGATTAAAACCAAAATCTATCCAAGCAACTGTATCAGTTGTGATTAATCCTCTATTAATTGCATCTGCTGTAAAATATGCTTTTAAATAAGTTACATAATTATATAAATGATTACAAGCTTCTGGCATCCATGGATGTCGACGATATTTCACCGCTAATTTTTGATCTATAGCTTGTTTAATTAAATTATATACATATTCATCAACTTTTCTTACATCTTCAATAACTACTACTGTTGTCTTATCTAATAAATTATATTCTGAACGAATTTTCTTTACTGTTTCTGCCATTTTAGGCTCAGTATATACTACTATATGATTTTTTACTCTAGCCCAAAATTTAAAATAATTAGCATATGTTGAATTATCTCTTTCAAAACCTTTCCAATCTTTTCTACCTATATCAAAAAACCATGTTACTATCGAAATTTCTTTCATTTATAAAATCACCTATTTTAATAAATTATATTCTTCTATTACACTTTTTACTCGCTCAAAAGTAATTTCATCCATACATCTTTGCCCTAATTCTTTATCACATTTTGCCCAATTAAGACAAGGTACACACTCTAAATTACTTTGCACTACAATTGATGATTTTGGTGCCCATCTTTTAGGATCACTAGGTCCATAAATTGCTATAATAGGCAAACTTTTTACTGTTCCTAATATATGTAATGGACCTGTACACATAGACAATGCCCATTTTGCATATTTAGCAATTTCCGGAATATCTCTAAGTGCAAATTTGCCAGCAATATTAATTTTTTCTCCTGCAATCTTTTCAATATATTCATAATCATTCGGAGAACCTATATATACTGGTTTTATTCCTTCTAAATTTAAATAACTATTTAATTTTCCCAATTCATGTATATTCCAATTTTTTATATCAGCTGCTGTTCTTGGAACAATCAATACTATATCCTTTGTTTCTTTTTTTATACTTTCTACCCAACTTTTAATAATTTTTTCTTTTCCACTATCACATTTTCCAATTAAAGGATATAATTCATTTTTATCATAATCTATATTTAATAAAGTTTTAGCATACATAACAAAATCATCAATTGCTTTTTGAGCTAAATTTTTTCTTTCAAAAAAATGTTTTTTATTTATGGATACACAAAAACCTTTATTTAAAAGTTTACATTTTGCTTTCCAAGCTATAATAGTAGAACTTAATCTCCCATCAACAATAATTGCCTCAGTATATTCTTTTTCTTTTATTTCATTTATTATTTGTTTTTTTTCCTGCTTATTTTTATATGCAAAAATTTCATCTATATATGGATGATTTTTTAAAATATCTATAGATTTACTAGCTACTAAAAAACCGATTTTTACATCTTTTAAATTTTCTTTTATTATTTGTGCTAAAGGTGTTGTTAGTACTACATCGCCTATTCCTAAACGATTTACAATTAATATTTTTCGCATTATATCCTCACTATTTTATAAAATTCTCATAAATACATTCTATTTTATCCATCATTTTCTCTATCGATAAATTATTTTTTATATCATTATATGCCTTTTCACCTAATGATTTACACAATAATCTATCATTTGCCAACAAACTTAATTTATCATATAAATCATCAATATCTTTATATTTTACTAAAAAACCATTTTCTTTATCTTTTATTATCTCTGGTATTCCCCCTATATTATAAGCAACACCAGCTTTTCCCATAGCCATTCCTTCCGCAAGAGCTAGACCAAAAGTCTCAAAATCTGAAGGTAATACTACTACATCACTTAAACGAACAAAATCCTCTACATTATCTACGTGACCTATACAATGTACATTATTTTCTAATTTATATTTTTTTATTAATGATTTCAATTTAAACATACCTTTGCCTTTACCAATAACTAATAAATGCCAATTTCTAGCATTAATATATTTATTCATCATTTCTAATAAATCTTGATGTCCTTTATTTCTAAGATTTTTGATTCTAGCTACAATAGCCATTACAAAATCTTCTTGCTTTATATTATATTTATCTCTTATTATTCGTGCATCTTTTTTAGTTTTATCAAATTTTTGCATATCAATACCTGTGTATATAACACAAGCATTATCTTCTCTAAATCCTTTTTTTATTGAATCATCTTTTACAAATTGACTAACATATATTAATTTATCACAATCTTTTAATATATTTTCTTTCTTTAAATCTCCTAATATTCCATGTACAGTAAATACTACTGGCATATTTTCATTATATCTTTGTTTATATTTCATAGCTGTAATACCAGCAGCTGCAGAATTTGCATGTATTAAATCTATACTATATTTTCTTACAATATATTTCAATAAATATGCTGATATATCCGTAGAAAATCTCATAGGAAGCCAACTATTTTTTATACCTTTTTGGGCTAATTTATTCGCTAACAAACCTCCACCAGATGCAATATGCACATTATATCCTCGTTTTTGCAAATTTTCTGCAACTAATTTTGTATATGTTTCGGCTCCACCAATATTCAATCGCGGTACCATCAATAAAATATTTTTCATTTATTTCTACCTATTATTATCAATTTATAATTTATTAAATATTTCTATATATTTTATTACCATTTTATCAATACTTAAATGCTGTTTTACATATAAAGCAATATCTTTACTATCTACATCACTTAATTTAAATGCTTTTGATATTTCTTCTGCCATAGAAACTTTATTCACTTTTTTATCTTTTCCATCAAAATTCACTCTACATGCATATTCTATATTATCTTTTGTTATCAAACCTATAAAATATTTATCATTTCTAATTGCTACTACTGGTTTTTCACAAGCTAAAGTTTCTATAGCCACTCTACCTTCACCAATTAAAATATCTGTTGCATTATACCAAAGACTAATATCTTCTACAAAATTTTTAACCTCTATCCAATTACCATATTTTTGATTAAATCGGTCTGCTCTATCCTCTATTTTTTTTCTAAATGGACCTTCTCCAATAATTACTAATTTATAAAAAATATTAGCATTTGCTAAAGCTTCTAAAGCATCTATAATTACTAAAGAAACAGCACCTTTTACACTACTCATACGACTAACATGCAATATCATTTTTTCGTTATCTAATAACAAACTTCTTCTAGCAATAAGCTTATTCATTGGTTTAAAAAATGTAAAATCCACACCATTATTTATTAAATTTACTTTATCCTTTGAAAAACCATATTCATTATATAAAATTTGAGCTAAATTTTCACTGACAACTATCATCTGAGGAAAAATCTTAGCATATATCTTTTTAAATTTAGCCCTATGCCATGGATCATGCATTGTCACTGTATATTTTATATTGACATCTTTCGATAATAACCAAGCCCATATACCAGCTGTCCTTTGTTGAGCCGATATTATTTCTATATTATTTTCTCTTATTATTTGCTTCAACATTTCAAAGCTTTTCTTCCACTTGAGAAAATTCGCTCCTCTTGCTTGAATCGTTATTATTTCTATATTATACTTTTCCTTTAATTTTGCTAATTTAGATTCGTCACTACCATGATTTACAGCTAAAAAAACTTTATGTGTACATAAACCTTTCAATAAAGCTTCAACATGAGTTTCAGCTCCACCTGTTTTCCATGGTTGTGTAAATAATATTAAAATATTCATTTTCTTCATTCCAAACCTTAATTTTTCATATATAATAATATTATAATATATCTCACTTTGAAAAAACAGAAGGAGTCCTTTATGTATATTTTATTTATAATTCTGATTATAATTTTATCTATTTTATACTTAAAATTTAAAAATTATGTACCAATTTTAATGTATCATCGTATAGCCGATATTCCTGGTGATAGAAATGCTCTACCTAAAGAAAAATTTGCCGAGCAACTAGAATATTTATCCAAGCATAATTATCATACTATTACACCAGAACAATTATATAATCACTTCGTAAATAAGACTAAATTACCTAAAAATCCTGTTCTACTAACTTTTGATGATGGATATCAAGATAATTATCTTGAAGCCTTACCGCTATTAAAAAAATACAATATGACTGCTGTTGTTTTTCCTATTTACAATTGGATTGGTAAACCTAATAAATGGGAAAATTTCGGTAAACAAGAAACTACTACCATGAATTTAGCAGAATTAAAATCTTGGCTTCATTATGGTCTAGATATCCAACCGCATACTGCCGACCATCCGTTCCTAACTCAATGTAATGAGGAAAAATTAAATTTAGAAATTATTGATACCAAAACAAAATTTGAAAAATTATTAGATAAACCTATGGATTATCTTTGTTACCCATATGGTTTTTTCAATCAACAAGTAATAAATATAGTAAAAAAAGCAAATTATAAAATGGCATTTGCCATCTTTGAAAATGTTCCACTTTGGCATATTAATCTTTTTGCTCTTCCACGCATTCCCATACCTTCACACCAAAAAATATGGGAATTCAAATTAAAAGTAAGCTCTATTCACATTATTTTCGTTGCAATGCGAAAATGGGAACGACAATTTAAACAACTAAAAAATAAAATTAAATAAATAAAAAGCCTCAAGAATATAATGAACTGCACCCCAAAAGTTGGACAAAAAACAACTTTTGGAGGTGCAGTTTTTTT
>OGJX01000055.1_pt1 | contig 129522 bp, 108 predicted proteins | sample 1572381 | NCBI WGS metagenome assembly OGJX01 (sample SAMEA2582085, study PRJEB24529) | metagenome | biome: Human gut stool | place: China | collected 2011
AGCAACTCCAGCATAAGGATGAGCAACTCCAGCATAAGGATGAGCAACTCCAGCATAAGGATGAGCAACTCCAGCATAAGGATGAGCAACTCCAGCATAAGGATGAGCAACTCCAGCATAAGGATGAGCAACTCCAGCATAAGGATGAGCAACTCCAGCAGAAGAGCGAGCAACTCCAGCAGAAGAGCGAGCAACTTAAAAATATAGTAAAATCTCTCTATTCAAAAGGTATGAACATTCTGCAAATTGCAGAGATAACCGGAATTAACAAAGATGAAGTGGCAGCGATCTTGAATTAGAATGCTAAATCGTTTTAAACCGAGTATTAAGGAAAATGTGATTTTCTTAATGCTCGATTGTTATATCGCCGTTTTTTAATACCTTCGCGATTTGAAATATATTGAGATTCCCTTATTGTCGTGGTTTGAATGGCAAATTCGATTCTCGACGTTATGACTACTATACAAATCAAAATAAGATGAAATTAGACAGAAAATTATTGACTGGTGCTGCTGTTGTGTTGATGTCAGCATCTGTGATGTCGGCTTTTGCCGACAATCAACCCGCATTCCCTGGAGCTGAAGGGTTTGGTCGCTACACTACAGGCGGTAGAGGCGGAGCAGTGTATCATGTGACGAAATTAGATGATGACGGATCGGAAGGCACCTTCCGATGGGCTTGCAACAAGAGTGGAGTCAGAACCATCGTGTTTGATGTCAGCGGTACGATATTCCTGAAGAGTGCTCTGCAGTTGAAGAAAGGTAATGTAACAATTGCCGGACAGACAGCCCCCGGTGATGGCATTTGTATTGCTGATTACCCCTTCACGATAGATTCTGACAATGTTATTCTTCGCTTTTTGCGTTTCCGTTGTGGCAATCGTCATGTGGACAAGCACGAGGGCGACGGACTTGGAGCGATGGATCGTAAGAATATCATAGTGGACCATTGCTCTGTGAGCTGGAGTATCGATGAATGCCTGTCTGTCTATGGCAGTAAGAATCTCACCGTGCAATGGTGTATAGCCTCACAGAGTCTGAAGAACTCCGGACATTCCAAAGGTGCCCATGGCTATGGTGGCAACTGGGGTGGAAGCGGTGCGTCGTATCATCATAACCTGCTTGCCGACCACGATTCTAGAACTCCACGACTGGGGCCGCGTCCCGGAACCCAGACTGACGAAAGGATGGATATGCGTAACAACGTGATATACAACTGGGGCGGCAACGGCTGCTATGGCGGTGAAGGAATGAACGTGAACATCGTGAACAACTATTATAAGCCAGGAGCTACAACGCGGAAAAGAAGCAAGACCATCCAGCGCCGCATCGCTTGTCCGGGTATACGCACTGTGGACTACTGTCTGGACAAGACACTCCTTGCAGCACGATTCCAGCAGACAACCGGTATAACCTGCAATAAAAACGACGTGAAAGGGTCGGCAGAAGATGGCAGAAATTATGTTACCATCAAGGGAACGAAGTACGAGATGGATATGAGCGGAAAACTTGCCACAATCACCGTGAATGGCACTCAGATTAATGTACCGTGGAATGATTGGGCAAAGATGCTACATGTGTGGGGAAAATATTACGTGGAAGGCAATCATAATCCAGATTGGGATGTGGTGAATAAGGATAACTTCAAGTATGGCGTTTCCGACCAGATTGACAAGACCGGCAACGATGGCACTTATCCTGGTGATGAAGCAATACAGTTGAAGACACCGATGGTATTTGAGACCGTTACTACCCATACTGCGGCAGATGCCTTCAACCGTGTGCTCGACTATGCCGGTGCGTCATTGCGCCGCGATGCTCTTGACAAAGTCATCGTAAGCGATACCCGTAGCGGTTCTGATACCTATACAGGCAGCGGATGCACGTCAGGCATAATCAACAGTCAGGATGACACGAAGCCAGCCGACGCTTCTGCAGACTGGAGTCCTTGGCCAACACTTGCCACAGATACTTCTATCGACGTTACAGATACTGATGGCGACGGAATGCCGGATGGTTGGGAAGATGCCAATGGACTCGACAAGAATGATGCTGCAGACGGTAATACGCTCGCTGCCGATGGATATACCAATCTGGAGCATTATCTGAACAGTATCGTGGAGAGTATCATGACTAAAGAGAACGAGGGAGGTAGACTCCTCAGTGGCAGTATGACGTATGAAGATGCTGCAGGTATTGCCGATGTTACGCTGGATAACAACAATGTGGAAGATGGCAACATCTATAACCTTCAAGGTATGCGTGTAGAACACACTGTGGATGGTCGTATTTACATCAAAGACGGGAAGAAATTTGTTAAGTAGACGAATTTGCTTGACAATGAAATAAAAGGTTGAGTAGGGGAGTGTGTAATCCCTGCTCAACCTTTTGTTCTTTTATCGCTTATAGCAAGCAGTTATAAAATTCTTAATATAACGGCCAATGACTGATTTGGGCTAGATTCTCTGCTCTGTATTGTTGTAGGTCAGCATACTTTGCGGCACGTTGTCTTTCACGCTTTTGATTATCAGTTCAGCCATTGAGTGGCGCACGAAAGTCTTTGTGGTAAGCAATACCACGTCTCTCACCGGTATTGGCAGTGCGAAGGGGCGCACCAGTCGCATCTGTTTGTCGGAAAGTTGGCTAAGGGCGAGTTCCGGAATGAACGTCACGCCCTGTCCGTTTTCCACCATTCTCATGAAAGTCTCTATGCTGCCGAGAGAATATTTTGATTTGCTCTCTGTTGCCGATTTCAGATCGCAGAATTTCACAAGTTGGTCGCGGAAGCAATGGCCCTCGTCGAGAAGCCACAGAAACTCGTTGCCAAGGTCCGAAGTCTTTATGTTCTTGTTGTTGAACAGCGGGTCGGTTTCTGCCACATAGGCTATGAACTGCTCATAATATAGCGATGTCTGGTTGAAAGCCTCCAGCTCGTCGAGTCTCACGGCGATGGCAGCGTCCAGTTCGCCGCGGTTCAATGCCTTCTTGATGTCGGCAGTCTTCATCTCGATGATGTGGAAGTCGATGCCAGGATTCTCCTTCTCCAGTTTGGTGAAGAAGCGTGGCAGCAGATATGGCGCTATCGTGGGCAGTATGCCGATGCGGAACGAACCATTCAGCGAGTGTTGTTCTTCAGCCACGATGTCCTTTATCTTGTTTGCTCTCGAAAGCACCTTCCATGCCTGTTCCACCACAAGTTTGCCGATGGCAGTAGGAGTGACCTGTTGTGATGAACGTTCGAAGATTTTCACTCCGAGTTCCTTCTCCAGTTTCTGAATCATGGCGCTCAGTGTGGGCTGTGTCACGCCGCACTGTTCTGCGGCATTGGCGAAGTGTCTGTATCTGTATACAGCCACGATGTATTCCATTTGTTGTAGAGTCATGGGATGCTTTCCTCCTCTAATGATTAATTTGATTAGCGTTGCAAATATACTAAAAAAAAACGTTGACGGAATATATTTAAAGCATATTAACCCAGATGGCAGCTTGGGACTTAAAGGGCACGCTGCTTGCCCAACTGGGGCACGGTGCTTGCCCATCATGGGCAACGTGCTTGCCCCGGATGGGCAGAATTGCTGTCAGGCGTATGCCCAATAAATTAATGTTATAGCACCCATATTCCAGTTTCCAGGATTCTGCCAACGCATGCAATTCATGTCGTCTGAATTCCTTACATCTGACAATTCCTTTCATCAGCAAATCATCCAGACAATTGGCTGACAGTTGATAGATGGTCAAGTGCCTGTCTGTCAGAATATTACGGCAAAAAACCAGATGGTCTGACAGTTTTTCGGAAATTCTTGTTTTTACTGAAAATCAGCGATATTGGCAACTTTTACTCATATCTATCAACATAACATAATTCCGCCAACGGGAAGTATTCCCATTGGGGTATGCAGATCGTAATCAGAAAAAAATATATCATAATGTAATAAATCCCGAGGAGATGCGTTAATACAATAGAAGGATGAATTTATTTCAAAAAACAATGCCTATGGAACATTTTACTTCAGAAAATCCAATGCCGTCGAAGCGTACTATTGACATTATCAAAGCCATTGCCTACACCTATAGGGTGATGAACATCAATGGCAGTATGAAATCCTATTGTCTAAACTGATAAACTGAAAAACATATTTAAAAGAATTTATGGCAACAATTATTTCTCCATCCCTGCTGGCTGCTGATTTCACAGACTTGCGCCATGAGGTGGAAATGATTAACAAAAGTGATGCTGACTGGTTGCATCTTGACATTATGGACGGAACATTCGTTCCTAATATCTCATTCGGATTTCCCGTTATCGATGCGGTGGCAAAGATTTGCAAGAAGCCTCTCGATGTGCATTTCATGATTGAACACCCTGAGCGTTATGTGCAGCGCACGGCAAAGACCGGCGCCATGATGATGAATGTGCATTATGAGGCTTGCGTGCATCTGCATCGTACTGTGCAGGAGATTCACGATGCCGGCATGAAGGCTGGTGTGACTCTCAATCCTTCAACTCCAGTCTGTCTGCTTGAGGATATCCTGAATGATGTGGACATGGTGTTGCTGATGAGCGTCAACCCCGGATTCGGCGGACAGAAATTCATCGAGGGCACTATCGACAAGCTGAGAGCGCTGCGTGAGATGGTGGACAGGAAGAATTCTCGTGCTCTGATACAGATTGACGGTGGTGTGCAGGCTGAGACCGCTCCGCGTCTCGTTGAGGCAGGTGCGGATGTTCTTGTTAGCGGAAGCTATGTGTTCAAGGCTGCCGATCCTATCCAGACGATCCATGATTTGAGATCGCTCTGATATGAAAGTTTTCCTCAATATAACAATAATGTAGGTTGCATGGTGAAGACCATTGGGGAAGTATGTATGTGATCTTGATTCAAGAATAAAATATTGCGGGTAAATCCATAGTCCTTTTGAGAAATATGGATTTACCCGTATGTTTTTTAGATGTTATATAGACCTTGTTTTAACCCCAAGCGGCCTGATGACCGATTGAGGCTAAAATATAAGTTCCTGTAGTTGAAACGTCATGAGTGCTGCGTTTATGGCTTTGTGTCAATAAACGGTTTCAAGTGACAGCTTATTCTTTCTCGCCATTCTTCTCATGTTGAGTATGGCGTATCTCATTCGTCCCAGGGCAGTGTTGATGCTCACACCGGTAGTCTCGGCGATTTCCTTGAACGACATCTCCTGATAGAAGCGCATGAAGACAATTTCCCTCTGTGTCGGAGGCAGCAGGTTCATCATCTTCTTCACATCGCGCAGCACCTGCTCGTTGACATATCTGTCCTCGATGTTGAAGTCTGTTATGTCGTTTCCTGTGACATTCGAGAGGTCGTTGTCGTCAGAAGTTTCCACGATGTTTTTGGCGCGGTTGTCTCGATACCAGTCCATTATCACATTGTGGGCGATGCGCATTATCCACGCCGAAAACTTGCCGGAGTCAATATATCTGCCCTCCTGCAGTTTTGTTATCACCTTCACAAAGGTTTCCTGGAAGATATCATTAGCCAAGTCCTGCTCGTGCACTACGAACAGGATATATGAAAACAATTTGGATTGATTTCGAGATAATAACAAATCGAAGGCCTGATTGTTTCCTCTAACGTATGACAATGCCAACTCTTCATCGGTCATTTCATTTAGTCTTATCATTTTAATTCAATTTTTTAGTGAAGTAAATGATGTTTCAATAGGCTTTAGAATTTTATTTGTTATTATATAATAATGTTCTCTCTTTTGCGTTTATATCTTTTTCATAGATGTTCAACACACTTGCAAAAGTAAGTATAAATGTTTGTTTGAACAAATTTTTTTCTTTATAATGCCGTTTTTTTTTGAAGTTTCGAAAAATGTTTATAAATTTGCACCGTAAAGGTTCGCCTAATACGTGATTGAAAGGGAACGGAGTGAGAATCTCCGACTGTCCCGCAGCTGTAAGCTCCTTTATGCTCAGTGACGACAGGCCACTGCCCAGAAGAATGTTTCTTCGGTTTTTCTGTTTCGGGTGGGAAGGTGTCATGAGAGTGGAGCGAAGTCAGAATACCTGCCTTTATGTTATCTTTGCGGAATCTTCTCGATGTAAGGAGTGGAAGCGTAATTGTGTAAATATATGAAGCGGTTGATATGTAGTCGGCAGTATAATTTGCTTGGCGACATTCGCTTACGTCATAATTGTGCTTGACCATACTTTGATTTCGGCAGCTTTTGCGGGACGTTTGGTATGGCAATCATACGTGTATTATTATATAAGTTATTTTTTATGCTGAGAAAAGGCGTTGTCGTGAGGCAATGCCTTTTTGTCGGTATGCTCGGCATGAGCATTGTCTGACTGACGCGCAAGTCCCGAATAAGACTTGATTGCGGAAATTGAATAGCCGATGTAAGGGGCGTTCATCGAGGGGCGTTGCTTTTCATTTCAGTTCATAACTCAATATCTCTTTCATTCCTGTCATCTTCATGTATTTTGTCTGGTAGCCATATATGGCAACGAGCCGTTGTATGTTTCCAGGGTTGTCCACGAGGTTCAGGTCGCGGCGAATCTTCGAACCGTTCTTCAATTGTATGGCTATGACGTTGGATTTTGATTTCTCGTTCTTATCGTCGGCGATGAGGATGGATGTGTTTGATTCATAGGGACTGTCGAAGAAATACTTGTAGCCTCCCGTTGATGTAGCACATCCTACGATATAGCCTTTCACGCAGATGGGTCCTTCGAAGACGTGGTTCTTGAATGTGTATACGTCCACCGTGTCGGTGCTCACCCATTCAGTATCGTTCTTTCCGTCACCGTTTGCCCATCCGCCGTTGTCGCCATTGTTGCCGGTGGAGGTTGATCCGTTGACTTTGTCGTTGTTTTCCTTTTTGTTTTCACTGTCGTCGATTACGGGCTTTTCGCAGCAGACGAACGACAAGATGAAGAAGAAAAGAAATAGACTGTATATGTGTTTCATTGGAATGGTGTGTATAATTGCTTTTTGTTTATTTGACATGCAAATGTAAGCAATCAAATGCAGAACTCCAAAGATTTGCCGTCTTTTGTATTCAAGGGATAGCTTGGGCAAAAAAAGAGGTTGGCGCAGGATGCTACCAACCTCATGAGATTTCGTAAATGGCGAAATCATAAATAAGATGTGGCAAATGTAAGCCTTTATTATGAAACTTGCAAGAATTCCGACTATAAAATGTTGAATTTAACAAATTGTCCCGTTTTTTTATGTTATAAGGCAGCTTTTGTGTCATTGCTTTTAGTGTGCGTGTCATTCAATGTCGTGGTTTGCTATATGATAAATGCAAATAATCCTTATTTTTGTTGTTATATTTTTCTGATGTATTTTATTATGCGTATCTTTGCAGCATCAAAAAATAAAACTACTATTGTATTTCTAAAAAACTTAACTGAATACATTTCAAACAAGACAGTATGAAAAAGCTACAAGCATTTTTACTGCTTTGCTTGCTCTTCCCTATGAGCCTATTGGCTTCGGTGTGGGATACAGACTACAAGCAAGTGGAGCAGAGCATCAGAGAACCGAAGTTCCCTAACCGCTCCTTCAGCATCACCAAGTATGGCGCTTCGCTGAAGAATACGGCAGCCAAGAACCAGAAAGCCATTAACAAGGCCATCGAGGCTTGTTCAAAGGCTGGCGGCGGCAAGGTGGTTATCCCTGCCGGAACATGGAAGACAGGAGCCATCAGACTGCGTAGTCATGTAAACCTCGTGATAGAGAAGAACGCTACACTCTTCTTCGAGTTCGACCGCAGTCTCTATCCCCTTGTTGAAACACGTTGGGAAGGTCTCGACTGTATCAACTACTCACCTCTTATCTATGCATTCAAGGAGACCGACATCGCCATTACCGGTGAGGGAGTTATTGATGGCAACGGATCTGACGAGACTTGGTGGCTCATGAGCGGCAAGACTCCGAAGAGCCGCAACATAGAGGTGAAGGAGAAACAGCAGAATCCTGGCGGCCGTGCCGATTTGCTGCAGATGGCAGAAGACGGTGTGCCTGTTGAAAAGCGCGTCTTTGGTCCGTGGAAAGGTCTTCGTCCTCAGACGGTGAACCTCAACCAGTGTGACGGAATTCTCATCGAGGGCGTAAAGATGATACGATCACCATTCTGGGTTATGCATCCACTGCTGAGCAAGAATATAACGGTGCGTGGCGTACACGTTGAGAACCACGGTCCTAACGGCGATGGCTGCGACCCTGAGTCTTGTGAGAACGTGCTTATTGAGAACTGTATCTTTGATACCGGCGACGACTGTATCGCAATCAAGAGCGGACGTAATGAAGACGGCCGTGAGGGCGGTAAAGGTAAATACGTGGGGCGTCCAAGCAAGAATATCATCATCCGCAACTGCAATATGAAAGACGGTCATGGTGGTGTGGTTCTTGGTTCAGAGATTTCAGGAGGATGCAGCAACGTGTTCGTTGAAAACTGTACGATGGACAGTCCGGACCTGGATCGTGTGCTCCGCATCAAGACAAACTCATGCCGTGGCGGTGTGATTGAGAATGTATATTTCCGCAACGTGAAGGTTGGACAGTGCCGTGAGGCGGTGTTGAAGATAAACACAAACTATGAACCAAAGGAGAAGGGTCGTCGTGGCTTCTATCCAACCGTGCGCAACGTATACATGGAGAATGTGACCTGCCAGAAGAGCAAGTATGGCGTTATGATCGTTGGCTTCGACAACATCAACACTATCCACAACATCAATCTGAAAAACTGTAACTTCACAGGAGTATATGGCCAGCCTGTGTATATCACAGGCCAGACAGACAAGCCAAACTATGAGAACCTCGTAATCAATGGTTCACAAGTGCTCTCGCAGCTGCCTTACAAGACATACAGCCAGTGGATGGCACACTCAGAAATGCAGCGCAATCCGGATCCATGCTATCTCGATTTCGCAAAGACTCCAAAGTGGGGCTATGTGGTTGGTATAGAGCAGGAGGCACTCCTCGATGCCTATCTTTCAAGCAAAGACGAGAGCATCATCAATTATCTAAAGCAGTATCCAGCCAAGATGATAGACGAAAAGGGTAATATCACAGGTTATGAGTATTCAGCTTTCAACCTCGACAATACCCGTCCGGCGCGTTTCATCCTGCGTATGAATGAACTGTTCCCTGAGAAGAAGAATGAACTTGCCTTGAAGACCATCTTCAAGCAGCTTGAGAAACAGCCACGCACAAACGACGGCGTATGGTGGCATAAGGCTATTTATGCATATCAGGTGTGGCTCGACGGAGTATACATGGGTCATCCGTTCTATACAATGGCAGCCCCAAAGCTGAAAGGCGAGAAAAAGGCAGAGAAATATTACGACGACACTTTCACACAGATTACCAAGACATACAACAGAACCTTCGATGACAAGTCCGGTCTTTGGAAGCATGCTTGGGATGAGACAGGCGAGATGTTCTGGGCTGACAAGCAGACAGGACTCTCGCAGCACACCTGGGCTCGTGCACAGGGATGGTTCGCAATGGCAATCCTTGAAGTTCTCGATGCAATGCCGGCAGACTACAAGAACCGTCCGGCTCTCGTAGCGATGCTCAACGACGTGATGACAAAGACCGTGAAATATCAGGACAAGAAGACTGGCCTTTGGTATGACGTAATGGACGTGAAAGACAATCGTAACTATTTTGAGGCAACAGCATCTTCAATGTTCTCTTACGTACTGCTGAAGGGCTCACGCCTCGGTTATTTCGGTGACGAACTGAAGGAAGCCGGCATCAAGGCATACAAGGGAATCCTCAACAATTTCGTGAAAGTGAATTCCGACAAGACCCTTTCTCTCACACGTTGCTGCGAGGTGTCAGGACTCGGTCCGGGTCTCAGCGCTAAGGTGCTGAAGGCAGCTCCAAAGGTGAAGGAGAACAAGCGCCGCGATGGTTCTTTCGAGTATTATATCAGTGAGCCAATCCGTGACAACGACGGCAAGGGCGTTGGTCCGTTCATCTGGGCTTCATTGGAGATGGAACATCTTGGCTACGACGTGGAGTCGCTCAACAAGTAACGACTCCGTTGCTGCCTTATCCAAAAGGACGCATAAAATCAAACTAAAACAAATATCAAATTATGAAGAATTTATGTTTGCCATTGGTAGCTTTGGCACTTTCCGCTTCAGCATCAGCACAGACTGGTGCTCCTGCCTTTCCTGGTGCTGAGGGATTTGCCCGTTACGCAGCCACCGGAGGACGCGCTGCCGATGGTACGACAAAGGTTTATCATGTCACAAATCTCAACGACAGCGGCACTGGTTCACTCAGATGGGCTTTGTCGCAGTCTGGTCCTCGCACCATCGTGTTTGACGTGAGCGGTTACATCGACTTGAAGTCAAACCTCAAAATAACATCAAATACCACTATTGCAGGCCAAACGGCACCAGGCAACGGAATTACACTCCGTTATTACACCGTGGAGTTCACAAACTGTGATAATGTCATCGTCCGCTTCTTGCGCTTCCGCCGTTCACAGGTGAAGCATGTTGACGACGGTGCCGATGCAACATGGGGAAGATACCGTAAGAATATCCTCATCGACCACTGCTCTATGTCGTGGAGCATTGATGAGCTAGCGTCTTTCTATGACAACAGGGATTTCACCCTGCAGTGGTGTATGCTCGCCGAAGGCCTCAACGCAGGACATGCTAAAGGTGACCACAGCTATGGTGGTATTTGGGGTGGAAAACCGGCATCATTCCATCATAACTTCCTTGCCCACGTCCAGAACAGAGCACCTCGCTTCAATGGCGCCCGCTATAACTGGAACGGTTATGACAAGACCCAATATGCCAACTCCATACAGGCAGAGAGGGTAGACTTCCGCAACTGCGTGGTTTATAACTGGGGTAACGGAAACGGTTGTTATGGCGGTCCTGGTGGTGGCTATGTGAATATGGTGAACAACTATTTCAAGGCTGGTCCTGGCACGAAGAACAAGACTCGCGTTACGCAGATTTCATTCTCTGATGCATCAAACGGCGGCGACAATCCGTTCCCCAACTATTCCAGCCGTTATTTTATCAGCGGAAACTACGTGTCTGCAGCCGGTTCCAAGGCTGCCAACTATGACTGGAGCGGTGTGATTTACGACCAGAAAATCAAGATAGGCAATGATTATTATATGCAGGATGCCAAGCATTATTATGGTGAGGATCAAACCTATGTGAAGGATGCCAGCGGTGTAGACTGCATCAAGATAAAACTTGACAGTCAGTTTGACCCGGGCACCATCACTACCCAGACCGCTGAGACGGCATACGAGAAGGTACTCGCATACAGTGGAGCGAGTCTCTATAGAGATGCTTGTGATGTGCGCTATGTGGAAGAGGCAACAAATGGTACCGTTACCTACAACGCTTCTCATGCCAATGTTCCTGGTATTATCGATGTTATCAACGATCCGTCTTCAGACAGCCAGAATTCCGCTACGGCAAGTTTCCCCGAACTTCCATCAGAATCACGTGCTGCCAACTATGATACTGATGGCGACGGCATACCAGACGAGTGGGAGATTGCCAACGGTCTTAATCCTGATGACCCAAGCGATGCACAGTTGAAGACTCTCGATACCGCGAAGGGTTGGTATTCAAATCTTGAAGTATATCTCAATTCTATCGTTGAGCATATCGTGAAATCACAGAATGCTGATGCCGTGTCGCCAGTGGATGAGTATTATCCAGCGTTTACATCAGGCATTTCTGCTTCGTCAACGAAGTCTGAGGTTAAGTCAATCGAGTATTATTCACTGAATGGCGTCAGACTCTCTGAGCCACAGCAGGGAATATCAATTCGCAAGATGGTCTTGACAGATGGCCAGACTGTAGTAGACAAAGTCTTGAAGAAATAATTTCAATTATCTTGAAACGGTCGTTGAGGTTCGAAAAATTATAATTCCGCAAAATGACCGTTTTCTTATTAGCGATAAAGAAGGGAAGTGCTGTTCGGTGCTTCCCTTTTTTAATGACTTTTGTTTCTTAACCTTATTTTAACACGCAAAGAGATACTTCATATCTATAAAAGTTCTATCTTTGCATAAAATAAGCTTCGGCTCGGGATAAGAAATGAATGTCTTCATTTCATTCTCCTCTCGCCTTGCATTATCTTTGCATAAGATAAGCTTCACCTCAGCATAACACTCAAGCAAGCTTGATGTTCTGCATTCGCCTTGCATTATCTTTGCATAAGATAAGCTTTGGATTATAAAATTGCTCAAGCAAATAAAATTGTGTAAATATATTGTTTAATTAATTATTACATTATGAAGAAAACTTTACTCTTATTCGTTTCATTGCTTATGACAATGGGAATGTTCGCACAGTCTAAGACTGCGAAATTCGATTTCACAGGCGAGTCTGCTTATGGCATGACACTTTTGAGTGGCTCTACAAAAGAATACAACGCTGACCCTACGGTATGTACAGAGGGTGATGTCACTCTTACTCTCAATGGTCAGACCCGTTGGTGGAAAGCAACCAACGGCAACGAGTTGCGTTTCTATAAAGGCTCAGATATGACTTTCAAAGTGCCAGAGGGTAATGTCATCACAAAGGTTGAGCTTACAGCCAAAGTTCCTGCAAAATTCGAGTCTGCTGTAGGTACATACGCCAATGGCACATGGACTGGTTCAGCCAATAGTGTGGTTATCTCAACCAACATTACAGAGAAGAACACTCCGATCAGCTCTGCTGTAGTGACATACCAGTCATCTTCCGCTCCAATGAAGAAAGACCCGGCACTGTCGTTCAGTGAGACTACAGCAAGTGGTGTTGTAGGCGAGGCTTTCGTTGCTCCTGCTCTCACAAAGGCTACCACTGCTGCCGTGGTTTATACTTCGTCAGACGAGGCTGTGGCTACCGTTAATGCTGAGACAGGCGAAGTGACACTTCTCGCTGCCGGTGAGACAAAAATCACTGCTACTGCTGCAGAGAACGATGAATATAATGGTGGTTCTGCATCATATACACTCACTGTTACAACTCCAGCTCTCGATGTAGTTAAAGAGCCTTACTCAGAGTCGTTTGAGACAGAGTTCGGTTCCTTCGTTCTCGACAACGTGAACCTTTCTGAGGGTCTCTCATACGTATGGGCTATCGACAAGAGCTACAAGTGTGCCAAGGCTTCTGCTTATGTCAACAAGAAGAACCTTCCTTCTGAAAGCTGGCTCGTTTCTCCTTGGATTGAACTTTCTGCAGCAGAAGTAATACGTAGCCTGTATTTTGACCATGCCGTGTCTAAGTATTTTGGCAATGTTTCAGAGGAGGCTACATTGTGGATCAAGGTCGAGGGCGGCGACTGGACTCAGATTACTTCTATCGCATATCCAGAAGTGCCACAGGACAAGAGCTTCTCTCCTTTTGAGACTCAGGCAGTAAGCCTTGCCGGTTATGAGGGCAAGAAGATAAAGGTCGGCTTCAAGTATGTAAGCACCGACGAAGCTGCCGGTACATGGGAAATCAGAAACTTCAAGGTTTCCACTGATGTTTCTGGCATCAACGAGATCAAGGCTGACAAGCTCGACGTCAATGCTCCTGTATACAACCTCGCAGGTCAGCGCGTAAATGCCAATGCCAAGGGAATTCTCATTCAGAATGGCAAGAAGTTCATCAAGTAATGTTCTGAAGGTATTTCAAGGGTAAACAATATCCCTAATCATATTAAAGTGTGTCAACCGAATGGTTCAGACGCACTTTTTTTTTGTTTTCATTGATCCCAAATCGGTCGTTGGCGCTTGCTTGAATTCTGATTTTTCAGAAGAGTGGATTTTTAACTGAAAATTCCCCTATCTGTCATTATGTCCGTTTGAGGTTTATTGTCAGATGGGGAGCTATACTTGAGTTTATCATTCATCTTTGGAAATCCGCTTTTGCAATCGGGTTGCAATACTGTTGTGGTATCTTTGCATCCAAACAAATGAAAACCGAAAAAATAAAGAATCAAGAATTATGCTGAAGAAAAGCTTTTACTGTTTATCGCTGTTCATTCTCGCTCTTGGTATGGCTGCCTGTGGCAGCAAAAACCACGATCATGACCATGAAGAAGAGACGGAGCAGCATGCCGGCGAAGACGCCCATGACCATGACCACGATGGTGACGTGATTTTGCTGACTCCAGAAAAGGCAAAAGCTGCCGGAGTGCAGGTTGAAACAATTATGCCTGGAACCTTTCATGGCGTTATCCATACCAGCGGTAAAGTGTTGTCTGCATCGTGCGACGAGACCACTGTCGTTGCCACAATCAGTGGCCGTGTGGCAAACAAGAATCATGTGAGTGAAGGATTGAAGGTAGCCAATGGTGCGGCCTTGTTCTCAATCACGTCAGCAGGAATGCAGGTTGCCGACGGCGATCCCGTGCAGCGTGCACGTATCGACTACGAGCGTGCAGAGCGTGACTACACCCGTGCGCGAATCCTTATAAAAGATAAGATAATAAGCGATAAAGACCTCGCTGTGGCGAAGGCAGAATATGAGGCTGCAAAACTGACATATACAAGCATGCAGAAAACACGCAGTGCTGGCGGCGTAGTAGTCACCGCACCTCGCGGAGGCTTCATCAAACAGTGTCTGGTTAACGGCGGCGACTATGTTGAGGCTGGCCAGCCGCTTGCCATCATAACCCAGAACCAACATCTCTATCTCCGCGCAGAAATTCCAGAGCGCGAGTTCAAGGAACTGAACAAGATAAAGTGTGCGAAATTCCGTACCAGCTACAGTGACCGCCTTTATGACATCACTGATATGGGCGGACACATACAGTCGTATGGACGTTCGGCAGAGGTAAACAACTCCTACATTCCAGTCATATTCGAATTCAACAATACAGGCGATGTTGTTCAGGGTTCCTACGCTGAAATATTCCTCATCACCCAAGACCGACCTAACGTGATGACCCTGCCGCTCACTGCCATAACGGAAGAGCAGGGCGTGCATTACATCTATATCCAGGTGGACAAGGAGGGATATCGCAAGCAGGAGGTGACACTCGGCGAGAACGATGGCGACAGGGTGGAAATCCTCAGCGGACTGAAGAAAGGCGACAGGGTGGTGACCAAGGGAGCCATACAGGTGAAGCTCGCTTCGGCCTCTAACGCTATCCCTGCCCACAACCATAATCATTAAAGAAAATCCTACGTAACAGACAGATTATAAATTATGCTGAACAAGATTATCAGGTTCTCGCTTGAGAACAGAATACTCGTTCTTGTGGCGGCAGTTCTGCTTGTCATCGCAGGGCTGTATTCTACAAGCAAGACCGAAGTTGACGTCTTCCCCGACCTCAATGCCCCAACCGTTGTCATAATGACAGAAGCGGGAGGTATGGCAGCAGAGGAGGTGGAACAGCTCGTCACCTTTCCTATAGAAACGGCAGTGAACGGCAGCACTGGAGTGCGCCGGGTGAGGTCGCAGTCAACCCATGGCTTCTCTGTAGTCTGGGTAGAGTTCGACTGGGGCACAGATATATATCTTGCACGCCAGATAGTCAGCGAGAAACTCGCAGCCGTTGGCGAACAGATGCCCGAAGGTGTCAGTGCGCCAGTGCTCGGACCGCAGTCGTCTATTCTTGGCGAGGTGCTCATCGTTAGTCTTACCAGCGACAAGGCGTCGCTTCAGGATCTGCGCACCTATGCCGACTGGGTAATCCGTCCGCAGCTGCTCTCAACGGGTGGCGTGGCACAGGTAAGCGTGCACGGAGGTGACATCAAAGAATACCAGATACTCATCAGTCCCGGCAAGATGAAGCATTTCGGTGTGTCGCTCTCCGAAGTTATGGCCAGCACACGCGGCATGAACACTAACACCAATGGTGGTGTCCGCTATAAATACGGCAACGAATATATCATCCGCGGCATCACCTCTACCAACGATATCGACAAGATCGGTGCCTGCATCGTGAAGAAAAACGGCGAGAGCGTGATAACGCTTGCCGATGTCGCAGACATCAAGGTCGGCAACCAGTCGCCCAAGCTCGGCGTGGCAAGCGAGAAGGCACGTCCGGCAGTATTGCTCACTGTGACAAAACAGCCGGATACCAGTACGCTGAAACTCACCGAACAACTGAACAATGCGCTCGATGAACTGAAGACCAACCTTCCGGCAGATGTACATATCTCAACCGATATCTTCCGTCAGGCAGATTTCATCGACAGCAGCATCGACAATGTGCAGAAGTCGCTCATCGAGGGAGCCATATTCGTGGTCATCGTGCTGATGATATTTATTGCCAATGTGCGTACTACGGTGATTTCACTTGTCACAATCCCGATTTCATTCCTCGTGGCAATGATAGTGCTTAACGTTCTTGGCATAAGCATAAACACCATGACACTTGGCGGTTTGGCAATTGCCATCGGTTCGCTTGTGGATGATGCCATAGTGGATGTGGAGAACGTGTATAAACATATACGGCAGAACCGCGAACTGCCGGAGGCAGAGCGCATACCGATAATAGAACTCGTATACAACGCCTCACGTGAGGTGCGTATGCCGATTCTCAATTCCACACTTATCATTATCGTCAGCTTTGCCCCGCTGTTCTTCCTCAGCGGTATGGAGGGCAGGATGCTCATACCTCTTGGCATAGCTTTCGTCACGGCTTTGTTCGCTTCCACACTCGTAGCTCTCACGCTCACACCGGTGCTCTGCAGCTATATGCTGAACAAAAGCAATGGTGAGATGCCGAAGGAGGCTTTCGTTGCCGTGTGGCTGAAGAAATACTACCGCAGTGCATTGCTCTGGGTGCTCGACCATACCCGCACCGTCATCATTTCCTCTGCGTCATTGCTTGTTTTGGCTTTAGTGATATTCCTCTCGCTTGGCAGCAGTTTCCTGCCAAAATTCAATGAGGGATCATTCACCATAAACATATCCTCGCTTCCCGGCATTTCCCTGGAGGAGAGCGATTCCATAGGAGCGCGGGCGGAAAGGCTGCTGCTGCAGGTACCGGAGATTCAGACCGTGGCGAGGAAAACAGGACGTGCAGAACTCGACGAGCATGCTCTCGGTGTGAACGTAAGTGAGATAGAAGCACCATTCAAGCTCGACGGCCGTAGTCATGAGGAGGTACTCGATGATGTGCGCCATCGCCTCTCCGTATTGGCGGGCGCAAACATAGAGATAGGTCAGCCGATATCCCATCGTATCGACGCCATGCTCTCAGGTACGCAGGCAAGCATCGCCATAAAACTCTTTGGAACAGACCTCAACAAGATGTTCACCATCGGCAATCAGATAAAGAAGGCTTGCAAGGACATCGACGGAATCGCCGACCTGAATGTGGAACAGCAGATAGAGCGTCCGGAACTGAAAATCATTCCGCGCCGCGAACTCCTCTTGCGCAACGGTATCACCTTGCCCGAATTCAACGAGTTCATCTCTGTTAACCTTGCCGGTGAAACTGTTTCTCAGGTGTATGAGGCTGGCAGGGCCTTCAACCTCGTGGTGAAAGGCGGCGACTACGATGAGATAAGCGACCTCATCATAGACGCGCCAGACGGACGCAAGGTGCCGTTGTCTGACGTGGCAGACATCGTGTCGAGTGCCGGACCGAACACCATCAACCGTGAGAACGTGCAGCGCAAGATAGTAATATCTGCCAACACCAGCGGCAGGGCATTGAGCGACGTCGTAGCTGATATCAAGAAAGCAGTGGGCGAAGAGGTGAAATTGCCAGAAGGCTATCGCATAGAATACGGTGGACAGTTTGAGAGCCAGGAGAGTGCAAGCAGAGTGCTTTATCTCACTTGTACCATCGCCATTGCAATAATTTTCCTGCTGCTCTTCATGCAGTTCCGCAATGCCAAGGAAGCAGGCGTTATTCTTATGAATCTGCCTCTTGCACTCATCGGAGGTATATTTGCTCTGGTGATTACTACAGGAGAAGTGAGCATACCGGCAATCATCGGATTCATCTCCCTCTTTGGTATCGCCACACGAAACGGAATGCTCCTCGCGACAGAATACAAGCGTCTGCGCACAGAAGAAGGCGCTACAGTAAGGGAGGCTATAGTGAACGGTTCGCTGTCTCGATTGAATCCTATATTGATGACGGCTCTCACTTCGGCTCTTGCCCTCGTGCCACTCGCCCTTGGTGGAGACCTGCCGGGAAATGAGATACAGTCGCCTATGGCAAAGGTAATTCTCGGAGGATTGATTAGTTCAACATTACTTAACGCATTTATAATTCCGGTAATATATGAAAAGATTTCTAATCGCCGTTAGTCTCGTAATCATGGCTTTCACTGCTTCGGCAGACAACAGCGTTGACGACGTGCTGAAGCAGATAGCCCAGAATAATCTCACTCTGAAAGCTCTGCAGCACGATAACGAGGCTGACGTACTCGACATAAAGGCTGAAAATTCCCTCGACGGACTGTCGGTGGAATACAGCCCGTTCTTCAGAAGCGGATATTCGGGCGTGGCGGAGAGCGAACTCGTGGTGAGCCAGGAGATACAGTTTCCTACCAAGTATGCCGACCGCAACAAGCAGGCGAAGATTCAGAAGACGGTGGGCGGAAAAATGTATGAAAAGAACCGTCGCGACATACTGCTCGAAGCGGAACAGCTGTGTATCGACGTGATACGTTTGAACAAGACCCTGGCAATGCTTGACCAGCGTCTGAAGAACAGTGAAACCCTGCATCAGATGTACGACAAACGTATGGCGGCAGGAGATGCAAATATCCTTGAGGTAAACAAGGTGAAGCTCGACTGCATGGAGGTGCAGACCATGGTAAGCGAGGCGCAGAACGAACGGATGCTCCTGCTGCAGCAGCTGCAACAGCTGAATGGCGGAAAGCCCGTGACAATTGACAGTGGGAAGTTTCCTGAATTCCAGCCGATAAAGGACTTTGAATCCTACAAGGCTCTTTATTTTGCCAGTGATGCCGATATACAAATGGCTGAGACGATGCTGAAATCTGCTGATATGAATGTGAAAATGCAGAAAAGAGGGTGGTTGCCTAACATCTCTTTTGGCTATCGTCGCAACACGGAGCAGAAAGAAGGTGTGAACGGCCTTATGGTAGGAGTCAGCTTTCCGCTCTATAGCAACAGCAAGAGAATCAAGGCAGCCCGGGAGCGCCGGCAGAGTGCAGAGCTGCAAGTGGAGCAGGCACGCAAGGATGCTGAATCGCAGTTGCAGTCTGGCTATCAACAGCTTGTCGGTTTGCAGCAGGTGCTTGACCATAGTGATGTCAAGATGATGCAGGAGTCTATAGTACTATTCTCCAAAGCTCTCCAGCATGGAGAAATCAATGCTTTGGATTATTACACAGAGGTAAACAGCATCTACGAGAAGCTCCAGCGCCATATCGACATTCATTGTCAGAGCGCAAAACTGCATGCAGTGCTGCATAAGAACGAATTGTAAGAGATTTGAAATTGAAAATAATAGGGGCAAGAATCTGTCATGTGATTCTTGCCCCTTGACCATTGGTTCTTATTTGTCCAGACTTTTCCCTGATGATAGGATAGGGATTTGTTATTTTTCCCTGTGCACTACGCTTCCGCTTGCCTGGTGTGTGGCAAGTATGAGCACTTCGGCAATCTGCACGTGCTTCGGAGCCGATGCTGCATAGAAGGCTACATCGGCGATGTCGGCACCAGTGAGCGGCTTGATGCCCTTGTATACATTGTCGGCACGCTCGTTGTCGCCATGGAAGCGCACCTTGCTGAAGTTCGTTTCCACGAGTCCCGGCTTGAGGTTCGTCACTCGCACAGCAGTGTCGGCTACGTCGATACGCAGTCCGTCAGACAGAGCCTTCACGGCTGCCTTTGTGGCACAGTATACGTTTCCTCCGGCGTAGGCGGCATCGCCTGCCACGCTACCGATGTTTATCACGTTGCCCTCGTTGCGTTCCACCATACCCGGCACCACAAGGCGCGTCATCGTGAGCAGTCCCTTCACGTTGGTGTCGATCATCGCGTCCCATTCTTCTGGCTTGGCTTCATATTCCTTGTCGAGGCCAAGGGCGAGTCCGGCATTGTTTATCAGCACGTTGATTTTCTTCCATTCCTCATCGAGCGAGTCTATCGCCTTTTTTGCAGCAGCCGTATCGCGTACATCGAATGCCAAGGTCTTCACCTCCGTGCCCCTGGCTTCCAGTTCGGCTTTGATTTCAGCCAGTTTCTCCTCGCGGCGTGCCGTGAGAATCAAGTCATAACCGCCTTCGGCAAACTTTCTTGCACAGGCTTCTCCAATGCCGCTTGTGGCTCCTGTGATAAGTGCAATCTTTTTCATCTTGATATTTTTTTATTTATTATTGTAAGTCATTGTTGTCGTATCCGCAGTGATAATCCCAATTTTTGCAAATTTAATGTATTTCTCGTAAATAAGCTTTCTATAAGCGGGCTTTTCGTGTTTTTTGAGTGAATTTTTTTCCTGTTTACCTCACAGTAATTTGATGGAAAAGAATGGAGATTGAAAATAAAACATTACCTTTGTCTGCCGTTTCCATGAAAGGAATGGAAAAATGACATGTGGGCTGTTTGTCGTCAACTCGCATTCAGACAGCTTCTATAGGATAATTCGTTTTTTTTAATCACCAGCTTATGATGATAAAAGTATGCGGAATGCGCGATCCGGAGAATATTCGCGATGTGGGGAAACTGGGCATCGACATGATGGGATTTAATTTCTGTAAAGATGATCCGCGTCATGTCGGCATGATAGCGTCTTTGGCTGCCATTATTCCCGATTATGCAGACAGGAGACTCATCGCCGAAAACAATTCACCACGGCGTGTGGGAGTCTTTGCCGACGACATGCCGCAGAACATCGTCACTGCTGTATATAATTACAAGCTCGATTGTGTTCAACTTCAAGGCAGCGAGTCGCCAGTAATGATAGACAACCTTCGCCGGACTCTTGATCCTGATATTTGCAAAGGTGTCAGAATTTTCAAGACACTGAATGTGGCGAATATAGATGATTTGAAATCAAGCAGACAATATTCAGCTCATGCCGACATGTTGGTCTTCAATATGAAAAACGATGATACGGAGGGGGCAAGGTCGTGTTCCGACTTTGAGTTGCTTGATGAATACGATGGTGGTTTGCCATTCCTTGTAGGAGGAATAGTGACGGAGGATTTGGACGGCATAAAGGCTGTTTCCAATCCTTGTTTTGCAGGTGTAGACCTGAACGAAGGATTTGAGACGAAGCCTGGCATCAAAGATACCTCAAAACTTAAAGATTTCATCTCCTTATTGAGAAAATGATTTGAAGACAAAAATCAGGGAGAATATGAGAATCGCTATAATTGACAATTACGACAGCTTTACATATAACCTCGCACATCTCGTGAAGGCAATCGGTGTTGATGTTGACGTGTTGCGCAATGACTGTTTCGAAATCTACAGTCTGGCGGAATACGACAAGCTTTTGCTCAGTCCCGGTCCCGGCATACCGTCAGAGGCAGGGCTTCTTCTTGATGTGATAAGAGAATATGCCGGCAGGTTGCCAATCCTGGGAATTTGTCTGGGCCACCAGGCTATAGCCGAAGTCTTTGGAGCAAAGATTGAGAATCTGTCGCATGTCTATCATGGTGTGGCTACGCCATGTGATATTATAGCAGACGATAGCCTGTTTGATGGCCTGCCAAGACGTATTGAGGTGGGACGTTATCATAGTTGGGTGGTCAGCAGAGAAGGCTTTCCTGAGTGTCTTGAGATTACATCTGTGAGTGATGACGGAAAGATAATGTCCTTCCGCCACCGTCATTATGCAGTGCATGGAATACAATTCCATCCAGAGAGTGTGTTGACACCGGATGGAAAGAGAATCATCGGGAACTGGTTGGGAGAATGATGCTGTTTGGTTGCATCCTTTGCAGTTTCCCGACAATCCTTATTCCGCCACAATCTTGAATCTTACTCTGAACGAATGCTTCATCTCGTCCCAGTTGGTGCCGAGCAGCACGAACTTTCCTATTTGTGCAGTAGAACGCACATGCTTTCCGATACAAGGACATGCGTCGTAGTCGCCGATGCGCACGATACGCAGGGTTTCCGATGCGTCGTCGGGCAGTCTGTCAAGCTGCACATCGTCGGGAACATGGTCTCTGTCCACATATTCGAAAGTCACTGGCAGGTCTTCGGCTATCAGCTCGTTCATCCTGCGTTCTATTTCCTTTTCCTCGTTGCGGTCGGGCTTGTGGTCAAGGATATAACTGATTTTGCTTTTCTTTCGCTCTATATGAGCGTTTCGTGATCGTTCACATCCGAACATCCTCATCATCGTCTGGTTGAGAAGATGTTCGGCGGTATGAGCCGGCGGAAACTCCTCTTTGTTGTGTGTATTCAGTTCGTAGTCCATAGATTATTATTGTTTGATTCATTTTGATATCTTTATCACTCTGCCGCTCCATGCCTCCACTGAAAGATTCAGTGGGTCGGTGTCAGAAAGGGTGATGGTGATTTTCTCTCCGTTCAGCAGGTCGGTTCCTTCCATTATTCCTTTCTTCAGGTTGAGATAGTTGAATGCGTGTTGCGGAATGTTTACCTTGCAGTCGTTGCTCTCGTCGCTGAAGTTGGCAAGTACTATCATCAAATCGTCTTCGTTGCTTCTTAAGAAAACGTATTGCCTGTCTGCATTGAAGTCTGCAGATGTTGGGTTTACATACATGAGGTCGAAGAACTTGCCTTCTGTTACGGCATTCTCGCTGGTCGCAATGTTTAGCACCTTCTTGTATGTGGCTTCGATTGATTTTTCCTCTTTTGTCAGTTGTCTTCTGCTTGAATACCCGTGTATCAGCGAGTCGACAGACCAGTAGTCGAATATTGTCGTTCTTCCGTCTCTTCCGCTGAATCCCTCTTCGTCCATTCCTCTCTCTCCATATTCCTGTCCGGCATAAAGCATGAACGGGTTGGTTCTCATAAGTGCGCTTGTCATGAGAGCCGGTATGCCTTTCCTGGCGTTCCCGGCAAAGAAGTCGCTTGCTATTCGCTGCTCGTCATGGTTTTCCAGAAAATAGAGCATGTGGTCGGCGATGTCGTCATTCGTTTGCCACTGTCTCGTGATATCAGTGGCGCTCCTGTGGCCGCATACCACGCCACGCACGCTGTCATACATTCCCACCTTGTCGTAGAGATAGTCAAAACCGGCATTTATATATTCTCTGTATCTGCCGGGATCGTATACCTCGCCAATGAATTTCACGTTGTGATGTTTTTTCCTCACTTCCGTTGTGACCCATTGCCAGAAAGCTGACGGCACCATTTCAGCCATGTCGCATCTGAATGCGTCTACTCCTTTTCCTGCCCAGAATAGCAGTATGTCGAGCATCTTCTTCCAAGTGTCTGGAGTGGGGGAGAAGTGTGTGGATACTCCGCCGGCATCGCAGTAGTCCACGCCGTAGTTCAGCTTCACCGTCTCATACCAGTCGTTCCTGCCCGGTCTGTTTCCGAAGCAGTCGTTGCCTGTGGCTTTGGCTGGGAATTCCTCGTATGGTAGTTCTTCACCATGATAGAGATCGATGTCGGCTGCAAAACTCTGTTCCGGGCAGTAGTAGAAATTGTTTTGCGGAGAGAATTGCATTCCTGTATTGTCGTTCTCACCGAAGTCGGCAATGCCTTTTGGTTTTGCTGTCGATTTGTATTGTCGTGCCACGTGGTTGGGCACAAAGTCTATTATCATCTTCAGACCTGCTTTGTGTGTGCGCTTTACGAGAGATTCGAATTCGTTCATTCGCTTGTCTACGTTAGTCGCCAGGTCTGGGTCGATGTCGTAGTAATCGGTTATGGCATACGGGCTTCCCGCATTTCCTTTCACCACAGCCGGATGTTGCCGTGGTATTCCGTATCGGGTATAGTCTGTTGTTGTGGCGTGTCGTATCACTCCTGTATACCATACGTGTGTGGCGCCAAGCTCCTTTATTCTGCGCAACACAGCTGGAGTGAATGCGTTGAGTTTACCGCATCCGTTGTCCGTCAGCGTACCGTTGTGTTTCCTTGTTGTATTCGTGTTTCCGAACAGTCTTGTGAAGATTTGGTAGATTATAGCTTTTTCCATAAGTTTTCCGTTTTATGCAAATTTACATATTATTTTCAAATTATCGCCAGAAGTAGGTACAAAAAAAGAGCCATAGGTGAAAAACCTATGACTCCTTATGCTGTTTAAGAGGTTGTTCTTACTGTATTCCGTGAGCGGCTACAGTCTTGTCGATACGGCCGATCATACCCTGAAGAGCTTTGCCAGGACCACATTCTGTGAAGTCGTCTGCTCCGTCAGCGATCATGTTCTTTACACACTCTGTCCAGCGTACAGAGCTTGTGAGCTGTGCGATGAGGTTCTTCTTGATGTCGGTAGGGTCAGTATGAGGCTTGCCGTCAACGTTCTGGTATACCGGACACTTAGGAGCGTGGATTTCGGTCTTCTCGATAGCTGCTTCAAGCTCATCCTTGGCTGGCTGCATGAGTGGAGAGTGGAAAGCACCACCCACCTTCAGCGGCAGGGCACGCTTTGCTCCGGCTGCCTTCAGTTTCTCGCATGCCTCGTTGATAGCCTCGATGTTTCCTGAGATAACGAGCTGGCCTGGGCAGTTGTAGTTTGCAGGCACTACCACGCAACCAGGCTTGCTTACTTCAGCACAGATTTCTTCGATCTTGTCATCGGCCAGACCTACGATTGCTGCCATTGTCGATGGAGCTGCCTCACATGCCTTCTGCATAGCCATGGCACGGGCGTAAACAAGTTTCAGACCATCTTCGAAGCTCAGTGCTCCAGCTGCTACGAGAGCAGAAAACTCTCCGAGAGAGTGACCTGCAACCATTGATGGCTGGAAAGCGTCGCCCATGCAGAGTGCGCTGATTACGCTGTGGAGGAATACTGCAGGCTGAGTAACCTTGGTCTGCTTCAGTTCCTCGTCTGTTCCGTTGAACATGATGTCGGTGATGCTATAACCGAGAATCTCGTTAGCCTTATCGAAAAGTTCTTTTGCCAATGGATTGTTTTCGTAGAGGTCCTTGCCCATACCTACGAACTGTGCTCCCTGTCCGGGAAATACAAATGCTTTCATTTTTATCTATATGTTTGTTTATAATTAAGCGCTGCAAAGTTACAAGTTTTTTGTCGGATAACAGGCATTTAGTAAACAAAAACGTGCATAATTAGTCTAAAATACCTTTTTCTTGGTAGATTATTGCTGGTTTAACTCGTTGGTGGAATTAATTTAGTGCACACATTAATCCTAATGTCGGTTTGTTATTAAATGGGCACGCTGCTTTCCCAACTGTGGTACGCTGCTTGTCCCGGATGGGCAGAATTGCTGTCAGACAAATGCCCAATAAGTTCATTTTGTAATTCCAACCATCATGTCGTACTTTTGTTTCATTCTTGTTATGGAGCGTATAATAATCATGCTTGTCTTTGTCGTTTCATATATTTGTAATACTTTTGCATCCTGCAATCATACCTTTGCCGGTACGTGTTCAGGTATATTTTAAAAGCTGGAAAGATATATTATAGCAATCATTAATTCATTATTAAAATGAGAGAATACAAGACCTACGTTTTTGATTTGGACGGTACGCTGCTAAATACCATCAATGATTTGGCGGCAAGTGTTAACTTCGCATTGAAAGAATATGGAATGTCGCAGCATACGGTTGATGAAGTGAGAAACTTCGTAGGTAATGGAGTGAAGAAACTTATGGAGCGGGCTGTTCCCGATGGACTCGACAACCCATTGTTCGAGGATGCTTATGCCACATTCAAAAAACATTACTTGGAGCATGGACTCGACACAACAAAGCCATATCCGGGTATCGTGGATCTTCTTCGCGAACTGAAAAAGAGAGGAAAGAATATTGCAGTGGTGAGCAATAAATTCTATGATGCCACAGGTGAACTCGTGCGGCATTTCTTTGGAGAATATGTTAAGGTGGCAATCGGTGAGAGGGAGAATATAAGAAAGAAGCCAGCTCCGGACACCGTGCTCGAAGCCTTCCGTCTGCTTGGTGTAGACAAAGAGGAAGCTGTATATATAGGTGACAGTGATGTTGATGTGAACACAGCAAAAAATGTCGGCATTCCATGCATCAGTGTTTTGTGGGGATTCCGTGACAAAGAATTCTTGATAGAGAATGGGGCTACGACATTTGTGGAAACTCCGCAGGAAATATTGTAGTTTCTCATTGACTTGTATTTGTCAACTGGCAGGCATTCTCTTCTTGGGCGATTCCTCTTGTGCGATTTGAGTGGCCGTCCGGCTTGACTTCAAATTTCTTCCAGTTCATCTACTTATATATAATAAAGGTGAAAAAAGTTTTAGTCATTTGGTGGAAAGACGATAATAGATTACTTTTGTCTGTATGAAAAAAATATTGTTTCAGATATTTTCCGCTATCCTTGCCTTGCCTTCGATAGTAATGGCTCAGGAGAATCTTGATGATATGAAGCAGGTGAAACCTAAGGATGTTTTGCAGGCAGATTCATTGGCAAGTCTTGAGATGAACAAAGACTGTATTCTCCCTCCATCGGTAGGGCCGCAGCCATACGCTCGCACAGAATATCTCGATAGAGGCAGACAGGATGCGGATACGTTGAATTTGCCGACTCTCAATATGAAAGGACAAGTGCCGCTCATGACTTATCCTTATGATGGGTGGTGGGGGTTCAACAACTGGACTCTCCATAAAGGTCTCAACGTGAATCTCGGTGCTTCCGTATTCGCAGCCTTTGGCAAAGGAGCCCCCAAGGGAGCAGGCTTCGCACAGGATTTGTCTATGATGTATGCTCTGCCGTTGACCAAACGGCTCACTCTTGCCATTGGCGGATGGGTGAGCAATGCATATTGGGCACACGACAGGTTTACAGATGCCGGTGTCAGCGCAGTTCTCGGATATAAATTTGATGAGCACTGGGAGGCATATGTCTATGGCAGAAAAAGCCTTGTAAACAAACCAATCCCATATCGCTTTTGTACGATGGACGACCTCGGTGACCGTATAGGCGCTGCCGTGAAGTATAATTTCAGTCCGAGTTTCAGCGTTCAGGTGTCTGTTTCTATGGGACAACGGGACTACAGAAATCCATATGGTGGAATGTTCGGTTCAGAACCGGATATGGGATTTGGAGGCATGAGGTGATTTGACTTGTAGTGTGTAGTTTACATTTTAGTGGATTTCACGTGTTTAATCGCAATTTTGTAAATGTGGCAAGGCCTGATTTCCTTTGCTAAAGCATTTTTTTATAGTCAAAGTGTTTAAAATATTTTAAATACATCCTCTGTTCCTTTTGTTTCTAAACCATATTTCTTATATTTGCAAAAGAAAATTAAAAGAAGAACGAAATATTATATAGAAATTTATGTTTGAGAATCTAAGTGACAGACTTGAGCGTTCCTTCAAGATACTGAAAGGAGAGGGAAAGATTACAGAGATTAACGTTGCAGAAACGCTCAAAGATGTACGTAGGGCATTGACGGAAGCGGATGTCAATTATAAGGTTGCCAAGACTTTTGTTGACACCGTAAAGAAGAAGGCGATGGGTATGAATGTGCTCACTGCCGTAAAACCAGGACAACTTATGGTGAAGCTCGTTCACGACGAGCTCGCTGAACTTATGGGTGGTGATGCTGCCGAGCTGAAGCTTCAGGGCAGAACGTCTATCATCCTGATGTCTGGTCTTCAAGGTTCCGGTAAGACAACTTTCAGTGGAAAGCTTGCCAATATGCTCAAGAAGAAACAACACAAGAATCCGTTGCTCGTGGCGTGCGACGTTTATCGTCCTGCCGCTATTCAGCAGCTCAAGGTCGTTGCAGAGCAGATCGGTGTTCCTGTGTATTCAGAAGATGGAAACAAGAATGTCGTAGAGATTGCCAACAATGCCATAAAGGAGGCTAAGGCAAAGAGCTACGATGTCGTTATTATAGATACCGCCGGTCGTCTCGCCGTTGATGAAGAGATGATGGACGAGATAGAAAGACTGAAGAATGCCGTCAATCCCGACGAGACACTCTTCGTTGTTGACTCCATGACCGGTCAGGATGCCGTGAATACGGCAAAGACATTCAATGACCGTCTTGATTTTGACGGTGTCGTTCTGACAAAGCTCGATGGTGATACACGCGGTGGTGCGGCATTGAGTATCAGAACGGTTGTGACAAAGCCTATCAAGTTTGTCGGAACTGGTGAGAAGATGGAAGCAATCGATGTTTTCCATCCGTCACGTATGGCTGACCGTATCCTCGGAATGGGAGATATCGTCAGCTTGGTTGAGCGTGCTCAAGAGCAGTTTGATGAAGAGGAGGCAAAACGTCTTCAGAAGAAGATTCAGAAAAACAAGTTCGACTTCAACGATTTCCTCGGACAGATTCAGCAGATCAAGAAGATGGGTAATCTGAAAGACTTGGCTTCGATGATTCCGGGTGTGGGAAAAGCAATCAAGGATGTGGACATCGACGACAATGCTTTCAAGGGTATCGAGGCGATAATCCTCAGTATGACTCCAAAGGAGCGCACTAATCCGGAACTCCTGAATACGAGTCGCCGCCAGCGCATCGCCAAGGGATCCGGTACGAATATCCAGGACGTGAACCGTCTGATAAAGCAGTTCGACCAGACTCGCAAGATGATGAAGATGGTGACTGGCTCGAAGATGACACAGATGATGAACGCCATGAAGCACATGAAGGGCGGAATGCCAGGAATGCCGGGTGGTATGCCTAAGATGTGATAGGCAGGAGTTTTAATTAAGAAATTACAAAACTTACATATAAACAAGATATGCAGTTGATTGACGGAAAGGCTACAGCGGCGAAAATCAAGGAAGAGATTGCCGCTGAAGTGAAAGATATAATGGCAAAGGGAGGTAAACAGCCTCATCTTGCCGCTATTCTCGTGGGTCACGATGGCGGTAGCGAGACGTATGTAAAGAACAAGGTTCTCGCTTGTGAAGCTTGCGGATTCAAAAGTTCACTGATACGTTTCGAAGAGAATGTGAGCGAGGAGGAACTCCTTGATACAGTGAAGAAACTGAATGACGATGCTGATGTTGACGGTTTTATCGTTCAGCTCCCGCTCCCCAAGCATATTGATGAGCAGAAGGTAATCGAGGCTATCGACTATAGAAAAGATGTTGACGGATTCCATCCAGTCAATGTGGGTAGAATGGCGATAGGTCTGCCTTGCTTCATCTCAGCCACACCGCTCGGCATACTGACATTGCTTCAGCGTTATAATATCGAGACGTCTGGCAAGAAATGTGTTGTTCTCGGCAGAAGCAACATCGTAGGCAAGCCTATGGCACAGTTGATGATGCAGAAGCAGTATGGTGACTCCACGGTGACTGTATGTCACAGCCATTCCAAGACTCTCAAGGAGGAATGTCGCGAGGCTGACATCATAATTGCAGCCATCGGCAGACCGGACTTCGTTACTGCTGACATGGTGAAGGAGGGTGCCGTAGTGATCGATGTCGGTACCACACGTGTGCCGGACGCTACACGCAAGAGCGGATTCCGTCTTAATGGAGACGTGAAGTTCGATGAGGTCTCTCCAAAATGCTCTTTCATCACTCCTGTTCCTGGCGGAGTAGGACCGATGACTATCTGCTCGCTCATGAAAAACACTTTGGCGGCAGGTAAGAAGGAGTATTACAAATGATAATAAGACAGAACAAAATAATTCTATATCATGACGGCAGAAGAATTTTACATGGAAGGAAGGGAGTTTCAGCGTGCTGGAAACTGGCAGGAGGCTATCCGCTGCTATAATGAAGCGATAGCTCTAGATGCAGAATGCGCTGCCGTTGAGGCCAAGAGGATGGTTATGGACATCCTCAACTTCTACAACAAGGATATGTACAACCCATAAACATGATGTGGGTTTGTGCATTTTCTTGTGACTGACGAAAGAAAAATTTAGACTAAAAGATTTTATAAGCTTAAGGCGATGGACATGAGGAGACGGGTTATCTCCTGTAGTCCTTAACTGTTACCCTTTAATTTAATTTAGAAAAGACATGGGCAAAATCAAAGGATCAATTGTAGTTAACACAGACCGCTGCAAAGGCTGCTCTCTGTGTGTTGTAGCTTGTCCTAAGGATGTCATCGCATTGTCTGACAAACATGTCAATGTGAACGGTTATCCTTATGCCGTGGCTGTACGCCCCGATGATTGTATCGGTTGTGCGTCGTGTGGTATCGTATGTCCTGATGGATGTATCAGTGTTTACAAAAAACGTATGGAGGATTAAGCAATGGCAGAAAAAGAAATTCTTTTAATGAAAGGAAATGAGGCTATCGCTCACGCAGCAATCCGTTGCGGATGTGATGCTTATTTCGGTTATCCTATCACACCTCAGAGTGAGGTGATCGAGACTCTTGCAGAGCTCAAGCCATGGGAGACAACTGGTATGGTAGTTCTCCAGGCTGAGAGTGAGGTGGCATCCATCAACATGGTTTATGGAGCGGCAGGTGCAGGTAAGAAGGTATTCACTTCTTCATCAAGCCCTGGTGTAGCCCTTATGCAGGAGGGAATCTCTTATATGGCAGGTGCTGAGCTTCCAGGTGTATTCATCAACGTGCAGCGTGGTGGTCCTGGTCTGGGAACTATCCAGCCTTCACAGAGTGACTATTTCCAGTCTACTCGTGGTGGTGGTAATGGTGACTATTATGTTATCGTTCTCGCTCCATCTTCAGTTCAGGAGATGGCAGACTTCATGGATCTCGCTTTCACACTTGCATTCAAGTATCGCATGCCAGCGATGATTCTTAGCGACGGTGTTATCGGTCAGATGATGGAGAAGGTGGTATTGCCACCAGTTAAGCCACGTCGTACCGAGGAGGAAATCAAGAAAGAATGTCCTTGGGCTACATTCGGCCGCACACCAGACCGTAAGCCAAACATCATCACTTCTCTTGAGTTGCAGCCAGAGGTCATGGAAATCCGTAACCAGAAGCTTCTCAAGAAGTATGAGCTGGTAAAGGAGAATGAGGTTAGATATGAGACTTCACAGTGTGAGGATGCTGACTATCTGTTTGTTGCATTCGGTAGTGCAGCCCGTATCTCAGAGAAGGCAATGGAGCTCGCTCGCGAGGATGGCTTGAAGGTCGGACTCTTCCGTCCTATCACATTGTGGCCTTTCCCGGAGAAGCAGCTTGAGGCTCTTGCTAAGGGCAAGAAGGGTGTTCTCTCTGTTGAGATCAACGCCGGCCAGATGGTAGAGGATGTACGTCTCGCTACCCACGGCACTGTGCCAGTAGAGCATTTCGGCCGTCTTGGTGGTATCGTTCCAGATCCAGAGGAGATTGTAAACTCTCTGAAAGAGAATATCAAGAGCGGAAGATTTAATGGCTAATCTTTAATTTTGAAACAGCATGAAAGAAGATATAATTGCACCAGAGAATCTGGTATATGAAAAACCGTCGTTGATGAACGACACTCCTATGCACTACTGCCCAGGTTGCTCTCATGGAGTTGTTCATAAGCTCGTTGCAGAGGTTATCGAAGAGATGGGCATGCAGGACAAGGCTGTAGGTGTAAGCCCGGTAGGTTGCTCTGTATTCGCATATCGTTATATTGACATCGACTGGTCTGAGGCTGCTCACGGACGTGCTCCTGCAGTTGCTACTGGTATCAAGCGTTGCTGGCCAGACCGTCTCGTGTTCACATATCAGGGTGATGGTGACTTGGCTTGTATTGGTACAGCTGAGACAATCCACGCACTGAACCGTGGTGAGAACATCACTATCATCTTCATCAACAATGCCATTTATGGTATGACTGGTGGTCAGATGGCTCCTACTACATTGCTCGGACAGAAGACTGTAACTTGTCCTTATGGCCGTACACCGGAGCTTCACGGATACCCATTGAAGATGACAGAAATCGCTGCCACACTTCAGGGTACATGCTATGTTACACGCCAGAGCGTTGACACAGTAGCAGCTATCCGTTCAGCAAAGAAGGCTATCCGCAAGGCTTTCGAGGCTTCTATGCAGGGCAAGGGCTCAAGCCTCGTAGAGATTACAAGTACATGTAACAGTGGTTGGAAACTCTCTCCTGTAAAGGCAAACGAGTGGTTGCGTGAGAAAATGTTCGAATTCTATCCGAAAGGAGACCTTAAAAATACTATAGACGAATGAAAAAAGAAATAATCATATCAGGATTTGGTGGTCAGGGCGTTCTTTCCATGGGTAAGATCTTAGCTTACTCTGGTCTTATGGAAGACAAGGAAGTAACATGGATGCCAGCTTACGGACCAGAGCAGCGTGGTGGTACTGCCAACGTTACTGTAATCGTAAGCGATGAGCGTATTTCATCACCAGTGCTCAGCAAGTTTGATATTGCTATTGTACTCAACCAGCCATCACTCGACAAGTTCGAGTCTCGCGTTAAGCCAGGTGGTATCCTCATCTACGAGGGAAATGGTATCATCACCCCCCCAACCCGCACCGACATTGACATCTATCGCATCGATGCTATGGACAAGGCTGCAGAGCTCAAGAATACCAAGGTGTTTAATATGATCGTACTTGGTGGTATGCTCAAGGTTTCTCCTGTGGTTAGTGAGAATGGTGTTGAGAAGGCTCTATTCAAGACTCTTCCTGAGCGTCACCACAAGTTGATACCTCTGAACATGGAGGCTATCAAGATTGGTGGAGACATCATGCAGAAGCAGTAATATTTCAACTTCTTATATAACAAAATGGGGGTATGTCGTATTTGGCATACCCTCATTTTGTAGTATTTTGAGTTTGCTTGGCTTTTCGTCAAGTAATACTGCTTGTTTGGTTGCTATCGAATATTTGTTTTCTTCTTCCTTAAGCTATACTTTCCGTGCTTGTCAAACACGAGCCAGTATAGCACAGGCAGGATTGTGGCTATGAGAACCATCGAGATTAGTGTGCCGAAGAATATCACAGCACCCATTGGCGACCATAACGTGTTGTTTTCCAACATCATCGGCAATACGCCCACTGAGGCTGCTGCTGATGTGAGGAAGATAGGGCGCATACGTCGCTCGCCGGCTTGGAAGGCGGCATCGCGTATTGACAGTCCTTTGTCGCGCCGGAGTTCCTCGGCATAGTCGAGCATGATGATACCGTTGCGCACAAGTATTCCCATCAGACTGACAACACCCAATACACATGTCAGGCTGACGTCATATCCCGTGATGAAGAGTCCTATGGCTGCTCCGAAGATGCAGAGCGACATTGAAGAGAGATTTACCAATGCCAGACTGATGCGTTTGAAATGGAAGAGGAGAATGAAGAATATCACCAGTATCGCAACCATCACTCCTGATATCACTTGCGGCATGGTTTCAGCATCTTTTTCCGACATACCTCCTACTTCCCATGTGAGATCCGGGTCGAGTGAGAGTCCGGCAACCTTTGTCTTTAGCTCTTCAGACAGCTTGTTGGCGTTATATCCTCGTAATGGTTCGCCCACGATAGATATTGTGCGGACACCATTACGGCGTATTATGCTGCCGTCATGCCAGTCAGGTGAAATCTTTGCCAACTGCCGTAGCGGTACGCTGGCAGTTCCACCCATTACGGGGATGTATTCATTTGCCAAATCACTGTCGTTTTCCGATTTCAGTACCATTTTCACCGGGTAATCGCCTTCCCAGAGAGTAGACATCGGTAAACCGCTGCCGAAATGAATTGCCAGGTCAGCAGAGAGGATAGTCTTGTTCACACCCAGTCTGTTTGCCTCTGTAGCATCCGGTGTAACCCTTATTCCTGGCTGCGGTTCCTCGTAATTTGTTCGTATCAGGTTTATTCCCTCCACCTCATGCATGCAGGCGGCAATCTGTTTGGCAGCCTTTTTCAGGTCGCTGATACTGTCGCCGCTCACTCTTATCTCGATGGGATAAGAAGCAGAATTATAGTCCATCTGCTTGAAGCGGATATAGCAATTCGGGAAATAGTTGGAATAATGGTCGGCATACTTGTTGAGCACCTCCTCCGTAGCATCATTGCTCACGGTATTTACAATAAACTGTGCGAAGTTTGGCCCGCCAATCTGTGGAGCGTATGTAGTGTGGAAACGTGGTGATCCTTGTCCGATAAACATCGTTACGGCAGTCACCTTGGGGTCTCGTTTCAGAATATTAGCCATGGAGTCGGCTATAATGGATGTCTTTTCAGCTGTCGTACCGTTGGGAAGATAGAATTCAACGGCAAACTGGTTGCGCTCTGCGATAGGCATCATTCGCTGTGGCAGTTTCACGAATATCATGGCTCCAGTGGCAACCAGAGCGGCTCCTATGACAAGCGTGGTGCGTGGAAAGGCAAAACAACGGTTCAACAACCACGTATATCCCGTCTGCAGATAGTCAAGAGGTTTCTTCTTTGCGTCAGGTTTCGGTGTGCTGCATATGCCTTGGTGTATCACGATATATTGCAGATAAGGAGTAAGCAGCAGTGATACTGTCAGCGAAATGCTCAAGATGATGAACATCGCCCATGGGAACGACTGCACGAAATCGCCCATATCACCGTGCATGGTGAACAGAAACGGGAAAAAGGTCAGTGAGATGCTCAGTGTGGCAGATAGCACCGACATGAAGAATTCTCTCGGGGCTGCTATGGCAGCATGCCATCGAGACATGCCGTGTCCCAGTTTTTCCATGTAGTTGTCAATAATCACTACGGAGTCGTCTACTACCATTCCCAATGTCACTATGAGTGCCGCCAGTGTCACAGTGTTCAGTTCCATGCCGAAGAGATAGAAAATGCCGACCGACGAGAATATGGTAATTGGAATGCTGAGGGCAGAAACCTCAGCCACGCGTCTTGGCATCAGCAGGATGACCACAATGATGACCGAAATGACCGAGATGAGCAGCTCCTGCAGAAAGTTCATAACCGATTCGTTCACCACTTTGCTTTGGTCGGTGATGGTGGCGATATGCACATCCTTTGGCAAGGTCTCCTCAAACTCGTCCAATGTCTTGTGGACATCATTTCCCATCTTCACGATATCGTTTCCTGGTCGCATCTCGATAGACAGAAGCACACATTTGTTGCCATTGCTCTTGATGTATTTCTCCTGTTTCGGGTATTCCCTCGTTATGCGTGCAATGTCTTTGAGTCTCACGATGTTGCCTTTCGGGTCGGAATATACAATCTGTTCCGCCACATCACGCTCGTTGTTGTAGGAGTCGGTGATATGGATAGGCAGAGTTAGATTGCCCATGTCCAGACTTCCGCTAATGGTGGTGAATCCCTGAAGCGCCAGTTCGTTGAGTATCTTGAAGGGTCCGATGCCATATTTCGACAGCTTGTTCTGGTCCAGATAAATGCTTATCTGTTCGTTCTGCAAACCGTATGTCCGGAGGTTGGATATGGCGTCGATGCGTCGGAGCCTGTCTTTCAGGTTGTCTATATAGGTGTTTAGTTCCCGGTAAGTCTTCTGTTTGCTTTCAATCGTTATGAGCAAAGCCGATGTCTCGGCAATATCGTCTACCGCCTGCAATGCGATTACTCCCGAAGGCAGTGAAGACTTGAATGCCTGCAGTCCATGTTTGAACTTGCTCCAGAAAGCATCTTTGTCTTCCACATAGTCGTTCAGTTCCATGAATGCAATCAGCATGCCGTCTTTGCTCTGTGTGTATGTCTTCTTTTTATTCACCTCTTTATATCCGAAGATGAAATTCTCCAGAGGTTTCGCCACCCGTTCTTCCACCTCTGCCGATGTGGCGCCCGGATATACTGCTACGCATGCACCTTGGCGCACCGTGAACTGCGGCATCTCCTGCTTCGGCATCGTGGCGAGTCCCAGTATTCCAAGGAGCACGAGCATTCCCATAAGCAATATCACGATATTGTGGTTACACATCGCAGCCTCTATGAATGACCGTTTTATCACCCGGTTTGGTTTCCTCGTGAGGCGCGCTTTGATGTGTTCCCGAAGGGCAGTGTCCTTCTTCTTCTCCTTTTTGTCCATGTCCATGTTATTTCCTTTCCGTCATTATCTGTCCATACCCTTGCCGGTGTCCACTCTCATTCCCTCAGACACCTTCTGCTGGCCGTTTACTATAACTTGGTCGCCTGGTTTCAGTCCAGACAGGATTATAATTCCGTCCCCTTCGAAGTCGCCGGTCTCCACACGCTGTTGATGCGCCTTCCCGTTTACTACAGTCCAAACGAATCTAGAATTGTCCACATCCAGTTCTATGCTTTGTGGTGGCACGATGATATGCGCCTGTTCTTTTGTTGCGCCGCCCGTAACGTTGGCGTTGCACACCATGCCGGGGAGAAGACGCCCATGAGTGTTGGCGATACCCACTTTTATGTCATAAGTATGTGATATGGGATTGGCGTCGATGCCCTTTTCCGAAACTGTTCCATAGAATACAGCATTGTCAAGTGCAGCAACCGTCAGTTTCACCTTGTCGCCGATGCGTAGATGTGATATCTCGCTTTCAGGAACAGAAACCTTCGCGTTTACCTGTTCCACATCAGCCAACTTCAGTACGGGTTGTCCTGGCAGGACGTACGTTCCCAAATCCGCATTCTTTGAGGCTATCACTCCGGCAAAAGGAGCCGTGAGTGTGGTGTGCGACAGTTGTTGGCGGGCTATGCTCTCTGCCGCTTTCGCCTGTTCCAGTTTGCTTTCAATATCCACCCATTGCAGTTCGGAAATCGTTCCAGCCTTATGCAGGGGCAGAAATCTCCTATATGCGTCTTCCGCCTGCTTCAGAGCAGTCATCGTACTTTTGTGAGCCTCCCTCACTGTGGTCGGGTTTATGGTGGCGAGCACTTGTCCTTTGCTCACCCTGTCTCCCTCATCCACTCTTATGGAAGTGATGTTGCCGGCAATCTCGAAACTTAGTGTTGACCCTATTTTTTCTTCTATAGTCCCGACATAATCTTTGGTTTCTCCAAGCGCCGTACTGCCCACGGTGATAGTCTCCGTTTTGATTGTCTTCTGCTCCTTCTTCTTCGCTTGTTTTGAGCATCCTGTCAGTAATAATCCGCCGATAATGAATGCCACAAGCCATCCTGTAACTGTATTTTTCCTTTTCATCTCAATGTCAAATTTATACCTCAAATAATTATATGATGTTCAATAATGCAAAGGTATGTCTTTTATGCGGAAGCAAAATGTCGTGCTGGGATAAAAAATGTAAAAAGGGAAACGAAAGACGTGGTTTCCGTCACCAAATCCGGCAGCAGTCTCCGATTTGGTTTTAATAATTATTGTGGAGATTATAAAACAAAAAGAGGCATTTACTTTCGTAAACACCTCTTGATGAAATCTAATTCTTAGTGACTCCGACAGGATTCAAACCTGTAACCTTCTGATCCGTAGTCAGATGCTCTATTCAGTTGAGCTACGGAGCCATATTTCTGAATTGCGAGTGCAAAGGTAGGGATTTATTTTTAATCTGCAAAATATCCGTGGACTTTTTTTGAAAATCACTTGATTTTTGATTTCTATTTTACATATTCCGCTCTATCTTGTCAGAAATATACTTTTTTGTGATGAAGAAATATGACAATGCTGCAATAATGCTGCTTGTCAACAGGATGTAGTAAATATTGTCTGTTGTAAATTCGCAGACAGGGTTTTGTGGGGCTGCGGTCATCAAGCTTGTGAATAATCCGATGCTTATTCCCAATTCCAGAGTCAGGAAATATGTGCTCAAGGCAGAGCCGCGCTGACAATGGTCTGCTGTCTCGATGAAGCATGAATGATGTACAGACATCAGTATCGTTGCCGCCGCTCCTGATGCCACCATACAGATGAGATGCAGCAAGGGATTTACTGTCAATGCCCTTATTGCCAGAATCAGCGATGCCGCAAGCAGCGCATAGCCAATGGCCGGCAGCATTGTAGTGGTGTGATTTCCGCCGCAGAGAGTGAATTTGCATTTCGTGGTCTGTGATTTGCGGAAGAAGATGATGTATATTGCCAATATTGCCAGCAGAATACCAGCCAATATGCCGGCAAACTCTTTCATTTGTCTTATGCAGATGATCACGGTTCCTATTACTATGCCGATGGCGATGTTCGGGATAATGATCGGCAGACTTGACACCACGAAGAAACGGTCGCATGACATTCTCTTCAGGGTTTCTTCCGGGGCCTTGAACGGGAACTTGATGCTCGACATTATATATATCGCGATGAAACAAGATGCCATGGCGGTATACAGCACATTCTGTATGTTGGATTCTATCACCATCAGCAGTCCGATTGACCCTCCGGCAGGAATTGCCGCCAGATGCGTCCATGCCATGATGGTGTTTGCTTTTGTGCGGTGGTCAGAGTCGCAGCAGTCTATTGTCAGCGTGCTGCTGAGAATCATCAGCGACAAACCGAAGAAAGCCCCCATCAACCCCCTTGTCGCGAGGAGGAAGACGGGACTTTCCTGTATTATTCCTTTGAGCAGGAATTCATCCATCAGATACGTCGTTGCCAGAATTGTCAGCGCCATACATGCCGTTGACAATATGCAGACTTTGTTGCGTCTGTATCTCTGGATGAGATATGAACAGAATAAGCCAAAGGCGAATACCGATACTCCCGGCATTCCCGTCCATGATGCTATCTGTGTCTGTGATAGTTCCAGGACAGAAGACAGAATCTCCGGCATTGTCGGAATCAGCATATACATTGCCGCGGCAATGAAAAATGTAGAAGTAGTCAGTTTCCAGAAGTCAGTATGCATTTGGCATTGTTTTGGTTAATATCAATACGATTCCTCGCTGTTGGGGAAATCGCTGCTCTTCACATCTCTTATGTAGTTGCCTATGGCGTCGGTCATGACGGTGTTGAGGTCGGCATATCTGCGCAGGAATTTAGGACTGAATCCCTTTGTCATTCCGAGCATGTCGTCCACCACGAGAATCTGTCCGTCGGTTCCGTTTCCGGCTCCGATACCGATTGTAGGGATGGTCAGTTCCTTGCTCACCTTTGTGGCAAGACTTGCCGGCACCTTCTCGAATACCACAGAGAAGCATCCTGCTTCCTGGAGCAGCAAAGCGTCAGAAGCGAGTTTCTCAGCCTCAGCCTCCTCTTTTGCGCGCACGGCATAAGTACCGAATTTGTTGATGCTCTGCGGAGTCAGTCCGAGATGTGCCATAACAGGGATGCCGGCATCCAATATACCCTTCACGGTATCAATGATTTCCACTCCGCCCTCAAGTTTCAGAGCGTCGCATCCGCTTTCCTTCATTATCTTGATGGCGTTTTTCACGCCCTCTTTTCTGTCCACCTGATAGCTTCCGAACGGCATGTCGCATACCACGAGAGCTCTTTTTACTGCTCTTGCCACGGCACTTGCGTGATAGATCATCTGGTCTATCGTAATAGGTAGGGTAGTGCTGTTGCCCACCATCACGTTAGAGGCAGAGTCGCCTATCAGAATACCGTCGATACCGGCACCGTCAACGATACCAGCTGTGGTAAAGTCGTATGACGTCAACATTGAGATTTTCTCTCCACGCTCCTTCATTTCGATGAAACGATGGGTCGTAACCTTTCGGTTGTCGCTTACTAAATAACCTGACATTTTCTTTTCTTGTTTTTTTATTTCTTTAATTGGTTTATACTCATTATTATGTTCATCAGGCATCTTGTCCCAATGATTTCATTATTCCTTCGTAACTCAAGCCAACGTAGTCGTCAACAACGGTGTCTGAGTATGGTTCTATTGCCTCATGGGAGTTTGTCGTTGCAAATCCCACTACGAACATTTTTGCAGCCCTTCCTGATTTCAGTCCGTTGAAGCTGTCCTCCAGAACCACGCATTCGTCAGAAGTCAGTCCGAAACGCTCTGCGGCTTTCAGATAGCAGTCTGGCGACGGTTTGCTCTCGTCGAAGTCTTCTGAAGTGAGAATCTCGTCGAAATACCCCTTGAACTCCGGGTGCTTGGCATACACGTTCTTCATCTTCATCACGTTGGAACTTGTCACGACGGCAGTCTTTACGCCTTTCTCGCGTATGTTCTTTACGAAATCCTCAAAGCCTCTGACATATTCAAACTGCATCTCGTCTTCAAACCTGTCGAGCCTTCTTGTTATCTCCTCCTGCACCGATTGGTCAGGGAAGTATTTGTCGTATATCTCCACAAGGGTCTGCCCCTTGATGAGCTTTTCCATCTCGTGGCTTCCTGGATAGTATTCCTTGAATTGGTTGCCCCAGAATATCGTGTATTGCGGTTCGGTGTCGAACACTACGCCGTCAAGGTCGAACAGGGCACCTCTGAACTGTCTTTTATTCATTATTTTTCGATTCATTTTTCTTATAAGTCTGCAAAAGTACTAAAAAATATATTAACACTTGAATTTTGTACGTATAAAATCGCTTTTGTAGGTTTTTCCTTAACTTCCAATGGTCATTGTGCCGTTAATTGCATCAGATTTCAATTGCTTGCAGTCGTATTTTTGCCAGTCGTCTCTACCTTGTCTTTATTCCGGAAACAGCTGACTTTCATTTGTCAATCGAACTGTGAATGAGTGTACTAAATAACACATCAGGTGTTGACTATTTGTAAATTGCAAAATATTGCAGTATGTTCCAAAATTCGCATTTATTATACATAAAGTCGGAAATCTGCACAAACGACAAAAAAATGTGTAGTTTGGCTTTGTTTCAAAAGTCCTTTGATGTATTTTTGCACAAAAATTATAAGTTTATGCAGTTACTTAAAAATTTTAACACCTTAATTAATCGTTTGCAGTCATTGGAAAACAGAAAAAAAGTAGTACTTGTCTGCCCAAATGACTCACATACTGAATACGTGATTAACCGCGCCTTGGAAGAAGGTTTCGTTGATTTCACCCTCGTGCTTGGAGGTACGAGAGCACCGTTCATCGACCGCTTCCTTGCAGACTATCCTGATCATGTTACCGTTCATGAGACAGCCACACCTGACGATGCCGCAGCCTATGCCGTGAAGCTCGTTCACGATGGTGGAGCTGATGTTCTTATGAAGGGTACCCTCAATACCGACAATCTCCTGCGCGCTGTGCTCAACAAGGAATATGGTCTTCTGGAGAAGGGCCATGTGATGACACACGTGACAGTTGTAGAGATACCATCATACGACAAGCTTCTCGTTTTCTCGGATGCTGCCGTTTGCCCACGTCCAACCGACGAGCAGTTCAAGGCTATCCTTGGTTATGTTCTCGGAGTTTGCCGCAGTCTCGGTGCCGAAAGCCCGAAGGTTGCCCTTATCCATTGCACAGAGAAGGTGAGCGAGAAGTTCCCACACACATTGAGCTATGAGTCAATGAAGGAGATGGCACGCAATGGCGAGTATGGCGACTGCTGTGTTGATGGTCCTATGGATGTCAAGACTGCCTGCGATTCAGACAGTGGTGCAATCAAGGGCATCAGCTCTCCTGTAGTAGGTAATGCCGACGCTCTGATTTTCCCGAACATCGAGTCCGGAAACGTGTTCTACAAGACTCTCACCTTGTTTGCCAAGGCAGAGACAGCCGGAATGCTTTGCGGAACAACCGCTCCTATCGTAGTGGCTTCAAGAGCCGACAGCGGAGAGTCTAAGTTCAACAGCCTTGCCCTTGCTTGTTTGGCAGACAAGGTTAACAAGTAATCAATATTACAAAACTATACAATATTAATCTTAATGAAAATACTTGCTATCAACCCAGGTTCCACTTCTACCAAGTTGGCTATTTATGAAGATGGAAAACAGGTTTGGGCCGGTGGTGCCCATCACGACCTCAATGAAATCGCTCATTTCCATCAGACGATAGATCAGTATGAGTATCGTAAGGAGTTCATCGTGAAGCGTCTGAAAGACGAGGGTATCGCTATGGATTTCGATGCTGTTATGGGTCGTGGCGGTCTGCTTTGCCCACTCAAGGGTGGAGTTTATGCTGTCAACGAGAAGATGAAGCACGACCTGCTTCATACCAAGCACGACCATGTGTGCAACCTCGGAGCTATCATCGCCGATGAGATTGCCAAGGAGTGTGGTTGTCCTGCTTTCATTGCAGACCCTGTTGTAGTAGACGAGTTCCAGTTGAAATCCCGCGTTTCCGGCGTTCCAGGCATCAAGCGTGAGTCAATCTTCCATGCTCTCAACCAGAAGGCTGTTGCCCGCCGTTACGCCAAGTCTATCGGCAAGAAATACGAAGAGCTCAATCTTATCGTTGTCCACTTGGGAGGTGGTATCTCAGTAGGTGCCCATCGCAAGGGACTCGTGATTGATGTCAACAACGCCCTCAACGGTGAAGGTCCTATCTCTCCGGAGCGTGCCGGAACAGTTCCTTCAGAGGCTTTGGCTACTTTGTGCTTCAGCGGCAAATATACCCTCAATGAAGTTAAGAAGATGCTCCATGGCAAGGCTGGTCTTGCAGCATATCTTGGTACATCAGATATGATTACCATCGAAGAGAAGGCTATTGAAGGCAAGGAGCCATACAAGACTCTCGTTGCAGCTATGGATTATACCGTGGCAAAGGAGATCGGAGCGATGTTCGTTGCCTTGAAGGGACAATGCGACGCCATTATCCTTACAGGTGGTATAGCATACAGCGATTATTGCGTTGCCGACATCAAGGAGCAGATAGAATATCTTTGTAAGGTAGTCGTTTTGCCGGGAGAGAACGAGATGGAGTCGTTGGCAGAGAATGCTTTCGGAGCATTGACCGGCGAACTTCCTGTTCTGACCTACACAGGCGTTTCTTGCGCAGAGGAGATTCCTGGTATGGCTGAGGCTTAACTGGAGTTTCTTTTCCGTAGATTTTTCATATATTCCGAAATCGGTAATTAAGGCTTGCCGGGATTCTGGTCCTGAGGATAATGCAAGGTTGGTTTTTTACAGATTTGGGATAAAAAATAAAAACAGCTTTCTTCACAGAGAGCTGTTTTTTGATTCAATAGGTATTAGCTTCTAAGGTAAAAAGATTGTATTCAGGATAACTGTTGCAAATTTATAGCGTTTTTGGCTTGTAACAAAATAAATTTATATGTTACATAGCAGGTTTTTTGCTGTTTCTTGCCGTTTTAACTTACTTTTTGTAAGCATTATGGATTTTCTTTGTCTTAGAGTCTGTCTGGGCCATGTGAAACATCGGTTTGATGCATGTCAAGATGAAAAACGCAACTCAAACGTTATTGCCTGAGTTGCGTTATTCATTGTCAGTTGAGATGAGGCTTATAATTCTATGCCTATCTTTCTCATTACTTCCTGCTCCTTCTGTCCGTAGCTGGTCAGAGCCTGGAAACCAAGAGAGCTGCGTTTCAGGTTGTGCAGGCGATGCAGTTCTTCGTGATACTCTTTGGCAATGATCTCACAGAAGAATATTTTGGAGAACCCAACGTCAGTAAGCGTGTTGCCGGCAGAAAGCATCTTTCCCTCTTCTATGTTTGAAACATCGTCAAGACGGAGGAACTGTTTCCCCTTGTCATCCTCGTATGCTGTAAGCAGAGCGTCATCCTTACGGGCAGGACAGATGAAGATCGGTTTGCTCTGTGCATACATCTTGTATGAACTGCCTCTGCTCTTGTCTGTCAGCTGGTCCATAGGAATCCTGTTCACCTTGCCGTCTTCATATACGACAATCAGACTGCCCTCAAGTTCATCGTCATGAATGGCGAGCGTCAGGATGCCGTCCTCCCATTCCACTTCGTCCAGCATGCACCAGTTTCCGATTGATTGTATGCGCAGATAGCAGGAAGTGTCAATGCCATAGCCGTCAACCCAGTTTTCTGTGATGTTGCTTCTCAGTTCACTTGTGCCGATTATGTCGTCAGGCAATGCCTTTGTCTTGATTTTGACCGTCTGCTCCTTCTTTTCCTCCTCCTCGGCAGTTTCCTGAACATCGTCTTCTTCTTCCGGTTCCGACACTCTTGTGTCGTATTGGGCGAAGTTTCGTTCTTTCATGATGTCTATCAGTTGCGACTGGTCGATGAGATGTGTTGAAGACCCTTCCCGCAGATAGAAATTGTTGTCGAGCCGCAAAGGAATCGGAGTCTTGCTTGCAGCCACCTTGATGGCATATATCCAGTGCTTGCCTGCCTCAGGATGCTCAATGACGACAGAGGCGTTTACCGAATCGCCGAGAGAAGTGCGAATCTGGTTTCTGACATAGAGGTCGAACTTGTCTTTGCTCTCTTCAAAGAATTCCAGGTCGTCGGCAAGACCCTTGGCGGTGCCTGTGTCGTAGACACCGAGATAGAGGGTTCCACCGTATGCGTTTACCATGCCGCAGATCACCTTCATGATGTTGAACGTCTGTTGCTTGATATCCGCACGCATATTGTTGTTTGGAGGGAACACGATTGATGTCTTGAACTCTGTGGTCTGGTTCTCTTCTCCGAACGAGTAGATTTGCGGAAGTTCTACGTTCACGTTCAGAACGCCCCTTATCTTGTTTATGATTGCCTTCTGGTGCTCCTGCAGTCCAAAGCCTTCCGCCATGTTGTATGACAGCATCAGACGTGAGAGTTTGCTGAGAATGTTGTCAGGTTCGTTGTCGTTCACCATGCTCCACAGATACGGGTTCTTGTCTTGCTGTCCGAAGCAGTTCACGATTCTCATTTCCGAGAGGCGCTGCTTGAGGATAGGGAATTTTTCAACGATGTCGCCGTAGTCATTGCCCAATGCTTCAAGTTCCTCGTCGTTAATCTTGCCGTTCTCGCCATAGTCTTCCAGTATGCTGAGGAAATGCTGCCTTTGTTCCAGATATTGCATCATCGCCTTGTCGTCGATCATCTTTGACAGGATGTGGGCTATCGACAGGAACGCATAGGCGCGGATATTGTCGGTTTCCAACACCGCCTTATGGTCGAAGATGTTGATGATTTCTTTCATGTAGTCCAACTCGAAGATGTCTTCAGATGCCGCCATCGCTTCTTCTTCCAGTTCTTCCTCTGTTTCCTCGTATAGCTCATCCTTGTACTCATGAAGCACGCTTTCTGCTGCCTCTTTGATGACAACCGCCTTTTCTCCAATACCGGTTATTTCTCCCTGTATTGAGTTTGGACGGGAAGCGTCAGTCACACGAACACTTACCGTGTCGCCGATGTTTAACCGGGCGAACTCATCAGAGGGATGTATGAAGATGCCATAGCCGTATTCTGTAACACCACCGAAGATATCATTCTTTGGATCGTAGTAGAATATGGTGCAGTCGGACTCTTCGCCGAAACTAACCTGATCTTTGATTAGCCCGTCAATGAATGACACGGCGTCAAACATATAGGTGCGCACCTCGTCGTTTGGGCTGCCAACGGAATTCACCCTTGCCTTGAACAGGATAGGCTTGCCGTCGATGTAGAAAGAATCGATGTCCAGTTGTGGGTCGTAATGGAACAGACCGATGGAGCCTCCTTTCTGGTATGTGTCAATCCAGCCCTCGCCCTCATATTGGTCATCCTCAATTCTGCAGTAAAACCTGTTTTGATGGTGCTCGTCCTTCCAGAGCACTCTGATGGTGACAGTTGTGCCCACCTCTGGGGCAATCTTGCGTTGGGGGTGTATGGATGGCGTCTTCTTCTCCTCAAAAAGGGCGTTTTCAACTTTCTTCCAATAGTCTTTCCACATTCTTACCTTTGCCTTCTTTCCGATAGAGTATTTTCCGGGTTGGTCAAGGAATATCTGCAGGTTGAACCATCCAGGGAAATCCTGCGGGAGTATGTTCTTCTCTTTTGAGGCAGAAGAAGACCTCGCTATTGTTATGCTGTCGGCACTTACGGTGAAGCGCACGTTATGAGCCTCGTATGAGCGTGTGAGGAAGGTAGTGCTGCTTGCCTTGGTTGCCGCCATCTGGTATGCCAGAAGTTCCGTCTGTCTGAAATCCCTGCCCCATGAGAAGTCTTTCATCTTGTCTTCAGACACCACAAGGGTGGTGAATGCCCTGTCTGCAAGCTGTTCGGCGAGGTTGTGGGTGTGGTCGTTGTCGCCAAGCACATTTCTGCTCCTTGTGAATGACAGATAGTGGAACAGCAGCGAACGGTATAATGCCACGTTTATGTCCTTGCCGTTGGTCATCAGGAGCAGATAGCATATAGAACGCACCATGCGGCTCAGCAGCAAATTGTTCTGCTCGTTGTCGATTACTGCCTCGCGGTTTGTCTTCTCCATATTAGACATGACATAGAACTGAAGGAAGCTGGAGAAGGCATCGTTGAATGATGCCGTTTTCCATTCTTTTGCCTTTTCTGCGAGCAGGTCAAGGATGGCATCGATCTTCTCTTCCAGAAGTTCCGGTTGGAGTGAGAACATGGCAATCAGCAGCCGCATCCTTTTGTGTGGGTGGTAAATATATCCTGAATTGCGGATTTTCCTGAGTATCAGGTCTGTCTCTTCGCTGCATTTCTTTTCGCCGATAAACGAAAGGCATTCAAGATAAGTTTCAGACATCGTCACCCTGTCGGCAATCCATGTCTGGAAATTTTCCCTGTCCGACTCGTTGAACTGATGCAGATAATCGGAATCTTCAAGCAGATAAAGGCAAATTCTGTGGTAGCATGAGAGTAGAATTTCTTTGTTTTTATTTGAAAGGTTCGGCCATTGTTCCACTTCCACGATGGCTGTTATCGCCTTTATCACCCATTCCGGATTGCCTTGTTCATAATATTCCCTTGCCTCTTCAAATCCGGGATTGGTCGCAAAACTGTATAGAAGAAACCTTTGACACTTTTCTTCGATGCCGCTTTTCCTCAGCAGTTCCTTGGGGCTTATGCAGTTTACAATAACGTCCTTTTTCGTGTTTTCTAGTATCAGAATCATCTTGTTCAGGCTTGGCCTTGACACCATACATCTGATTTTCTGGTTTGGCACTAAGAATGTGTTCTTTTCACATTTTATTCTGAAGGGCACACCATTGTAATCCCTTATGTCATAATACCTGAACTCGTTATTCGGATTATAGGCTTCCTTGTTTACAATGAATGGGTAAACCTTTCCAGATATATAAATGTCTTCGAACATCCGGGCGAAGTTTTGCACGAATACGATGTTGTCGCCGTGTATGTCTTTAACCATACATGGCAATTCCTCCATTTGCAATACTTTTTTGTCGGATTTCTGGAAATCGAACATTCGGATTGCATACTCCCTGTTGTTGGCGTTTACGATGAAGAAAGTGTTGTTGCCTTCTTCCCTTAAGGCTTTGATGGGCAGCGTGTAGAATTTGCCCTTTTGAAATGTCTGAACTGTCATTGTTGTTTGATTTAATGGTTATTGCTTATTATTGAAATTTTAGGTTGTGCTCCAATCTCGATGAAGCTAAAAACCCGCTTTCCTTGTCTTGGGATTTGGGATAATGCAAATTTACGGATTTTATCATTAACTTGGTTCGGTTGTGGAAGAAAAAATACGGATGAGGTCTTGACGTGTTTCCTTTAAGCGGTCATTTCAATTGTTTATTTTGTTGCATCATACATAGACAAGTAAGCGGAGGATGGGGTGATGTGGAGTCACCTCATCCTTTTGCCTTTTATAGCCTATGCTATTTTTCTTCCCTATTTTCCCAAAGACTTGAACATCTTGGTGATGCACTTTTTCTTCTGCTCCATGTTTGGGTGAACATAGAGATTAAGGGTTGTTGTGATGTTGGCATGACCGAGCAGTACGCTTACGGTCTTGTAGTCGCAGTTGCTTTCAATGCAGCGTGTGGCAAAGCTATGGCGCAGTCCGTGATACTTTAGTCGAGGAATGTCAAGATGCGCCATCAACCGATGATAATAGTTGCGATAGGTGCGAGGTTCGGTTGGTTTCTCCTCATTGGTCAGCACATAGAAGTCTGTATTTACCACCTTTTTCAGTGGTTTCACCATCGCCAGCAGTTCCTTGTTCATCGGTATCTCACGGCATGAGTTCTTGGTCTTGGGTGTGTTGATGACCAACTCCGTGTGCTTGCGTTCGCCCTCCACAATGTAGATGCGTTCAATGGTGCGGTTCACGGTAATTGTGCCGTTGTCGGTGTTGATGTCCGACCATTTCAGACCGCAAATCTCTCCGATACGCAAGCCTGTGGTCAGACTTATATAGATACCAAGGTTGCGGAATGTGAAGTTCTGTTTGATGAAATCGAGGATCTTTTTATGGTGTGCCACCGTCAGCACCTCTATTTCCTTGTTGGTCTCTGTCGTGGGGTATTTGATGTCCCACTCGCAATAGTTCATCCATTCGTTCTTTACTCCGAACTTCATCACCATCTTCAGGACAATCAAGATGTCCTTCACGGTTTTGATGCTTAGACCGTCATTCAGTTTCTGCAAAACGAACTCCTGCACAAGTTTCTCACTCAGAGCCTCACAATCGCCAAATGATGGCAGAATGTGATTCTCCAAAATTAACACATAAGCAGCGTATGTAGACTGCTTAACGTAGCGTTGCTTGTCTGTTTTCCAAGCCAACGCAATTTCTCTAATTGTTTTTGTTGTCATTGTAATCCTTAATTTTGAAGGTGTACATAATAATTAGAGAAAATAGACCTCTGATGTCCCAAATCTCAGATTCCCTGAGTTTCAGGGGGAGTGGGAGAAGTGCAAGTTGGGAGATTTGACTGCAAAAGTTGGTAGTGGCTCAACGCCTAAGGGAGGTAATGCTGTTTACACTTCTGCTGGTCATTGCTTTGTGAGAAGCCAAAATGTAGGTATGGGATATTTAATCTTAGATGATGTAGCTCATATTAACGATGGTATTCATCAAAAGCATAAAGCTACGGAATTAAAAGAAGATGATGTGTTGCTAAATATCACAGGAGCATCCATAGGACGAACCGCAATAGCTACTAAAGAAATAGAAGGAGGTAATGTAAACCAACATGTTTGTATTATTAGGGCTAACTCAAAAGTAAGTCCAAAGTTTTTGTGCAACTATATTCAAACGAAGAAAATTCAAAATTACATACAAAGTTTGCAGACTGGTGGAAGTCGAGAAGGACTCAACTTTGAGCAAATACGTTCATTCCCGATTTCCTTACCTAACATAGCAGAACAAAATAAGATTGCGCAATTACTTGATAAATTAAACGAGCGTATCGCGACCCAAAACATAGTCTTTTGGGTTGCTATGCGCTCGTCAAGCAAAGAAAGAAAATTGCCTATTTTCTTTTGTTCCTCTATATTTGCAAAGTGCAGTTTTACTTTGCTCAATCCTTCTTGCCCAATATTAAAATGTTGCGCACCTGCACCCATTGGAATTATTCTTTTGCGAGCAAACGGACTTCGTAACAAATAATTGAAGTATTGTGGGTCATATTCTCCTTTTTTCTTTCCACGAATAACAAAACCTCCAAATACAGAAGTTTTATCATCCATATAAACATTCGCTCTACCAACATCCTCCAAAGTTTCTGAACTGCGTTGGAATAATATATCTCCTTTTTCAACAGAAAAGTCAGATAATTCTTTCTCCGTTACATCAACAGAAGCCTTAATGCAATCATATGTAATGACTGCATTATTAAGAATGTCCATAACAGAAATGAACTTTATACCTTTGCCGAATTTGTTTGGTTTGGGGTTTAATCCATTCTTGAAATCAAGAAGTTCTGAAAGCCCAAGTTCTTTCCATTCCCCCTGAAACTCCTTAAATCTGAGATTTGGGACATTAAGGACTTTTCGTCCTTGATTTTTCTCATGCTCGGCAGAGTTCAAGCAAGCTTGACTCTGCTCTCGCTCATTCGAAAAATTGAGTTTATTATGTTTGTTATTTATTGTCGTTATCATTTTTAATCCTTAATTTAAGTTCACCAATATGGCTCTGTTACATACCAGTTTACATGGTAGTTACATGCCTGTTACATTGTTTTATTTGTCTACCAACTTGGTAGACAGATTCTGCTAGTCTGGCATTGGGGGTGTTACATTATCCACCTTTTGTAATTTTGTACCAGCTTGGTACAAAAAATCGATTTGTGAAGAATAGAACAAATACCATTTGCGTATTTTATTGAGATTTGAGCATTTCATTACCCTTTTTTGAAATCCTTAGTCTCCTTTATATCAGAAAGTGTTGCTTCAATATCTTCAATTGTAGGCAACTGGCTCTGTATGTTTTCAGGTATGAGCTTAGACAACTGATATTCGGAGATGCCTATTGGCTGATTGGTTGATTCAAGGGCATATTGAGCCATCACATTGTTCTTGGTTTTGCAGATAAGCAAACCTATCGTAGGGTTGTCAGTTGACTTCTTCTTAATATGATTGACTGCACTCACATACATCCCCAACTGTCCCAAATGTTCTGCTTTGAATTTTGTAATCTTCAGTTCTACGACCACATAGCAGCGCAGTTCCAAGTGATAGAAAAGCAAATCGGGATATACAGTATCTTCGCCAATTTGTAGTGGAACTTGACTCCCGACAAAAGCAAAGCCCGTACCCAATTCAAGCAAGAAGCGTGTGACATTTTGGGTAAGTCCCTGTTCCAATTCTCGCTCTCGATATTCTCCATCAAGGGTAAGAAAATCAAAATTGTATGGGTCTTTCAGCGTTTGGATTGCTAATTCGCTTTGAGGATCCGCCAGCAGCTTGTTAAAGTTATTCACAGCCTTTCCCTGTCGCTCATACAGATTGGTGTCAAGGAAATTGAGCAAGACAGCACGGCTCCAACCATTTTCTACTGTCTTTTTCAAGTAGAACACGGCACGATCAACATCCTTGCATTGCGATATGATATACAAGTGGTGCCCCCAAGGAACGGAGAAGAAAATGTCCTCGCTTATTGTGGCAACAGGTTGTTGCCTATCTTCGTTCCTAAATTGGGCAACAGCTTGTTGCCCAATTATAAGCTGTTGATTATAAAACTCATACCACTGTCTGATATACTTCAAGTTTCTATATGAAAAGCCTTTCATGTTAGGGAACTCAGCCATTAGTTCACGGCTCAACTCCTTAAGCCAGCCATCGCCCCAAGTGGCGGACTTCTGCTTCTCACAAATATCCGCCCCCATACGCCAATAAAGGCGGAGCAATTCTGTGTTAACCTTGATTGCCGCCTTAACTTGTGCACTGCGTATATCTTTCTTCAACTGCGAAACCCATTTTTTGAAGTCGCTATTGCTTGCCAATGTCATATTAAGTTTTAAGTTTTAGTGATTAGTGATTAGGTTTGCTTGCCGTGATTTTTTCTTTCACGGTTTTAATAGAAGAAGTTAATAATTTTATCAACTCTTCGGCATCATTATATATGCTGTCATATTCGTTGTGTTTTAAAAAATCACTTTCATGCAAGAGTTCTAACCAATACATAGTTTCTCCTGTCTCTTTTTGCGCAATTGACAGTTTTGAAATAAAGTCGGCTTCACTTTGGCCATAGAAAGCCTCTGCAATGTTAGCTCCGATACTTGTACCGCTACGCATCAGTTGCTTGGAGAGAATGTATTCTTTCTTCTCATCACACAGATATTTATATAAGCGTATAACCCTTAAAGCAAAAGCCTTACTTTTGTTTTTCAAAATACTATCCTTCATAACTTAATCACTAACACTTAACACCTAAATAATTCCCAACTCTTTCAAATACCCTTCTATCTCCTTGTCAAGGTCGGCTCGTTTGGCTTCCAGCTCCTTGATTTCTTTCATCACGGCATGGATGTCGACAGGTTCTTCTCCTCTTCAATATGAACATACTCGTAGTTCATCTTTTGAAGAGTATCTATAAGTCCGTTTTCGAGGGCAGCTTCACTTTGTACTGGCATATCTTATCTTTTTTATCGTAATTATGGCTATTGCCATTTCGCTTACAAAGATAACTGATTTTTACGAGAAAACACAACTACAGGGTTGTTCTTTTTCTGCGTAAATGAGACAAAATTGTGCAATTGACTTGCTTTTTGTGGCGAACAGAATCAGGATAATGTTGTCTTCCTTCCGTATGGTTTTCTCTCGCGCACACGTATAAGTTTCTTCAGCCAAAAGTGTCAAAGTATCATTCCGGGGGCATCAGCTTGCATAAGTCCTTGAACACAAGGATTATATGGAAATGATACTTTTCTGAATAATTTACAGAAAAGTATCATAAAAGTATCACAAAAGTGTCATTGTATGGAAATTATTTCGTATATTTGCAGTGCTAATGCGATAAGATATAGATACAGGATATTCACGGTTAAATGACCGTTTTTATTTTTAATACAGATTTTGCAAGTTGAAAACTTGCGTCATTAATTCATTAATTATTTCAACCATGAAAAACATTAAGATTCTTGAACAAGCCTTTAAAGAAGGCAAGACTCCAAAGGGAATCGTTTATTGCTTCCTGGAGCAGTGTGAGAAAAAGACGGAGTGTCTCCGTTATCAGTGTACCAAATGCAAGAACCGGCCTATCAGGCTGGACTATGCTATGTTTCCTGACGTTTTGGCTGATGGAGAGTGCAAGTGGTTCGTTCCTCTGCGTGTGGTGAAAATGGCATGGGGCTTCGATTCGCTCTTCATCGATGTCAAGGTGCGTGATGCCCAATCCCTGCGCGAGACGATGAAGGAATATCTCGGCAGCGACAGCCAGTATTACCGCTATAAGCTCGGTCAGCTCAAACTCAATCCCAACCAGCAGGCGCATATCAGGAAGCTCTTTGCTGAATATGGATACGAAAACGTGGACTTTGACAATTATTCCACAGAGATAGATTTCCATAACAGATGATTCCGGATTTCCCCCACACCGTGGGGAATGAAACCCCACATTGGGGGGAATCGTTCCCCACGCCGTGGGGGAAATTCAGGATGCTTTAATGATCGATTCGGGTTAAACCCTAATGACCGATTCGGGTTAAGCCCTAATGACCGATTCAGGTTAAAGTGTATAACTCAAGTAAAAACAAATTTTTGAAAAACACTATGAAGATAACAATTCGACATACGGATAATAAAAACAAGATGGTGATGAGCCACTGCTCGATAGACCGCTTGCTGTCACGCATGACAACCGATGATTCCCGTCGTACGGTGATGCGCTTCAGAGAGGTGGCGCCATATAGAGACCGCAAAATTCATAATTACGACGATATGCCACAGTGGAGACATGTATATCCCGGAGCGGAACTGAAGCGGGATGACAATGACAATATGGTGATGAAATGCTGCAACGGGATAATCACCTTGCAGTTTGGAGATGTCACAGACCGCGATGCTATAGAGAAAGTGAAGCGTGCCGTAGCTTTCGTCCCGTCCACTATGGCAGCCTTTCAGGGAGCCGATGGCATGAGCGTGGTGGTGCTGGTGAGATATGCCGGGGCAGACGGCAAGTTGCCTTCTGCAGAAGAAGAGGCAGACCGCCAGTATCGTATTGCCCATCAACGCATACTGCCGATATACAGGGCAGTGGTGAACGTGCCGTTGCGCGGCCGCGAACCGTCTCTCTTCGACAGTTTCCTTATGACCGTGGATGCAGAGCCATACTACAATCCCGATGCTGTGGCATTGCGTATCGATGACAGTAGCGGAGTGCAGCCCATGTCGTCGCCCGTTTCGTTGGGCGATATTGAAGATGAACCCTATGCGGACGACAATGAGGAAGCGCAGAAAGAAGACAATGGCGTGCGAGTGAATATCGTTAGGATGATGAGGCTGCTGCGTAGCCGTTATGATTTCCGCTATAATGTGGTGATGAAATACGTGGAATACCAGTCAAAGGAAAAGCCATGGTATGGCTATATGCCGGTGGAGCCGAGGGTGCAGAAGCGTATGACTCTCGAAGTGCAGTTGGCGGATATCCGTGTCAGCATCAAGGATGTGCGTAATTTCCTGGAGTCGGACTATATACAGAATTATGACCCGATAAGCGACTTCCTGCAGGAGTGTAACGGCAAGTGGGACGGCAAAGACCATATCCGTGAGCTGGCACGCACCGTACCTACATCCAATCCGCATTGGGAAGACTGGTTCTACACTTGGTTTCTCGCTATGGTGAGCCAGTGGCAGGGCACCACCTTCCGCCAGTATGGCAACTCCGTGGCGCCGCTGTTGATTTCCCGGCAGGGCTACAACAAGAGCACCTTCTGCCGCCGCCTTCTGCCGCCGGAACTTCAGTGGGGCTACAACGACAACCTCATACTCTCTGAGAAACGCCAGGTGTATCAGGCAATGTCGCAGTTTCTGCTTGTCAATCTCGACGAGTTCAATCAGATTTCACCCACTGTGCAGCAGGGGTTCCTGAAGAACCTCATACAGTTGCCTACGCTGAAGATAAAGCGTCCCTATGGCAGTCATGTGGAGGAGTTTCCGCGCCTCGCCTCGTTTATAGCCACGAGCAATCTCACGGATATCCTTGCCGACCCGTCGGGCAACAGACGCTTTATCGGAATAGAGCTCACCGGACCCATAGATGTGAGCGTCCGCCCCAACTACCGCCAGCTCTATGCCCAGGCGTTGGCGGCATTGAGGGATGGCGAGAAGAGCTATTTCGATTCCGAACAGGTGCGCCTCATCATGCATAGCAACTGTGAGTTCGAGGTCATGTCGCCCACCGATCAGTATTTCAACATCTATTATGAGATTGTTGACGACGAGAATGAAGGCGAGTGGCTTACGGCAGCAGAGATCTTCTATTTCCTGAAGAAGACCGTAGGTTCGTCGCTGAAGGTGAATTCGCTGATGGGATTCGGCAGGCGCCTCGCCAACATGGCAGATATCCGTCGCAAGCGTTTTGCTTCAGGAATGAAGTATCTGGTGAGAAAAAGAACCTGATTTCGTCCCGATGATGATACTTCATACCCGTTTGTGATACTTTTATGCTACTTTTCTGTAAGGAAAACAGAAAAGTAGCATTCTCTCAATATGTTGATAACGAGACAGTTACACCCATTTCGATACCCCAAAATGATACTTTGACACTTTCGGGCTGGAAAATGAATCCACGATATGTGCGGTTTTGCTTCGGCACGAAATTTGCTGATGACTTATAAAAGATTAATTTAGAGGAAAGGAGTTGACAATATGGCATTTATTGATTATTACAAGATACTTGGTGTGGACAAGACCATACCGCAGAAGGATGTGAAGAAGGCTTATCTGAAGAGAGCCAAGCAGTTTCATCCCGACCTTCACCCTAATGACCCCAAGGCAAAGGCAAAGTTCCAGGCTCTGAACGAGGCATACGAGGTGATAAACGATCCGGAGAAACGAAGGAAATACGACCAGTACGGTGAGCACTGGAAGGAGGCGGAAGCCTTCGGACGGGGCGCCGGACGAGGAGGATCTGGTGGTGGTTTCTATGATGGCGAGGATGTACCATTCAGCGGTTTCGATTTCTCAGGTTTCGGTTCCGGTACGGGCGGCTTCTCCAGTTTCTTCCAGAACCTCTTCGGAGGTGGTGGCGGAATGGGCGGCGGCAGAGGCAGCAGGATGCGCCAGAACTCGGGAGAGATGCAGGCAACGGTGAACATCGACCTTTATACCGCATTGCTCGGCGGAGAGGTGATGCTGCAGCTCGGCAACGGTTCGAAGATAAAGCTGAAGGTAAAACCGGAGACCCAGAACGGCACCAAGGTGCGTCTGCGTGGCAAGGGCTATGACCGTGGCGACGGAACGATAGGCGACATGATAATCACCTATAACGTGAAGTTGCCTACTAATCTCACGGAGCGGCAGAAAGAGCTGTTGCAGCAGATGAGGCAGGGTTGATGCTGATTGCCCTGATGTTCCACCAGATGGTTGTCTCAAAGAAACATAATAGGATAGATAAATAAAAAAGACAAAGCGGCAAGCATGTGGATTGATTCCCATTGCTTGTCGCTTTGCTTTTATTGTTTCCGTCAAATGTCTTTCAGTGGCATTTGCAGAGATATCTGTCAAGTCCAAATCGGTCATTCCAAGTAGGCTCTAATGACCGATGGGGGATGATTAGAATTCGCTCGTGAAGTGGAACTTGATATTCTTGAAGTCCTCCTGTGCCATAGACAACACATAGCCGGAGTCGGCAAGGAAGACATCGCGGCCATCCTTGTCTTTCGCCATATACTGATATTTGCGCTTTTTGAAGTTCTCCAGTTCTTCCTCGTCGTCGCTCTCTATCCAGCATGCCTTATACAGGTGTACCGGTTCCCAACGGCATTTGGCGTTGTATTCGTTCTCCAGACGATATTGTATCACCTCAAACTGCAGCTGACCGACAGTACCGATGATCTTGCGGCCATTGAACTGGTTTATGAACATCTGTGCCACACCCTCGTCCATAAGCTGGTCGATACCCTTGTTGAGCTGTTTGCTCTTCATAGGGTCGTCGTTCTCGATGTATTTGAACATCTCAGGAGAGAATGAAGGAAGACCGCGGAAGTGCAGCTGTTCGCCATCCGTCAGCGTGTCGCCAATCTTGAATATGCCGTTGTCTGGCAGTCCGACGATGTCGCCAGGATAAGCCTCCTCGATGGTGCTCTTGCGCTGAGCCATGAATTGGGTGGGGGAGGAGAAACGTACCGTCTTGCCCATTCTCACGTGGAGATAAGGTTTGTTGCGTTCGAACTTTCCGCTGCACACCTTGCAGAATGCGATGCAGGAGCGGTGGTTAGGGTCGATGTTTGCCGTTATCTTGAAGATGAAACCGGTGAACTTCTTCTCTTCCGGCTCTACTATTCTCTCCACAGCCTTTGTGGGGCGTGGACTTGGAGCAATCTCCACGAAGCAGTTGAGCAGTTCCTGAACACCGAAGTTGTTGAGGGCCGATCCGAAGAATACCGGGGCTACCATGCCCTTACGATAGTCCTCCACGTTGAACTCAGGGTAGACACCCTCCACCAGTTCCAGGTCTTCGCGCAGTTTCCCGGCGTCCTGTTCGCCGACATGCTTGTCGAGCTCTTCGCTGTTGATGTCAACCTCTACTTTCTCCGTAACGCGCTGTTTGTCAGGCGTGAAAAGATCGAGCTTGTTCTCGTAGATATTATAGACACCTTTGAACTTCACACCCTGGTTGATAGGCCATGACAGAGGGCGCACCTTTATTTCCAGTTCATCTTCCAGTTCGTCGAGAAGGTCGAATGGGTCGCGTCCCTCGCGGTCCATCTTGTTGATGAAGATTATCACCGGTGTATTGCGCATACGGCAGACGCTCATGAGTTTTCTCGTCTGCGTCTCCACACCCTTGGCGCTGTCCACTACGATGATTGCGGAGTCAACGGCAGTCAATGTGCGGTAAGTGTCCTCGGCAAAGTCCTGGTGACCAGGGGTGTCGAGGATGTTCACCTTGTAGTCTTTGTAGTCGAACTCCATAACGGAGGTAGACACGGAGATACCACGCTGCTTCTCGATGTCCATCCAGTCGGAAGTGGCAGACTTGCGTATCTTATTGTTCTTTACGGCACCAGCCACCTGTATCTGTCCTCCGAAGAGGAGAAATTTCTCCGTCAGCGTTGTCTTACCGGCGTCAGGATGGGATATGATGGCGAAGGTTCGCCTTCTTTCTATTTCGTTAGCCATATTCTTTGTTGAAGAGTGATGAATGGATGAAAGACGATATTGGGATTTTTCATTGTCTTTTTATTATTCATCCAGCATTATAAATGTATATAGTTAATATTATCTTACTTTTTTCAATGCACCCATATTTTCCATACATGCCATGAGACTGTCAACCCAATATGGGATTTTTATTCCGAAGGTGTTCTTCACCTTTGTCTTGTCGAACACGCTGTAGGCAGGACGTGTCACCGGACTTGGGAATTCGCTGCTGTGGCATGGCTGAATGTCGCAGCCGTTGTTGCCTGCCAGTCTTGCTATCTGTATGGTGAAGTCGTACCAGCTGCATACTCCCTCGTTGGAGAAATGGTAGATGCCATAGTTGTTTTCATACAACTTGTTGTTGATGATATGACCTATCAGCTTGGCAAGGTCTAAGGCGTAGGTCGGAGTGCCGCATTGATCGAACACCACTTTCAACTGAGGCTTCGTGGCGGTGAGGCTGAGCATCGTTTTCACGAAGTTCTTTCCGAACTCAGAGTATAGCCATGCCGTGCGCAGTATGATATGCTTCACTCCGGTGGCGATGATCTTCTGTTCGCCGTGCAGCTTGGTCAGTCCGTAGACACCGGTTGGAGTTCCTTTCTGGTCCTCCTTGCAAGGAGTGTTGTATGGGTCGGCGCCGAACACATAGTCGGTGCTGATATGTATCAGCAGTCCGTCAACCTCCTTCATTGCCTTGGCGAGATTTTCCGGAGCTGTCGCGTTTAGCGTTTCCACGATATCGCCAGCGGTTTCCGCAGCGTCAACATTTGTCCATGCGGCACAGTTTATGATGCATTTGATGTCGTTCTCGCTCACCATCTTTCTTATGTCGTCGATTGATGTTATGTCGAGATGCGTGTATCCATCGCATACGTCGGTGAAGATGTATTTGTCTTCGCTCCCTTTTGCCACGATTTGCATTTCGTTGCCGAGCTGACCACCGGCGCCGGTTACCAATATGTTCATGATTGTTTGTTTTTTGTTGCTGATGAGTCGTTGAGGATGTGTGAACCTCTTATGTTGTCGATGGTGCAAACCGTCGGAGAAATTCTTATTCCAGTTCCAGTTCGCCCTTCTTGTCCTGAAGGTAATAGTCGGAGAGCATGCCGATGAAGGTCGTTATTTCCTTTATGGCATGTTCCGTGTCAGGGCTGACGGGCTTCTTCTGCAGTCGGAGCATCATTACTCCGTATAGGGCATTGAAGCATGTCTCTATCTCGTCCTCATCCTTGGCGCCACGTTTGCGCAGTTCAACGATGAAGGGCAATACCCTGTAATACTCGCTGTTGTAGAAAGGAAATTTTGGTGAGGCAAGAAGCGTGCTGCTCAGTTCGGACAACTGCTGTATCACGATTTTGTTGATCTGCAGATGTCCTTTCTCCCGGCAGCCCTCGGTGTTCATCATCGTGATGAGATTGCCATACCAGTCTGTCATTTCCTCTTTCTGTTCCTCGGTATAGTCGAAGCGGTCTATATACTCGTGCTTTATCCTCGACAGCGAGCATCCGTATGCCCTTATGATATCTTCTATCTGCCACATATATAGCAGATATTCAGCTATGCTCTTCTTTCTTAATTCCTGAGATATGAACATATATTTATCAAGTTATTGAAGGTTGTCAATAGTTTATCGTTGGCAGGGTGTAAAGGTTGAACACCGTGCCGATGAGGACGATGATAGACATCACTATGACGATGCTGCCCACCACCTTGTTGATTATCTGAATGCCGTTGGTGTCGAAAACCGCACGGATCTTGTCTACGAGCCATGTCAATCCATACCACCACAGCATCGCACCGCCGATAATGCCGATATATCCGGCACACATCTCGACTGGATGGTTGGGGATTATGAATGCAAACTGGGCGAAGAGTCCCATCATGAGCATTATGATGAGAGGATTGGAGAATGTGACGAGGAATGCCGTGATGCAGTTGTGGATGAGAGAGCCCTTGGTGCCACGGTTGCTTACGTGAACTTTCTTCATCGGGTTGCTTCTGAACGAATAGATTCCGAATATCATGAGGATGATACTTGCAGAAATCTGCAATATGTACCGATAGTGGGAATTGCTGATGAAGTCCATGACGAAAGACATTCCAAGCCCCGTTATAAGGGCGTATATGAAATCGCTGACACAGGCGCCGATGCCTGTCACGAAACCGAACCATCTGCCTTTGTTGAGTGTGCGCTGAACGCAAAGCACTCCTACCGGGCCCATCGGGGCTGATACAAGAATACCTATTGCAACTCCTTTCAGGAGTAGATCTAATATGTTTATATGAAATGGAAATGGCATAGTGGGTGCAAAGTTCCGCAATTTTCACGAAAAATACAAATTTTGTAACATAAACTTTCCAAACTACAGTTAATTTGAATGCTAAGATGATGTATATCATTGATTTAGATTATTGAAGAGCGTTGATTGGGAAAAAAACTTTTTTAGAGGTTGGCGTTTATGGCGAATTCAATTATCTTTGCAGAAAATAAGCTTCGGCTCGGGATAAGAAATGAATGTCTTCATTTCATTCTCCTCTCGCCTTGCATTATCTTTGCAAGAGAAACAATTTATCAGACTAAATATCATCAACTAAAAATGGAAGCACAGATTACAAGAAGACCTTATACTATAGGTCTTGATCTCGGAGGAACAAATGCCGTTTTCGGCATCGTTGATGCTCAGGGAAATATCCTGGAGCATACGTCAATAAAAACACAGCAATACAGCACGGCGGAGGATTTCGTGAACGCCGGAGTTGAAGCTCTTATGCCAATCGTTGACAAAGTGGGAGGAATAAACAAAATCGAAGGAATGGGCATCGGAGCGCCAAACTCCAACTTCTACGACGGTACGATAGCATACGCCCCAAATATTTCGTGGGCGCATGAATGCGTTGTGCCTTTCGCTAAGATGTTCAGCGACAAGCTGTCTGTCCCAGTGGCTATAACAAACGATGCCAATGCCGCAGCTCTCGGCGAGATGACTTATGGCGTGGCAAGGGGAATGAAAAACTTCATCATGATTACCCTTGGCACGGGAGTGGGGGCTGGTATCGTCATCAACGGACAGATGGTGTATGGTTCTGATGGCATGGCCGGTGAGCTCGGTCACGTCATCATGCGCAGAGAGAATGGCAGAACTTGCGGTTGTGGCAGAAAGGGATGTCTTGAGGCGTATTGCTCTGCTACAGGAGTGGCACGCACGGCAAGAGAATTTCTGGGAACATCCAACGAACCATCGTTGTTGCGCGACATGAATCCAGAGGAGATCACATCTCTGGATGTTTCAAAAGCCGCTGCCAAAGGCGACGCTCTCTCTCTAAGAGTGTATGAGTTTACTGGAAAGATGCTCGGCGAGGCTTGTGCCGACTTCATGACATTCTGCAGTCCGGAGGCATTCGTGTTCTTCGGCGGACTGACAAAGGCTGGCGACTTGCTTATGAAGCCATTGATAAAGGGTTATGAAGAGAACGTGTTGGGAATTTTCCGTGGAAAGGCAAAATTCCTTGTCAGCTCACTCGACGGCGCCGGTGCTGCAGTTCTGGGCGCAAGTGCGATTGCCAAGAATATTGAACACTAATTTTTAATCAACTATCAATCGGTTGCGGAGTGTAGCATTAAAAAAACGCTCATTGTCGCAGCCGATTGCTTTTTTTATTTGTTTTAAAGTGAAGAACGACAACGTAAAAGCATTGTTTTTCGATATAGACGGTACGCTGGTAAGCTTCAAGACACACCAGATACCACAGTCTACTGTCGATGCCATAGCCCAGGCAAAGGCTAATGGGGTAGGAGTGTTTATCTCTACGGGCAGACCGTTGCCTATAATTACGAATCTGAAGGCTATAGAACAATACATAGATGGATATATAACGACCAATGGAGCACTCTGCATAGTGGATGGCAAGGCGATATGCTGCAATCCAATCCCCATTGCAGATGTTGATGTCATGATGGCGGATGCCGAAAAGAATGACTATACCTGCATAGTGGTTGGTGAGAAGAGAATTGGCGTGTATAATCCCAAACAGGTGTATTATGATGTGTTCGTGAGGGATCTCGCTGTCCAGAATATCGATATGGATATCGATGTGAAGGACATTATGAGGAATGAACAGATTCTTCAGCTTACGCCCTTCTTCTCTGCGGAATATGAAAAGGAAATCATGGAGAAGATGCCGGGCTGCGTGTCGGGACGTTGGAATCCTGCATTTACGGATATTACGGCAGAGCAGGCTGACAAGGGAAAAGGACTTGAAGCAATGGCGCAATATCTGGACCTCAACATTTCGGAAACCATGGCTTTTGGCGATGGCGGAAACGATGAGTCGATATTGCGGCGTGCGGGAATCGGTGTGGCAATGGGAAATGCCGGTGACGAGGCGAGGGCTGCTGCTGATTATATCACTACCTCAGTTGATGATGACGGTGTGAAGAATGCGCTGGAGCATTTCGGCGTTATCTAAATCAGAAACTTGAGTATATTGTTCTGATCTGGTTTGTGTATGTTCAGTTACCAGATAAAACAATGACCCCGGAGTATATGTTCCGAGGTCATAATTTTATTGGATAGTCTGTTTACTTTGCCATTTCCTTGATGTAAACATCGCGTTTCGGGAATGGCATTTCTATGTCGTTCTCGTTGAGCGTGTTGTAGATGCTCTCCATGATCATGCTCTCTGTAACTACCTGTTTCGTTACGTCAACCCAGCATACGAATTTGAAGTTTATGCTGTTGTCGCCGAATTCCTTGAACAGTACGCTTGGCTGTTTCTCTTTGTCGATATAGGGAATATGAAGTTTCTCGATGGCGTCGGTAACGACTTTTTTCATTCTCTCCACATTAGTGCCATAGCCCACTCCGAAGTTTACTACAGAAAGCTCGTAACCATGGTTGCGGGTCAGATTCTTGTAGTTCTTGGTGAACAGCTGGGAGTTCTGGAATGCGATCACCGAACCGTCGGTGGCTTCTATCATAGTGCTTGTGTAGCTTATGCTGCTCACTTTTCCTCGAGTGCCGTCACACTCTATCCAGTCACCGATGTTGATACGGCCAGCCATTAGCGATATTCCATAGTATATGTTTTCGAGAATATCCTTGGATGCGAAGCCGACACCAGTGGACAGACCACCCGAAACGACAACCAGCCAAGTGTTGCTCACATGGAGAATGGCGAGGCTTATCAGCAGCCATGTGCCCCAGACTACAACCTGCACGATGTTCTTTCCCATCACGTTGCGGCTGGCAGCCGTGCGAGAGTCTATGTTCATCAGGTGCAGTCGCATGAATTCTATCGTTATATAACTGATATAAGCGAAAACAAACCATAGTGCCAATACCGTGGCAATGGATGATATGCTGACGCTGAAGTTGCTGACGTCGATGAAACGCGTGGTGAAGATGCGCATCATCTGGTCGCTGAGGTTGAAGACGTCGGCAGCCCAATATATGGAAATCAGTATGGAAGAGATTGCCATCAAGGGGATTATGACTTTCAGAAGCAGTCTGTATATCCATGTCTTGTTTATAGGTTTCTCCTCAAGATGATGCTTTGCGGCGTATTCGCTCATCCAACTTGCCAGGCAGCTGATTGTCAGGATGCAGGTGAGCTGCATTATCCACCAAATCAACATCTGCACGCTGAGGAGAGTGAATCCTATCCATGAGCACACGACGCTCGTCGCGAATACCAGCAATGAGATGTATGTCAGGAACATATCAGACCGGGGTATCTTCTCGTTGTGTCTTCTTATCACGTTCCATTGCCATAGTGTGCAGAGCAATAGGACCGGAGGAAAAATCAGGTTTACCAAGTCGTTAGGCACCAGCGTGATGCGGAATGTTATCACTATGAATCCCACCAGCGTTAGCGGTGAGTAGATGCGGAAGGCGCTCTTTATCTGTTTTCCGTCTACTCTCAGAAGTAGAGATATCAGGATTACGCCAAGCAGCCAGGCATATTCAACGAGCAGGTTGCTCGCCATGGTGATGAAATTCTGGTTCACCGTGCTGCGTATGATGCCGATAAGAATTGCAAATGTTATTGTGGATGTCGCCATCATGATGCACGGACGTTTCAGCATGAACTGTTCGGTGCGGAATTTCTTCGGCATCAGAAAGCGTATTGCGAGCATGTTCAGGAGAATGGCTATGATGCCATAGAAAAGTATGCTGACGAACAATCCGAAGATCATACGAGAGTCCCACTGCGAGTGGAGCTTCTTGGAAGAACGGTATTTGTCGTTTACCGTTTCGGTTGTCTTGCTCACTTGAGTGCCGAGATTGGCTAGGATACTGAAATAGTTTTCTCCGCCATTCCGGAATATGTTGTTCTGAATTTCACTGTATCTGCCGTTGGCATAATCGTTGAGGCTTTTCAAGTGATTCTCTGTCAGGTTGTAATACTTTATGTAGTCCTGCAGCATGGATTTGTTTTCCGTCATGTTGTTACGGATGCTTACCGCCAGGGTGAGACACACGTTGCGGTTTACCTTTGCCTTGTCGCTAAGAGCGAAGGTGGGCATGGAACTGAGCGAGTTTACAAGGCTGTCGTAGCGGGCGATTTCACTGTCCAATTGCGTGATATACGACCGGAATGGCAGAGAACTCTTGCGGAAATTGCTGAACTGGTCGGTTGCCTCATGACATGCGTAAGCAAGGTCAAAAACATATTCCGGCTTCTGAGAATAAAGCATGAGGGCATTTTGATTACTCTTTGCAAGAATGGAGAAGAGGTTCTTCCTTATCAGCTCACTGCTGTTCTTGTATTTCATCTGTCTCTTTTTCTGCTCTTGGTGATAAGTGGTCAATTCATTTCTGAGTATCGACAATGTGTTGTCAAGGTCTTTCTCCTTGAGCACGGCATTGCAAGAAATGGTGATTGTTATTGCGAACAGAAATAGTAAAAACAGTCTCTTCTTCATATTGTTCTTTATAAAATTATTGTTTGTTTTTTTTTGTTGTATTACAGTTCCCGATTTGATTTGTTTTTGCAGTGTCGCGTTTGTCGTCACTGGCATGCTGCAATCAGAAAAGCGATTTTCCGTTTTGCAAAGATAATGCATTTTCTTCAATGTTAAGTTTGCCAACTCACACTTTTTTTATTAATTTTGCCACGTTTTAATTACTACCATCAAATGTCAGACATTACCATCAATAAAGAATTGCCATTGACGCTTTTTGCCGACAGTGGCAGTACGAAGACAGACTGGTGTCTCGTTTCAGGCAGACAACCGGTATTCAGTTGTCATACCCAAGGCATAAATCCTGCACATCAGACAGAAGAACAGATCAGAAATATCCTGGTAAGAGAGTTGCTGATGCAGTTCAGGGCCAACGTTGCGGAGTTGTGGCATGAAAGTCGTGGCAATGTTGATGTGCGTTTCTATGGGGCGGGATGTCGTGGCGAAGCAGCCAAATCGTTGAAGGCAATATTGGTGGGCTGTCTGTCTGTTGCAGATGGTAAAGTCTTTGTAGACAGTGACTTGATGGCTGCGGCTCATGCTCTTTGTGGAGGTGAGGAAGGTATTGCATGCATTCTTGGAACAGGAGCCAACTCCTGTTTGTTTGATGGCGAGAAGATAGTAGCCAATATATCACCGCTGGGATATATACTCGGTGACGAGGGTAGCGGGGCAGTTCTCGGGAAACTTTTCTTGAATGCCGTTTTCAAAGGCGGACTGCCGAAAACCTTGTGTGAGGAATTCCTTGAATCTACAAATCTTGATTTGGACGATATCATAAGGCGTGTCTACAAGGAACCGCTGGCAAACCGTTTTCTTGCTTCTTTGTCGCCGTTTATTTATAAACACCTCGATGTGCCGGAATTAGAGGCGATCGTCGTGGAAAACTTCAAGACTTTCTTTGTCAAGAATGTTGACAGCTATGAAAGAAAAGACCTTAAAGTAAATGTTGTGGGTAGTGTGGCACATTATTACGAAAAGCAACTTGTCGAAGCAGCAAGACAATGCGGATATACCGTTGGGAAAATAATCAAAAGCCCGATGGAAGGATTGGTTGCTAACGTGTTGAAATGAAATATTTAAAAACCTAAAAATCTATATCAAATGAAAACTTTCAAAATAGGCCTGCTGCCTAAGATTATCATTGCCATTGTCTGTGGTGTAGTGTTCGGAATGTTTTTGCCGGGAGAGGTCGTCAGGGTGTTCCTCACGTTCAACGGCATTTTCAGCCAGTTCCTTGGCTTCCTTATTCCATTGCTGATTCTCGGACTTGTTGCTCCAGCTATTTCCGACATCGGTCAGGGAGCCGGCAAAATGTTGATTGCCACTACAGCTTTGGCTTATTTCGCTACGGTGACATCTGGACTCCTGTCTTATGCGGTTAGTGAGCTTACGTTCCCGTCGCTTATTGACACACAGACTACGGCGGCGTCGTTGGCGACGACAGAGGCGATGGCTCCGTTTTTTACCGTTGAGATACCAGCTCCAATGAATGTTATGACAGCCCTTGTGTTAGCTTTCACCCTCGGTCTGACAACGGCAACAATGCAGTCTGTGGCGTTGAAAAACGTTATGAAGGACTTCATGCAGGTAATCATCAAGACAATCAATGTGGCAATAATTCCACTTTTGCCGATATACATTTTCGGTATATTCCTCAATATGGCATACACCGGTGATGCAGCACGCGTATTGACAGTATTCGTGAAAATCATCGGAGTGATTTTCGTGATGCATATCTTCTTGCTCATATTCCAGTATTGTGTAGCAGGCGCATTTGTGGGAAAGAATCCGTTCAGACTCTTGGGACGGATGCTGCCGGCTTATTTCACAGCGCTCGGAACACAGTCTTCAGCTGCCACTATTCCCGTGACTCTCCGACAGACTATAGCCAATGGAGTGAATAAAAGCATAGCGGGTTTCGTCATACCTCTTTGTGCAACAATCCACATGTCGGGAAGCGTGATGAAAATCGTTGCCTGTGCCATGGCGCTCATGATGATGCAGCATATATCATACGATTTCGTCACCGTTATAGGATTCATTCTGATGCTTGCAATATCTATTGTCGCTGCTCCGGGTGTTCCTGGTGGAGCGATAATGGCATCTCTCGGTGTACTGGCTTCAATATTGGGCTTCACAGAGGCAGACCAAGCCCTTATGATTGCCCTATATATCGCAATGGACAGCTTCGGAACTGCATGTAATGTGACAGGTGACGGTTCTCTGGCTTTGCTGATAGACAAGTGGTTTGGAGGTAAGGATAAGTCGGAGAAATAATCTTATTTTACGATTTGTTTACCTTTCATTGCAGATTATAATATAAAATATGTATCTTTGCAAACGATTTTGACAGTCAAATTTTTTATTTAATAAAATATTTATGTATTTTATCCTATTTATTACCGTTATCTTGACGGCAGTTGTATTGGTTGTAGGAGCGTATGTAGTTGCGAAACTCATTGGCCCTAGGTCGTACAACCCAGTGAAGGGACAGCCTTTTGAGTGCGGTATCCCAACGCGCGGCACATCATGGGTGCCAATGCATGTGGGTTACTACCTCTTTGCCATTCTCTTCCTGATGTTCGACATCGAGACAGTGTTCCTATATCCATGGGCTGTGGCAGTCAGCAAGTTTGGTCCAATGGCTTTGTGTAGCATTGGATTCTTCCTCTTAGTGTTGGTGTTTGGCCTTGCTTATGCTTGGCGGAAAGGAGCGTTGGAATGGAAGTAAGAAAACCCGTTATCAAAAGCATTCCTTACAACGAGTTTAAGGACAATGATACTCTTGAGAAGATAGTAGACCAACTTCATGAAGGCGGTTGCAATGTGGTGCTCGGTTCCCTTGATCAGGTGATCAACTGGGGAAGAAGCAACTCGTTGTGGTCGCTCACTTTCGGTACCAGTTGCTGTGGTATCGAATTCATGTCTGTGGGTTGTGCGCGCTATGACTTCTCACGTTTCGGATTTGAGGTGACACGTAACTCTCCACGTCAGGCAGACCTTATCATGTGTGCCGGTACTATCACAAACAAGATGGCACCGGTATTCAAGCGTCTTTATGATGAGATGGCTGAGCCAAAGTATGTCGTTGCCGTCGGAGGATGCACCATCAGTGGCGGACCTTTCAAGAAGAGCTACAATGTAGTGCGTGGTATCAATGAACTCGTGCCTGTTGATGTGTATATCCCAGGCTGTCCTCCACGTCCTGAGGCAATCCTCTATGGTATGATGCAGCTCCAGAGAAAGGTTAAGATCGAGAAGTTCTTTGGTGGCGCTAACCACAAGATGACAAAGGAGGAGAAGGAACTTTCAATGAGCAAGGGAGGTCTCCGTGGATTGAGCAACGAGAACCTTCAGGATTCTCAGAAGCTCGGACATCCGGAGCCAATCATCGTGACTGATGTTCCCGCTGATTTCAAAGTCGGCGACCTCGCTGATTCTGAGAAAAACCAAACTGTATAATATAATAAGGTATAAGACATGAAACTGAATAATATAGAACTCACTTTCGAAAACTTCGCCAATGAAATGGCAAAGCTGAAGAACGAGAAGCATTTCGATTACCTTGTTACTATAATCGGTGAGGACTTCGGTGAAGAAGGTCTGGGTTGTATCTACATTCTTGAAAACACTCAGAACAATGAGCGTTGTTCTGTAAGGACAATAGCCAAGAAAGTGGATGGTAGCGATGTTATCCCTACCGTAACAAACCTCTGGAAAGCCGCAGACTTACTTGAGCGTGAGGTATTCGACTTCGTAGGAATCAAGTTCCTTGGACATCCAGACATGCGCAGACTCTTCTTGCGTACTGATTTCGTGGGACATCCATTGCGTAAGGACTTTGATATGAGTCCGGAAGCAAACAAGTTCCCTCTGACTGATGAGCCAGAGGACGATTTCACAGTAGAGTATTCACTCGACAAGGATGGTCATTTGGTGGAAACAAAGCATCGCTTGTTTGAAGAGGACGAATATGTAGTAAATATCGGTCCTAACCATCCGTCAACTCACGGTGTGCTGCGTTTGCAGACCGTTATTGACGGTGAGACGGTAAAACGCATTTATCCTCATCTCGGATATATCCATCGCGGTATAGAGAAAATGTGGGAGGGAATGACTTATCCTCAGACATTGGCTCTTACAGACCGTCTTAACTATCTCTCTGCAATGATGCATCGTCATGCTCTCGTGGGTGTGATTGAAGAGGCGATGGGAATAGAATTGTCAGACCGCATCCGCTACATCCGTACTATCATGGATGAGCTGCAGCGAATCGACAGCCACTTGTTGTTCTTGGGCTGTACAGCTCAGGACCTTGGAGCACTCACAGCATTCTTGTATTGCATGCGCGACCGTGAGCATGTGCTCAATGTGATGGAGGAGACAACTGGTGGTAGACTCATTATGAACTACTATCGAATCGGTGGACTTCAGGCTGACATCGATCCTAATTTCGTTGAGAATACAAAGAAACTCTGCAAGTATTTGAGACCTAAGATTCAGGAGTATCTCGATGTGTTCGGAGATAACGTCATCACACATAAGCGACTTGAAGGCGTTGGTCCTATGGATAAGGAAAACTGTATCAACTATGCGGTGACTGGTCCTGCAGGACGTGCTGCCGGATGGAAGAACGATACACGTAAGCGTCATCCATACGATTGCTATGACAAAGTGAACTGGGAGGAGATTACCATGACAGGTTGTGACTCTATGGATCGCTATTATGTTCATATCAAGGAGCTTTATCAGAGTCTTGATATTATCGAACAGCTTATCGACAACATCCCAGAGGGAGAATATTACATCAAGCAGAAACCAATCATAAAGGTTCCTGAGGGACAGTGGTATTTCTCTGTAGAGGGTGCAAGCGGTGAGTTCGGAGTATATCTTGACTCAAGAGGTGACAAGAGTCCTTATCGTATGAAGATGCGTCCGATGGGTCTTACTCTGGCAGGTGCTCTCGATTCGATGTTGCGTGGACAGAAAATCGCTGACCTCATCACAACCGGTGCGGCTATCGACTTCGTAATCCCTGACCTTGACAGATAATCGAAAAATGAATTAAGGGGTTGGAAACATTCGATGTATTCTAAACTCTAAAATCAAAATTTATATTATGTTTGACTTTAGTAACGTAACAATATGGTTCGACGCTCTTCTCCGCCAAACTCTTGGACTTGGAGATTTCTGGTCGATCCTTATCGAGTGCATACTGGTTGGCGTGCTTATTCTTGCAGGTTATGCCATACTTGCTATTTGCTTGATTTTCATGGAACGTAAGGTTTGTGCTTACTTCCAGTGCCGACTTGGTCCGATGCGTGTCGGTCCATGGGGTATATTCCAGGTTTTTGCCGACGTTCTGAAAATGCTCATCAAGGAGATTTTCACTGTAGACAAGGCTGACAAGCTGCTGTATTTCGTGGCTCCGTTCCTTGTTATCATTGCTTCTGTGGGCACCTTCTCTTTCTTGCCATGGAATAATGGCGCTGAGGTGCTGAACTTCAACGTTGGTGTGTTCTTGCTGACAGCGGTGTCAAGTATCGGTGTGGTTGGTATCTTCCTCGCCGGTTGGGCAAGTAACAACAAGTATAGTGTCGTTTCGGCTATGCGTGGAGCTGTTCAGCTCATATCTTACGAAATGTCTCTCGGCTTGTGTCTCATTACTGCAGTAATACTTACAGGTACAATGCAGGTGAGCGGTATCGTTGAAGCACAGGTCGGACCATGGAACTGGCTAATCTTCAAAGGTCATGTTCCTGCTATTATAGCCTTCCTGGTTTTCCTCGTAGCTGGTAATGCAGAAGCAAACCGTGGTCCGTTCGACTTGGCTGAGGCTGAGAGCGAGTTGACTGCCGGTTATCATACAGAGTATTCTGGTATGGGATTCGGTTTCTATTACCTTGCAGAGTATCTTAACCTCTTCGTGGTATCTGGAATCGCAACTACTGTATTCCTTGGAGGGTGGACCCCTGTAAATATCGGTATAGAAGGTTTCGATGGAATCATGAACCTCATCCCTGGTATCGTATGGTTCCTTGGCAAGACTTTCGCCGTTGTTTGGTTGCTTATGTGGGTACGTTGGACTTTCCCACGTCTGCGTATTGACCAGATATTGAAACTTGAGTGGAAATATCTCATGCCGCTTTGTCTCATCAACTTGGTGCTTATGACTATCATTGTGGCATTTGGCTGGCACTTTTAAATAAGGAGTTTAAATAGATATGGAAGATAATAATAAATCATATTTTGGAGAAATTGGTTCTGCTGTAAAGACTCTCGCCATTGGTATGAAGACTACTCTTACTGAGTATTTCACCAAGAAGAGCACTGAGCAGTATCCTGAGAACCGCAAGACAACGCTCCATGTGTCGGCTCGCCATCGTGGCAGACTTGTTTTCTCACGCGACGAGAACCAAAACTACAAATGCGTTGGCTGCACATTGTGTGAGAAGGCTTGTCCTAATGACTCGATAAAGATTCTTACAGAGATGGTGGAGGACCCTGAGACGGGCAAGAAGAAACGCAAGTTGGTTGACTATCAATATGATCTCGGAGATTGCATGTTCTGTGAACTATGTGTCAATGCATGCAATTTCGATGCCATTCATTTCACGAATGACTTCGAGAACTCTGTCTTTGATAGAGACAAACTCGTTCTTCACCTTGACAAGGAGGTATATACCGGAGGAAGCCTTCCTAACCTCATAGATGGTGGAGCACCTCTTGAAATCGGTAAGTTTAACACCAAAACAAAATAAGGAGGACATAAGAAATGGCTAATATTATAATGTTTGGCATTCTTGCCGTAGTAATTCTGGGTTCTGCTGTTATGTGTGTCGCTACAAAGCGTATCATGCGTGCAGCCACATTCCTGCTCTTCGTTTTGTTCGGTGTTGCTGGATTGTATTTTATTCTTGACTACACTTTCTTGGGTGCTGCCCAGTTGAGTATCTATGCTGGTGGCATCACGATGATGTATATCTTTGCTATTCAGCTCGTTAATCGCCGTACACTTCAGGGCTTGGTAGAGCATGTGAAAGGAAGCCGTGCCATTGGCGCTGCTCTTGTAACTCTCGCTGGCTTCCTTACAGTGACTATTGTTCTGCTCAAGAATGAATTCTTGTTCAGTGCATGTGAGGTTGCTGACGAGGAGGTTCCAATGAATGTCATTGGTGAGGCTCTTGTTGGAAGCGAGAAATATCAGTATGTTTTACCGTTTGAGTTCATTTCTGTATTCTTGCTCGCTTGCATTATCGGCGGCATCGTTGTGGCTCGTAAAGAAAAGGAGGATAAATAATTATGGTACCTGTAGAATGTTATTTTGTGCTTAGCGCACTTCTGTTCTTCATCGGCGTTTACGGATTCGTCACTCGTCGTAACTTGATAGCAATGCTTATCTCCATTGAGCTTGTGCTCAATGCTGTAGACATCAATTTCGCTGCCTTTAACAGACTGCTCTTCCCTGGCGAATTCGAGGGCTTCTTCATGACCCTTTTCTCAATGGGCGTAAGTGCGGCAGAAAGTGCAGTGGCTATCGCTATAATTATTAATGTTTACCGTAATTTCCACAGCGATCAGGTGAACAGTATTGAAAACATGAAATATTAATAAGTTATGGATTATACATATTCATTGTTGATACTTCTCTTGCCATTGTTGAGTTTCCTCGTCATTGGCTTGCCCGATTTTGCGGGAAACAAGTATGCATGGTCGCATAAAACAGCCGGTCTTATCGGAACCTGTTCTATTGGATTGGTTACTGTGTTGAGCTATATCACAGCTTTCCAGTATTTCACAGCTCCGCGTTTGGCTGACGGAACTTTTGCGACATTAGTACCATACAATTACACTTGGTTGCCACTCGGTAATCTTCACTTTGATTTAGGTATCCTTCTTGATCCTATTTCAGTGATGATGTTGATTGTCATTTCCACAGTTAGCTTTATGGTGCACATTTATTCATTTGGCTATATGCATGGTGAGAAGGGCTTCCAGCGCTATTACGCTTTCTTGTCTCTCTTCACAATGTCAATGCTAGGACTTGTTCTGGCTACCAACATTTTCCAGATGTATATGTTCTGGGAGCTCGTGGGTGTCAGCTCATATCTTTTGATCGGATTCTATTATGGATTGCATGCAGCAGTTCATGCTAGCAAGAAGGCATTTATAGTGACTCGTTTCGCTGATATGTTCTTCTTGATCGGTATTCTCATCTTCGGATATTATACAGGTTCATTTAACTTCTCTTTCACTGGAACTGAAGTTCATATAGCAGAGGGAATGACAGCATTCACAACCTGTGATGCTTCACGTGCCGCAGCCGCAGGAGGTTTCATTCTTCCTACAGCTCTCGTGCTGATGTTTATCGGAGGTGCTGGTAAGTCTGCCATGTTCCCACTTCACATCTGGTTGCCAGATGCTATGGAGGGACCTACACCTGTTTCTGCGCTTATTCATGCTGCGACCATGGTGGTTGCAGGAGTAGTGCAGATTGCTCGTCTGTTCCCTATTTGGATTGAATATGCTCCACAGGCAATGGAAATAGTCGTGTATGTAGGTGCGTTTACTGCTTTCTATGCTGCTGCTGTGGCATGTGCACAGAGTGATATCAAGCGAGTACTTGCATTCTCTACGATTTCTCAGATTGCCTTTATGATGGTGGCACTTGGCGTTTGCTTGCCAGGTCATCATGGTGCTGTTCTCGACAATCATGCCCAGCTTGGATATATGGCATCTCTATTCCATCTCTTCACACATGCTATGTTCAAGGCTTGTCTTTTCTTGGGTGCTGGTTGTATCATTCACGCTGTTCACTCAAATGAGATGTCTGCGATGGGTGGTCTGAAGAAATATATGCCTATTACCCATGCCACATTCTTGATTTCCTGTCTTGCCATCGCGGGTATTCCATTCTTCTCAGGCTTCAGCTCTAAGGATGAGATTATCACTGCATGTTTTGAGCATTCTCAGTTCATCGGTTGGTGGATGACTGGTGTTGCCGCTATGACAGCGTTCTATATGTTCCGTCTTTACTATGGTATTTTCTGGGGTACAGAGAATAAGGAACTTCATGCTCATCACACTCCACACGAGGCTCCGCTGACAATGACCTTCCCATTGATATTCTTGAGTATTATTACCGTCGGCGTTGGTGTCTTCACTACGCTTGGTGGTTTCTTGGATTGGAGCTGGGCAAGCTTCGGTGAGATAGTAAGTGCTGCAGGTACTGCATATACAGTACATTTCGCTCCTCAGGTAGCTATAACTTCCACAGTAATTGCCGTTATTTCAATTGCTCTTGCTACATATATATATAAGGGTGAGAAACAGCCGATTGCTGACAAGTTGTATAAGACATTCCCTCGTCTTCATCGTTGGGCTTACAAACGTTTCTATATGGATGAAGTCTATATGTTTGTCACACATAAGATTTTGTTCCGTTTTGTATCTCGTCCGGTTCAGTGGATTGATGAGCATATCATCAATGGTCTCATTGATTTCAGTGCATGGGGTGCAAACGAAGCTGGCGAGAGTCTCCGTCCTTGGCAGAGTGGTGATGTACGTCAATATGCCGTTTGGTTCCTGACTGGAGCTGTTGCATTAACATTAGTATTACTTAGCATATTATAAGAACGATGAGTATATTAAGTATATTTGTAGTAATCCCAGTTTTGATGTTGCTCGGCCTTTGGGCTGCCCGTGACATCAAGCAGGTCCGTACGGTGATGGTCATAGGATCATCATGTCTGTTGGCAATGTCAATTTGGTTGACATTACATTTCATTGGAGAGCGCGCTGCAGAAAACACTGAAGAGATGATTCTTCGGTCATCTACAGTTTGGTTTGCTCCTCTTCACATCAACTATGCAGTTGGTGTTGACGGTATCTCTGTAGTGATGTTGCTTCTTTCAAGCATCATCGTCTTTACAGGAACTTTCGCTTCGTGGAAATTACAGCCTTTGACGAAGGAATTCTTCATGTGGTTTACATTGCTTTCTACTGGAGTTTATGGTTTCTTCATCAGCATCGACCTTTTCACGATGTTCATGTTCTATGAGGTTGCCCTTATTCCTATGTATCTATTGATTGGTTATTGGGGATCAGGAAGAAAAGAATATGCAGCAATGAAGTTGACTCTTATGTTGATGGGTGGATCTGCACTTATCATCTTGGGTCTTGTTGGTATCTATTTCTTTAATGGTGCTTCAACAATGAACATTCTGGAGATTGCTCATAACAATCATATTCCTGATGCAGTACAGAATGTTCTGTTCCCATTCGTGTTCATTGGCTTCGGAGTGCTTGGTGCTTTGTTCCCATTCCACACTTGGTCTCCTATCGGTCACGGTTGTGCACCTACTTCTGTGTCAATGCTTCATGCTGGTGTGCTTATGAAACTTGGTGGTTACGGTTGTTTCCGCATTGCCATGTTCCTGCTTCCTCATGCGGCTCAGGATTTGGCTTGGATATTCCTTATCCTTACCACAATTTCTGTAGTATATGGTGCTTTCTCTGCATGTGTACAGACAGACTTGAAGTTTATCAATGCTTATTCTTCAGTCTCTCACTGTGGTCTTGTGCTTTTCGCACTACTCATGATGACAAAGGTATCTTGCACAGGTGCAATACTTCAGATGCTTTCTCATGGTTTGATGACCGCTTTGTTCTTTGCCCTTATCGGTATGATATACGGCAGAACACATACACGTGATATCCGCAAGCTCGGTGGTCTGATGAAGATCATGCCATTCCTTTCAGTAGGATATGTCATTGCAGGTCTTGCCAACCTTGGTTTGCCTGGTTTCTCTGGTTTCATTGCCGAGATGACAATTTTCACAGGTTCATTTGAAAATCCAGACACATTCCATCGTTGCTGTACGATAATTGCAATCACATCAATTGTTGTTACTGCGGTTTATATCCTGCGTACAGTAGGTTTCATCTTGTTTGAGAAAGTCAAGGATGAGCACTATCTCACATTGACAGATGCAACATGGGATGAGCGCTTTGCTGTTTGCTGTTTGATATTCTGTGTTGCAGGTCTTGGATCATTCCCATTGTGGGCTAGCAATGCAATTACAGATGCAGTGACACCAATTCTCCAAGTCGTTAACTTATAATTAATCAGTAGGACAAAATGGATTATAGTCAGTTTTTTAATATGATACCAGAGGCTGGCCTTATTGCAGTGCTGGTAATAGTATTCCTCGCCGATCTTATTCTGAAAGGTGAGAAGAAACATTCTGTGTTGAGCCTGCTGACAGGCGCTCTCTTCATTTGTCAGACAGCTCTCTGCTTCTATGCAGAACCAGCTTCTGTCTTTGGTGGATGCTATGAGTCAACTCAAGCAGCCAATGTTATGAAGATAATTCTTACAGCTGGTGCGTTCATCGTTCTGGTGATGTCACAGTCTTGGCTTGAGCTTGCTGACGTGAAGAACAAGGAAGGTGAATATTATGAACTCATCATTTCAACCCTATTGGGTATGTATGTGATGATTTCTTCAGGACATTTCCTTATGTTCTTCTTAGGATTGGAAATGGCATCAGTTCCTATGGCATGTCTGGTGGCTTTTGACAAGTTCAAGAAGAATTCAGCTGAGGGCGCTGCCAAGTTTATCCTTACGGCAACATTTTCAAGTGGTGTAATGCTTTATGGTATTTCATTTATCTATGGTGCCGTCGGTACATTGTATTTTGGTGATGTAGCTGCACAAATCAGTGCTTCGCCACTGACAATTCTTGGCTTGGTGTTCTTTTTCAGCGGACTTGGTTTCAAGATTTCTCTTGTTCCATTCCACTTCTGGACTGCTGATACCTATCAGGGTGCACCAACAGCAGTAACTGGTTATCTTAGTGTAGTTTCAAAGGGAGCTGCAGCGTTTGCTCTGATGACGATTCTTATGAAGGTTTTCGCACCGATGGTTGAGTATTGGGAATATCTTATGTATATAGTAATTCTGCTTACCATCACCATTGCTAACCTCTTTGCTCTCCGTCAGAAGGAGTTGAAACGATTCATGGCATTCAGTTCTATTTCTCAGGCTGGATACATAATGCTTGCTGTAATTGGAAACAGTGCTATGGGTCTTACAGCTCTCATGTACTATGTGTTGATTTATGTTGCAGCCAATATGGCAGTTTTCACTATTATCAATGTTGTAGAGACACGTGGAAATGGCAATACCAAGATGAACTGCTACGATGGGTTCTATGGAACGAATCCAAAACTTTCGTTCTTGATGACCTTGGCTTTGTTCTCTCTTGCAGGTATCCCACCTTTCGCAGGAATGTTCTGTAAGTTCTTCGTGTTCATGGCAGCTGCTGAACAAGGTTCAACATTGGCATACCTTGTTGTATTCATTGCTTTGTTGAACACAGTACCAAGCTTGTACTACTATCTGAAGATTGTGAAGTGCATGTATATCAATCAGACCGAAACACCGTTGCCAACGTTCAAGAGTGACAACAATACTCGTTTTGCTCTTGCACTTTGTACTATAGGCATATTACTGTTTGGAGTTTGTAGCTGTGTTTATGATTGGCTAGCACAAGCAGCAGGAATGTGATTTATTTGATATAATAAAAAATGATGTCAAATTCAATATTGGATTTGGCATCATTTTTTTTATTGTTTTTTTGACATATTTTCAATTGTTTATTCTTATGTCAAAAAAATACATTACCTTTGCCAACCATTCAGAAATAATTATTTCGAGTTAAACTAGTAAACAAATAATGAACATCCCTATAAGGTTTCTTTTACTCTTTTGTGTGTTGATTTGCAAGAGCTGTCTTCTTTCGGCGGTTAATGGGCATGACTTGAATATTGTGATTCTTGGAGATTCAAACACCTCTATTGGTGGAGATGATTGTACGAACCCTAAAGGTTGGACAAAATGGTTTGCAGATAAGATTTCTCCCAAGACATGTAAAAGCTATGCAAGAAGTGGTGCTACTTGGACGAATACTGTCAGAACCCGCTATGACATAGTAGAAAACACACAAGTCCTTTCAGACAACAATGTGATATTCAATCAGATGAACAGATTGATAACTGCTTGTGATAACCAACAGCAGCCTTCGCCAGACCTGATACTGATTGCTGCAGGTACAAACGACGCATGGTTTAACAGTAAGCGTCCTGGGATATTTTCGAAAACAGTAGAACAGGCATTCGGTACACCTAATACATTTAATGCACCTCAGAAAGTTTCTTCTGTAGTGTCTTTAGCAGGTTCTGTCAAATTGATTTGTGAGAAACTGATGTCCCGATTTCCTGATGCCCAAATAGTGCTCCTTTCACCTATGCAGACTACGAAAGCATCCTATGATATTATCAATAAAGTTGGAAATATTCTTGAAGAATGTGCCCATCGTATGTCAATTCCTATAATTAGGCAGGATTATATTACAGGTGTGTATTCTTCCAGAGAGACGAATGGCTATTTTTTGACAGTTGATGGCACTCATACATCAGAGAGAGGTGCTCGGCGAAACGGATATCTCATTGCCAATCAGATTACTTCCTTGTTGTGCTATTAATTTACTTGTTTTAGTTTTCACGAAATCTTTTTCAAACATAATAATCTCAGCAAATGATATTTTCTGATCTCTTTTTTCTCTTCGCTTTCCTTCCGGCTTTCTTTCTATGTTATCTATTGGCAGCGGTCGGTGATAAGGAACTGTTTTCAAGTAGAGTTTCTGCTTTAGACCCGTCACAAATGGCATGTAGAAATGTTCTCAAGAATGCTGTTCTTGTTGTTTTCTCGTTGATTTTCTATGCATGGGGTGAACCAGTCTATGTGTTCCTTATGCTTTTCAGTTCTTTGATAAATTATATATCAGGTCTAAATATAGCTGGCAGGATGCAGTCAAGACGAAAGACTGCACTCGTTGTGGGTATAAGCTTAAACCTTTTGATGCTCGGCATATTCAAGTATCTTGGTTTCTTTGCGGGAATACTTTCTGATTTGGGGATGAATATCAAGGTCCCCAATATAGCTTTGCCTATAGGTATCAGTTTTTACACCTTCCAGTCTATTTCGTATCTTGTAGATGTTTACAGGAACGAATCTCCTGTTCAGCGTCGTTATCCAGACCTGTTGCTTTATATATCAATGTTTCCACAACTTGTTGCCGGTCCAATTGTGCGTTATGGTACAGTGGCAAATGAGATAGCAAATCGTCGTGTCAATAGCAGGGACATTGCAGATGGCTCATACCGCTTCCTTATCGGTCTTGGGAAAAAGGTAATCTTGGCAAATCAGCTTTCTGAGATTTCTGACCAATTCCTTGTCAACGGTCTGAATGATTTAACCACGACAGGAGCTTGGTTGGGTATCGTAGCGTTTACATTCCAGATATATTTTGACTTCTCTGGTTATTCTGATATGGCTATCGGACTCGGCAGAATGTTGGGTTTCCATTTCAATGAGAACTTCAACCATCCTTATTGTTGTGATACTATAACTGATTTTTGGCGTCGATGGCATATTTCGCTAGGTAGCTTTTTCAGAGATTATGTATACATTCCAATGGGAGGAAACCGTAAACATCAGGCCGTCAACATCCTTGTCGTATGGTTCCTTACAGGAATGTGGCATGGTGCGAGTTGGAACTTCATCATTTGGGGTGTATATTTCGGCATAATAGTGATGACGGAGAAATACACTCTGCTGAAAGTTAAGGACAACATACCATCTCCCTTGCTCCATTTATATAGCCTGTTGCTTGTAGTGATAGGATGGGGAATATTCTATTTTGATGATTTCGGCAGAATGCTCGTCTTCTTCAAGAGTTTCTTTGGAGGAGGCAAAACGTTTGATAGCTTTGTCACTCACAGCGCTTTTCTCGACCATTTCTGGATATGGGTAGCAGCTATAGTGTTCTCAATGCCGTTGCGCAAGACCGTCTCCTCTTTTGTGCTTCATAGACAAGAAGAATCATCGGTTCCCTCTGTTTACAATGCCATGTCGCTCATTGTAAAGACGGTATTCTCCGTTGTTATGCTTGTTGTATGTGCTGCACTACTCGTTGGTGCAACTAACAATGCCTTTATTTACACTCGTTTTTAATGATGAAATGATATATCAAATGAAAAGAATAAGACTAATCTTGCTTCTGTCTTTTGCTGCATGTTCAATAATGCCAGTGTTTTCACAAATTCAAAAGCAAGAATCCCAATATTCCAATGCGGATACAATTAATGATGACTCCAAATATGAAGTACGCAGAGCGCGTGCCGGCATAATTGTAATCGACAACGGAGCCGAAACTCGTGCTTTCGAACCCTTTGGCGGAACACAAGTTGGAGCAATGTCATACGCAGAGATGGTAAACAGTTATAAGCAGGCATTTGGTGATAGCGTTGCGGTTTATTGTATGACAATTCCCAATGCAGTAGCTTACTATTGTCCTGAAGAACAGCGCTCATGGACAAATAATGAGAAGTCCGTTCTTGATAAGCTCTATGCAAGCCTCGATAATACAATAATACCGGTGAAAATCTACGATGAGTTGGAATCTCATAAAAGTGAGCCTATTTATTCCCGTACAGACCATCATTGGGCTCCATTAGGTGCATATTATGCATCGCGTTGTTTTGCAAATGCTGCAGGTGTGAATTTCAGACCCCTTTCATCCTATGATGCCAAGACGGTGCACAACTACGTAGGAAGTATGTACACCTTCTCTAAAGATATTGCCGTTAAGAATGCACCAGAAGATTTCGTCTATTATATGCCTCAGGGAATAGACTACAAGAGTTGGTTTATCAATTATACGTTGAGTAAAGGCAAGACGGTAGGTGAAAGTGCTCCTATTGAACGAAACTTCTTCATACATTATAAAGACGGTAGTGCCGGCGCATATTGTACCTTTATGGGAGGAGATACCCGTACTGTCAAGGTAGTGACAGAAAACAAGAATGGAAGACGGCTTATGATATTGAAGGACAGTTATGGAAATGCACTTCCTGCATATCTATTCTATGGCTTTGAAGAAGTGCATGTGGTAGATTTTCGTTATTTCCCTCACAGTATACGTAAATATGTTGCTGACAATTCAATAACAGATGTCTTATTTGCCAATAACTTGATACACGCTTGTTCGCCATCTACGACAAGGAAATATCTCAATATGCTGGCCCGATGAATGGAGGCTGGCTGTCGCTATTTAAGTAGGGTGACTTGCTTGAAAATGATTTGTAAGACAATTTGCTTATACTATAACAATATCAATTACATATATGACTAACGAGAGTTCAAAGAAATATTCAGCAGTATACATCGTTTTAATGAGCATTGCTTTCTTCTCAATAGCATTGGTCTTTAATTTCTTTCCTCGCAGTAAAGTGTCGGAATTGGAAAAAAGAGAACTTGCCGCTTTTCCAAAGTATACGGAAGACGCCTTGTTGAGTGGTGAGTTTACCAAGAAAGTCTCATCATGGTATAGCGACAGTGAACCATACCGTGATGTGTTGATGCAACTAAGTATGACGATAAAAGACATTATAGGTATAGCCCCGACAGAAAACAATGTCAGGTTTCATGCTGCAAAAACAACTGTGCCGGCAGATGACGAATACGATGATGCGTCGGATAGAAATGTTGGAGCATATAAGAATGAAATAACCGCTGACGATAATGCCAAGATTGCCAATGCCGGTATAATTGTAGTAGGAAAAGGTGATAAAGTCAGGGCGTTGATGGCCTTTGGCGGTAGCTCAAGAGGAGGTGGCCAATATTCTGAGGCTGCAAACAAATACAAAGAGGTTTTCGGTGATAAGGTACATGTTTATTGTATGGTGATACCTACAGCCGCGGAGTTCTATTGTCCAGACAATGCCCTTTCATGTACTCGTCCTCAGCGTCCGACCATTAACCATATATATTCTCAGCTTAGTCCGAAAGTGAAGGCCGTTGATATATATACTCCACTTGGCCAACATGCAAAAGAAGACATATATTTGCGTACTGACCATCATTGGGCACCTCTTGGAGCCTATTACGCCGCTCAGAAATTCGCTCAGGTCGCTGGCGTACCTTTCAAGCCCCTCTCAAGTTATGAGCGTAAGGTCGTGCATGGATATGTAGGTAGCATGTATGGCTATTCAAACGACATATCTGTCAAGAATGCCCCAGAGAATTTCGTCTACTATGTGCCGAAGAATGTAAAGTATACCACTACATATATAGATTATACAGTGGATAAGAATTATCATGTTACTTCAGTAAGTAAACCTTACAAGAGCATATTCTTTTACCATTATAAAGATGGAAGCGGTGGAGCATACTGTACCTTTATGGGTAGTGACATGAGGATCACTCAGGTCAGGACGGGAATGAAGAACCATCGGCGCCTGATGATTCTGAAGGACAGTTTCGGCAATGCCATTCCTGGTTATCTCTTTTACAGTTTCGAAGAGATACATGTTGTAGACTATCGCTATTTCGGTCGTAATATGAAGAAATATGTGGAGGAGAACAAAATAACGGATATTTTGTTTGCCAATAATATCTTCAATGCTTATTCTCCTAAGATATACAAGCGTTATCTCAATTTCTTGACGCAAGGTGACAATGTTCTGGTTGCTCCTGCGACTAAAAGTAAGGCCGCAGTCAATGCAAAAGAAAAAACAACAGAAAATGATGCTCATGACAAAATGCCTAATGAAAAGCGACACAAGGAAACTGTTCCTGTTTCAGAAGGTGAGCCTAAAGTAGAGACCAAGTCTTCACATCAGGCAACGCCCAATGAAAAGGGGGATAAAGAATGAAAAACAAACAGGACATGAAAAGGGTGAATATTACCTTTTGCATGTCCTGTTTGTTTTTGATGTACTTTTGTGCAGACTTTCTGGTAATCATTACATACTCCCGTCTGCAGAATTAACAATTATGCCTTGTTGGCTTTCAGCAAGTCTCTGATTTCAGTCAGAAGCAGCTCTTCCTTCGTCGGAGTTGTAGCTGCGACCGTTTCCTCCTTCTTCTCTTCCTCTTTTTTCTTTCTTGCCATCTTGTTTATTCCCTTGATGAGCATAAATACGCAGAGGGCGATGATGATGAAGTCGAAAGTCGTCTGAAGAAAATTGCCATAGTTGATAGTGGCAGGCTGTAATTTCTCAATTCCAACGTCAACCGATGGCAGTGTTACTTTCAGATCTCTGAAATTGACACCTCCGATAAGCCATCCGATGGGCGGCATGATGATGTCGTTCACTATAGAAGATATGATTTTTCCGAAAGCGCCACCGATAATCACACCGACTGCCATGTCAACGGCATTTCCTTTTACCGCAAACTCCTTAAATTCATTTATAAATTTGCCCATAGATTATTTTTATATAATTTAATAATTAAAGTTGATGCAAATATAGATATTTTTTGTAACTTTGCCGCCGTTAAAGAGGGAAAAGTTTAAAGTGGATGCTAATCTTCTCTTTTATATAATAGTAGAATTCAGGTATAACTGATTAGGCATGTAATTTAAAAGAAATATTTTATTATTTTCAACTTAAAATAAACATTACAATGATTAAGATTGGTATTAACGGTTTTGGTCGTATCGGCCGTTTCGTTTTCCGCTCAACATGTGAGGCTGAGAACGCAAAAGAAGTTCAGGTTGTAGCTATCAACGATCTTTGCCCTGTAGATTACATGGCATATATGTTGAAGTATGATACAATGCACGGACGTTTCAACGGTACAGTTGAGGCAGATGTTGAGAAGAACGAGTTGATCGTTAACGGAAACCACATCCGCGTTACTGCTGAGCGTGATCCTGAGAACTTGAAGTGGGACGAGGTAGGTGCAGAGTATGTAGTAGAGTCTACAGGTCTCTTCCTCGCTTATGATAAGGCTGAGAAGCACTTGAAGGCAGGTGCTAAGTACGTAGTGCTTTCTGCTCCTTCAAAGGCTGACGCTAACGGAAATCAGGCAGACATGTTCGTTTGCGGTGTAAACACAGACAAATACAACGGACAGAAGATCGTTTCTAACGCTTCTTGTACAACTAACTGCTTGGCTCCTATCGCTAAGGTGCTGAATGACAACTTCGGTATCGAGAACGGTTTGATGACTACTGTTCACTCTACAACAGCTACACAGAAGACTGTTGACGGACCTTCTATGAAGGACTGGAGAGGTGGTCGTGCCGCTGCTGGCAACATCATCCCTTCTACAACAGGTGCAGCTAAGGCTGTAGGTAAGGTTATCCCTGAGCTGAACGGCAAGCTGACAGGTATCTCTATGCGTGTACCTACATTGGACGTATCTGTAGTTGACCTGACTGTAAACCTCGCAAAGCCTGCTACTAAGGAGGCTATCTGCGCTGCTATGAAGGCTGCTTCAGAGGGCGAGTTGAAGGGTGTACTCGGATACACAGAGGATGCTGTTGTTTCTTCTGACTTCCTTGGCTGCCCATTGACTTCTATCTTCGACGCTAACGCAGGTGTATACCTCACAGACAACTTCGTAAAGGTTGTTTCTTGGTATGACAACGAGATCGGTTACTCTCACAAGGTTGTTGACCTGATCAAGATCATGAAGAAGCACAATGGTTAATTCATTGGCGTTTTTTCCGCAATTATAAAAAAAAGACCGTTCGGCATTGCCGTGCGGTCTTTTTTTATTAATTTTGTAAACCAATATTGTATTTCTAACTTTAAACGTAACTTGATATAGCCGAAATGATACCGATGATAACAATTCTTGGCCCTACGGCAAGTGGCAAGACAGATATTGCCACACATCTTGCAGCCGAACTGTCTGCAGAGATAATTTCTGCTGACAGTCGTCAGGTGTACAGGCGAATGGATATTGGTACAGGAAAAGACCTTGCGGACTATGTCGTTGATGGTAAGCGTGTGCCTTACCATCTGATAGATATTGTTGAGCCAGGCACCAAGTATAACCTATTTGAGTATCAGAGGGACTTTCTTGAGGCGTATAATGATATAAGGAGTCGTGGCAAGAATGTAATTTTGTGTGGTGGAACCGGTTTGTATATAGAGTCGGTGCTCAAGGGGTACAGACTTATTCCAGTGCCGGAAAATAAAGAGCTGAGGCATAAACTTGAGGGAAAATCCCTTCTCGAATTGACGTCAATTCTCGAACGTCTAAAGGCTGAAAACAACTCCAATATGCACAATTCTACGGATCTCGATACTTCTAAACGTGCAATACGTGCCATAGAAATTGAGATGGCGTACAAAGAGGCGCATATTGAAGAAAGGACATTTCCGAAGATAGACAATGTTATTATCGGTGTAGGCATAGACAGGGATTTGCGTCGCATGAAAATCACGCGGAGACTTGACCAACGCCTTCAGGACGGAATGGTTGACGAAGTGAAATCCCTGCTTGATTCTGGCATACCTGCCGACGACCTCATATATTATGGACTTGAGTATAAGTTCGTGACAGAATATATATTAGGGAAATCGACGTTTGAAGAGATGCACCGTTCATTAGAGATTGCAATACATCAATTCGCCAAACGGCAGATGACATGGTTTCGTGGTATGGAGCGTCGTGGTTTTACTATCCATTGGATAGATGCAGCTGATAGTATGGAAGAGAAAATTAACGAAATAAAGAAGGTATTATGAAAGAGCAAACTCGTTGGGGAATACTTTATTGCCCTAAGCACAGTGTCACAAGTCCGATGCGACGTTGGAAGAAAATAGAGAAGATACTCAATGCGTATCAAATCGACTATGATTTCGTTCAGAGTGAGAGTAGCGACAGTGTAGTTCGGCTAATCTCGATGTTTATCAGCAATGGCTATAAGACTATAGTTGTTGTCGGTGGAGATTCTGCGCTTAATGATGCCGTGAATTGTTTGATGAGTACCGACAAGGCTACTCGTGAATCAATAGCTCTTGGAGTTATTCCAAATGGAATGATGAATGAGTTTGCCCGTTATTGGGGGTTCAAGGAGAGTGAGCCTGAGCAGACCATAAAATGGTTGCAAGAAAGGAGGATAAGGAAGGTAGACCTCGGTTGTATCCGATATACAAACAAGAAGAACGAAAAGTGTCATCGTTATTTCCTTAATTGTGTTAATATAGGACTGTTGTCTGCAATAATGAATCTCAGAAACCAGACTCGTCGTCTTCTTGGTTCGCGTACTTTGTCATACCTGTTCTCTATGGCTTTGATGGTGTTCCAGCGTCTGGAATACAAGATGCATCTGAAAATAAACAATGATGTTGTCAAGCGTAAGGTGATGACTGTATGTGTTGGCAACGCTGAGGGTTATGGCCAGACGCCCAATGCTGTGCCGTATAATGGGTTGCTTGATGTCTCGGTGGTTTACCATCCAGAGATGATGCAGTTGATAGAAGGCTTTTATCTTTTGTTTACAGGTAAGTTTCTCAACCACAAGAGCGTACACCCTTATCGTACTCGTCGTGTTGATGTTCTTGATGCTTCTCATGCTATGGTATCCGTAGACGGCAGACTGCTCAAGACACCAGTCGGTGAGTATAGTATAGAGGTGGAGCAGGAAGTCATCAATTTCCTTATTCCTGAGTAATTACTATTATATGTTGTCTCTCATTATGGCAGATATCCGTCAAATACGACATTGTGGACTAATGACCGTTAATGGGTAAATAGGGTAGGGCGTAGTAGTGTTGTATTTATCCGTTTTCGGATATCTTTTTCAGCTCGTTCTCGTTGATGATTTTTATTTTCCTTCCGTCTATCGCTATGATTTTTTCAGCAGCGAAGGCGGAAAGGGTTCTTATGGCATTGCTCGTTGTCATGTTAGACATGCTGGCGAGCTCCTCTCTGCTGAGGTATATGCTCATTGTATATCCGTCGGCTTCAATCCCATATCTGTCTTTAAGTATAATTAGCGTTTCTGCCAGTCTGCCGCGGATATGCTTCTGTGTGAGGTTTATTGTCCTGCAATCAGCTTTTCCCAGTTCTATTGCCAGTTGTTTAATTAGTTGCATACATACATTGTTGTTTTGGTGCATCAGCTTGACAACCAGCTTCATAGGCATCGAAGCAACAATCGAATGTTCAAATGCAATTGCCGACGTGAGATAGTCGTCTTCTGCAAAATATGCTCTGAAGCTGAATATCTCTGACTGGCGTATTGTACGCAAAATCTGGTCGCGTCCCATTGCGCCGCTTTTGCATATCTTTACCTTTCCTGTGATGAGCCATTTGATGCTTTCAGGTATTTCCAGTTCTTTGTATATATAGTCGTTCTTGTTGTACTCCTCAACCGTTATATTCTCTGAAATTATCTTTTTCTCGTTGTCTGTCAGTGGTTCCCACAGGCTAAAAATGATGTCTTCAATCTTTTCCGTGCTAATTTCTTTGACTTTTACCATTTACCAAAACCTATTGTGCTGTTTGAGTTGTTTTATCCTTAGACTTTTTTCAATTTGCAAAAATACTGCTTTTTTCTTAAATGTTTAAACTTTACACTCAATTTTTATGTTATATAACATCTATTCCGGATTTATTCCGAAAAAATGAACACATTATTTTGTGGAATTAATAATTATGATTATTTTTGAAGTGCCAAACGATTGTATGGTTTCTATGCTTCAAGTTTGGTATAACATAATAAATGTATTAACACCTTAATAGAATATTATGAGCTATCTTCGATTTGAAAGAAGTCTGATGACCAATTTGGAAGAGTCTCTTTCCAGAGAGCTGCTCCGCACCAACCGGTCTGGCGCGTATTCTTGTTCGACGATTGTTGACTGTAATACTCGCAAGTATCATGGGTTGTTGGTAGTGCCCGTTCCTGAATTGGATGAAGAAAATCATGTATTGCTCTCCTCGTTGGACGTTACAGTAGTTCAACATGGTGCCGAGTTCAATCTTGGCCTTCATAAGTATCGCGGAAACAACTTCAGCCCCAATGGCCACAAGTACATCCGTGAATTTAATTGTGACAGTGTGCCGACTACCTTTTATCGTGTCGGGGGAGTCGTTCTGAAGAAAGAAGTCGTGTTCCAGCATTATGAGGACAGGATTCTTCTGAGATATACTTTGCTTGACGCCCATAGTTCCACAACGCTTCGCTTCCGCCCGTTTATGGCATTCAGAAGCGTCAGGGAGTTTACTCATGAGAATTCAGCGGCAAATAGGGATTACCAGCTTGTAGACAACGGAATCAAGACCCAGATGTATAAAGGTTATCCTTATCTGTATATGCAGTTCAGTAAGGGCAACGAGTTTGTCTTCCATCCAGACTGGTATAGAGGAATAGAATATCCAAAGGAACAGGAGAGGGGTTACGATTCTTATGAGGATCTTTATGTGCCTGGATATTTTGAGACAGAAATCAAGAAGGGCGAGAGTATTGTCTTTTCAGCCTCAACGTCAGAGATCAAGACTGGAGGATTGCTGAAACTCTTCCAGAATGAAGTTGACGAAAGAAATCCGAGAGACAATTTCTACCATTGTCTTGTAAATGCCGCTCACCAGTTCCATAACACCAAGAATGGTTCTGAGTGCTATCTGCTCTCCGGTTATCCTTGGTTCAAGAGCAGGGCTAGAGACACGTTCATCTCCCTCCCTGGTCTTACATTGGCAATAGACGAAGTGAGCTACTTTGAAAAGGTGATGGCTACGGCAGGGAAGGGCTATAAGGAATTCATGCGTGAGAAGCCCGTTACCGTTAGTCTCAGTGAGATAGACCAGCCCGATGTGCCATTATGGGCAATATGGTCTATTCAGCAGTATGCCAAAGTGGTAGGTGATGAGAAATGCCTTAAGAAATATGGCAAATTCATTTTTGACATTCTCCATTTCCTCTTGGAAGGCAAACATCCATATATGCGTGTAGAAGATAACGGTCTTGTATATGTTGACGGAAAGGGTAAGGTCATGACATGGATGAACTCCACTGTGAACGGCAGACTTGTCGTACCTCGCAACGGATATATAGTGGAAATCAACTCTTTGTGGTATAATGCTTTGGGCTTTGCCGCAAGACTCAACAAGATAGAAGGAGACGCTCAGTTTACGGAGACGCTTGAGGAATTGTCGGCACGATGCAAAGAGTCGTTCGTAAAAACATTCCTCAATGACTATGGTTATCTTTTCGACTATGTCGACGGCAATATGATGGATTGGAGCGTCAGACCTAATATGCTGTTTGCCATAGCTCTCGACTATTCGCCTCTCACGGCAGACCAGCGTAAAAGCATCCTTGATGTCTGTACCAGGGAATTGCTCACGCCAAAGGGCATGCGAACCCTCTCGCCAAAGAGCGGCGGCTATAATCCTATATGTGCCGGTCCGCAGATGCAGCGTGACCTGTCTTACCATCAGGGCACGGCATGGCCATGGCTTGGCGGTTTCTATATGGAAGCATGTCTCAAGATATATCGTCGCACGAGGCTCAGCTTCATCGAGCGTCAGCTGGTGGGATATGAGGACGAGATGCAGACAAACTGCCTCGGCACCCTGCCCGAGATGTTCGACGGCAACCCTCCGTTCAAGGCTCGCGGAGCCATATCCTTTGCGATGAATGTAGGAGAGACATTGCGCACTTTGAGTATATTGGAAAAATACACAGATATAATATAAGGAGGAAGACAGTATGAAAGTTTTAATGTTTGGCTGGGAGTATCCTCCTCATGTATACGGTGGTCTTGCAACTGCAAATTTCGGAATCACTCAGGGTCTTCATACCCAGGGCGACATTGACATAACATTGTGCTTGCCAAAGCCATTTGGTGATGAGGACCATACAGCAGCGCGTATCGTGGCGATGAATTGTGTGCCTATAGCCTGGCGCAACGTAGACTACGACTATGTGAAGAGTAGAATCGGCAATGTGATGGACCCCGATTATTATTATCGTCTGCGCGATCATCTCTATGCGGATTTCAATTATATGTATGTCAACGAGCTTGGATGCATGGATTTCGCCGGCGGTTACCCGTCAAATCTCCACGATGAGATAAACAACTATTCCATAATAGCTGGAGTGGTGGCTCGCACCGAGGATTTCGACATTATCCACGCCCACGACTGGCTTACTTACCCAGCCGGCATCCATGCCAAGCGGGTTAGTGGCAAACCGCTCTGCATCCACGTGCATGCCACGGATTTTGACAGGAGCCGAGGAAATGTGAACCCTACGGTGTATTCTATTGAGAAAGACGGAATGGATAATGCCGACTGCATCATGTGTGTGTCTGAGCTGACACGCCAGACAGTGATAAACCAATACCATCAGGACCCACGCAAGTGCTTTGCCATGCACAATGCCGTTTATCCATTGCGTCAGGAGCTACAGGACATTCCTCGCCCCGACCACACCGGCAAGGAGAAGATTGTGACCTTCCTCGGTAGGCTCACAATGCAGAAGGGGCCGGAGTATTTTGTCGAGGCCGCCAATATGGTGCTGCATCGCACCCGTAATGTGCGTTTCTGCATGGCAGGCAGCGGTGACATGATGGACCAGATGATTTATCTTGCTGCCAAGAGAGGCATTGCCGACCGTTTCCACTTCCCAGGCTTCATGAGAGGCAAGGAAGTCTACGAATGTTTGAAGGATTCCGACGTTTATGTCATGCCGTCTGTCAGCGAGCCGTTCGGAATCTCGCCTTTGGAGGCTATGCAATGTGGCACGCCTACGATAATCTCCAAGCAGAGTGGTTGCGGCGAGATTCTCACAAACTGCATTAAGGTGGACTATTGGGACGTTCACGCCCTTGCTGACGCCATCTACTCCATCTGCCACAATGACGGCCTTTTCCATTATCTCCAGGAGGAGGGCAAGAAGGAAGTCGACCAGATTACATGGGAGAAGGTGGGCTTGAGGATAAGAAAACTCTACGACCAGCTGCTTTCGCGTTAGTCAATATGATAATTAACAAAAAATCTATATAAGATGAAAACAATTTGCTTATATTTTGAAATACACCAGATAGTCCATTTGAAGAGATACCGTTTCTTTGACATTGGAACAGACCATTACTATTATGACGACTATGAGAACGACAGAAGCATAGGCGAAATAGCCGAGCGTTCTTATATGCCTGCGCTCAATGCGTTCCTTGACATGATAAAAGAAAACGGCGACTATTTCAAGGTTGCCTTTTCGCTTTCCGGAGTTGGTCTCGAGCAGCTTGAGTTACATGCCCCACAGGTGATAGCCAAGCTTCAGGAACTCAACGACACTGGCTGCGTGGAATTCCTGGCCGAGCCATATTCTCACGGACTTTCCTCTCTTGCCAACGACGAGTGTTTCATCGCCGATGTCAGGAGGCAGATGTCGAAGATGGAAGAATATTTCGGCAAGCGTCCTACCGTATTGCGCAACTCCTCGCTCATCTATAGCGACGAGATAGGCAATGTGGCAGCTTCTATGGGCTTCAAGGGAATGCTGACAGAAGGCGCCAAGCACGTTCTCGGTTGGAAGTCTCCGCATTATGTCTACAACTGTTGTCAGGCTCCTGGTCTGAAGTTGCTTCTCCGCGATATAGATCTCAGCGACGATATCAGTCTGCGCTTCAACGACAGTGACTGGGAAGGCTATCCGTTGTTTGCCGACAATTATGTCAACAGGATTGCCACACTGCCAGAAGACGAGCAGGTTATAAATATCTTCATGGAGCTTTTGGCTCTTGGCATTTCGCAGCCTTTGTCTTCAAACATCCTTGAGTTCATCAAGGCTTTGCCGAGATGTGCCCGTCAGAAGGGAATCACTTTCTCCACACCCTCTGAGGTGTGTGGCAGGATGAACAGTGTAGGCGACCTATTCGTGCCCGACACCCTGTCATGGGTCGATGAGGAGAGGGATGTGAGCTGCTGGCTCGGCAATCCTATGCAACGCGAGGCGTTCGATAAGCTCTACAGTATTGCCGACCGTGTGAGAATAGCCAACGACCCTCGCATCAATCAGGACTGGGACTATCTGCAGGCAAGCAACAACTTCAGATTTATGACCACCAAGCCGTCGAATGTAGGTCTAGACCGCGGCATCTACAATTCGCCGTTTGATGCCTTCACAAATTACATGAACATTCTTGGCGACTTCATAAACAGGGTGAACTCCCTCTACCCGGAAGAAATCGACAACGACCAGCTCGACTCTCTCCTCACCACCATCAAGAACCAGGGCGATGAGATTCAGGTTAAAGACAATGAGATAGTGCGTTTGAAAACCCGTCTGACAAAGGCTCAGGAGGATGTTGACAAGTTGAATGCCAAGCTTGACAAGTTGACTGAGAAAAAGAAGGCTGCTGCAGCTAAGACCACAACGCGCAAGACAGCAACTTCCACCCGCAAGACTGCCAAACCTGCAGCAGAGAAGGCTGACGACAAGAAGTAACGTTTGATCTATAATCGAAACAATCTGAAAGTCTGTTTAAGTCGGGCAATCTGAAAAGTCAGTTTAAGCGGGACAATTTTATGAAAAAGACAATCCGCCAATAACTATAATAATAAAAGACATGCGTTTCAGAATGCATGTCTTTTTTATTGGTACGCTCGATTCCTAATGTCACAAATGACCAATTTGGAGCTTTACTTATGTAGGTCTTTCAGGAATTCTTTCCAGCGCTTTTCATTATTTCTCGCCGTCTTTTCCTTTCTTCCATTCCGCCCATTCCTTCATCGCCTGCTGCCAGTCTGTTTGTTCTCCGGCTTCGATAGCCTGCTGCTGCTTTTCCTTTTCGTCCTTCGCCTTGTCGCGCGCCCTTTTCTCTTTCATCGCCTCAATCGTGGCTTCGTCCAGTATTCGGATCGCACCTCTTTTTATAGCCTCATTTAGTTCGTTGTCGCCGAACGCCTTGCCAGGCTCGTTGAAGTCAGAGATGTTGAATTCGAATTCCGTGCGCAGAGTGTGTCTTATCTCTTTCTGCTTCGCCCTGTTGGCAGAATTCTTCAGGTGCAGTAGCTTGCCTATTTCCTTGATTTCTTTTTCCGAGTATTTGTTTCTTCCCATGTTTGTAGTTTTGTGAAAACTTTTTATTTCGCCATTGCCGTCGATGCAGCCTTTTAGGTGCGTATCTGCGATGGAGATACTGCAAAGTTAATAAAAAAGCCGCTTGTGACAATGAAAATATTCAAAATCCGCCCTTTATAAAATGGCAGGAGCAGAAACAAAATGTGAAATAGCCGATTTTTCTTTGTGTTTCATTCCTTTTACACTACCTTTGTAGGCTGGAAGAATTATAAATGCAATTATGATAAACCAGCAATATCCCTCGAGATTGCTTGAAAAGGCAGTATCGGAATTTTCCAAGTTGCCAGGGGTGGGTCGCAAGACGGCGCTCCGTCTGGTGTTGCATCTGCTGCGTGAGGAGCCTGGTCAGACTGACTCTTTCGCCGCTGCGCTTTCGGATTTGCGCCACAACGTGAAACATTGTTCCGTGTGCCACAACATCAGCGATACCGACGTCTGCCCGATATGTGCCAATCCCCACCGCGATGAGGCTTTGGTCTGTGTGGTGGAAAACATACAGGATGTGCTCGCTATAGAAAACACGCAGCAGTACAACGGCCTGTATCATGTCCTCGGTGGCGTGATTTCTCCGATGGACGGCATCGGCCCCAACGACATAGAGATAAACTCTCTGGTTGAACGTGTGCAGGCCCACGACGAGATAGAGGAGGTGATTCTTGCGCTCAGTTCCACGATGGAAGGTGATACCACCAATTTCTACATCTCCCGCAAACTTGCCCCTCTCGGTGTGAAGGTCAGTGTCATAGCCCGTGGCATTTCTGTCGGCAACGAGTTGGAATATACTGATGAGGTCACTCTGGGCAGGTCGATCGTCAACCGCACGCCGTTCAATACCTGATCTCTGCTTGGCCGGTTCTGCCCCCCCCGTCCCCGTAGGAGAAAGGCTGTATTCCGCTGCTTGTGGTGGATGTGCCGCTGATATTCAGATGTTAATGCCCGGAGTATCCGGTTCCTCCCAAACTGGGGGGGGCAGATGGGGCTGATGTCAGAGGCTAGGTAATGACTCCGTATAAGGTTTCTCATCAGCTAAAAAAACTCAACAATAGTTCTTCGTTAACTAAAAAAAAACATGACAATGGAAGAAAATACATTACATCCCGCAAGGAAACTCTTGCTTGGACAACTCATTGCCTACCTTTTGCTGGCGGTCGCCGTGGTGGTGGGTTTCGAGTCGGACCTTCTAGAGGTGGGAGCCTGTGCGGAAGACGTGTTCGTGAAATACCAGATGCTCATGCTTATGGAAGTCCTCACGATATGCTTCATCCCCATGGCTCTCAAGATGTTCAGTCTTTCTGCGGTCCGCCGTCGTCTGAAGGCTGACAGAGTCCGTGGACTTGTCCTTTTCGGTTCCTGTCGTCTGGCGATGATAGGCGTTCCTCTCGTTGCCAATACCATTCTTTATTATATGTCGATGTCCGTGGCCTATGGCTACATGGCTATAATCGGCGGTCTGTGCTTCACGTTTGTTTATCCCAGCATAGGCCGTTGTATCAATGAAACCAATATTGGAGAATGAAAATCTCAGTAATAATAGTAAACTATAACGTTAGATACTACCTCGAGCAATGTCTCTTGAGCCTTCGCAAGGCCCTTGCCGACATCCCCTCTGAGGTGTTTGTCGTAGACAATCATTCGCGCGATGGATCCGTGGAATATCTCCGCCGCCGTTTTCGTGAAGTTACCTTCGTGGCGAGCACTCACAACCTCGGTTTTGCCCGTGCTAACAATTTCGCCATCAGGAAAGCCCAGGGCGAGTACGTGCTGCTGCTTAATCCCGACACCTTCGTCGGCGAAGAGACCATCCGTGAATGTCTGGATTTCATGGACGGCCACCCGGCAGCCGGTGGACTTGGTGTAAAGATGTTGAAGTGTGACGGCGATAAAGCGATGGAGAGTAGGAGAGGGCTTCCTTCGCCGCTCACCGCCTTCTATAAGATGTGCGGACTCTGCGGGCGCTATCCCCAGAGTCGCCGCTTCGGCAAATATTACATGAGCTATCTCAGCTGGGACGAGCCTGTCCAGATAGAGGTGATAAGCGGGGCCTACTGCCTGCTGCGCCACACGGCGATAGATAAGATAGGAATGTTAGACGAAGACTTCTTCATGTATGGCGAAGACATTGACCTCTCTTACCGTCTGCTCAAGGGCGGTTTCGAAAACTGGTATCTGCCCGTCTCCATACTCCACTACAAGGGCGAGAGCACCCATAAGTCCTCCTTCCGTTACGTCCACGTCTTCTATGAGGCCATGCTCATTTTCTTCCGCAAACACTACCGCCATCTCAGCTTCTGGATAAGTCTGCCTATCCGTCTCGCCATCTATGTCAAGGCCACCATAGCCCTCGTTCAGATGCTTCTAGGCAAGTCAGCCCATTCTATGGGCTTCTTCTCGGTGAAAAGGAAGAAAGAGCCAGAATACCTGTTCCTGTGCTCCGGGAAGAACCTCTCGTCCTGCCGTCGGCTTGCCGACAACCGTGGACTTACCGCCCGATTTGTGGAATGCTCCGTTGTCGATAGGGAGAAGGGGCATGAGGCTTATCTCGACAGGCTTTCTTCCGATACCGTTACCTATGTGGTCTACGACATCTCCCTCTTCAGCTATGGCGACATACTGCGAGCCTTTGAGGGTAATCCTCGCAAGAACGTGCTGATAGGAACCTTCAACCCCCGGAACCACATCCTCATCACCGACCAGGAAGTGCTGAGATGACGGCAGGGATGGCGATAGTGCCTGTTAGTCTACCTTGTCGGCAAGTATGATGCATGCGATACATAAGTGCCTATATAAATAAGGTGGACGATTCCTGCCCTACAAATAGTTGAGAATACAATTTCAGACCCCAACATGACAGCAGAGATGACAAGAGAAGAACTGCCAGCCGTGAGATTCCGCGCCATAGAGCCCGAAGATCTCGACGTGCTCTACAAGATAGAAAATGACACGAGCCTATGGAACGTGGGTGTCACCAACGTGCCCTATTCCAAATACATGCTTCATGAGTATATAGCCGGTTCAAGCGGTGATATCTATGCCGACAAGCAGGTGAGGATGATAATCAGCAATGACGCAGGCGATATAGTGGGCGTTGTAGACCTCACCGATTTCGATCCCCGCCATCGCCGTGCCGAACTCGGCATCGTGATCCAGTGTCCCTTCCGAGGGCGTCATTATGCCCAGGCGGCGATAGAGAGAATCAAGGCCTATGCCCGTGACATTCTCCTTATCCATCAGCTTTATGCTTATGTGGATTGTCAGAATTCCACCGCCCTGAGGACTTTTGAAAATTGCGGCTTTATAAGCTCCATAACCCTCAAAGACTGGCTTTTCGACGGCAAAAAATACCGTGAAGCGGTGCTTATGCAATATTTTTTATAAAAAAAGTTGCGAAAAGTTTTGGAGATTTCAAAATTATTCGTACCTTTGCAACCGCAAATGAAACGATAGAGTTCTGGTGCGTTAGTTCAGCTGGTTAGAATGCCTGCCTGTCACGCAGGAGGTCACGGGTTCGAGTCCCGTACGCACCGCAAAGAAGACTGCTATATGGCAGTCTTTTTTTATTTCATGGCATTTTCGCCAGAAAGAGATATTTATTTCCATAACGACATAAGAGATCAGACAGGTGATTTTTAATATTTAAGTTTTAGCTATAAAAGATGAAAAGACTGTATTTTTTGTGTGCAACGCTCTCGATCTACAGTTTGGGAGCTACGGCACAGGTGGCGTTGCCGCTCAGCGTGGACAAGGACGTCTTCAACGCTGACTCTATTTTCGTGGAGAAGACACGCGTGGGATGGGATGACACGGAAAGCGCCGTGAAGACCGATAACTTTCAGGACGGAGGTGTTGCCGTGTTCACCTTCAAGGACACTCCGGGAATGCTCCATCTCGACTATTCCAGAACGAGATACGGCAAGAGTAACGTGATGCTCATCCAGGAAAGCACGGACGGCAAGGAGTTCACCGACATCTATAATGGTGCCGCCTCCACTTCGTGGACCAACCTATCGGCAAACCTTAGCAAAGACACCCGCTACATCAAGCTCTATTACGACGCCAAATATACCTTCGGCGACGTTGGCTCACGCATGGGATATTGGCGAAATATCAACGTCACGGAGCCTATAGCCTCGCAGACAGATGCAGCCGTGCTCTCCATGGAGTATGGCTCAAAGGCAAAAGGAACGTTCAGCGTGGCTTATTCAAACCCCGCAGGCGATATCGTGGTCACCACCGCCGACCACCACATCACCTTCGGTCCTGAGGGTTCCACATCGTTCACCATATCCGGCGTTGCCGGCAAGGAAGGCTCTGCCATAGTGGACTTCTGTTATGACTCGGCGCTGGAGCCGATGCAGGTGGGTGAGCTTACTTCGCTCTTTACCGTTGCCGACTCCGGCAATGAGGGTTACACTAAAGAATACAAGCTTGTGGCAAACATTGACGCTCCGATCATGATCTCCAGACGAGAGGGCAGCATGACCACCGTTGTGGGTCAGCAGACCACAGACACGTTCAATGTTACCTATCTGCCTACTCTCTCTGCCGACGACATCACAGTGACTTCCTCTGCCGATGACGTGGCTGCCAGTGTGGCTCCCGATGCCGACGCCGAAAACACGCTCGTGGTAACGCTCACCTATGCTCCACAGGCAGCAGCAAAAGACGCACAGGCTACCGTGAGCGTTGCGGAAGCCACATCGGGAATGAGCCTTACCTATGTGCTCACTCTCAACGCATATCAGGCAAACAGCGTCATCACCACCGTTGACGAGTATAACGACTTTGCCTCGATTGCAAATCAGGGCTTCAAGGTGGATGCTGAACTTGCCGCTGACCTTGAGTTCAGCGCTGAGAATCCAAACGTGCAGATAACGAACTTCTCGGGCTCTTTCGACGGCAAGCGTCACACCATCAAGGGTTACGGCGCAGCTGAGGAGCCGGCTCTTTTCGCTGGTAGCTCGCTCACGGGCTCCGTCAGAAACCTCGCCCTCGACAACGTGAGTCTGCTCGACGCTGATGTGCAGTCGACTGACGAGGATGGCAACGGACTCTCCGTGGAGTGCTGCTACGGCACACCCTCTGACACCCCTGCCTTACAGCTCATGAACTATGCATACATGAACACCGAGAAGGTGATAAACTGCTTCACCCGTGTGCGTGGCGAGGAGATAGACCCCACCACAGGCGAAAGAGCCACCATGTATCTCTACAAACTCTCTGGCGGTACTCTCGGCATGCTCGAGGCCGACTCCAGAACCATCGAGGGCAAGTCAGCCTGCTTTGCTCTGTGGAAACTCCTCGATAGCGAAGACGGAGCTCCGTCTGTGTTCGGAATGAAGATAGGTGCCGACGAGATGCCTTCGTTCCTCACGGCAGACAACGCCATTTCAACGGCTAGATATTTCGCCAATGTGGCCGATGCCCAGGGTGGTGTCCTTTATGCTCAGGATGGCAGATACTATGCCGACAATCTCTCTGAGTTTGATTTCGAAGCCGACGCCAACGATTTCATCGTGCTCGATGCTGACAGCGAAACTCTCGGCAGCGACTCCGTTGCCTCGCTGTCTGCCAATGTGATTACTGCCGACGGAAAGGCAAACCTAGTGCGTCTTACCGATGGAGAGGATTATTTCTTCCCTTCAGCATCGGGACTTCAGCAAATTGCGGCTGCCCGAGTGGAATATGAGCGCCAGCAGTCGCGCAATGGTCTCTATGAGCCATACGCACTGCCATTCGATATTACTGCCAGTTCGCTGCAAGACCAGTTTGAGGGTGACCAGTTTGACATTGCTTTCTTAGACCCGTCGAAGAACGTAGTCGATGAGGCGCGCTCGCAGATTATCCTACAGTCTGCTTCAAACGAAGAATACAAAGGCTCCGTAGCGAAGACAATCCCTGCTGGAATGCCGTTCTTCGTTTCGTTGTCAGGCGTCGATGGCGATGCTGCAGTTCAGACCGTCATCTCGTTCGTTGGCGAGAACGTGGTTCTGACAGACCTCTCTGCCACTCCTGTCGACTATCTGCCCTTGAAAGGTACATTCAGCAGCACCAGTGCCTCTTCTATGGCTGGTGAGGAGTTCTATGCCTATATGCTCTCTCAGCTGACCGACGCCGATAAGGCGCAGCTCCTGTTCAGCGCTGCATCAGATGCCAGCGTTGAGGCTTTCAGAAACTGTATACTGCTTCACGGTAGTATCACCGACGGTGGCGTGAAGCCATTCTCTCTTGTCATCGACAAGGGCGCTGCTGACGGCATCAGCGAGGTGGCCTCCAACTCTTCTGCCGTCGCTTCTGCAATATACAACCTTGCCGGCCAGCGTGTCCTGAGGATGCTGCCGGGACAAGTGTATGTGTCTGGAGGAAAGAAGTTCGTGATGAAATAAAAACTCAAAAAACATGCATTCCTTCCGGAAAGGAAGGAAACGACAACTCCCCCGAATGGCGAGTGATTGGCAATTCAAAACTTTTTGATTCGGCCTTTCTCTCTTCCATTCGGGGGAGTTTCTTTGTTGGTAATTATGATAATATCTTTTCGCGGGGATGCATTTCCTGTAGTGTCTAATAAACGGAAAGAACCCAACCGAGATTATGGATTGTGGCTTGCTTCAAGCTCCTGCTTTATAAATCGCCATGTGTAGCCCTTGCCTGAGCGAGCCACCTCTTCGGGAGTGCCGGTCGTCATCACGTTGCCGCCGCCGCTGCCGCCCTCGGGTCCCATGTCTATGATGTGGTCGGCGAGCTTTATCACGTCGAGGTTGTGCTCGATGATAATCACGGTGTTACCTTTGTCTACGAGCCGCTCCAGCACGTTCATCAGTATGCGGATGTCTTCGAAGTGGAGTCCCGTGGTGGGCTCGTCGAGGATATACATCGTTTTGCCCGTGTCGCGTTTGCTCAGTTCGGTGGCGAGCTTCATGCGCTGGCATTCTCCGCCGCTGAGTGTGGTGGAGGGCTGTCCGAGCTTGATGTATCCCAGTCCCACGTCTTGTATGGTCTTTATCTTGCGCAGTATGTCGGGTACGTTTTCGAAGAATTCCACTGCCTGGTTTACGGTCATGTCGAGCACGTCGGAGATGCTCTTCCCCTTGTATCTCACTTCGAGCGTCTCGCGGTTGTAGCGTTTGCCATGGCACACCTCACAGGGCACCATCACATCGGGCAGGAAATTCATCTCTATTGTCTTGTATCCGTTGCCACCGCAGGCTTCGCAGCGTCCGCCCTTTACGTTGAAGGAGAAGCGTCCGGGCTTGTAGCCTCTGATTTTGGCTTCGGGCAGGTTTACGAACATCGCCCTGATGTCGCTGAACACTCCCGTGTATGTGGCGGGGTTTGAGCGTGGCGTGCGTCCTATAGGCGACTGGTCCACGTTGACCACTTTGTCGAGGTGTTCCATTCCCTCTATGCTGTCGTAGGGCATAGGTTCTTTGAGCGAGCGGTAGAAGTGTCGGCTGAGAATGGGCTGGAGAGTCTCGTTTATGAGTGTGGATTTTCCGCTGCCGCTCACTCCCGTTACTACGATCAGATTGCCCAATGGGAAGTCAACTTCCACGTTCTTCAGGTTGTTGCCCTTCGCGCCGTGTATGATGATATGGGATCCGTTGCCCGGTCGGCGCTCTTGGGGCACGGGGATGCTCTTGGTGCCGTTGAGGTAGTCGCTCGTCACGGTGTGCTGGCGGAGCATCTCCTGTGGTGTGCCTTGGAATACGAGCTTGCCACCCTTGCGTCCGGCTCCCGGTCCAATGTCCACGATATAGTCGGCGTTGAGCATCATGTCCTTGTCGTGTTCTACCACTATCACCGTGTTGCCGATGTCTCGCAAGTCTTTCAGCGAGGTGATGAGCTTTTCGTTGTCGCGCTGATGGAGTCCGATGCTCGGCTCGTCGAGGATGTAGAGCACGTTGACGAGCTGTGAGCCAATCTGTGTGGCTAACCTTATGCGTTGGCTTTCGCCTCCGGAGAGCGACACCGACTGGCGGTTGAGGGCGAGGTATTCCAGTCCCACATCGAGTATGAATCGTATTCTGGTCCTTATCTCCTTTAGTATTTCTGCAGCTATCTGCCTGTTTTTGTGGTCGAGGTGGGCTTCGGCTTCATCGAGCCACAGGTAGAGCTGCCTGATGTCGAGTTCTGCCACCTGCGAGATGTTCTTGTCGTAAATACGGTAGGAGAGCGATTCCTTATTGAGCCGTCCGCCGTGGCATTCGGGACAGGTCTTTACGCTCATGAACTGTTCTGCCCATTTCTGCGCTTCCTTGCTGTCGTCGCCCTGGATGGCTGCCTGAAGGTATTTCACCACTCCGTCGAAGCTGACAAAATAGTCGCTCGTTGTATGTACCACCTCTTTCTTTATCCTTATCTTCTCGAGCTTGCCGTAGAGTATGTCGTTGAGAGCGTCGTCGGGCAGTTCCGCCACTGGTGTCTTGAGCGAGAACCCGTAGTCGTCGAGTATGGCATCTATCTGCCAGAATATCATCTGGTTCTTGTATTTTCCGAGTGGCAGTATGGCTCCCTCGTGTATCGAGAGCGAGGTGTCTGGGATTATCTTCGCGAGGTCAATCTCGTTCACCGTGCCCAGTCCCTTGCATCGGGGGCATGCTCCTTCGGGGGAGTTGAACGAGAATTTGTTAGGTGCCGGGTCGTTGTAGGCTATTCCTGATGTGGGGCACATGAGCCTCTTGCTGTAGTATTTCGCCTCGCCCGTGTCCTTGTCCATTATCATGAGCAGTCCGTCGCCCTGCCTCATTGCTGTCTGTACGCTCTTGCGCAGCCGTTCCTGGTCTTTTTCCCTTGCCTGTAGCTTGTCCACAACCACTTCAATGTTGTGGTTTTTGTATCTGTCGAGCTTCATTCCGCTCTTTATCTCCATGACCTGTCCGTCCACGTGCACGTAGAGGTACCCCTTCTTGAGCATACTCTCGAAGAGTTCGCGGTAGTGTCCCTTCCTGTTTCTCACCAGCGGGGCGAGGATAAAGATTCGCTTGCCCTCATAGGCGGTGAGTATCATTCTGATAACCTCTTCCTCTGTGTATCTGACCATTTTTTCGCCTGTCACGTAGCTGTAGGCTGTGCCGGCTCGGGCGTAGAGCAGTCGCAGAAAATCATAGATTTCGGTGGTGGTGCCCACAGTTGACCGTGGGTTCTTGTTGGTGGTCTTCTGCTCTATGCTTATTACGGGGCTCAGACCCGTTATCTTGTCCACGTCTGGGCGCTCTAGTCCGCCCAGAAAGTTACGGGCATAGGCAGAGAATGTTTCCACGTAGCGCCTCTGCCCTTCGGCGAAGATTGTGTCGAAGGCGAGTGATGATTTTCCTGAGCCGCTCATTCCTGTTATCACGGTGAGGCTATGGCTTGGGATTTCCACGTCGATGTTTTTCAGATTGTGCACCCTGGCTCCCCAGACGCATATCTTGTCGTCTTCTCTTTTCATCTGGCGGTTCCTCCTCCCGTGTTGGTGCCTTCGGTGTAGCCTCTGAGCAGGTTCACGTCTCTCTTTATATTATAGGTCTTGCCGTCGGCGCCCTTAGCTTTCACGAGCACATAGTACACGCCCTGTGCCACGTCCTTGCCTTTGTATTTGCCGTCCCATCCGTCGGCGGGGTTGGTCCATTCATAGAGCTTCTGCCCCCAGCGGTTGAAGATGTAGGCGTGGAATTCGGTGAGCGACTGGTAGCCGTCTTTCGCCTTGTAGATGTCGTTTATGCCGTCGCCGTTGGGTGAGAAGGCGTTGGGCATTTCCAGCTTGCTTTCGCTGATGGTGACGCGCAGCGGCTGCTGTTCGCTCCAGTATTCCTGTCCGTATTGTATCACGTCGTTGCCCTTGGTGAAGGTGGCGTAGAGCACTATGCTGTGGCTGCCAGCCTTGGTGAAAGTGTATTCCGTGTTCTCCTCATACCTTGTGAGATAAGGTTCTGTAGAGCCCTCGCGGGTGAAGCGCCACTCGTAGGTGGCGGTGTAGTCGCCCACGTTGCTGGCGTTGGCTTGGAAATAGCCCTTGAGCGGGGCCTGGCCCGACATCTCGGCGCTTTCGGTCACTTCGCCGTCCACGCTCGTGTAGGTGGCTGTGGGGTTGATGGTCGGGGTCTCGTCGTCGGCGAAGGCGTTGCCGGCGAACAGGAACAGTGATAAGAATGCTAATATTTGTCTTGTCGTTGTCATGCTAATAACTATTTTTGCAAAAATACGGCTTTTTTCTTTGTCCTGCAAAATAATAGAAAAGATATTATTTGTGAGTTTGGATTTTTCAACTTATCTTTGTGCCCAAATAAATGATTTGAAAATAAAATGAAAAGTTTGTTCAGATTTTCCATGTTGCTGGTTATGTTGCTCTTTGCCGTCGTGGCAGAGGCGCAGCAGCAGAACTACCGCGAGATGCATAAAGTTAAGAAAGGGGAAACCCTCTTCGGGATCGCGCGTAGGTATGAAATCACCGTGGACCAGCTCATAAAAGCCAACCCCGACATGAATGCGGTGGGCTACGAACTGAAGAAAGGCGACTATATCTTCATACCATATCCCGACGGGCAGAAGCCTGAAGCCACGCAGAAACCTGCCGCTTCGCAGAAGGCAAAGGACGACAAGACAGTGAGGGTGGGCATTATGCTGCCGCTTCACAACGTGGACGGCGATGGAAGGCGCATGATAGAATACTACAGAGGATTCCTCATGGGATGCGACGAGCTGAAGAAGGCCGGGCAGAACGTGGAAGTCATGGCATGGAACGTGCCCATCGACGCCAACATCAGCCAGACACTCGCCAAGGAGGGTGCCGACAGGTGTGACGTGATTTTCGGTCCGCTATACTCCGCACAGGTTGCGCCGCTGGCGGCTTTCGCCAAGCAGCACGGCATAAAGATGGTGATACCATTCTCCATAACAGGAAACGAGGTGGAGAAAAACCCGAACGTGTTCCAGGTATACCAGTCGCCGCAGTTCTTCGCACAGCAGACGGTGAAGTATTTCATCGAGCGCTTTCAAGGGTCACACGTGGTGGTGGTGGACTGCAACGACGCCAAGAGCGACAAGGGAGTATTCACCATGGCGCTCAGAATGGCGCTCGCAGAAAAGGGAATGACATGCAGCATCACAAACCTCTCAAACAGCGGGGAATATTTCAGCAAGGCATTCAGCAGGCAGAAACCAAACGTGGTTGTGCTCAACACAGGACGCTCGCCCGAGCTGAACACAGTGATAACAAAGCTCGACCAGCTGAAGATGGACCAGCCTGGAGTGAAAATCTCACTCTTCGGATATACAGACTGGCTTATGTATGCAAAATACAATCTCGACAAGTTCTGCAAGTATGACACATACATACCCACACATTTCTATTATAACCCACTCTCATCATCCACACAGGCATTCGAGAGGGAATACAGACTGAAATTCGACCAGAGCCTGATGGATTACCAGCCACGGTTCGCTATAACAGGACACGACCACGCTCTCTTCTTCATCAGAGGAATAAGCAAGAAGGGCAGACAGTTCCTCGGGACAGAGGCCGACAGCAATGTGCTGCAGACTCAGCTGCATTTCAAGAAGGCGGGAAGCCAGGCAGCAGGAATGCAGAACGTGGCGCTGAGCTTCGTTCACTACAACACGAACCACTCAATATCCATAATCAATTATTGACACGCCGCCACAAGCCGTGGCGACGGCAAAAGGACAAAAAGACAGATGAACAGAATGACAAGAATTCTCGCCGTGGCACTTTTTATGACGCTGCTGATCCCCGTAGGCACAATGGCACAGGTGGGAGAGCATCGAAGCGTGTTCAGCATAGGAGCCGGAGGAGGATACGTGATGAGCAACGTTGGATTCACGCCAAAGGTAAACCAGAAAATGTATGGCGGAATGATGGGAGGATTAGCATTCCGCTATGTGTGTGAGAAATATTTCAACACCATCTGCTCGGTGCAGGCAGAAGTAAACTACGCCAAGATAGGGTGGAAGGAAGACATACTCGACCTCAACGATTCTCCCGTGATAAACCCGCAGACAGGAGCGGCAGAGGAATACTCGCGCACCATAAACTATATACAAATTCCCGTGTTCGCACATCTGGCATGGGGAAAGGAAAAGAAAGGAATGCAGTTCTTCTTCCAGGCAGGGCCACAGGTGGGGATCTGGCTCAGCGAGTCGACAGAAGCAAGCTACGACCTCTCGGCACCTAATCTGCAAGACCGTGCAAACAGGACGGTGGCGCAGGAGACCATGCCCGTGGAAAATAAATTCGACTATGGAATAGCTGCCGGACTCGGAATGGAATACTCGCACCCCAAGGCGGGACACCTTCAGCTGGAAGGAAGATACTATTACGGACTCGGCAACATCTACGGAGACTCGAAAAAAGACTACTTCGGAAAGTCGAACTTCGGAAACATCGTAGTGAAGCTCACTTACCTCTTCGACCTCACGAAGTGAAGCAGATAGCCGTTCGGTCGCGACGCAAGACTGCAGAAGCGGCAGAATGCTGTCGAGGTGGCGGTAAGGCTGCCTAAACAACGGTAAAACAGCTCAGACGACGGGAAGCAGCCGGGCGGAAAGGTTAACCAAGAAACATTATTAACTATTAACTATAAAAAAAACACAATTATGTTTGAAAATCAACCAAAAGGTTTGTGGGCATTAGCCTTGGCAAACACAGGTGAGCGTTTCGGATACTACACTATGCTCGCCGTGTTCTTACTCTATTTGCAGGCCAACTTCGGATTCCAGACCGGAGTGGCAAGTACCATCTACTCAACATTCCTGATGATGGTCTACTTCCTCCCGATTATCGGAGGTATAGCTGCCGACAAGTTCGGATTCGGAAAAATGGTAACCACAGGTATCTTCATCATGTTCATCGGATATCTCGTGCTCTCACTACCTCTCGGCAAAGACAGCGTGGCAATTGCTGCCATGGGAATCTCCCTCATCCTCATCGCATTGGGAACAGGTCTGTTCAAAGGAAACCTACAGGTAATGGTAGGTCGTCTTTACGACGAGCCACAGTTTGCCAGCAACCGCGACTCCGGTTTCTCACTTTTCTATATGGCAATCAACATCGGCGCTATGTTTGCACCTACTGCTGCCATCAAGATCATGAAGTGGGCGCAGATGAGTATGGGCGTTTCTGAGGCTGATTCTTACCACTTCGCTTTCGCCGTGGCTTGTGCTTCGCTCATCCTCAGTATAGCAATCTATTATGCTTTCAGCTCTACATACAAGCACGTTCTTGCAAACGAGACAAAGGCCAAGTCGGATGATCCGGCAGCAAAGGCAGAAGTCAAGGAACTCTCTCAGGCTGAGACAAAGGAGCGCATCGTTTGTCTGTGTCTCGTCTTCGCAGTCGTTATCTTCTTCTGGATGGCGTTCCATCAGAACGGAAACACGCTGACACTCTTCGCACGTGACTTCACACAGAAGACTTCTGAAGGTCTGCAGTCTATGGCGTTCGACGTGACAAACCTCGTGGCTTGTATCTTTGTGGTTTACGGAAGCTTCGCTCTTGCACAGAGCAAGACCGGCAAGGGCAAGGGCATCGCATTCGGAGTTATCCTCGCTGCCATAGCTTTCCTCTTCTACAAGTATACCACACTCGACAGCCACGTAGACATTGAGGCTCCTATCTTCCAGCAGTTCAACCCTTGCTATGTGGTGGCTCTTACACCAGTAAGCGTGGCTCTCTTCTCATGGCTCAACAAGAAGGGCAAAGAACCAACATCACCAGAGAAAATCGGTCTCGGTATGCTCGTTGCAGCTCTCGGATTCGTGTGGATGGCAGTATGCTCAATGGGTCTTGAACTTCCGCTCACACAGGGCAACGCAGCTACGGAAGGCGCACGAGTAAGCGCAAACGTGCTCATCTCTACTTATCTCATTCTGACATTTGCAGAGCTCCTTCTTTCGCCAATCGGTATCTCGTTCGTGTCGAAGGTTGCTCCTCCAAAATATGCAGGTTTGATGATGGGTCTCTGGTTCGGTGCTACTGCTATCGGAAACCAGCTCGTTATGGTGCCTGGCATCATGTGGGGCATGAACTTCAACCTCGTGACTATCTGGGGAGTTCTTGCAGGCATCTGTCTCGTTTCGGCACTCTTCATCTTCTCTATCATCAAGAAACTCAACAAAGTTTCATAAGCAAGAATAAAATTCCTCACAGAAATTTATTGGCATAAAAGCACAATATAAACAAATAACATTCCGGTCCATCCGCTCATGTAGGCTATGTATCCGTAGGCTGCATCGGGCGGATGGATTTCTTTTATTCCGTAACCTCATTCCTGTCATTTAGCTTTAGACGTTCTTCCGTTGAGCAATGATGAGAGATTCACGCTTACCTCAATCTGCCATTATACCGTATGGGTTAAACAAAAGTAAAAAAACGAACATGTCACGCTAAGAGCCGTTAACGCTTACAGATTGATTGTTAAAAGAGAAGAAAAGTATGAGACATTATGGCAGTTTTACATTTGTTGCGTCTATATTTGCACTCCGAAAACCAAACTGAAATGTGTAACAATAAAGATATTTTGAAATGAAAAAACTATCTAATCGAATTGCGATGGCTGCAATGTCACTTACATTGACCATTGCGACGCCAACAGCAGCTTTTGCGGGCGTCAATGCAGTTCCAAGTCAACCAGTTGACCTGACTTACGCAGCAGAGAAGGCTCTGCCATCTGTGGCGCATATCCGTTTCTTGCAGAATAGCAAAGTGCAGACCGTTGACGTGCAGTCTGATCCCTTCGGAGACTTCTTCGACCCATTTGGCTTCTTTGGAAACCCTGGGAATGGTGGCACGCAGAAGAGAAAAGTGCAGACTCCAAAGAGAGAAGGTTCCGGTTCAGGAGTCATCATATCTACCGACGGATATATCGTGACCAACAACCACGTGGTGGATGGAGCTGACGAACTAACCGTGACGCTCAACGACAACAAAGAATATTCTGCCCGCATCATCGGTACGGACAAGACTACAGACCTCGCACTCATAAAAATCAGTGCCACAAACCTGCCAGCCATGCCTATCGGCGACAGCGACAAGCTGAAAGTGGGAGAGTGGGTGCTTGCAGTGGGAAATCCTTTCAACTTTAACTCCACAGTTACAGCAGGAATCGTAAGCGCCAAGGCGCGGTCGCTCGGAGCCAACGGCATAGAGTCGTTCATTCAGACCGACGCTGCCATCAACTCTGGAAACTCCGGCGGAGCATTGGTAAACACACGTGGGGAGCTCGTGGGTATCAATGCCATGCTTTACTCACAGACCGGAAGCTATAGCGGCTATGGATTTGCCATCCCTACCACTATCATGAACAAAGTAGTGGCTGACCTGAAGAAATACGGAGTTGTGCAGCGTGGTGTGCTCGGAGTTTCAGCTACCGACGTGAACAAGTATTTCGACTCGCAGAAAGAACAGGGCAAGGAGGTAGACCTCGGAACCATGGAGGGAGTATATGTAGCCAAGGTGGATGAGGACGGCTCTGCAGCCGAGGCCGGAATCAAGGAAGGCGACGTGATCATAGCCGTAGATGGCAAGAAGGTGGTCAAGATGAGCGAATTCCAGGAATATCTCACAAACAAGCGCCCTGGCGACAAGGTGACCGTGACATATCTGCGCAAGAAGCAGAAAAAGACCGCTACCATCACTCTCAAGAACGAGCAGGGCAACACGAACATTGTGAAAGACGCTGACCTGGATGTTCTCGGTGGAACATTCCGCCCGGTGACAGAACAGGAGAAGAAAGATCTGAACATCAGCTACGGATTGGTAGTGACAAAGGTTACCGGCGGAGCGCTCAAGGATGCGGCAGTTTATAAAGGCTTCGTAATCCAGCAGGCTAACGACATACCGATGAAGACTCTCAACGACCTGCAGAAGGCAGTCAAGGACGCTTCTACAAGCAAAGATCCTGTGCTTATCCTCAAGGGATTTTCGCCAACAGGAAAGAAGGCTTACTTCGCTGTGATGCTTGACAAACAGTAAAATCTTTCGACTGAATAACGATAAAAATATCAATGGCACAGGCAAACTACCTACATAAAGGCAGTTTGTTTGTGCTTTTTTTATTCAAAACAGGCAGTTTTTACTTCATATTCATAGGTATTTGAAAAAAAAGAATATAATCTTTTGTCGTTAGAATAAATAATATTATATTTGCATTTGGTAAATTAGTTAAAACTTTTTTCTATGAGACAACTGAAAATCACATCATCCATTACAAACCGCGAGGACCTTTCGCTTGACAAGTACCTGCAGGAAATCGGACACGAAGAACTGCTGACCGTAGACGAAGAGGTGGAATTGGCGCAGCGGATAAAAAAAGGTGACCGGAAGGCACTTGAACGCCTCACAAAGGCAAACCTCAGATTCGTTGTCTCAGTCGCTAAACAGTATCAGAACCAGGGTCTCAGTCTTCCTGACCTTATCAACGAAGGGAATCTCGGACTCATAAAGGCTGCTGAGAAATTTGATGAGACAAGAGGCTTCAAGTTCATATCATACGCCGTGTGGTGGATAAGGCAAAGCATTCTGCAGGCTATTGCAGAGCAGAGCAGGATAGTGAGACTGCCACTGAATGTGGTGGGAACCGTGAACAAGGCTAACAAGGCGCAGAACAAATTTGAACAGCAATACGAAAGAAGGGCTAGCGTTGACGAACTCGCAGAGCAGACTGACCTGCCGGAGGACAAGATACGCGAAGCTATGAAAATCAACGGAAGACACGTGTCCGTTGACTCGCCAATAAAAGAAGGTGAGGAAGGAAGCCTTATTGACATAATGGCTAACTCCGACTCGCCGGATCCTGACAATGAGCTCGTGATGGAATCCCTGCGCGAGGAGATAAAAAGAGCGTTGCAGGCCCTGAACGAAAGAGAGCGCAAAGTCATAGAGGCTTTCTTCGGAATAGACCAACCGGAAAAGACGCTTGAGGAAATCGGAGTGCTGTATGGACTGACAAGAGAACGCGTAAGGCAGATTAAGGAAAAGGCAATACGCCGACTACGCCATTCCACTCAGAACAAACAGCTGAAATCCTTCCTCGGTAGCTGATAGCCTACAGACAAGGGAAAGGCGTCTGTAGGCTTGGCGTATCGAAATTCCATAGGTGGAAACGATATGAAAGTCCGGTGCTACTGAATGATGGAGACCAGGGTCCGGGTGATTTCTGAAATGGATAAATGAGTATATAAAAAAAACGAAATAGAAACAATACGAATAACAGAATAATGAGATCTTTAAAATATGTGTCACTTATGGCTGTACTGCTTTTGACGACAGTACAACTGGCTTATGCTGCCAAGGGAAAGGGAGTCAAGACTACTTATGTGTTTGGTGTGGCAACATCGTTCAATGATTCTACGGCTTATGTAACTGCCATTCAGCAGCTTGACTCTGTAACGACTGTAGGAAAAATAGGCATTCTGGCAAACAAACAGGAGTATTCTTATCAGCTACGTGAGTTCATGGGTGGCAAAGGTATTCAGCATGCTACTTGTGTAACAGTAAATGCCAAGTCTCGCAAAGAGGCAGAGAAATCATTGAGCTCTATGAAGCAGCGGCTGGCTGGCAAGAACAAACTCATCGTAAAGCAGATACCCGCTGAAGAGTTCGCCTATCAGCGTGTGGTGATGGCGCATTGAGAATGGATGCAGGGACCTGTCTTTATTTTATAATTGAAATAATTCGAAATGCTCTATCGAATAGCGGAATTCCCTATTGAAATAAGTTTCTCGGAGGATTATACCGATGGAACAAGTCTGATTCCTTCTTTCACACCCTTTGTCATTGGTAGGATGTGTAAGGAGGAGTCTTTGTTGCTGCGTCTTTATGTAGACGATAAACTGCAGCCTAAAAAAGAAAACAGGGAACGTATTGGAGATTTTGATACGGGGAATGGCAATGTAATAGTAGACCGCTTCCCGGATTCCAGTTATCAGTATATAATAAAGGATCTTGAAGGCAGGGCTTGCTGCCTGCTACAGACAAACGCAGACTTCAACGATTGTCGCTGTGCGCTGAACGGTGATTTCTTCATGAGGCAGTATGCGCTCAACAATGCCGTGATGATGGCTTTCTCGTTTGCTGCAAGTTTTCAGAAGGCTTTGATGATTCATGCCTCGCTGGTGAGACACAACGGACGTGGCTATGCTTTCATAGCCCAAAGCGGAACGGGAAAGAGCACTCAGGTGAGCAACTGGCTGAGGTATATACCAGACTGTGACCTTATGAACGATGATAATCCTGTGGTGAGAGTCATCGGCGAAGAAGTGTTTGTTTATGGAACTCCGTGGAGTGGTAAGACGCCATGCTATCGTGATGTGAAAGCGCCTCTGGCAGCAGTAACTCGTATTGAACGCTGCGAGAGAAACTGGGTGGAAAAACTGCCTACGGTGGCGGCTTTTGCTTCATTCCTACCTTCGTGTTCCACTATGAGATGGGACAAGAGGGTTTTTGACAATGTCTGCAACTGTATTTCTGACGTGATAAGATTTTCCGAATTATATACGTTGCATTGTCTGCCAGACAGAGAGTCGGCAGAGGTCTGTCACTCGATGATTGACCATGAATGAACTTGAGCCTGTTCAGATAATACATAATCTTATGAAGAAGAGAGAAGAGAAATTGTTTTCAAATTCAGAACTTATTCCAGAGGTTATAAGTCTTCTGGAGGAAGGACATACCGTGACCTTGCCACTGAGAGGATATAGTATGCGGCCCTTTCTTGAAGACAACCGTGACAAGGCATTGCTCATTCGGGCGAGAGACCCTAAAGTGGGAATGCCCGTGCTGGCAGAAATAGGCGAGAATTATTTCGTATTGCATAGGATTGTGAGCATAAAAGGAGAGAATGTGGTACTTCGTGGCGACGGAAATATCGGTACAGAACGCTGCAAGCTCTCTGACGTAAGGGCGGAGGCAATAGGATTCTACCGCAAAGGCAGGGAACATATCGACAAGACCAATGGTCTGAAATGGTGTCTATATTCGTTTCTGTGGACAAGACTGACGCCTCTCATAGTGCGTCGCTACATACTTGCTGCTTATCGCAGGATTGTTAAAACCGAAAATATCAATTGAAAAATATGCGTAAGAAACCTGGATTTAATCTTCGTGACGTCTGTGGAGAGCAGATTGTCGTGGCTGAGGGTAAAGAGAACATAGACTTCAGCAATATCATAAGTATGAACGAGACTTCGGCCTTCCTTTGGGAGGCTTTGGGAGACAAGGAGTTTGATGCCGATATGATGGCTTCTTTACTTTTGGAAAAGTATGATGTTGATGCTGAAGTGGCAAAGGCAGACTGTGAAAATTTGCTTCGTGGGTGGAGTGAAATAGGTATCGTGGAATAATAACGACGACATGATCTTATGCTCAAATATATGTTCTGACAGTAGGTTGAGGATAACCAGTTGGTGCATGTTGGTATGGGCGTTGTTCTTTGTTATAGCTAAAAGTCTTGCTTTTTGTAGCTATAAGAATTGTTCATTGTAGTATAAAATGCATTTTGTAGCTATAAATTGCTCTTAGTAGTGTCCTTTTTGATAAATTAATAATGGCGGTTTCCCTTTAGACTTTATGTCTTGTTGGGGAAACCGCCATTATCCTTTTATATTCGTTTGGTTCTTTTGTTCCAAATCATGTGTGTCAGAAGCTTACTTCATCTTTTCAACAAAGAAGTCTGCAATCTGTCTGAGCAGGTGGTTGCGAGTGTTGCCACCATAGATGCTGTGGTTGCGGTTGGTGTAGATGTTCATGCGGAAATCCTTGTCTGCCTGAATAAGAGCCTCCGTGTATTCATATGCGTTCTGTGGATGCACGTTGTCGTCTGCAAGGCCATGACAGATAAGGAGGCTGCCGCTGAGACCAGCCGCTCTCTTGATCGGGTTGGTGTCGTAACCTGCAGGGTTCTCCTGAGGAGTACGCATATAGCGCTCTGTGTATACGGTGTCGTAGAAACGCCAGTCTGTTGGAGGTGCTACTGAAACACCTGCCTTGAATACGTTTCTTCCCTCGCTCATGCTCATGAGAGTGTTGAAGCCACCGAAGCTCCATCCCCAGATGCCGATGTTGTTTTTGTCTACGTATGGCAGAGTGCCAAGATAGAGAGCTGTTTCCACCTGGTCTTTCGACTCAAGGTCGCCAAGCTTGAGATATGTGCATTTCATGAATTCTTCTCCTCTTCCGCCAGTGCCGCGTCCGTCAACGCAAACCAGGATGAAACCTCTGTCAGCGAGATATCCGTCATAGAGACATCCGTTGCCCATTGAACCTACTGCCCATGAGTTTGTAACCTGCTGACTGCCAGGACCACTATACTGCCACATGATGACAGGATATTTCTTTGATGCGTCAAAATTGTGTGGCTTTACCATAATGCCGTTTAGCTTTACTCCCTCGGATGTCGTGAAGGTGAAGAACTCCTTCTGTGGAAGGTTGTATTCCTTGAGCTTGGTTTTCAGCTCGCTGTTGTCATTCACCATTGCGATGCGCTTTCCGTTCTTGTCACACATTGAGTATTCGAAAGGAGTGTTTCTGTCGCTCCAGATGTTCACGAAATACTTGAAGCCCTTGCTGAAAGATGCAGAGCTCCATCCGTCGCGTTTTGTCAGACATTCGGTCTTGCCGTTCTTTGCCGTTACATATACTTCGCGGTTCATCGGATCCTTGCCTGCAGCCTGATAATAGGTGTTGCCGGTCTTTTCGTCGTAGCCGTAAACATCGGTCACGTCATGTTTGCCAGTAGTGATTTTTTTCACCAGACTGCCGTTGATGCTGTAGAGATACAGCTGCATGAAGCCGTCGCGGTCGCTTGGCAGCAAGATATGGCTGTCGGTAATCTTGATGTTTGCCATGGCCTCCTCCTGAACATATTTGGCGTTCTTCTCCTGGATGAGCATCTTCGCTACTGTGCTTCTTGGATTTACGGCATATAGGCGGAGGTCGCTCTGATGGCGGTTGAATGTATAGACGATGATTTTCTCGGCATCTTTAGTAGCTACGATGCGTGGAATGTATCCGTCAGCGTCGAGTGGTACCTGCAATTTCCTTGTCTGATGCGACTTGATGTCGTAACTGTATACTGCCACCGTAGAGTTCTTCTCTCCAGCCTTAGGATATTTGTATGAGTAGAGACCAGGGTATGTGGCATATTCCTTGTGTTCAGGATATTCCCCCTTGAACATCTGCAGAGAGTATTCACGTACGTCCTTCTCGTCATACTTTATCCAGCATATCATACTGCCGTCGCCATTGAAAGTCATGGCCGTGTTGAATCCGAACTCCTCCTCGTTCACCCAATCTGGAATACCGTTGATGAGTTCGTTCTTCTTGCCGTCTTTCGTCACCTGGCTCTCGGCGTTGTCGTAGAGCAGTTTTACAAGGAAGATGTTGTTGTCACGCACGAAAGCAATCTGCTTTCCGTCTGGTGACCAGACTGGTGTCTGCTGTGCTCCGTTGTCAGACAGCTTCTCAAGCTTGCGGCTTGCGATGGTGTAGATGTAGAAGTCGGCTGTGAAAGAACGTCTGTAAATCTTGTGTGAATTCGTCTGGATGAGCATCTTTGTACCGTCAGGACTCATAATATAGTCTTCGAAAGACTCTATTTTCTGACCGATGGTGTTGTTCACGTCAAACAGCACGTCGGTTTGTTTGCCGGTGCGGAAGGAGTATCTCACCACCTTCTTGCCGTCTTTGCTAACCTGGGCATAGGTCTCTCCGTCGTCGAGAGCCGTGATGCTTCCAATTCCTTTGGGGGCGAACTTGCCGGACGTGATGTCCTTGAGTGACAAGTCGTTGCCAGCCAAAGCAGTTGTAGCGCTAATCAATAAAGCTGCGCACATTAGGAACAATTTTCTCATAATTAAATTTATCTGTTTTTATAGTATTTCTATATCTATTGCAAAATTAGCAATTATATTGCAATTAGTACTCATGATTAAACACAATTTAACCCAAATGGGTTGTTACCCGGTGTTGAGGATTTGCATATTGTGTGAATAGTACGGTTTGTAGGGCTTTAACCATTCTTTAGTCCATAGATTATCAATTTTTAATTGTATCTTTGCATTTACATTTTATCAGAAACTGTTGATGCTATGTGTTTAATCCCGACGACAGGTGGATGGTTTCTGTCTTGGTGATATTTGATGGGGCTACGAATAAAACGTATTGCCGGCATCAGGTATTTCCCTGACTTACCAGTAAAAATAGAATATGCCAACTTATATATAAATATTATATGCCGAATTATAATTCTTATAGCGAGTGGATAAGAAGGAAATTCCCGTTCAGGGTTCAGAAAATTTCCGTGGATGCCGGTTTTTCCTGTCCTAACAGAGATGGAAAGGTTGGTAGGGGAGGTTGTTGCTTCTGCGACAACCGTTCATTCAATCCTGCCTATTGTGACAGGGAACAGAGTATTACAGACCAGATAGAGAAGGGTAAACAGTTTTTTTCGCACAAATATCCAGACATGAAGTATCTTGCTTATTTCCAGGCTTACAGCAATACATATGCTGATATTGACATCTTGCGTAGGAAATATGAGGAGGCTTTGGCGTGTGATGATGTTGTGGGACTTATTATAGGAACCCGTCCCGACTGTATCAACGACGAGATTCTGGATTATCTGGAGTCATTGAATCGTCAGACTTTCCTCACGGTAGAGTATGGGATAGAAAGCACAGAGGATTCCACATTGTTGAGAATAAACCGCGGTCATGATTTCGGTTGCTCTGTCCATGCTATAGAAGAAACTTCAAAAAGGGGAATTGTCACCGGTGGGCACGTTATTGTGGGGTTGCCTGGAGAGTCTGCCGACGACATTATAGCTCAGGCTAAAAAAATATCTGCAACATCTCTCGACATTCTGAAAATCCATCAGCTACAGGTCGTTAGAGGAACACGGTTGGCTGAGGATTATGAGAGAAAACCTTTTCATGTCTTCTCGGTTGACGAATATATTCGCACTATCTCAGAGTATATCCGCAATCTACGTCCTTCGATTGTCATTGAGCGTTTCGTTTCCCAATCGCCAAAGGGAATGCTTCTTGCTCCAGACTGGGGGCTGAAGAACTATGAGTTTACAGATAAATTGAATAAATATCTTCGAGAGAATGACATTCGCCAGGGAGACGCTCTTTAATCCGGATCAACCATTTGGGCTTGTTGTGTTAAGGCTTGTTTCCACCTTCTGCTACATGTGTTTAATGATTACAGAAAAATCGTTGTCTTGGATGAATTTGGTAATGTCTGTCTTTGGATGGCACCGCATATACTTTTCGGTAGCCTTGACAAATTTAGTGTCGAAAGCCTTTTCTTCCAAGACCTTATTGCAGAGCCACATTATTTTCCCCAGATGTATATCTCGCTCTATCTGAGGTCTTTTGTCGAAGTTGGGCATCTGGTGGATGCTCATCAGATAGAAGCAGATGGCATCAGGCACAATGTTCTTTCTGTTCATAGTTTTGCGCTGCGTTTCCGGATAGTATTTCCTGTAAAGAGGATAATCTTCTCCGAGATATTTGTCTATGGAGATTCCTATCGTGCTGTTGCCGATAATGATGCTTTGGTCAAGGGCGCCAATCTGCATGTATATCCTTGGAATCACAATTTTAGGATAAATCTTCTGCAGGTTCGTGAATGCCTTATTGAACTGGTCGTTCAAGTCGTCAACGTTAGCATACTGTGATTCTGCATCGCTTATAAGTGTCTGTAGTGTAGAGTCTTGATAAAAAGTCAGGAATATCTTGTTTATCTCGGGGTCGTTTACTTCGCCCAGCTTGAGCATATCCTCAATGAGTGTTCTTGTCTCCATCGGGTAGTCGGTGTTCATCTGCTGAAGGGCAGAAAAGTCGCTCGTGGTGAGGTATTGACTTTCCAACCTGTCGTAGCGGCAGATTTCAATTTTCTGCGGTTCGCTATACAAGAAGTCGAAAGCCTTGAACTTATATTCGCATGAGCAAAATGCTATCTGAATACAAATGAATATTATTATGTATATGAATCTTCTCACTATAAATTCTCTTCCTATTGTTTTTTTGATATTGCAAATTTACTAAAAAATATTATTTGCACAAAATTTAAAGCTAAAAAATTACAAAATTCTAATTGCTTTTGTGCGTTTATTGTTTAAAATGGTTTAAAAATCTGCACATCTTGCCCTCGGTGTGTAATTATTTTGAGTTTGTATGCCTCAGTTTTCTCCTTTGTTCCTATTCCTAGTTCTTTGGCAGGAGCGGTAAATGTAAGTTGAAAATATTTTGCAGAATCTTTTTTGTGTTAAATATTAGGGCAGTTGGATAATTTGTTGTAACTTAGCACCCAAATTGTAAAATGCGCTTAAAACGCAAGGAAATGCCCTTAAAACGGGAATTTAAGAAAATTAACAGATTAACTAATGGATAGTAACAACACTATTGATCAAGACAGAATTCTCAAGATTAACATTGAGGAGGAGATGAAATCCTCATACATCGACTATTCTATGTCGGTGATTGTTGCCCGTGCGTTGCCTGATGTGCGCGACGGTTTCAAGCCTGTGCACAGAAGAATACTCTATGGAATGATGGGTATTGGCAATACAAGTGACAAGCCTTATAAGAAATGTGCTCGCGTTGTCGGTGAGGTGCTTGGTAAGTATCACCCACATGGTGACAGTTCTGTATATGGAGCCCTTGTCAGGATGGCGCAAGACTGGAACATGCGTTACACACTCGTTGATGGTCAGGGAAACTTTGGTAGCGTGGATGGCGATTCTGCTGCTGCCATGCGTTATACGGAGTGCCGACTCTCAAAGATGGGAGAGCACATCATGGATGACCTTAACAAGGATACGGTTGACATGACGAACAACTTCGATGATTCGCTCGTTGAGCCGACAGTCATGCCAACAAAGATTCCAAACCTGCTCGTAAATGGCGGAAACGGTATTGCTGTAGGTATGGCGACAAATATTCCGACCCATAATCTCGGTGAAGTCATTGACGGATGTTGCGCATATATCGATAATCCAGAAATCGATGTTGACGGACTGATGCGTTATATCAAGGCTCCGGATTTCCCTACAGGTGCTTATATATATGGTATACAGGGAGTGAAAGATGCCTACGAAACTGGTAGGGGACGCATTGTCATGCGTGCGAAGGCTGAGATTGAGAGTGGTGATTCGCATGACAAAATTGTCATTACGGAAATACCTTATGGCGTGAATAAGGCTCAGCTTATTACATATATCGCCGATCTCGTCAAAGAAGGAAAACTCGATGGTATAAGCAATGCCAATGATGAGTCTGGTCGTCAGGGTATGCGTATCGTCATTGACGTGAAGAAGGATGCCAACGCAAATGTTATCTTGAATAAACTCTTCAAGATGACGGCTCTGCAGAGCTCATTCTCAGTGAATTGCATCGCTTTGGTTAAAGGTCGTCCACGTCTGCTTACTCTCAAGGAATGCGTTCATCATTTTGTTGAACATAGACATGACGTTACAATTCGTCGTACTAAGTTTGACTTGAAGAAAGCCCAGGAAAGGGCACATATCCTTGAAGGCCTTATCATCGCCTGTGACAACATCGACGAGGTGGTACACATTATCCGTGCATCCAAGACTCCGTCAGACGCACAGCGCAATTTGGAAAAGCGCTTTGAGCTCGATGAGTTGCAGTCTAAGGCAATCGTTGATATGCGTCTCAGCCAGCTCACTAGTCTGCGTCTTGAGCAGTTGCATGCCGAATATGAGGAGTTGGAGCGTCAGATCAATTATCTGCAGTCTATCCTCAACGATCCGGAACTTTGCAAGAAGGTAATGAAAGACGAGCTTCAGGAAGTGAAGGAGAAGTATGGAGACGAACGACGCACAGAGATAAAATATTCAAGTGAGGAATTCAATCCTGAGGACTTCTATCCTAACGATCCTGTAGTTATCACTATCAGCCATCTTGGTTATATCAAGAGAACTCCTCTGAGCGAGTTCAGAGAGCAGTCAAGAGGTGGAGTGGGTAGCAAGGGAGCCCATAGCAGAGAGCAGGACTTCACAGAGTTCATCTATCCAGCCACAATGCACAACACCATGATGTTCTTCACCAAGAAGGGACGTTGCTACTGGCTGAAGTGCTACGAGATTCCGGAAGGAAACAAGAGCAGCAAGGGCAGAGCGATACAGAACCTCCTCAATATCGAAAGCGACGACAGCGTCAATGCATTCTTGCGTCTGCGCGGTCTCGACAACGAGGAGTTCATCAACACCCATTATGTAGTGTTCGCCACAAAGAACGGACTTATCAAGAAGACCTTGCTTGAGGCCTATAGCCGTCCGAGAGCAAACGGTGTCATAGCCATCAACATTCAGGAAGGTGACGAGGTGGTAGGAGTAAGACTTACCAACGGACACAATGAACTGGTGCTTGCAAACCGTAACGGTAGGGCTGTGCGTTTCGATGAGAATGCCGTTCGTGCAATGGGTCGTGTATCTACCGGTGTACGCGGAATGCGTCTCGACGGTGGAGACGACGAAGTTGTAGGAATGGTTGTAGTCAACAAGCCTGACGAGGAAACCATAATGGTTGTGAGCGAGAATGGCTACGGCAAGCGTAGTCTTGTTGAGGACTATCGCGTAACCAACCGTGGTGGCAAGGGAGTGAAGACTCTTGGAATTACAGAGAAGACAGGACGCCTTGTTGCCATTAAGGTAGTGACAGACGAGAATGATCTCATGATCATCAACAAGAGTGGAATCGTGATCCGTCTGTCTGTGAAGGAATGCCGTGTGATGGGACGTGCCACACAGGGTGTAAGACTGATAAACCTCACGAAGAAAAATGACGTCATTGCCAGCGTATGCAAAGTGATGAGCTCAGAGCTTGAGGCTGTTGTCGAAGATGAGAGTCGCAAACAGATGGTTGCTACAAACGAAAGGATAAACCAGGATTCCACTTCCGCTCCAGCCACACAGTTTGAAGACGGTGACCATATAGAGGAAAGTGATTCTGTTGCCGATAACAATGATGTGAATAACGAATAACTATAATCTTAAACAATAATGAAAATGAAAAAACTTATGGTTTTTGCGTTGGCTACACTTTGCAGTGTGTCAATGTCTGCACAGGATATCAAGACTATCCTCGGTGCTAACGACTACAAAGAGGCCCTTAACATGATTAAGGCTGGTGAGGCTTCTCTCTCTAATGAGAACAAGGCCAAGGCATATAATAAGGTCGTTGACCTCGCTTTGGACAAGTTCCTGAAGGAGCAGGTGACAAAGGCTGACCCTGCAGCCATGTATGATGCTGCCGAGGCTGCCATCCAGGCTGCTTTGGAGTGTGACAAGTATGACAACATGCCTAACGAGAAGGGTAAGGTAAAACCTAAGTTCGCCAAGAACGGTACTCGCCTTGCTCCAGTTCGCGCTTCTCTCGTAGCAGAGGGAGAGGCTCGTTACAACGAGAAAGACTACAAGGGTGCTTCAAGAGCATTCGGTATGTATGTTGATACAAACTCAGAGAAGCTCTTCGCAACAGGTCAGCCAGACCAGTTCGGACCTCAGATCGCTTATTTTGCAGCACTCTCTTCTTTCTATGCACAAGAGTTTGATCGTGCTGAGAGATATTCTGACGCAGCTCTGAATGACTCTACTTATGCCAATGACGCAATGAACCTGAAGCTCAACGCTATTCAGAACACCATGAAGACCAAGGCTGACTCTATTGCTGCCCAGAAGAAGTTGGAGGACCTTTATGCCAAGTTCCCTAACAACCAGGCAGTATTCAGCACTCTCACAGGTCTTCTCCTTTCTCAGGGCAAGAAAGACGATTTCAACAAGCTCATCGACAACGCTCTTGCAGCAAATCCAAAGAACTTCGCTGCTGTGGCAATGAGAGGTCAGTCTTATATGAACGATCGTAAATGGCAGGAGGCTATCAACGACCTGAAGAAGGCTCTCGAGATCATGCCTGACAATATCCCTGTAACAGCTTCTGTAGGTAACTGCTACATGTTCCTCGCTCAGGAGAAGGCAGAGCAGATTTCTGCCAAGACCAACGGTAGAATCCCTAAGTCTGCAGAGGATGTGATCGTCGGCGTTTACAACCAGGCCATTGACTATCTGACAAAGGCAAAGGACATGGACAAGAACATGGAATACAAGACCAGCTGGGCTTATTCTCTCTATACTTGTCTGTATCGCACTTTGGGCGATGAAGATCCTAAGACCAAGGAGGCAGAGGCTCTGACCAAGTAATCTCTGATCAATAGTATATTGAAAGGGCGTACCAGAATTGTGACAATATAAGTTGTGGCTTTTTGTGTGTGGTTCCAGACAAACACTCTATACTCACTTTTAGTTCCGGTTTTGGTACGCCCTTCTCTTTTTATATACTTCTTTTTTACCGGCATATTCAATTTTACATATATTTCAGGTATTTACTTTTAGGGTAGATTAATTTTTTTTATGTTAGTGGGATAATGAAACGTTTGCTTGTAATTTTATCTATAATCAGCCTTTTCCATTCATTTGCCTTCGCTCAGAAGAAGGAAATCTCTCAGGCACAGACTTACGTCAAGACAGGTAAGAATCTGGACAAGGCAGAAGCGAGTATGAGGAAACTGCTTGCCGACTCTGCAAATCATGCCAATATCAAGATATGGCACACTCTTACAGAAGCTATCCGTCTGCAATATGAACAGGCCAACGAGCAACTCTATCTCAAACAGAAATTCGACACGGCTTCTCTATTCAACATAGAGCTTCGCATGTTCCAGGCTTATGAGTCTATGGACAGCGTTGATGCCCGACCCGACCACAAAGGAAGGGTGACGATAAAATACAGGAAGCGTAATGCTGAATATCTGAGCGTGTATCGCAAGAATCTTTATAACGGAGGCGTGTTCTTCTTGTCCAAGCAGAATTACAAGTCAGCTTTCAATCTCTTCGACGCATTTCTCGACTGCGTCAACCAGCCATTGTTCTCAAACAATAAATTGAGCATGACATCGCCTTCAGAGCTCTCTGCGGCCTATCTTGCAACATATTGTGGAGTGAAACTCGGCAATTCGGAACTTGCCCTTAAGTATTCGGCTTCCGCTCTCGACTATAAACCCGGCAGGGAAAAGACCTTGCAGTTCTTGGCAAATATCTATAGCGAGAAGAAAGATACCGTATTATACAGGGAATCCCTTAAAACAGGCTTTGATGAATATCCTCAAAACGAGTTTTTCTTCACCCGCCTTGTAGACTTCTATAACGGAAAGAATCAGATAGATTCGGCAAACGTTGTAGTTGACAAAGCCTTGATGGCAGATAGCCTGAATACACTCTTTCTTTATGCCAAGAGCAATCTGCTGCTGAATATGGGTGAATACGGGAAATGCGTGTCCATCTGCGACAGTCTGATTGCCCGCAACGACACCCTTGCCGATGCCTATTATAATGCCGGTGTAGCCTATATGAACATGGCTTTCAAGGCTGAAGGCAAATCTCAGATGAAGAAATATTATAAGTGCTCCTTGCCGTATATGGAGCGATACCGCGAACTTGCTCCCGACCAGAAAGACAAATGGGCAGCAGCCCTATACAACATCTATCTCAATCTTAACATGGGAAAGAAGTTTGAAGAAATAGTGGGGATTTTGAAGAACTGAAATAATCCCAATCAATATTAAAAGTCCTCAATCGGTCATTGGGATTAGAAAATGAAACAATCCCAATCGGCCATTAGGTTACAGTTTAGTGACGGTAAAAGAATAACTTGGTATGATTTCACCGTCACTCAGTCATGATGACAATGACAGCCGGTGGTTCTTATTTCTGACTGTCATTGTCGTTTTTGTCAGTTTCCTCGTTTATGCCTCTGCTGTGCTTCTTTGCATATTCCACATAGTCGTAAGGCTCCATACCTTTTGGAAAGAAGTCTGCCAATACAGCTTTTGCCTCTTCTGGATTCTTGTCTACCGCGTCTTTCAAGTATCCTATAAATTCATCTCCCATACCCAGATAGTTGCTGCATGCCGCAAGGTAAGCCAGTCCGCGTGTCCTTTCAGGATCCTTTTCAAACACTCTCTTGAGAAACATATACGCATATTGGTCCATGCTGTGCTCATACAGAGACACGGCAATCTGGAATGTATATTCAGTTGGGTTGTTTGTCAACTTATAGCCATTGTAGAATGCAATGTTTGCATCTTCAAACCTGTTCATGCCCAGCAGGATGCTACCTTCCACGAGATACGTTTCAGCGTCAAGTTTTCCGTATTCCTTAAGCTTCTCCAGATATTTGAATGCCAATTCGTTGTTCCCCATCCATCCGTAAGTGATGGCGAAATCTCTGCAGATGTCAATCTTGTTGGCAGTTTCTTCTGTGCATTTCGTTTCTGCGCTTTTCAGGTAGGCAAGAGTCTTATCCATATCCTGCATGCAGAAATAACATCTCGCCATCATCATGTCGCTCTGTTCTGAGTCTACGATTTCCGCACTCTTCCGATACGCTTCAAGAGCTTTCTGATAATTGCACATCTTGAAGAAAGCGTTGCCCAGTATCATATACGCCTCGGCATCCTTGTCATCGATGGCGAGAGCATATTCTATGCTTGTAGCAGCATTTGAGTACTTGTCGAAATTGTTCTGTTCTATGGCCAGGATTTTCCAAAGTCCTGTGTTGAAGGGGTCTTTGTCTATCAGCCTCTCCATTATCTCCGCTCCCTCTTCGTATTTCCTTTCAGCGAAAGCCATGCGAGCTTTCATTCTGAGATAGTCATTGCTGCTTTTGTCTCTGTCCAGTTCCAGATAGTGCTTCGCCTGCTTCGTCATACCGTAGTCAAGCAGCAGGTTGCAGGCTTCAGCAGGCAGGTCAAGCAGGTCTTCGTCTTCAAGATACGTCAGAGCCTTGTCAAGCGCCATTATCGCCTTCTCTTTCTTCTCCGTGAAGATATAATATTCGGCGATGAGCAGAGCATAGTTAAGGTCGTTGCATTCTGTGATTTTCTCTATACATTCCTTTGCTTTCTCCTTGTCTTTCTTCACCATTATATAATATCTGGCGAGCACGATCTTTGGAGCCGTGGCGTCGGGGTATAAAGAAGCTGCATACTCGGCAGTCTCCTTTGCGTCAGCCAGCTTGCCTTTCTCGAAATAATATTCCGCGATGTCGGCCAACTCCTCGGAGCCGAGTATGCAACTTTTACCTTCCCTCTTGCTTGTTTCGTAGAGGTTAAGGTTGGTTTTGAATTCTTCAGAATTATAATAATTGTCTATGCTTCCTGCCATTATTTCTTGTCTGCCATTTTGGCCCAGGTGTCTTTCAGGCCCACAGTCTTGTTGAACACAAGGTGGTCGGCTGTAGAGTTCTTGTCGGCCATGAAATAACCGATTCTCTGGAACTGCAGATACTCTCCGGCTTTCTTCTCAGCCGCAAAGTCCTCAACATAACAGTTTGTCCTTATCTTCAGAGAGTCCTCGTTGATGAGATCCCTGAAGTCGCATTCTTCGGCAGAAGGGTTCTCTATTTTGAACAGACGGTCGTATTCTCTCACCTCTGCCTTCTTGCAGTGGTCCACGCTTACCCAGTGGAGTGTGCCCTTCACCTTTCTGTTTGCTCCCTCCATTCCGCTCTTGCTCGTAGGATCGTATTCAGCCTGTATTTCTATGATGTTTCCTTCTTCGTCTTTCGTGCATCCAGTACACTTCACGATATAGGCGTTTTTCAGTCTCACTTCCTTGCCGGGAGTCATACGGAAGAATTTCTTCGGTGCGTCTTCCATGAAGTCTTCGCGTTCTATCCACAGGTTGCGGCTGAATGTGATGTAGTGCTTTCCGTCTGCCTCGTTCTCAGGGTTGTTGATTGCCTCCATCTCTTCAGTCATGTCTTCAGGATAGTTGGTGATGACGAGTTTCACGGGATTCAGCACAGCCGACACTCGTGTAGCCTTTGCGTTGAGGTCTTCGCGCACGGCAGCTTCGAGCAGCGCCATGTCGTTCAGTGCGTCAAACTTGGTGTATCCGATGCTGTCGATAAACTTGCGCACGCTCTCCGGCGAGTATCCGCGTCGGCGCATTCCGCAGAGGGTAGGCATACGTGGGTCGTCCCATCCGTCAACGAGATGCTCGTCAACCAGCGCATGCAGTTTTCTCTTGCTCATCACCGTGTATGTCAGGTTGAGTCGGTTGAACTCTATCTGTCTGGGGCGGAAATCATGGATGTTGTCTCCCTCTCCCTCGTAGACCTTAAGTTCGTCGATGAACTTGTCGTAGAGTGGACGATGAGGCACGAACTCCAGTGTACAGATAGAGTGTGTCACGCCTTCGAAATAGTCGCTCTGTCCGTGTGCGAAGTCATACATCGGATAAGCATGCCATTTCGTTCCTGTGCGGTGGTGAGGCGTCTGTATGATTCTATACATGATAGGGTCGCGGAAGTGCATGTTCGGGTTTGCCATGTCGAGCTTTGCGCGCAAAACCATCGAACCCTCCACAGCCTCCGGGGTGTTCATCTTGTTGAACAGTTCCAGGCTTTCCTCCACAGGTCTGTTTCTGTATGGCGACTCCACTCCAGCCTGTGTCGGCGTGCCTTTCTGCTCGGCAATCTGCTCGCTTGTCTGTTCGTCTATGTATGCCTTTCCGTTTTCAATCATCCATACGGCGAAGTCCCAGAGTTTCTGGAAATAGTCAGAGGCGTAATATATGTTTCCCCATTTGAATCCGAGCCACTGTATGTCGTTCAGGATAGAGTCCACGTATTCCGTGTCCTCTTTGCTTGGGTTAGTGTCGTCGAAGCGCAGGTTGCACACTCCGTTGTATTTCTCTGCCACACCGAAGTCCATGCAGATGGCTTTGGCGTGTCCTATGTGCAGATATCCGTTAGGCTCTGGTGGGAAACGTGTTTGTATTCTTTTGGCGTTCTTTCCTTCTTCGAGGTCTTTCTCGACCAACTGTTCCACGAAGCTGAGGCTCTTTTTCTCCTCGCTCTTTATTTCTTCTGAATTTGCCATGATTCTTATTGTCTTTTGTTACCTATTTTAATCTAAATACAAAGTTACTGAATTTCGCTATATCTGCAAAATAATCAGCTTTGTTTTCACAGTCCTTTTGCTCTCAGTTCCGTTCTTGCCTGTTCCAGGGCTTTTGTCCAGTAGGTGTCGAGCGAGAATTTCGTGATGTAGCCTTCGGTCCTGATGTATGCCTCCACGAGGTCGAGGTCCATGTCGTTGAAGCGTGGATTCTGCAGAGATGCCGTCTTGAAGAGTTCTCCCACTTCAGCCTTTGCCTTTTTGTTTTTCGCCTCTCCCAGTTTCTTGATATAGAGGTTCACGAAGTCGTACATGGCGTAAGCTTCATAGTCCAGGGTCTTGACGGTGCTGTCGGGCATCACCTCGTTCATCTTCATTGCCATATACACGAGAGCGTCCACTTTGAATGTTGCCACCTTGCGTGTCTGCAGATCCTTCGATTCGTCGTTAGCCACGTCCTGCGAGAGCTTCATTATTTCCTTGTATACGCCCTGGCTGTATGCTCCCTGTGTCATGGTGAGAGCCATCAGCAGTATGATGATCATCCTTTTCATGCTTTTTATTTGTTTTGATGTTTTGTTTCCGTTATTGTTTTTTTCACCGTTTGGGGCAATCTGTCTGTCGTGTTGCCGGCATTGCCCGTCAGCTGGCTCACTCTGCTGCGATTTTTGTTTATGAAGTCCTTCCATCCCCTGTAGTTCACTTCCGTTTCCGGTCTTCCAGCCTGCAGGAAGTGGCAGTATGCGGCAGCCAGAGCATCCGTGGCATCCATAAACGGCACTTTGTCTTTCTCCATTATGCCCAGCAGCCTGAACAGCATTCCCGCCACTTGTTCCTTTGACGCCTGTCCTTGTCCGGTTATTGCCATCTTTATTTTCAGCGGTGCGTATTCGTGTATCGGCACGCTGTGGTGTATTGCTGCCGCTATCGCCACTCCTTGTGCTCTGCCGAGCTTCAGCATCGACTGCACGTTCTTTCCGAAGAAAGGTGCTTCGATGGCCATCTCGTCGGGCAGGAACTCGTCTATTATCCCCGTCACCCGTTCGAATATCCTTCCGAGTCTCAGGTATGGGTCGCTTTCCTTCCTCATGTCGATCACTCCCATTGCCATCATCGAAGCCTTGTTGCCCGCCACCTTCAGAAGTCCGTAGCCCATCACGTTGGTTCCGGGGTCAATGCCGAGTATTATCTTTTCTGAAGCCATAGTCTTCATGCCGGGTTATTTGAAGTATGGGTTGTGTGCGGTTTCAAATCCCATGGTTGTCTGTTCTCCGTGTCCGGGCAGTATGATGCAGTCGGCAGGCAGCAGCGAACTGAGTTTTTTCAGGCTCTTCATCATGTCCTGGTAGCTGCCCAGCTGGAAGTCAGTCCTGCCGATGCTGAGTCTGAACAGCGTGTCGCCGGTGAAAGCCACATTCTCGTCCTTTGAATACAGCACTACCGACCCCGGCGAGTGGCCTGGTGTGGAGATCACGTCGAGGGCGTGGTTGCCAAACTTTATCACTTCTCCTTCGTCGAAGTAGTTTTTCACTTCCGCAGGCTCTTCGCGATACGTCATTCCTATCAATGCGCTTGCCTGTGCCGGAAGGTTCTCGATCAGCTGGCTGTCGTGTATGCTCACTTCCGGTTTCAGCCCATAGGTGTCTTCCGCGAATCTGTTGCCGAAGTTGTGGTCTATGTGTCCGTGTGTGCTGACCAGCCTTTTAGGTGTCAGACCGTTGTCGCTGATGTATCTTTCCATCGCCTTGCGTTCCTCGGGGTGTAGCGCTCCGCAGTCTATGATGACACACTCCTTGGTGTCGTCGCTCACCACGTAGCAGTTCTCCTGGAACATGTTGCATTCAAATCTCTGTATGTTCAGCATCTTGATTCCTGTTTAAATGGTTCTTCTTCTGATGGCGGTTGCATTGAAGTCAGTCTCTTCCATAAGTCTCCTTTCTGCCTGTTTCAGTTTCCTGACCTTCAATCCCAATGTCTATCCCACCGGCACGTAGATAACGAATTTTTCCTTGAACCAATCCTCGTCAAACCAGTTTGTTATCTCTGTAGCTTCTGCAATCTTCTTGAAAGGGCGCATTTCGCCTTCCACGTTGCCGCCTTTCAGACATATCACTCCGTTGGGCAGAGAGTTGCGTTGCTCTTTGCCGACGTTCTTCTTCACGATTTTCATGAGGTCGGGCAGCGGCATCACGGCACGGCTCACCACGAAGTCGTATTTTCCTTTCTCCTCTTCACCTCTGAGATGCACGGCTTCCATGTTTTCCAGTCCTATAGCCGTTGCCACTTCGTTCACCACGCGTATCTTCTTCCCCGTTCCGTCAATCATCTTGAATTGCGTTTCCGGGAACAGTATCGCCAGCGGTATGCCTGGGAATCCGCCTCCTGTGCCGAAGTCGAGAATCCTGGTGCCCGGTCTGAACGATACCGCCTTTGCTATTGCCAGCGAGTGCAGCACGTGGTGCAGATACAGGTTGTCTATGTCTTTCCGCGAGATTACGTTTATTTTCTCGTTCCAGTCTTTATACAGGTCGAAGAGAGCTGCGAACTGCTGCTTCTGCTTGTCTGTGAGGTAGGTGAAATATTTCAGTATTTCTTCCATCGTTTTGTTTCTTGGGGGTTAAGTTATCTGTTTTATTTATTGTTTTAGACCAACGTCGTTCTCAGCTGTGTCTGGCTTGTAGTGTTTGGCCATATTGAGATGACGCGTCTTTTGTTGTTATTTTATTGTAGTCATAGTGTTTGCGTGTGGTATATGGTGCAGCTTATCTTATGCAAAGATAATGCAAGGCGAGAGGAGAACGAAATGAATGTATTCATTTCTTATCCAGAGCCGTAGCTTATCTTATGCAAAGATAATGCAAGGCGAGAGGAGAACGAGATGAATGTATTCATTTCTTATCCAGAGCCGCAGTTTATCTTATGCAAAGATAATTATAATTATTGAAATGTGCAAATACTTACACTCTCTATCTTGTGCGAGAACAGGTCTTTGGTTTGGGTTCCTGTTTTCCGGATATCCGCCAATATGTGGGGACTTCATTTTTTTATTGCGTTTCATGGTGTTCTTTTTGTGTAGTTCTTTGTTTCTGATCCGGTCGGTTTTTCATGTCAATATGAGTGTTTGCATCTTGTAAACCATTGGTTTCTGTCTCTTCAGTCGCCGCTTTCCTCCTGTCCGTCAGTTTCCTGCATTAGCGATGAACCCCGAAACGATGTTCAGCGTTCCGGTCAGCACCTTGTCGCGGTTCACCACGTCGTCGTGTAGCTGCATGATTTTCTTGGGCTGGGGATGGATGTCTGCCACATCCAACTTATAGGAGAATGTATAGCTGTTAGAAAAACTTTACAAAAGAGTACCAAAAGTACCAGAGTACCACAGTCCCATGTGGAATTGTGTATTTTGTCTAAGTTGTTATATATCAATATATTATCTTTTTTATTACATTTTTTATTGATTATTTGGTACTGTGGTACTGTGGTACTCTTGGTACTCTTTTCCTCCCTTTTCCTCCCTTTTCCCTCTTTTCTTGCCATCTCCTTGAGGTTCACATTAACGATCTCTCTTGACCTTATAGCTATATGATTTTCAAGAATAGAGACAGGGGCTCTGACGTATCCAACTTGTCGGAGAATGTATAGCCGTTGGAAAAGTCTTTACAAAAGTGTCTCAAGTGTCTCACTGTCTCACTGTCTCCAGTAGTATAGGCTGTTTTCTCTAAATTATTATATATCAATATATTATCTTTTTTATTACAATTATTATTCATTTTATGAGACGGTGAGACAGTGAGACACTTGAGACACTTGAGACTCTTTTGTAAAGATCTTTCTTCTTTTTTCCCTCTTTCCCTTGCCATCTCCTTGAGGTCCACATTAACGATATCTCTTGTCATTATAGCTATATTATTTTCAAGAACAGGGAAGGAGCTCTGTCGTATCCAACTTGTCGGAGATGTATAGTCATTAGAAAAAGCTTTACAAAATTGTCTCAATTGTCTCACTGTCTCATTGTCTCAAGTGGAATTGGTTATTTTGCCTAAGTTGTTATATATCAATATATTATCTTTTTTATTACAATTATTATTCATTTTATGAGACATTGAGACATTGAGACAATTGAGACAATTGAGACATTGAGATGTTGTTGGGGTAGGGTGTGTTGGTAGTGATAAACGAAAAAGAGGCATTTACTTGCGTAAACACCTCTTGGTTTTAATTCTTAGTGACTCCGACAGGATTCAAACCTGTAACCTTCTGATCCGTAGTCA